>Ga0209450_10000022_pt1 | contig 127655 bp, 100 predicted proteins | sample FrelakmetLWP11LW_FD_187149 | JGI IMG/M metagenome (GOLD analysis project Ga0209450, IMG submission 187149) | Freshwater lake sediment microbial communities from the University of Notre Dame, USA, for methane emissions studies - LWP11 LW (SPAdes)... | ecosystem: Environmental > Aquatic >... | reverse complement strand
GAAGAAAACCTTCCAGGGAAGAAGACGATTTGCTCGAGGGCGGGAAGAAGACGAACGGGAAGAAGACCGAAGAAGATGTCTATTTTCAGATCGCCGGATTCAGTCGAGTTTCAGAACGGCGCTGACAACCCTCGCCGCACTCTTGGAATCCCATGACGTCAACGGCTCGCATTTCGTCATCACGCGAGAAAAATCCGTCGAGTGTGGCTCGTAACTTGTCCGAGTCGCCGCGTGCGGCAATGGGCTCGACTTCTGTTTGGAAATCAATCCCAATCCGCTTCCCACAGACGTTAAAGATTGCGAACGCGCCCAGTACATCGCGCCAATCGACCTTTGGGCTACCAGCCATCAGCACGATTAGCCCGATTCGGTACAGGTTCTGTTGCTCTTGTCGCACAGCCAAAATCGCAAGTCGGACCGCGAAGATGACCAGCGAGTAACAGTCGCTCCAATCACGCTCCTTCGCCAATGTGGTGACTTGTTGTTCGACCGACAATTCAGAGTCACGAAGCAGCTCAAAGAGTGCTTGTTCCTGTCTGGTCAACAGTGGATGTTGTCCGCCAGCAGGGAATTCATAGTCTCTACCGCACAATTCGAGGAACGCCGAAACGGTGTTCCGTAACTCTTCAGTTGATCCGCTCATCGTTCAAAGACCACCTTTCCACCACGGTTGATTACACGCATCATCTCTTGCCATGTAATTGATCCGACTTTGATCTTGTCGTACGGCGTGGCAATCAACACTGGGGGGTCCAAAGGGGGGTCCAAAGGGGTCGGGGGGTCCAAAGGGGTCGGGAGTCTTTGATTTAGCCGGTGCCTCGGCGCCAGAGAGAAGCGATACCGAGAAGCGATACCGGGAAGCAGCTAGTTTTTGCGACTCGCATGGCTGTTGTCCTTGGCGGCGGGGATGGGCGCTGTGTTCCAGATGCAGACGCCGGACCGTCCTAACCTCTCCCCATTGACATATCTGCCGGTTCGTAACCATACATCCTTTGGGAAAAGGCACGGGGATGTCGACGGTGGCACGGGCATGGCGAGGAGCATTATACCGTATCGTCGGCCAAGATCCGCTGACGAGGACCCGGGCGGCGGTTTTCTGCTTTGGCTGGCGATTGCCTGGCACCGTCGTGCCCTTGCGGGTTGTGCTTTGGTGTTTCTTCGCGATTGCTTGGCGGCGTAGCGCCTTCGCGTGCTCTGGTGAGTTCAGGTTGCTTGCTCAGGCGCGCGGCTCTGACATGCGTACTGCGTGCGGCTCTTTAACGCTTACCTCGTGCGCGTCGCTTTCGGGCGCGGCATTTTGGCTTGCCTCTGGTTATCGGCGGTATACCATGCCCACGCTGAATCAGGAGCAAAGCCATGCCGACCGATCCGGTAAAAGTCTACGACGCCCGCTGGGAGACGCAGGAGCTGACAGACGATCAAGTGCGGCGATTGTTCGAGGCGACATTCGCCTATGGCCGCCTGCTCGACGTGGACACCGTCACCCTCACGCGCGACGGCCGGCTGGGGGCGGCCCATGTGCTTGAACTGGCCGTCGAAACCGCCGTGGGCATGGGCCTGCGCGTCTTTCTGCGCAATGACCCGGTCAGCACGCCCCAGAGCTACTTCACCACGCTGTGGGTCAGCCAGCAGCACCCGCGCACGATGGGCCTGACCATCACCGCATCGCACAATCCCAAGCAGTACATCGGGGTGAAATTCACCATCCCCACGGTGCACGCCATCGGCGAGGACTGTGGCCCGATGGGCGGGCTGACCAAAATACGCCAGCTCTATCACAGCGACCAGCAGTTTGCCCCGGCGCCCGGAGGCTCGCTGCACCTGCTGGACCTGACCGGCCCGTACATCGACTATTCGCTGCGGGCCGCCGGCATTCGTCCCGGCGACCTGTCCGGCCAGCGCGTGGTGCTGGACGGCTTTCATGGATCGGCCGGGCCCGAGCTGTATATGGCTTTGACCCAGGCCGGCGTCGGTGTCGAGGCCATGCGCCTGATTACCGATGGGCAGTTTCCCAGCGGATCGCCCAACCCCACCAGCCAGGGCAAGATGAATGCGGCGGTGGCGCTGTGCGAGCAGAAACAGTGCGATGCCGTCTTTGGCATCGATGGCGACGGCGACCGCATCGTCTTTGGCGACCGCCGCGGCATCCTCACGGCGGGCTTCGCCTTCGTGCCCATCTTGCGGGCGGTGATGGCCGGCTGCCCCGGCACGCAGCCGCCGGTGCTGTATGATCCCAAGGTCTCGCCGCTGGCTTTGGCGCAGTGGGGGCAACTGGGGGCCCGGCCGGTGCTGTTCCGAAACGGCCATTCGCAGATCAAGGATTACATGACGCGAATCGGCGCCGTCGCGGCGGCCGAGGAATCGGGTCACTATTACCATCGCCTGACGCTGGGCAACCTGAGCATCAGCGGTGAGAACTCGGCCATCACCATCCTGCTGTTCCTGGGAGCGCTCAAGCAGCAGCCGGACCTGATGGATCAACTGTGGGAACTGCAATCGCGAGTAGCCACCACCGGCGAGTTCAACTATCAGTTCGACTCGGATGCCACGCGCGACCAGGCCATGGCGACGGTCATCCAGCATTTCGTCAAGCAAGGGGCCCACACGGTCACCGCCACGCCCGATGGCATCGACCTTCAAGGCACCTGCCTGAGCTGGGGCGTGCAACTGGAACCGGGCAAGGTGGACCTCAAAAGCGGCTGGTACAGCGGCTATTTGCGTATGGCCACCAACGAAAAGAGCGTGGTCCGCTCCTACTTCTCGGCCGGTGAAAATTCCACGCGACAGCGCGTTGAGGCCGAGGCGCGGCATATCCTTCAGAAGCAGTTTGCCGGCAAGGTGATCGACTAGGCGGCGCCGGAGCCCCGGCTTGGCCGGCCAAAGCGGCGCCTGAACGAACGTGATCTTTTGACGGGTGATTTGATGCCCATGCGAAAACTTCCGCAATCGTTCTTTGTCCTGCTGGTGCTGTGCCTGTCGCTGGTCGCCCACGGCCAGCGCGTGGAGTTTACCCAGGAGACGCTGGACAACGGCCTGCGCGTCATTTATGCCCCGCTGCGCCAGGCCCCGGTGGTGCATGTGCGCGTGCTCTATCACGTGGGCAGCCGCGACGAGCGCCCCGACCGGCAGGGATTCGCCCACCTGTTCGAGCACATGATGTTCCGCGGGTCGGCCCACGTGCAGCCCGAGCAGCACATGAAGCTGGTGGGCATGGTCGGCGGTTATTCCAACGCTTTCACCAGCTTTGACCAGACGGTTTACGTCAACACGCTGCCCTCCAACCAGCTTGGCCTGGGGCTGTACCTGGAGGCCGACCGCATGGCCAGCTTCAAGGTCTCCGACGAGATTTACCGCACCGAGCGCAAGGTGGTGGCCGAGGAATGGGGCCGCCGGCAGAACCAGCCCTACGGCACGCTGCACGAGGAATTCCTGCGCCTGGCCTATCGCGTCCACAGCTATCGCTGGACGCCCATCGGCAACATGGATCATCTGCGGGCCGCCGGGCCGGCCGAACTGCAGGAGTTTTTCAACCGCTATTACGTGCCCAACAACGCGGTACTGGTCATTGCCGGCGACATCGACATTCCCACGGCGCAGGCGATGGTTAAGCGCTACTTCGCATGGATACCGCGCGGCCAGCCGGTGCTGCGGCAGATTCCGCCGGAGCCGGCCCGGACCGAACTGGCCCGGCTGGAAGTGACCCGGCCCGTGCCGCTGCCGGCGATGCTGCTGGGCTTTGAGCTTCCCAACTATCGCTCGCCTCAGAAGCCGGCCTTGGAACTGCTGGCATCGATTTTGGGCAGCGGCAGCTCCAGCCGGCTGGATGAGCTGCTGGTCACCGGCGCCCAGCCGCTGTGCAGCGACGTGTCGGCGTCAGCGATGATCCTTGAGGACGCTGGGATGCTGCTCATCCAGGCCATGCCGCTGCTGGGCAAAGACCCCCGGCAGGTCGAGCAACTGGTCTGGCAGGCCGTCAACACACTGCGCGAAAAAGGCGTCACGGAAGATGAGCTGGCCAAGGCCAGGACGCGCAAGCGCGTTGCCATCACCCATGCACGGCAGACGGCCGAGCGCCTGGCGACATCGCTGGGTCAGGAAGCGCTGTTCGGAGGCGACGCCGGTCGGGTGAATGAGGAGATGGCGCGCATCGAGGCGGTCAGTGTTCGCGACGTGGCGGAGGCGGCGCGCGGCCATCTGTCGCCGCAGAACGCAGTGCTGCTCTGGTTCAAACCCGCTGAAAAAACCGCGACCCGGCCGACGATGGCCGCGCCGGCCAGCGCGGCGGCGTCCCAGGCGGCAGCGGCCACCACGGCGGCGGTGGAGCCGCGGGCCGTGCAGTTCCCGGCCGACTATCCGCAGGAGCCCCCGGTCGATGCCACCACAATTGCTCCGCGCTTTGCGCGGGGGCAGCAGTCAGCGCTGGGGGCCGCCACTTTACTGGTGTTCGAGGATGCGCGCCTGCCGCTGGTGCACTTCAGCCTGGTTATGCGCCGCGGCGGACACGTCCTGCCCGCGGGCAAGGAAGGCCTGGCCGCGCTGACCGCCGCCCTGGTGCAGCGCGGCGCGGGGGACCTGAGCTACCAGGAGCTTTCACGCGACCTGGATTCACGGGGCATCACCCTGGAGGTCAGCGACGGCGGCGACGTCACCCGATTGAACGGCTCGTGCCTGTCGGACCAGCTTGAGCACGCGCTGCTCCAGGCCAACCGCATTCTCACCGCGCCGCGTTTGGAACCGGCGGAGTTTGCGCGGCTGCAAAAGCAGATGCTGACGGACATCCGCCAGTCGCTGGAAAACCCGGAGACCATCGCCGCCAACGAGATTGCCGGCGGGCTTTACGGCGCCGGCCCGCAAGGCCGCTGGGCCACGCCCCGGAGCATCGCGGCCCTGACGCTGGAGGATGTCAAGAAATACTGGCAGGACGTTTACGTGGCCCGCGACAGCATCATCACGCTGGCCGGCGACGTGAAGTCGGTCGCTGGCGCGCAGCAGCTGGCGGCGACGCTGGTCAAGGGCCTGCCGGATCGGCCCCTGGCGGCGCCGACTTACGTACCCACTACGGGCCCGACCACGCGGCGCATCGTGGTCATCGACCGCCCGCAAGGCCGCCAGAGCCTGATTCGCATGGGCATTCAGGCCTATGACCTTCACAGCCCCGACAAATTCGCCGGCACGGTGGCCGACCGCATCCTGTCACACGGGATCGACTCGCGGTTGGGTCGGGTGGTCCGTGCCCAGAAAGGATACGCCTACAGCGTCTGGGGCATGTTCCGACCCAACCGCCAGGGCGGCGAGTTTGTCAGCGGCACGGAAACCGGATTTGCCACCACCGCCGACGCCATCGAAGCCATTTTCAAGGTCTTTGGCGACATGCGCAGCGCCGATGTGACCGACAGCGAGTTGGCCCAGACCAAGCTGCGCGTCAGCGGGGCCATGGTGATGGGCATGCAGACGATCCAGCAGCAGGTCAACTATCGCGTGGATGGGCTGCTCAACGGCTACCCGGAGGACTACTTCGATCGTTACCCGCAGCGCATCGGGGCCGTGACGGCGGCCGACGTGCGGCGGGTGTGCGAAAAATACCTGGACGATCAGCGCATGCTGGTGGTGGTGGTGGCCCCGGCGGCGGCGGTGCAGGAGCAGCTTTCGCGGCTGGGCCAGGTGCAGGTGCTGCCGATGCCGCTGCAGCGCACGAAAGTGGGCGGTGACGATGGGCGGCCATAGGTGGAACGGGGTCTAGGGTTTGGGGTTTGGGGTTCGGGGTTTGGGACTCAGGGCGGGGCCAGGGCGCCAGCGCAGCAATCTTAGCCGCCGATGATATCGGATGCGGTTCGGGTACCGGTGGTTACGAGGTCTTCGGCACTTCGCGATAGCTTCGCGGCGTCGCGCCTTCGCGAGTTCTGGATTCTCCGATCAGAGCCGCGCGCGTAAGCAAGCGACCGCGTGGTCTACACTGCTCGGTCGCTCCCTGGCGGTCGCAGCTCTGACACCCCTAGAGCGGCATTCATTCTCCGTGCCTCGGTGCCTCTGTGGTGACACGTTGTTGCTGTCATTCCCCCGCTCTGAATCGGTGGGCGGAAATACCGCCCACCCTACCTGTTTTCAGACCGCTTACTGCGTGCGCGGCTCTTTGAGGGCTGTCCCTACCGAACAGCTGGTTGGGTAGCGGGCTGCTCTTCCAGCAGCGCATCCACCACTTTGTCCACGGCGTTGGGCTTCAGGCCCAGCGCCCGGAGGGTGCCCTTGCGATCGACAACGGCATAGGTCGGATACCACATCACTGCCCACGCCTTCTGGCTGGCCAGTTGTGGATCGCGGGCGACCGGATAGGCCATGTTGTGCTGCTTGGCTACAGCGGCCATTTTTTCTTGGTCGCGCGATGAGGTGCAGACGCCAATCAGTTCCACGCCCTTGTCTTTGTACTTGGCGTAGATTTCGTTGTTATGCGGAACGGCCGCCAGGCAAGGCCCGCACCAGGTCGCCCAGAAATCCACGATGACGATCTTGCCTTTGAGGTCGGCCTCGGTCAGGGGCTGGCCGATCCAATCGGCCAGGTCGAGTTTGGGCATGGGCTGGCCGACCAGGGCGTTCTGCTGGGCGCGCTGTTGCGGTCGGCCAAAGTGCCAGTCATCGGGGAAGGTCCCCGGCTGTGTGGTAGCGCTGCGGGCCGGCAGCAGCGATACGCCGATGCCCACGGCAACCAAGGCGACAAGACCGATCACAACGCGGCGTGATGGCATGAAGGTACTCCTGGCTAAAGCCGGTTCATTATAGTCGTCCATCTTGGCCAGCGCACAGGCAAAAAACGCTACGCCAGCGTGCCCAGCTCCATTTCATGCAGGCCCTTGCCGGCCGGCACCATGGGGTACACGTGCTCGTTGGGCTCGACGGCAAAATCCACCAGCACCGGCCCGGGATGCTTGATCATCTGCTCGACGGTGGCGGGCACATCCTGCTTGCTGTGGCAGCGCAGGCCGCGAATGCCGCAGGCCTCGGCCAGGGCGGCAAAGTCAGGATTCTTCATGGGCGTGTTGGAGTAGCGCTTGCCGTAAAAGAGGTCCTGCCACTGCTTGACCATTCCCTGGAAGCTATTGTTGAGGATGACGATCTTGACCGGGATGTTGTATTCGGCGACGGTGGGCAGCTCGAACAGGGTCATGCAGAAGCTGGCGTCGCCGTCGATGTCGATGACCAGTTTGCCCGGGGCCCCCAGGGCCGCGCCCATGGCACTGGGCAGGCCGTAACCCATGGTGCCCAGGCCGCCGCTGGTGACCATCTGGCGCGGGTAGCGCCAGCGGAAGAACTGGGCGGCCCACATCTGATGCTGGCCGACGCCGGTGGTGATGATGGCATCGCCGGCGGTCTGGCGGGAGATTTCCTCGATGACATATTGCGGCTTGGCCATCGGGCTGTCGTCGAAATAGCGGAAGGGATAGCGTTTCTTCCAGGCGGCAATCTGGGCCAGCCATTCCTGGCGGTCGCGGCTCTCGATGTGGTTGGCCAGGTCTTCCAGGCACATGCGGGCATCGCCCACGATGGGGATATCGACATCGACGTTCTTGCTGATGGACGAAGGGTCGATGTCGATGTGGATGATCTTGGCGTTGGGAGCGAACATGGCCAGGTTGCCGGTCACCCGGTCGTCAAAGCGGGCGCCCACGGCGATCAGGCAGTCGCATTCCTGCACGGCGTAGTTGGCAAACGCGCTGCCGTGCATGCCCAGCATGTAGAGTGCCAGCGGCGAATGTTCATCAAAGGCCCCCAGACCCAGCAGCGTGGTGGTGACGGGGATGCTGCCCTTGGTGGCCACTTTGCGCAGGGCCTCGTGGGCGCCGGCGATGATGGCGCCACCGCCGACGTAGAGCACGGGACGCTGGGACCGGTTGATCAGTTCGGCGGCCTCCTGGATCTGCTTGGCGTGGCCGGCATGGCTATAGACGACCTTGCGCTTGACCACGTGGGCTCGGGGCGTGTCGTCGACCTCTTCGGGACAGATGGCGGTGGTCACGTCCTTGGGCAAATCCACCAGCACCGCGCCCGGCCGGTCGCTGGTGGCGATCAGGAAGGCCTCGTTGACGATGCGCGGCAGCTCGCGCACGTCCTTGACCAGGTAGTTCCACTTGGTGCAGGGCCGGGTGATGCCGGTGACGTCGGCCTCCTGGAAGGCATCGTTGCCGATGACCTTGGTGGCGACCTGGCCGCTGAACACGACCATGGGGATGGAATCCATCTGGGCCGTGGCCAGGGGCGTGACGGTGTTGGTGGCGCCCGGGCCGCTGGTGACGATGCACACGCCGGGCTTGCCGGTGACACGGGCATAACCGTCGGCGCAGTGGCCGGCGCCCTGCTCGTGGCGATTGAGAATGAACTTCGCCGGGGTGCGATAAAGCTGGTCAAAGACCGGCAGGATGGCCCCGCCGGGATAGCCGAACATCACTTCCACCTTGTGCTGCTCGATGAGCATTTCATGGAAGATCTGGGCCCCGGACTTGCCCTTGTAGCGGAGCTTGGCAGCCGGCGTGGTGGCGGGCGTGGCTTTGGGGGACGCTTGCGTGGCGCTCATGTTGACTTACCTCGGGTATGCAAAAGGCTAATACGGCCTTGGAATCTATCGACCAAACGGGGGATTTCCAAACGAAAGCGGGGGTGGCCGGTCGCCAGAAGCGGCAACCGGCTAGCGTACAGCGACACTCAGGAGGGCAGCAACTGTGTGCATAGTCGCAATATTACCCGCCGCCGGCCGGCGGTCAAGCGGCACAGCAGAAAAATGGGTCTGCCAGTGGATGGGCCCGGCCGCTCAGCGGCTCAGGACGCCAGGCGGCAGAGAACCTCGCAGCCTTGGACGATCTTCTGGTCGGTCGTCGCGTAGCTGATGCGGAAATGGGTATCGCGGTCGGAGAAGACGTTGCCGGGGATGATCAGCACGTTGTTCTCGATGGCCTTGGCGGCAAATTCACTGCCGGTCATGCCGCGCGGCGCCTGGGGAAAGATGTAGAACGCCCCGCGCGGCTTGACGATCTGGAACTTGTGACGCAGGCCTTCATAGACCAGGTCGCGCTTGCGGGCATATTCCTGCCGCGCTGTTTCCATGGACACATCCAGGGCCACTTCGGCGGCCACCTGCAGCGGTGAGGGCGCGCAGACGAAGGTGTACTGCTGGAGCTTGGTCATCTGGCTGATGATGGCGGCCGGGCCGGCCGCGTAGCCCAGGCGCCAGCCGGTCATGGCGTGACTCTTGGAGAAGCCGCGCAGGAGGATGGTTTTTTCGTAAGAGCGGGCCGGGGAGGCCAGGCGGCCGGTCTGGCCGGGGGCCGTATCGTAGACAAAGGGTTCGTAAATTTCGTCGCTGAGCAGCAGCAGGTCATGGCGGCGGGCGATGTCCACGGCGGCTCGGACCTGGTCGTCGCTCATGACGGCGCCGGTGGGATTGCTGGGTGAATTCAGCACCAGCAGCTTGGTGCGCGGCGTGATGGCTTGTTCGATGCGTTCCGGATGCAGCGCAAAGTCCGGGTAGGTGTCCACGCTGACCGGCTTGCCGCCCGCCAGGGTCAGCAAGTGCTTGTACATCACGAAATAGGGATCGGCGAAAATGGCCTCGTCGCCGGGGTTGATCAGCGCCAGGATCGCCAGGACCAGCCCCCCGGTCACCCCGCTGGTAATCAGCACCTCGCCGGGGTCTCGCCCCAGCTCCACCGTGAGCTGCTGGCGCAGGCGGCTGCGCAGGCTGGCGGTGCCTTGGGTCTGGGTATAACGATTGTGCCCGCTCTGGATGGCTTCGATGGCGGCCTGCTTGCAGGGCTGGGGCACATCAAAGTCGGGTTGCCCGATCGAGAAGTTGATCGGGTCCTTCATCTTGGCCGCCAGGTCAAAGACCTTGCGGATGCCCGAGGCGTCGACGCCCAAGGCACGGGCGGAGATGTATTCTTCGGGGCTGCGCACGATCGGCTTTGGGTCCAAGGATTCCCGTAAAGCCCGCGCCCGCCGCTGGTTTGGCCAAGCAGCGCCGTGCGGCGATGCCGGGGGCTCTGCGCCAGCGGACCGGGGCCGGGATTACTTCTTGCCCTTGGCCGGGGCGGCCTTGGCGGCCGGGGCAGCGGCCGGGGCCTTGGCAGCGGCGGCGGGCGCGGCGGCCTTGGCGCCGGCGGGGGCTGCGCCCTTGGCTCCGGCGGCCGCGGGGGCGGCACCCGGTGCGGCAGCGGCAGCGCCTTCGGCGCCGGGCACGGCGGCCGCCTCGTCCTTGGTCTTGGTGACGATCATCTTGCGATGGGCCACCTTGGGCAAGCCGAAGACCGACTTATCGTCGTTCCACTTTTCCTCTTCCTTCAGCTTTTCCAGGCGCTCGGCGCGGGTCAGCACATTGCGATGCCGCGCCAGGGCGTTGGCGCTGCGGAGACTGCGATCCATGGACATAATTTCACCTCGGTCGACTCAGGGGCCCCCGGCAAGCCGCCGGCGGGCAAAGGGCGGGAATCATACCGGCTGGACCGGCACAAGACAATAAGCCAAAGTTGCCGCCGGCGCCTTCCACGGTTAGTATCCGCACTCAACCTACTGGGAAAGGAGAACCCATGTCCTATCGTCATGCCGCAATAGCGGCGGCCGTGGCCCTTAGCGGGTTGTCACCGGCCTTGGCTTCCGAGACCCCGTCGAGTTTCAATGATGTGTCGTTGACCCAGCCGCGGATGCTGGCCGAAGCTGCCCAGCGCCGGCCCCTGATGTCGCTGCTGGACAAGGCCGGTCTGGCCCGCCCCCTGGAGCAGGCGGGCATCGCGGTTTACGGCCACGTTGAGGGTTCATATACACTGAACCTCAACAAGCCCTCCAGCGAGCTGAATCCCTACCGCATTTTTGATTTTGAGGATCGCGAACCCCTGCTGAACCAGGTCGACCTGACCGTCGAGCGGCTGGTGGACTACCGCAAGGCCCGGTTCGACGTGGGCTTTCGCATAGAATGGCTGTACGGGGCCGACGCGGGATTGATTCACTCCAACGGCCTGTTCGACTATTACGACGGCATTCGCAAGCCGGAAAACCAGCTCGACCTGCCCCAGGCCTACGTGGACATCGTGCTGCCGGTGGGCCCGGGCGTGCGCCTTCGCGCCGGCAAGTTTGCCAATATCGTGGGATACGAGACCATCAACCCCAACACCACGGGGATTGTGGACTTTTACTCGCGATCGCTGATCTTCTTCAATTACCCGTTCACGCACACCGGGATTTTGGCAACCTGTGACGTGGTCAAGAACGTGACGGTGACCCTGGGCGTCAGCCGGGGTGATAACCAGTCGCTGGAGGACAACAACGGCGCAGCCTCGTTCCTGGGCAGCGTCAACTGGGTCATCAGTGACCAGGTGGCCGTTTACCTGTCCAATTCAACGGGTCCCGAGCAGCCGGACAACAGCCGCGACCTGCGCAGCACCTTTGATTTGACGCTCTTCGTGAATCCCAGCGACCAGGTCAGCCTGGCCGGCAGCGTCTACTACGTTTGGGAGGAAAACGGTGCGGTCGATGGCGGCAATGCCCAGCTCTATGCCTTTGCCTTGCTGGGCGCCTGCCAGATGAACCGGTCGCTGACGCTCAAGGGCCGCGTGGAATGGATCCACGACGGTGACGGCTTCCGCCTCGGTCCGGTGGAGGATATTTACGAAGCGACCGTGGGCCTGACCATCCGCCCCTTTGCGTCTGACCCGCTGGGCGCCAATTTCAAGATCCGCCCGGAACTGCGCTGGGACTATTCGCCGGATGAGGCGTTCAACGGCCGACACAACCAGGTGACGGCGGCCGTGGACGTGGTCATCGGGTTCTGACAGCTATCCAAAGACGCCGCCGGGCGGCTGCGAAAAACCTGTGGGCCGGAGGCTCTTGGAAGCTCTCCGGCCCGCAGGTTTCTTCGTTTTAAGGCGGCAAACGGGGGCGGCCCGGACCGTGCCTGTCGCCGGTCATGTCCGCGCAGGTCGGCTTACTTCGGCTTGGCCATGTAGTCGGAATTGAGCTGCAGAATCACATCCTGGGTCAGATCATTCTTGCCGTTGTCGTAGATGGGATTGCGCTGGATGATCATGGCCCTGATCTGATTCACGTCGGCTTCCTGCATATTCTCGGGCAGCTCGGCCAGTTGCGAGGAGAGGACCACGTCGTAGCCTTTCTTGATAGCCACCTTTTCCACGGCGTCGGTGATCTTGCGGTAGAGCTGCACCATCGTTTCCTTCTGCTGGCGTCCAGCCTCGGCCTGCTGGATGCGGGCCCAGGCTTCCAGTTCGATCTGCTTGGTGGCGATCTGGCTGGTCAGTTGGCGATACTGCTCGCTCTTGGGGTCCAGGTCCTTGCGCTTGTCCTGCATGGCCTTGACCTCGTTGCGGCGGACCATTTCCTCGTCGCGCAGCTTGCTGACGAACTGGTTGAGCTTCTGCTGGGCGTCCTTCTGTTCCTGCATGCCGTCCAGGACCTTGGCCGGATTGACGGTTGCGATCTTGGCGCCCGCCTGCGCGCCAACCTGCGCCCAGGCGGAAACCGAAAGCAGTCCCGCCAGCATGGCACCGCTCACCAACATCAGTCGCGCTTTCATGGGTCATCCTTTCTTTTTTGCGGGCCTATTGAATCAGGCCCATTGAAAAGCTGAAGAATCTCAGATCATCCTGGTCACTCTTGGTGATCGGGATGCCAAAATCAAATGCCAGGGGCACGGGCCCCAGGAAGGGCAGCGTCATGCGAAAACCAAAACCAACGCTGGAGCGGAGCGTGGTGATGCCCACGCCGTCCTCGACCGTGCCCACATCGCTGAAGATCACGCCGCGCAGGCTGTCGCTGTAGAGCGGGAAACTCAGCTCCAGGCCGCCCATGAGCAGGAAATTGCCGCCCACGGGATCCTCGGCCGGTCCCTGGCGGGGGCTGATGCCTCGGAAGCGGAAGCCGCGCAGGGCTCCCAGTCCGCTGCGGTCGCCGCCGTAGAACCTTTCAAAGAATGGGGGGTCGCCGGCCAGATAGCCCGCGTCGGCATGGGCCCGCAGGATCGTCTTGCGGTCCATGACGTCCTGGCCGAGAGTCTGGAACTGGTCCCAACTGAACGTGAAACGCTGGTAATCGAACTTGCCGCCCAGGGCTCCGCCGATCTCGATGCCGCCGGCAAGAATGCTGCCGCGGCTGGGCAGCAGCGGGCTGTCGGTCGTATCGCGGCGAACCTCCAGCGCCACGCTGGTGAGCGTGTTGTGCCCGGCCAGGTCGAGAATGTCCGCGGCGCGGTTGAATTCTTCGTCGATGTCCTTGATCAGCACATCCTCGCCGCGGAAGGTCAGTTTCACCGTCCAGTAAGGCTGGAAGCGCTTGCTGACGAACAAGCGCCCGCCGGCCCGGCCTTCGCTGTAGTTCTCACGGAGGCGCTGCGACAAAAACGCGCTGCCGCCGGCGCTGTAGGGCTGATCAAAGACCCACGGCTCGACAAAGTCGATGCTGGCGCGGGTCAACTGAGTGCCGGGCTCCAAGTTCACCCGGAAAAACTGCCCGGCGCCGGTAAAGGCGCGGCCCTCGGCGATGTCCGACCAGCCGGTGGGCCAGGCAGAGATGTCGAAGTTCTTCTGTTCGTAGCTGATGTTGCCCAGCAGGCCGCTGCTGGAGGTGACGCCGGCCCCAAAAAGTACGCGGCTGGTGGACTGCTCGGTCACCTCGACCAGTACGTCCCGGCGGGTGGGCTCATTGCCGATGGGGGTGATGCGCACGTCGGAGAAGAAATTGGTGCCCCGCAGCCGCTCCTGGGCATCCTGCAACTCGCCGGTGTTGAACAGTTCGCCGGGCGTCTGTCGCAGCTCGCGCAGCACAACCTTGTCCTGGGTTTTCTGGTTGCCCTTGACCAGGGTGCGGCCGACCTGAAACGGCTTGCCTTCGTTGATGTCATAGATCAGGTCGACCTTGCCCGCATCCTTGTGGAACACCGTGCGCGGCGACACCTGCAGGTAATCGGGGTTCGGCGGCGTGCCCGGCGAAGAGTAGTAGATGAAACCCAGCGGGCTGTAGGCGTGGATGATGTGGCGAACGTCTTTCTGGATCGTTTCCCGATCGAAGGGCCGTCCTTCGGCCATGCGCAAACCGGGCCGCAATTGCGAGTCGGGGATGCTGTGGTTGCCCTTGAAGGTGATGCGATTGACGACGTAGCGCTGGCCTTCCTCGATCACAAAGGTGACCTTCATGTCGGTCTGGTCGGCCGAAAAGGTGAGTTTGCGGCCGACGCGGGCGTCGAAAAAGCCGTGGTCCTCGTAATACTGTCGCAGGGTGGCCACGTCCTGATCCACCTGCTGGGCATCGAAGGTGCCGGAGCGCAGGATCAGAAACCAGCTATCGGTCTTGACCTGCTTGTCGAGCTGGGTATCGCTGAAGAAGCGGTTGCCGGTGAACTCGACCTTGCGGATGGTGACGCGCGGCCCTTCGACCACCTGGAAGACCACCGCCCCTTCCTTGGCCAGGGGCTCGGGCAGCACGTTCACGTGGGCATAGGGGAAATTCTTGGTGCGGTAGAGCCGTTCCATGGCCTCGCGGGCGGCCGTCAGGCGGAAGTTGTCGATCGCCTGGCCCACGCGCACATCCAGCAGTGCCCGCAGGTCCTCGTCGCTGATGGCCTGGTTGCCCTTGAAGGCTATGGAGCGGACCTGGTCCTGCTCGCTGACCTCGAAGACGACGATGACGCCGGCAGCCGTGGGCTCGACGCGGGCCTCAACGTTGCTGAACTTCTGGAGTCCAAAGACGCGCTGGTAGTCCTCGCGAACGGTTTCCGGGTCGAACTTGCTGCCCTCGCGGCTGCGAACCTGGTGGCGGATGTCGGCCACCGTCGCGCCGCTCAAGGGGCGGTTGCGGCCCAGGATGCGCACATCCTCGATGTTCCGGCCGGCCAGTTCGTCAACGGCTGGGCGGCTGGTGGCTATCGCGGCCTGCGTGGTGGCCGGTGCCTGGGCGCGCAATTCGGCGGCCAGCCCGACGGCCAACAGCAACAAAGCCAACAAAAAAGGGAGAGGTTTCAGCAAGCGGGCGTAAGTGTAGTCGGGCGAAGGGGCTTGTCAAAAAGTGAAGGCGTCAGCGACGAAGGGGCGCGCGGGGGAAACCGTAGCACAGGCTTCCAGCCTGTGGGCATGCGTGGGAAAACAAAGCGACGGAGGTGGCGCTTGACAACGAAGGCGGAGGCATTAGCCTGTTATTCAGCCCTCGGGTGGCCGAACGGCCCGTTGCCTCTTTGGAGGCGATGACGGGAAGGCGGTGAAAAGCCGCCGCGGACGCGCCGCTGTAAGGGACATTAAGGCGGATCGAGGCTTGTGGCTTAAGGGCCGCAAGCCAGCCACTGTAGGCGTTGTAGCGCCGACGGGAAGGCCGACCTGCCAGAGAGGTGCCGGCTGATGCCAGCACCGCTCGTGTCCCAAGCCAGAAGACCGGCCTGTGGGCTAAGGCGCTCGCCAGTGTTGGCGGGCGGTTTCACGGACTCGTCCTCGCGAACAAGGACGCACCGGGAAGAGCCTCAGCCCATCGACCTTCGCGACCACATCGCGTCGGTCCTATTCGCTGGACGCTTTAACCCCTGGGCCTTGTTCGTCACCTTTGGCAGAAGGTGGCTTGCGAGGCCGAGGGGTTCTTTTTTTGTGCCGCGCAAATCGGCAAGGAGCAAGTCATGAGAGCGTGCGCAGTCGGTCTAGCTGTACTTTTGGGCGCCGGTTCGGCGGCGATGGCAAACCTCGCCGCCAGCAGCGTGGTCAGTTATGAGCCGGGTTCGCCCGCCCCGGCACAGAATAAACGTGATTCGGCGCTGGGTTTACCCGCGGGCGATACAGGCTGGGGCGCCTTGACGCCCTTCAATTCCGCCTGGAGCCCGGAGCACATCGTCGTCATCCGGCCAAACGGCAGTCTCGTGCTGAAATTCGAACAACCGGTGCTCGTCGGGAGCAGTACCAAGCTAGGTGTCTATAGCAACAACGGCCTGACACTGTCCCCCACCCCGGAGTTCGACCTTGACTATGTACTGTACAACACTCCCAACCGCGCGTACCTGTCAATCAGCGCCGACGGCATTAATTGGTTGACGCGCAGTGCTAATGGCTGGTCGACCCAGGCTAGTGCGCTGGTTTCCTTTGAGAACCCAGCCAACGCCTATACGGACAACTCCGTCGAAGAACTCAGCGATGGCTACTACTACGCATCGCCAGGAGCCGAGCAGTCCGACTACTACAAGCCGTTCGCTGGTACGCTTTCGGATTTTGACGGTAAGAACTATAAGCAGATGCTGACCCTGCTGAACGGCTCGGCAGGCGGCGATTGGTTTGACCTTTCGGGCAGCGGCCTGGAGTCGGTCCAGTACGTGAAATTCGTCGTCCCCGAAGTCCCCGAAGGGGCCAGTGGCTACCACATGGTCGTGGACTCGGTGGTGGTCACTCCCGAGCCGGCCACTTTGGGCGTGCTCGTGGTTGCAGGACTGGCTCTTATGCACCGCCGGAGGCGAGCTTGCTGAGGTCCTGTAGGGCCAATTCCCGACGAGCCGGCTTCACGCTCGTGGAGCTATTGGTGGTGATCGGCATCATGGCGCTGCTGATTGCCATCCTGTTGCCGGCCGTCAAGCAGGCGATGCAAACCGCTCAGCGCACCGCCTGCCTGAGCAACCTTCGCCAAATGGCCATGGCCGCCGAGTTGTATGTGGGCGACAACGACGGCTTTTACCCGCCGGCGCAGTGGAACAATGCACCGGCGGCCGTGGTCATTTACGAAGGCTGGGACTACACGCGAGAAGGAACGACCATCAGACCCGGCCTCCTGTGGCAGGGACGCGTGAACATGCGGATACAGCAGTGTCCGGGTTATGACGGCCGGTCCAATTCGCCGGGCGACCCCTACACCGGCTATAACTACAACACCAGTTTCATCGGCCGGGGTCTAGGCGAAGGGCCGCCGGCCAAATCCTCGCAGGTGGGCACACCCCATCGAACAATCCTGTTTGGTGATGGGCAATGGCGACTTGGTGCCAACAAATACATGCGTTCACCATTACCCAGCCCCACCGAGCCGTTTGGCTACTTTGCCGGCTCGCAGGCCAAACTGGCCGGAACACAAGGGTTTCGCCATAGCGGACTGACCAACGCGGCGTTCTGCGACGGACATGCCGAGTCACTGCGCGAGCGATACGGCGCCGGGGCCGCCGCAGGCACCGGCTTCATTTCTGAAGACAACGAACTGTACGACCTGGAATAGCTGCGACGACATTTTCTGCCCCGCCTTCGCCTCCGTCGCATGCTCCGCTGTCCGTAGTCAGTGGTGGGTCCATGGGTCCGGGGGTCAGTGGCAATTGGCCATTTCTGTTTCCGATTGCAAAATCTAAATTTTCCAATTGCAGGAAGCACTTGCGGAAGCGGCTTCTTTCAATAGGCAATGGGCGATTGATAATTGGCAATCATCTGCGGCCATCTGTGCCCCATCTGCGGCAAATTCTGCTCTTTTCCTCCGTCGCTCCGTCGCTCCGTCGCTTTCCCCCTGCGTCCCTCCGTCGCTCCCTCGCTTCGTCGCTTCTTCTACCTCCATCAATGCGGCATGGGGAACCGCTTACACAACTCGGCCACCTGGGCTTTGATCTTCTCCAGCGCGGCCGCATCGTCCTGGGCGTGCAAGGCACGGTCGATGAACTCGGCAACCGTGGCCATTTCCGCTTCCTTCAGGCCGCGGGTGGTGACCGCCGGCGTGCCCAGGCGAATACCGCTGGTCACCCGCGGCGGACGCGGGTCGTTGGGGACGCCGTTCATGTTGGCGATGATGCCGGCCTTCTCCAGGGCGGCGGCGGCCTGGGCGCCGGTCAGTTCCGCGCTCTTGCTGCGCAAATCCACCAGCATCAGGTGGTTGTCGGTCCCGCCGCTGGTCAGGCGATAGCCCTTGGCCATCAAGGCGGCCGCCAGGGCCTTGGCGTTCCTGAGTATCTGCTGGGCATACTGCTTGAAGGCCGGCTGCAAGGCTTCGTGGAACGCCACCGCCTTGGCCGCGACGATGTGCATCAGCGGCCCGCCCTGGTTGCCGGGAAATACGGCCCGGTCGACCGCCTTGGCCAGGGCTTCGTCGTTGGTCAGTATCATGCCGCCGCGCGGACCGCGCAGGGTTTTATGGGTGGTGGTGGTGACCAGGTGGCAATGGGGAAACGGCGAGGGGTGGGCGCCGCCGGCGACCAGCCCCGCGATGTGGGCAATGTCGGCCAGCAGATAAGCCCCCACCTCGTCGGCGATCTGGCGAAAGGCCGCAAAGTCAATGATGCGCGGATAGGCGCTGTAGCCGCAAAGGATCATCCGGGGCTTAAGTTCCCGGGCCTTGGCGCGGACGGAAGCAAAATCGATGGTCTCGGTGCGGCCGTCGAGTTCGTAGTGTGCAGCCTTGTAGAAGATGGCCGAGGTATTGAGCCGCATCCCATGCGAGAGATGCCCGCCGCTGGCCAGGTTCAGGCTGATGTACTGATCGCCGGGCTGCATCAGGGCCATGAAGGCGCCCAGGTTGGCATTGGCCCCGCTATGGGGCTGGACGTTGGCAAAGCGGCAGCCAAAGAGCTGCTTGGCGCGTTCGATGGCCAGGGTTTCGACCTGGTCGTAATAGCCGCAGCCCTGGTAGTAGCGGGCCCCGGGGTAGCCCTCGGCATATTTGTTGGTCAGGATGGAGCCGGTGGCCTGGCGGACGGCCTCGGATACATGGTTTTCGCTGGCAATCAGTTCCAGCGTCGACTCCTGGCGCTGGGCTTCCAGACGAATCCAGTGGGCGATTTGCGGATCAGTTTCGGTCAGCGATGGCATGAGAGACTCCAGCAAAAGCGCCGGATTGTAGCGGCAAGCCATACGGTCAACCAGCGCCGCGCCCCAGCGCGCCGGGCCCGAAGGCTCAGGTAGTTTGGGGATGTGGCTCTGCCCGGTCCTCCAAGGAACAGGGCAGAGCCCGAAGACCGCCGTTAGTGATTGCCGCCGCCACCGTGACCACGGCCGCCGCCACCACCGTGTCCGCCGCCGTGGCCACCGCCATGACCGCGTCCACCGCCGTGGCCGCCACCGTGACCGCCACCGTGACCGCCGCCTCGGCGTTCGCCTCGGCCGCCGCCATGACCACGTCCGCCGCCGTGACCGCCTCCACGGCGATGATGCTCGCCCTCGGGTCGGCGCGGGCCGCCCTCATCGGAGGCCGGCTGGCCTTCGCCTTCGGGCTGGGCTTCGGTGATGCCTTCTTCCTGCATGGCCGCCTTGCGGGACAGCTTGATACGGCCGGTATCGTCGATGTTGATGACCTTGACCTTGATCATGTCGCCGAGGTTGATCACGTCTTCGACGCGCTCCACGTACCGATCCGACAGCTCGCTGACGTGCACCAGGCCGTCGGTCTCGGGGGCGATTTCAACAAAGGCGCCAAACTCGCGAATGCTGACCACCTTGCCGGTGTAGATCGTGCCGAGTTTCACCTCGGCGGTCATGGCCTCGACCAGACCCTTGGCCCTCATCACCGCCTGGGCGTCGACGCTGGAGATGAACACGGTGCCGTCGTCCTCGATGTCGATCTGGGCGCCGGTGTCTTCCTGGATCTTCTTGATGTTCTTGCCGCCCGGGCCGATCAGCTTGCCGATGAGCTGCGGGTTGATGGTCACGATCTCCAGGCGCGGAGCATACGGGCTGATCTCGGGACGCGGAGCCGGGAGCGTGGCGGCCATGGTGTCCAGGATACGCAGGCGCGCCTCATGAGCGCGCTTCAGCGTCTGGCGGATGATGTCGTAGGACAATCCCTCGGTCTTGATGTCAAGCTGGATGGCGGTCACGCCATCGCGCGTGCCACAGACTTTGAAGTCCATGTCGCCGAAATGATCTTCCTCACCGATGATGTCCGTCAGCAGCACTCGCTGATCGCCTTCCTGGACCAGGCCGACGGAAATACCCGCCACCGGCTTGGTGATGGGCACGCCGGCATCCATGAGGGCCAGGCAGCCGCCACAGCTTGAGGCCATGGAGCTGGAGCCGTTGGATTCGAGGATGTCGCTGATGACGCGCACCGTATAGGGGAACTTGTCGACGGTGGGCAGGACCGCCAGCAGGGATCGTTCGGCCAGTGCGCCGTGGCCGATTTCACGGCGGCCCGGGCCGCGGATCGGCCGCACTTCGCCCACGCTGTAGCTGGGGAAGTAGTAGTGCAGCATGAATTTCTGGTTGTACTCCTCGACGATGCCTTCGATGAGCTGCTCGTCGGAGCTGGTGCCCAGGGTCACGGTGCACAGCGACTGGGTCTCGCCGCGGGTGAACACCGCCGAGCCGTGCACGCGCGGCAGCACGCCCACCTCGCAGGTGATGGGGCGGATATCGGAGAAGCCGCGGCCGTCAGGACGGACACCGGCCAGGATCGCCTGGCGCGTGACCTGCTCCTCGACCTCGACGAAAATTTGCCGCACATGGGCCAGCTTCTGCCGGGCGGCCAGGATCTGAACATAAGTCGCGCCAGGGTCCGTCGGCTGCGGCGCTATTTCGGCCAGCAGGTCTTCCTTGATCTTGTCGATGGCCTGGTTGCGGTCGGCCTTGCCGGGCTTGCCCTTCACCTCGCGAATCTTGTCGGCGACGCGATTGCGCACTTCCTGAACCAGGGCCGGATCGGGGTTGTGAAGGTCACCGACCTTGGGTTTGCCGGCGCGGCTGACCAGTTCCTCGATCATGCCGACGATCTCGATAACGTGCTTGTGGCCGAATTCGATGGCCTCGGCAACGACATCTTCGGGTACTTCGCGAGCGCCCACTTCGATCATGTTCACGTGCTGGCGCGTGCCGGCGACGACCAGGTCCAGGTCGCTGGTCTCAAGCTGACTTTGCGTGGGGAACAGCACCAGCTTGCCCTCGACGCGCCCGACGCGCACGTGGGCGATGGGGCTGGCAAAGGGCACATCACTGATGGCCACCGCGGCGCTGGCGGCGATGCCGGCCAGCACATCGGGGTCGTGCTGCTGATCCGAGGCCAGGACGTTGAGGTGAATCTGCACCTCGTCCAGAAAGCCCTTGGGGAACAGCGGCCGCAGGGGACGGTCCACCAGGCGAGCCGCCAGAATCTCCTTGGTCGTGGGGCGGCCTTCGCGCTTCATGAAGCCGCCGGGGAACTTGCCGGCGGCCGCGCGTCGCTCGCGATAGTCCACCTGCAAGGGGAAGAAGTCGATGCCTTCGCGGGGCTCGGCCCGCACGACCGCGGCCAGGACCACGGTGTCGGCGAACTGAACGGTGACGGCGCCAGCCGCCAACTTGGCCAGGGAGCCGGTCTCGATGGCTAGAACGCGATCGGCAATGGTGCGCTCAACTCGGATACTCTGCATGGAATGAATCCTTTGTGGCCTCTGGGGGAATGGATGGACTTACCTAGGGGGCCACAGATGGACAAAGCCGAGCAGAAAACGCGGATCGTCTGCGCGGGTTTGTGCATCTGTGGCGGTCGACTTACCGCCGCCGCGAGCCAGAGGCCAAAGGAAGGCTCGGGGCCTGGCCGGTTATCGACCGGTCTAAAAACAACAGGCGGGGCAACGCGCCCCGCCGTGATTTTGGCTATTTCCTCAATCCCAGCCGGGCGATGATCTGGGTATAGCGGCTGCGGTCTTCCCGCGTCAGGTATTTCAGCAGGGAATTGCGCTTGCCGACGAGTTTCAGAAGTCCCCGGCGCGAGGAGTGGTCCTTCTTGTGACCCTTGAGGTGCTCGGTCAGTTCCGTGATGCGCTGGGTCAACAGCGCGATCTGCACCTCGGGCGATCCAGTGTCCTTTTCGTGAATTCGGTAATCGGAAACGATCTTGTTCTTGTCTTCGGCCGTGATGGACATCCGCCAAACTCCTGTCACCAAGCCGCCAGTCGACCCCGGCACCAGCCGGGCACCAGCAGACCGGTCAAAACCCGTAACTCGCCCACCCACATGGCAGGCTGATGGCGGCAGAGCATAGGGCAAACCCGGGGGCGATGCAAGGGCGGCCTAACAATATCCTTATTTGGTCCAGATGCGCAGGTTGAGGTTCAGTTCCACGATAATCTGCAGGACTTGGCACAGGTCCTCATAGATCCGGCGGCAGGCGGCCTGGTCCATCGAGGCAAACAAAGCCGGCTCCAGCAGGTTGCGTCCCAGGTTCACGGCTACGTAGAGGTTTTCGCGGAAGAAAGCCAGGTGGAGCTGTGCCTTCAGACGATCGCGACATTCAAGGATGCGCCTCATGAGCGAGGGCGTCAGGAGGTAGCGGGCCTCGATCTGGTCGGTGGCATAGACGACGAACGCGCTCTCAAAATCCGGGTCCTCCAGCTTGATGAGCTGGCCGGGGCGGGAAATGTTCCACTCCTGCAGCTTCTGCCCCAGCCACCCCAGCGACCGCTGGGCCACATCCGGCAGCACCAGGGTCATGCCATGAAAATGCTTATTGAAGTCGGCGACGAAAAACAGGCCCTTGAAGATCGTGTGCCACTGCGTATGGCGGCGCCCCTTGGAGTCTGTGGTAGTGGTCTTGTACTCGGCGTGGACTTCGGAGAAGCGGAAGCGCGTGAGGCCGGCCCTGCCGCGGACCAGATCTTCGCCGCTGTAGCGGTCGATGGAGTGATCGAATAGCCGGCAGGCGAGAAACTCGCTCTGCTCGATGTAGCCGGTCGGGCTATAGGAGAACTCCGGCCCGCAGAAGCGCACGATCGCATCCACCACCGTGCGCTTGGCAGTGCGGCTGTATTTACCACGCGCCGCCAGCGCCACCGCCCCGCCCACGCCCAGCCCCAGCACCAGAATAACCGCGCCCACGATATAGTTGCCTGTGGTCAGGGCGGCGATCAGCCCCGCCGCCCCGCCAAGCCCAAGGCCCAGGGCCAGCGCCAGGGTCGCCGTGGCCGCCGCGGCCTGGCGCTGCTTCTCGCACTGGCCAGCCAGCACCGACAGGTGCCGCTGGTAATAGCGGTCAAACTCCGCGGCATCCGGCGGTGACCAGGAATCCGCTGAAGCTGTCATGTCGGCGGCCGTCACGTGTTAAACAGCTCCCGCACGTTGACGTTCTGCCGCTCCTGCGGAGGAATTTCGAACAAGGCGCGCTTGGTGTAGCCCATCACGGAGGCCAGGACGTTGGTGGGGAACATCTCGATGGCGTTGTTCAGGTCCGTCACGGCCGCGTTATAGGCCCGGCGGCTGGCGGCGATCTGCTCCTCCACCTCGTTGAGCGAGCCCTGCAACTCTCGGAAATTAGCGTCGGCCTTGAGCTGGGGGTAATTCTCCACGACCACCCTCAGATTGCCCAAGGCACGGGTGATCTGGTTTTCCGCTTCGATGCGCGTGGCGCTGCCGGCGCCTTCGGACATGGCTTGGGTGCGCATCTGTGTCACTGCCGCCAGCGTGTCGGCTTCGTGCTTGGCATATTGCCTTACCGTCGCCACCAGGTTCGGGATCAGATCAAAGCGCTTCTTGAGCATGGTGTCCATGCCGGCAAAGGCGTTTTCGACCTGGTTCTTTTTTGCCACAAGCGAGTTGTAAAGAAACAGTACCACCAGCAGCAGCACCCCTGCTGCCACAAGCACCCATAGGCCGTTTCCCATGCTGTATCCTTTCGTGAAACCGAGTGACAAATTCTACCAAGTTGGCGCTTACCTCGCCTCAGGCCTGCGAACCGAGCATGGCTTCGTACCAGCCGGTCCAGCGGTCGCGCTGCTGGCGGTCGGCGCTGACGGCCGCGATGGATTGCTCGATCAGCGGCAGCGCCACGATGACAGAGCCTTGCCCCAGCCGGTGGCGCAGCACGACCGGCAAGCCCTGGGTGTCGGTGGCAAGGACCTGGGCCGTTTGCGGCGACACCTGCAGGCGCATATTGCGGGGATAGTGGCGCAGGGGCCAGCTTTGGCCGGCAAAACGGACCGTGCCGGTCTTGAGCGATCTAAAGTCGACGGCTTGTGCCCCCAACAGTCGACCCAACAGCGGCCCCCAGCCGATGGGGTCGGGTCCATGCCAAATCAGCCGGCCCCCCTGCCGCACCCATGTTTCCAGGGCAATGATCTCCTGGGCATCAGGTATGGCGCCGGCCAGCACCAGAGTGCCCGGCCCATCCGGCAAGGGGAGATCGCCCCGCACGATCCGCGGCTCGTGATTGAGCCGGCGCAGCAGGTAGTTGGCCACCCCCAGCCATTGCGAAAGCTGCGCGGGAATGTTGCCCGGGTTGGCAGGTTCATCGCGATGGTAATAGTGTCGGGGCAGATAAAGACCTACCGACGAGCTGGCCGAAGCAGGGCGAGCGGACATCTGCCGGGCAAACTCAATGAAATACTCCAGGCCGGGCTTGACCTTGCCGGCGGCGTCCACCAGGCCCAACCCGGCCTCGAAGTTGGCCTTGAGATAGGGATGCACCATGGCATTGATGTCGCGCAGGCACCACCACAGGAAGCCGTTGGCCCCGGCGTCGCGGCAGGCAGGCAACACGGCCCGCAGATACGCATCCTGCTGGGCGGCGCCGGCGGTGAGAATGGTTCCAAACTCCTGGACCAGCACCGGCCCAAAGGCCCGGGCCATCTGTGTGTAAAACGGCAGCAGCGACTGGCACAGGGGATCGGTCATGCCGTCAAACCCAAGGGCATGCCAGGCCGGCACCGGATAGCCGTGCATGCTGTACAGGTCGCATCCATCGTGACGCCCGAGGCGCCAGCCGGTGTCGTTGATGACCTGGTTCTGCTCGTTGCCGCCGATGACCAGCGCGCCGGGCATGGCATTGTGAATGGCATCGCTCAGGCGCCAGCAGAACCGCTGCACATCGGCCGCCGTCGCCGCCTGGCAATCCGCCAGGCAACACAGCTCGTTGCCCTGGTCCACGGCCAGCACATGGTCGGCAAAGGGCCGGATCGTCTGACTGGCGCGCGCTGCAAAGAGCACGGCGCGCTGAACCAGGTCGGCGTCGGCAAACAAGTTGCGCCCGCCAGCCCAGCCCGGGCGGAAATCCCCGCCGCTCATAAAGACCGTCAGGAGCGAAGGATGCGCCAGCAGGCTTCGCTGCGCGCACCAGCCCATGAACTGCTCCAGGCGCTGGAACATGGCCGCATCGTATTGACCGGCCGTGGGCTCAAACTGGTCCCAGCGCAAAAAGAAGCGCACGGTGTTTAGGCCCAGCGCCGCCAGCAGGTCCAGGTCCTGCTGGATCTCATCGGCCGGCCAGTGACTCCACATTTCAACGCCGCAGGACCCCGGCCAGTAATTGGCGCCCATGGGGTAGACCACCTGCTGGTCACGGACGAAATAGCCTTGATCATCAAGCCGTATTGCCATCGTTGTTAGCCCCTAGGTCTTGACACGATCCAGCAGCCACACGGACACCGGCCCGAAGATAAAGATCGGCATCCATGCCATCATCGCCGGCCAGGCATCGGGCCACTGCCACGAGGGCGGCACCTGGGCACCCAGTTGCTGGAAGATAAAGACTGACGCCAGGCATAAGCCGCACAGCAGCACACAGCGCGTGGCGGCGGTTTTAAGCTGGCGCGGCTCGCGCGTCAGGACGCAACCGGCCGCCAGGAGCAGCAGAATGACGTTGACCAGCGGCTGGGTAAAGCGCGCGTGCTTGGCGCGCACCAGGTCGATTTTGGCATAGCCGTGCGGCCGGGCCAGGAGTTGGTTGATCCGCTGCGAGGACAGATACTCCACGTATTCACCGGAGTGATACAGGTGCAGTTCCTCCGGGGTGATGCTGGTGCGCAGCGTCTGCAGGGGTTGCTCACGGGCGGTGGCCTCGGGCGCCAGGCCGGCCATGAGGCGGCCCTCTTCCAATCGCCACAGGTTGGCCGACCCATCCCAGTAGGCCGCCGAAGCGGTCACCAGGGCGCTGTGGGGCGCCGGCTGGAGCATGCTCAGTCCGCGCATCATGGGCGGGTCGTGAGCCGGGAAAAAGCGGCAGGTCAGCAGGGCGCGCTGGTCATCCTGGATGGCGCGGATGGCAAACGAGTTGCGCTGGGCGTGTCGCACCTCGTCGTGCTTCCGCACCAGCTTGGGGATCATGCGCGGGATCAGCAGTTCCTGGTCCACCACCAGCAGGGCATTGAGGACCAGGGCCGCCAGCACCATCGGCGCCGCCACACGCAGCAGCGGCACCCCCGCCGACAGCAGGGCCGAAAGCTCGTTGTTGTGGCTCAGGCGCAGCAGCGTAAACGATGCGGCCACAATGGGAATGATGCCCGAGAGCTGGGCGAAGTAGAGAAAGACCTGGTAGAAATAGTAGTCGCCGGCGTCGCGGACAATGCCCAGCAGGGTCTGCAGGCCGCTGGCCCCCGCCCGGGACTGGGTCTCCAGCAGCTCATCGAAATTGAAGACCATGTCCAGCACGACATAGAGCCCCACCAGCACGAGGAAGCTCAGCACATAGTTGCGCAGGAACGAGCCGACGATGTAGCGGTCGAGGATGCGCATGGCTATTGCCGCTGGAGCCTCCACAGCAACACCACCGCCAGCGCCAGGACCGCCGCGTTGCCGCTCCAGATCAAACCGATCCCCAGGTGCAGGGAATTGGGCCCCTCACCCACGTGCTGGCCGGTGGAGACCAGGGCGATGCTGAACAGCGCCGGCACGGCGCTGATGGCAAAGGCTGTCAAAAAGTCGCCGCTGCGGAACAGGATGCCCAAGGCGCAGCCCACCATGACCAGGATGAAACATCCCACGGCAAAGGACGCGCGCCCGTGAATCTCGGTGATGATCTTGCTCCACAGGTCCTGAAGCTCGCGCCGCAGATCCGCGCTGCCGCGGACTTTGTGCTGGGCATCCTGGAGGTATTGGCCCAGGCCCGACTGCTGCCGCTGGGCCAGGTCCTGGGGCATGGGCAGGCTGAAGCGCCGGCCGCGGAACACGTCATGGTGCGGCGCATGTTCAGTGCCGGCATCCAGCGTTGCATCCTTGAGGACCAGGGCCACCCGCATGCGGCTGTCCTGGAGCTGCCCGCCCACGCGGGCGATGGCCTCCACCTGCAGGCTCAGCGATCCGGCCTTGTCCACCGAGCGGCTGCTTCCGCTCTGGCGGACCAGGCTCACATCCTGCGTCCCGGAGCGCGAAACGATCGTGATTTGATCGGCGGCCACGCGCAGCTCTCCCTCGCCGCGCTGCACGGTGTAGCTTTCGTCCTCGGTGTCGAAGCGGCAGGCGCCGGTGGTCTTAAGTTGACGCACCGCGCGGCGCAGATACTCATGTTCCAGGTCGCGGCGCAGCAGCTTATCAAGCTGCTCGCGCACCGTGCGCGCCTGCCAGGGCGCGACCGACAGGCTCTTGAGCCGCCGGATGTCCATGAACTGCGTGCGCTCGCGGATCGGCGAAGGCACCACGACGGGCCCGAAGACGGCCTCGCGGGCCGCGCCCTCGGCCCCGACCCGGGCGTCAATCTTCATCCCATCGTGGAGCTGGGCGCGGAATTCCACATCGTCACCCGCCTGGCGGATATAGGCGGTGGCGCGGTCGGCCGTCCAATAGGTGCCCGGCAACTCCATCCGCCGCGCCGCCTCGGGACTGTCATAGCTGAGAAACACCACGCCATGCAGCAACACGACCTGGTCGCCTTCCTCGCCGGCGGCGACGCCCAGCTCCGCGCTGTTGGCGAAGATGGTATAAGGCCCCAGGGTGAGCTGGTGCGAGCGATCGATGCGCTTCTTGACCACGTCCGCAATGTTGGCAAACACCACGCGCTCGGCCTTCAGCATGAAGTGCGGAGCCACAAAGCACAGGCAAAGCAGGCTGACCATGGCCAGCCCCAAACCCAGCACCAGGGCGGGCATGGTCAGCGACAGGCTGCTGATGCCGCTGGCGCGACAGGCCGTCAGCTCGTTATCGGCCGACAAGCGACCGTAGACCATCGTGGTGGCAAACAGCGCCGAGATGGGCAGCGCATAGGTCTGGGTGGCCGGGAGGAAATACACCAGCACTTTGGCGGCCTGCGCGGCGTTGAGTCCGTGCTCGGTCAACGGTTTGAGCAGCCCCCCAAAGGCCATGATGCCCGCCAGGCAGGCCACCGCCATCAGGAAGACGCGCAGCAAATCGCGGAAGATGTACCAGAAAAGCGTCCGGCTCACGTGCAGGCCATGCTACCCGGCCGGGCCGGCGGTTCAATGCGCCGCCGGCTTTCGCAGGACCGCGCCCGTATCGGCGCTGGTGACCATGCTGGCATAGCGACCCAGCCAGCCGAAATCGACCTTGGGGGCTGGTGGCCTCCAGGCGCTCTTGCGCTTTGCCAGTGTGGGCTCGTCCACGCAAAGCGTCAGGCGGCGCGCGGCGATGTCGATCTCGATGATGTCGCCGGGCTCGATCAGGGCAATCGGGCCGCCGGCCGCCGCCTCGGGCGACACGTGACCGATACAGGCCCCGCGTGTGCCGCCGCTGAAGCGACCATCGGTAATCAAGGCCACGCTCTCGCCCAGCCCTCGCCCCATGATGGCGCTGGTGGGAGCCAGCATCTCCTGCATTCCCGGCCCGCCGCGTGGACCTTCGTAGCGCACCACGACCACGTCGCCGGCCTTAACCTTGCCGGCCAGGATGCCGGCATTGGCGTCTTCCTCGCTGTGGAAGATCACCGCCGGGCCTCGGTGTTTCATCATGCTCGGGGCCACACCGCCGGTCTTGACCACCGAGCCATCGGGGGCCAGGTTGCCAAAGAGCACGGCCAGGCCACCTTGGGCGCTATAGGCCTTTTCCAACGGACGGATGACATCGGCGTCCTTGACGACGGCGTCGGCGATGTTCTGGCCCAGGCTCTGGCCCGTGACGGTGATGCAATCCAGGTTCAACACCCCGCTCTTTTGCGAGATCGTCTTGAGAATGGCCGGGATGCCGCCGGCCCGGTCCACATCCTCCATGTGGTGCACGCCAGCCGGGGAGACCTTGCAGATATGGGGAACGCGCTGGGCCACCTCATTGAGCTTGCGCAGATCAAACTGGCAACCCGCCTCGATCGCCACCGCCAGCGTGTGCAGCACGGTGTTGGTGGATCCGCCCATGGCCATGTCCAGGGCAAAGGCATTTTCAAAGCTGCGCTGGGTGAGGATGTCGCGGGGGCGGATGTTGCGCTGCACCAGGTTGACGATGGCTTTGCCGGCGGCGGCAAACAACTGGTCGCGCCGCGGGTCGGTCGCCAGGATCGAGCCATTGCCCGGCAGTGCCAGGCCCAGGGCCTCGCACAAGCAGTTCATGCTGTTGGCCGTGAACATGCCCGAGCACGAGCCGCACGAGGGGCAGGCCAGTTGCTCGATCTCGGTCAGCTCCTTTTCACTCATGGCGCCGGCCGACACCTTGCCCACGCCCTCGAAGACGCTGATCAGGTCGATGGCTTTCTTCTGCGACGGCAGGAATCCCGCCTTCATAGGCCCGCCGGAAACAAACACCGCCGGGATATTGACCCGCGCCGCCGCCATCATCATGCCGGGCACGATCTTGTCGCAGTTGGGGATGCACACCACGCCATCGAAACAGTGGGCGCGAAGCATCGTCTCCACGCAGTCGGCGATCAGTTCGCGGCTGGGCAGGGAATATTTCATGCCCACATGCCCCATGGCAATGCCGTCGTCCACGCCGATGGTATTGAACTCGAAAGGCACCGCGCCGGCCGCCCAAATCGCGTCCCTGACCTTGCGGCCGACCACGTCCAGGTGGGCGTGGCCGGGAATGATCTGCACAAAGGAGTTGCAGACCGCGATAAACGGCTTGTCGAAGTCAGCCTCGGATTTGATGATGCCCGTCGCCCGCAGCAGGCTGCGATGCGGAGCGCGGACCATGCCTTTTTTGATGGTGTCGCTGATAGCCATAGGGGTGCAAACTATAACATAAACCACGCCGCATGGCAGTCGGCGCGACCGCCCTGGGCAACCCAACCAAAGACCGCAATCACGTTTTGGCCCGCGCGCCAGCGCGCGCGGCTTTTTTGGCTGCCGGCCGCGTCCGGTCGCCGGCCGCCGCCTCCAGCAATTCGCGCGCCTGCTGCCGCGTCGTTTCGGTCAGGCGCGGGCCGCCGATCATCTCGGCCAGTTCCTCGACGCGCTGATTGGCCTCCAGCCGCCGAACGATACTTTGCGTGCTGCGCCCCTCCGTATGCTTGGACACACGCAGATGATCCTGGGCATAACAGGCAATCTGCGGCAGGTGCGTGATGCACAGCACCTGCTGACGCTGGGCCAACTGCCGCAGTTTTCGGCCGATCACCGCTCCCAGGCGGCCGCCCACGTTGGCATCGATCTCGTCAAACACCAGCACACTGACGCGATCCCACTCGGTGAGAATGCCCTTAAGAGCCAGCATGATTCGGCTGAGTTCTCCGCCGGAGGCGATCTTGCGCAAGGGCTGAGCAAGCTGACCGGGGTTCGTCTGCGCTACAAACTCAACCTGCTCAAAACCGCTGGCCGCCGCGGGCAGGCCGTCCACTGGCTCCCAGGGTTTGAAATCCACGGTAAATCGGGCTTTGTCCATCCCCAGCTCCGCCAGTTCCTGCTCCACCAGCGGGCCAAGCCGTCTGCCGGCCGCCCGCCGGGCGGCAGAGAGTGCGTGGCCGACCTCCGTCAGCCGTCGCCGCAGCGGCTCGATTTGTCCCTGCAACGACGTTAGGTTCTCGCCCGCCTGGGACAGTTCCTGGATCTGCTGCTCAATCTGGCGGCGCTGCTCCAGGACCGTTTCGATAGTCGGGCCGTACTTGCTCAGCAGCCGGTTCAGAATGTTGAGCCGGTCCTCCACCTCGGCCAATTCCGAGGGATCCATCTCCAGGCGATCCAGGTAGCGGGACAGGTCAAAGGCGGCCTCTTCAAGCTGAATGGTAGCCTCGCGCACGGCCTGCGTCGGGGCCTGGATGGCGCTGTCCAACTGCAGCAGCTCCCCCAGGACGCCGCTCATCATCTTCAGTCGCTCCAGCAGCGAGCCGTCGGCCTCGTACAGCGCCGCATAGACCGCGCCCGCCTCCTTCTTCAGTCGCTGCAGATTCGACAGCACCGTCGCCCGCGCCTTGAGTTCCTCGTATTCGCCGGGGCGCGGCTCGGCACGATCAATCTCCTCGGCCTGGAAGCGGCACAACTCAAGCTGCTGCCGCCGCAGGGTGCTGCCGGCGGTCAATTTCTCCAGGCGCCGCCGCGCCTCCTGCAGCGACTGGTAAATCTGGTGATATTGCCGGCGCTGCTCTTCCAGCTTGCCGAATTGGTCCAGCACCTCGAGCTGGTTCGACGGCCTCAGCAGAAATTGATGGTCATGCTGGCCGTGCACGTCCACCAGCAGCTCCGCAATCTGCCGAAGCATAGGGAGGGTGATGGGATGGCCATTGAGACTGACGCTGGTGCGTCCGCTGGCGTGCAGGCGGCGCGTGAGCATCAATTCGGCGGATTCGTCCAGTGCTATATCCGCCCACTGGGAGATCTGCTGGCGCGTCTGGGCCGCCTGGATTTCAAAAACGCCGGTCACTCGTCCCTCGTCGGCCCCTGGGCGCAGCATCTCCGCGGGACTGCGCAAGCCCAGGAGAACCTCCAGGGCTCCCAGCACCAGGCTCTTGCCGGCGCCGGTAGCGCCGGTGAAGCAGTTCAACCGCGGGCCCAGTTCAATGGCCGCGTCGGCGATGACCGCCAGGTTGGAGATATGCAGTTCGCGGAGCACCAGGCCCCCGTGGGTCGCGTGTTAACTGACCTTGCTGCCTGCCGGCAGCGGCTCGGCCGGGTGCAACACGATCACCCTGCCGCTCTGAAGATCGGACGCCGCCAGGAGCATGCCGCTGCTGACCTGTCCCCGCATCATGCGCGGCGCCAGGTTGGCCACGACGACGATTTGTTTGCCCACCAGTTGCTCGGGGGTGTAATGCTGCCGCAGTCCCGCGCAAATCTGGCGCTGCTCGCCTCCCAGGTCAATCTGCAACACCAGCAGCTTGTCGGCATTTTCGTGCGGCCGGCATTCCAGCACGGTGGCGATGCGCAGATCGAGCTTGGCAAAGTCGTCGTAGGTGATCGTCGAGGGTGGTGTCATAAATGTCTCTTTCCCGTCAAAACAGCGGGCACAGATTCTACGCGCGGCGGCGAAAACCGCCAACCCGAGCCCTTGGCCGGGCTGGCCGGGCGCCCGGCTGGCCCGCCGTTTGCGTTCGGCGAGCAGGACAAACGTTACAGAAAGGAACCTATGCGAATTCTCGTGCTTGCTTTGAGCGTGGCGCTGGTTGGCGGTTTGGCGGCCAGCGGTGGGTGCGACAAGACCATCCGCTCCGAGGAGAAGACCAAAGTTCGCGATGATGGCACCGTGACCCGGGACAAAACGACCGTCAAAGAGAAACCCGACGGCACCATCGTGAAAGAACGTGAGAAAGATACGAATAATCCTAACCGCTGAGTCGGCTTGCCCTTGGCGTGCTGCTAAGGCCGGGCCAGACGAGCGATTTCTGGCGCGATGGCATAAACATTGCAGCTTGCCCGACCGGGCCGCTGAATTGGACACCGCATGCTGATGTTCAGGCATGCCGGCGGCTCCATTGGGAGAGTTCAACTGTCACGAGGTCTGTTATGCCAGGCACCAGCAGTCGAGGTTTTGCCTCCATGGATCGTGAGCGCCAACGGCAGATCGCCTCCAAGGGCGGTCGGGCCGCGCACGAAAAGGGTACGGCGCACGAGTTTACGGCCGAGGAAGCGCGCAACGCCGGAAAACGCGGCGGCGAGAGCATCAGCCGCAATCGCGAGCATATGGCCAACATCGGCCGCAAAGGCGGGCTTTCGGTCAGCCAGAACCGAGAACACATGAGCCAGATCGGCCGCAAGGGCGGCGAGCGCGTCAGCCGCGACCGTACTCATATGAGCCAGATCGGGCGCGAGGGCGGCCAAAGCCGCACCACGCCCGGCGAGTCTAACGAAATGGACCAGGAACAACCGGAGTAAACCACAACGCTCGGGGCCAGGGGCCGCAGCGCCGCCTGCCGGGCTTGCCATACAAACTGACGGAACAGGCCCCCTGCTTACGGGGCGTAACGAAAGGAGTCCCATGCCTACCCGCAACAAACGTGGTTTTGCCGCCATGGACCGTGTGCGGCAGAAGGAAATCGCTCGCAAGGGCGGCAAGGCCGCCCACCAAAAGGGTACCGCCCACGAATTTACCAGCGACGAGGCCCGCGCCGCCGGACGCAAAGGTGGCGAAGCCCGCGGCCAGCGCATCAAGGCGCGCTGACAACCCGACGCGGCAAGGGGCTAGAGTTCATCGGCAATCAGGCTGGCCAGCTCGGAGCGCTCGCTGCGCGCCAGGGTAATGTGGCCAATGATATTCCTGTTCTTCAGCCGCTCCACCAGGTACGAAAGACCGTTGCTGCTACTGTCCAGATAGGGGTTGTCGATCTGGCTGGCATCTCCGGTCAGGACCAGTTTAGTTCCATCGCCCACGCGGCTGGCGATGGTCTTGACCTCGTGGGGCGTCAGGTTCTGGGCTTCGTCCACGATCATGTACTGATGGGGGATGCTGCGCCCGCGGATATAGGTCAGGGGTTCCAGCACGACCTGGCCGCTGTTGATCAGTTGCTGGATGCGCTGCTCCACCGTTGACAGCATGGCGTGGGGTGCCTGGCCATCGCCGGAGAGTCGGTTGGACAGCAGATAAGTCATGTTGTCGAAGATGGGCTGCATCCAGGCGGTGAGTTTTTCATCCTTGCCGCCGGGCAGGTAGCCGATGTCCCGGCCCAGGGGCATGATCGGGCGGGCCACCAGCAGCTTGTGATAGGCCTGCTCATTGAGCACCTTGGTCAGCCCCGCGGCGATGGCCAGGAGCGTCTTGCCCGTTCCAGCGGTGCCCAGGAGGGTGACCAGTTTCACCGAATCATCCAGCAGAAGATCCAGGGCCATGGTTTGCTGCAGGTTCCGGGGCAGGATGCCGAAGATGGGGGCCTTGCGCGGCCGCACGGGCACCAACACCTTCTGATCAATCCGGTAGCGAGAGAGCGCCGTATGGCTGGGGTCGTGCTGGGCCTTGAGCAGCACGTATTCATTGGCCGCCAGCGGCTGGGGCTGCGGCTCGAGGGGCACTTGCTTCTGGGCGAAGAGCTGGTCGATCATCTCGCCGGGGACATCCAACTCGCGCCAGCCGGTATAGAGGCGCTCGAAGTCCACCTTCTGGGCCTCAAAGTCCTCGGTCACCAGCCCCAACGTGTCGCTCTTGATGCGGGCGTTGATGTCCTTGGAGATGAAGACAACCTTCTTGCCTTCCTGTTTCAGTTGATAGGCACAGCAGATGATGCGGTTATCCGGGATATTGGCCGTCAGATGCGGGCAGAGCTTCTGTTCTTCGTTGAGGACCACGCGCACGCGCCCACCGGTTTGGGCGACATTGACCCCTTCGGCCAGCCGCCCCTGCTGCCGAAGCTGGTCCAGGTGACGGATCACCGTGCGGGCATTGCGCCCCAGGTCATCGTTCTGGGTCTTGAACTTGTCCAACTCCTCGACCACATCGAAGGGAATGACCACTTCGTTGTCGGTGAACATGAATAGCGCATTGGGATTGTGCAGCAGGACGTTGGTGTCCAGCACGAAATGCTTCATATGACCGCTGGTGCTCATAGGCTTGTTACCTGTTGGGATTATCGGCACAATCCGCCCGCCGTCCATGCAGACTAACGCCCCGGAGAGTGTGCGACATTGCAGGGACTGCGGGCGATAGGCGCCGCAGCGGCTACGAACGCACCGGTACGCGCACCTGGCCAGCCACGGCCTGGCGCCAGCCTTCGATCATGGCGGGCGTGGGGTCGGCGACGGTGTCGGCAGGCTGGCGGCCCAGTCGTCTGGCCTTGGATTGGCCCAGCCCATGATAGGCCAGCAAGTCGATGGCCAGCAGGTTACGCAGACTGTTGGCAACGGTTGCAATACCCGCAAAATGATCGGGGCGATCGTTCACGCCCGGCACCAGCGGGCAGCGCAGGACCAGCTTGGCACCGGTTTGGTCCAGCCGCAGCAGGTTCTGAAGGATGAGGTGGTTCTCAACGCCCGTATATTGCAGGTGACGCTGCGCCTGCGTCTCCTTCAAGTCATACAAGAACAGGTCGACCAGCGGTAAGAGGTCAGCAAATGCCTTCCACGGGGCCTGGCCGCAGGTTTCCATGCAGGTATGAAGCTGATGTTGCTTGGCCGCCTGTAGCAGCGCAATCGTAAAGCCCGCCTGTGACATCGGCTCGCCGCCGGAAACAGTCAGGCCCCCGTCATCGCGATAGAACGGCCGATCCCGCAGCACCGGCTCCAGGACCTCATCGACACTCATGGCCCGGCCCACGCGCTCCAGGGCCTTGGGCGTGCACTGCTCCTGGCACTGTCCGCACAGGTCGCAGTCTTGACGATCATAGATGTGAATGCCGTCCTCGAAATGGTGGCAGCCATGCGGGCAGACCGCATGGCAGGCGCGGCAGCCGATGCATTTGTCGGCCGAGTAGAAGACCTCCGGCTCGCGACATTGGCTCTCGGGGTTATGACACCACGTGCAGCGCAGTGGGCAGCCTTTGAGAAACACGGTCGTGCGGATTCCCGGACCGTCGTGGATGGAAAAGCGCTGGATATCGAACATTAGGCCAACGATCCGTGCTGCGCCACTATGCATGTCAGGTCCGGTGTTTGGTCCTGGCGATGGGGTCTTCTTGAAGCTCAGATTCGATCAGGCCCTTGGTCAGGCATACTCCGTCCGCGCCAGCACGGTCTCCTGAAGCTGCCGATTTAGATTGGTAAAATACTCGCTATAGCCGCCGATGCGCACGATCAGATCGCGGTAGCGCTGCGGGTCCTTCTGGGCGGCCAGCATATCCTCGCGGCTGACCACAGACATCTGCAGTTGCAGCCCGCCCAGGTCGAAATAGCCGCGAACCAGATCGGCCACGGCACGGCGGCCGGCCGCGGAGTCCAGCAGACGCTTGTGCATGCGAACGTTGACCACGGGCGTGCCCACCGCCAGCGACTGCGGCAGCTTGGCGACCGAGCGCAGCATGGCCGTCGGACCGTGCGTGTCGCGGCCGGCCGATGGACCGGCCGAATCGGCCAGGGGCTGCCTGCAGCGGCGCCCATCCGGCAGCGCCCCCACGTGCTTGCCAAACTCGCCATAGGTCACAAAAAGAATACAGGAGGCCAGGTAGCGTCCGCCGCGCGGCGTTTCGTGCCGGTACAGCTCTTCCCATGCTTCGCGCAGGACCGCGATGCCCGGATCGTCCACGCGCGGGTCGTCGTTGCCGAACTTGGGCGCCGCCGCCAGGCGGCGATGTACCTCTTCGTAACCCACGAAGTCCGCCTTCAGCGCCGCCAGCAGCTCCTGGGGTGAAATGCTCTTGTCCTCGTAGACGCACTGGCGAATGGCGCCCAAACCATCGATTAGGTTGGCAATGCCTGGATAGCAGACCACCGCCCAGTTGTAGCGTGCCCCGCCGGCCTCAAAGCTCTTGCGCCGCTGCACGCAGTCGCGCGTAAAGAACGTGCGATACAGCTTCGGGTCGCCGCTGGTAAACCGCCACGCCAGATCTCTGCGGTTGGCGGCGACAAAGGCATCCGTCAGGTAGCGTATCTGCCGCTTCACGGCCAGCGCGAAGGCGTCAAACGTCTCCAGCGCCTCCAGCTTCCCCGTATGCGGGCCAGTCTGCTTCTGTTGCAGCGGATCCCAGCCGTCATGGATGGCCAGCTCCAGCGCCTTGGCCAGGTTGATGCTGCCCTCGAGACTGCCGACGTTCGACAGCCCCGCAATCATCGTCTCGGTGCAGCCGCCAAAGCCGTACTCGCGGGCGTCCTCGGGCGTCAGGCCCAGATCCAATTCCAGGAGCGACTGCACATACAAGTCGTCGTTGTAGAGCGCCGGCCGGCCCGTGCCGCACGACAAGACCTCCAAGGCATCCGTCAGCACGTCCTGCGGGGTCTGCTTCCCGATGCGCAGCGCCATGTTCGGTCGGCGGAGTTTGTTGCGCCGACAGGCCTCCAGTAATTCCCGCGTCAGGGCATTGGTGCCGTCGGTCCCGTCGGGGCGCGTGCCGCCGAGCTGCATATTCCAGGCGTTGAGGCGCTCAAAGTCATGGAACAACTCGTCGATCAGCCGCCGGCAAAGCGCCGCGTCCAAACGGCCTGCCGCAAAGTCAGCTTCATAGAGGTGACCTAGAACCTGATCGGGCCGGCCAATGCTGTCGCAGCCATCCAGCAGCCAGGCAAAGTGCACCGCCAGCAGACCCTCCACCATGTTGGTGGACGGCTTCACAAAACAACGGCGAAAACTGCTTGCGATCAGTTGCAGGTCACTCTGCTGCTGGCCGGTGGCGGCGCGGGCGGCCGCATCCATCGCATCGGCCGCTCGAGAATGGAACGCCCGCACGCCGATGGCATAATCCTTCAGCGCAGCCAGCAGGGCGCGCTCCCCTTCGCTGGCCGAACCCGAGGCGCCGCACGCGGCAATCTGCTCGTCCAGAGCCTGCTCCATCGCGTCAAATCCCTCGTCCACTACGCGGCGCATGTCAGGATTGCTGTGCGTGTAACCGCCGGAATGGCGCAACCGCCCGCCCATGTCCGAGAAAAAGGACTCGATGAAGGCCGCGTATTGAGGATACTGCGCCGCGCGTATCGCTTTCAGCTCGTTGTTCAGGTGCACGCCGCTGTGATGCATGAAGTCGCACAGCAGGCCGGTCGCGTGGTGGCCCTGGCCCGCCCCCGGCCAATACCAGCTCTGGGCGCCGGCCTCACGGTTGACGGCCGGTTCAAGCGGAAACGGTTCGCTGGGCAGAAGCAAACTGCCGTCGCGCAAGCCGATGGGCATGTTCTCGTAGAGCCGCCGAAACGCCAGGCCATAGCTGCCCGGCCACGGCCGGTCCAGGCCCTCATAGAAGCCGACGGCCATCCATTCGCCCAGCCGGCGCAGCACGTCCAGCGTCCTGGGATCCCACGGATCAAATACCGCAGGAGCGGCCCGGTTTGGCACGCAAGTATCGCGGCCTGTATGCATGCTATAAGTATAGTTTACCGCCGACTGGGGCAAAGCGTTGCCCGCCCCAACGCATCGACATGGGTTTGCCACATCGGAGGTCTGGGCACAAATTGACGCTTGCGCCGCAGGCCGCTACGCTCAGCGCCTCGACGGCAACCCCAGGAGACCGCCCATGCCCACGCTTTGCGGCACGCTTCTTCAGCCTCTTTCGCCGACCGACTGCCGGGTGACTCCTGGCGCCGTAGTGAGTATCAGCGACGCCGGCCGCGTGACCCAAATCGCGACCGGCGCCGCTGCGGCTGGAGCCGTCGGCGACGAGGGCTGCTGGATTCTACCCGGGTTCATCGACGCCCACCTGCACGTGCCTCAGTGGGACCGCCGCGGCATCGATGGCCTGCCCCTGGGCCAGTGGCAACAGAGCGTCGGCTATCCGGCCGAAGCGCGCATGGCCGACAGCACCACGGCCCGCGACATCGCCCAGGAATTCGTCACCGGCATGATCGCCAACGGCACCACGACCGTGGCGGCCTTCGGAAGCCCCTTTGCCCAGGAGGTGGACAGCACGTTCGCGGTCTTCGAGCAGCGTGGCCTGCGCGCCATCTACGGCATGATGCTCAACGACCGCGGCTGCCCCGCCGAACTGATGCAGACCCCCGACCTCGCCCTGGAACAGTCGCGCACCCTGGCGGCCAAGTGGCATGGCGCCCAGGGCGGACGCCTGCGCTATGCCTTCAGCCCCCGCACGCCCATTCGATGCAGCGAAGAGATGATGCGCGGGGCCGCCACCCTCGCGGGCATGCTCAAATGCCATCTGCAAACGCATGTGGCCGAATCGCTGGAAGAACTGGCCGAGGTTCGCGAACTCTACCCCGACTACGTTGATGAGGTCGACGTCTTCTGCCAGATGGGCATGCTTTCCAGCCGCACGCTCCTGGCCCACGGCGTGTTCATGAACCAGCAGCAGCGCCGCCAGTTGGCCGACTCGGGCGCAGCCCTGGTACACTGCCCCACCGCCAATCTTTTCCGTGAAAGCGGGCTCATGGACTATGTGGCCCACTGCCGCGCCGGCATTCGCATCGCCCTGGGCTCCAGTATCGCCGGCGGGCCCGAGCCGTTCATGCCTCGCGTGGCAGCCGAGGGCCTTCATACCGCCAAGGCCATCAAGGTGCATACGCTGCCGCGCCGTTCCACGCCCGTCCCCACGCCGGTTGAGGCCTGGTGGGTGCTGACGCGCGGCGCCGCGCACGCCCTGAACATCGCCGACCAGACCGGTGGCATTGAGCCCGGCCTGGCCGCCGATTGCCTGGTGGTGCGCCCGGAAAAATGGATCGCTGACCTTCCGCCCCAGCAGCAGGTCTCGGCCCTGCTCTACACCATCGCTCCCAGCCAGATCGAACATGTTTACATTGCCGGCCGCCGCGTCGGGCCTTGATGCGTCCCGGCGGTGCCGCAGACAGGCGCGATGCTCACTTCGCTTGGGCCGACTTCTCAGTCGCCTGCATCTGCCGGGCCAGCGGCACCAGGATGGGTCCATAGTGCTCGCTCATCAGGACCTTGGCCGCCTGGTACAAGTGATGCGCCTGGCGCGGCTTGATGCTAAAATCCGTGCCGATGCTGTCCACGGCGTGGGCGAAGGTGTCGAAGGGCAGGTTGTCAATCTGCCGCGTGCGCGAGAGGGCCAGGTGCACGATGTGAATCGGCCGGCCTTTAGCATCGCGGGTCTGCGCGTAACCACGTTCCTTCAATTCCTTAAGCCCCTGGCGGAGCTGCGCTACCGTCATCTGGTCATCGCAGAAGTTCGACACCGCATCGGTCAGCGTGGACATGCTGATGCGGTTGATCATGTTTGACGTGGCGCTGCGCGCCGCGGCCGCGATGGTCTGAACCAGGCTGGGATCGGCCGCATCCGACAGTGTCGAGCTGCTGTAGATGCGGGCATCGATGGCGATCAGGATCACTCCCTTGGGATACGGCCCGGGGCGACCTTGTGCCTGGGCGTGTTTTTCGTTCATTTCATAGGCCTCGATCAGGCTCCGCACGCCCAGGTTGTCGGCCACGCCGCCATCCACCAGGTGACGATACTGTCGATAGGCCGTGGAATAATCGCGCAGGGTCACCGGGTGCAGAAGAACCGGCACCGCCGCGCTGGCCATCACCGCGCTGGCCAGCGGATAGCGACCCAGGTCCGAGCCCATTTCGGCAAAACTGCGCGGGCAGAAGACAAATCGCCGACCGGTTTCCAGGTCCGTGGCGTTAAGCAGCAGTTGCGGCCGGTCTTTGCGCAGGTCGGCATAGGTCAGGGGCTTGCCGTTGGTTTTGAACAGATGTTCGTTGAATTCGTCCACCAGCACGTCGCTGCGGTCCCAGTCTGAGAGCCCCAGCCACAGCGCATTCCACGGCAGCATGGCGCGATGCAGGGCATCCCGGGCAAACGGATACGACAGGCGCTCCTGCACCACCGATGCCTGCCACTGCGGATCCGGCATGGCGCAGTAATACGCAGCGGCCAGCGCCCCTCCGCTGACCGCCGATACATAATCCACCCTCTGCAGCAAACCAATCTGCTGAAGTTCCAGCATGCAGGCGGCCGCGAAGTTGGACGAGCGCGAGCCGCCCCCGCTCAACGCCAGCCCCACGAACCAGCCGTCGCTATCGGCCTCCGCGGCCGCCGGCTGGCTCGACGGCAGCGCCCCGGCCGCCTGCAAGGGCTGGTTGATGATCTTGCCGGGCGAAGCACAACCCGACAACGCCGCCAGCATCACAACGTACACAACGGTGGTGTGACAGCGCGGCCGCGGTTTGCGGCCATTGGAACGGTAACGCATAATTTGTCCTCTAGCGGCCGAAGGATAACCTCCGCCGGTCGATTTTTTAAGTTGCTCCCTGCTCCCCATGGGACGCGGATCGTTGGAAATTCTCCGTCAGACGGGCTGGGACCTGTGGGTCGTGCTGTGCGTGGTGGCGGCGCTGACCCTGCTGTCCTACGCGGCCGCGGTGCGACTATGGCGCAGCCGCGTAGGCTGGATCGCCCTGGCGATGGTCGCCATCGGCGTCGTTGGCACCACCGTGGTGCTGGCTGTTCCGTCGCTGCATCATCCGGTCGTCGGGTGGGTCTGGACCTTCATCCTGCTGGCTGTGCTGTCGGCTACCTTCTATCTCAACCTCTATCCCCGTCTCAGTGCTCGGCGCATCAGCCTGCTGCTGACCCTGCGCATTTTGGCCCTGGCGCTGATGGTAACGATGTTCTTTGAGCCGGTGATTCGCTACGTCGTGCGTCCCAAGCCCTACAAGCCGCTGCTGGTATTGGTGGACACCTCCGGCAGCATGTCGGTTCCGGATATTCCCAACGGCCCCACGCGCTTGCAGTCGGCCTGGCAGGCGCTGCGGCCGCAGCTTCGGCGGCTGTCGGATCATTTCGTGCCGCAGTTCTATGGATTCTCCACCGACCTGGAGGACCTGCGACGCCCTGAAGACCTGGCCCAGCTTACCCCCGCCGGCCAAGCCACCGACATCGCCCGCGCCGCCAAGCGCGCCCGCTACAAGACCAACACCGGCGGCGCGTCGATCATCCTGATCACCGACGGCATCGACAACATCTCGTCGGACGTGGTGCACCTGGTGCGCGACCTGGGCTGGCCCATCCACACGGTGCGCGTCGGCTCCGAGCAGGCCCAGCCCGCCACCCTGGCCAACGTCGCCGTGGAAAATGTGGAAGCGGCCGACGACTTTGTGGTGGGCCACGAGACGAAGATTTCCATCCTGGTGCGATCCTCGGCCCTGAACAATCGCGTGGTCGAAGTCAAACTGGCCGCCCTCGATGGCAACAACAAGCCCACCGGCGAGCAGAAGTCGGCGACCCTGGTGCTGCAAGCCACGGCCGAAGGGCAAACCGTCGAGCTAACGTACAAGCCCCGTGGTATTGGCGTCCACCGGCTGGCAGCGTGGGTGGACCCGATTCCCGGCGAGCGCTCCTTGGCCGACAACCGCCAGGAGTTTCAGGGGCTGGCGTTGGACCCCCGCATCAAGGTGCTTTACATCGAGGGGCGGGCCCGCCCCGAGTACCGCGACCTGGTCCGCGCCCTGGGCCGAGATCCCAACATCGAGGTGGCCTCGCTGCTGCGGCTGCAGCAGGAGCGGTTTGTCGCTTCGGGCACGGTTAACGGACAGAAGTTTGAGCAAATGCCCGTCGGCCTGGAGCAGTGGAATGCATTCGATGTGATCATCCTGGGCGATCTGGACAGCACCTTTCTCAGCAAGCTCCAGCAGGAAGCCATCGAGAAGCGCGTGGCCGCGGGCGGCGCGCTGCTGATGACCGGCGGCGAGAACAGTTTCGGCCCCGGCGGCTATCAAGGTTCGCCCATCGAGACCGCCCTTCCGGTCTTTGCGGGCGAAGTTAAATCCCCCCAGGAGAAGACCCAGTTCATTCCGCGCCTGACCGCCGACGGCGCTGTTCACCCGGCCATGGAAGGTCTGACCGACTGGTTCGGCGTGGAGGACAAAAAAGGCGCCCGCGCCGCCGAAATCGATCCTCATCCTCTGCGTGGCAACGTGGTGGTGCCCAAGGCCAAGAGCGGCGCCCAGGTGCTGCTGGTGCATCCCGATCGTCCCGGCCCCGAGGGCAAGCCGCAGATCGTGCTGGCGGTGCAGCGCTACGGCCAGGGGCGTTCGGCGGCCTTTACCGCCGATACCACTTACCTCTGGTATCTGCCTCTGCGCGGCATGGGCCAGGACAGCCCCTACAACCGCTTCTGGGGCCAGTTGGTCCGCTGGCTGGCCGGCGAAGATGTGCGCAATCGTCAACGCGGCGCCGGCGTCGAGGGGCTGCTGAACAAAAGCGTCTATCAACTGGGTGAAAGCGTGCGCGTCCGTGCCCTGGTGCGCGACGAACGCGGCGATGCGACCCAGTATGCCCAGACAGGTCTAATCCTGAAGAAACCGGGCGAAAAGGACCGGCAGTTTCCCATGTCGGCCGTAGACGCGCTAAAGGGGCTTTACGAATTGACGATCCCGGCCGCGGAATTGGATAAAGGGGACTATAAGATCGAGCTGTCCGCCACCAAGGACGGCAAGACCCTGGGCCGGCAGGAGCTGTCTTTCAAGATCATCCCTCCGGCCGAGGAAATGCTGAAGGTCGCCGCCAACCCGGACCTGCTGATGCGCATCGCCAATGCCACCGGCGGCAAATATGCCGACCTGGGCCAGCTCTCCGCGCTGGTGGACGACCTGGTCCGTGCTGACAAGGCGGCGATGACCGCCCGCCAGGAAGTGGTGCCCCTGGCCAACGCCGTGCGAGCGACCCTGGCCGCTTTGGGCAGTAACCCCGAGTGGTCCATGCGGTACAATCTACCCATGCAGGCACTGCTGATCGGCGCTCTGCTCTGCGGCGAGTGGGTGCTGCGCCGGCGCTGGCAGTTGCCTTGAGGCTTCCGTAACCGCGCCGCCGCAAGGAACAGCTCATGCCATCACTTCGCGACCTCCCTCTGGTGCTGCGCCGCATCGGCCCCTGGGAAATGCTCAAGCGCATTTACCGGGAAACCGCCGAGGACAACCTGCCCATCTGGGCGGCGGCCCTGGCCTATTCGTGGCTGTTTGCCGTCTTTCCATTTTTCATTTTCCTTCTGTCGCTGTTGCCCTATCTGCCCTGGGACCTCAAGGAACGCGCCAACTCCGTGCTCTACGACGCCCTGTTTGAGTCCAACCTGCTGCCCGAGCAGGCGGCCCAGACGCTATGGGTGAATTTATCCGATCTGCTCAGCCGCCCGCGTCAGTCGCTGCTGGGCTTGGGCATTCTGCTGGCATTGTGGGCGGCCAGCGGCGGCATGGCCGTCACCATGTCGGCCATCGAGCGCTGCTACGAAGTCCACGGCACGCGCCCCATCTGGAAGCAGCGCCCCATCGCGGTCCTGCTGACCATCATCGTCGCCAGCCTGGTGATCGCCGTCATTGTGTTGCTGCCGGTCGGCACGGTCGTGACGCGCTATCTCCGCGACACGCGCATCAACCTGACCTGGCTGGTGCAGATTTCCCGCTGGCTATTGGCCGCCTCGCTGGGTTTGCCGCTCTTGTACTTCATCTGGCGATTTCGCGGTCGGCTGCGCGGCGGCTGGCTGGCCACGCTTGCCGTCGGGGGGATGCTGGCGGTAATCCTGCTGCTGGCGTTCACACCCCTGCACGCCGTAGCCCGGGACTTTTTTTCCCGGCCTCACCCCGTGCCCGCTCCCCTGCTGTGGGCCCTGAACTTCTCCCGCTTTGCCCTGGCCCTGGTCTTCATGTTCATGGTGGTGGCCGTGGTCTATTACTTCGGACCGGGCATCAAGCAGCATTTTCGCGTGCTCAGCCCCGGCGCCGTTTTCACCATCGGCGTCTGGATTCTGCTGGGCATCGGCATGCGCTTCTACGTCAACAGCTTTGCCTACGGATCCTACAACAAGACCTATGGCACCGTCGGCGGCGTTGTGATCCTGCTGCTGCTGTTTTACCTGGATGCCCTGGTCCTGCTGCTGGGAGCGGAAATCAACAGCGAAATCGACTTTGAGGCCAGCGGCGTGCCCCGCGGCTCGCGCAACCTGCGCGTCGGCCGAGAGCCGGCGGATGCGCCGGGAGTCGATCATGCTTGAGTATGGGCAGTAGGAGTGTGGCCGATGCAACCACTGGATCATCCGCCCAACTCCGCGGAGCGCAGCGCACGCGACACGGGGTGCGAAGTGGTAAACAGTTACCCAACCGTTAAGGAGACCCATGAAATTCCAGGAACAGCTCAAGTGGAATCCGGCAGTTCCGACAGTACTGCTCGCCATCCTTGTGGTTCGCGGTCAGGCGAGAGGTTTTCCCTTGTATGTCCTCGTTTGCGGGGCGCTGATGGTTGTGTGGTGTGGGGTTTGTCTCTATAGGATGGTTTACAGGCGGTCGAAATGGGTTGCGTCGTTCCCGCCTCTGTCTGAAGCGGATGCCGTGAACCGGATTGGGCGGGCCAGAATGGATCACTTCCTGCCCGGCAAGTTCGGCTTTGTCTGGATCAGCGAGATGATCACGAAGTACGGGTATCCGATCGGGATGATGTTCCGGGACAAGCCGCAGGATCGGACCTTCAGCGGCTGGACGTTCATCTCGGGCCATGAGGATGATTGGCGATTCAGTAGTAGCGTCGATCTGCATGACGCACAAGTGATACTTCGCTGTGAACCATCAATCGAACAATACTTGGATCTCCCACCAGGCACCGTGCTGACGAGGCGAGACGATGGAACCTTTGTCCAGGATGAAGATGCCGAAGAAATCGGTTGAACGGATGGCGGCGGGTAGGCGGCTGTTCTGCCTTCGGAAGTCGTCAGTCCAGGGGCCCTGTCAGTCCAACTTTGCCTATTATCGGCCCAGGCCGCTTGATAACTGCTGGCATTTCAATGGGGGAGTGGTAAACAGTTACCTCGGCTCAAGGCGACGAAGCTGGGATGACCCCCTTCTTGGGTCCAACCTAATCTTTGGAAATGTTCTGGTGGCCGAGCCGCCCTCGGCTGGGATCAGCACCGCCGCGGTGCCACCTCATAACCCGGGATCAACACCGCCGGGGGCGGCGGTGCCACACTCTGCCGCGGGCCGGGTGGTTGGCCGCTTCGGCAGTTCCAGAGTACCCACTTGCTTCCACTCCCGGAAGGCTTTCGGAGCGTGGGCGTTGGTGCAGACCGTGATCCGTTCGACCACCAGTACGCTCGAATCGGTTCCGCCGGGCGGAGAAGACACCTGACGTACACCGAAGACCAAGCACGCCACCCGGCCATCCGCCAGATCGAAGCACTGGAGCGATTGCGACGGCGGCGGAGCCATGTCCATCTCGACCACACGGCCGCCAGCGGCCCTCATGACGCCGCAAGCTTCTTGACCTGACATTCCCACGGTGATCACGGCGCGTGGCTCATCTCGGCCGCAGCCCCCGGAAAAAACGCCGGCCGTCAGGACCACAATCCAGATGATAGATCGCGCGCAATCAGTCATGACGCCTGCTCCGGTTGGAGGCTCCCCATATTCCTGTGACGCCGGAGTGGGCCAGGAGTTCCGGTTCCTATCAGCCAACTCCACCCCCCCCACCCGCCTGACCCTCACGGCCGGATGAAAGCATCGCGATAGGTTCCCGCCAGCTGGTTGCGCAGGGCCTTGGCCGACTCATAGGTCGGGCGCGGGCCTACCAGCACGGCATGGGCGCCGTTGGAGGGTTTGCGAATTCCCGTCAGTCCTTTGGCCCGCAGGGCGGCCAGGGCGATGTCGGCATCGCTCGGTTTGCCATATGCCGCCACCTGCACCCAGAAATCGCGATAGCCCTGCTTGTCATGGGCGGCCTTGGCCAGCTCGCTGTCGGGGAAGCGCTGCTGAACCATGGCCAGCGCTTCGTCAGCTTCCTTCCACTTGCTCTGCCGCTGGCGGCAGCGCGCGATCTGGTACAGCACCACGCCGCGCACTTCCTCCTGCTCCAGCAAGCCATAGGACCGGGTCCATTGCTCCTCGGCCTGGCGATACTGCTCCTGCTGATAAGCCAGGTTGGCCAGGTCCGCATAGACCAAACCCTGAAGCGCCGGCGCGGGATTCAGCGCCAAAGACCGGGCATAACAGTTGCGCGCTTCCTGCATATCGGCGGCGGCATGGGCTGGGTCGGCTTTGACGCGCCCATAGATGCCCCGCCCCCTCAGGTAGTGCGCGGCGGCCGCGTCAGGCCCGTTGGGCTCGCCCTTGAGATAGGTGTCGGCAACGCCGATCGCCTGGTCGTATTGTTTCTGTTCCAGGGCCGTGTAGCCGGCCGCCAATTGATGGGCCTCGGGACCGCGCGCCTGGCAGCCTCCGCCGGCCAACGCCACCAACAACACCACGCCCGGCATACCAAAGAGAGCTGTTCGCATCCGTGCCTCGCAATCGCTATAGTTGAACCATCGACAAGGAAACGCTATCCATGCTGGCTGACCCGCTTCTACACCACGCTCGTAACGCCGCCGATCACATCGCCGTCACCGATGACAGCGGCCAGTACACCTGGGCGCAACTGGCGGCCATGGCCGGCGGGCTGAGCATGTACCTGGGCATGCAGACCAGCCGCCCGCACGTGGGCATCCTGCTGCCCACGGGCATGGGCTACGTGGTGAGTTTCTACGGAACTCTGCTGGCTGGCAAGTGCGTGGTCCCCATCAACTTCCTGCTGGGCGACCGCGAGATCGCCCACGTCGTTGCCAACAGCGGCATCGACACCGTTATCACCATCCCCCAGCTTGGCGGGCGCCTGGCAGCCAGCGGCCTGAAGATCATTGATCTGACCCAACTGGCCGGAAAGTTGCCGCCGGGGTTCACTCCGCCCCCCCCGCCCAAAACCAACGCCGACGACATGGCCGTGCTGATGTACACCAGCGGCACCTCGGCATTGCCCAAGGGCGTGGTGCTGACCTATGGCAACCTCTGGTCGGACGTGCAAGCGTGCATCAAGGCGGCCGCCCTTCAGCAGCAGCACCGCTTCCTGGGCGTAATTCCCCTGTTTCACGCCTTTGGTATGACCGCCATGATGCTGGCCCCGGTGACGCTGGGGGCCCCGGTGTTCTACCAGGCCCGCTTCAGCGCCGTCGGCATGGTCGAGCAGCTTCGCAAGCACCGCGCCAGCATCATCTTCGGCGTGCCCAGCATGTTCGCGGCCGTGGCTCGACTGAAAAGCGCGTCGGCCGAGGACTTCCAGTCCATTTACGCCATGATCAGCGGCGGCGAGCCGCTGCCGGCGACGCTCCGCCAGACCTTCGCCCAGCGGTTCAGTGTTCCGCTGTACGAGGGCTATGGTCTGACCGAAACCAGCCCGGTGGTGGCGCTGAACACACCCCAGGCCCACCGCGCCGGCTCCGTCGGCAAACCCGTGCCGGGCGTACAGGTGAAAATCGCCGATGATGGCGGCAATTCGCTGCCGCCCCAGCACGACGGCGAAATCTGGCTGGCCGGGCCCATGGTCACCCGCGGCTATTACCAGATGCCCGTTGAAACCGAGGCCGCCCGCAGTGATGACGGCTTTTTCAAGACCGGCGACCTGGGCCGCATGGACGACGACGGCTTCCTCTACATCACCGGCCGCAAGAAGGACCTGATCATCGTCTCGGGAGAAAAGGTGGTTCCGCGTGAAGTGGAGGAGGTTTTGCTGAGCCACCCGGCCGTAGCCGAAGCCGCCGTCGTCGGCCATCGCGACGAATCGCGCGGCGAGGTGGTGGTGGCCTTCGTGGTTCCCCAGCCCGATCACCAGGTGCGCCCCGATGAGCTGCGCAGCTTCTGCCGCGACCGCGGCTTGGTGCCCTTCAAGGTGCCGCGCCATGTGGTCATCGCCGATTCCCTGCCGCGCTCCCCCACGGGTAAGGTCCTTAAGCGCGTCCTGGCCGAAACGCCGCTGAATTCGCCTCCCGGCAGCGCTTAGGCCCTGGCCCAACCGCCGAGCTGCAATTTCTGCATGATGGGGCTATTGCAAGTCCTTTATATTGAAGTAGTTGCAGAAGGAGCGCCCACGCGCTTGCCAGTGGCCCCCTGTCCTGACAACAATCCCCGCAGGAGAAACCCATGCTCAAGACAAAAGCTCTGCTGACACTGGTACTGCTGCTGTCCGCCGCGGCCCATGCGGCCACCACCGCGCCCGCTACCCAGCAAGCCGACGCCGACGCCCAGGCCGTCATCGACAAGGCTTTGGCTTATCTGCGCGACCAGCAGCAACCCGATGGTTCGTGGCAGACCAACGAAAAACAGCCGCCGGCCATCACGGCCGTGGTCCTGCGCGCTTTTGCGCTGGACCCCAAGACCGGTTACAAGGCCGAGTTCGTGCGCAAGGGCTATGACAAGCTGTTGAGCTTCCAGTTGGACACCGGCGGTATCTACAAGGACATGCTGGCCAACTACAACACCGCCATCGCCGTCAGCGCCCTGGCCGCCGCCAACAACCCCGACTTCAAGCCGCGCATTCAAAAAGCGGTGGAGTATCTCAAGAGCCTGCAATGGACCGACGCCATCATCGGCCCGCGCGGCGAGAAGATTGACGTCAACCATGCCTGGCACGGTGGATGGGGCTATGGCGGCCAGTCGCGCGGCAAGGGCCGGCCCGACCTGTCCAACGCCAACATGGCCCTGGAGGCGCTGCACGATGCGGGCCTGAGCAAGGACGATCCGGCCTACCAGCGCGCCCAGGCGTTCATCACGCGGCTGCAGAACAATTCGGAAACCAATCGCCAGGCCGCCTGGGCAGGCAACGACGGCGGCTTTGTCTATGGCCCGCGCGATGATGGCCAAGGCGAGAGCTTTGCCGGCGAATACACCGGCCCTGACGGGCGTCGCATGTTGCGATCTTACGGCTCGATGACCTACGCCGGACTGAAGAGCATGATTTACGCCGGCCTGGCCAAGGACGATCCCCGCGTCAAGGCCGCCTGGAGTTGGATTCAAAGCAACTGGACACTGGATGAGAACCCCGGCATGCGTTTGGGTGACCCGCGCAATTCGCAGTTCGGGCTTTACTATTACTACCACACATTGGCGCGGGCCCTGTCGGCCTATGGGCAGCCGATCATTGTCGATCGCGACGGCAACAAGCACGACTGGCGCATCGAGCTGACCCAGAAGCTCAAGACGCTGCAGCGCCAGGACGGCAGCTTCGTGGGCGACAAGCGCTGGATGGAGGACAACCCCGTTTTGACCACCGCCTATGTGGTGCTGGCGCTGCAGGAGGCCCAGCAGGATCTGCGCACGCGCTAAGAGCCGGCTGGAGCCATGCCGGGCGCCAGGCTCAGCGGCTGGCGGATTTGATCCAGCAGCTTCTCCCTCGCTTGCGCATCCAAGGGCTCCACCTGGATCGTCAACACCTGGCGCGCATCGGGACCCGCGTGTACCTCCAGGCGAGTGATACGCACGGCCAGGTAGCCGCCGGAACCCGAAGGCACGAAAAGCACCGCCGGGGACGACTGCCCCGCAAGTGAATTCAGCAGCAGCTTGGCCAGTTGAGCGCTGACGGCTTCGGTATTGGCATTGCCGCGAGCGTCAATGCGGGCCTGGCGTTGCCACGGACCCAGGCGGCTATTCAGGGAGGCTTTCAACCGCGTCAACTGTCCGTCCACCAGCACCCGCGGCAACGGCAGCCGACCGCCCAGGATCTTCTTCAAATCCAGCTTCAATCCCGACTGGGCATCCACGCTGGGCTGAAAATGCAGGCTCACCAGCGGATCGCCGGACGAGCCCATCTTGGCGCCCAGGCCCTTGGCCGTGGCCGCCAGGATGATGCGCCCCTCGTGCAGGAAAATGCCGGGCTGGGCGATGTACTGATCGAGTTTGCTGCTTCGGGTGGTGCTGTAGTTCAGGAAGAAGGCGTTGAGTTCCTCCTCCGTGAAGGTTTGCGTTACCGCGCCGACCGCGGTGGCGGGCGGCGGCGGCAACCCGCGCCGCAGCGCCTCGCGCCGCTGGTCCTCCAGGCGCCGCGCCTCGGTGGCCATGTCGTGAGCGCTGATGATCTTGTTGATGGTGTTGGTCGCCAGCCGCCCGCGCTGCTCGCCGTCCCATTGATAGGTGTGGTAAAACCCCGGCCGGCCCATGTACATCGGGTACATGACACCGATGCACACGATCAGCGTCAGCAAAAGACAGGTGACGCCCAGCAGCAGTCTACGAATCCACTTCACGCGCTCACCGGCATAAAACTCATGCCGAGTTTATCGGCATAGGCCCCGGCTGGCCAGCAAACGCGCCGCGCAACTGACCACAGGCCGCATGGATGTCATCGCCGCGGGGCCGGCGCACATGCGCCGCCACCCCACGGTCCCGCAGCACCTGCCAGAAACTTCGCACCGTCTGGGCATCGGGCCGCCGCATGGCCCCGGCCGCTTCAGCGGTTGGATTGTAAGGGATCAGGTTCACGTGGGCCCGAAATCCGTCCATCAGGTCGGCCAGCGCCTGGGCTTGGGAGCCATGGTCATTGATCCCCTCGATCAGGCAGTATTCGATGTTGACCACGCGCCCCGTGCGCTGTTGAAAGCGCCGAGCGGCCGCCATGATCGCGCTGACGCCATAGCGCCGATTCATCGGTACCAGCCGACTGCGCGTCGCATCATCAGGCGCATGCAGCGACAGCGCCAGGTGGACGTTCAGGTCTGCCTCCGCCAGCTCGTCCATCGCCGGGACGATGCCCACCGTCGATACCGTAATTTGCCGGCCACCCAGCTCCCCCAGGCCCGGCGCCGCGATTCGCCGGATGGCCATGATGACGTTTCCTAAATTGTGCAGCGGCTCGCCCATGCCCATGAGCACCAGCGTCGCCAGCCGCCGCCCGCTCCCGGCGGCCAGGCGGCGCAGATACAGGAACTGCTCCACCATCTCGCCCGCGCTGAGGTTGCGCTGCAAGCCGGCGCGCGTACTGGCGCAAAACGAACACCCCATGGCGCAGCCGATTTGCGTGGAAATGCAGCCTGCAGCGCGATCGGAACGATGCGAAGGCATCAGCACCGCCTCAGCCGCCCCACCGCCGTCAAAACCCATCAAGAGCTTGAGGGTGCCGTCGGGGCTGGGGTGCTGGTGCAGGATATGGGCCTGCCGCAGGCGCAAGCGCTGACGTAGGATTTGCTCCAGCGCCTTGCCCAGCTTCAGGACCGACCAGTCAAGCTCCCCATGCCGGTCGTAAAAGGCCTTGAGCAGCCTGCCGGCGTGCGATGGCTTGAATTGCCACGCACCCAGTTGCGCAGACAGGCCCCCAACATCAAAGTCCGTCAGGGCAAGCATACGTCCATGGTATACCCGGACGGACCTGATGTTGAGGGCCTGCGCGCTCCGCTGGCGAGCTATGAGTCGGAAATCGTGCCACCGGGGGAGGTGGTGCGCTGGCTATAGCGATAGTCGCGCGCTGTCTGGGTGCCCAGCAGGCCTCCGCCGGCGGCGGCAAGCAGCCCCAGCACCAGCCAGCCGAAAGTCCACCAGGCTCCGGCCGTGGCCGTGCGCTGCGTATCGCGACTCAGCGTCGCCGACGGCTCGCTGCTCCGCGCCATTTCGTCCGGCGCATAAACCGATGCGCGAATGGGCGCGCCGTCCGACGTACGCATCAGGTAGTGGCCCAGCCCGCTTCCCAGCAGCACCAGCAACACCGGGATCGCCAGCGCCCAGACCATGAAGCCGTTGATCAGGCCGTTGCGCGTGCCCTGGGTTGCGGCCGTCCGCCCGGCCATCCAGCCGCCAAACAGGAACGCCAGCAGCGCCGAAACGGCCGCCCAAATGCCCGCTCCCATGCTGATCGTGCGGGCATTGTCCGTGCGGTCGAAAACGCTCAGGCCGATCGCCGCCCCCAGCACCGTCAGCAAAATCCAGCTCGTCAGAGCCGTAACGAACCCGCCCCACACGGCGCCCCAGCGGAGGCGGTCTGTGGGGGTCACCACTGCCGTGGTGTTGATGTCGACATTGGTCGGCGTCAGCGGTGGCGGGTTGGAACCGGAATACTGTGTCATAGAAGTTTCTCCTTTTCTAGACCTCTACCGCTGTCTGGGACTGCAAAACCAGCGCCCCGGACAGCGCAGAATCTTTCCGCGTAAATTGCCGGCTGACCGGCCGTTTGCCGGACCGACGAGCCCGAAGTGGAAAACAAAGTCCCCACCGACGACGGCGACAACAACCACGACGACTAGGCGACGGCTAAAAGCGCAGGTCGCGCACCTGAAGTTCAACGCTGATGCGCCCGTTGAACTCGTTGATGGATGGCTCCACCGCCAGGTCCACCTTGACCCCCGGCCGCAGCTTCTCAAACAGCGACCCGGCATTGAAGGCGATGCATTTCATGCCCGGCCCGTCCTGACGCACCCAGAGCTGCAGATGCTCGCCATTGCGGCCCACGCGACGCGGAGCCGAATGCAGCTCCACCTTCTGACAGCACAACAGCGGCCGCGGATTGCCCTGCCCGAACGGGCCCAGTCGCTCCAGGTCCTGCACCAGCGGCAAGGTCACCTGGCTCAGTTGCGCCACGCAGTCGATGCGCAGCTCCGGCTGGAGCATTTCAGGCCGCACATGCTGGCGCGCATACCCACAGAAAGCCGCCCGAAAGGCATCGAGCTGATCTGCCTGCAGTGACAGCCCGGCCGCCATTTCGTGGCCGCCGCAGCCCTCCAGATGCGCTTGGCACGCCTGCAATGCCGTAGCCAGATGGAAACCAGGCACCGAGCGGCCGCTGCCCTGGCCGCTGGCGCCGTCCAGGGCGATCATGATCGTCGGCCGGCCGGTCCGCCCCACCACCCTCGACGCCACAATACCGATGACCCCGGCATGCCAGCCCTCCGACGCCAGGACGATCCCCCGGCAGTCGGGATCCTCCAGTCGATAACCCAGTTCTTCACACTGGGCCATGGCCTGTTCAAAAATCTGCCGCTCCAGCGCCTGGCGCTGACGATTCTGCTGCTCCAAATAGGCGGCGATCTCCGCGGCCCGGGCCGCATCGGCGGTGGTCAACAGTTCCAAGGCTTCGCGGGCATGCCCCATGCGCCCACAGGCATTCAGCCGCGGCGCCAGCAGAAAACCCACGTCATAGGCATCCAGGGGTTTGCGCGTCAGTCGCGCCGATTCAATCAGCGCCTTGATCCCCGCCAACTGGCTTTGCGGCAAGCCCCTAAGCCCCGCCTGCGCCAAAACGCGGTTTTCGCCTTTCAGCGGCACCACGTCGGCGATCGTTCCCAAGGCCGCCAGCCCCGTGGCTTCCATCAGAAATTGCTTGAACGGCTGGCTGACCCTGGCCGCGCCGTTGGCCGCCTGCCCGATGCCCCAGGCCAGCTTGAAAGCCACCCCCGCGCCACAAAGATAGGGATTGGGATACGCCCCGCTGGCACCCGCCAGGCGAGGATGAACCACCGCCAGACACTGCGGCAGCCGCGGTGACAGATCGGCGTCGTTGTGCATCCACTCATGATGATCGGTGATGATCAGGTCCACCCCCGCCTCGGCGGCCAGGCGTGCTTCCTCTATTGCGGTAATGCCGCAATCCACGCTGACGATGAGCTTGGCCCCCGACTGGCAGAGCTGGCCCACCGCCTGGGCGTTCATTCCATAGCCTTCTTCGATACGGTGCGGGATATAGCACTGGACCTGCCCACCCAGGACGGTAATGGCATGCCACAGAATGGCGGTGGCGGTGATGCCATCCACGTCATAGTCGCCGTAGATGACGATCTTTTCGCCGCGTTCGATGGCCGCGGCGATGCGTTGCGCCGCCTGCGGCAGATTCGCCAGCAATCCCGGATCGTGCAGGTGTCGCAGCATCGGCGACAGAAAATTCTGGCACTCCAGGGGCTCGGCCAGCCCACGGTTCAGCAGGATCTGAGCGATCAAAGGGGACGTTTTCAGCCGGCCGGCCAGATCGGCCGCGGCAGGTGAAGATTCGGCGATAATCCAGCGCTTGGGCCGTTGCATCCCTGCATCCAGCGGTTCAGAGCCATCCTGATCGAATCGCATTCTACTGACCACCCCTTGGACACACAACGCCCGGCCGAACCGACGATTCTAGAGCCGCACACCCAGTTCGGCCATGAATGTCACGGCATTATCGCGATACAGCTTCTGCAGCGTCGGATCCGGCAAGGCCAGTCCCTGCATGGTCGCCTGCGCATCGGGCGGCAGGTCAGGGTCATAGATAGGGCTCGGCCCGATGCGCGCCGTCTCCCACAGCTTGCGCAGCGTCCAGAAGCGGCTGGCCAAAAAGTCAAAATCCCGGCGGTCGGCGGTCACCAGGTCGGTGCCGAAGAGCAGCCGGTCCTCGTTGCGAACGAAAAAGTCCCGGGCTTCCTGACGCCGCGACGAAATCTCCCGGACGATCCACTTCGTGGCGCTGGTATCCAGACGCAGCCGCGGATAGCGGTCCAGCAGCGACTGCAACCGGCCCAGGTCCTCCGGGTTGCCGCCCAGGTGCGCGCCCAGCCAGGGCACGCGGTGGCCATACTCGGCCAGCAGGTTCTCCCACGTGCGATAATGGTCCTGGCGCGTGCCGTAGCGGGCGCTGTCGGCATAGCGCGTGGCGTACCAGAGGTCCGGGTCGCCCACGTGCGTCATGATCGCCATGCCCCGGGCCACCGTTTCCTCAAAGAGCGGCCGAAACTGCGGCGAATCCAACCGCCAGCCGCGATCGCCCCACGCCGGCGGCGCAAACCAGAATTTCACGATCCGGCTGCCGATGTTGTAGAACGCTTCGATGCGCCGCAGCCACGAGTCGATAAAACCCTCGCCCCAATCGCCCCAGCGGGGAATGGCGATGAAATGCACCCGCTCAAAATACTGCCGCTGCAGCGACAGCGCCTCTTCCAGCGGCGTCATGCTGACGGTGAGGTCAAAACCGTAATGCTCGGCCACCTCGAACCACAAGCGCCCATGGCGGGCAGCGCTGATATGCACGTGGAAATCGACGGCGCTGCCGCGGATTTTCGGCCGCGGCATCGGCTGGCGATAGTCCAGGTCGATCAGATTGTGCTCGGGCGCGGCCGCGGCCGCCTCGCTACGCTGTGGGTGGGTCAATGCAGTACTCATGCGCCTGTCGGCCCAAGGGTGCCGTCAGGACACTATCGCCAAAGCCCGCGCGTTGTCCAATGTCGCCAGGGGGGGCGCGAGGCGTCTATTCCGTGGGCACGGCCGAAGTCTTCAGGAAGCGCGTCGGGCTGTAAACACCCGTACGGTCGATGGTGCAGGCCCATCGCCGCTCGGCCGCCAATTGCGGCGCACTGGTCCCGGCCCCGCGCCAGCCCTGGACCAGCACATAGCAGGTAAAGCTGTCGCTGCGCAGAGTCACCATGTTGCTGATGCGATTGAGCGAGAGGTAGCGCTCCTTGAAGTCGCCGCGCATGCCGTCGGCGCCCGCGCCGGGCGGCGCGATGTCGCCCTGGGCATCGTCCGGGTCGTTGGCCGGGTTGCCCCAGGCATCGCGGAAGCCCGTTACGCGGTTCAGCTCAAACAACGATCGGAACGGTCCGTTGGCCTTGCGATAGTTCACGATCTCCTGCGCCAGCCCGTTGGCCGTCACAGACGCGCCCGGACCCACCAGCGGCAAGCGCGCAATCACCGGCCAAGGCGCGGTGTTGAGGTTGATCAGCCCCTCCACGCCAACCACGTCTTCGCCGCTCTGGTCCTGCACCGAAGCCGAACTGACCGTCTGATAGACTGGCGGCACCGTTCCGGCGGTGTATTTCCTGGGATCGGTGTTCGGCAGGAAATCATCGTGGGGCGCCAGTACTGTCAGGTAATCAAAGAAATCAGAGGCAAAGTTATAGTGCGTCCAGGCGGCATTCGTATCATCCAGCGGACACGGCCGCCCGATCTGCTCCACGGCGTCCGTGGCCGGATCGTTGTCATCGGCCATGGCCGCGTCGATCGGCGCAGCGCTCAGCTCCAGCACGACGTCGCCGCCATTCAGCAGCGCCCCCGTGCCGGTCAGTTCGCGCAGGCGATAGGCGCCGATGAACGGCACCGCCAGCATATCGCCGTTGCGCGCAAACCCGCCGTAGGGGAAGCGATTAGAACCGCCGGTGACCGGATTGGCTCCCAAAATTTCCCGGCCGGCCAGCGGAATGGGCGGATAGGGGTTCGGATAGCTGCCGATCGCATCCACCGCTCCCAAGGCCGCGGCCACGGTCAGGGCGGGCTCGGTCTGGCCCACGTTCGTGTCCCAGTCGCTTTGCTGGGTGCCCTCGTGCCGCTGCTGGATAGCGCAGCCGTTATAGCGGCCGGGCCAGACGAACTTCCACAAGTTGCCGGCCCCGCTGGGGCGCACATAGTGATGTACGGTGAAGGCCGTGGCGCTGGCGGGCAGCTTCAATCCGGTGAAGTCGAACTGGTCGGCCGGCACCAAATCCTGAATGTTGTTTTCGTTGAAGGTGTCGAAGGGGCTGGTGCTGCTCGTTAACGTCCCATCAAAGCGCCTGGGCCGCAGCAGCACCAGCTCGCCGCCCTTCAAGGTGGCGCTGGCTGGATCCTCCAGGACTTCATGCAGGTTGGGCACAAAGACGGAATTGGCCACCGTGCCGGCGCTGGCAGGTCGATACGTCGCATCGTTGGCGCCCGGCGTGATGCTGGGGTTATAGTTCTCCAGCAGCAGGTAACCGCCGGCCGGAATAGTCGGCACACTCGCCGGCGTGGGCCCAGGCCACACCGTGGCCACAGGTGTCAGCGATACCACCCGAGCGCGCGGATACGGACCACCAGCCGAAGGCCGCCGCCGGTCCACCACCGCCAGCCGCCAGTTGGTCAGCGTAATCGCCTTGTCGGTGGGGTTGTGCAGTTCCACGGCCACATAACCCTTGGGGTTGGTCTTGCCGGCCGTGAGACGGTTGTCGGTGTTGGCGTAAACCTCGGTGATAAAGACGCTGCGCTCCTGGCCATAGACCATCACCTCCACCGGCGTTTCCACGTTGTTGACCCAGGCCTTCAGAACAATGCGGCGGCTGGTGATGTCGTCATCGCTGTCGCGCAGATCGATGGCATTGACGCTGCCCAGAGCCGAGCGCAGCAGCAGCTGTTGGAAAGGCGGCAGACGCACGGTGTTGGCATCGAAAGCAGGCGTTGGCAGATCATCGTAGCGCACTTCGCGCAGCGATGAGCGGAACATCCGCTGGACGTTGCCGACGTGGTTGGCGGTGACGTACGGATTCAAGTCCTCGGTCGCTCCGAACGGCGTCTGGAGGGTGTTGTTGTCACCACACATCACCGACCAGTAAGCACGAAACAGCTCACGGAAGGTGCCGGTGTTGGCGCTGCACTTGGCCGGATAGCGTGTCCACGGCTGGTATTCCCAGCAGGCCGACGCGCCGGCCAACGTCGGGTCGACGTTCGTGTTAGCCGCCAGGCAGATGTACATGGTGCCGTTGGGCCCGTAGCGCACGAAATCGCCGGCCGCGTAGGCCGTGCTCGAACCCCAGGTCCCGCGGTAGCTGGCCGCCGGCGTGTAGGTCAGCATCTCGCTGTGCGCGGTGGCCATGATCGGCAGCGGCTCGACGGCGGTGACGACGGGGATGTGATTGGAGACCGTGCTGCGCGCCACCAGCATCGAGCGGCGGCTATAGGCGGTGGGATAGTTGAAGTTCTGCGAATACCAGGTGGCGACCTCGTTGGCGTTGTAGGCATACGTGCGCGGCGGTGTCAGCGAAGCGGTGGCCACGCTCTCGATGGTCGAGCCCCCCGTCGACGAGCCCAGCACGAAGCGGCAGGCCAGCGCCCCTTCATCGTTGCCCGATAACGCACGGTAGCGCACGGTGGCCGACCCGTTGAAGCCACAGAGGCTGGCGCGCCGGCCAAGCTGCGTCCACAGCGCCTCGTAGGGCGACTGGAAAACGAAGTCGCCGCGTGCCGCGCCGGCGTCGCTCCACGGCGTGGGCGACTGCGCGGCGTTTCCGCCGAACCGCCAGGTGTTGAGGCTGGACAGTTCACCGGCGCTCAGCAGCGAGGCCAGATCGATATTCACCGGGAAGAAATCGGCCGGCAAAGTGTTGCTCACCGCGCCAAAGCCGCTGTAGCTACCAACGTCATCATTGAACTTCCAGGCCACCGAAGCATTCACCGCCGCGCAGTTGTCGATGATGCGCACGGCCGCATAGTAGCGCACACCGCTGATGTCGGCGGCCGGCAGCGGCCAGTAGAACGCATCGGCAATGCCATCGCCATCCGTGTCGGCGGCCATGAGGGTGACACCGCCGGCGGTCAGTGCCGGCACGGGGCGTCCATCGAGGGTCATCGAGCCGATGGCCACGTCATAGCGGTTGCTGGCCGCCAGCGTTGTCCCGTTCAGCGGCGATTCGTAGTACGCTCCCTTGCCCAGCACCGAGGAGATGGCCGGCCAGGAATAGATGCCGCCGCTCAAGTTCTGGGGCCAGCGCGACCCCAAAAAGCGATCGCAGTCGGCCATTACCGAGCCCGCCGCCGGCAGCGGCACCGGCTTGGCGTCGCTGTCGACGTGGGTGTAGCCATAGGTGGCCGTCCCCGTGTTGCGCGGGCGATATTGCACGTTGCTCAAGTCGGTGGACGATCGCCCGTACACGTCGCTGGCCACGGCGCCCTGGGTCATGCGGATGACGCCATCCAACAGCAGGTCGATCTGCGTGTTGGTGTTGTGCTGCGCCGATGCGTAGCGGTCGATGCGCGTCGTCGAGAGCCACGCCACGCCCATGATCGCCAGCAGCACCAGCAAGGCGCAAACCATGATCAGAATGGTGCCGCGCCGCGCAGCAGCCGGTCGGCAAAGCGTGATCGAAGGACCCGTCAACCGGCGGTGCTGAATCATGTTGTGAATCCTGAATGCCATGGCATCGCCTCCCGAGGCGGCGCTTTCACTTGAGTTTGAAGACCAGTTCCAGCCGCTGGCCAACCTGCACGCGGTCGCTGGGATCATCCACCTGCATCCAGATGCGGATCATGGCCGGCACGTCGTTGGTCCACACGCAGACATAGGGCCCGCCGACCCAAGTCCAAGAACCGGCGCCATAGTCGGCCAGCGGCGGCATGAACAATCCCTCCACATCCTTCTCGTGCGGCATGCCGTAGTAATAATTGTTGCCCGGGTTCTCCGGATCGGCCGGCCGCGTGTTGCAGCCGGGCGCGGTGCGGACGATGTCGCGCAGCGGCACCACATCCAGCATGTCCTGGGCGGTGCGTCCCGGCTGCCAGCCCTTGATAATCCCGTCGGGGCCCTTGCCGTCGTCGCTGTTGATATCGCGGGGCATGCCATACCAGCGCGTCTCGCGCACCGCCGTCCCGCCGACGGTTCGCACCAAAAAATCGATCACGCCGTCGGGTTCGGCCTTAGTGACGATGCCGCTGGCGTCCTGGGTCAGAAAATCGCCCGCGTATTCCACGCCAAACTGGCTGCAGTTTTGCAGGAAATAGGGCACGGCGCGGGCGGCCTTGGTGGAGGTAAGGGGAATCGACACCCTCCGCTCGCAGCCGAAGCGCCAGGGTAAGACGGCGGGGTCATTAGTGCCAAACCAGGTGACGCCAGCGAACATGGCCCAGTACACCGGCGGATTGGTTGTGCGGCCGTTGTCCAGGGCGAAGCGCGGATGGCCGCCGCCGAAGCTCTGGCCGAGGTTCGTGTACCAGCTCGAAAAGATCAGCGGATGCCACCAGCGCACGATCTGAACTTCCTGCGGATAGGTGGCCGGCGGCGCCAGCGGGAACAACGCCTGCCGGGCCTTGGCGGTCGCGACGATCTGCCGATAGCCGTCGATGCTCGTATCGGCGATGTCGTAGCGAGAGTCCTGGATCTGATCGGGATCGGTGATGTAGCGGCTATACTCGCTGGCGTCGTCGGGGTGCGAACTGGCCGGAGAGCCGGGGCACAAGGGGCTGAGGTTGAACGTCGGCTGCAAGCCAGCGCTCAAGTTTTGCCAATCGCGGGAATACCATGGCCAGACAGCGGAAACCTGCCCTGGGACGTAGGGCGCCGGGTTGGTGTCGCTCACACGGCGGAGGTATATCTCGTCCGATGGCAGTGCAGCCTTGTCCTTCAGCAGGACCACGCTTCGCCCCAGCGCCCAGTCCGAGGCCAAGTAGCCACCATCGGGGCCGGCCCACTTCACCACGTTGCCATCGGCGAGATAGTGAAGGTACTTGACATGGCCATAGCTAATGAAGGCCTCGCTGCTGGTCGTTGTACGGGTGAATTCCCCTTCGTTGGCGGTCTGTCGCCGGAACAGCCCGCGCGAGAAGAACCGGACGATGTCGGCGCGGTGGAGGCGCGGATAGTTGTAATCGAACTGGAGCCTATAGTCGAAGCCACTGGCATCAGCGGCTGGGTAGGGCGTGGTCCCGGGGCGCACATAGCCCGAGGCGCCGCGGACCTTTTCGGCGGCGCTGAGGTAGCTGACGGTGCGGGTGCTGTGGATCACGAACACCGGCGAATCGGGCACGCAGCCGCGGAAGTCCTGGGTCATGATCGACATCGCCGCGCGATAGCTGCGCATGGCCGTGGAGTTGGTCTGCCCGGCGTTGATCGTCTGGCCGGTCCAGCGGAACACCGCGCCAACCCCCAGCGCCATGATCAGCACCATCATGACCGAAATCATCAACTCGACGAGTGTAAAGGCGCGTCGCATAGGCACCTCAATCCAGCCACACATAGGAAACAAACGCCCCGACATCCTGGGCCGGGCCTTCGTAGGTTCCCGGCGATGCCGGGTCGGACCACGCTTTGCCAACGACGAACCCCGTCCCGCCGGTGGGCTTGTAAACGCTGCCCTTCAGATCCTCGCCCGGAACCAGTTCCCAGGTGTTGCCGCTGGCCAGCCGGCCGACGCGAACGATGCGCCCGTTGCCCTGGCCGCCCGCGCCGCTGTCCTGGGCCAGAACCAGATAAGCCCCGGTGTTCACGGCATCGGCGCCGCTGCCGCCGACGGTCACCTGGTCGGGCGCGGTGCCGCCGTCGGTGAACGAAAGCGTTACGCTCTTGGGCTCAAGCACCGCGCGCGTGCCGCCGGAGTCGTTGGGCCAGCGCGAGGCGTCGCGGCTGGGCGAGTAGCGCTCCCGCAGGCGCGATTGCACCACCACGACGATCACCGTGGCAAAGCTGTCGCCGTAATCGCGGCGGTAGAGCGGCACCCAGGCATAGCGCGGGTCCCACGTGTTGACCATACTGTTCCGTACGGTGTTCCAGACATTTGGCGCCTTGCTGCGCAGATCGAAGAACTCGCCCGCCGACCCGGCGGTGCCGGTCGGGGGCATGTTGGAGCTGGTCGCTACGCCCTGGATGATGCGAACCGCAGCGGGGCCCACCGACGTGGCGACGCTCTCCTCCGTGGTGGCCTGGGTCTGCTTGATCCCCACCGGCAGCATGGCCGCGATGAAGATGAACCCGATGCCCAGGGTGATGATGGCGAACATGACCTCGGCAAAGGTGAGCCCAGCGCGCAGGCCACTCGCCATCGGGCCGCGCCGCCGTGCCTGCCATCGGATTGGGAGTCGATTCTGGTTCATGCGTCCTAGCCTCCCACTGACTTCTGCGGTTCCATGAAGGTTCCCTGATAACGGCTGACCAGCAGCGCGACGCCGTTGGTGTCGAGCCAGGCCTCCTCGGCCGCCTCGGTCGCGGCGGGCGTGGACCCGCCAAACAACGGATCGTCGTCGGTGAAGCCCTGGTTTCTGAATATCTCGCGGTCGTAGACGGCCAGCGCAATCTGCGTGTTGACCTGCGACGTGAAGCTGACGCCGCTGCGGGTAGCCAGCGCGCTGCCGGAGGCGACGGTGTAGGGCATCGCCGACAGAATGCCGCGTTGATCAAACATGATCACGCCCATCGAGACATAGCGCTCCACGAACGGCGGCGAGGCGCCCGAGGGCTTCACGGCGCTGTGGACAACCTGCACGCCGATGCCGGCGGGCAGGATCTCGTCGGCCGAGTCCGGGCTGAAATTGACGTTCTTGGTGGCCGGGTCGAGGAACTGCACCTCGCGCATGACATAGCGGTTGGTGGCGGTGTCGCGGAAGAAGGCGACGCCGACGCAGCGGTAGAGGCCGACCGCCCGGGCGCGGGAGCGCCCGAGCATGGCCGACATCTGGTTGCGCGCCACCTCGATGCTGTGGCTGTCGCTGATGCTGTTGAACATCGGCAGCCCGACGGTCAGGATGACCACGATGACCGCGATGGCAACCAGCATTTCCACCAGCGTGAACGCACTGCGGCGTCCAGGGGAGGCCGGTGACACGGGATCGAAGTTTTGCAGGCCCAGCCGCATGGTTAGTGCTCGAATGAATAGATGTTGTCATCGCCCGTGGCGAAATCGCCGTCGGGCCCGGCCGACGCGAAGAAGCACCGGCCGTCCGGCGCTCGCACGGTGCCGCTGGTTCCGCGGGTGGTCACGCCGCTCATACCGCCGGCGGGTACAAAAACGATGGGGTTAAGCCACCCATCGAGCAGGACGGGGGCGTCGGAGCCGCTCAGGATCAGCATCTGCGAGGGAGCGATCTGGCTCAGGGCCTCGGCATTGAGCGGCATCGCGCGAAGCTTATTCATCACGTCGCGCGTGCTCTGCACGGCGGCGCCGGTGCGGCCGGAAAATTCGCTGCCGACCTTCCCGGGCGAGGCCACGGTCCCCGTGGCCCACGACTGGCTGATCACGGGGCTTTTGACGTCCATCTCGCCCAGCATGTTGCGGGCGGCGGACAGCAGCAGGCGCGTGGAGCGGGCCTTGCTGGTATCGCTCAGGCCGCGCAAGGCGGGGATGAGCAGGGCCATGAGAACCCCGATGATGCCCATGACGAAGAGCAGCTCGAGCACGGTCATGGCTGGTCGGGTTGGGCGTCGCACGGGCAATTCCTCCGCAATCGCGGGTAACGTCGGGAGCGCCACTAGCGCTCGAAGTTGTAGATGTCGTCGGACTTATCGATGCGCTTGCGGGCTTCCGCGGGGATGCAGTAGCGGTACAACTTCGGATCGGAAGGGCCCATGTATCCGCCCCAGCGATCGATCCACCGGTTCATATCCACCATCGGCCCGTCGACGTTATTGTCGTTGTTGGTGTCCCAATCCTCGAAGCCCCAGTTCATGGTCACGCCCCCCACAACGACTTGCTTGTTCACGGCATCGGGGCCGCCCGAGACCAGGACATAGGGCCCGTCGAAGCGCAGCCGTTCGCCCTTGTTCTCATCAATGAAGCCGCTGCAGTCATCATCGCCCAGTCGCACGCAGACGGCGTAGGCGCACCCGGCATGCGCAGGCGACGTTGCTTCTCCTGCGAATGCGATGGGCCACCCGTCGGTGAAGTTGAACTGACCGGCAGGGCCCGGCACAAAGTCGTCGGCTGTTCCATAGATCCCGTCCTTTCCTGGGCTGATTGCAAGATTCAAGCCAGTGGAGTTCCTATTTAATCCTTGAAACATGAGGTTGTTGCCGGCGGCGGGAGCCTGGCGGCGGGGGAAGTAGGCGATGAACCCGCCCCAGCGGTCCATCAAGAAGCCACCTATTATTTTCCACTTTTCCGGCTGCAGATAGGGACCGTAAATCCGGCCTCCCCTACTTCTAACGTTGCTGGGCTCGTCGGGCACGAGCCGATTGCCCAGACCAAAACGCACGTCCCAAGCGACCAGATAATTGGCCAGGGATGGGTCTCGGGAGTGGTCATCATTAAAAGGATAAAACCCGACGTCGTTCTTGAAAGCGTCCAAGCCTTGGGCGATGGCCTGGAAGTCGAGCTTCTGAGCGGTGATCTGCGCCTGCAGGCGGATCCGGCTCAGCACGGGCATCAGAAGTCCGATGATCACGGCAATGATGCCGATCACGGCCAACAGTTCCATCAGCGTGAATCCGCGCCGGCGGTTACTGGCCGGGGACGACGCTGCCGAAGTTGCAAAGGTCGTCGGCTGTTCCATAGATCCGGTCCTTTCCTGCGCTGATCAGGATGTAGGTGTTCTTCTGCCGGGGGTCCTGGATCGTAACGGCTTCCGAGGTCACAATGGCATGCTTGAAGTACGACCACGCGTTGGCGGGGTTGGTGTTCTTGGGATCAAAGGCCACCGTAGGGGCAGTGAGTCCGATGTCCTGGAGCAGGTGCGTTCGGTTCCCGATGTTCCGGGTCGTGTAGGCCGTGATCTGGCGGATGTCGTATTGCTGGAGGGGTGTGCCGTTGGAGATCACCCCCGTGGCGCCTACCCGCGCCCGCAGATACAGAATCGGCAGGGGTTCGTCAAAGCGGTCGACAAACTCAGGGATGTTCGTATCGAGGGCGCTGACGTTGCCGCTGTCGGTGAACGGCCGACCAAGTCGCGAGACGTCGGTTGAACCGGCCGAGACCTGGATATAGGGGGTCATCAGGTTGGCGCCCTTGCCGATATTGCTGGGATTGAAAGTGCCGGGGGGCGTGACACCGGGGGTGAGCCCGCCGGCTATGCCCAGGAAAAGATTCTCGGACATGGTCACCCGACCGCCGACCCCGATATTACCCGGGGGAGCGGGATTGCCGGTGAGGATGGTGTAGTCATCCAGGGGGCCGGGGTAATAGCGCAAGTCCTCGCGGTAGCGCTCGATAGCGCTGCACAGGGTGGAGATGAGGCTCTTGGTGCTGGCCACCTTGGCGGCGACGCGGACCGCGGCCATGGCGGGGATCAAGATCGAGATCAGAAGGGCGATGATCCCAATAACCACGAGCATTTCAACCAGCGTGAAGCCCTGCTGTCGGCGCCGGTTCCTGGCTGTCATGCGTCACCTTGACCTTCCTGGCCTTAACTTAAACTGGCCAGCTATAGATATTACCGCCTGTCCACGGCACTTAGACAAGGGCTATTTCAGGGATCGGCCGACGCCAGGCGGCTGCCGCCCAACCAGACCCCCGATGGCCCCGCGGGGTTCTGTAAAACCCCCAGCAAGGGATTATCCCACGGAGCCACAAATGATACAAGATCCGCCGGCTGCCCGGGTTGCATAATGCCGGCCCTGTCGCCCATTCCCAGGGCGCGCGCCGCTCGCACGGTGACCAGCTCCCAAAGGTCCATGGCCGGTACCTGCGGGCAAAGGCGATGCAGCAATCGCAGCTCATCCACCAGGTTCAGGTCCGGCGAACTGGCGCAGCTATCGGTGCCCACGGCCACATTGATGCCTGCCCGGAGCATGTCCAGCCAGCGGTGCGGCCGGTGCCCAAACCAGGCATGGGTACGAGGACAGTAAACCACGCTGGCGCGGCCGGCAGCCAGGATGGCCAACTCCTGATCATCACAGTAGTTCACATGCGCCAGCAGCGTCGGATAGTCCAGCAAACCCGCCGCCTGGGCTAGGCGGATCGGCCCGCCTTGATAACGCGGAACCCGATCATCCCATGCGCCCAGGTTGTCCCACAGTTGCCGGAACGGGCCGCTGTGCTCGGCCAGCAGCGGCGTCTCATCGGGCGTCTCGGCCAGGTGCGTTGCCAGCGGCAGGCCGTGGGCGGCCGCCCACTGCACACACTTGCGATAGCCCTCGATCTCCACCGTATAAGGCGCATGAGGGGTCAGGCCGATGCGAAGATGCTGCGTCTGCTGCGACAGGTCGGTTGCGGCCGGCAGTTCGCGCTCCAGGGCATCGCGGCGCGTTCCAAAGCCCATCACCTCGCCGAAACTGACCACCCGCAGGGGACCAGCGCGCAGCAGCGGCCGGGTGAGCTGGTGTTGCCGGCTGATGTCGCCTACGGTCGTCACCCCAAAGCGCAGGCACTGGGCCACCGCGGTCTGGATGGCATGCTGGACTAGCTCGGCCATGCGCGGCGGCGGGGCCTGCGTGCGCGGGAACAGGCCGGAGAGCCACTGCGAAAAATCGGCCGGCGGATCGCCAACCTGGCAATCGCTCAGTTCCAGGTGCGTATGCGCATTGACCAGTCCCGGCAGAACCACCACATCACCCAGGTCGTTGGGTACAACGCCCGAGCCGATGCGCCGCAAGCGATTTGCCGTGCCCACCTCAAGAATGCGGCCGGCTTCGATGAGCAAGCCGGCGTTTTCGATCAGCGGCCCGCACATCGGCGCCACCCACCGCGCCCGCAGCAATTGCCTCATGGCTGGTCCCCCACTTCCTGGCGCAAGGCCGCGACGGCGGCGCCGGCATGTTGCAACCACTGCCGGGCCATCTGCCGCACGGGTTCAAAGTGAAAGCCGTCCTTGAGCCTGGCAGCCCAGTAGCCGTATTGCTCGCGGGTGGAGAAGGTCTGCAGGATCTCGGCTGAACCATGTCCCTCCTGCCAGAGCCGGCCGACCTGAGACAGCAGACCCACCATGCCAAAGTCATCGAGATTGACCGCATCGGCCAGCAACTGTGCTTCGGGCAGCGTCGTCTGGCGCAGGGGCAGTTGTCCCAGCAGGTGGCTGGTGCGCTCCAGCAGAGATTCGTCGACCGCCTGCTCTGCGGCGGCTGGTAATAGCTCGGCAGCCTGCTGGGCGCGCTGGCGAAGGCTCAGGGGCGCGCGCCCAGCGTGCCCGCGGCGCGGGGCCAGGCCCGGTAGCTGCAGCGCTGCGCAGGCCAGATGTAGCGAAGCCCTATCCACGCTGGTGGAGACCAGCCCCATGCCGATGAACTGCTGCACCCGCCGCCAGAGGCGCGCTGCATCCTGCAAGGGACGAGCGCCCCCGCCGGCCAGTAATCGCTCCAGGGACTGGGGTAGTTGAGGTTGGGCCATGCGCATCAGGCCGACGCCGGGGGCGCCAGAACGATCTGCGGACGGATGGCGCGAATCCGCTCGGCCAGGCTCTGTTGTTGTGCGAAGATCTCGCGGTTGACCGAGCCCATGGCCCGCGTATCAGCGCGGTAGATGTCGCCGGTCAGGGTGCGGGCGATGGCCGACTCCACAAACGGCAGATGCTCGGACTCCTGCCATTGGCAGCGCACCACCACGTTGACCCCGCCGGGTCCATAGGCCAAAAGGCCCCAGCGCGGGGGCAGGTCTTTCTTCTGGACCACCCCCACCGGCGCCAGCACATAGTGCAGGTTGGCCAGCGGCCGGGCCAGGCACGCATGGAACTTGCCCAGGGCAGGCAGGGCTGGCGGGCGGCGACGACGTAGGCGAAACACGTTGCGCCGGGGCTGCAGCGCCAGCGAGAGTTGCGCCGGCTCGCCGCAGTCGGCCAGAAAATCACTGCGCGAGGCTTTACACTCGATGAAGCAGACCTGGGGCAACTGTCGGGGAATCGCCAGGTAGTTGTGATAGGCGCGGAACAGGCCGGTGCCCACGGCGTCGATGATTCCCAGGTGATGGAGGCGCACCTCGGCCGCGATACACCGATAGCCCATGCGATAGAGCCAGCGGCAGGCTTCTTTCTTCAGCGTCTTGTGCAGCTCGGTCTCGCCGGGCATGGGCAGTCCTTTGCCAAGGCTTCCTTCCCGCTGGGCGGCATGTTACGCCGATGGGCGGGCAGTCGCAACCGGTCTGGACGCGGCGCTGCGGACCTGCCGCCGCTCGCCTTCCGCGATGCGGCGCCGCCCCTATAATCCGGGCCCATGGCGCTGGTCTCGGATCGCTGCATCTGTCTGCGCAAGCTCGAATACAGCGAGACTTCGCAAATTCTGCTGCTGCTGGGTCGCCAGCAGGGGCTGTTGCGCGTCATCGCCAAGGGCGCGCACCGCCGCACCAAGGCCGGGGCCAGCCGCTTTGGCGGAGGTCTGGATCTGCTGGACGTGGGGGCGGCGGTTTTCACCGACCGCACGGACAAGGACCTGGCCACGCTCACCGAATGGCGTTTGCTGGAGGGGCACACTCCCCTGCGGCGTTCGCTGCGCGGGCTGTACCTGGGTTTTTATGCCGCGGAGCTGGTCAGCCTCCTGATTGAAGAACGCGACCCGCATCCGGCGCTGTACGATCAACTGGAACACACCCTGGAGCAACTGGGCACCCCGGCCATGGAGCAGGCCTTTCTGGCCTTCGAACTGGAGCTGCTGCGCCAGACGGGCTATCTGCCCCACCTGGGCTCGTGCGCGGCCTGCGGCGCCACCCTGGGCCGGCAGGATGATGCCTGGTTCTCCGCCGCCCGCGGCGGCGTCGTATGCCGACGCTGCGAGGGAGCCTATCCGGACCGACAGGCTCTTGACCGGCGGCTGCTGGATCTGTTGAACTACCTGATGCGGCTGGGCGGTACCGCGCGCCTGCCGGTGCTCAGCCGACACCAGACCGATCCGCTCAACCGTTTGCTGGCCGAGCACATTCAGCAGACGCTGGGCAAGGGACTGCGTGTGGGACGATATGTTCTTTGAGGCGCGCTACCCGCAGCCCCAACCAAGGAGAAGAAGCATGTACCGCATGATCAGCGTCGAGCGCAGCCAGGATATCCTGCCCCAGTACCGCTCTACGGCCGTGGGCCTGCTGCTGGAATATCACAACCTCAACCGCCCGCTGGACAGCCACGCCAGTGCCCGCATCCTCATCGGCATGTGCATGGATAACCGCAAGGCCCTGCGCATCCCCGACAACTTCGCCTATATCCTGCGCAGCGGCGGGGGCAACCTGCGCTACAGCGAATTCAAGGTCTCCTATGCGGTGGCCATCGGAGCCATCGAGGCCATCGCCCTGATCGCTCATACCCATTGCGGCATGGTCAACCTCATGGCCCGTCGCCAGCAATTCATCGATGGCCTGGTCGAGCGCGGCGGCTGGGAGCGCACCTGGGCCGAGCAGCATTTCTCGCACTTTGCGCCCATGTTCGAAATTGGCAACGAGATCGACTTTGTGCTCAGCGAGGCCAAGCGGCTGCGGCTGCGCTATCCAAAGATACTGGTGGCGCCGATGCTGTACCGCGTTGAGGACAACCGCCTCTATCAGTTGCGCGAGTCCGCCAGCGACGGCGCTGCGGCGCCGGCGCCGGGCGATGGCTAAGCGTGCGGCCGACCCGCGGCCGGCGGCGACAGCGGTTCCCGCAGGCGACGCAGAACCGTTCTCTTGTGAGCACCATGGTCTGTCCGTATAGTGCTTGGCCCCTTGTGAGGTAACGCATGCTGCAGGCAATGAAGAAGAACCGTAAGCGGCTGCTGGCCGGCTTCGGTGTGCTGTTGATGGTCTCGTTTCTGATCTCGATGGTGCTGCCGACCGGCTCCATGAGCGGCGGCGGCAACCAGGTCATGGGCAATCTTGCCGATGGCGGCAGCGTCCGCGCCGACGAATGGCGCCTGGCGGCCGCCGAATGGGATGCCATCCAGCGCCAGATGGTTGAGAAATGGCGAATGTCCTGGGTGCAGGGGCTGCTCTTTCAGCGCCTGCAGCCCGGTCCCATGGAAATGGGACGCCTGGGCTCCGAAGGCTACATGCGGGAGATTTACCAGGCCTATGCGCTGTCCGCCCGGCTGGCCAGGAACCTTGATCCGCTGGCCTATCTGCTTTTGCAGAAAGAGGCCCAGCGCATCGGGGCCGTGGTTACGGCGGCCGAGGTCCAGGAACACATGGACCTGCTTCGCCTGTCGCCCGGCGCCGACCAGGACCTGGTCCAGCGCGGGGTGACGAACTTCCTGGCCATCATGAAGGCCTTTGACCGTGTGGGCGCCGCCGTGAAGGTCAGCCAGCCGCTGACCCTCCATGACATTGCCGACTGGGGCACCGAGATCGGCGCGCGCCTGGTGGAGTTTGAAGCCGCCCACTTTGAGCCGGCCGCCACCCGCCCTACCACCGCACCCGCTGTGGGCGCGACGCCGGCCGAGCTGGCGCATTTCGAGCGATTCCGCAATATCATCGCCGGCGCCGCCGCCGACCCGCAGAACAATCCGTTTGCCTTTGGCTATAAGTACCCCGACCGGGTGAAGCTGGATTATCTGGCCATCCCCATGCAGACCATCAGTGCCCAGGTGCGGGTGCCCGAGCGGCACCTGTGGCGCTACTACCGCGACAATAAGCAGAACCAGGACTTGTTCCCCCCTACCACCCAGTTGACCACGCAGCCGGCCACGCAGGCGGTCGCCACCCGGCCGGCCGGCACGCAGGCCGCCACCACCGCCGCCAGCCAGCCGACCTCGCGGCCGACGACTTTTGCCGATTTCAAGAACACGATCCTGGACCGGCGCACGCGCGAAGTTTCGCAGCGCATCGCGCGCGAGGTGGCCCGCGATGTGACGGCCAAGATGAGCGAGGACTTTACCGCTTATCGCCACGCCCAGAAGGACACCGCCGGCAAAACCGCCACCGCGCCGATCTCGTCCGTGGGAGTGGTGTATCCCGAGCCCATGTATGTGCAGAGCCTGGCCATTTCCATCGCCAAGTCGTGGCAGGCCAAGTATCGCCAGATTTACGAGCAGGAATTCGAGGAGCCGCCGCCGGCCGACCTTCGCTTTGAGCTGCCCCTGACGGCGGTGAGCCTGCCGGACTGGCTGACCGCGGCCGACCTGGCCAAGATCGGCACCGGCCGCGACCCCGCCACGCGCTCCGACGGTCTGGGCAATGCGGTGAGCGTGGAGGGCGAGATGCCCTTTTCCAACTTTGTGATGAACATGGCGGCGCCGCTCATGAGCGACAGCGCCCTGAAGAATGCCAAGGCCCAGGGCAATCAGCCGCTGGAACTGTTGCAGCCTTCGCCGCTGTTTGCTTCTCGCGGCGACAATTACCTGTATGTCTTCCGCCTCAGTGATGCCCAGCCCGCCCACGTGCCAGCCAGCATCAACGAGGAGAATGTCCTGGCCCGCGTGCGCCAGGACATGGCTTTGCAGCGGGGCTATGAGGCCGCCAAGGCCAAGGCTCAGGCATTCCTCAAAGATGCCCAGCAGTTGGGTCTGCAAGGGGCGGCCAATGCCTCAAGCTGGAAGATGCCCGACAGCCGCCTGATCAGCACCGGCCATTTCCGCAAGTTCGGTGGCGGCTTTTTCGGCCGCGTGATTCCGGGTTATCCCATCAGCGGACCGGCGCGCGACACCTTTGCCCGCGAGGCGTTCAAGCTGATGGAAGAACACGTGCGAACCGGGCGTGCCCAGCCCGTGCGGATGATCGAACTGCCGCAGGCCGGCAAGGTGGTGGTGGCCGAGTTTGATCCGCAGCAGTATGAGCCGGTACGGCGCGAGGAAGGTTTTGCCCGCGAGGTCTTCATGATGCGCCGCGAGGAGGAGATGCGACAAGCCAGGCAGATGCTGCTGCAGTGGTTCGAGCCGCAGGCCGTGCGTCAGCGGCTGGAGTATAAACCCACGCGTCCGGAAACGGGCGAAGACGGCCCGCCGCCTCCGCCTCCCCCGATGGACTTGCCGCCGATGTTTTAACCGTTGCCACACCGTCCAAGGCGCGGCGGCCAGCGGCGTGGTGCGGAGGGTCGCCCTCAGCAACGCCGGCGGCGCTAAGCGTATAATGGTCCGGTATTGGCTTGACAACAGGGCGAGCCAAAGTACATTGCCGCCCGATCAAAAGCGTCGCGCCATTAGCTCAATTGGCAGAGCAGCTGACTCTTAATCAGCGGGTTGTAGGTTCAAGTCCTACATGGCGCATTTCCCAAGCCCCCTAGAAATCAAGAGGTTACGAAATCCACTCGGAAGCCTCTTTTTGTCCGAAACGCCTCACGACAACCGGACGACAACCGTTTGGAGGCTGGAAACGCCACTCCAGCCACCATGCGCGAAGATTGGGAGGCAGGGCGAAATCCTGACTCATGCCGGTAAGGCCCGGCCAGATTCACGACCTGACGGAATTGGCTGATCGATGGCTGGTGATGCGGCGGTCGCTGCTCATCGCCGCCGATCCCCAGGAACGCATCTCACCGGGAACCTACAAGGGCAGCAAGGCCGCCATGGACAAGCTGTGCGAGTTCATGGGCAAGCACTCGGACCCGATGAACTGGCTGCCCGAAGACTTCCACCAGCTGCGGATCAGGCTGGGCGCGGGCGTATCGCCGGCAACAAAGGGCCAGCGGATCATGTACATCCGCGTGATGTTCAACTGGAACGTCAAGCAACATCATCTGCCCCACCTGCCCGACTACGGCGACGAGTTTGACGGCGTATCGACCGGCGAAAAGGAAGAGTACCGCTACGACTTCCAAAAGGAACACGGTGAGCGCAGGTTTGAGCTGGCCGATGCCAGGAGCATCCTTCAGGCGTGGGACCATGCCGTGAACGCGACGCCGGGAAGCTGGGGCAAGAACGAAGGCGGCTGGGGCAGCCATGCCGAGATGAAACTCGTCATGGGTTCGCGGGTCCAGCGGGCCTGCAACTATCTGGCCGCCAAGACGGGGGCCAATAGCAAGGACATCGCCCTGCTGACATTTGCCGACGTTGATTTGAACACCGGCTATTTGGAACGCAAGCGGTCCAAGACGGCCGTGCTGTGGCAGGCAATCGGCTTGGCGCTGGTCGATTCGACGCGAGGAGCAAGAAGAGCGTACTCATGCGCGGAGTATTGAGCACACCGCGCCAGCACGTCAACAGTACGCCGCGTGTGCACCAGAGGGCACTACTGGACGGCCTTCACCATCGCCATGATGCCCGCGCGAATCGCCGCCGGGAGGTCAGGCCATGCGCGGGTCAGATCGGCCAATTCCTCGTAGGTTTCTTGCGGGGACAAGCTGCGGGACGAGTGTTTTTCGGGCTGCTCACAAGTGGAGTAAAGTTCAGTGGTTACGCCCAAAGGCTGCCGGTCTTCGAAACCGGCGCGTTCAGCCGCTCCGCCACCTCTCCAAGCTCATTTACAAGATAGCCGCCGGGCGCAGGTGGGTCAAATGCGCCATGCCGCGGCGAAAACCGGCCTGGCCATGCCGGCCGAGCTGGAACCTGGCGCTGCCAGCGCGCCGGCCGCCCATTGGCGTCATCCGCCAGGCCCATGCTGCTGCTGGCCCTTCATCGGCCGACCTGAAAAACCGCCTCGGCGACACAACACCGGGGCGGATGGGCTCAATCTCACGGGCCAGGCCCGAGGGCAAGTCAAACGCCGGCCTGGGGCACGGTCTGTCGCTGCGGCGCTTCGGGCCGCGGAGCCGAGGGCGCCTCGACCTCTTCCGGCAGCGGCGCGGCCAGGTGCTTGATTCGCAGATTCAGGTACGGCCCGAAAGCCGTGCCGGCCGGAATCAGGTGACCCAGGATCACGTTCTCCTTGAGGCCCAGCAGATGGTCCACGGCTCCGGCCAGGGCGGCTTCGGTCAGGACCTTGGTGGTTTCCTGGAAGCTGGCGGCGCTGATGAAGCTCTCGCTCTGCAGCGACGCCTTGGTGATGCCCAGCAGCAACGTCTTAGCGCGGGCGGCCTTGGGCTTGCGGCCCTTGGCCGGATCCTTGCCGGCAGCCTCGGCGGCCTCGTTGGCTTCCTTCAGTTCGGCGCGGCCGACGATTTCGCCTTCCTTGAAGCTGGTGCCGCCGGGCTTCTCGATCTTGAGCGAGGCGGCCAGTTGATCGTTATGCTGGCGGAACTTGAAGCGATCCACGACTTCGCCCGGCAGGAACTTGCTATCACCGGGGTCTTCGACCTTCACCTTGCGCAGCATCTGCGTCAGGATGATTTCGATGTGCTTGTCGTTGATCTTCACACCCTGGCTGCGATAGACGTTCTGCACCTCGGTCAGCAGATACTGGTGCAGGGCTTCCTCGCCCTTGATGCGGAGGATGTCGTGCGGAATGATGGGCCCGCGGACCAGCGGGTCGCCGGCCTCGACAAAGTCGCCTGAGTGCACCTGCAATTCCTTGTCATTGGGCACATGGTGCTCGCGCTCCATGCCTGCCTCGGAACGAACGATGATCGTGGCCTTGCCGCGGCGCCGGTCGGTGCGGATTTCCACCGTACCGGAGATCTCCGCCAGCACGGCCGGATCCTTGGGCTTGCGGGCCTCAAAGATCTCCGTCACGCGCGGCAGGCCGCCGGTGATGTCCATGGTGCCGGTGGCTTCCTTGGGCAGACGAGCCAGGAGTTGGCCGGCCTGCACCTTCTGGCCGTTGGTGACCTCGATGCGGGCCTTGGCCGGCAGATAGTGGAAGTCGAGAATCTTGCCATCGCCGGCGACGATGATGATGCGCGGATGGCGCTCACCCTTGTGCTCGATGACCACCAGCTTGCCGCCGGCGCCTTTCTTCTCTTCCTCGACGCGGACGGTTTCGCCTTCTTCGATGTCCTCGTACTGCACGCTGCCGCCCTTCTCGGCCAGGATGGGCGTGATGTGCGGGTCCCAGGACACCAGTTGCTGCCTCGGCTTGACCTTCTCGCCGTCGGTCGCCACCACGGTGGCACCGTAAGGCACCTTGTATTTCTCCAGCTCGCGGCCCTTGGCATCCAGGATGGAGATTTCGCCGTTGCGCTTCAGGGCCACCAGGCGCTTGTTGCCGTCGGCATCGGTGATCTGGACGGCGTTGATGTCGTGATGCTGCACGGTGCCGGCGACATTGGCCTTGATGTCGTTTTCGATCAGAGCCCCGGTGGCGACGCCGCCGGTGTGGAACGTACGCATGGTCAACTGCGTGCCCGGTTCGCCGATGGACTGGGCGGCCATGATGCCCACCGCCAGGCCGTCTTCGACGAGGCGATTGGTGCTCATGTCCACGCCGTAGCAATGGGCACACACGCCGCGGGCGCTTTCGCAGGTCAGCGGTGAGCGCACGCGGATGGTTTCCAGCTTCAGGTCCTTGAGCTTGTCGGCGATCTCGGTGTTGATGATCTGGTTCTCGGCGACGATGGTCTCGTCGGTGATGGGATTGCGGACGGTATCGCGGGCGATGCGGCCCATGATCATGTCCTTCAGTTCCACCTCGACCTGCTCGCCCTTGTAGATGGTGGTCTTGGCGATGCCGTTGAGGCTGCCGCACTCCAGCTCATTGATGATGACATTCTGGGCCACGTCCGCCAGCTTGCGCGTCAGGTAGCCCGAGTCGGCCGTCTTCAGGGCCGTGTCGGCCAGACCCTTGCGGGCGCCGTGGGTCGAGCTGAAGTATTCCAGCACCGACAGACCTTCGCGGAAGTTGGACTTGATGGGCGTCTCGATGATTTCGCCGGAGGGCTTGGCCATCAGGCCGCGCATGCCGCCCAACTGACGAATCTGGTCCACGTTGCCGCGGGCGCCGGAGACGGCCATCATGGCGATGGGATTCAAGTATCGCAGCATGCCCTTGGCGCGGGCCTCGTCCTTGGAAACGGGGCCGCCCTCGGCATCGCGGTAGTCGGTGTTGAGGCCGGCCATCAGGTCCTTGGTGACCTGTTCGCGGGCGTGGCCCCAGACGTCGATCAACTGCGAGCGCCGTTCCTGCTGGGTGATGGCGCCCATCTTGTAGTTCTTCTCGATACGATCGGCCTTCTTCTGGCCTTCTTCGAGGATGCGCGTCTTGGATTCCGGAGCGCGGATATCGGTGATGCCAAAGGACAGTGCGGCCAGCGTGGACTGCTTGAAGCCCATGGCCTTGAGGTTGTCCAGCAGGTCGATCGTGGCCGGCCGGCCCAACGTGGCGTAAGTGTCGGCGATGACGCGGCTGGAACCCTTGCTGGTCAGGGCATAGTTATAGAAGGGCATACCCTGGGGCAGGATGTCGTTGAAGATGCAGCGACCCATGGTCGTGAGGATGACTTCGCTCTGGAAGCCCTCGGGCATGGGCTGCGCCACATAATTCGGATCCTTCAGACGGCGGCGGACCTCCAGCGCTTTCCAGGCCTCGACGCTGATCGGCACCGGAGCCGACTTGTCATCGGGCACCACGAGCGTGCGGTTGTCCAGTCGGACGAAGATGCGCGAGTGCATCGCGATCTTGCGCAACTGGTAGGCCATCAGGGCCTCGTGGAAGCTGTGGAAATACTTGTATTCGCCGGCGTCGCCTTCGCGCTCAGAGGTGATGTAGAACGTGCCCAGCACGATGTCCTGCGAGGGCGTGATGATCGGCGCGCCGTTGGCCGGTGAGAAGATGTTGTGCGGCGACAGCATCAGCACGTGGGCCTCGGCCTGGGCCTCGATGGACAGAGGCAGGTGGACCGCCATCTGGTCGCCGTCAAAGTCAGCATTGAAGCCCTTGCAGACCAGCGGGTGGATCTTGATGGCATTGCCTTCAACCAGGACCGGCTCAAAGGCCTGGATACCCATGCGGTGCAACGTGGGAGCACGGTTGAGCAGGACCGGGTGCTGGTAGATGCATTCCTCGAGAATATCCCACACCTCGGGATCGCGGCGCTCCAGCATGCGCTTGGCGGACTTGATGGTGTCGGCCAGGCCATGGTCCTTCAGGCGGCGGATGATGAAGGGCTGGTAAAGTTCCAGGGCGATCTTCTTGGGCAGGCCGCACTGGTGGAGTTTCATTTCCGGGCCCACGACGATGACCGAACGGGCCGAGTAGTCCACGCGCTTGCCCAGCAGGTTCTCGCGGAAGCGGCCCTGCTTGCCCTTGATCATGTCGGTCAGGCTCTTGAGCGGTCGGTTGCTGGAGCCCAGCACCGGCCGGCGGCAGCGGCCGTTGTCAAACAGCGCATCGACCGCCTGCTGGAGCATGCGCTTTTCGTTGCGGATGATGACCTCGGGGGCGTTGAGGTCGACCAGCTTCTTGAGGCGATTGTTACGGTTGATGATGCGGCGATACAGGTCGTTGAGGTCGCTGGTGGCGAAGTTGCCGCTTTCCAAAAGGACCAGCGGGCGCAGGTCGGGCGGGATCACCGGGATCACGTCCATGACCATCCACTCCGGCTTGTTTTCGGAGTTGCGCATGGCCTCGATCATCTTGAGGCGCTTGGTCAGGTCCTTGATCTTCTGCTTGGAGTTGGTCTTTTCGATATCGGCGCGGATGCGGGCGCTCTCGGCGGCCATATCGAGCTGGCCCAGCAGCTTCTTGACGGATTCGGCCCCCATCTCCGCTTCGAACTCGTCGCCGTATTTCTCGTAGGCGGCGCGGTATTCCTCCTCGGTCAGGAGCTGCTTGCGCTTCAGGGGCGTCTTGCCGGGGTCGGTGACCACGTAATCCTGGAAGTAGATGATCTTCTCCAGGTCACTGGTCTTCATGTCGAGCATGGCGCCCAGGCGCGAGGGCAGGGCCTTGAAGAACCAGATATGGACGATGGGCGCGGCCAGGTTGATGTGGCCCATGCGCTTGCGGCGCACGCGGCTGTGGGTCACCTTGACGCCGCAGCGGTCGCAGATGATGCCCTTGTATTTGGTGCCCTTGTATTTGCCGCAGGAGCATTCCCAGTCGCGCTCGGGCCCGAAGATGCGCTCGCAGAACAGGCCGTCCTTCTCGGCGCGATAGGTGCGGTAGTTGATGGTCTCGGGCTTCTTGACCTCGCCGAACGACCACGAGCGGATGTCGTTGGGGCTGGCCAGCTGAATGCGCACCGAGCCGTAGTCATTGATCCGATCATAAACGGTTTCAGCCATCTTATGCTCCGTGGCACGGGCGAGAGGCCCGTGAAAACACCTTTGACCATCATCAAGCGGTCCGCTTTCGGCCGGGCCGCAGCATCATCAATCCCATCGCATTCCGCAGCGCCTCGTTGATTGCCGCGTCAGTGGCGAAGTACCTGCGGATGTCCGCATCAAGGCGCACGTAGCCGCGCTCAAACGACAAGAACGTCCGCCAGTATCGGGCTTCGGCCGGTGTCGCGCCCGAATCATCGTTTGGTGCGACCGCCACCGGCACAACGGCATCGGCGAACTCCATCACCCGCCGCAGCATGTTCCGCACAGCCCGCTCGCTGCGATAGAAACCGCGCAAGTCCTTGTCAAGACGCACATGCTGCCGATGAAAGCGATGCCATCGCTCACACTGCTCGGCGCCCCGGCAAAGAACCGGCCACTTCGACGTATCGGCCGGGGCCTCGTAGGCCATCTCCTCAGGCGTGAACGTCACGTGCCGCACCTTAATTTTCGCTGGCATAGCGGCGCGTCTCTGCCTGATTCGCTCTGCGAGCACTGATGAGACGGATCGTTTCATCGCGTTCAGTAAAGACAACAAACAACAATCGAAATCGATCGGACAATCCGATCACCGACCAGCGTTCTTCCTCGTCGTCGTGCTCGACATCGAACTCGAGCACGCGGTTGGCGTCGTCGAACACGGTTGCGGCTTCCACGAACGAGACATCGTGCTTCCGCCGATTTCCTCGTTCCTTGGCCTGGTGCCAGTCAAACCGCCGCTCGCTCACGCCTCCTCCCGCTCGTCCTCAGGCCGCCGGCTTCTGTCGCGATTCCTCGACCGCGACGACCTGGTTCAGCCGCAGGTGAATCCCGGCAGGCGTCGTGCGCGGGTAGTAGAACAACTGGCTGCTGCCAATCGCCAGCGCATCGGGATCCTCGATCAGATACCGGTCGCCACTGCTCATAACGATCTGAAACGGCGCGAAGGGCTCTCGATGTTTCAGATCGCGGATCGTGTCGAGTGTTGTCACATCCTCATTGGCCATCGCGACGTTCCTTATTGACTGACTTCATCTCGCCAGCCACGCAACCTCACAACAGATCCTGATCCTCCTCTTCGTGCAGGCCTTTCTTCTTTTCCAACTGGATGTTCAAACCCAGGCCGCGGATTTCGTTGCACAGCACGTCAAAGCTCACCGGCGTTCCGGCTTCCAGCGTGTTGGTGCCTTTGACCATGCTTTCATAAATCTTGGTGCGGCCTTCGACGTCGTCACTCTTGACCGTCAGCAGCTCCTGCAGGATGTAGGATGCCCCGTAGGCCTCCAGGCCCCACACTTCCATTTCGCCGAAGCGCTGGCCGCCGGTGCGGGCCTTGCCGCCCAGGGGCTGCTGCGTGATCAGCGAATAGGGCCCGGTGGCGCGGGCGTGGATCTTGTCATCCACCAGGTGGTGCAGCTTCATCATGTAGATGTAGCCCACCGTCGTCTTCTGCTCGAAAGCCTCGCCGCTGCGGCCGTCGTAAAGCTGCAGCTTGCCGCCGTGCGGCATCGACACATCCAACTGCCGCGGGCCCAGCGGCGTCTGGTCGCGCTGACGCTCCTTGCGACGATCGCGGATGGCGCTGTTGGCTTCCTCGATGGCCACAAAAATCTCCGCCTCGGTGGCGCCGTCAAATACCGGCGTCACCGCCTGCAGACCCAGCACGGCCATCGCCCAGCCCAGGTGCGTTTCCAAAATCTGGCCGACGTTCATACGGCTGGGCACGCCCAGCGGGTTGAGCAGGATGTCCACCGGCGTACCATCTTCCATGAAGGGCATGTCCTCCTCGGGCACAATGCGGGCGATGACACCCTTGTTACCGTGGCGGCCGGCCATCTTGTCGCCGACCGACAACTGCCGCTTGGTGGACACATAGACCTTCACCATCTCCAGCACGCCGCTGGGCAGCTCGTCGCCGCGCTTCATGTGCTCAAGCCGACGGTTCCTTTCCTTCAGGACCGCCTGCACGCGCGGCCAGAACCGGCCGTAGGTATCCTCGGCCTGCGACTTGGCTTCCTTGCTGCCCTTGACCCACTCCAGGCGGAAAGTTTCGATCTGTTCCATCACCACGTCGGCATTGTCCGACTGGGCCACCTTCTGGCGCGTTTCCGGGTCGCTGACGGGCTGTCCGGTAACCTCGTTGATCTCAGCCACCATCTGCTTGAAGATCGCGATGGCGCGGGCGTTCATCTCCTTCTCGTAACGGTCCATGTCCTTCTTGAGCGCCTTCTTCTGCTCATCCGACATGTGCATGCGGCGGCTGAAGCGCTGCGTGCCGATGACCACGCCTTCCTCGCCGGCGGGCATCTCCAGTGAGTCGTTCTTCACGTCCTCGCCGGCCCGGCCAAAGATCGCGTGCAGCAGTTTTTCCTCGGGCGTCAATTCGCTCTTGCTCTTGGGGGCCACTTTGCCCACCAGGATGTCGCCCGGCCCCACGCGCGTTCCCACGCGCACGATGCCGTTCTCGTCGAGGTTGGCCAGGGCCCGCTCGCTGACGTTGGGGATGTCGCGCGTGAATTCCTCGCGGCCCAGCTTGGTCTCGCGGATCTCCACGTCGTATTCCTCGATGTGAATCGAGGTGAAGACGTCTTCCTTGACCAGGCGCTGGCTGATGACGATGGCGTCCTCGAAGTTGTAGCCATCATAGGTCATGAACGCGACCAGGCAGTTGCGCCCCAGCGACAGCTCGCCCTGGTGGATGGCCGGCCCGTCCGCGATGATCTGCCCGCGCTTGACGCGCTGGCCCTTCTTGATGATGGGCCGCTGGTTCAGGCACGTGCGCTCGTTGAGGCCGTGGAACTTGCGGAGGCTGTACTCATCGGCATTGTCGATCAGGATGCGCTGGGAATCGACATACGTGACCACGCCGGCCCGGTCGGCACGGATGACCATGCCGCTGTTGGCCGCCACGGCCCGCTCCATGCCGGTGGCCACCACCGGCGGCTCGGTCTTCAGCAGCGGCACGGCCTGCCGCTGCATGTTCGAGCCCATCAGGGCGCGGTTGGCGTCATCGTGCTCCAGGAAGGGAATCAGCGCCGCCGACACAGAAACCGTCTGCTTGGGGCTGATGTCCACGAACTGGATCTCACGCCCCCCCACCGTCGACAGATCGCCCTGCACGCGAGCCAGCACGTTGCCCTTGACCAGGTGGCCTTCGCGGTCGACCACGTCCGGGGGTGCCAGCACGGCCTTCATCTCTTCGTCGGCGCGGAGCATCTTGTGATCGCCGTTGACCTTGCCTTCCTTGACCACGCGATAAGGCGTGACCAGGAAGCCGTAGTCGTCGATGGCCGCATAAATGGCCAGCGATGCGATCAGACCGATGTTGGTGCCTTCCGGCGTCTCAATCGGGCAGATGCGGCCATAGTGGCTGATGTGCACGTCGCGCACTTCAAAGCCGGCCCGCTTGCGGTTCAACCCGCCGGGGCCCAGGGCCGACAGTCGCCGCTCGTGCGTGAGCTGCGAAAGCGGGTTGGTCTGGTCCACGACCTGGCTCAACTCGCCCCGGCCGAAGAAGAAGTCGATAGCGCTGCTGATGCTCTTGGAGTTCACCAGCTCGGCGATGCGCCCCAACTCGTTGGGGTCCTTGAGGCTCATGCGCTCCTGAACGGTACGGCGCAGTTTCAGGAAACCCTTGCGCAGCTCCTCGGCGCCCAGCTCGTCGATGGTGCGCAGACGGCGATTGCCCAGGTGATCGATGTCGTCGATATAGCCTTCGCCGCTGCGGAGCTTGAACATGTACTTGAGGCTGTTGACCAGGTCCTCGCTGCGCAGGGTCATTACCGTCTCGGGAACGTTCTGATCGAACTTGCGGTTGATGCGGAAGCGGCCGACCCGACCCAGGCGGTAGCGGTTCTCGTCAAAGAATTTCTCCTTGAACAGCGTCTGGGCCTTCTCCAGCTGCGGCGGGTTGCCCGGGCGCAGACGTGCGTAAATCTTCAACAGGGCGTTCTGGTGCTCGTTGAATTCCTTAGTCGGGGTGATGTTGTCTTCGGCCAGGGTGTTCAAAATCAGTGGATCGCTGACCTTGGTGACCACCTGAATCGTCTTAAGGCTGGAGGCCTGGACCTTCTGCAGGGCGTCCGCCAGTTGGGCTCCGGCCTTGACCAGCACCTCGCCGCTCTCGGCGTCGATGATGTCGGCCGCCGCGTAATACGACGGCTGAAGCTGGCCCACTTTCACCGACTCGATGTTGTGGAACTCGCGGATGATTGATTCGGTCGTGCCATACTTGGGATCCAGGGCCCGCAGGAACGCGGTGGCCGGAATCTTGCTCGACTGGTCGATGCGGATCGCCAGCACGTCCTTCTTGGTCACCACGCATTCAATCCAGCTACCGCGCTCGGGAATGATGCGGCAGCCGTGCAGCGGGCGGTCGCCCTCCTGCACTTCCACCAGAAAGTCCACGCCGGGGGAGCGGTGCAACTGGCTGACAATCACGCGCTCGGCGCCGTTGATGATGAACTCGCCGCCGCCGATCATGATGGGGATCTCGCCCAGGTAGATCGAGTCCTCCAGCACCTCGTCCTTGTCCTTGCGCTTCAGGCGCACCTGGATGCGGAAGGGCATGCCGTAGGTCAGTCGCAGGGCGCGGCACTCGTCGGTGGTATAGCGCGGCTCCGACAGGTCGTAGGAAACATACTCCAGGCGCAGGTTGCCATCGTAGCTCTCGATGGGAAACACTTCGCGCAGCAGTCCTTCCAGGCCCTCGTTCTTGCGGCGCGCGGGCTCGGCGTCCTTCTGCAGGAACCGCTGGTAGGATTCAATCTGGATGTCGATCAGATTTGGGGGCGGCAGCGCATCGCCGCGCTTGCTGAAGTCGCGCACGTCTTGCATTCGCATCCGCTATTCCTTTTTCCTGAGGAGTCGCTGGCGCAAAACAAAAGCCCGAACCTTCCCCCTCCCGCTTTTTGCAGGCGGGGGAACGCTCTGGCCACCTCACGAAATTATCCCGGCCCTTCGATCAACCACGAACTTATTAAACCTATCGTCGAACCGGTGGACTGTCAAGCGCAAAAAGGCAAGGGTGCGGGCCGCCCGCACCCTTGCCTGGGGGTTCAGGTAAACTACTTGAGTTCGACCGTGCCGCCCTGCTCTTCCAGTTCCTTCTTGAGCTTCTCGGCCTCGGCCTTGGGCAGCGCTTCCTTGACCGTCTTAGGAGCGCCTTCCACCAGGTCCTTGGCTTCCTTGAGGCCCAGGCCCGTGGCCGCGCGAACGACCTTGATGACTTGGATCTTCTTGTCACCCGAAGCCTTGAGCACCACGTCGAACGTGGTCTTCTCCTCGGCAGGGGCGGCCGCAGCCGCGCCACCACCGGCCGCCGGGCCGGCCATCATCACCGCGCCGCCGGCGGCGGCTTCGATGCCGTGGGCTTCCTTCAGATAGGCCGCAAGGTCCACCGCCTGCTTGAGGCTCAGACCCGCGATCTTGTCACCCATTTCCTTGATCTCAGCAGCAAACTCAGCCATGACTTGTCTCCGGGACGTGTCGTGTCCCAACCGTGTCGAAAAACGCCACCGGCCTGCGCCCGCGGGCGACCGACCGATGGGGCGATCCCGTCCGGAGAGCCCGCCTCCCATCGAGGCGATTTAACCCTTGCGGGGCTGTCCAAACCGTCGGACCTGATATCACTAGGCGGCCGGGGCGGCCTCTGCCGCCGGCGCCGCCGATTCTTCCTTCTGCTTGGCCTTCTCTTCCACGCTCTTGAGAATAGCCCCCACCTTGCCGCCGGGGCCCTTGAACGAAGCGGCCAGCTTCCGGCCCGGCCCGAGCATGGCGGCCACCAGGTTGGCCAGGGCCTCTTCGCGGGTGGGCAGCTTGCTCAGCGCTTCCATGCCTTTCTGGCCGGCATACACTTCGCCGTCGAAGAAAGCGCCGCGCAACTCCAGCTTCTCCTCGGTCTTCTGCTCATCCAGCAGCATGCGGGCAATGGCCGCGATGCTGGCCTTCTGGCCGTAGACCACGGCGCTGGGACCGTCCAGCAGGGCTTCAAAACCCTTGAGCTTGCCGGCCGTCAGAGCCCGCCGGGCCATCGAATTCTTCACCACCGTCATCTTCACGCCCTTCTGGTTCAGGCGGCGGCGAATCTGGTTGTTCTTGGTGGCGTTGATTCCCCGCGGATTGATCACCGCGACCGCATCGATTTCCTGCAGCTTCTGGGTCAGTTCCTTGACGATCAGGTTCTTGACGTACTTGCTCATATCGCACCCGTTCCCGGCTGGCCGGCACTGCCGGCAGCCCTCAATGCCTTAATGAATGTCCAGGACGACGGCCGGCGTCATCGACGCCTTGAGCACGGCCTTCTTGATGTAGTGGCCCTTGGAGGTGGCCGGCTTCATACGGCGAAGCTGCCCCAGAAGGGCGTTGATATTGTCCACCAGCTTGCTCTTCTCAAAGCTCTGCTTGCCGACCACGGCGTGCACGTTGCCGCCGGCGTCATTGCGGAATTCGATGCGCCCGGCGGCGTAGTCCTTCACCGCACTGGCCACGTCGGCGGTCACCGTACCGGCCTTGGGCGAGGGCATCAGGCCCTTGGGACCCAGCAGTTTGCCCAGACGACCCACGAACCGCATCATGTCCGGCGTGGCGATGGCCACGTCAAAGTCGACAAAGCCTTCCTTCTCCACGGCGGCGACCAAGTCCTGCCCGCCGGCGCGAATGGCCCCGGCCGCCTTGGCGGCTTCGGCCAGGTGGTCCGAGCAGAACGCCACCACGCGGTTGGTCTTGCCCACGCCGTGCGGCAGGGAGATCGAGCCGCGCACGATCTGATCGGCCTGCTTGGGATCAATACCCAGGGAAACGATCAGTTCCACCGACTGGTCAAACTTGGTGGCCTTGAAGGTCTTGACGACCTCCACCGCCTGCTCGACCGCGACGGCCGCCGGCGGCACCTTTTTCACATCCTCACGATAGCGCTTGGAACGTACTTCTACGACAGGCATGGCTTTCGCTCCTGGGGCGGGCCAACTAGCTCCCGCCAAAAGCTCCCACTGTTGTCAAAGGCCCGTGGTGTGGCCTGCTAATAACTTTGTCGCCGACGACTGGCGCCGGACTATTTCTCAACGTCGATGCCCATGCTGCGGGCCGTGCCGGCGATCACGCGGGCCGCGGCCTCTTCGTCAAAGGAGTTCATGTCCTTGACCTTCTGCTTGGCGAGTTCGCGGCACTGGGCCATGGTCACTTTGCCGATCTTGTTCTTGTTGGGTTCGCCGCTGCCCTTCTCAGCCTTCACGGCATCCTTGAGCAGCACGCTGGCCGGCGGGCTCTTGACCTCGAAGCTGAAGGTGCGGTCCTTGTAGACCGTGACCAGCACGCCCACCACTTTGCCCTTCAGGGCGGCGGTGGCGGCATTGAACTGCTGGATGAACTGCCCGGGGTTCACGCCGTGCTGCCCCAGAGCTGGACCGATGGGCGGCGCGGGCGTGGCGGTACCGCCGGGAGCCTGCAACTTGAACTGTACGGTGATTTCTTTCTTGGCCATGGCGATCTTCTTTCAACTTCCGGCCCGGCGGCCGAGCTTCCTATTCCACGATGCGCACTTCAATGGGCCGGCGGGCGGATCGTCCGTTGAAATCCGGCTCCGGGTCGATTACGGTTGCGGCAGGCCGACCAGGCGAAGCCTCCTGGCCTGCCTGCGGTTCAAAGCCATCGTCCGGTTCGTCAAAAGGGACATCGGCCGCAACGGTTCGACTACCCGAGATGGTCCGCAGCGCGCACAGCACGGGCAGCACGCAGACCAAAAGGGCGAGGATACTAACAACCAGCGCGACAATTGACAAGGCCACCGCCAGCAAACCCGGCAGCGCACAAACCAGCAGCACCGGTTTGGCCCAGGACGGCAGGCCGGCCAGCTTCATGCGCAGGCCCTGGTAACGGGCGAAATAACCCAGAAGGCGAAGCATCGGGGCGGGCATTATAGTAAGCCGGCGCCCAAACGCCACGGCTCCCGGAATTTACTGCAAAAAGCCTGCGTCGCCCGGAACTTGTCCCCAGTGCGCCGCGGCAGTAAAATGCCCCACCAGTGCGGGTGTAGCTCAATTGGCAGAGCACGAGCTTTCCAAGCTTGATGTTGAGGGTTCAATTCCCTTCACCCGCTGTTTTTGACCCCCTCGGCCAGAGGGGGTCTTTTCGTGCCTATTCCCGCCGTTGCAAGGGTTTACGCTCATATCGGCCGTATCGTCTACTTGGCCAGAGACTGCCAAACACCGCCCTAACCCAGCCGGTAGCGCGGTAGCGCTTTTGGTGCGCCCAACCGATACCGGTTGTGGATCGGTGCCGGTGAACACCACCGTCTGCAAATTCTTCTGGGCACTCGGCAGCTCTGGCAATTTCTCCACGGCCCCGGCCAGGTTGAATATCTTCGGGTCGCTGTAGGTGTTCATGGTCAAGCGGATATCGGTGTGGCGCATCAGGCTCATGGCCACCCGTGGCGCGACACCGGCCTGGGCCAGCATGGTGCCATAGGTGTGTCGGAGCCCATGAAAATCTGCGCGGCGGCCGCGCTCATCTTCGTAGGCAATCCCGGCCCATTGCAGATACCGCTTGTGTGAATCCATCGACGGTAGCGTGGGGCATACGCGCTCACCATCGCCGGCGTCACCACGGGCGTCTCGCAGCAGCCCGGCCAGGTCGCTGCGCAGCGGCAGCACGTCGGCGCGCTTGGCCTTGGTGGTCTCCGCTCTGAGCTGGATGCAGGGCAGCGGGGCATTCAGTTTCACGTCGCCCCATACCAGTTGCCGGACCTCGTTACGGCGCAGACCGCTATTGAGTATCAGGCGGTAGGCCAACTGGTGACGGGCCGGCACCACGGCCAGCAGGTCCGCAATTTCCTCCGCGCTCAGCGCCCGCCGCTGTCGGCGCAGTTGGCCGGCGGTCTCCAGTCCCTCAACGTCAAATGCCAGGGCGCCGATCCGCTTCCGCTTCACGGCCCAGCGGCAGAAGCTGCGCAGCGTCTCCGCGTGGTGATTCTTGGTCCGGGCACTCATGGGCACCACGTTGGAACCGGCCTTGCGGGCATGGCCGACCGTGGCCAGGGCGGTATCGCGCCAGTCGATGAATGACTCGGCCGTGATATCAGAAATCTTGACCCATGAGCATTCACTCAGCAGCCGCTCCAGGCGCGACTCGCAGAGGCGAATGTAGACCGGGGATCGCTGGAGCTGGCGAAGCTCCGCAATCCAATCTGCAACGTGCTCGCCCAGCGGCCGGTGACGATGCTGGCGGTAGGGGTCGACCAGCCCCTGCTCGCCCTGGGCCAGGTCGCGCTCCAGCTTCGCGGCCAGTTGGATCGTGGCGCCTTTGTCCGAGTAGCCCTTGACCGTCTTGGGCCGGCCGCTCACCTGCATCTTGATGCACCAGAAGCGCGACTCCTGCCAGCGGGCGCCCGGTGTACCCTTGGAGACCTTGCTGCCGTTCCCATCGACCCATCGACCACGCTTGAAGATGCTCGCCATAACGTCACCTGTCCTTTTCGTGTTAGGTTACCACTTGGACCCGGCCCCGCCAGTACAGAACCGGGCCGATTTTATAGCCATGCCGCCCTACGTCGCTTCTGGGGCGTTTCTGCTGGCGGGTGGTCATTTGATACCACCTGGGCCCGAAAAACGCCGCCATGAGCCTCTAATCGCCTGCGATACAGACGGCGGACACTTGCATCCGGTTGTATTGCTCATGGGTCGCGGCCGGCGTCAAGTTGCCTAAGTACAAACTACTTGAGCACCTTGGGCACCTTGGGCTTTTGCGCACCCTCCAGAACCACACTGGCGCTATCGGAAACGCCAAGGTGCGCAAGTTGCGCACGTTGCGCACGTTTATGGGCATTGCACACCTTGGGGCAGTCGCCATTGCCAAGCCCCGGAGTAGGTGCACTTCTCACGGCGGACCCCCAGCCGATCCGCTGCGCGGCGGACGGTGCCGAAGCTCATATCGGCGGCCTTGGCCAGGGCGCGGATGGTGCCGGGCTTGGGATCATCCTTGTCACCGCTCTGGACCGGCCCGTCCTTGAGCACGTCCTTGAGCCATACCTCAGCGGCCTTGCGGCTTTCAGGCGCCGGCCCGTGGCCTGCTGATTCAGTCTGCCGCAGAAATTCATCCGCAGTCTGTTTGATCGGCTCAGGCTCGAAGGCAATCCGGCCGTCGACGATGGTGAACGCCAGCCCGCTGGTATCGCGGGCGATATTGTTCTTGGCGCAGAGCATCAAGCGCCGGTCGGGGGCGTCGGGATCCTTGCTGATCATCCACACGCTGCGAGCAGCACCGGCAAAACCGATGGAACCGATCATCCTGTGAACGGAGTTTGCCCCGCCGCCCTTCGTCAAGTGCGTCACCAGAATCAGGGCCGCGCCGATCTTCGCGGCCAAACGGCTCAGGGGCTTGAGCAGGCCGCGCACCTCGGCGTTGCGGTGTTCGTCAGCGTCCCCCATATGCGCGCTCACGGGGTCGATGATGATGGCACGCAGATCCTCAATCCGCTCAGCTTCGGCCTCCAGCGCCGCCACGTCGCCCAGCGTGAATCCGCGCTCGACCAGTCGACCATCGGGGCCGGGCGTCTTGACACAATCCAAGACGTGAATCTTGGAGCAGTCCGCCCCCATCGCCAGCAGGCGCGGCTTGAGCGTGTCGGCCACACCATCCTCGGCATTGGCAATCAGCACGGAGCCCAGCGGCGCCGCGCCCGATCCATCGGGCCATAGCAGCCCCTTGGATTCAGCGGCCGCGATAAAGAGCGTGACCCATGACTTGCCCACGCCAGGGACGCCGCCGATGATCGACAGCTTGCCCAGCGCGAAGTGGTCTCGCCAAAGCCACTGGACCGTCTCCGCTACCACGCTGTCCAGGCGACGAGTCACCACTCCGCCCAGCACGTCTGCGCGGCTCATCCAGGGCTGGGCATCGACCAGCTCGACCAGCTTCTCGGCCGTCCCGCCGGCCCCGATGAATTCCACCGCGTCACCGCCTGGGGGCAGGTCGGGCAGCATGACGATCTTGACCCCGGCCGCGCCCGCTTTCATCGCCAGCCGCGCTACAGCCTGGGCGTATTTGGCGCCGGGTTCGTCGTTATCAGGGAGAATCACAAGCCGCTTACCCTTGACGCTGGACCAGTCGCTTTTCTCTGCGGACGAGGCGCCGTGGGCGCTGGTTGTCACCACCAGCCCCGGCCTCAGCCCCGCCAGGGCGTCGGCGGCCTTCTCGCCCTCGGTGATGAAGATCATCGGCTCCGCTGCGAGCGTGGGCAGGCGGTAGAGGGGCAGCAGCCCCGGCGGGTCTCCGATCTTCCACCCGATCTTGGCCTTGTGAACCGGGCGGAATTGCTTCTCACCGTCTCCGCAGTTGAACCGCGCCATCCTCATCACCTCTTGGGCATCGGCGGAGTGATAGCTCCAGACGGTCGCCAGCTCGCCGCCGTCAACGCTCTTGCCGGCAGCCTCTATCGCGGCCTGGGCTGTGGCAAAGGTGCGTTGTGGGCCCCGCGCCCGCGTCGGTGGTGGATCACGATGCTGGCCATTGTCGGGCTGGGGCTTCTCGATCAGCCGATGGAAATACCAGCCCTTGGATTGCTTGAACGCACCCTGCTCAATGCGCTTGCACATGCACACCGCACCATCGGGCGACACCTTGCAGGCATGATCCTTCCCGCAGATCGGGCAGGGGTGGGCCTTGTTGACGCGGGGCCAGTGGGTTTGCTGATTCATGGTTGGCTTCCCCCTTCCGCCTGGGCTTCGATCCACCCTTCCACAGTTTCGCGCTTCCAGTAGCGCACCTTCCCGCCGATGGTGATATCCGGCCTGGGGAATGTCCCGGCGGATATCCACCTATCCAATGTCCGCTGGCCGGCGGGCAGGTAGTGCTGGCGGATCAAGCGCTTGGTCAGCAGCGCGGGTATCTGGTCAGTGGAGACGTCCATGCCCCCGTTGATACCGCGTCACCCTTGACACGAACAAGACCCAAACGCTAGACAGACAGGTTATTCATAGGTTGTACACACCCCGGCCCTGTACCGCTAGGGCTTGTGGTTGGCGGCAGGTGATCGCTCCATACTGGCATTCGGCAAACCGGCAACTTTTTTACAACCATTATTTTCCCGTCCCGCCCGCGAGTCGAGGCTTCCACCCCCCGCCCAGCGCGGTTATTCTCCATGCCCATGGCCAAGCCCTCAGCACTCATTGACACGCGGGTCATCTACTGCGGCGACAATCTGGAGCAGCTTGCCAAGCTGCCGCCGGGGTGTGTGGACCTGATCTACATCGACCCGCCGTTCAACTCCAATCGCAACTACGAGGTCTTCTGGGGCGAGACGAAGGAAAAACGCGCCTTCGAGGACCGCCACGAATCCACCCGCGCCTACATCGACTACATGCGCCCGCGCTGCGCCGAGCTTCACCGCGTGCTCAAGAAAACCGGCTCGTTCTACTACCACTGCGACTGGCACGCCTCCCACTACGTCAAGGTGATGCTCGATCAGATTTTCGGGGAGAACAATTTTCAGAATGAGATCGTCTGGAAGCGTACCACCAGCCATAGCGATGCCGACCGCTTCGGCAACATCCACGACTGCATCTTCTACTACGTCGGGGCCGCAGACTTCACATGGCATCGTCAGTACGCACCGTACGACGAGGACTACATCGAGCAGTACTACCGCTACAAGGATCCCGACGGCAGGCGGTTTATGTCAGGCGACTTGACCGGTGCTGGCGGCGGTCCACCGCGGACGTTCGGCGACCGTGGCGACCTTGCTCCCGCGACCGGGCGGCACTGGATGTTTGACCAGGCGGGGATCGACAAGGCGCTTGCCGAGAAGCGAATCTTCTGGACGAAGAATGGCATTCCGCGTCTTAAGAACTACCTCGACGAAGCGCCAGGGATGCCAGTGGGTGATGTCTGGGACGACGTCCAAGCGCTGCGCTCATGGCACGACGAAAAGCTCGGATACCCCACGCAAAAGCCCCTCGCGCTCCTTGATCGCATCATCAAAGCCAGCAGCAACGAGAACGACATCATCCTCGACGCGTTCTGCGGCTGCGGGACGGCGCTGGTCGCGGCGCAGAATCTCGACCGTCAGTGGATCGGCATCGACATCTCGCCGACCGCCTGCCGGGTAATGGCCAAGCGGTTGCGGACGGTCTGCAAGCTGCCGGAGAACGAAAAGCTGTGGGAGGCGGGGCGAGGCTTTGTGGTGCGCGACCTGCCGTGGACCATCGAGAAATTGAAAGCCATTCCACCGTTTGAGTTTGAGAACTGGGCGGTGATCGCGCTGGGCGGCACGCCCAACGTGGTGCAGGTCGGCGATATGGGGGTGGACGGACGGATTTATCCGGTGGGCAGCAAGCCCGCCGAGGCCGCCGCCAAGGGCCGCAAGGGCCAGACGGATCACATGTTCGCCGAAGACTGGTTCCCGATTCAGGTCAAGCAGTCGGACAAGGTCGGCCGCCCGGACATCGACGCCTTCGAGGCGGTCATGGAGCGCGAGGGGCACGGCCCCGATGGCAAGCCCGGCCGCCAGCGCGGATTTGTCGTGGCCTTCGGCTTCACCGCCGACGCCGAGCAGGAAGCGGCCCGCTTCTTCCAACGCACCGGCCGGATCATCAAGCTCATCACCGTGCGGGAAATCCTCGACGAGCAGCACGTGCAGAAGATGTGAGGCCAAGGGCGCTCCGCCCTGGCTGCCGGCGGTATTCACCTGCGCCAATCGGGAAGGTGGAGCGCTATCTGGTCCACCTCCGCAACGTCAAGGCGAGGTAGCACCTCTGCTGGGTTGCCCGCAGCAGTCCGCAGCTCCAGCCGCGTGTGGCAAGACAGGCAAAATGGCGGAAAGTGCAAAAACTCCAATTACCACGGCGCGCGCGGGAAGGGGGCAGTTAGGTCTCGGCGGCCGCCCGCCATATGATTTTCGGCCCCCCTGCCGCCTTCCCATGCGGGGCGTCACTTGGACATGGACACCAACTCTGCGCCGCCAAATTCGCGCGAAATCCGCCCCGTATCGACCCAACTTATGCACCCCCGTCCATAAAGGACCCAAGGGGGGGCGTTGTTCTTAGGTTCTCCCCAACCGATTCTCGCTGGGGCGGATCCAAAAGAACAGCCCACCCGCGCGACTGACTTTACTTACCCAATTCCCCCTACCGGGGTCCGCTCCCGCCGGCAGCCCTCACCATCGCCACCATGGCCGCTTTGATCGGTGCCGACAGCGTGGGCCAGGCTCTTGTCACCGCGTCCAGATCATGGTCAACGACCGCTGGTGACGGATTCTCTGGTAGCGCTTTTGGTGCGCCCGGCTCGGCAATCTGCGGATTTACTGAGCAAATCGGCGAATTTGTATAGGGTTCAATTCCCTTCACCCGCTCTTGCGACCGCAGCCTGGCGACCGCCTGCCTGCCCCGCCATTGATCCCCCGCCGTCTGGCGAGAATAATCACCACCCGATGGCCAGAAGCGTCTACCTCGAAACTTTCGGCTGCCAGATGAACACCCTCGATAGCGAACTGGTGCTCGGCCAGCTTCGCGCTCAGGGCTACCAGGCCGTTGACGACTGCCAGCAGGCCGACGTGATCCTGTACAACACCTGCTCCGTGCGTGACCACGCCGAGCAAAAGGTCCGCTCGCGCCTGGGCGAACTGCGATTTCTCAAGCGCAAACGACCGGGCATGATCATCGGCGTCCTCGGCTGTATGGCCGAGCGCGAAGGCGACCACCTCCTGCACAAATACCCTCACGTGGACGTGCTCTGCGGCCCGGCCGAACTCGACAAGCTGCCCCTGCTGCTGCACAACGCGGCTATCGGCGGGCGCCAGGTCGCGCTGATGGGTCGGGGCGTGCGCCGCTCAGGCACGCGCCAGGCGGCCGAGGATAACCTGGAAATGCTCGACCTGTCGCGCAGCATGTCCCTGGGCCAGTCGCCGGCCCAGGCTTACGTGCGCGTCACGCGCGGCTGCGATAAGTTCTGCAGCTACTGCATCGTGCCCTTCACGCGCGGCCCGGAAGTCCACCGGCCGCCGCAAAACATCATCGACGACGTCAAACGTCTGGTCGCCGCCGGCGCGCGCGAAGTCACGCTGCTGGGTCAGACCGTCAACCATTACGCCTATCAGCACGGCGATGGCCGCACCACCGGCTTTGCCGATCTGCTCTATCAGATTCACGAGTCAGCCACCGACCTGCCGCGCCTGCGCTTCGTGACCAGCTTCCCGCGCGACTTCACCATTCAGACGCTGCAGGTCATGCGCGATTGCCGGCGCATCTGCCGCTATCTGCACCTGCCGGCGCAAAGCGGCTCCAACCGTGTCCTGGGCCTGATGAACCGAGGCTACACGGTCGAGCAATACCGCGACCTGATCGACCAGGCCCGATCCTCCATGAGCGATGTCAGCGTGGCCAGCGATTTCATCGCCGGCTTTCCCAGCGAAACCGACGACGACCACGCAGCCTCGCTGGAACTGATCCGCTACTGCGGATTTAAGAACAGCTTTATCTTCAAATACTCGCCGCGCCCCGGAACAGCGGCCGTCCGCCGGCTCAAGGATGACGTGCCCGATGTTGTGAAGCGACGGCGCAACAACCAGATGCTGGCCGTCCAGGCTGAAGTCTCGGCCCAGCTCAATCAGGCGATGGTCGGCCAAAGTGTCCGCGTCCTGGTCGAAGGTAGCAGCAAGCTGGCCCAGAAAGCCGGCAGCCCGTCGCTGGTACAGCTTGGGGTGGCCGGCCGAGGTCTGGCCGCGCCTCTGGCGACCGCGGGCCCAAGCCAACTCGTGGGGCGCACCGGCGGCGACCAGATCGTGGTCTTCGACGGCCCATCTGCACTGGCCGGGCAGATCGTCAACGTGCGCATCATCGAGGCCCGGCAGATGACGCTCGTGGGGGAGTTGCAGGCATAAGCCGCGTCGTGCGCATCACGGCGCACAGGTCAGCGTGCCCCAGGCCGCGGGATTCGGCAGCGCCTCCAGCGCCGGGTCCACGATCGTGATGGTCGCCCGGTTGGACCAATACTGCCGCTCGGGTTGCCGGGTCTTGGCACTGGCCAATAGCATGCCCGCATCAAAGCGCAGCTGCACCCCCTATGCTCCGCTTGGGCCGTATCAAGGTGTGGCGACGGGACGGCGCTGCTCGCGGCGGCGGGATTTCTTCTCCTGGCGCGGCGGCGTGTCCAGCGGGGCCGGCTCGGGCGGCGCCAAACGCTTGACATTCCGCGCGTGCAGACCCTTGGGCCCCACCGTCTCCTCGTATTCCACGGGCTCCTTTTCCTTCAGGTGTTTGAACCCCAGCCCCAGAATGCTGCTGAAGTGCACAAAGACATCCTTCCCTTGGGCATTGAGGATAAAGCCGTAACCTTTGCCCACGTCGAACCACTTCACTGTCCCGGTCGGCATATCGACCTCCCACGACGCGCCTGGCGGAACCGAGGTCTAACAAAACGACCCGAAAGACCCGACCCTGATCTGGCCTTTCCTCCCGGTAAGAAGCCCAACGCAAACATTGCGAAGGTTCTCCCGGGAGCCGGACTCTGTCATAGCGCCAGGCGCCAAGAATTCAATAGAGCAGTCTAACACCCGGTCCATACCTCCACAACGGAAAAATGTTGACCGCCGTTTTGACTTTTTTAGATTGCGGCTTCGACTAAGATGGGCCCGTTGCTATAAACCTCTGTTTCCATAAGGAGTTCCGCATGCCACAGAGAGCGCTGATCGTCAGGGGCGGATGGGATGGCCACCAGCCCCGCGAAGTAGCCCAGGTCCTTGCCCGGGTTCTTACGGAAGAAGCCTTCGAGGTCGAGGTGGCCGACACCCTCGACGCCTTCAACGATGCCCAGAAGCTCATGCCCCTGAGCCTGATCGTGCCGATATGGACCATGGGCAAGATCACCGGGCCGCAGTGCAAGAATGTCTTGGACGCCGTCATCAGCGGCGTGGGCATGGCCGGTTGCCACGGCGGAATGTGCGACGCCTTTCGCGAGAACACCGACTGGCAGTTCATGACCGGCGGCCAGTGGGTCGCTCATCCCGGAAACGACGGCACGCGCTATCGCGTCAACATCACCCAGCCCGGACACCCCATCACCGCCGGTATCGAGGATTTTGAAGTGGCCAGCGAACAGTACTACATGCACGTGGACCCGGCCGTGAAGGTGCTGGCGACCACCCGCTTCCCCGTGGCAGACGGACCGCACACGCCCAACGGGCCGGTCGACATGCCGGTGGTTTGGACCAAGCTCTTTGGCCAGGGACGAATCTTCTATAACTCGCTGGGCCATCACGCGGACATCGTGGCCCTGCCGCCCGTGCTGACGCTGATGCGCCGCGGCTTTCTGTGGGCGGCCAGGGCCGCCTCGTGAAAGCCGGCACCGACGCCGGCCCCCCGGACGCGCCGACGCGCCGAGGCCCGATAGAGCAGCCGGCGCGTTGACAGTATCCCCCCGCCCGCTTATCAATACCCTCTGTCAGCAGAAGCTGCTGGCACCCGCTGCCCCCTTTGGAATCTGACCAACTATGAGTGACGTCGCCGTTGCCTCCATCAATGAGCGTGCCGCCGAGGAGTTTTTCCGCAAGGGCCAAGATGCCGAGAGCCACGGCCAGCACGAAAAGGCCGTGGAATTCTACGAGCGTGCCCTCCACGAAAACCCCGATCACGAAATGGCCTGCTTCCGCCTGGCGGTGCTTTACGATCGCCGCGCCGATGACGCCAAGGCCATCGAGCTGTATGAGCGGCTGTGCACCACGTCGCCGGTGCATCTGAACGCCCTGATGAACCTGGCCGTTCTCTACGAGGACAACAACCACTACGAGGAGGCCCGCCGCTGCCTGGACGTGGTGCTCAAGACCAATCCCAACCATGCGCGGGCAAGGCTCTTCCTGAAGGATGTGGACTCGGCACGCTCCATGTACTACGAAGACGATGACGGCCGAGCCGACCGCCGCAGCGCCGTGATGGAAATACCGGTCACCGACTTTGAGTTGTCGGTGCGCAGTCGAAACTGCCTCAAGAAACTCAATATCCACACCGTCGGCGACCTGCTGCGCATCTCCGAGCCGGAACTGCTCAGCTACAAGAACTTCGGCGAAACCAGCCTCAACGAGATTAAGGCCCTGCTGGCCGCCAAGGGCTTGCGCCTGGGCCAGGCTCTGGACGATCCGCGTTTCGCCGGACAGGTGCGCCAGCCGCCCCCGCCGCCAGGCGATGTGCCGCCCGAAGTGCTGGGCAAGTCGGTCAACGACCTGGAACTTTCAGTCCGCAGCCGCAAGGCCCTGCAGCGCCTCAACATCAACACCCTGGGCGACCTGGCCGCACGCACCGAAGCGGAACTGATGGGCTGCAAGAACTTCGGCCAGACCAGCCTCAACGAGATCATGCAGCAGCTCAACCAGCACGGAATGTCGCTGCGCAAGCTCGAAGAAGGCGAGCAGGCGGCCGCCGAAGCCGCCAGCGATGCCCCGGAAAAGGAATAGCCGCGAAACTCCGAACCGCGGCCCGTTCTCGGAAGGCAGGGATGCCATGGCGAAGCGCAAACGTCCACTGAGATCATGGTGGCTGCCGGCGATGCTGCGGGGACCGGGCCGGTCCACCGCCATCGTCCTGCCCACCGCGTGGTTTGCCCTGCCGCTGCTGGCCCTGGCGGTGCTGCTGTGGCCGGGCGGATGCGCTTCGTCCAACACCACGCCCACCCCGCCGATGACCAGGGCCCAGCGCCTCATTGGCGTGCGCCTGTTTCAGAACCAGACGCAGTTGACCCTCGCCGCCAGCGAGCCCCCCACCTTCTACACCACCACCGAACGTACGCCCCGCCGCCTCAACCTGCGCGACAACGTCCCCTTTGTCGTGACCGTCGGCAGCGAAGGTTGGAAGATCGGCGCCACGGTGGTCGGCGGCGGCGAAATGGTGATTGTGCCGGCCAATCCGCGTTCCCTGGCAGTCAACGGCCGAAAATACCGCGGTGAATACCGCTTCGTGTCCCTGGGCGGCGGCAAATTCGACCTGGTCAACAACGTCGACATCGACGACTACCTCAAGGGCGTTCTGCGCTCCGAGCTCTTCCCCACCTGGCACCAGGAAACCTATCGCGCCCAGGCGATCGCCGCCCGCACCTATGCCCTCTATGAGAAAGCCCGCGCCAGCGCCCTGAATCGTCACTGGGACGTCTATGACGACCAGCGCTCGCAGGTCTATGGCGGCCTGGAAGCCGAAACCGACAAGGCCACCCGCGCCGTCGATGACACCGCCGGCGTGGTGCTGGTCTACGGCCCGGCCGGCGACGAGCACATTTTCAAGACCTATTTCAGTTCCTGCTGCGGCGGCATCACCCAATCGGTCACCCACGCCTTCAACGAGCCCTACATCGAGCCGCTGTCGGATCAGAACAACTACTCCCTGTGCAGCGCTTCACCCAAGTTCAACTGGGGCCCCATCGTCATTCGCAAGGATGAACTGACGCGCCGCCTCCGCCTCTGGGGCAAGAAGACCGGCCGGGCCGAAAAAGACATGGCCTTGCTGACGCGCCTGGAGGTGCAGGACTCCAACCGCTGGGGGCGGCCGGTGCTGTTCCGTGCCACCGACGCCACCGGCAAGCTCTACAGCCTCGGCGGCGAAGACCTGCGCTGGGCGGTGAACACCGACGCCGCCGAGGGCACCACGCTCTACAGCAGCTTCGTGAGCATCATCACCGACTCGGACTCCATCCGCTTCGTGGAAGGCCACGGCTGGGGTCACGGCGTGGGCATGTGTCAGTGGTGCGCTGAAGCCAGGGCCCGGGCCGGGCTCTCCCATGAGGACATAGCTCTGGCGGCCTATCCCCGTGCCAAGCTGGTCCGGGCCTATTAAAGCCGGCCGGCGGAAGCCTGCGGGTCCCACTGGCCGCTGAACACTTCCACAGCCGGACCTGTCATGTAGACACAGTCGTCCGACTGCCGCCATTCCAGCTTCAGATCCCCGCCGGGCAGATGAGCCGTGATCTTGCGGCCGCTGCGCCCGGTCAGCATGCCGGCCACGCATACCGCGCACGCTCCGGTGCCGCAGGCCAGGGTGATGCCGCTGCCTCGCTCCCAGGTGCGCATCGTCACTTCTTCCGGGGAGTGCACCTGTACCCAGTGGGCGTTGATGCGCCGCGGAAAAGCCCGATGGTGTTCCACCAGCGGCCCCAGGTAATCAAGCTCGACGGCTTTGACCTGCGGCGTGTAGATTACCGCATGCGGATTGCCCATCGACACCAGCGTGCATCGCAGCTCGCCGGCATTATCCACGGGCAGCAGAAACTCATGCGGCGTGGCCGTGGGGTTCAGGTACTGCTTGTCCACCGGTATGCGCGGTAGATCAATAATGGGCTGGCCCATGTTCACGGTGACCTGCTGGACCTTGCCGCCTTCCAGATGCAACTGGAGGCTCAGCACGCCCCGGCCGGTTTCAATTCGCATGGGGTTGTTGCGGCACAGGCCGTGGTCGTAGGCATACTTGGCCACGCAGCGCACGCCGTTGCCGCACATCTCGGATTCCGAGCCGTCGGCGTTGAACATGCGCATGCGCACATCGGCCTGGTCCGAGGGCAGGATCAGGATCAGGCCATCGCCGCCGATGCCAAAGTGCCGGTCGGAAACCGCGATGGCGGTATTCGCCGGATCGGCCACCAGCTCCTCGAAGCCGTTGACGTAGATATAGTCATTGCCCAGGCCGTGCATCTTGGTGAAACGCATGCACGGCATGATAGCAAAGGACTTGGCCGCACCAACCCCCCCCACGATATCGCCCCCATGCAGCAGGCAACAAAAACGCTCGCTGCCGACGGCCACGAAGGCCGTTGCCGCGAGCGTCATAGCAGTGTGTCCACCTGTGCCGTGTAAAAGACCGTTTGGGTCAAACCCATCAGAACAGGTGGGTGATGGTCCGATCAGGAGGGTTCTCCTGTCTCTCTGGCTTTTCGCTTCCCGTCGTTGCGGGCGTGCGGCCGGCCAGCGGCCATCCCCGGACGTTGCTTATCGGTTTGCCAAAAATCTTGGCCTTCTAATCACGAACACCGCAGACAACCGCTACTGTTTTGATGCTATCCCGGTTCGCCGTTACAGGCAATACAAAAATGACGCTCTATCCCCAGCCTTGCGAGCAGCGCCGACCATCAATACGGCGGCTCTTCGCCGCGCTTCCACCAGTCGGCCGGATCCTTGCGGGGCGGGCGACGGCGCTTCTGCTGCTGCGTGCCGCCTTCGGATGGCTCGTCGCTGTCCTCTGAAGGCTGGTCGTGCTTGACCGCCTTGGTCAGTGCCACCGCAAACAGCGGACTGACCACCTTCAAAGCCTCGACATCCTCATCGCTGAACGGTGTGCGCGCATCGCGGAACATCACTATCACCGCCAGCGTATCCCCCAGATAGGTGCAGTTGGCCGCCAGGATATCCTGCTCGGCCAGGTGCTTCAGTTCTGCCGGCGTCAGCAGTTCCTTGACCTCCGGGCCCGCCAGATGCACCAGGCCCTTGCGGGCGGCCATGGGCACCAGGTTGCGCTGCAAAGCCTCGGCCAGCGGCGGCTCGCCGGCGATGGTGTACTTCATATAGGCCCCCAGGCTGTACTGCTTATCATCGGCGGCCAGCCAGATCCCCACGTTGGCATAACCAAGCTGCCGTATCAGCCAGTCCATGGTGTGACAGAGCAGCTGCTCCAGCTCGGCGGTCTGGCCGATCATGTGGCGGTAGCCTTCCTGCAGGCGCACCCCGTCAAGCTGCTTGGACAATTCCGTATAAGCGCTGATCAGGTCATGGCAGAGCAAATCCACCTTGCGGCTGACCATTTTGCGTGCTTCGTTGAGGCGCTTGACCGCGCGGCGCAGCGTCTTGAGCCGCTTGTGGCGATGATTGGACTCGGCCTGCTGCTCCAGGGCGATGCGCAGGTGGTCGGTGAGCTGCTGGGCGCTGAAGGGCTTGGGCAAAAAGTCCACCGCGCCGTGGCGCAAGGCGTCGATGGCTCCATCCATGCTCGGCTGGCCGGTGATGACCAGCGTGCGAGCCGCGGGCTGGCGGTCGCGCACCAGCGGCAAGAGACTCATGCCGTCGCCGTCGGGAAGATGCAGGTCCGTCACCAGCAGGTCGATGGACTCTCGCGCCAGGATCCGCCGCGCTTCTCGCATGTTCTTGGCGCACAGCACGCGACAGTGCAGTTGCCGGTCTACCACGTCGCTGAGCAGTTCCAGCAGCACCGGCTCATCATCCACGACCAGCACGTTCTGCGGAACTACTCGATCCTTATCCGTTCTCACTGGAGCCATGTATCACTCTCCCGCTCCGGATCGGGCAGGAACGGGTCCTGCCTGAACCTTAAACCCAGACAGCCGCCACGGCTGTCCTACTGTCCACTGGCCAGCGGCTCGGCCTCGCCGCCGCTGATCATCGGGTAGGCCGCCGGCATTAAGATCAGTACTCGCGTGCCCGCGCCCTGGCGGCTCTCCAAGCGAATGCTGCCACCGCTGGACTCGATCCAGCGCAGCGCCTTGGCCAGTCCCAGCCCGCGGCGACGGCCGGCGGGCTTGCTGCTGAAGAACGGATCGAACGCGCGCTTCCGGGTCTCCTCGTCCATGCCGCAGCCGTTGTCGCTGATGCTTAGGGCCACTTTCATGGTGTGGCTGTCGTAGGCCGCGTGAATCAGCACCCGGCCCTGCTGAGCGTCGGTGGCGCTGATGGCGTTGTCGATCACCTCGACCAAGGCCGCCGTCAGTTGCTTGACATCCACCAGCACCGGCGGCACCGCGGCGATCGTTACCTCAATGTTCCTATCGGCCGAATCACTTTGGCTCTTGGCTTCGTGCACCGATCGCCCCACCAGGTCGGCCACATCCACGGCCGCCAGCCGCGGCGGCTGCGGTTTCGCAAACTCCATCAGGTCGCTGATGATCTGGCTGAGCCGATGGGCATGTTCAATAATCGTGGCCGCGGCATGCCTGAGCTTGGGGTCGGCCAGATGCCCGGCCAGTACCTGGGCGCGCCCGCTGATCACCGCCAGGGGGTTGTTCATCTCGTGGGCGGCCCCGGCGGCCATCTCCCCGACGCTGACCAGCGTGCGCCCCCGCAGCAGCTCGGCCTGGGCGCCATGAAGCTGGCGGTTGCTTTCGGCCAACTGCTCGGCCAGCACGCGTGATTCCTCGCGAATCTGCGCCGTGCGCAACGCCAGGCTCCAGCCGCAGGCCAGCGCCGCCAATTCCGCCGCCTGCCCACTGAGACGCTGGGCCTCGCCCGCCCTACCTCCCCAGACGATTCCGCCGATACAAGCCCGCTCTGCTTCGAGGCAAATCCAGAAGCGTTGGTTGCCGCCCAGGCGCGGCGACACTTCCTCCAGCAGCCATTCCACTTCCTCCCCGGCCCCCAGGACCGGCCCCACGCCCTCGGGCGGTCTGGCAATTCGCGGCGGGCACTCGCGGACACAGTTCAGCAGCACCTCGCCGCTCTCGCTGACCAGGATGACCTGCGACACCGATTGGCCGGCCGGTGCGGAAAACGCCGCCACCGGCGCTGTGCCCAGGGCCGCCACGGCCGTCTGGGCGATGGCCTGTAGCGCCACCGCCGGCGCCGCATCGGGACGCAGCTCGCCCTGAAAAGCCGCCAGCGCATCAAAGAATCGCGAGCGCGCATTAAGGCGACGATTACGCGCTGCCAGCTGGTCTTCCATCCGTTCCAGTTCGTCGTTGGCCTGCGCCAGGGCGTCCTGATACAGATCCTGCTGGCTGATCTGGCCCGGCTCCATCGCAGCCGCACGAAGCTCCATACGCGGCACCAACTGTTCAACCGCGCGGTCGATGGCCGCTGCGTCCAGTCCCAGGCTGGCCATCAGGGGCGCCGGATCCGGCCCGGTGGAGTAGTTGCCGCTGTAGCCCAGGTGCTGGCGACGCACGATCTGGTCCGCCAGTGTCACCAGGCTTATCAACCGAGGGTCGCGAACGCCGGCCGGCAAGGCGGAAACCTCCTGCCCATGCAGCCATACACATTCGCGCACCGACTGGGGCAGCCCCCATTGTTCGCAAAGGCGCTTACCGGCCAACAGATGGTCCAGGCCGATGATCGACCCCTCCAGGTCGGCGATATTGCCGTGCAGCAGGTCGGCCGCCTGCACCACCTTGTCATAGCTCTTGGGCAGCGCCGCATGCAGCGCGGCCTTGCCCAGATCGTGCAAAAGCCCGGCCGCCAGCGCCTCCAGTGGCACCGGCGCCGCGCCCCCACCCATCGCCTCGGCCAGCAGCTCAGCACAACAGCCCACCGCCAGCGCATGGCGCCAGAATTCATCAACGCTGAAGGCGCCCTCGGCGGCCTGGGTCTTAAGCAGCGGCGGTATGCACAAAACCAGCAGTCCCCAAACACCTCCCTCTTGCAGAAGCTGGCGCGGATCGGACGGCGGCTCCGACTGCAGCAGCGCTGCCAGCCGGGCGGCCAGCTCGGGCTCATCCAGCAGCCACTGCACGGCCTGCGCCGAATCGCCACTCGCCAGCAGCCTGGCCAGCGGCGGCGGCAGCGAAGGCAACTGCTGGAGCTGCCCGAGAATCAACTCGGTCCGCATATCGCGTGAGTCAGACATGCCAGGGCCGTCCTGCGCCCGACCGGGCGGTCGCTACGCTTCCACCAGTTCACCGACGCGCTCGATCAGCTTCTCGATATTGAACGGCTTTTTGACGAATTCGTCAGCGCCGGCTTTCAGCAGGTCGTTGATCTCGTCCTGGTTGACCACGCCCGAGACAATGATGATCTTCATGTGGGCAAAGTCCGGATTCTGACGAATCGTGCGACAAACCACATTGCCGTTTACGTCCGGCAGCATGTAGTCCAGGATCACCAGGTCGGGCATGAACTCGTGCGTGAGCACACCCGCGTCATAGCCGGTCGACGCCGTCTTTACCTCGAAGCGGCCGTCGCGCTCCAGCACATCCACGAACAGCTCCACGATTTCCGGATCATCGTCGACCACCAGGATCTTGCGCTTGCCGCTGTCCAGCGCCTCCAGCGGAATGTTGTTCTCCTTCATGAAGGCCACCAGGGCATCGCGGGGAATCCGCCGGAATCGGCTGCCGGGAACGCGGAACCCGCGCAGCCGCCCCGCATCAAAACAGCGGATGATCGTCTGCTGGGATACCTTGCAGATGTCGGCCGCCTCGCCCGTGGTGAACACCGTCTTCATGGTTGCTCCGTTGGCTCTAGCCGCTAAGGGCGGAAAGGTCGGAATGGCTCTCCCATCTTAGCCGCCTTCCCTATTTTGCCTTATTTAACATCGGAGCGGCGGTTTGGCAACTTAAACGGCCGGAAAAATTGCCCCTGGGGAAGGTGCCTATTCGTCTTCGGGATCTTCGTCGCGGTGGGTGCCCATCGCGGCCGGCGGCAGGTGGCTTACCCCCTGCTGCACCACCTGAAGGTTCAAGTAGCGGCCGGGACAGGCCGTGCGGCCGGTGACCTGGCCATGCGAATAGATGTTGCCCGGAGCAATCGACCACTGCTGACACAGGTGGCGCACCAGGCGCTGAAGGCTGGCCAGTTGAGCCGGTGTGGGAGGATGCTTCTCAAAATCGCCCACCAGGCAGATACCGATGCCGCGCTGGTTATAGAAGCCATCGGGCGTCTTGCAGTGGGCGCCGGCCTTTTGCTGTTGCCAGCGCGAACCTACCTCCACGGCGCCGTCGGCAGTGTCGGTTCCGTTACCAATCACAAAATGGTAGCCCAGCTCGTTCCAGCCACGGCGACGATGAGCCGCATCGAAGCGCTGGGCGCAGCCGCTGGGCGTGGCGCTGTGATGAATGACGATACATTTCCAGTCGGCCGCTCTCGCCTGCGGCCGCCACTGCGGATCACCGTCAGAGTTGGGAACGCGGCGATTGAGCACCCACACCCAGGCAAGCCCCAGCAGCAGGACGACCAGGATGATTCCTGCCCGCGAGCTGCGCGTTTGTTTTTGCCGGCGCATCCGCCTGTATATCGACTGCCTTACGCCCGCGGGCACAAAAAACACGGTCCGGCGCCTCCAAGGAAGCGCCGGACCGCGCGATAGCGTCATGGGCCTTACCGCTTAGCGATAAAGCTCGATGATGAGATTCATGTTCACTTCGAAGGGAACGTCTTCCAAAACCGGTAGGTTCTTGACCGTCGCCACCAGTTGCGCGGGATTGAACTCCAGCCAGTTGGGGACCTGGTGACCGGCATTTTGCTCCATGTTCTCGCGCAGGACCTTGTGGATGCCTTCCTTGAAGGTGACCTTCTGGCCGGGTTCGACCAGGTAGCTGGGCACGTCGGTCTTGCGGCCATCCACCAGTACATGCCCATGGGCCACGATCTGCCGGCAGGCCCAGATAGTCCGGCCAACGCCCAGCCGGCGCAGCACGTTGTCCAGGCGGCATTCCAGCAACTGCATCATGGTGTTGGCGGTGTTGCCCTTGGACTTCTTGGCCATGGTCAGGAAGCGGCGGAACTGCTTCTCCAGCATCCCGTAGTGGTAGCGCAGCTTCTGCTTTTCGGCCAGGCGCACGCCATATTCGGTGTGCCGGCGGCCACGGAAGCCGTGCATGCCGGGCAGGGTCAGTTCGTTGGCGGTATGCTTGGGAATGTCGGCAATGGGGACGCCGACGCGACGGGACAACTTGACCTTCGGACCCAGATAGCGGGCCATGAGCAAACTCCTGTCGGCAGCATAGGCTGCCGCTCAAAACATGCGTGGCACCGGACCCGCTCGACGAACGTCGAAAACCGCGGCCGGCGACTTATGACGCCGTGGGCCGACAGCATGGTCTTGAGGCATGCCGCCAGCGAAGGGAGGGAGTATAGCGGCCGCCAGCGGCCACACAAGAGCCAGGCAGCCGCCGTTTTGGACCGATCCCGCCGGGCTGGGCCGCCGTTGGGTTGCTGCCGCCTTGCCGATCGGATTGCATCGCGGCCGCTGGCCTCCGACAATCCCCGCGTGGCCGATATCGTCCTGCTCAGTCTCAACGCCCGATATGCGCACGCCTCGCTGGGCGCCAGGTATCTGCTGGCCAACCTCGGGAACCTGCGGCAACAGGCCGTGCTGATGGAGTTTGACCTTTCCCATCGGCCGCTGGACCTGGTGGAGAGGATCGTCGCTCACCGCCCGCAGGTGGTGGGTTTGGGTGTTTATGTCTGGAATGCCACCGAGGCTGGCGCACTGGCCGCCGCGCTGAAAACGGTACGTCCCGAGGTGCTGCTGGTCCTGGGTGGCCCGGAAATCAGCCACGAGACCGACCGGCAGGAGATCTTCCGCTGGGCGGATTACATCATCTGCGGCGAAGCAGACCTGGCCTTTGCGCGGCTGTGCCAGGAGCTGCTCGACGGCCGCCGGCCGGCCCAGAAGATCATTGCCGCCCCGCCGCCGGACCTGGCGACCCTGCAACTGCCCTATGACTTGTATAACGCGGACGACCTGGCCCAGCGCGTGGTCTACGTCGAAGCCTCGCGAGGCTGCCCCTTTGGCTGCGAGTTTTGCCTTTCGTCCCTGGATGTACCGCTGCGCAGGGTGCCCCTTGAGAGCTTCCTGGCCCAGATGCAGATGCTCCTGGACCGCGGCTTGCGACAATTCAAGTTTGTCGACCGCACCTTCAACCTCGACGGCGCCGCGGCCTGCGCCATCCTGGAGTTCTTCCTTCAGCGCCGTGACCCTGAGTTGCTGATGCACTTTGAAATCATCCCCGATCGGCTGCCCAAGGCCCTTGCTGATTTGCTGCCGCGTTTCCCCCCGGGCGCGGTCCAGCTCGAGGTGGGCGTGCAGACGCTGAATCCGGACGTGGCCCAGCGCATCGGCCGGCGGCAGGACAACGCCCTGGTCGAAAAGAACCTAGCCTGGCTGCGACAGCACACCGGCGTGCATATTCACGCGGACCTGATCGGCGGCCTGCCCGGTGAGGACCTGGCCAGTTTCGCGGCCGGCTTTGACCGGCTGGTGTCGCTGCGGCCGCACGAGATTCAAGTGGGCATCCTCAAGCGCCTGCGCGGCGCGCCCATCGCCCGCCACGACCATGCCTGGCAAATGGTCTACAGTCCCCACCCGCCCTACGAGGTGATACAGACTTCGGCGATGAGCTTCCAAACGCTGCAGCACTTTCGCCGCATGGCCCGCTGCTGGGACCTGGTGGCCAACAGCGGTAACTTCACCCGGACGACGGAACTGATCTTGCGCAGCTCGTCGGTTTTCAACGTCTTCTGGCGCTTTGCGGATTTCGTTTACGAGCAACTGGGACGGGTCCACGCCATCGCCATGTCGAATCTGGGCCAATTGCTCCAGGACTTTCTGATCAGCCGACAGCAGCTCCCGCCAGAGGCCGTACACAGCGCCCTACAACAGGACGCGGATCGTCGCGGCCGAGTTCGGTTGCCAGGGCGCCAGCGGCAGATGCGCCACCATAAGGTCAATTTGCCCCTGTCCGAAGACCTGCCACACCGCTAGAGTATCGCCGACCATGACCACCCACGTTCTTTCACAAGCAGCATCGACGCAGACGCTTTCACAGCGTCCCCAGCATGGCGCTCTCCTGGCGGCGCTGCTGGTGGTGGTGCTGCTGCCGATCTGGCTGCTGCCCATCTTCGCCACGCAGGATGGTCCAGTGCATTTACACAACGCGGACCTGCTGCGGCGCATAGCGCTGGGCGAAGCCCGGCTACACGAGTTCTATTGGATCAAGTTCACACCCAAGCCCAACGTCCTGGGCCATCTGCTGCTGATAGGCTTCCTGTCAGTAACCACTCCGCTCGTGGCCGAGAAGATTCTGCTGAGCCTGCTGCTGGTGGGCGGCGCGTTGGCGGGTCGATATGCCATGCGGGCCATCAGTCCGGGTCGCGATTTTCTGGCTTTGCTGCTGGTGCCGCTGCTGCTGAATCGCCTGTTGTACCTGGGTTTTTACAATTTCTGCCTGGGGGTGGTACTGCTGCTGGTGTTGCTGGGTTTCTGGATTGGCAACCAGGACCGCATGACCTGGTGGCGCGGCGCGATTCTAGGCGTGATGGGCATCGGCCTGCATCTCTCTCACTTGAGCGTTGCCATGGTGGCGCTGGTGAGCGTAGGCGCGCTGCTGCTGGCATCAGTTGGACAAAAAGGCTTTGCCCGCCGGGCGCTCATCACGGCCATAGCCCTGCTGCCGACGGCGGTACTGGTGGGCGGATACACCTTGGCCTACGCCCCGCCGACCGAGAAGCCGATCGTTTCGCTGACCCAGCGTGTGCGCGACCTGGCGACCTTTGACGTGCTGGCGAGCCTGCATCCCCTGGAGATCTATGTGGGCATGGCGATGGCTGCCCTGCTGCTGGTGCTGCTCTTACGGGCGGCGGTGGTCCGGGTGCGATCCAGACGACTGAGCCGCCTGGATGCGCTGCTGCTTTGTGCGGGCGTGCTTTTGGTGGGTTACTTCTGGCAGCGCGGCCGCACCGCCGAAAATTTGTTTGTTCCGGAGCGAGCGCTGGTGCTCGTGGGGCTGCTGCTGGTTCTGTGGCTGGCCGCCAACCCGTGGGGCCGATTGGCTCGGACGGCCGTGCCGCTGGCGGCCACACTCATCACGCTGGCGCTGGCCGGCAGCCAGTGGAGGGTGATGCGGCAATTGCAGCCGGTGCTGGCGGAGTTTCTCTCCGTGGCGGCGCGCATCGAACCGTACAAGACGATGGTGGTGCTGAACTTCAGCCCGGAGGGTCCCGGGCGCAGGCAGGGACCGGTCCTGCCGCTCCTGCATGCCTCCAGCTACATCGCCACCGCGCGACAGGCCATCGACCTGGGCAACTATGAAGCGATGACCGGACACTTTCAACTGCGTTTCCATGCTCGCCGCGATCCGATCATTCACCGCGCTTACATCGAGTGGACCTGGCACAGCGCGCCCGATGCGGACCTCAGCAACTACGAACGGGCCAGCGGGGCCAAGGTGAATTATGTGCTGGTGTGGGGAGATGAAAGAGCCACAACGCGCATGTCCCAGCGGCTGAGCCGCAAATTGCAACGCGACTATCACCTGATCGAGCACTCGCGGCCCCATGGCTGGATGCGTCTGTACGAGCGCAATCCTGGTGTTGCCGTCCGATAACAGGGGTCAATTTCTCCGCTATCGAGGAAAAACACCAAGGGCATTTGCCCGGCGGCAAAACGTATCGTACATCTGGCTGGTCAGGCTTATGTGACTCGCGTTCGAGTTGTATCGCCGCGAGTAGCCTGGCGCGACGCTCCCCTTCCCATTTTCTGGCGACATTCGGCCGCGTACCCCGCGGCCGAATGTTTTTTGCTCGCCGCCAGCTCGCCGGTGAGGGTTTTACGGGCTCTCCGGGCGTGTCTCGACGATCACTTTGCGCGCCCTGTCGTAGCAGTAGACCTGGCCCGCCTCCTCAGCCCGCGTCTGCTTATGCGAGCCATCGCAGAACGGCAGGTTCTGGCTCAGGCCGCAGACGCAGATCCATACGCTTTTGGGCTGCGGCTTGATTTCAATAGGACCGGTGGCCTCGTGGCGAATGAGTCTTGCCATGGACGTTCTCCTGAATAACGCATCAACAGCCAATAACACAACAGGCAGCTATCGAGCCACGCGCAGCAGTTCCTGCTCGGCCTCGGCCGTCCACTGCCCCTGGCGCAGCCTGGCCGCCACCGTGGGGTACTTGCCGGTCAGTTCGCCAAGGGGCGTCAGCGGCAGTTCGTGAAGTTGCGGGTACACCAGGATTTTGCCCGCCAGGGTGCGGTTCTCCACGGCGGCGATCCCGTCCACCGCGCCGGCCATACCGCTGACGGCATCGACACTGGTGTTGGTATCAAGCTGGCCGCTGGTGACCTTCTGCAGCACGATCTTCATATCGCGGATAACACTGCCGCTGGTGCCGAACATGAAGCAGCGTTTCTCGATATAGGCATCCAGGTCCAGCTCCTGTCGAGTGGGCGCCGGAATGCCGGCAAAAATGTTGATCATCGCTCCGGGGGCCGCGTCGCGCACGGCGCTGGCCACCAGGGCCCCCACCGGCGCCATCAGTGCGTAATAGCTGAAGGGCTCGGCCACCGGCGTCTTCTGCGTATTCACCATGCGCAGATTCACGCTATTAGCCGTGGCCAGCGGAGCGGCCTTGCTTAGCAGCGACTGCAACCGGGCATCGTCCATGTCGGTGCCCGTGACGCTGATGCCGGTAATGCCGCTGCAGACGGCGCGGATCACGTGCATCTGCCCCATGGGTCCGCCGGCGCCGATCACCACCACACGATCGCCCACGCGCAGCTCGCCAGTCTGGGGAATATGTCGATACGACTCGGCCGCATCCTCACCGACGGTCCCGATCCAGCGCGTCATGCCATAATGAACCCGGCCAATACCCACCGACACCGGTTGGCCTATAGGCCGGGCACCGCGCACGATGTTCAGAATGCCGCGCGGGGCCAACTTGTCATTGAGAACCTCGATGACCGGTCGCAAGGCGCCGAAGTAAAGGATGTCGTCAAACCCCTCGGCCGGCAAAGCCGCGAGCTGCTCCAGGGATGGCGCCTTCAGCACGGTGGCGGGTGCATCGGGAATGCCGTGCAGCTCGCGGCCGGCGTCGCTGACGATCAGCAGTCTGCCGCCGGGTTTGATCTTGCTGCGCTCGGGGCTGACGTAGGAATTTTCCACGCAGGCCCAGGGTTCGACCAGCGCTACCGCGCTGGCCGACAGCTCCTCGCTGACGGGAATCAAAAAGCTTTGGCCGCTCTTGTCCATGACCACGCGCTCATCCATCAGCACGTATTCCTGCAGCGCGCCTTCGAAGTTGTAACCGAAGGCGGCATTGGACGAGGCCGTAGGAAGGTCGCGATAGTCGGTCTGGACCAGCACCCGCTGCCCCACACGGTGATGCTCGACCTTCGGGCCGACGGCCACAATGCGGCAGGTGACCTCGTGGCCGGGGACGGTGGGTTTTTCGCCCGGCACGTAGGAGGGAATCTGCTGCAGCACGTCAGCGCCCAGGCCGGCGACGATGGGGCTCTTGCGGGCATGTTGGTTGAACTGCTTGAGCAGCTTCAGGTCGGAGAAGCACAGGCCCACGCACTCGACCTTGGCCAGGATCTGGTGCGGACCGGGCTTGAAAACTTCCTTGGCCGGGTTGAGCCTAAGCTGCCCGGGACCGACAAGCTGAACGGCGAATTGGGTATTGGCGATTGTTTGGGAATCCATGGCTTTCATTCTCATAGCTCGCGTCCAGAATCATGCAGAACCGGAAGAGGAAGCGAAGAGACAGAGATTCGGTTCTCATTTCACAAGCCAGCCTGTGCATTCTCTGCGCTGCTCTGCGACCTCTGCGGTTAAATTCATTCAGAACCGCGGAGGACGCGGAGAAACACGGAATTTCAGCTCTCATTCCGTACGTCAGTCTATGCCATCTCTGCGCTACTCTGCGACCTCTGCGGTGAAATTCATTCTGGACCGCAGAGGACGCGAAGGTTTACTCACGCAGCCGGTAAACCATCCTCTTTACACCTTCAACCAGGCGGACCACGTTGAAGTTAATCAACAGACCCACTTGCCTGCCGCTGAGTTTCAAGTAGGTCAGTAACTGGGCTTCATGGATGGGCAAAAGTGTGTCCACCGCTTTCAGTTCAACCACCACTTGATCTTCCACCAAGAGATCCACGCGATATCCAACGTCGATCCTGAATCCATCGTAGACGACGGGCAGCGCGACTTCGTGCTGAACCTTAAGCCCGCGCTGGCTCAGTTCATGTCGCAAGCAGGCCGCATATGAACTCTCCAGCAGACCGGCACCCAGCGTTGAGTGCACTTTCATCGCTGCGTCAACGACAGCTCCGCTGATCTGATTGAGTTCCATCGACAACTCGACGATTCTATGATTCTCCGCAAGTCTGCGGTAAAGATTCCTACGCCGTCAGGGATTCCTACGACAGCATCACCTGTCCACCCGTGACGGGTAAAGCCTGGCCGGTTTCGTATTTCTGTTCCATCAGGTAATACACCGCCTTCATCACGTCGGCGGCCGTGCAGCCCCGGCCCATGGGGACCTTGGCTTCATAGAACCGGCGCACGTCCTCGATGGTCTTGGCCCCCGGCACCTTGCCGCTGCGCAGGTACTGAACAAACAGCCCCTGCTGCGGATCACTCCACAAGGGACCGTCGAAGAAATTGCCCGGGCAGATGGCGTTGACCTTGATGCCATCCTCCACCAGCTCCAGCGCGAACGACTGCGTCAGGCCGATGCCGCCGAACTTGCTGCCGGCATAGGCGCCGTTACGGTTGGAGCCCTCCAGGCCGGACTTGCTGTTGATCTGGATGATGTCCGACCAGGAGTCGGGCCGTGCCAGATGCTGAATGTTCATCACCGGCGCCACCTTCTGCACGCACAGGAAATAGCCCTTGTAGTTAACGGCCGTGACAAACTCGAAATCCTTCTCCGGCTGCGTCTTGACCGAGCCGGCCTTCAGGACTCCAGCGTTGGAAATCAGCAGGTCCAGCCCGCCATAGGTCCGTATCGCCAGTCGCACGGCCGCCTCGATGGTGGCGCTGTCAATCACGTTGAGCCCAACACCCATGGCGCGGCCCGCGCCATGACGGGCGCACAGATCGGCCGCCGCCTTCGCAGCGCCTTCGACATTGAGGTCGGCCAGCAGCACATGCCCGCCCTGGGCGACCAGGTCCTGGGCGATTTCCAACCCGAAGCCCTGGGCCGCACCGGTCACCAGCGCCACCTTGCCCGAAGCGCGGCCGGGGCGCTGCCCGCCCTTGGCGATCCGGCGGCGATAGGCCTCCACTTCCCAATATTCGAAGAATTCACGCTGCGCCTGCGAGAGGTAATTGATCTGACCCAGCCTCCTGGCGCCAGCCATCACCTTGATGGCGTCGATATAGACCTGGCGTGCGGTGTCGGCCGACTTGTAATCCTCGCCGGCGGCGAACATGCCCAGCCCGCGCACCAGGACAATCTGCGGCGCGAACTTGGTTTCCGCGCGGTGGGCCTTGACGACCTGCCGCCACTGTTCGAGCAGAGCCGTGGCGTCGGCCCCCTGGGGCTCCTCCAGCCAGAGCGGCATGGCCTTGCAATAGACGATCTGGTCCGGCGTCAGCGGGCCGCCGCGCGCCACAGCGGCGCCATCGCGCCCGCCGACCAGTTCCATCACCGTCGGCGAGTCGTCAAACAGCACCACGCGCAGATGTTCGTCACTGGCCAGCAGACCGCGCAGGGCCGGGCCCATGGTCTGGACCAGGGCCTGGGCCTTGTCCGACTGGATGCGGCTGAGGGGTCCGAAGGCAGGACCCTCGGAAACCCCGGCCATGTGCTGGCGCAGGGTGTCCAGCACCCAGTCGGTGTTCTGTCGCACTTCGTCGGGGCTGTCGCCAGCCACGATCACGCCGTGGTTCTGCATGAGGATGGCCCGGGGGCAGTCGCGCTGGGTCTTGCGGGCATAATCCAGCAGGGCATCGCGGATGGTCTGAGCCAGGGGCAGGCCGGGGTCCACCTCGGGAATCCACACCACCTGATCGCCCAGCAGTTGCCGGGACAGCTCGCGCCCCCCCTTGGCGCAGCACAGCATATTGGCCAGCGTCGCATGCGTATGCACCACGAAGCGCCGCGGGATCAGGTGATGGAACACCACCTCGACCGAGGGGCGCTGGCCCTTCTGCGGATGCACCCGCGCCGCCATGATGGCTTCTTTGAACAGCTCTTCGCGGCGGTGGCGGTCCTGCTCCAGTTCCATGCCCAACAGCGCCTCCAGGTCGGGGCGCTGCATCTCCACAAAGCCCTCGGGGGTAATGGTCGCCAGGGCGTGGCCGCTGGCTTTGACCCACAGGCGCTGCTCGATCTTCAACGAAGTATTCCCCCCTCCGGCCAGCACCAGTTCAGGGTCTGAGCCATAGTAGCGCGACAGAGCCACGAGCTGATCGAGCGGATGATCGTTGGACCGAAAGGTCGGCCAGGGAATATTCGATGCCATAGGACCTCAAGGCTTGCTGGTTTGTCGATACCGGGCGATGACCGCGCTGCCCAGGGCAGCCAGGTCGACGATGCGCTGCTCCGCGGAGCCATAGGCGCTGTTGGCGTTGCCCTCGGCGTCCACGTAACCACACTGGCCGTGAAGCGTGAGGAACTGGTGGGCGGCCACCACGCAGGCGCCTTCCCAGAAGATCTCCTGCACGTACTGGGGCACCGCCGCCCCACCGGTGCAGGCGGGCTCCAGCGGCAGCAGATCAAGGGTATTGTGTTCGGTGCCGGCCGTTACCGCCAGCCCCGCCTGGCGCAGCGCCAGCACATACTGGCGCAGCACCTGCGGCGAGTTGCGCAGCGGAACAAACTCCACCAGGTGAATGTTGCGCTGACGCAGACGTTCGATCAGCGATGACACGGGCTGCTCAAAAGCGCAAATGGGACTGGTTCCATCGGCCAGCACCGGATAGCAGGGAATGCCGCCCAGTTCCAGCACCAGTCGATAGGCCTGTTCGAAATTGACAAACGTCTCCTGCACATAGGCGGGCTTGCCGCTCTTGAGCAGGTGGGCGCGTAGGTCGTTCTGCACCGCGACCGGCTCCAGGCTCTTGGGCGCCGCGCCCAGTATTCTTGCCAGCGCCGCACCCCGCCGGTCCGCCGGCACCCGCGCGAACAAGGCCTCCTGAAACGCCTGGCAAACGTGGCGCTCCTGGAGATAGACGCTGGCGCGCGGGCTCCCATGGCGCCTGACGATCATGTCCACCACCGCCGCCTCGGTCATGCCCAGAGCCACGCCCCGGCTGGCCAGCACCGCGTCCAGCGCCGCCACCACCTTGGCCATGCGCGTTGAGTCGTTGCCGCGGATCAGGCTCAGAATCCGCATGGCCTGATCGCTGAAGGGCGCGATGCGGGTGATGCCCTTGCCGCAGAGGTACATCTTGCCGGGATTGCCCGGGTCGTTGATCTTGACGCCCTCGACCACCAGGGGATCGATCAGAGCGATGGTTTCCAGACCAAACAGCGGAAAGATTCCCGCGGGGCGGACCAACGCCGTAAGCGGTCCGTAGACGTCGTAGTCGTAATAATTGCTGACGCCCAGCACTCCAATCTCCTGGGCGCGGGCCAGTTCCACGGCCTGCCGCACCGACTCGAAGGCCGAAAAATTCGGCGGCAGGTGGATGTGGGCGTTGACCTTTAGCCGCGGCGACCGCGAGCCCGCGCGCAAAGCAGCTACCGTGCCCAGCTCGCGGAGTGCCAACAGTGCTTGTGCGACAGTCGATGACATAGTGGTGAACCACCGCCTCCCCCAAAAATTCCTCATTGGGCGGCTACTGCACGGCCGCCACCAGGCGCATCACCTTGCGCGGGGGAGCGTGCAGGCCCTCGTAAAGAGCATCCTCGGCCGATTCCTTGATGGACTCAGCGATGGTCGGATGCGCGAAGACCACCTCGGCCACGTCGCGCACCTTCACCTTCTGGTGCAGCAGCGCGCCGGCCGCCGCGATGCACTCGGTGACATTGTGGCCCAGCATGTGCACGCCCAGGAGCTGTTGCGTCTGACGGTCGCGCACTACTTTGACGAACCCATCGGTATCGCCGGCGGCCATCGCCTTGCCCAGCGCGGAGAGGTTAAAATGGCCCACGGCCACGGGAATCCCCTGGGCCACGGCCTCGGCGGCGCTGAGGCCCACGGTGGCGATCTCCGGGAACGTATAGACAGCATTGGGGATCGGAGCATCAAATTCCCGGGCATGGCCCAAGGCGTTTTCCACGGCCACCACGCCATGCGCTGAAGCCGCATGGGCCAGCAGGCACCGGCCGTTGGCGTCGCCAATGCAGTAGTGCCCGGCGACGGCGGTTTCCATGCGGTTATTGACGCGCACAAAACCGCGATCGGTGTGGATGCCCGCGCTGGCAAGGCCGGCCTCGGCGGTGTTGGGCTTGCGACCGGTGGCTACCAGCACGCGCTGGGCAATAAGGGTCTGGCCGTCGGCCAGGGTCGCCTTGGCTCCGTCGCCGACGATTTCCAGTTTCTCGATCTTCACGCCCACGTGCAGCTTGATGCTGCGCTTGGCAAAGATGCGACCCAGCCCCTCGGCCAGTTGTGCATCCAGGTTGGGCAGAATCTGCGGCAGCATCTCGGCGACAGTGACCTGTACGCCCAGAGCCGCCATCATGCAGGCGAATTCGCAGCCGATGACGCCCCCGCCCACGATCAGCAGGCTCTTGGGCAGCGTCTTCCAGTGTAGAGCCTCGTCGCTGGTGCAGACGATGTTGGGATCGGTCGGCCAGCCGGGGATGCGCGATGGCACCGAGCCCACGGCCAGGATGATCTTGTCTCCGCTGATGACTTCCGAGGCTCCATCGGTCTTGGCGATGGCCACCTTCGACGGGCCGGTCAGCGAGCCGTGTCCCTGGTAGACGGTCACTTTGCGTGCCCGCATCAGGCCGGCGATGCCTCCTCGCAGCGTCTGCAGGATCTTGTCCTTGCGGGCCTGGATCCGGCTCCAGTTGACGGCCGCCGGACCGGGCACTTCGATGCCCATGTCGGCCGCGTGCTGGATGTGGTGCAGAAGCTGGGCCGAGGCCAGCAGCGCCTTGGAGGGGATACAGCCGTAATTCAGGCAGGTGCCGCCCAGGTGCTGCTTCTCGATCAGGGCGACAGAGGCTCCCATCTGGGCCGCCTTCAGTGCCGCAACGTATCCGCCAGGCCCCGCGCCCAGCACGACGATGTTGTAATGATTTGCCATGAGTTGAAGCTGCTGTTTCTGGTCAGCGGTGGCCGCCGTCTCAGACCAACTGCTGCGGATATTCCAGGATTTCCTTGAGCCGGGCCACAAACCTGGCCGCCAAGGCCCCGTCGATCACGCGATGGTCGACGCTCAGGGTCACGGTCATCACCTTGCCGGCCCGCAGCGTGCCGCCGCTGACGATGACCTCTTCGCGGATCGTGCCCACGGCCAGGATCGACGCTTCCGGCGGGTTGATGATGGCTGAGAATTCCTCCACGCCGTACATGCCCATGTTGCTGATGGTCATCAAACCTTTGCCCATGCCCTCGATCCGGCCGGCACGGGCGTTGGTGGCCAGTCGCTTGCTCTCGGCTCCGATCTGTTTGAGTTCCATGCGGTCAGCGCCCACCAGCACGGGCACCACCAGGCCCTCATCCATGCCCACGGCGATGCCGATGTTGGCCGAGGGAAACTCCACGATCTCATCGCCCTCGATACGGCTGCGAAACGCGGGAAACTCCATCATCCCCCGCGATACGGCCATCAGAATGACATCGTTAATACTGCAGGGATACTTGGCCCTTTCGCCCTGGTAAAAGCTCTGCAGCGGTTCGGCGTTAAAGGTGCACTTCACATAGAAGTGAGGGATGGTCTGCTTGGAGAGGCTCAGGTTCTGGGCGATGGCTTTGCGCATCTTGCTCATGCGGCGGCGGACCACGCCGCCCGGCGCGGTCGTGACCGGCGCCGCCGCGGTTGAAGCCATGGCAGGCGCGGACGCCCCCACGGCCGCAGCCGCCGGCGCCGTCTTGGGCGCTGTCAGCGGCACATCCGGCGAAAGAATCCGGCCGCCCGGACCGCTGCCCATCCCCAGCGAGTGCAGATCAACGCCGCGCTGGGCGGCGAGTTTGCGGGCCGCCGGCGAGGCTTTTACCCGCCCTCCGGCATCAACAGGAGCCTTAGCCACTGGCGCCGCGGGGGCAGGAAGCTGCCCTGCGGCCGGGGCCGCGGAGGCCGGAGCGGCGGCAGCGGGTGCCGTCGGAGCGGCGCCCATAAAAGCATCGACGTCGGCGTCGTTGTCGGCCAGATAGGCCACGGGCTGCTGCACGGCAAGGCTTTGGCCTTCGGCCAAGACAATGCGCGCCAGGCGGCCGGCATCAGCGGCCTCGACATCGACGGTGGCCTTGTCGGTCTCGACCTCGAAGATGACCTGGCCTTTTTCGATGGTATCGCCGGGCTTCACGTGCCATTTGACGATGGTGCCTTCTTCCATCGATTGGCCGGCCTTGGGCATCAGAACTGCGGTGACCTTACCTTGGGGGGCTTTGGGCTGATTGCTCACGGTGGGCGCTCCGGTTGTGGTGACAGGTGCTTGCTTGGGGGATCCCCCAATGACGGCCAGCGGGCTGCCGGCCGCCACAGTCTGGCCTTCGGCGGCCAAGACCTGGCTCAACGGGCCGGCCAGCGGCGACTCGATTTCCATGGGGCCGTCCTGGCCTTCCATATCCAGGAGAATCTCTCCTTGATTGACAAGCTCGCCTGGCTTCTTTCGCCAGCGCCGGACAGTGGCCGATTGGCCGGCCCTGCCCGCTGAGGGGAGTTGAATCGTTGCCATATGCCATAGTTTCGTCAAAATCCTGCACTAGTCAAGCACAATAGCGCGCAAATCTGTTGCTTTTGGGCGCAAAATGGTATCTAATGGGCTTATCGTGAACTCGTTCTCCCGCCAACGCCGCGAGATGATTCTCAACCAGGTCTTTGAGAATCGCCATGTGACAGCGCGCGATCTGGCCGCCCACATGGAGGTTTCCGAGGCCACCGTGCGGCGCGACCTGCGGGCGCTGGCCGCCGGCGGACAGATCGAACTGGTCTATGGCGGAGCAACGCTGCGGCGGCCAAGCGATTTCTCCTTCCGCTCCAAGGGCTTGCGCAACATCGAAGCCAAGCGCACCATCGCCCGGCTGGCGGCCGACCTGATTGCCGACCAGGACCAGGTGTTTCTGGACTCGGGCACCACCTGCTTCGAGTTGGCCCCCTTCCTGAAGCGCAAGCGTGGCCTGTCGATCATCGTGAACTCGGCGCGGCTGGCGCTGGAGTTGGATTCGCCGGGGCTGAGCGTGATCCTGCTGGGCGGGCAATATCGTCCCGACCGCATGGACTGCGTGGGACCGCTGGCCATCTCCACGCTGGACCAGCTGCGCGGCTATTGCGCGTTTGTCGGCGCTGACGGGTTGAGCATGGACTTTGGCCTGGCCGCCGCCGACATCGAAAGCGCCCACCTCTATCGCCGGGCGGTGCTCAATGCCCGCCAGACGCTGCTATTGGCCGACCACAGCAAGTTCAGTGCCCCCTCGCTGTTCAAGATCGTGGAGTGGGCGTCGATTTCCCGCGTGGTCAGCGATCGCGAGCCGCCGGGCGCATGGCTGGAATTTTTCGACAACCAAGGGATCGAGGCAATCTGGAAAGACCGTCATTGAGGCCCGCCAATCGGCGCGCCAGATCGAACACTAGACACAACAACGCATAACAGGAGTCAGCAGACATGCCCAAGTGCCAGATGATCACCCCCGCCGACTGCCGCAAAGCCAGTTGGATCAAATTCGAACCCATTCCCGTCAACCAATACGACAAGTCGGTCGTTGACGAACTGGGCACGCGCTACTCCAAGGCCGACCTGCTGCGCATCCAGCGCGACATGGAGATCATCCGCGCCTTCGAGAACATGCTCAACGAAATCAAGCTGCGCGGCAGCTTCATGGGCATTGAATACAACCACCGCGGGCCGGCCCACCTGTCCATCGGACAGGAAGCCAGCGCGGTCGGCCAGGCCTTTCTCCTGGGCGTGGAGGACCACATTTACGGGTCGCACCGTTCCCACGGCGAAATCCTGGCCAAGGGGCTTTCGGCCATCGAGAAGCTGGAGGAGTCGGCCCTGCTGGGCATCATGCGCGGCTATTTCGAGGGCCAATGCCTGCGCGTGATGGAAAAGGACAACCCCGTGGCCGACGTCAAGGAACTGGCCGTCGATTACCTCCTCTACGGCGCCCTGGCGGAAATTTTCGGCCGCGAGCCCGGCTTCAACAAGGGCATGGGCGGCTCGATGCACGCGTTCTTCCCGCCCTTTGGTATCATGCCCAACAACGCCATCGTCGGCGGCTCGGGCGATATCTCCGTGGGCGCAGCGCTCTTCAAGCAGGTCAACCACGCCCCCGGCATCGTCATCTGCAACATCGGCGACGCCAGTCTGGGCTGCGGGCCGGTCTGGGAAGGCATCTGCTTTGCCACCATGGACCAGTTCAAGCTGCTGTGGGACGAGGCCCACCGCGGCGGGCTGCCGCTGATCTTTAATTTCGTCAACAACTTCTATGGCATGGGCGGCCAGCCTGTGGGCGAGACCATGGGCTTTAAGATGCTGGCGCGGCTGGGGGCGGGCGTGAATCCCGAGCAGATGCACGCCGAGCGCATCGACGGCTTTAACCCCCTGGCGGTCATCGACGCCATTGAGCGCAAGAAGAAGATTCTCCAGGAGAAGCGCGGTCCGGTGCTGCTGGATACGGTCACCTACCGCTTCTCGGGCCATTCGCCTTCGGATGCCAGCTCCTATCGCGAGAAAGCCGAAGTCGAAGCCTGGCAGAAGGTCGATTCCCTGCTGGTGTTCGGCCAGGAACTGGTCAAGGCCAGCGTCTGCACGCAGGCCGACATCGACCAGCTCAAGGCCGAGGCCCATGCGATGGTCCTCAAGGCTTTCAAGAAGGCCGTGGATCTGTCGCTCTCGCCCCGGGCCGATCTCAAGCCGGCCGGCTGCCTGCTGGAAAAGACGATGTTTTCCAACCAGAACATGGTGTCGATGGACACCACGCGCCAGCCGGAGGTGCTGATTCCCAAGGACCAGAACCCGCGCGTCAAGCAACTGGCTTCGCGCAGCCGCGGGGCCTTCGATGCCAATGGCCAGAGACTCTCCAAGGCCAAGTGCCTCGGCATGCGCGACGCCATCTTCGAGGCCATCCTGGATCGCTTCTATGTTGATCCGACCCTGGTGGCCTATGGCGAGGAAAATCGCGACTGGGGCGGGGCCTTTGCCGTCTACCGCGGCTTGACCGAAGCCCTGCCCTATCACCGCCTGTTCAACACGCCCATCAGCGAAGGTTCCATCGTGGGCACCGCCGTGGGCTATGCCCTGGAAGGCGGGCGCGTGATCGCTGAACTGATGTACTGCGACTTCATGGGCCGCGCGGGCGATGAAATTTTCAACCAGTTGGCCAAGTGGCAGAGCATGTCGGGCGGACTGCTGCGAATGCCCGTGGTGCTGCGCGTGTCGGTGGGTTCCAAATACGGGGCCCAGCACAGCCAGGACTGGACGAGCATGTGCGCCCACATCCCCGGTCTGAAGGTGGTTTTCCCGGCCACCCCCTATGACGCCAAGGGTTTGATGTATGAAGCCCTCAGCGGGACCGACCCGGTGGTGTACTTCGAGAGCCAGCGACTGTACGACCAGCCGGAGGAATTCGTCGCCGGCGGCGTGCCGGCCGGTGAATATCGCATTCCCTTCGGCGAGCCGGACATCAAGAAGCAGGGCAAGGACCTGACGATGCTGACCATCGGGGCCACGCTCTATCGCGCCATGGAGGCGGCCAGGGAACTGGAAACCAAGCATGGCGTCTCGTGCGAGATTATCGACGCCCGCTCCATCGTGCCCTTCAACTATGCCAAGGTGCTGGAGTCGGTGAAGAAGACGCGCAAGATCCTGCTGGCCAGCGATGCCTGCGAGCGCGGCAGCGCCCTGCAGACCTTCGCCAGCAAGATCACCCAGTTGGCCTTTGACGAACTCGATGCCCCGCCGGTGGTCGTGGGCGCCCGTAACTGGATCACCCCCGCTGATGAAGTCGAGGATGCCTTCTTCCCGTATCCGTCCGACATCCTCGATGCGGTCCACGAACACATCGTGCCGCTGAAGGGCTACAGCACCCAGCGCCCGTGCAGCACGGCCGAACTGATGCGGCGCAGCGCCGAAGGCATCTGAGCGAGGCGGACCGTCCACCGGCCGCAAAATGCGGGCGGAACGGTATTTGCTCCTGCCGGCCGCATACAATTGCGTAAGCAGGAGACGCGCTATGTTCGGCAAAGGTCTTCGCCTCCCCTTCCGGCTGCTGGGCATCCCGGTGCTGCTGGATATCAGCTTCCTGGTGGTGCTGCCTTTGTTGGCCTGGAGCATCGGGCGCAATCTGCGACTGTACGCCAATTTTCTGGACCTGGGCGGACAGGATGTGGGGCTGCTGGAGTCCGGATTCGCGCCTTATCTGCTGGGGCTGGTGGCGGCGCTGGGCCTGTTTGCCAGCGTGCTGGTGCATGAATTGGGACATGCCGTGACCGCCCGCGCCTATGGCGTGCAGACGCGGGCCATTACGCTGTGGATCCTGGGCGGCATCGCGCAATTCGACCAGATGCCGCGCCGCCGCGGGGCCGAAGCGGTGGTAGCCATCGTCGGGCCGCTGGTGAGTTTTGCCCTGGGGCTGCTGCTGTGGCTGACGATGCACCTGCTGCCGCCCGCTTTGGTGGCGGCCAAGGTGGTTTTCGCTTACCTGGCCATCACCAACGTGGCGCTAGCGGTGTTCAACCTGCTGCCGGCCCTGCCGCTGGACGGCGGGCGCGTGCTGCGCTCGCTGATGGCGCTGCGGATGGATCATCTGCGGGCCACGCGCATCTCGGCGACCATCTCACGCACGCTGGCGATCGTGCTGGGCATCGCGGGCCTGCTGGTCAACCCGTGGCTGATCCTCATTGCCGTGTTTGTGTTCATGGCCGCTAACGCCGAGACGCAGCACTCGGTCATCGATCAGGCCCTGGAGGGTCTGCACGTGCGTGATCTGATGAGCCGCGAGGTGGCGGCGGTTTCCCCGCGGTCCTCGCTGGAGCAGGTGGCCCAACGCATGTTCGACCAGCACCATCTGACTTTTCCGGTGATGGATGACCTGGGCCGGCCTCTGGGTTTGATTAGCGCCAGGCACCTGGCCGGGGCTTATCCCCAGGCGGCGGTGGAACAGGTCATGGCCCAGCCGGCGCCGACGATCGCGGCGTCGGCCACCGCGCCGCAGGCCTACAGCACGATGGCCGAACAAGGCGCCGAGGCGATGGTGGTGCTCGACGAGCTTGGGCAGGTGGCCGGCGTGTTGACGCAGGCCGACCTGGCGCGGGCCGTGCAGTTGGGGCTGATTCAGGCCAGCTTCCGCCGGCCGGCTACATCGGGTGATTTTCATTGGGACGCCGGCCACCCCTTACCCAGCCCTGTTCATAACCGATGATCCGCGGGCCACGAGCCAGCGAAGCGACATGGCCTTGGTCAAAATTCTCTAAAGACTGCGTTGGCTTTGGGTCGATGTCATAAGTGGGTCAGCGACCTGCTTAACAAACTGACCATTTGCCCTAGTGGCGAACTTTGGTAATAAAAGCACGGGTCGCGACCCTTTTTCATGCGCTGAATCAGGCCAGCTCCGCAAGGGGGCGTCACGACGGGGGCATCAACCTTCGACTTGCTGGTTTCCAGTGGGCAGTCGGCACTGAAGAGGGGATCGCTCACCATGACAGATGCCGCGCCGGAGTTCAGCGTTCCCAGCAAACCAAAATCCCCGTCTGCGCGACGGCGCCGGGAATTTGCCTGCCGGGCCGACCGACGGTACGATTCCCGACTTTGATTTTTGGCGCCGGCCCCGTGCGGCCGTGGCGGAGTTAAGTCCATGCGACTGATTGAAATTCTTAAGCCCCAGAACATCAGGATGCCCCTGGTGGCTACGGATAAGACGGGTGCGATCGCCGAACTGGTCGGCCTGCTGGCCAGCAATGGCGAGTTGGCCGACGAGAAGAAAGTGCTCGACGCCGTCCTGGAACGCGAGAGCACGCGCACCACGGGCATTGGCAACGGCCTGGCCATCCCCCACGGCAAAACCGCGGGCGCTGCTCAACTGGTCATGGCCATCGGCAAGGCCGGTTCCCCCATTGATTTCCAGGCCATCGACGGCCGCCCGGTCACCTGGATCTGGCTGCTAACCTCGCCCCCGGACAAGACCGGCCCGCATATCCACGCCCTGGCCCGCATCAGCCGGTTGATGACGATCGACAAGTTCCGCCAGCTCCTGACGCAGGCCAAGACTCCGCAGGAAGTCTACGACATCATTGTGCAGCAGGAAGCGGCGCTCTGAAGCGCGCTGGCAAGCTTTTTTCCATCACCGCATTGAAATTACGAAGGGGCCGGCTCGATGACAGCCGACATCGATCCTTCGCAATGATCCAGGCGGAAGTCGGCCCCATAGGCGTGAATCTGGTCGCGCTTAAGCTCGGCATGCTCCTTGGTCGTCGTCAGCACCACGGCCCGGCCCTGGTAGTCCACCAGGGTGGCCAGGTTGAACGCCTTGGTGCGATCGTAGCCGAAGAGTTTGTGGAGCATCTCGATCACATATTCATAGGTATGGGCATTGTCATCCAGCAAAACCACGTTGTACGGCGGCTGGCGGCGCGGCTTCTTGTCGATGCGGCGCTTTGGTTTGGCGGCCTTGGGCTTGCGCTGGGCAACGGCCGTCGAATCAGTTGCGGATTGCTGCGAAGACATGCACTACCCCACCATGGGGTATCGTCAAGCAAAGCATAAGTCGGCCAAAAAGGCAAGAAAAATCTCAAAAAACGGCACTGGGAGCATGGTCTCGGGCTCGCCCAGCGCCGGCTTGGGACCTACGCGTCTGCCGAGCTGGGGCTGGGCGTTCCCGGGCGGTACAGCTCAGGGATTGGCGGCGGGCCGGGTGGCCGGCTGGCGACCCAGCAAATCCACGCTCTGGCCGCTCATGAACTGCTTGATCAGCGCCTGGGCTTTTTCCTTGCTGGAAAAATCGGGGTAATTGACCACGCCGGAGAAGCCGCGGGCAGCCAGGATGCGCGAACAGGCCAGGCGGGACTCCTGGGCCAGCTCGACCGCCGCCGCCAGGATGCGCAGGCACTCCTGGGGGGCGTGGAAACCCATGCCGTTGTTGGCGGCCACATAATCCCAGCGCACCTGGGCCTTGCGGACCAGTTTGCGAGCCTCCTGGAGCTGGGCGTCATCGGCGCCCGCCTGCATGGCGGCGGCAATGTCGAAATGGGCATACGCGATGGCTCTTTCGGCGCGGGCGCGGCCCTCGGCGACGCTGTCCTGGATGGATTCGACGCGCTGGCGGATTTCCGTCTCGCTCCAGCGGTGGCACACGCCACAGGAATTGGCGATGTTCAGCAGCGGGCTTTGCACATGGTGGTCGGTGAACTTGGCGCCGCCCTCGGTGCGATAGGGCATGTGACAGTCAGCGCAGGCCACGTTACGGTAGGCATGGATGCCCTTGCTGTAGATCTCATAGTCCGGATGCTGCATCTTGAGCATCGGGGCTTTGCTGATGGCATGCACCCAGTCCTTGAAGCCAGCCTGGTCGTAATATTGCTCGATCTGTTCGATGCCCATGCCCTTGTCCCAAGGGAAGGTGAGGTAGTTGCCTTCGCCCTTGAAGTAATACTCGACGTGACACTGGGCGCAGACCAACGAACGCATCTCCTGGTGGGAAACCTGGTCGATGTTCTTGCCCTGCCGGGCGAACGCCTCGCGCAAAGCCGGCCGGGAGATGCGCAGGCGCATGGTGTTGGGCTCGTGGCAGTCCAGGCAGCCGATGGCATTCTTCATCTGGTCTTTGTGATCGGCGAACTTGCCGGCATAGAACTTCTCCGGCCCGATCTGATTCATCAGCCGAGGCACATCGGGGCTCTTGCAGGTCCAGCAGGTGGCGGCCGTCTTATCATTGAACTGCTCGGGGTTCTTGGGATCCCTGACGCGCTGGGTGCCGGTGACATCCTCCACGGCATAGAAGTGCCCGCGGGCCTGGCGATACTGGCGGGCAAAGGCATAGCCGGCAAACAGCACCACGTTGGCCGGAGTTTCGGCCAGCAGGTCGCGCGGGTCGCCGCCGCCATGCTTGGTGTGCGTCTTGTCATTAGCGGTGCGGGTGAAGGACGCATACTCCCGCGGCCAGTTGATGGCCCAGGCCTTGGAGTCGGACTCCCAGGCGTCGATGGGCTGCAGGGGCGGGCGGACCTTGGCCTCCTGGCGGCGCTGAAGCACCGACAATCCCAACAGGCAGACCAGCACGGTGACCAGCAGCGTCAACGCGAAGACCGTCCAGCCTACCCAGGGGCGAGGCGCTTTGGCGGTCGGCGTGGGGGGAAGATTCTCAGGCATGTGATGCTCCTATCGGGGTCGTGGGGGGCGCCCGCCGATGCGCGGGCTGTCATCGCCCAGGACGCTATCGGGCAACTGCGGATTCAACGGACTATGGACCGACGAGAGGCTGCGGCCTCGGCCATGCGGCACGTCGCGATGGCAGTCCCAGCAGCGCAGGTCGCCGCTTTGGTACTCCTTGAGGTGCACCTCGTCCACCACGTTGCCGTGGCAGCGACGGCAGTTGGCCTCGACCACGGGCACGGCCGCCTTGGACATGCGAATGACCTGGGGCTCGCCGCGCAGGGTGAAGATGGTGGCGTGGCGCATGCCGTCCTTGGCCTTGAAGGCGTAGTGGTGAAGGACGTTGTCGTGCGGCACGTGACAGTCATTGCAGGTAGCCACGCCGGCATGGCTGGAGCGCTGCCAGGTGGCATACTGGACATTCATGACGTGGCAGTTGATGCAGGTTTCCGGCTTATCGCTGAGATAGGAACCGGCGCGGGAAATGCGGGCCACCGCCAGGCCCACGCCCCCCAGAAGGCCCAGGGCCGCAAAACAGGCGAGGCGCCAGCGCGGCGGAACAAAACCCAGGCTGAAAATATATCGCAGCGGCCTGACCATGGGCGTCAATTGTGGACGATGTTATCCAGATTTGGCGGCGATGCAAGATTGGTGCAAGGGGCTGGGGGGGGTCTGCCAATTTTTCAGGGATGGTCCTCGCCAATATTGCGACCGGGAGGACGAGGCTCTGCCGAGCCGTGAATGCGAGGACGGAAAGATGGCGCACTGGCGCCGACAGCCGTTGGGGGGCGATAGAGCGTACGAACGTACGAACGCTACGGTTGTGGCGCGGGTTTCCCGTCGCCACGAACCGAGGGTTCGGCCTTCTGTTTCAATTGCTCTTCTCGCCACTGAATCCACGCCCGTGCGCATTGACTGATCGCCGGGTTCGGGTTCTTGATCGCCTCCGCGTTGATTTGGTCGACAATCCCGATGAATTCGTCTCCGTGCGTCCGATACGTCCAAACGACACCGCTCAGAATGCTGCAGGATTGTGAAGGTGCATTGGTCGGATTGGAGTAGAGATCCAGTGCCTTGACAATGACAGGAATGGCCGCCTCCTTGTACTGCACAATCAGACCATAGGTCTGCCCACACTCATCAACCTGCCGTTTTGCGATGCCATCGAGGTACGCGGCGGCACGATCTGCCGGGACAGTAACGACTCTTCCCGTCGTGCATCCGACGAGCACCAGTGCAATGGCTATCGCAAGGCTCGTTCTCATCATCCTCTTTTGCCGAACGTAAAACCGCTCAGCCGCCGGGCCGGCACTGCACCGGCTCGCGACGGACGACCATCATACCCGCCGGCACGGTCCGCTCCAGCGGCGGGTTATCCGACCGGCCGGACCGTCGGTGCGGACTGATCCTGCTCGCCCCGCGGCTGTTTCCTTTCGGCGTAGATCCTACCGATGACCAGTGCAGCTAGGTTCACCGCGCATACCACCAGCCCAGAGACCGCGCTGAAGACGCTTGCCGAGCGTTCTCGTTCGGCGATCCACGCCGGGAGGTTGTACCTGACATTGGCAGCCAATGCTGGGTCGAACGCCGTAAGCTTCGCGGTGTCGATGATCTGTGCCCGGTCGAGTTCCGTAACTCGCATGTTGGAGGCCATCGGCGCGAGCCAAGCCGCGTAGAACCACATTGCCGCAAACGCGAAGACGCCGGCTACGTTGAGGGCGATGAGGATTGAGATTACCCGTCGTGTCATGGTCGGATAACGAATCGTCGTTCAGCGGCCGGCCGGGCACCGAGCACGCGGTGGAACTACACGGACGGTTCCGCCGGGCCGGTCCATTCCAGCGTTTGGTTATGCAGCAGCCGACAGCCGTTCGTCATTCCATCAGGAAGAGGACGATTGCACCAACCCACCATAGAAGCAACAGATTGACGCCAAGCCCAATCACGGGCAAAACTTTCGAACCAGTCTTTTGCTTCAACGCCGCAATCTCAAAGGCGAAGCCACAGAGGCAACTTATCGCTGCAAATGTCGCTACGCTGACTCGCCACCAAAGCGGCGCACTCTCGTACCAACGCTGTAACTCGTACAGGGCAAGGCACACCAGTGTGACGAGCGAAATGACGGGAGTTAGCAATGCCATGGTCCCGTGCCGCGCAACCGACCAGCGAGACGCGGGCGCATACTCAAGTTGAACGACTGTCCGGGAACCAACTGAATCGGCGTCATTCTGCTGCATAACAGTACTTAGATGGATCCGTCTAACACCCCGGAAACACTCCGGAGGTCAGCATATCGCGCCCGCAAAGACGGGAGACGGTTGGATGCAAGTGTTTGCAGGCAGGGGGCTTTCACACTTGGTCCAGCTTCGCGGGGGCGTTTAGGCCGATCCGCATAAGGACTCCCGGTCGCGGCCATCCACTGGCCACGATACCGCGCTCGGCCTGGTCCGCAACTGTTCACGCGGCGCACCGGCTCACTTCTCCGGCACCGTCACCACCAGCATTGATGAGCGGACCGATCAGTTTGACGGCATCAAACAATCGCGCCTGGCAGTAGCAACCGGCGCTGAGGTTGGCGCGGGAGTCCATGCCGGTCGAATCTACGACCGAGGATTATCCGCAAGCCGGCAAACGGATGCAAGCAAATGGATTAACCGAAACGATTCCCGTGATGGGCCGGCTAAAGAAGCAAATCCACAAGTCAGAATGATGAATCAGGCTGCATTGTTCCCCGGCCAAATTCCCAGTTCCGCCATCGCCACCGCCAGAATCAGGCTCTGATTCCGCCGAATGATCTACCCAATCATGGTTCTCATCGCACAAAAAGAGGAAATAGATAACGCAAACGCACTGAACACGAACGCAAACCCGCGTGTCCCGCCACGCGCGCGGGCGGCCGGTGGCTGTGCGCACGATTTACCCGGCCAAACACAGGTATGATCCGCTCAAAGGCGCGTTTGCCCGCATGACAGAACAACGTTGTCGTGCTGATGCCCAACGGCTCGGCAGAGCCTCGCCCTCCCGGTGGACGTTTTTTCCCGGGAACGCCGAGTTCCAGCTCGGCATAGAGCAGGGCCAAGCTGGAGCTTGGCGATCCCAGGGGCTCCCGGCGGTGAGATTTATGGTGAACCGCGGAGGACGCCGAGAGCTTGACGCGGCCTCGCTTCGCTCGGCCGCAACCAAAATGATGAAAGGCGTTGGCCCTGCGGGTACGGTAGGTGTTGCGAAGCACTAACCG
>Ga0209450_10000021_pt1 | contig 130504 bp, 111 predicted proteins | sample FrelakmetLWP11LW_FD_187149 | JGI IMG/M metagenome (GOLD analysis project Ga0209450, IMG submission 187149) | Freshwater lake sediment microbial communities from the University of Notre Dame, USA, for methane emissions studies - LWP11 LW (SPAdes)... | ecosystem: Environmental > Aquatic >... | reverse complement strand
GTGACTGACAACGGCCAGCGGATCATGAGTGCGTCGCTGCGCCTGCGCCGCGCCGATGTCAGTAGACTGGTCGCGTGAGAATGTAGTTTGCCAGAAAAACAAGATACAATAGCCTTGCAATGCAGAAAAAGACGCAGAAACAGTCTGTCCGTAGTCAGTGGTCAGTAGTCAGTAGCGGGTCCATTGGTCCGATGGTCAGTAGTGAACGGCACATTACGCCAACCGTGTCATCCGTCGGCATGCGTACATCCGTGCCCTATCTGCGGCAATTTCCTCTGCTTTCCTCGGGTTCCCAGTGGCGCAGTTGGTAGTTGGTAGAACAGGAGAGCCCATCATCTCTCGCAACGACGCCACGGAGCCACGGAAGATCGAGCGTTGCGTCGTAGCGCTGTGGCGAGAGTTCCATAGAAGAGTTGGAGCCGCAGATTTACGCAGATAAACACAGATCGAATGTCTTTGTCCGCGTGCATTGCGGTTCAGCTACCGGTAGCTATCGGTGTTGATCGGTGGTTACGACGTCTCCCGCCCTTCGCGATTCCTTCGCGTCGTCGCGCCTTCGCGAGCTCTGGGAAATGACCGCTTACTTCGTGCGCGGCTCATTCAAACAGACGTCGGACCATGATGGTCCGCAGGGCCGCAAAGCATACACCTTGGCTGGACGGTGATCTTTCGACGGCGGCCCGGCGGCCCCTCCCCGGCTTTTCCGGGTCTGGATGCACCAACTCATATCCGCGGAATCTGCGGCAGATGATCGAAGTGAGCATCCCGCGCGCACAGCGTCAGGCCGTGCTGGAGCACCAGCGCTGCGATCCAGATGTCGTTGGTCGGGATCGGCGTCCCCTGTCGCTTGAGCTGCGTGAACAGCGCCGCGTAATGATGCGTCGTCGCCTCATCCGCCAGCAGCAATTCCGTTCTCGGCGCTGCCAGGAACCGCTGGAGCAACCGCTCGTTTTGAGCCCGTCGCGACCCGCCGACGAAGCCCGTCCGCAGTTCCCCGACCACGATAAACGGTAGATAGACGCGATCCGCGATCGCGAGCTGTTCGACCACCTCGCGCACACCCCGCGCGGCGTCCACATAACGGTGGGTGTCCAGCGCGATCCGGCTCACCGCCAATCCTCCGGATTCACCTGGTCCTGCTGGGTGATGATGCGGTCAAACTCCGGATCTTCCACCCAGGTGCCCGCGATGAAATCCAGATCGTTGTGCCGAAGCGGCGCCGCCCCCACACCGGTGGCCGCCTTCAGCGCCTCCACCGCGACCTGATTAAGGCTCTTGCCCTCCTGCCGCGCGCGCTGCCGCAGCTTCTGATCAACGCCCTTGGGTACATCGCGGATCGTGTACTGCATGCCTGCATTTTACGAATACGGTGCAGGCAAAGCAAGCCGTGGAAAAGTCTCCCGCCATGGCCAATCGCCGCCACACGGGAATTTTTGGCGTTGCGCCGTCGCGCCGTGGCCAGAGTTCCATAGAAGAGCTGGAGCCGCAGATTTGCGCGGATAAACACAGATGCGACTAGGCACGGGGTCAGGAGTCAGTAGTCAGTGGTCCGTGGTCAGTAGAGGGTCCACGGGTCCGATGGTCAGTAGGGCAGAGTTGGTAGTTGGTAGTTGATGATCTTCGCGATTCCTTCGCGTCGTTGCGCCTTTGCGAGCTCTGGGGAATGACCGCTTACTGCGTGCGCGGCTTATTCAAACCGTCGCGGCACCTGAAAGAGAACGCGGCCGGTTCTTATGCCGGCCGCGTCGTCTGCTTCAATTCATAACAGCCGAGGGCGGCTGTTCCACAGCACCCTACATCACTTGCGATTGCGGCGGCGCCGCAGCCACTTCCTCATGGGTGTGCTAAACCGTTGGCCGATGCAGGCCCCATAGGCCGTCTTACGCGCGCCAGGCGCCCGACTCCAGTTGCGCGATCAGTTGCTCCAGCAGCTCGATCGACTTGGGCGGAAAATTCCACTGCTGGATTTGCTGGGGCGACAGAAGTTCACGCAACTGCGGCAGCACCAGCAGTTCCCTGGCATCCTCGCTGGTCATGGAGCGGGCCAGGTAGTTTTCTTCGCTGAAGGTGTCGAAGAAGCTGCGCAGGCCGCGCTGTGCGTCGCCGCCCACCTGCTTAAAATCCTGGCCATAGATGTGCAGCGACATGGAAAAATCGGCGTAGGAGCCGACCTTGACCGCGCGGCCGGCCTTGGCGGCGGTTTGCTCGGCCAGAATCTGCTGCATGAACGTCAGCCCCACGACGTTGTCGGCCCAGGCCTTGAACAGGTCGCGCGAGCGCCAACTGGTGGTCATGTTCAGACGCAGATTGTCCTGGGCATCCTCGGGGCAGCGAAGCTGCACCTCGCGCAGGCACGGTACATCTTCCTGGAGGAATGGATCAAGATTCGGCACCGAGGTCACCGCCACGGCCCGGCGCGTATGGAACGTGCGCGACAGCCGGTCGGTGGCCAGCGCCATCTGGTCCACGATCGAGCCATCCAGATCGGGGTGGGCAAACAGGCGCTGGTGGTAGGTATAGGGCCACTGGTGGGCCTGGAGCTGGCCGCCGATGGCCGACTTCAGCGTCTGGATGTCCAGCACCAGGTGGTCCTTGACGCCCATGATTTCGGCGATGTAGGTGCCGATCTCGCAGAACGACACCGGCGGATAGCGCGGCTCGTTGAAGGGGTCGGTGATTTCGATCAGCACGCGGGCGTCGCGGCTGGGCGGGTCGATCCATTGGCCGCGGCCGTCTTTGCGATCATATTCGGTGCGGATGGCCAGGCCATGTTCCCAGACGGCTTTCATGGCGCGGAAATGGGCCTGGGGAATGGAATCGGCCACCACGTGCAGCGTGGGAATCCGACCGGCAGCGGTAGCGTCTGCGGATGGCGTGGGCATGGGAGTTGTCTAACCCGGACCGCAAGCCAGAGCAAACTCTTGTGCCAGAGCCGACACGTTGCTAACACGCGAACCCCCAAACGGCCGGCAGGGGCTTTGGCCGCATAGACGTTACAGCTTGCCAGCTTCATCTTTGGCGGCCAAGATTCGAAAAAGCGCTTGACCCGGCGGGTGGTTTTCCGCTAAGACGTTGCCTCTACTATCGGACCCACGCCGCCGGGCGGCGGCGATGGTGCCGTGGCCGGTAACGGCGCCGTGGGCGCTGGCCGATAGCCGCATCAGACCCGCTTGGATATGCCTTCTGGAACGCTCCCAACACGTCGGCATTGCGCATGGGAATATCCATGCGCGCCCGTGCTTGAAAACCTGGAGCAGCGGCAACTGCTGGCCTGGGGGGCGTATCCGCAGCTTTTGCAGCAGGATGCGGCGGCCGAGGCGTTTCCCAACATCACCGGGGCGGGACAGAGCATCGCCATTCTCGATACCGGCGTGAACTGGCGGCATCCGGACCTGGGCGGCGGCTATGGGCCGGGCTACAAGGTCATCGGGGGCTATGACTTCGTGGATAATGACTCCGATCCGTTTGATCGCGTCGGCCACGGAACGGGCGTGGCCACGGCGGCCGCGGGCGGAGCCTTTTACTACAACGGCGCCCGCTACCAGGGCATCGCGCCCGGCGCCAACATCGTGGCCGTGCGCGTGGACGACATGGGTGGGCTTAACGATTCGCGAATGGAGCTGGCGCTGCGATGGGTGCTGGAGCATCGACAGCAGTACAACATCGTGGCCCTGAACATCTCCGACGGTAATAACATCATCTACGGCCAGAAGACCACCGCCGGCTCGCGCTATGCCGACGAGCTGGCCGCCCTGAAAGACGCCGGGGTGTTTGTCGCCATTTGCTCGGGCAATGACGGCCCCGGCCAGTGGGGCGTGGAATATCCGGCGGCCGACCCCAGCGCCTACTCGGTGGGCTCGGTCAGCAGCGACGACCGCCTGAGCAGTTTCAGCACACGCGGACCGATATTGAATCTCCTGGCCGGCGGCGAGAACCTGCCGATCGGCTATATCGATGGTTCGGGACGCCCCATCCACCTGGCCGCCACGGGCACCAGCTTTTCGTCCCCGCAGGTGGCCGGGGCGGTGGCTTTGCTCAAGCAGGTGGATTCGTCCCTGACGCCCGACCAGTTGATGAGCATCCTCAAGGCCAGCGGCCAGCCGGTGGAGGACCCGGTCACGGGGCTGATGTATCGCCGGCTGGATGTCTACAGCGCCATCGCGCTGGCCATCGCGCGGCGCGACGGCCGCAGCGCTTCGCCCTTCTCCACCGCGCCGATCGCGGCGCCGGGCTACATCCAGGTTGAGAATTTTGATCGCGGCGGTGAGGGCGTGGCCTATCATGACCGCACGTCCACCAACGATGGGCGGGCCCTGCGCAACGAGGGCCCCGACCTGGAAAACCTGCCCGAAGGCGGGCAGTCCCTGGGCTTTACGCGGGTGGGCGAGTGGCTGACGTATCGCATCAAGGTCGCCACCAGCGGCACTTATAACCTCTTGGCGCGCGTGGCCGCGGTAGGCGGCGGCGGCGCTTTTCACGTGGAAATTGACGGCGTCAACAAGACCGGCTCTCTGGGTATTCCCAATACCGATGGCTGGCAGAACTGGCAAACCATTACCAAGACCGGGCTGGCTCTGACGGCGGGCGTTCACACCCTGAAGCTGGTGATGGACCGGGACGGGCAAAGCGGCTTCGTGGGGAATTTCAACTGGCTGCGTCTGGTGGCGCAACCGACGTCCCAGCCCTATACGGGCGTGCCACTGCCGGTGCCGGGTTTGATCGAGGCTGAGAAATTCGATGCCGGCGCCGCCGGGGTGGCCTATCGCGACCTGACAGCGGCCAACCTGGGCGTGGGATACCGGCAGACCGCCGTGGACCTGGCCAGCGGCAGCAGTGGCTATGCCGTGGGGTGGGCCCAGGCCGGCGAATGGCTGAAATATACGGTCAACGTGACGGCCACGGGCACCTATGCGCTGGATGTGCGCGTGGCATCGGCGGGCCTGGGCGGGACGTTCCACGTGGAACTGGACGGCAAGGACATTACCGGGGCCATGCGGGTGCCCAGCACCGGCTCGTGGGAGATATGGAAGACGCTCAGCCGCACCGGGATTCGCCTGACCGCCGGCAAACACGTGCTGCGCCTGGTCATGGACAGTGCCGGTTCCAGCGGCTTTGTGGGGAATTTCGATTGGCTGCGGCTACGAAAGACGTAGGGCGGCTCATTTCACCCGGGGCATCGTGGCAGGCAAGGTGGCCGGGGACGTCGTGGTGGCAGGCATGGTTGCCGGCCGGCCGTGGACCAGGGGTTGCAGGGTCACCGTCAATCGCCCCACCGCTCGCAGGAGGTTCAGGTAGAGCAATTTGTTGCTGTAGTTCTCAGTGGCCAGATCCAGCTCCGCGGTGAGCAAGCGATCCTGGGCTACCAGGCGTTCGAGATTGGTCGCCAGCCCGACGTTGTAGGATTGGTCGGCCTGGCGGAAGGCCTCGCGGGCGGCGCTGACTTGAACGTCCAGCTCGACCAGGCGACGACGGCTGGAGGCCAGTTGCTCGTGGGCAACGGCCGCCTGCTCCAGAACCTGCCGGCGCAGCAGGGACTCGCTGAGCTTGGCCTGGCGAAACTGCGACCAGGCGTTGCGAACGGCGGCTTCGATCTGAAAGGCCGAGAAGATCGGCAAATTGGCGGCCAGGAGCGCATTCCAGTCGGCATCGGTGGGCACCGTCTCTCGCTTCAGGAAGTAGTTCACGTTCAGGCCGATGGAGGGGTAATAGCGGCCGATGGCAGCCTGGACGTCCTGGCGGGCCGCCTCGATGCCAGCCACAGCGGCCTGCAGATCGCTGCGCGACTCCAGGGCCACGCGCTGCACCTCCTGCACCTCGGCCCGCGGCGACCGCACCGTCAGTGGATCCAGCAGCGCTCGCTCACCCACCGGCACGGCGATCAGGAATTCCAGGAACTGCCGGCCGGTGCGCACATCGCTGCGGGCGCGGATCAGCGCCACCCGCGTGGCGGAGGCCTGGGCCTCGGTCTGGGCCACATCCAGGGGTCGAGCGGTCCCGACCCGCTGGCGGGCCTGGATGTCGCGCACGCGCTCCTCCTGGAGCCGCAGCGAGTTCTCCAGCACGGCCACCAACTGCTCGGTCTGAAGCACCTGGTAGAACGCCGAGGCCACGTCCAGCAGCAGTTGCTCCTGGGCGTCCAGCAGCAGGTTCTGCTGCTGGGTGACACTGGCGCGGGCACGGCGCAGGGCAGCGAGATCGCGGAAGCCGTTAAAGAGGTTGACCTGCCCGCTGAGCGGCACATCCAGTCGCGTGTTGGCGGCCGACGCGCCGCCATTGGCCGCCCCCCCGGTGTTCTCCTGCACGTTGTAGGTCGGCGCCAGGCTCAGGGTCGGCCAGAAGTTGCCGGCGGCACGGTCGCGCTCGATCAGGGCCTGGAGGTACTGCTCGCCGCTGAGATTCAGTCGCTCGTTCAGCGAGTTGGCAGCGGACAGGGCCTCATGCAACGTGAGCGTCGCGGGCTGGATGGCGGCCTGCGTAGCCGGCCAGCGCTGCTCGACGACCTGACGATAATGTTTGACTTCGCGCTGCTGGTCGACGGCACAGCCGCTCAGCAACGCCACGCAGACACCCACGGCCAGGAACTTGAATTTCACTTGCCGGTTCTCCTGAGCAGGCCCCTGGTGATGACGGCGTGAATGTGCCGGACCAGCGCCTGCTTGCCCAGTCCGGCCGGACCAAAGAGCAAGGCGCCGCGCACCATGCCCGGGATGTAAATGGCGCTGAGTTCGGGATGCGCGTCGTTGAGTTCACCGCTGGCAACGCCCTGCCGAAGGACTCCCTCGATCAGCGAGCTGAGCTGGCGGCGCTTGGTCAGCCACTGACGGGACGATCGCGCCAGCAGGCTGGTGCGCATCATTTCGGCCATGTGAGGGTGGCGATAGGCGAAGTCGACCAGCTCCTTGATAATGCGAAGCAGGTTCTGGCTGGCGCTGGCCTTGCTGCTGACCAGTTCGCCCAGGCGCTGCACCAGCGACACGAAGCCGTCATAGACCAGCCCCAGGTACAGGTCCTCCTTGCTGCGGAAGTAGACGTAGAGGGTCCCCTTGCCCACGCGGGCGGCGGCGGCCACGTCACCGAGGCGCACCTTGTGATAGGGGCGCGTGGCAAACAGGCGCTCGGCGGCGGCGCAGATCAGACGGCGTTTGCGAGGATCAGGAACCTGCATGGGCGCGTTGCGTCGGCCGCTGGCGGCGCGTATGATAGGGCACCGACCAGAACCGACTGGTCGGTATTGTAAACGATCGGCGGTTGCGGTCAACCGATGAGGTCCGACCTATGAGACAGGCTTGGCTGATGCGGGGATTCGGCGGCGGCAGGTGGCCGCGGGTCTGCCAGGGGTTGCTGCTGGCCGCGTTGCTGACAGGGCTGGCGGGCTGCGGCTCGCGCAAACAGTCTAAAGCGACCACGGCGCCGGCCGACGTCCAGGCCATCGTGGTCACGCTGGCGCAGCCGCAGGCTTTGCCGGTGCAGCGCACCGTGGAAGTCGTCGGCACGCTCTGGGGCCAGGAGGAGACGACGCTGTCGGCCAAGGTGGCCGGACGCATCGAAGCCCTCTATGCCGATGTGGGTGATGAAGTTCGCCCCGGCGGAATCCTGGCCCAGATCGAAAAGACCGATTACGCCCTGCTGGTCCAGCGCAGCGAACTGGCCGTGCGCGAGCCGCTGGCCCGCCTGGGATTGTCGGAGCTGCCATCGGCCGGATTTGACCCGGCCAGCGTCGCCACCGTGCAGCGGGCCAAGTACCAGGCCGACAACGCCGAAGCCCGCTATCTGCGCGGCAAGCAACTCCACGAGCAGAAGCCCCCGCTGATCAGCGACCAGGACTATGCCGACCTGCGCACGGCATGGGAGGTGGCCAGAAGCAACTATCAGGTCGAGTTGCTGACGACGCGGGCGCTGGTCGCCGAGGCCGCGGGCCGAGCCGCCGATCTGCGCGTGGCTCAGCAGAAACTGCTGGACACAACCCTTCGGGCTCCGGACCCCACCGCCCCCGCCACCGCACCGACCTCGATACCGCAGCAATATTATGTGGCCGGCCGGCTGGTTTCGGTCGGCGAGTATGTGCGCGAAGGCGCTGCGCTCTTTAAGTTGGTGGCCGACCACCAACTGAAGATGCGGGCGGCCGTCCCCGAGCGTTATGCCCAGAGGCTGCGCGAAGGCCAGCAGGTGCGCGTGACCACGGAGACTTATCCGCAGCCGTTCACGGGCACCATCACCCGCATCAATCCCCAGGTGGACGTGCAGAACCGCACTTTCGGGATCGAGGTCCAGGTCCCCAATGACAAGAGGCTGCTGAAGAGCGGCTCGTTCGCCCGCGGGCTGGTGCTGACCGAGGTGGACCCGCAGGTATGGTTTGTGCCACAGGAGGCGGTGGTCACTTTTGCCGGTGAGAGCAAGGTCTTCGGCGTGCGCGAGGGCAAGGCGGTGCAGGTTGACGTGGAAGTCGGCCAGAGGCGCAACATCGGCCGGGAAAAATGGGTGGAAGTGATCGGCCTGAAGGGATCGGATCCGGTGGTGGTCAGCGGCGCCAGCAAGCTGGCGACGGGTGTGCCGGTCAAGGCACGCCAGGAGGCCGGCACATTGTCGCCGGCGACCACGACCACCAGGCCGGACAATCGGTAATGCCATGACACTGCCGGAAGTCTGTATTCGCCGCCCGGTGTTCACCACCATGCTGATTCTGTTGCCGGTGGTGGTGGGCATCTATGGCTACTCGCGGATGGGGGTGGACCTGTTCCCCAACATCGAGTTCCCCACCATCATCGTGACGGCCAGCCGTCCCGGGGCCAGCGTCGAGGAGATGGAGATCGGCGTCACCAAGCTCATCGAGGAGGCTGTCAACACCATCGCCGGCATCGACGAGCTGCGCAGCACGACGCTCGAAGGGCAGACGATCATCACCGTGCAGTTCGTACTGGAAAAGAACCGCGACATCGCGCAGCAGGAGGTGCAGGGGAAGATCAACACCATCATTTCGCGCCTGCCCACGGGCACGGAAACGCCCATCGTCGACAAGTTCGACATCGACGCGGTGCCGGTCATGAGCGTGTCGGTCTCGGGCAAGCGCAGTCTGCGAGAGCTGACCGAGCTGGCCGACAAACGCATCAAGGAGTCACTCAGCGGTTTGAGCGGCGTGGGGGCCGTAAACGTGGCCGGCGGGCAGCGGCGGGCCATCAACGTCACCATCGACGCGCGCAAGCTGGAGGCCTATGACCTGACGATCGAACAGGTGCGACAGGCTTTGCGCTCGCAGAACCTGGAACTGCCCGGCGGCCGGGTGGACCAGAGTTCGCGCGAGCTGGTGCTGCGCACCATGGGGCGCGTCGAGGACGTGGCCCAGTTCAACAACATCATCGTGGCCAACGTGCAAGGCCAGCCCATCCGCATTCGCGATCTGGGGGACGGGCGGCATACGGTGGTGGACTCCTACGAAGAGCAGCGCACGCTGGCACGGCTCGATGGCAACAACGCCGTCACGGTCGTGGTGCAGAAGCAAAGCGGCACCAACACCGTGCAGGTCATTGACACCGTGAAGGCCAGGCTGGCGCAACTTGAGGTGGCGCTGGCCCAGGAGGGCAAACCCGACATCCGCATGGAGGTCATCCGCGACCAGTCGCGCTTCATCAAGGCCTCGCTGGACGAGGTGCGCAAGCACCTGATCCTGGGCGCGATCCTGGTCTCGTTGACCATTCTGCTGTTTTTGCGCGACTGGCGCACCATGCTGATGGCCTCGGTGGCCATTCCCACCAGCCTCATCAGCACGTTCGTGGTCATGTGGGCGATGGGGTTCACGCTGAACAACATCACCATGCTGGCGCTGGTGCTGGCGATCGGCATCGTCATCGACGACGCAGTGGTCGTGCATGAGAACATCTTCCGCTGGATGGAGGAGAAGGGTCTTTCGGCCTGGGACGCGGCCATGGGGGCGACCAAGGAAATCGCGCTGGCGGTGCTGGCGACGACCACGTCGCTGGTGGTGATCTTCCTGCCCGTTGCTTTTATGAGCGGACGCGTGGGCCGATGGCTGTCGAGTTTCGGCGTGACCTGCGCCATCGCCATCACGATGTCGCTCCTGGTCAGCTTCACGATGACGCCCATGCTCTGCTCGCGCTTCTTGAAGCTCAGCCACAAGGCCAAGGAGGCCGGCCGCCAGCACCACAGTGGCGGCATCTATGGCTGGATCGTGGAGAAGCCCTATTTGCTGCTTCTGCGCTGGAGTTTGCGACATCGCTGGGTCATCGTCCTGGCGACGGTGGTGGTGACGGCGAGCATCTTTCCCCTGCCGGTCGGCAAATGGATTGCCGGTGGAAACACGGCCAGGCAGCAGCGATTGGCCATGCTGAACTGGCCGGGGTTGTTTGTCCTGGTGGGCCAGGACTTTTTGCCCAAGGAGGACCAGAGCGAGTTTGAGATCGCGATCACCACGCCCGAAGGCTGGACGCTGGAGCGCAGCGAGCAGGTATTTTCCGAGATCGAGCAGCGGCTGGCGCCGTTGCGCCGGCAAGGCGTGATCGTGCGCATGCTGACGACCATCGGCGACACTTCCGGCCGCGCCGGCCGCGGGCAGGGTGAAGTGACGCAGGGGTCGATCTATCTGCGCTTGGCGGAACTGGGCGAGCGCCCCCCCCTGCCCGGCCAGAAGCGGGCCTGGACGCAGTTTGAGATCATGGGCCAGGCGCGGCGGATCATGGCCGACTATCCCGACCTGCGCTCCAGCGTGCAGCCGGCGATGAACATTGCCGGCGGGGGCGGCCGCAACAGCGACATCGAGTACAACCTGGTGGGCCCGGACCTGGACACGCTGGTGCGCTACAGCGATCACATCGTGCAGCGCTTGCGGGCGCTGCCGGGCTGGAGTGAAGTGGACACGACCTTGGCGCTGCGCAAGCCCGAGCTGCGCGTGAACCCTGACCGCGAGCGCGCCAGCGATCTGGGCGTATCCATCCAGACCCTGTCGGCCACGCTGCGAACGCTGGTGGGCGGGGAAATCGTCTCGGACTACAAGGACAAGGGCATTGGTGAGCAATATGACGTGTGGCTGCGGGCCCAGGGCGTGGATCGCGAGGACCGGACGGCCGTGGAGAACCTGAGCGTGCCGTCCAGCAAAGGCCCGCCGGTGAAGCTGGGCAGCGTCGCTAATTTGGAAGAGGACCGGGGGCCGTCGCGCATCGACCGCTTTGCCCGCCAGCGCAAGATCTCGATCGTGGCCAACCTGCTGGGCGTTCCCATGGACGTGGCTGGTCAGACGCTGCAGCAGGTGGGCGGGGAAGTCGGGCGCGAGCTGGGGATTCCCAGCGACTATACGCTGATCCCTTCAGGCCGGGCCAAGGTGCAGGCCGAATCCAACATGGCGTTCCTGATGGCGTTCAGCTTTTCGCTGGTGTTCATGTACATGGTGCTGGCGGCCCAGTTCGAAAGCTTCGTGCATCCGATCACCATCCTGCTGGCGGTGCCGATCACCATTCCGTTTGCCCTGCTGTCGCTGATGTGGCTGGGCCAGCCGCTGAATCTGTATTCCATCCTGGGGCTGTTTCTGCTGTTTGGCATTGTGAAGAAAAATGGCATTTTGCAGGTGGACTATGCCAACGTGCTGCGGCACCGGGCGGCGGAGAATCCCGACGAGGTGCCGCTGGCGTTCCAGCATCCGCTGAGCCCCGAGGCCGAACACTCGGGCCTGAGCCGCTTTTTCCGGCGCCGACTGGCGAGGATGTCGCCGCAGAAGCGCGTCCGCGCCTGGGCGATCGTGGAGGCCAATCGCACGCGATTGCGGCCGATTCTGATGACCACCCTGATGCTGGTGGCCGGCATGATCCCCATCGCCCTGGGGCAGGGGCCGGGGTCGGGCAACCGCTCCTCGATGGCCAAGGTGATCGTGGGCGGGCAGATGCTGAGCCTGCTGTTGTCGCTGTTGATTACGCCGGTGGCTTATTCGCTTCTGGATGACTTGGCGATGTGGACGCGACGGCGCCTGGGGCGCAAAGCGGCCGACTTATCGAAGCCGCAGTCCGCGGCCGTCCAGCCGGTGGGCGGATAGCAGCCCAGGGCAGAATCATTTGGCAGTGACGGGCAATAACAGCACCTTGAGCAGGGAGTGAGTGGCTGCGTCGTGTTTCAGCCCCGCTTCGTCGTGGCCCCGCGTGCCAGCTTAAAACGCCGCGCCAGGCGGGCGGCGGCGGCGGCGGCATCCGCCTGGGTTGTCCGCGGCAGATCAGCCTTCGAGATCGCCAGTAAGGCCTGCGCGCACGCCTCCGTCCCGCCTAACTCCAATGCCTCGATTCCCCGTAACGCCTGAAGCTCAGCGAGTGCCGGCCCGGCGCTGGCCAACTCCGCCAGAATCTGCTCCAGCCGAAGCTTCACCTCAGCCGAAGCGTCTTTCAGGGCCCGCCGCAGAATCGGCTCAACCACTGGGCCCAGCGCGATGATTTGGCGTTGAGCCTTCTCCCGCACTTGAAAATCGTCGTCATCCAGTTCGGCCACGAGCTTGTCCAGGCCGGCTGGTGCCTCGGCGCGATCGGCCCGGATGTGCCCACGCGCAAACGCCGGCGCTTCGGGTGCATCCGCCAGCGCCAGTACCGCCCCATACGCCTTGGTCGCATCCGTGCCGCCCAGATCGCGCCAGAGCGACTCAAGCTGATCAGCCTCACGTTTCGGGGGCGGCGCCCGCTGGGGCATCAAATCGCGCATACGCCACAGACACAGCGTGCCGCCCTGCCCCAATGCAACCCATCCCCCGTCGGCAGAGAAGGCACACGGTCCGCCACCTTCAAGTTCCCCCAAAGCAGTCCCGCTGGTTCGATCCCACAGGCGCAGGAACTGTTCCTGCTTCGCTCGCTCGGCCACGACGCGCCCGTCAGGGCTGAACAGCGGAGAAAAATCCGCCGCTCCGTGCTGCCCGAACTCCTGCCGCACCCGCCCCGTCGCGGCCTCCAGCACGCGCAGCCGCTGGCCATCGCCGTTGCTCACCAGCGTCTTGCCGTCCGGCGAGATCGCCACCTGCGTAAACATCGGCGCCGCCAGCTTGAGGACCTCTTTCCCCGACTCGATGTCCCAGATGCGAATGAATCCATCGTATCCCCCCGCCAGCAACCGCCGGCCATCGCCGACAAATCCGACGCTGCCCACCCACCAGTTGCTCTGGCGCTGAAACTGTTTGATCTCGCGCTGTTTTTCGATGTCCCACAGACTGACGATCAAGTGGGCGCCGCCGCAGGCCAGCAGTTTGCCGTCCGGCGAAAAGCTCATTCCGCCCAGGTGCCCCTGCTGCACTCGGAATTGCACCGGCGCCTGGCGCATGTCCGCCGCCGTCCACACACGCACCACGCCATCGGTGCTTGCCAGCGCCAGCCGGTCGCCCTCCGGCGACCACGCCATCGACGCCGGCGCACCCACCCGATCGCTCCATTGCTGCTGGCGGTTGCGTGCGTCCCAGAGTGTCAGCGCGTCGCCGGCCGCCGTCGCGATCCACTTGCCATCCGGCGAAAACTGGACCGACAGCACCTCCTGCTCATGACGAATCTCAGCCTCCGGCGCCTTGGGCGCCGCGGCGTAACTGATGCTGGCCCAGAGGCCCACACCAAGCGCAAGGCACACCGCCATCTGTCGGCACATGAAAGCTGCCTCTACCCTTTAGACGCACATGAGGCATAGAAGTTGCGGCAAATTGCGGAACCGGAAGCTGCGGGATCGGTCGTTGATCGGAACTTTCATTCCACCGGGCCGCTTGTTTTCCGGTTGGTATCAGGGGTTAAGCCCTCCTACCACCTGGTCATCTGTTCCCAGATCAGCTTCGCTACGATTTCGTAGGCGTTGCCCCAGGCTTCCACGCGGAAGAAGCGCGTCGGTTGGGTGGGGTCGCCGATGAACGGACGTAACACCCAGCCCATCGCGCAGGTTGAGTCGGGGCGGTGGTCGCGCCTCCGTATGGATGCGCCAGACAGTGCGGGCGAGCTTGAGGGCGACGCGGTCACGTAGGGCAGGTGGGGCAGGCCGTGTCGGCGGTGAGCTGGCGGCATCAAGGGCCACGGGGGCTGGGTTCAGCGGCAGCCCCACACCTTGGCGATGCGCCAGCCGGCGGCGGTCCTCTCCCAGTCAATGTGCAGATGGTCAACGTCGTGCCCTCCCACCTTGAAGGTGCGGGCATCGTCGATCTGCCTCGCATCGTCCAGCCAGTTGCGGTAGTCGTGCCGCTTGTGGGCGGCCTTGACGCGCTCCCAGAGTTCGGACAACTCCCTGGCCGCGGCCGCATCCCTTGTCCATCGCGCCTGGGCTGACTTCAATTCGTCCCTCTCAATCAGCGTCACCCAGTCCTCTATCGCGTTGGCCAGCGAGGCGGTCGCGGGGTCGGCCGCGGGCCTGGTCGAAGGCCCCGACGCCGAGCGCGCACTCTCCCCGGCATCCAGGCATGGGGTCAGCATCAGAAGAGCCACGCAAGGGATGACGATGTTTCGCATGCCGTATGGGACGCACAAACTGGCCTCAGGTTCCCTTGCTGATCGGAAATTTCATTCCACTGGTCCGCTTGTTGCTCCGGGGCGGGGTGAGGGCTAACTCGGCCACCTCTCCGGGAGCGCGACGAACCTGGCGGGCCGACGCCACGGGATGATCCGGCTGACTCCAGCGTTCGGACGGGGTAAGCAAGCCTGACGTCAGTGAAGCGCTCCTACGCGCCCACGGCTCACGGAGTCAGAACCGCACTGGCGCCTGTCCGGGAGTGATGGACTGGTTGAGGTCCAACTCGGGCGCCAACGGCTGTATCGGTTGAAGGGCTGGCGGCTGTGCGCGCGGGGGCGAGGGTTGCGTCACGGGGCGAGGTCGAAGCACGCGAAGCAAAAGGCCGGCGCGCACCTTCTGCTCGGACATTCCGCCGGCGGCCGCCTGCTCCAGCGCAGGGACGGCCAGTTCTCCAGTCCTCTTCAGCAGCAGTTCGGCGCCGTTGCGCGTCGCCTCATCGTCATGGGCCAGACAATCCACGAGGAACTGCAGCTTCTCTCTAACCTGATCGAGCTTCGTTTCACCGAAAGCCTTGGCCCAGGCCTCATCGCGGCTGACCTTTTTCGCGCCGGGGGCCAGGGTCTCAATCCGCGCCTCGCGCAGCTGGATTGCGCTGGAATAGACGTATACCAGCGGCTGGCGCTGCGCGGTTGGATCGTAGCCATCCTCCAGCGGCGCTTTGCCCAGGAGCTTTCCATCCACCCAGGCGAGGATCTGGCCTTCACGTACCTCCATTTGCACGCGATGCCAGGTGTTCTTGACGATCAGCGGCTCGGCCGGCAGTTCCACGTATTTTTGGGCATTGGGCCCCTCGGCGTCGGCCCCGGGCCGGGGCTTCACCGGGCCGACCCAAAGCTTGTTGTTGGTGTTGACATTCGCGCCAAACTGAAACCCCGGCCCGGCGTCAATGCGGTCGCAGAAGAGGCTGATGTCGCAGGGGAACTCCGAGACGGACTTGGCGACGATGTCGACGACGAAATCGCCGCTGACCTTGGGCCCGATGTGGAGCAGGCCCTGCCCGCCCGCCGCCTCGAAGTAGAGCACGCTGCGTCCTTCATCGCGGGTGAGGCGCAGGTGAGGATTCGGACCGGGCTGCGCCACGGGAGCGACGGTGGGCGAACTCCAGGTCGGCACACCGCGGCCGCTGAAGTCTTCCTGATAAATAGTCCGCCAGGTAGCGCCGAGGACCAGTTCCTGAAAGCGCGCGCACTGTTGAGCCAGGGGCGCATACTCGGCCAGGGCGGGCGGCAGATGGATGACCGGGCGTGTCGCCGGCGCTGCCGCCGCCAGGACAAACTGCGAAATGCCGAACAGGCCGGCGAAAATGGCTCGCGATAGGGTTCGCAATGTCAGCAACTCCACGCACCCGCATGCGTCAACGGGCGATAGTCAGCCAGCTCTGTGAAGTCAAAAGCATCATCGGCACGGCTGATATTATTGCGATGTGATTCTGCCTGGCAACGGGTGCTCAGGGTTGCCTGGACCGGGCCTGGGAACAGGAGTCACGCCCATCCGCGAGGATGCGCCAGGCCCTGCGGCAGAGCTTGAGGGCGACGGCGGTGACGTCGGTTTCTCGGACGTGGGCGGGGCCGCCTGGGCCGCGACTGCCACGAACGCCGGCGTGGGCGGGGCCGGTGGCCGGCCCCATGCACGACCGCTATAGCGTGGGGCGGTCGCTATTGCACACCTCGATCGTAAACTTGGACGGCGGAGACCAGAAGTTGATGTCGATCCACCGCTTCTCTTTGCTGATGCGTATCCGCATTTCCTGCTTCACGGTCCCCGCCTTGGACTCCACGGTGAGCGTGTGCTCGCCCTCCGTCAGCGGCGTCACAATCCTTTCGAAGTTGTGGCCCATCCCAACATGGAGCACTTTGGACATAATCTCTTTGTCATCGATGGTCACGCGGATGTCCGCTGCCCCCAATCGCTGGCTCTGGTTGGAAATACGCAGGCGCACCTCCACGGTGGGATCGACCATGGTCCGAATCCGCGCGGCGATTTCAGCGTCCAGACCCGCTTCCTGCAACCTGGCCTTGAGAATCGGATGGATCGCCTTGCCCATGGCGAGGAGCTTCCTGGTCGCATCCTCGCGAACCGCGAAGGCATCGTCGCCCAGAAGCCGAATCAGTTCCCCGACCGCCTTCTCATCAACCGGCTGGGTCGCGGCGGGGCTCGTGGCAGCAGCGGGCTGGGTGGTGGCTTCCTTCCGGTGCCCCGCCAGTCGCCCGATCAACAGGTCCATGTCCTTGGCGGCTGCGCCCTCCAGCACGCCCCGCAGGCCGTCGAGGCGCTGGTACAGCAGCGGCTTGGCGAGCGGGAGCCATTCCTCGAACTGCACCGGGTTGCCGTCGTTTTCCACCCGCAGGGCGAGCGAGTAATACGACTCCTTCGGCGGCAGCGGACCGCGGTTTCGATTTCCGTCCAGCGCCACATCGAAGTAGCCGTTCTTGAGAAGATACTCAATGATCGCCTTGGCCTGTTGCTCCGTCACACGCGCCTGCCTGTAGAAGGGGTTGTCGCGATCCTTGCCCGGCAGCGGCGGGACCGACAACAGCAGGTGGTAGTAGGGCTTGTCCTGTTGGCCGCTGTAGTTGAGTTGCAGTGTAAAGGTCTTGAGATCGCCCAGCAGCGTTGCGGTCCGGGCGGCGGCCGGCCGTGTCGCCGGAGCGCCGACCGCAACCGTGACGCGGAATTCTCGCACCAGCAACGTTTTCCGGCGGTCGGTCGGCTTCGATCCGCCGGGATAGACGTACACGAACCGCAGCGAGCTGGTTCCCTTGGCCACGGCCGTGTAGCGGAAGGTGTAGGTGCCGATGTCGTCCATACCCGCGGCCTTCGGCGTGAACTCGACCGCGGGAATCTTCGTGCCGCCGATGGCGCCGCCCTCGGTCAACGGGATCAGCGCCTCGCCTTGCTGGTCTCTGACCTCCCAGCCGGTCTGCTTGCGTTCGCCGTCAAGCGACACGCGCACTTCCTGGCCCACCACGGCCTGAAGGGTCTTGCCGTTGTCGGCGTCAGTGACTCGCACAGGGGCATCGGCAGGCCGCGTGGCCGGCGCCTCCACCGCAATGAAAACATTCCCCGCGCCGGGGTAATTGGTCAGCTTGACGACCTGCTTCTGGCCGGACCGGACCGCAATGATGCGCGGCGACTGCCCGATCTTCATGCCGGTAATCTCGACTTCGCCTTTGTCGTTGACGCGGCCTTTGATGATCCGTCCACCCTGCATCGAACTGTAAAGCTCCCGTTCATGGTCCGACAGCGTCATCCAGTCGGTGAGGGCGGAAGTCACGGGCGACCCCGCGTCGGCCAAGCCCTTGGCGATCCACTCCTCCACCGCGTCGCGGGCCGGATCACGGTCGCTGCCGCTGAGGATACGCACGCGAACCGTGCCGGCGGGCCTCGTGGCCGGCAACTCGGCCGCCGGCGGGCCGACGTGCAGCGCAACGTACGTACACGGCCAATGGTCGCCCACATCATCCACCACGGTGATGGCCCGGCTGCCGCGCCCGTCGGCAACCTTCAACCGGACCAGCGCGCTATTGGACATGAAGCTGCTGATCTCCACGGTCACGGCACCATCGCCGCCCCGTTCGACGATCCGGGCTTCGCCCACCGAACAGCCCCACACCTTGCGCCCGTCGTCGAACCAATCGCTCTGTCCGTCCCAGATCGGCGTGGCCGTCTTGGCACCCGCGTCGCCCAGACGTACCCAGCCGGAGACGGCCATGGCGTTCGCGTGGCCCCGCGCGGCCAGTTCCTTGGCGATCCATGGTTCAGGGCGATCCTTCTCGCGCGGCGGCTTCTTGAGCACGAACAGGACCTTGGCATAGAGCGCCGAGAGGTCGTCTCCGGCCTTCCCGGAATCGGTGGCAGTTGGATGCGTCGCCGGGGTCGTGGCCGGCACGTCGCCGGTGAGTTCGACGTGTGTGGTGTTGGACGGCGGAATCGACGTTTCGCCTTCACCCAGGAAGGCAATGGCCTTTCTGCCGCGGAACTGGAAAGTATAAACGCCCGGCGCAGTCAGCGGGTACTGGCCGGCCGCGTCCAGACCGTCAAACAGCACGACGGTCTCGCCCGGTTTGATCGACTGGGTTTCGCCCAGTGTCGAGACCCGGCCCGCGACGAAGGAGATTTCTTCGCCTTTCGGCCCGCGCACGATCAAGGGATTGTTCACGGCAACTCGCTGGGCATCGAACTGCTTGACCTCCGCCCCGACGTTTCGCAGTTCGAGTTTCAACCGCACCGGCTCGCCGGCTTTCACCCGGTCCTTCTCGGCAGTCAGGCGCGTCTGGAGGCCGTCAAGCGCTCGGCCCCACCCGCTGTCGTTCGCGGCTGGCGCGCTGGCCGGAGTCGACGCCTGCAGAATCTCGATCCGCTGGGCCGTTTCCGAATTCACATCCTCGCCGAAACTCACCTTTACTCGGATGCCGACCTTCAAGTCGGCCACGCGCGCCGGTTTGCCGTCGCGGATGACTGCGGTCTTGTCTGTGATTTTGGGCCGCAGGGGATCGGGAAGTTCGCGCTTCGGGGTATGCAATTCGATCCAGTCTTGGCCAATCTTCGTGATCGTACCCTCGGCAAACACGTTCTCGACCTCGATGGGCGAGCGCAACATTTCGATCGGAGGCTCCACGGTGACGGCATGGCGCGCGGCGGCAGGGGCTGCCGCTTCGACGTGGCTCACTCCGCCGTCGCCGGACGGGTCGGCCAACCGATACAGTCCCTGGCGGTCGTCCCAGACGAGGTAGAACGTGGCCATCCCCTTGATCTCCTTGATCGTCTTGACGGTGATAGTCTGCCCGGCCTTCACGGACCTGTCGGGCGGCGCCTTGTAGCAGGCCGCAACGGTCAGCGTATACGTCGGCCAACCGCTTTGCTCCGGCGTCCTGGCCGGCGTCAGCACGCCGCGGACGACGGTGTCAGCCTTGGCGGCCTTGGCTTGGTCTATCGGCCGGGTCGCGGCCGCGGGCTGCGTGGTGGCCGCTTGGTCAACCAGCCCGACGTGTAGCGCCACGAAGGCCTGGCCTTGGTTCATCACAGCGATACCGCGCGCCCCGCGCCGCAGAGACACCGTGGATCCCTGAATCTCGGGTCCGAACGGGCCGAAGCCGAACAGGTCCACCGTGACGGTCTCCGCCGTTCGCTTGCCGACGCAACCCGACGCGGGACAGGCATACGTCTTGCCGTCGAGGTTGCCGTCCCAGAGATGGGCGACATCGTTGGCGTCACCTTCGGGCAACCTGATCCACGCAGTCACTCCCCGCGAGATTGGCACGCCTCGCGCAGAAAGCTCTTTGGCAATCCATGGCTCCACCTCATGCGGCCCGGTCGCGCCGCCGCCCTTGGACGGGACGATGATCTTCGCAAAGACATCCGGCCGCACGGCGCCCGGCGGTTCCTGCGCCGCCGGCTGAGAGGTCGCCTTTTCCGTGAGCGCCTTCCATTCCCCCACCGGCCAAGGCTCGTCATCAAAGGTCCATTGCTGAAAGCCGCCGGTTACCGCCACCGTTACCTGACCGCTCACGCGGACCTGCGGCTTGTCCGCGTCGATGCGGGCGCGGAAGCTCAGTTGCGTCGCCGCATCAAGAGCCACTTCGAGCATGCCCCACTTGCCCGCCTCGACGGTCATCCGCGGGTTGGAGTCCTTGCCGGGCAAGCGCAGTTCCAGATCGAACTGGCCTTGCTGCTTGGCCGGGCGGACACACAGTTGGGGCGTCTTGGCGTTGGCGGCGTCCTTGGGCTTGTCCGCTGCGCGCACTGTTGTCACCAGCATCACGCCGCCCAGCAACAGGGCAAACGCGCCGGTCATCATCATCGCGGTTCGGTTCATTCGGGTCATGGTGTTACACTCCTTCTGTAAGAGCCGGGCGACGCGGCCTTCCAGCCCGTCGGCGGCCGGTTCCACAATCCCCAGGGCGACGGCCAAACGCGGCCGGGCGATCTGCCCGATCCGCTCGGCCAGTTGCACCAGCACCTCGGCCAGCGCAAACCCATCGCCCTGGGTCCGCATCACGTAGTTATCGCAAATCTGCTCGCGCAGGTCCGTCAGCCGGCGGTTCAGCCAGTGAACCAGCGGGCACCACCAGAACAACGCCGCCGCCAGGCGCTGGAGCAGGCCGACCCAGATGTCGCGGTGGGCGATGTGGGCGGTTTCATGGAGGATGACCGCCTGGAGCTGCTCGTCGGTGAGTTCATCCAGCAGCGAAGCGGGCATGACGAGCTTTGGCCGAAAGAGGCCCAGGACCATCGGGATGGGTAGTGCGGGGCAGGTGCAGGCCCGCGGAAGCGAAGCCAGGCCCAGAAGCTCGGCGGCTCGTTGGATGCAGCGTCGCAGGCGTGGATCGTCGCAGGGCACGAGGAGGCGCCCGATGCGCATCAGGCGCAGCACGCCCATGGCCAGGTGCAGCAGCGATATGACTGTGCCAGCGGCCCAGATAGCGATGAGCCATGTGCAAAGAATCCGGCCCCAGGGGCGCGGGGGCTGGATGCGGGGCGGCGGCGTGGGCTCCGCCCGGCCGGGGGCGATATCGACGCGCGGGGAGATTGCCATCGTCTGTTGCACGTCCGCCGGCGGCATTGCTGCAGGTGGCGCAGGCACCGCGACGGGTTCAAGCCTGACCTGCACCAGCCCGGCGCGCGTGAGATGCGCTGCGGCGGCGATCAGCGGCGCCGCCGCCGCCAGGCACAGGGCTGTCAGGAGCAGTCCATAGCGCAGGGGCGTCGTCCGTCGCGCCAGATGCGCCGCCCCCAGGCCCAGGGTGGCGGCGGCGATGGCGGCCAGAGCAATGTGCGCTGCCTGCAACAACCGATCGTCAGACAACAGCATGGTGGTGATCCGGTCGATCATGGCCTGCCTCCTCTGCGCGGTCTTTCGTCGGCCGCCTGCTGAACGAGTTTGCGAAGTTGCTCGATTTGCGCTTGGTCCGTGTTCTTCCGGCCCAGCAGACTCATCACCAGGTCGGCCGCGCTGCCGCCGAAGAAGTCCTCGACGAACTCCTCGGCCAATTGTTGCTCGGCCTGGCGACGCTCCAGCGCCGCGAAATAGCGGTAGATCCCCTCGCGCTGTTCGCGACGGAGCCATCCGCGTCTTTCAAGACGATCGACCTGATTCAGCACGGTCGTGCGGCTGATGTCGCGGCGCTGCCCGATCTGTTCCCAGATGCCGGCGACCGTGCGCCCTTCGGCGCCGCTCTCCCACACCGCCTGCAGAATCTCAAACTGGGCGGCCGTGACTGTTCCTTGTGGCTGATGCATCGTGTCTGCTCCTTGACGACTGATGTCGTCATTATGACGCCGCCTGTCGTCATGTCAAGAGATTAGACGACGCAAGTCGTCAAAAGTTGCAGACATCTTCCTGCTATTGCGCAAAAACTCGCCCCAGCGGCGGCGCGGTGGTCCACGCGAGCTTGGGGCCCTTGGGCCCCCATTGGCCGACGGTGAGCGTCTGATCCTCACCGGCTGCGCCCGAGCGGCCGGGCCGGCGCCATTGCGGCCACTGGGCGTGCGCCAGCGTTGCGCCCCGCATCAGGATCGTCGCCAGTCCGATCGTCTTTTTCATCATGTCCTGAACTCCTCTGCAACCCCGGCCTGCAAACCGGCGGTCAGGCCCAGGTAATCTAACGCGCAGAAGGTCGGCCCCCTTATAGTGGCTGCTATGAAAATAGGCCGGCTCAAGAGGGTCCGTCCGCGCGATAAACCGTTGCTGTCAGAGCAGGTACATTTTCATTCCGCCGGGGCGGACGTCGCGTGGGGTTTCCACCGCAGCACGGTAACCCCCTTCAGGTCGCGCACAACGATTTCCCCGCCCGCAACCACGAGGTGCGCCCAACTGAAGAACTCCCGATCCACAATGACCCGAGCCGCGCCCAGTTCATCGTACTTCTCCGGTGTCGCCCGGATCAGCCGCAGGTTGCCCTCCTGGTCGAGCATGAGGATCTTTCGGCCCTGGGCCACCATGGTGACGAACTCGCTCAGCCGCGCCGAGGTCCATTTCACCATGCCGTCAGTCAGGTCGATGCACGCCACCCGGCCGTTGCGCAGATGGAGGTAGGCGTGGCCGTCGATCAGTACGGGGCTGCACAGGTATCCGCTCAAGCGGCTGCGCCAGATGAAGTCGCCACAGCGGACTTCCGCCGGCTGCGTAGTGGCGGTGGGCATCGTGGACGGCCGGGTCGTGGCCGCGACCAGAAACGAGCCCGAGTAGTTGCTGATGAAGATCGACTCGCCGTGAACCGCGGGCGTCAGGACGTTCATGCCCAGCATGGTGGGGATGGTCGTTCGCCAGCGGACGGTGCCGCTCCCCGGATCGACACTGGCAAGCTCCTGGCGCGTCTGTACGAGCAGTTGCGCGATCCCCCCGATGTGGGCGAGGATCGGTGTGGAGAAGGCGCCATTGGGCGATCTGCCGCCGCTGTCGGCCAGCGCTCGCCAGAGGATCTTGCCGCCGTCCGCCTCCAGCTTGACCAGCCCGCCGCCCGCCTGGATGAACACGTGCTCGCCCAGCACCAGCGGACCGGACACGCCGCCGAAGTCGGGCACGCGGCTGCCCAGTTGTTTCACCAAGTCCACGCGCCACAGTTCCTTGCCCGTCTCCGCATCGAGGGTAACCAGCACATCCCGCATGCTGAGCACGAACAGTCGCTTGCCGTCGGTGGCCGGTGTGGAACGAATCCACGAGCCGCCTCCCTGGCCGATGAACGCAACTTTCGCCTGGCAGTCCCAGGACGCCTCCCAGACTGTCCTGCCGGTGGCGCGATCCAGGGCCAATACGTGCTCGGCCTTCTCCTCGCGGGTGAGCGTGGTGTAGATCCGCCGGGTCGTCACGATGGGGGTCGAGAAGCTTGGGCCGGAAAGCGGAATGCGCCACCGTTGCTCGATACTGTCCGGGCCGAGGCGCTCGGGCCAGGGGTCTCCCTGGACGATCCCGTCCCTCGTGGGTCCGCGCCATTGCGGCCAATGCTCCTCGGGCGCAGCGACAGCGAGGAAAGGAGCGAATACGAGCAGCAAGGCGACGCGGTGGGCGGCCAGCAGCGTTGGACGCATGTATCTTCCTCGGCCAGACGTTCCAGATCACCGATATCAACCCGCAAGCACCGCGTTGGCGATTACCTCCCGCCGATCTTCGGGCAGATACTGAGGAGATTCAAGTCCGCCGGGACGGGTGTTGCGTGGAGTCGGGGTGAGGGCTAAACCGGGCCACCTCTCCGGAGCGCGTACCAGCGAATATACGAGGGGGTCCGCTCCTTTGTGCGAGCATCTGTTCATGCAAACGCCCTCGTAAAAACGGCAGAGTTCAGTCCTTGATATCAAAGGTCGAGCCCCTGTACGCGCCCTGGAATTCCTTTGGCTCCTGCCGGGTCAGTTCCTTAACTCGCCTCATCAGTCGCTCGCAGTTGTATCTGTCATTCGGGTCGTTGCATTCTTCCAGCTTCTTGTAGCCGTAGAACCAGTCCTTGACGTTGCCGGACACCACGGAGGAGAGGGTAACGGGGATGCTCTTGTCCAGTCCCTGCACCGTCTGGTTGTGGTATCCGCTGGCGATAACCCTGACGACCCTGCCCGCCGGATCCTCAACAGTCCAGACCACGGGCTCATAGGAGGTCAGCACAAGAATTCTTGCCTTCTTTACGTTGCCAAGACGGACCGTGACCGCTCCGATCGCCTGGACTCCTGGCTGCCGTTGCTTGCCTGGCGGGCAAGTCCCCTCGTACACTCCGATGACTTCGACTTCCGGATCAAGCATGCCCAAAAGTTGGCGGGCGCGCACGCGGGTCTCCGGATCGTTGGCCGGGCCGGCCGCCTCCTGGAGTCCCTGGCGGGTCGCCTCCCCAAGCTTGCTTAACTCCGCCGCGGCTGACTCGCGCGTCTCGAAGGCATCGTCGCCCAGTTGATGGATAAGGTGGCCGATGCGATCCGGCCGGGTGGACGGCGCCGTGGTGGGCTGCGTCGGTTTGGCGCCCAGTGCCGCCCCAACCGACACCAGCAGGCCCGCCGCGATCGCCAGGCCTGCCAGCGCCTGGCAAGACCTTGCCTTTGAGTGTGATGTCAGGACGTTGCCGCCGCGATCGGGAGAGTTCATCTTGACCTGCCTGCTGCGAATGCAAGCTCATCACCAGAAGCAGTACATCGTAAGCGACTTGCGCCCCGGCATCCAGTGGCCCTATGAGCGACCCTGATCGGAGCACATGGCTCCCTCACGCTCCGCCGTATGAGTTTACGATCGCCCCCCTGGCCTCCCCGTTTTCGTTGCCGTTCTCTCCTTGCGTTTGACGCGGCCCCTGCTACGCTCACGGGCGTCTTCCAAGTCTTCCAAAAGGCATTATATGAAATTCAGAGTCAATGGCGCCCATCGAGAATCGGGCAAAGACATCTGCGTCATGGTGGAGGCCGCCGACCAGGATGCCGCTTTGCAGGTTTGCAACCTCAAGGGGATTCTGGTCTCGCAAATCAAGCTCGTCTCCGCCGCCCCGCCGGCCCCCGCAGCGCCGCCGCCGGAGCCCGCGATGGACGACCTTGTCCCCCTGCCCGAGGCCCCCATGCCAGTCGCTGTCCGCGCGCCTGCCCGCCTGCGGGCCTCCGCTCCCGGCATGCTCAAGGATTCCTGGCTGCGTCAACCCATGCTATGGGTCGCCGCCCTCGTGCTGATTATCGGCGGCGGGTGGATCGCCTGGACCACGCTGGGCGGCAGCAGCGCCGCCAGCGCTTACAGCCGCTACATCCCCGACAATGCCGCCATGATCGGTTACTTCAACGTCCAACGCCTCAAGAAGTCCGAGCTGTACAGCGACACCAAGGGCTTGATCGAAGCTCGCCTTGCCCAATTGCCCGCCAACACCTCGCAACTCAAGGTTGAGCAGGTGTCTGAAATGTTTATCGCCGCCAAGGATATCCAGGACGCCACTGCGGTTTTCCGCACGCTTCAGGACTGCTCTGTGTCCGAAGCGTTTCCGCAAGCCAAGGCTACATCTTTCCCGCTGGCGGGCCTGGAACTCTGGCGGATGCCCGATCAGTCCTGCGCCGTCAAACTGGACAAAGGCTTGTTTGCGATGGCCCGAGACGAAAACGGCCTGCAGCAGCTCATCACCCGCCATAAAAGCAGCGGCAGCGGGCGTCTGAGCGCCGATATGGCCAATGCCTTCGATAACGTCAAAGGCGAGGACCATTGCGTGGTTCTGGGCTCAGCCCTGAAGAAGCTCATGCCGGACGGCTCGGCGCCGGACTTCAAAGCGCTGGGCATCGGTTTTTCCGCCGGCAGCTCCATCAGCCTGAAGATTTCCGTTAGTTTCACCGACCCCAATCAAGCCAAAGCCATCGTCAGCCAGTTTGACCAGGCGCGCAGCCAGCTCAAGAAGCAGCAGGCCATGCTCCCCGCGGGAGTAGCCTCCATCATCGACAGCATTCACTGCTCGCAGAGCAGCGACACCGTCAAGTTCCGCGCCACCGCCAAATACTCCGAACTCAAACCCCTGGTCACCGCGGCCGCCAGCGCCCTGCCGTCCACCGCGGGCCCCATGCGCCCCAAGGGACGCACGCCGCCAGCTCCAACACCCCTGCCCTGACCCTCCGACACCCAGCGCCTTAATCGGTACTCTCAATGCCCAGGTCCTTGACCTTCTTGTTCAGCGTATTGCGATTGATGCCCAGGAAATCGGCCGCCTTGGTCTTCACGCCTTCGCATCGCGCCAGGGCCTTCTCAATCAGGGCGTGTTCCATCTGGTCGATGGCCAGTTGATAGATCTCCCCCTCGCGCAGCTCGTAATCACTGACGGCCTGGTCGGCCAGCCGCCTGCAGAGACTCTGGATGCTCTCGCTGGACTGGGTGCTGCGCCGCTGCTGGGCAAACATCCGCACCGACAGCGGTAGCAGGTCCTCATTGAAATCCTCGCCGCTGCTCAGGACCACCGCGCGCTCGATGGCGTTCTCCAGCTCGCGCACGTTCCCCGGCCACGGATAGCGCAGCAGGATGCTCAGCACGTCGCGGCTGAGCCGGCGCAGCGACCGGCCGTTGATGGCGTTGTATTTGTCCAGGAAATAGTCAATCAGCGGCGGGACGTCCTCGCGGCGGTTGCGCAGCGGCGGTAGATAGATGCTGACCACGTTCAGCCGGTAGAACAGATCCTCGCGGAACTTGCCCCGCGCCACCTCCTCCTGCAAGTCCACGTTGGTGGCCGCAATGACCCGCACGTCCACCTTGACCGTCGCGGTATCCCCCACGCGCTCAAACTCCCGCTCCTGAAGCACGCGCAGCAATTTCACCTGCAATTGGGGCTCCAGCGTCCCGATCTCATCCAGGAAGATCGTGCCGCCGTCGGCGGCCTCAAAGCGCCCGATCTTGTCGCGGATGGCGCCGGTAAACGAGCCCTTCACATGCCCGAACAGCTCGCTTTCCAGCAGCGTGCCCGACAACGCCCCACAATTGACGCGCACAAACGGCTGGGCCTTGCGAGGCGAATTGTAATGGATCGCCTTGGCGATCATCTCCTTGCCGGTGCCGGTCTCGCCCAAAAGCAGCACGGTCGCCCGGCTGCTGGCCACTTGTCCCACGGTGGCGAAAACATCGTGCATGGCCGGCGAATCGCCAATGATATTTTCAAAGCGGTATCGGTCGCGCACCTGGCTGCGAAGGTTGCTGTTCTCCTCCAGCAGTTCTTCCTTCTGGCGCATGACCATGCGGTTCAGTTGCAGGATCTGGCTCAGGAAGGCCGCCACGATCGACAACAGGTTGCGGTCGGCCTCCAATTGGGATTGGTCGGCCGCCGGCCGGTCCACCGACAAAGCGCCGCTGGTGCGGCCTTCGGCCTTGATGGGAACGCAGATAAAACTGGTCTTGGCTCCCAACAGCACCGGATCGCGCGAGCCCGTGCGGTTCAGAAAGTCGGGCTCCAAGCTGATATCCGGGATCACCCGGGCCTTCCCGGTGGCCACTACATTCCCGGTAATACCCTCGCCCAACGCCCAACTGCCTCGGGTTACTTCTTCCGGGCTTAACCCGACTGCCGCTTCGATGCGCAGACGCCCTGTTGAGTCATCGAGCAGGACCAGCATCCCGCGATGCATATGCATTTGCTCTGACAGTAGTTGCATCACTTCCTGAAACGCTCGTGGCAGGTCCAGGGTCGACGAAAGCGTCTGGGCGATCTGAGTAAGAATGCCGATTTGCTGGTCAGCGGATCGAAGGCTCGCCTGTGAATTAAGCGACATGGGTGTTTCCTGTGTACACTGTAAGCAAATCGGCTTTTTCCGCAACGGTCTTCCGGGTGGCGGGGATCTGGTGGCCTTAGTTAACCCCCGACCGTGAAGGACCGATAGTTTCCTTGGATTGGCCCCGCGATGGTCGATCCAGGAAACTCACGTGGTGTCGCCCAAGTCTTCGCTGGCCGTCTCTCTGGCTTTAGTGGTCTTTGTATGTCTGGTCGGCACGTCCGCCACCGCCATGCTCATCGTCGAACGCGGCGCGACCGGCACCTTTGAGCTATCCCCCGGCCAACAGGCGCTGCTGCGAACACAGCTCCTGGCGTCACTGGGGCTGATTTCCCTGGCCAGTCTGCTGATGACGCTGGCGGTCATTCGCCGCATGCTGGCGCCCGTGCGCCAGTTGGCTGTTGCCTTGGAAAGCGCCGCCCCTGGCCAGCCGCAGCCTCAAATACCGCAGAATCTGCCCGGCCGTGAGCTGCAGCACCTGGCCGATGCCACACGCCGCATGCTCCAGCAAACCGCGCTGGCCAGTGCCAACGCCAAGGATGCCGAAACTGCCCTGGCCCGCCGCGCCCAGTCGGTGGACCGCCTTCTGGAATTCTCTCAAACGGTCCAAGGGGCCGGCCAGAGCGAGCAGGTCTACACCGCCCTGGCCCACTACCTGGAACGGGAGCTGGGCCTGGCGGGCATCGCCATACTGACCTACGAGGCCGATGCCGTGCCGGCCGTACAGGTTCGCGCGGTGCAGCCGTCAGCCATTGCCAACCCCCAGAGCCCGCTGGCGGACTTGGACGTGACGCTGTGCCCCTGCCTGCGACAGAACTTGGCCAAGCAATTTGCCCCCGACAACTCGCCGATTCGCTGCGCCATCGACCGCAGCTTGCTCTTGCCGGTCACCGCCCCGGCCTATTGCATCCCCTTCCATATCGGCAGCAGCATTCAGGGCGTGGCCCATATGGCGCTGCCCGAAAAACAGCAATGGGACGAGCAGCGGCGGGCCCTGGCCCAGACGTATGTCAACGCCGCAGTCAGCTCGCTGATCTCCTTGCATCTGCTGGAGCAGGCCGAAAAACAAAGCCTGACCGATTCGCTTACAGGGCTGTACAACCGCCACTCGATGGAGCGGCTGCTGCAGCGCGAAGTGGCGCTGGCCGAGCGTCATCACCATGCCATGTCGCTGGTGATGATCGATCTGGATCATTTCAAGCAGGTCAACGACGTCCACGGCCACGCCGCCGGCGATCACATGCTGCGGGCTCTGGCCGATTGCGTGCGCATGACGCTGCGCAAAACCGACCTGGCCTTCCGTTATGGCGGTGACGAACTGGTGATCGCCCTGCCCCAGACGCAGTTGGCTCAGGCCCAGCAGGTGGTGCAGAAGCTGCGACAGGCCTTTGCCGCGGTGGACTTCTCCCATGCCATCACGGGCTTGGACCGGCCTCCCACGCTGAGCATCGGCGTCGCCCAGCGCGCTGCACCCCATACCCTGGCCTTGCCGGCGCTGCTTGCGGCCGCCGACCAGGCCCTTTACGACGCCAAGGCGGCCAACCGCAACTGCGTGCGTATCTATCAGCCGCCGGAAGCGGCGTAGGTTCTCCCCCGCGGGGCGATGAAAGACATAGCTCTGGTACAGCGGCAGATGGTGGTACGGCATAGCCAGGATGCTGACGTAGACGGCCGTGCAATAAAGGCGCCCCACCCACCCACCCCCGCCAAGCCGCACAGCACCAACAGTAATGTGATCGCCGTATGGACATTCTGGCGCTTGCTTCGGGGCGCCGATCTCAGACCTATACACACAGTAGCCGGCCCATAGTTTGAGTTTCTTCTGCCACGATGCTATCTTTTGCCGCCACAGGAGCACACCCGTGAAAACACACCTTCTGAGCATCTTCTTGGTCATGGGCGGGTTGGTTGCCGGTTGTCAGAACAGCCCCAGGCAGCGCAATGCGCAAACAGCGGCCGACGACGCGGCCAGCGGGCAGATCGTCAGCCTGCCAGCGCAGGGCTTCCAGGCAGCCTGGCGCGCCAAGGTCGACAGTGATTCGCTACAGCGGCTGTACCTGACCGAAGACTTTGTCTTTGCCTATGACTCAGCCAATTACGTCCACGTGCTGCAGCGCGGCAGTGGCCGACTGGTCTTTGGCCAACAGATCGCCAAGGCGGGAACCCAGCTCTTCGGGCCGGTGCAATACAAGGAATGGATCTTCTTTCCCGCGACTTCGACACTGGAGGTCTACGACCGCAAGGGCAAGCTGGAACGCTCCATGCCCACCAACACCATCGCCTCGGCCGCCGTGGTGGACAAAGACCGCGGCATGATCTACCTGGGCAGCGGCGTGCGTATCGAGGCCATCGAGGCCAAACCGGAGCCCTACCGTGTGGTTCCCAAGTGGTCGAAGATGGCGTTTACCTCCGGGCAGTTCACAGCCGCCCCGGCGGTCCACCAGGGCGTGGTCTTTGCGGGCTGCCGTGACGGTGGCGTGTATGCCATGAAAGGCGACGATGGCCTGGCTATCTGGCCGCTGCAGCGCGACTCGGGCTTTGGTTTCCGCACCTTCGGCTCCATCCTGGCGGACGTCAAAGCCGACGGCTCGGGCGTCTATGCCGCGTCGACCGATTCCAAGCTCTACTGCCTGGACCTGAACACCGGCATGGTGCGCTGGTCCTACTATGCCCAGGAGAAGCTGGACGAGAACAACGCCCCGGTGCTGGGCAACGATCTGGTGTACCTCTATCACCGCGGTGCGGGCGTCGTCGCCATCGAAAAAAGCTCAACCGAGGCGCCGGTGCGCTCGGCCAAATGGGCGGTCAAGAACGCCATCCAGTTCCTGGCCCAGGATGACAAGACGGCCTACCTGCTGGGCGCCGACCGACGCATCATGGCCGTCGACAAGCAAAACGGCGCGGTGAAGCTCACCTCCCAGCGCAATGATTTTGCCGCCTTTGCCGCCAACCCCAAGGATGCCACGATCTACGCGGCCACGGCCGGCGGCGACGTCTATGCCATCAAGCCCGTCGTCCGGGCAGGCGCCATGGGCGAACTGGTCCTGGAAACAGAAGCCAAACCTTTGGAGCTGGCCGCCCGCCAGTGACAGAGGTGCCTGGCTGCACGCAAAAGCAAGGAAGCCGTCAGCGCAGGGATCACCTGTGATGCCGGCTTCCTGTGGTTTAAGGGAGCCTGTTTCATAAAGGAGGATGCATGTCCGAGCGCGTGACCCTCAAGCGAGCCTTGATCTCCGTTTCCGATAAGACCGGCATCGTGGAATTCGCCAGCGCCCTGCAGAGCCAGTTCGGAGTCGAACTGCTGAGCACTGGCGGCACGGCCAGCGCCCTGCGCCAGGCGGGCCTGACGGTTCGTGATGTGTCGGAACTGACCGGCTTCCCGGAGATGATGGACGGGCGCATCAAGACGCTGCATCCCAAGGTGCATGGCGGACTGCTGGCGGTGCGCGACAACCCGCAGCATGCCGCCGCCATGCAGGCGCATGGCATCGTGCCCATCGACCTGGTCTGCATCAACCTTTATCCGTTCGAGCAAACAGTCGCCAAGCCCCGCGTCGCGCTGGAGGAAGCCATCGAAAACATCGACATTGGCGGCCCCAGCATGGTGCGTTCCGCGGCCAAGAACCATCGCTATGTGCTGGTGGCCACGTCGCCGGCCCAGTATGGGCCGATTCTCCAGACGCTGCGTGAGAACCACGGCACCACTGACTATGCCTTCCGCCTGGCCCATGCGGCAGCGGCCTTTGCCCTGACCAGCCAATACGACACCGCCATTGCGGCCTACATGGCCACCCAGACCGGTCCGGCCGAAGCTCTGCCGCCGCGGCTGCCCCTTTCGCTGAAGCGCAAGCAGAGTCTGCGCTATGGTGAGAACCCCCACCAGCCGGCCGCGCTATACGTGGACCGCCAGCCGGCCGAAGCCTCGGTCGCCTTTGCCGCGCAGCTCCATGGCAAGGAGCTGTCATACATCAACCTGCTGGACGCGGACGCCGCCCTGGCCGCAGTCAAGGAACTGGATGCGCCCGGAGCCTGCATCGTCAAGCACGCCACGCCCTGCGGCTTTGCCGTCGGCGCTGACGCCGTGCAGGCCTTCGAGCGCGCTTACGCCGGAGATCCGCTGGCTGCCTTTGGCGGCATTCTGGCACTCAACCGGCCGGTGGACTTGCGCACGGCCCAGGCGTTGACCAGCGCCGGTGAAGGCAAATGGTTTGTCGAAGTCATGGTGGCGCCCAGCTTTGCCGCTGACGGGCTGGAACTGCTCAAAAACCGCTGGAAGAACGTGCGCCTGCTGCAAGTTGGCGATTTGGCCGCCGGTGGCGCAACACGGATCGATCCGGCCGAGCTGCACATGCACAAGATCGTCGGCGGATACCTCGTGCAGCAGCGCGACCTGGCCGGCGCCGACCAGGCAACCTGGAAGGCCGTCTCCAAACGCCAGCCCACGGCCAGGGAGATCGCCGATCTGAAGATCGCCTGGCTGGCGTGCAAGCATATCAAGTCCAACGCCGTGGCCATCGCCACGGGCGGCATGCTGGTGGGCGCTGGGGCCGGCCAGCAGGACCGCGTGAGTTCCTGCCGAATCGCCATCACCAAGGCCGCCGGGCGCGCCACCGGCGGCGTGGCGGCATCGGATGCGTTCTTCCCCTTTGCCGATGGGCCGCAACTTCTGCTCGATGCCGGCGTCAGCGCCATCATCCACCCCGGCGGCTCGGTGCGTGACCAGGACACCCTGGACCTGTGCGACCAGCGCGGAGCAGCGCTGATCCTGACCGGCCAGCGGCACTTCCGGCACTGATCGACTCGCCCGGCCTGTCGTGCCCGCCCTGCCGTTTGATACTCGGCGCCCTGCGCTCCTATCGTCCTGCATTCCAACAAGGAGCGGAATATGGCTCGATGGCAGGTATTGACGTTATTGGGCGGCGTGGCGATCTCCGTAGCAGCCTGGGCGCAGCACGCTGCGCACCAGCCGGCCACAGCACCGGCGGCCGCTGCCGCGGTGGCCGTGGTGCATCCCCTGGGCGACAGCAAGGTGCGCGGCCTCGTGCGCTTTAGCCAGACCGGCCAGCAGGTGCGCATCGTCGCCCAGATCGAGGGACTCGCACCCGGCGGCAAACACGCCATCCACATTCACGAATATGGCGATTGTAGTTCTCCCGATGGAATGAGCGCCGGCGGGCATTACAACCCCGAAAACCACCCCCACGGCCTGCCGGACCAGGAGCCGCGCCACGCCGGAGATTTCGGAAACCTCCAGGCGAACGACAAGGGCATCGCTCGGCTGGAACTAGCCGTCAACAACCTGAGCATTGCCGGCCATCACAACCCCATTATCGGCCGGGCGGTCATCATCCACGCCAAGCCCGATGATGGTGGCCAGCCGGTGGGCAACGCCGGCGGGCGCATCGCCTGCGGCGTTATCGGCCTGGCCAAGGCGCAATAAAAAACCATCCGCGGCGCGCCTGGCGCACCGCGGATGGGGTTAAAAACCTCGCTGTCAGTTAGGCGTTGACCGTTTCTTCCTTGCGGTCGCCGGACAGTTCGGCATCCACTTCGCGCATCTCCGCCGTCTCGCGCTTGGACTTCACGATCGCCCAGACGATTAGCAGGATAAACACGATGACCAGGATCAGGCCCGTGCCGGCCTTGGTGCTGATCCCGGTCGGGGTCTTATTGACCAGGTTGTAACGCAGCACCACCGAGGTCAGGCTGAGCATGGCGACCATGTTCATCACCTTGACCAGCGGATTGATGGCCGGGCCGGCCGTGTCCTTCAGCGGGTCGCCCACGGTGTCGCCGGTGACGGCCGCCTTGTGCTTCTCGGAGCCCTTGCCGGTCAGTTCACCGCGCGGCTCGTCCTCGATCATCTTCTTGGCGTTATCCCAGGCGCCGCCGGCGTTGGCCATGAACACGCCGAGCATCACGCCCGACACGATCATGCCCGCCAAAAAGCCGCCCAGGGCATACGGCCCCAGCAGCAGACCCACCAGAATCGGGCTGAGCACGCCCAGCAGCGCCGGGCCGATCAGCTCGCCCTGGGCCGCGCTGGTGCACAGATTCACTACGCGGCCGTAATCGGGCTTCTTGGTGCCGGCCATGATGCCAGGATCGCGGAACTGCAGGCGGCATTCCTTGATGATGTAGAAAGCCGCCCGGCCTACCGCGCGGATGAGCATCGAGCTGAACAGCCACGGAACCACGCCGCCGATCAAGAGGCCGATTAGCACCTCGGGCTCGGCCACCGTCAGCTTGCTGGCAAAGGCCGCGTACTGCGCCGTGGACATGTTGACGATCTGGTCTTCGCTGCCCATCGCCAGCACGGCGATGAACGAAGCGAACATCGACACCGCCGCGATCACAGCCGAGCCGATGGCGATACCCTTGGTCTCAGCCTTGGTGGTGTTGCCCACCGCGTCCAGGTCGGCCAGGATCTGACGGGCGCGCTTATAGCCTTCCTCGCCCATCTCGGCCTTCTCATAGCCCATCTCGCCAATGCCGTTGGCGTTGTCGGCCACCGGCCCGAACACGTCCATGGAGATGGTGTTGCCGGTGAGGGTCAGCATGCCGATGCCGGCCATGGCCACGCCATAGGCGATAAACACCGGCGAGCTGCCGTAGTAGCAGAACACTGACAGGGCGATCGACACCGCCATCACCAGCGTCGCCATCACGGCCGACTCATAACCCACGGCAAAGCCCTGGATGATGTTGGTGGCGTGCCCGGTTTGGCACGACCTGGCCAGGCTCTTCACCGGAGCGTGCGAGGTATGGGTGTAGTAGCTGGTGAGCTTGTTCAGCACGATCGCCAGGATGATGCCGATGAGGCACGTGAGGATAGGCCGCACGTCGGCGCCCAGCACCATGTACCAGTGATCGAGGGTGAAGACGCCCTTGCTGTCGAGGAAGCCCGCAATGGCCTGGGGATAATCCTTGAAGTATTGGTCGTTGAAGCGTAGATACGCAAGGCCCAGGAGCACAAAGCCCGCCACCGAGATCAGCGAGCCGATCCAGAAACCGCGGTGTACGCTGTGCAGGGCGGTATCGCTGGTGTCGTTGGGGCCGGCCTTCACGGTGTAGGTGCTGATGATCGAACCCAGCACGCCGATGCCGCGGACCAGCAAGGGGAAGATAACGCCCTTGTGGCCGAAGCTGGCCATGCCCAGGATCATCGCCGCCACGATGGTCACTTCATAAGACTCGAAGATGTCGGCCGCCATACCGGCGCAGTCGCCGACGTTGTCACCGACGTTGTCGGCGATGGTGGCGGCGTTACGGGGGTCATCCTCGGGGATGCCGGCCTCCACTTTGCCCACCAGGTCAGCGCCCACGTCGGCCGCCTTGGTGTAGATGCCGCCGCCGACACGCATGAACAGCGCCAGCAGCGTGCCGCCAAAGCCAAAGCCCAGCAGGGCTTCATAAGCCTGTTCACCATAGACCAAAAAGATCATGGTGCCGCCCAGCAGACCCAGGCCGTCGGTCAGCATGCCGGCCACGGTGCCGGTGCGATAGCCAAGCTGCATGGCCTCGCCATAGCTCTTACGGGCGGCAGCCGCCACGCGCAGATTGCCGGCGGTCGCCAGGCGCATGCCCACGAAGCCGACCATCCAGCTAAACACAGCGCCGATCAGAAAGGCACCGGCCCGGCCATAGGCGAAGGCCGGCTGCTGATACTTCGTGAAGTACAGCAGGACGGTGATGACGACAATCAGCGGCCCGATCTTGCGGAATTGGGCTCCGAGATAGGCGTTGGCGCCTTCGCGCACCGCGTCGGCGATCTCCTGCATCTTCTTGGTGCCGGTATCGGCCGCCAGCACCTGTTTGCGCAGCATCAGGGCATACACCAGCCCCGCGATGGCAATCAGCAGGACGATAATCAGACCGGCCTGCTCGCCGAAGTTGAACTTGCTGCTGGTAAAGGGCTCGAACCAATGAACCTTGTGAGCCGCGGCAGGCGAAGCCTGGGCGGAGGTCACCGCCGAAGCGGCCTTGTCGGCCGCGCTGGCGGCATTAGCCTGCCAGGCCAGGCAGCCGACAGCCATCGCCGCCATCAGCCAAAGGCCGACCGATCTGCTTTTTCTACTCGTGCGGATACGTCGCATGCTTCTGAACCGTCCTTCCAATCAATAGCGATAACAAAGGGTTTGGCCGGCAAGACGCTCGCCGGCCGTTGATATCACTGGTTGTCGCCGCCGCGCCCTGAGTCGCGGGCGGCACAGGCTATGGCCTTGCTCAAACACGCCGCCAGGCACAACGGACAACCTGGTCCGCTGCCGCCGGGTCGGCATTATGCAGCGGACGCCACGAGTTGTAAACTAGCCAAGCGGCTCGCTGAAGAATTAGCGCCTGGGGGGCGCCCCGATCCTGGCGATGGGCGCGCCGCCCCGTCGCTACTCGGCCAGCAGCTTGGGAATCAGTTCCTCGTAGTTCTGCCGCGCCTCAACGGTGCGCACGACGCCCTTCTTGTCGATCAGGAACATCGTGGGAATGCCGGTGATGCCATATTCCTTGGCCAGAGCGTGCCAGCCGGGGTTGGCCTTATCAAAAAGCTGGGGCCAGGGCATGTCCTTGTTATCGGCCAGGAAGGCGGTCAGGTCGTCGGCCTCGCGGTCGCAGGAAACACCGACGACTTCCAATCCCTTGGCATGGAAGTCGGCGTAGGCCTTCTTGAGCCGAGGCAGTTCCTCGCGACAGGGCCCGCACCAGGTGGCCCAGAAGTCAACCAGGATCACCTTGCCCTTCATCTGCGCGCTGGAGAACCGGGTGCCGTCGACCTTCACGCCTTCGATGGTCAGGGGCTTGCCTTCCAGGGACTTGAGCTTGGTGCCTTCCTCCAGGCGGGCGGCGATGCGCTTGGCGGTCTGGGTCTTGATCTCCTCGGTGACGACTTTCACCGCGGCGGTCTTCAGGTCCGCGGACGCCGCACCCATCTCCGACATGCCCATCAAGGCGTGGGCCAGGGCGTCATTCAGCGGGTCGGCCTTGGCCATCTTGCGGGCCTCGTCCAGCAGCTTCAACTGGGCCGGGGCATCCTGGGCCGCGCGCCACCAGCGCAGCGTCAGCAAGGCGGCCTTGCCGGCCGCAGCCTCGGCCGGCTGGTCGGCGCGGTCGGCCGCGGTGACCAGCGCCGCCTCCGAAGGGGCATCCCCCAGCAGCGCCAATAACTGGAGCATGGAGAGGCGAACCGGCCGCACATAGTCCACCGGCACGTTCTGCACAGTGGCCATCTCTTCGACTCCCCTGAGCGTCCGCTTGAACAGCGGAATGGCCTTCTCGGCGACCTGTTTCCGCTTGGCCGGGTCCATCAGTTCCTTGGGCGGGCCGATCAACTCCATCAGTTCCTTGCCGGTCGCCTGCAGGTCTTGGTTGATCTGTTCGACGGTGCGGGCCGCACGGGTGGTGGCGGCCGTGGCCGGCGCCTGGGCCGCGGCCCTGGGCAATGCGGCCGACAGCAGCACCAACGCCAGCAGACAGAGCGAAAAACGCTTCATGGTATCCTCAGTCACAAGTACAACCCCCAGACGATACTCAAGATGCCAAAGGCTAACAGAACGGCCGCCAAGGGCAACAAGACCGCACCGCGACCGGCGACGGGGTCGTCAACTACGCCCCCAAGGCGGCAATGATCGCGCCAAGATCATCGGGCACCGGCACCGGCCGATTGACCAGCCGGCCGGCCGGCTCGCTGCGGGGGGCAGTATCGGCGGCCGCTTTTAAGTCTACGCCCGTGTGATATTTCACGGTGACATTGGGGTCTTTCAGCTCGTGGCCGGTAAGGATGCAGACCACCTGCTCCTCGGGTCCGATCACCTTCTGGTCGATCAGCAGTTTCAGACCCGCGACGCTGGCGGCGCTGGCCGGTTCGCAGCCAAAGCCAAAGCGCGCCACCAAGGCGCGCATCTCCAGAATTTCCTCGTCGCTGACCTGGCGCGTCAGGCCGTTCATGATGGCCAGCGCCCGCAGCGCCTTGGGCAGATTGACCGGCCGAGAAATCTCGATGGCGCTGGCGACCGTATGGGGGTGATAGCCGCGACGGTCCATGTCGGCATACAGGGCGTCGATTTTCGCCTGGTCGTAGCGCCCGTCGCTCCAGCGCACCTTCTGGTTGGCGTACAGTTCGTGCAACGTATTGGCCCCGGTGGCGTTGATCACCGCCAGGCGGGGAATTTTGCGCACCAGGCCCAGTTCCTTCAGTTCCTCAAAGGCCTTGCCGAAGGCCGAGCAGTTGCCCAGGTTGCCCCCGGGGACGATCACCCAGTCGGGGCTTTGCCAGTCCAACGCCTCCAGCACGCGGTACATGATGCTCTTCTGGCCTTCGAGGCGGAATGGGTTGACGCTGTTCATCAGGTAGATGCCCAGCTCCGGCCGATCCTCCGCGATCTGGCGGATGCGGCGCAAACAGGCGTCAAAGTCGCCCTGAATCTGTAGCGTCAATGCCCCGTAGTCCAGAGCCTGCGAGAGCTTGCCCAAGGCGATCTTGCCGCTGCCGATAAAGACGATCCCCTGCATGCGCGCCAGCGAGGCAAACATGGCCAGGCTGGCGCTGGTGTTGCCCGTGGAGGCGCAGGCCACGCGCTGCGCCGCCACCATCCGGGCATGGGTAAACGCGGCGGCCATGCCGTTGTCCTTGAAGCTGCCACTGGGGTTGAGACCCTCGTATTGCAGCAGCAGACGCCCCGGGCGCATGCCCAGTTCCCGGCCCAGCAGATCCGCCTGCTGCAGCACGGTGCGCCCCTCGCCGATGGTCACGATGTCATCCTCGGTGCGGTAAAAGGGCATCAGCTCGCGAAAACGCCAGACGCCCGAGAAATCCAGCCGCCCCTCGGCACTGATGCCCTTGGTGCTCCAGCGATGCTCAAAGAAATTCAGGCTCTTGGGCGCCGGCAGCCGCGACCAGTCGTAACGTACATCCAGCAGGCCCTGGCACCGGGCACAGGCGACATGCACTTCAGTGACCGGATAGGCCTGGCGGCAGTCGGGGTTGATGCACTGTTGGCGGGCGGATTCGCTCATGGGCTGCAGATTACTCGACGCGCCCAAAGCTGCAAAGGCCCACGCTCCCCGTCCCCCCGGCCAGAAGAACACCTATCCGCGAAACCGCGTCACTTCCATGTCGCGCTCGCGCTGCCGGGCCGTGGCCCGGCGAAGGGTGCGTCTCTCTCGCCAATTGAGGCTGTGCATGCCATGGGCCGAGACCTTCGCCAAAATGGCGTCGATGTGCGTTTGCTCGGCCTGCTCTTTAGCCGCGCGCCGCCGGGCCCGCCGGATGACGCGCTTGCTCAGGTGGCGGTGGTGGCGGCGCTCGGCCCGCATCGAGGCGCTGTAGTCCAAAGCGCCCAGGAAACCCTCCGGTCCCAGCTCGCGCAACATGGTCCGCCGCTGGTAGCAGGTCATAAAACCCGCCAGGGCGATAAACACCAGCAAAAAGTCCCATGTGACAAAGCCCACCCCCGCCAGCACGCCCGCCCCCACCATGCCGGTGATGCACGAGAGGTACATGGAGCGGTAATAGCCGATTTTCGGCCACAGAATGGCCTGCAGCATCTGGCCGCCGTCCAGGGGATAGATCGGCAGCAGGTTGAACAGCAGAAGCAGGTAGGAGACGAAGAAGACCAGCCCCAGGTAGTAAGCCGGGCCGGCCCAGGCCAGCCGCGGCGCAAACGGGTTAAGCGGAACGTGGCGCAGGCTGGCACCGTCCAGGATGTAAATGGCAAGCCCCGCCAGCCCGCAGATCAGCACGTTCACCAGCGGCCCGCCCAGCACGGTCACGAACGTCGGCCAGGGCCTCTGGGGCGGATTGGTGTAAGCCAGACCGCCAAGCGGCCACAGCAGTATCTCGTCGGCCTCGCCGCCCATCCGCAGGGCCGCGACACAATGTCCAAATTCGTGAAGCAGCACGACGGCGAAGAGAATGCCCATGCTTAGGGCCGAGGTCTTAAAGGCCCACCACCAGTCAAAACCCGGTCCCCGATGGCCGGGCGGAAACAGCAGCGACAGGAGGATGAAGATGACCAGCGTCGCATGGACACGCACGCGGATGCCAAACCAGGTCCCCAGGGGTACGGCACCCATGAGAAAAGACCAGATCGAGCGCCCCAGGGCGCCCGAGGGTCGTTCGTAATAATCCCGGTCTTGCCAACTCATGTTTGCGACTGCGTTTGTGCTGTGTTGACCGACGGTCCAAGGCGCTGATGGAACAGCAGACCAGCAATCGTCTTGCCATCGATGATGCGCCCGTCGCCGATCATCTCAAGGGCCTGCTCGATGCCCATGGGCGCCAGCTCGATTTCCTCCCCCTCCTCCAGCGCGCTGGCCGTTCTGCGCAAATCATAGGCGGCAAACAGGTACATCTTCTCGGTCAGCACGCCCGGCGAGGTGTAGAAGCTGCCCAATAGTTGCAGCCGCCCGGATTGATAGCCCGTTTCCTCCTCGAGTTCGCGGGCAGCGCAGGCCGCCGGCTCTTCGCCCTTCTCCAGGGTGCCGGCGGGCAGCTCCAGCAGGGCCTGGTCAATGGCATAGCGATAATTGCGAATGAGCAGCACCGTGCGGGCATCCAGCAGCGGCACGATGGCCACCGCCCCGCGGTGCGCTACGACCTCGCGCTGGATGCGCTGGCCCTGGGGGCCGCGCAGGTTGTGCAATTCCAGCCTAACCTTGCTTCCACTGTAGACGATCTGTTTTTCGATCAGTGTGTACTGCATGTCGGCCATTATAACGCCGGTTGCATCGCGGTCGGCACTCGTTAACCTGCTGCCCAGGCGATGTTCATCGCACTGGCCCAAGCTGACTCGATCGGGCTGCTCCTGGCGCAAATCGGGCTGATCCTGGCCCTGAGCCGCCTGGTGGGCGCGCTGTTCGCGCGCCTGCGCCAGCCCCAGGTCATGGGCGAGATGATCGCCGGCATCATGCTGGGGCCTTCGCTGCTGGGGCTGCTGTGGCCCACCGGCTACGGCGCGATCTTCCCGCCGGTGAGCATCGGCTACCTGGACTATGTCAGCCAGATCGGCGTGATCTTCTTCCTGTTCCTGGTGGGCCTGGAACTGGAGCCCTCCCTGATCCGCAGCCGCGGCCGCGCCGCCCTGGCCATCAGCCTGGCCAGCATCCTCCTGCCCTTCGTGCTGGGCGCGGCCCTGACCTGGCATATGTATTACCGCTCAGGCCAGGCGCTGTTTGACAGCCATCGCGTTTCCTTCGGCGCCGCGGCCATGTTCATGGGGGCGGCCATGAGCATCACCGCCTTCCCGGTGCTGGCCCGCATCCTCACCGAGCGCAACCTTCACAAGACCAACCTGGGAGCGGTGGCCATCACCTGCGCCGCGGTCAATGACGTGGCCGCATGGTGCCTGCTGGCGGTGGTCATCGCCGTGGCCCGCGTGCAGAACCCCACCCACGCCCTGTGGACCGTGGGACTGGCCACCGTTTACGTCGGGCTGATGTTCCTGCTGGTGCGGCCGTTTTTGTCGCGCCTGGAGATCGTCTACGAACGCCAGGGCCGGCTCAGCCAGAACGTGGTGGCGGTCATCTTCATGCTGGTGCTGGCATCCTCGTTCGCCACGGCGGCCATCGGCATCCACGCCCTGTTCGGGGCCTTCATGATGGGCGTGATCATGCCCAAGAGCACCCCGTTCATCCGCCACCTGGCGGAAAAACTGGAGGACTACACCGTCGTGCTCTTCCTGCCGGTGTTCTTTGCCTACACCGGCATCAAAACCAACCTCAACCTGCTGCTGGCCGATCCACACCTGTGGATGTACGCGGGCCTGGTGACGGCGGTGGCCTGCGCCGGCAAGATCGGCGGGGCCATGCTGGCCGCGCGCTTCTGCCGCCTGGGCTGGCGCGAATCATCGGCCATCGGCATCCTCATGAACACCCGCGGGCTGATGGAGCTGATTATCCTCAACATCGGCCTGCAACTGGCGGTCATCAACCACAACGTGTTCGCGATGATGGTCTTGATGACCCTGGTCACCACGGCCCTGACCAGTCCCCTGCTGCAATGGATCTACCCGGCCCGGCGGCTGGGCGTGCCGGACCAACGCCAGGCCGGCTATTCCATCCTGATCCCCGTCTCCCTGCCCAAGAGCGGCGGGCCACTGGTGCAACTGGCCGACGCTCTGATCGGTCCGGAGCGCAACGGCGCCCGGCTGTATGCCCTGCATCTGCGCCGGCCGGCCGACCACGAGGCCTATCGCACGGGACTGGACGAAGCCGACTCGCCGCGCGACGAGGCCCTGGCGCCGCTGCTGGCCCAGGCGCGCAACCGCAGTCTGCCCGTCGAGCCGCTGTCGCTGGTCAGCCGCGAGGTGGCCGGCGACATCTGCGCCCTGGCCGCACAGCGCAAGGTCAACCTCGTGCTCATGGGCTTTCACAAGCCGGTCATCGGCCGCACCATCCTCGGCGGCACGGTGCACCGGGTCCTCAGCCACTGCGAAGCGCACGTGGCCATCTTCGTGGACCGCGGCTTCCGCAGCGCCCGGCGCATTTTGGTGCCCTACCTGGGGAGCAACCACGATCACCTGGCTTTGGAGCTGGCCTATCGCATGGCCCGCAACGTCGGGGCCCAGGTGACGGTGCTGCACGTGGTGCCGCCCATGCGCAGCGAGGCCGGCAAGACCCTCAACGCCAAGGGCGCGGTCGAGCGGGTGTTCAACGATCCGCTCTCGCCCACGCCGGTGGTCTTCCGCATCGTGGAGGACCCCTCGCCAGTGGGCGTGGTGCTCTATCAGGCCCAGCAATTTGACCTGGTCATCGTCGGCGTGGCCGAGGAATGGGGCCTGGAATCGCACCTGTTCGGCTGGCGCCCGGAGCGCATTGCCCGCGACTGCCCCTGCTCGCTGGTGATCGTGCGCAAACACGGCGGGGCCTCGCTGGCCGGCGTGCCGCCAGTCTAGTTGGTAGTTGGTGGTTTGTCGTTCTGAACGCAGTGAAGAATCTGCACGCTCAGCGGCTGTCGATAACCAGCGCCCGCCCGCCGGCGAGCCGATCATCTCTCGCAACGACGCAACGGCGCCACGGAGGAGAAACGTTGCGTCGTAGCGCCGTGGCGAGAGTTCAACAGAAGAGCTGGAGCCGCGGATTTACGCAGATAAACACAGATGAAGTGTCTTTGTCCGCGTGCATTGCGGTTCAGCTATCGGTGTTGATCGGTGGTTACAAAGTTTCCCACCCTTCGCGATTCCTTCGCGTGCCCTGATCTGCATTCTACCCCCTCCCCGGCCCTCCACCCGGAATACCGGGGGAGGGAGAATGGCAGAGTTGGTAGTTGATGATCTTCGCGATTCCTTCGCGGCGTCGCGCCTTCGCGAGTTCTGGAGAAACTACAGCTTACTGCGTGCGCGGGTCTGATGGGGCGGGCATGCGGAAAGGAGCCAAGCTGGAGCTTGCCGTTCCCGGCGGAGTCGGCGCTTTTTGGCGTTGGATCGAGCCGGCCGATACATTACCATTCGCCCCATGGGCGCTTGATCCACGGCCGTTCTATGCCGATAAGAGTATAAAGGACTGCAAGCCCCCTGAACCCACGACTATGACAGCCCCCACCCAGCCAGCAGACGTTGTGTCCCCGGTTGCTTACGCCGGTGATGGTCAAGAGCGGCCGGTTACGGCCACCAAGCTCTCGATTGTCATTCCCGTTTACAACGAGCAGGCCACCATCCAGCACCTGGTGGGCCTGGTGGTCAAGGCGCCGCTGCCCCAGGGCGTGGTGCGAGAAATCATCTGCGTCAACGACTGCTCGCGCGATGGCACCGCCGCCAAGCTCGACGAGCTTCCGCGGCTGTTTCCCGACGTGCAGTTTTGCATCCTGCACAAGCCGGAAAACCAGGGCAAAGGCGCTGCCCTGCGCGATGGCTTTGCCCGCGCCACCGGTGACCTGGTCATCATCCAGGATGCCGACCTGGAATATGACCCGGCCGACTACACCAAGCTGATCACGCCCATCCTCGAGAACAAGGCCGACGTGGTCTACGGCAGCCGCTTCATCGGCGAGCCGCACCGCGTGCTGTATTTCTGGCACTCGCTGGGCAACAAGATGCTGACGATGTTCAGCAACATGTTCACCAACCTGAACCTGACGGACATGGAGGTCTGCTATAAGGTCTTCCGCAAATCCGTGCTGGACCAGATCACCGTCCGCTGCAACCGCTTTGGCTTTGAGCCGGAAATCACGGCCAAGATCGCCAAGATTCGTCCGCGGTTGCGCATCTTCGAGGTGGGCGTGGCCTATTACGGCCGCAGCTACGAGGAAGGCAAGAAGATCACGTGGTGGGATGGCGTGAAGGCCATCGCGACGATCATCCGCTTTCGGTTCAGTAGTTGATGGTTGATAGTTGGTCCGTGGTCAGGAGATAGGAGTCAGTAGAGGGTCCATGGGTCCGATGGTCAGTAGTGAATGGCGCAATACGTTGGTAGTTGGTGGTTGGTAGTTGATGGATGAACCCCAAACCCTAAACCCCAGACCCCAAACCCCGGCTGGGGTAGTTGGTAGTTGGGAGTTGTGGCCGTAGAATCTGCGTTGGTATGGCCAAGCGAGACTACTACGAGATCCTGGGGCTGTCGCGGGGCGCGGGCGCCGACGAGATTAAGAAGGCCTATCGCAAGCTGGCCCGGCAATATCATCCCGACGCCAACAAGAACGATCCCCGCGCCCAGGAGAAGTTCATTGAGGTGCAGGAAGCGTATGATGTGCTTTCCGACGAGCACAAGCGGCGCAATTATGACCAGTTCGGCCATGCGGGCGTAGGCGTGGAGGCCGGCCCGGGCGGCGGGCGGCACCCCGATCCCTTCGAGGCGTTTCGCCGGGCCCAGCAGGCCGGGCGCAGCGGTCGGCAGTGGCGCGCCAGCCCCAACGTCACCGTGGAGGATTTTGAGGACGTTGGCGGCCTGGGGGACATCTTTGAGCAGTTTTTTGGCGGCCGGGCCGGAGGGGCTGCGGGGGTCGGAGGGGCTGCACGCGGGCGCGCACGGGCGGCGCCGGTGCCCGAGCCCGAGGATGTGGAGTATCCGGCCACACTGAGCTTCGAGCAGGCCGCCCGCGGCACGACGTTGCCGATCCAGATCAATCGCGGCGGGCGGCTGGAGAGCATCGAGGTCAAGATTCCCGCGGGCGTGAAGGATGGCTCGCGTGTGCGCATCAAGGGCAAAGGCCAGGACATCGGCGGGCGGGTCAGCGATCTTTACATCGTGACCCGCGTGACGCCGCATCCGCACTTCCGCCGCGATGGGCTGGACGTGATTCTGGACCTTCCGATCAGCATGTACGAGGCGCTGCTGGGTACGAAGGTCGAGGTGCCTACACTTGAGGGGCCGGTGACGCTGACGGTGCCGGCGGGCACCAGCAGCGGCGCCAAGTTGCGGATCAAGGGCCGTGGCGTTCACCGCGGCAGCGAGCACGGCGACCAACTGGTGCTCATCAAGGTGCTGGTGCCGCGAACGCTGGATGCCGACGACAAACACCTGGTGGAGAAACTGGCTCGCAAGCATCCGATCGACGCACGCTCCGATTTGAAGTGGTAAAGCGCATGGGCACGCCCACCGGCCGGCCGGGCCGATCCATCCTCGCAGCGGTGGCTTTTCTGGTCAGCTTCTCGCTGCTGCTGCTGGTGGTGTGTTATCGGTTTCTGATTCCGGCCATTTCGGCGGCGACGGCGACCACGCTGCCGGCCCACCGGCGCGAGCTGCGGGCCTTGTCGACGCTGATGCTGGCCTTGCTGTTGGTGGCGCTGGTGCTGGGCTTGATCCTGACGTTCCCCCTGGCGCGAATGCTTTTTCCGCGCCGCACCAGCCCGCGGGCGCGCACGCAGTATCCCGATGCGTGGACCGAGTCGGGCCGGCGACTGAAACTGCCCGAGGAAGACCAGCGGACAGAGGATGTTTGAGGCGCGGCAGCGCTGACCACCCCCAAGAGCTGCGCCGACCTGGTGGTGATGACGGGCATGCTGCCCAATGTGCCGCGGGCCATGGAAATCCGAAGGGATCATGACGGTTGACCCCACTGCCTTTGCCAGGACCCTCGAGCAGACGCGGGCCGCGCTGCTGAGCCAGTGGAACCCCGGCGGGTTCTGGTATGGCCGGCTTTCCAGCAGCGCTTTGTCCACGGCCACCGCGACCGTGGCCCTGGCGCTAGTTGATGCGCAGACTCACCGGTCGCGGATCTGCAGCGCCCTGGATTGGCTGGCCGCTCATGCCAACGCCGACGGCGGCTGGGGCGATACCACGCACAGCCGCTCGAACATCAACACCACGTGCCTCTGCTGGGCGGCGTTGGCCTTTGCGCCCGAGGACCGATCCTCGTGGAACAGCGCCGCCGACGCCGGCCAGCGCTGGATCGCCAGTCATGTGGGGGCCCTGAGCGCCCAGGCCCTGACGCAGACGATCCTGCGCTTCTACGGCGACGACCGCACCTTTTCCACGCCCGTGCTGACACTGCTAGCCCTGAGCGGCCGGCTGGGACCGCGCCAGCAAGCCTTTGGCAATATTCCCGCCCTGCCGTTTGAATTGGCGGCCGCTCCGCAATCCATGTGGCGGCTGCTGCGGCTGCCGGTAGTCAGCTATGCCCTGCCGGCGCTGGTGGCCATCGGCCAGGCCCGCCACCATCACGCCCCCTCGAGATATGCGCCGCTGCGGTGGCTTCGGGAGTTGCTGCGCGGGCGCACGCTCCAGGTGGTGCAGCGCATGCAGCCCAGCAGCGGCGGCTTCCTGGAAGCCATCCCGCTGACCAGTTTCGTCTGTTCATGCCTGGCGGCCATGGGGCTGCGCGACCATCCCATGACGCGGGACTGCGTGCGTTTTCTAGTCGGCCAGATACGAGAGGATAATGCCCTGCCCATCGACACCTGCCTGTCGACCTGGTTGACGGGGCTTTCGGTCCACGCCTTGAGCATCAACGGCCAGCAATGGCTTGCACCCCAGCAGCGGCAGAGCATCATCCAGTGGCTGGTGAAACAGCAGTATGCCTACGTGCATCCGTTTACCAACACGCCGCCGGGAGGCTGGTCGTGGATGAATACCGACGGCGCCGTGCCCGATGCCGACGACACGCCGGCCACCATTCTGGCGCTGATGGCCTTGGGCGCCGACCAGCCCGCGGTTCGCAGCGCCATCGAGCGCGGGGTGCAGTGGCTGCTGAAATTGCAGAACCGCAACGGCGGCATTCCCACGTTTTGCCGCGGCTGGGGCAAGCTGCCCTTTGACCGCAGCGCCGCCGACATTTCCGCCCACACGCTGCGGGCCTGGCGCCGCGCCACCCCCCTGCTACCGGCCGAACTGAGCCAGCGCGTCGCCAAGGCCGGCCAGAGGCTTGTGGCCTATCTCGACCGCATGCAACAGCCTGATGGCTCGTGGCTTCCCCTGTGGTTTGGCAATCAGTATGGGCCGGACGATACCAACCCCTGCTATGGCACGGCACGCGTGCTCAAGGGTTTGGCCGATTGTGGACTGTCCCAGCGTTCGCAGACGCTGGCGGCGGTGCGCTGGCTGATACAGAACCGCAAGTGCGACGGGGGCTGGTCCGGCGGCAGCGGCCCGGCATCCGTGGAAGAAACGGCCGTCGCCGTCGAGGGGCTGGCCAGTTGGCTCAGGCAGCGTCCGTCAGCGACCGAGGCCAGCGCCGCCCAATGTGCAATGGCCGACGGCGTCAACTGGCTGATTCATCATACAGGCCAGGGAACGCATTTCCCCACGGCGCCCATTGGTTTGTATTTTGCCAAGCTGTGGTATTCGGAGGATCTTTACCCGCTGGTCTTCGGCCTGGCGGCGCTGGAATCGGCCGCGGCCTGCGGCGGCTTGGGCTGAGCTAGGGCTGCGGCCGCGGATCGGAGCCCGCGGGGCCCAGGCCGTCGGCCAGTTGCTCGACCTCCTCGGCGCTGATCAGTCCCAGGTCGACCAGCGCCGACAAGGCCGCTTTCTGCTCGGCCATCTTCTTGTTGGGGCCCCAGGCCGAGTTGAAGCGGCGTCCACCGACGCAGACGCACACCTCGAAGCACTTGCTGTGGTCGGGACCTTTTTCATCGAGCACTTCGTAGGCGGGCGCGGAGCCCATCTCCTTCTGGGCGTGCTGCTGGAGGATCGCCTTGTAGTTGTGCTGGTGAATGCTGCTGACGATCTTGTCGATTTTGCGCCCCATGGTGCGCAGGACGTATTCCTTGACCACCTCGAAGCCGCCATCGAGGTAAATGGCCGCCACGATCGACTCATAGACGCCAGCCGCCAGGGACGAAGGCATGGCCGCTCCCGCGCCGATGCCCTTGCCGGTGACCAGCAGATCGATCAGGCCGGTCTCGTAGGACACCTCGGCACAGGTCTTTCGCGAGACGACGGCCGACTTGACCTTGGTCAGCTCGCCCTCCAGTTGCTCGGGGAAGCGGCGGTAGAGGGCCTCGCAGATGATCAGGTCCAGGACCGAATCGCCCAGGAACTCCATGCGCTCATTGCTTTGCAGGCGGTTGTCAGCGATGGAGGCGTGGGTAAGAGCCTCGGCCAGAAGTTTGGCGTCGGTGAACTGATAGCCCAGTGTGCGGCGGGCGCGCTCAACAAGGTCGGTTTTCACGCGGTGGCTGCTCCTGCTGGAGAAAGGCTGGCAACAATCACCACCGGCTGGACATGCGGGCAACCGAGGAGGGGAAATCCCGATCATCCGTGACGGCGGGTCCGGTGGCCGCCAAAAGGATCAGCGGGATTTCCACACCAGCTTGGCCCTGGGCCAGAACCTGGCCCGGCCGGCAGCGACTATCGACTAAGCGAGAAGTTAGCACCCGGCGCCCGCGCTGTCAACGGCCCCAGGCCGTCTGACACTGTTATCGTGTCGCTCCCCATAGCCCTGCCGCACGGGGCCCGTCGGAGTGCGCTTGGGACAACCCCGCGCCAGCGGCCCTATCATTATCCGCAAGATGGAGTGTCCATGAATCAGCTTCAGCCGCAGACGGTGGGCCAGCTCAAGCAAACCGGCTACCAGCCGTGCAGCGTCAAGGACGAACTGCGACGCAATCTCATTGCCCGGCTCAGGAGCGGCCAGGAGCTGTTTCCCGGCATTGTCGGTTATCGCCAGACCGTGGTCCCACAGATCATCAACGGTATCCTGGCCCGCCATGACCTGCTCTTTCTGGGGCTTCGCGGCCAGGCCAAGACCCGCATCATCCGCATGCTGCCCGATCTGCTGGACGAATGGATCCCCGTGCTGGCCGGTGTCGAGATCAACGACGATCCCCTGCGGCCGCTGACGCGCTCCGGGCGGCGCATCATCGAGGAGCACGGCGACGCCGCCCCCATCGAATGGGTGCACCGTTCTGATCGTTTCCACGAGAAACTGGCCACCCCCGATGTAACGATCGCCGATCTGATCGGCGAGGTCGACCTGGTTAAGCACGCCGAGGGCCGCTATCTGTCCGATGAGTCCACGATGCACTACGGCCTAGTGCCGCGTTCCAACCGCGGGCTGTTTGCCATCAACGAGCTGCCCGACCTGGCCCCGCGCATCCAGGTGGGCCTGTTTAACGTGCTGGAGGAGCGCGACGTGCAGATTCGCGGCTATCCCATCCGGCTGAACCTGGACGTATGCCTGGTCTTCAGCGCCAACCCGGAGGACTACACCAACCGCGGCCGCATCGTCACGCCCCTGAAGGACCGCATCGGCTCGGTCATTCGCACCCACTATCCCCAGTCCATCGACGAAAGCATTGCCATCGCCACCCAGGGCGCCTGGGTGCAGCGGCACACCGGGCCGGCCGGCAGCGGCGTGCGCGTAGACGTGCCGCGCTTCATGCACGAAACGATCGAGGAAGTCGTGCGCCTGGCCCGCGCCAGCCCGCACGTCAGCCAGTCGTCAGGCGTGAGCGTGCGCACCAGCATTGCCAACCTGGAGACGGTCATCTCCAACGCCGAGCGCCGCGCCTTGACGACCGGCGAGCAGCGCGTGGTCCCCCGCGCCTGCGATTTGTATTGGCTGGCGGCCTCCAGCCGCGGCAAGATCGAGATGACCCTGGCCGAGGAAGACGGCGCCGAGGACAAGCTCATCAGTTCGCTGACCGGCGAAGCGGTCAAGACCGTCTTTGCACGCTACGGCGACCTCGACCAGTTCGAACCCATCGTCGAGCAATTCAAGGGCAACCTGACCTTCCCCGGCGGCGATGATCTGGCCGCCCAGGAGGTGGTCAGCAACATGAAGGCCGTCAAGGGCTTGTCGCAGGCCGCTGCCCGAATGGCCAGGGACATGGACCTGGACGCCGACGATCCGCAGATCGTCGCATGCGTGGGCGAATTCATTCTGGAAGGTCTGTACGTGAACAACCGGCTGAGCAAGTACAACGCCAAGGGGCGCACGTTCTTCCGCAAATGAGCCGCGCTATTTGACGATCTCCAGGATGCGCTTGAAGGCCGAGCCCTGGGCGCTGCCCAGCATCTCAAACAGCAGGCTCTCGGTGGTGGTGACGATGGCTCCGGCCTGGCGCATGCGGTGCAGGGCGATCTGGGCGTCGAATTGCCGGCGCGAGCCGGTTGCATCGGCGCAGACATAAACCGTGCGCTGCTCGCGAAGAAGATCCAGCACCGTCTGCTGGATGCACACGTGGGCCTCGATGCCCACCACGATGACCGCCGGCCGGTTATGCTGTTTGATCTGTTCAGCCACTTCTGGAACACAGGCCGAGAAACGCACCTTCTCGATCAGCGACAGTTGCCCCAGGGCCTGGCTGACGGACGGGCAGGTGCGTCCCAGGCCTCGCGGGTATTGCTCAGTGGCGATCACGGGAATCTCCAGGACCTGGCAGGCCTGGATCATGCGTACGGTGGCGGCGGTAATGGCCGCCGAATCCTGCATTGCGGGCAGGAGGCGGTCCTGCATATCGACCACCAGCAGAACCACATTGGCCGGTTGAAGCGGGGCAGGTAAGCTGTTCATGATCGCATTGTGACCCGGCGGCTGGTAATTTCCAATGGCAGCCCAAGGGTCTGCATCGCCCGCGGACCAGATACTTATGCACAAGACCGTCGTCATCAACGTCGTGGGGCTGACACCCGCCCTGCTGGGGCCGCATACACCGCGTCTGACAGCACTGGCCAGTCAGGGCGCCCGCGCCAACATCCAGGCCGTGCTGCCGGCGGTGACGTGCAGCGCGCAGAGCACCTACCTGAGCGGCGCCTGGCCGGCCGAGCATGGAATCGTCGGCAACGGCTGGTACTTTCGCGACGAATGTGAAATCCGCTTTTGGCGGCAGGCGGATGCCCTGGTGCAGCGCCCCCGGCTCTGGGAGGCCGCCAGGGCGCTGGATCCCCACTTCACCTGCGCCAACCTGTTCTGGTGGTACAACATGTACTCCTCGGCGGATTATTCGGCCACACCGCGGCCGATGTATCCCGCCGATGGACGGAAAATTCCCGATCTCTACACGCAGCCGGCGGACCTGCGGAACTGGTTACAAGCCATGCTCGGCCGGTTTCCGCTGTTTCATTTCTGGGGCCCGGCGGCCGATATCCGCTCGTCGCGCTGGATTACCGAGGCCGCCATCCTGGTGGACCAACGCTTCAGCCCTACGTTGTCCCTGGTCTATCTGCCGCATCTGGATTACCCGCTTCAGCGATTGGGGCCGGACATGGCCGCCATCGCCAAGGACCTGGAGGCCGTGGATGCGCTATGCGGCCGCCTGATTGATCATTTTGCCGCACGCGGGGCCCGTATCATCGTGCTGTCTGAATATGGCATCACCTCCGTGCGCCGGCCGGTGCACCTGAACCGCGTGCTGCGCGAGCAGGGCCTCCTGGTGGTGCGCGATGAAATGGGCCGCGAGCTGCTGGACCCTGGCGCCAGCGCCGCCTTCGCCGTGGCCGACCATCAGGTGGCGCACGTTTACATCAACGACATCCGCCGCAAGGCCCAGGTGTTGTCACTGCTGAGCAGCGTGCCTGGCGTGGGCCAGGTGCTGGATGAGAACGGCAAGCGGCAATGGCACCTGGACCATCCCCGCGCCGGGGACCTGGTGGCCATCGCGCAGGAGGATAGCTGGTTCACCTGGTATCACTGGCTGGACGACGCCAAAGCCCCGGATTTTGCCCGCACGGTCGATATTCACCGCAAGACCGGCTACGACCCGGCCGAGCTGTTCCTTGATCCGCGGCTGTGCTGTCCAAAACTGCGCATCGCCGCCAAGCTGGCCAAGCGTGCCCTGGGTCTGCGCACGCTCATGGATGTGATCCCCCTGGATGCGTCGCTGGTGCGAGGTTCCCATGGCGCCCCACCGTCAGCTAACCAGCACGAGCCGCTGCTGATCAGTTCCGCGCGCGGTCTACTGAACAGGTCATCCTTGCCCCCTACCGAGGTTTACGACGTGATCCTGCGCCACCTCCAGGCGTAGCGCAGGCACGCGGGCCAATCAGGTCAATCCCCACGCCCGGGCAAAGGCTTCAAAGCTGCGGTCATAGGTGCGCTCGGCGGCCTTGGGAAAGCAGCAGCCCGGCAGCTCTCGGTTCTTCAGATGATACTGAAGGCACTGGCAGCAAACGCCTTGGCGCGAGCATCCGCCGTAAGTGCAAGTGCAGTTGGCCGAGTTTTTTTCTTTCTGGCATTCCATGGGCGCTCCCAACAAAGAAGGACACGGCACCATGGGGTATGGCGCCGTGTCCATCATAGCAAACACCTGTGGGAACGTGGCATCACTCCTGCGACGCCACGCCCAATTCCGATTCGGAAATGTGCTCTTGGGGTTTGTCGCCGGGCTGCACCGAACGCGGCCTGGCGCGCGGCCGCTCCGTGCCCGGATGGTGCGTGGCGGCAGTCGACGGCGCCCGCGCCTCGGCCGCCGCGCGCCGGGGATCCCCCGAACCGGCCACCAGGCTGCGCTCGTGCACCGCGGCGTTGCGGCCGTCGGCCGTGCTGGTGTACTTCATGCCGATGGTCACCTCGGGCTCGCCCAGCAACAGCCGATTGACCAGCTCCACGCCCTGCATGAGGGTGTGATCGGTATTGGAGACCTCGTATTTCCACATGCCAAATCGGCCGCGGCTGTAGATACCGTGCCGTTCCAGGAACGGTATGGCCACGGAAAGGATGCCGTCGCGCTCGACGCTGGGAATGGGATAGCTGTAATCGGCGTGATGCACCCAGGTATCCACGATGTCCTTCTGATCCTGCTCCTGGAGCAGTCCTGCTTTGATCAGGCCACGTAGGGTGTCATCGACAATTCGGTTGCCATCCACGGGCTTGAATTCGCTGTAGCTGGTTTCGCAGAGAAGCGAATAGTGCGTCTGGTTGTCCGGCGTCATGAAGGGCGAGTAGTTGCTCAGGTACGTCGCCCGGTAAAACGGGCAATTATCCTCGGGGAAATACATCCAGCTCTTGGTGCTGGGGCACGGCTGCTTGAGACCCACCCCCACCATGTATCCGCCGGAGTGGCGCAGTTGTCGCGTGGCCTTCTTGATCTCCAGCGGCACATCGCCATTGAGCAGATCGTTGCATAACCTGTCCAGCGGCATGGCGCTGATGAGGATGTCGTAAGGCGCCACCTGGCCATCGGCGAAGTGCACCTGCTTGCGCCGCATGCTGATGAAATCGATCTTCTTGTTGAGGTTGATATGTCCGGCCAGCGGCTTGCCGAAGCGCCGGTAAAACTCGCCCGTGCCGCCGAACAGCGGGAACTTGAACTTGTTGTTGGGGCCCCAGCCAAAGTCCTCGTTCTTCAGGACCACATTGCGGATGGCCCGCTGAATGTCGATGACCGCAACGCGCTCGCCGATCCATTCCTTGTTCATCAGCTCGGCCGGATGGGCCCAGACTTTGAAGTTGTACGGCCGCATGAAGTACTTCACGATGCCGTCGCCAAAGACTGCGTCCATGAACTCCTTGAAGTTGCGCGCCTGGGCAGGGTCGCGCTGCGTCTGCGCCTCGACCAGACCCACCAGGCACTCGGCGCACACCTCCGGCGGCAGGTAGCGGATATTGTTCTGAAAGGGATAGGGAACCCAGGTGCCGAACATCCGCACCCAGCATTCGCGCATGTTTTCCTGGAAATCGCTGCCCATCAGGTCGTCAAAGCACTGGTCATAATACTTGTAGTGGCTGAACATCACGTGCCCGCCGATATCCCAGGTGAAGCCGGCCGAATCCGTGAAGCTGCTGGCCAGCCCGCCGATATGTCCCGATCGTTCGTAGACCTGGAAATTCGTATAGCCCAGTTCCCTAAGGCGATAGGCGGCGCCCAGCCCGGTCGGGCCGGCGCCGATGATGACGATTTTCTTCTGCTGGTTCATAACACAAACTCCCTTTAAGAGGCGCAGCACGCTCGTGCGATGCGGGCACAACAACCGATCAGGATCCCGGCGTCGGCTGGTACAGATATTCCAGCTCGACCTGCGTCAGAGGCGGCGGCATCTTCAGTGAGCGGCGGTCCGCCCGACCGATCGCCTCCTGGATCAACTCCTGCATATTGCGTACCGTGCCGTCCCAACTTCCGGCCCGTGCCCGCTCCAGGCCGCTATCGATGCGCTGTTGCACATCCGGACCTTTGGCCAGGATCTTCTCCACCAGCGCCGCCCACTCCTCGGCGCCGCGGCCGACGTAGACCAGGTCGCTCCACTGGCGCACCACATCCTTCACAGGCGTGCTGACAATCGGACGACCCGTGGCCATGTATTCCAGCGCCTTGGTGGGATTGATGAATTCCGTGGCCGCATTGAGGGCAAACGGCATGATGCACACGTCAAACGCCCGGCAGTAGTTGGGCAGCACCGAGTACTCGCGCGAGCCTAGCCAGAACAGATTGGGGCTGTGCGGCAACAGGTTGGGGTCGATCTTCACCACGGGCCCCACCATGGCGATCGACCACTGCGGCCGGAGCCGCGCCAGATCATGCAGCAGCCCGTAATCAACACGCTCGTCGACCACGCCAAACCAGCCCAGGATCGGCCGGGCCATGAAGTCGATGTCCGGGGGAATGACCGTGTCCGGGCTCATGGCTTTGCCGAAGTGCTCGATCTCCACGCCACAGCCAAAGGTGTGCACGTTGGGGTGGCGCTGGCGCTTCTTTTCGCCCAACTGATAGCCCCCGGCAAAGACCACGTCGGCGCATTCCATCAGCCGTTTTTCGTTATCGATCAGTTTCCTGGGCGCGCCGGTGAACTGCGAAAGCTCATCCATGGCGTCGTAGATCACGCCCCGGTTGGGAACGTGCCCCAGCGACCACGATGAATCCATCGGGCTGTAGTACCACAGCAGCGGCCGGTCAAACGCGCCGTCCTCGTTGACGTCCGCGATGGCCTCGCGGGCCAGCTTCCGCAGCAGTTCGGGCAAGGCCGGATTGCGGCTCCAGGAATCGCTCATATGCGGTGTAGCCACCACCACGTTGGGCATCACGCGATGCAGATCGGTGCGCGGCTCGCTGCCCTCCTTCAAGTCAAACATGGGCTCTTCAACAAAGAGAATGCGATGCTTGCGGGCAAAGCGCGACAGGAACTGCTGCGGGCGCTGCCACACAAAGCCCCAGCGCAGGTGACTGAAGACCACGATGCCGTAGCGCCCCGTGGCCTTGGAGGCTTCGCCTTGATCCTGCTGGGCAAGCTGCGTGGCCAGGCGATTGGCGGCCGGCTCGGCGGCCATGCCCGCGACCTCGGCCCGTCTGACGGCTGCCTTGACCACGCCCTGACCGTTGCCGTTGCCATGGCCCGCTGCCGGCATTTCCACCAGGCTCACGGCCTGCGGCTCGGCGGTCACGGCTGTCTGCGTGGCGGTTGTCGCTGTCAGCGGAGGAGCCTCCACACCAATGGGCGGCCCCTGGTCCTCCAGTTCATCACTGGGCAGCCACTGCCGCTCCAGGGCCCCTACCGCCTGCTCGCCCTGCTCGACCGCGCCGCGCATGTGCCGAACCATCGGCGTGGCGACGCGGGCCAGGGTGCCGTCCGCCTGCCGGCGTAGCGTATACAGCCCCACCTCGTGCACCTTGCCAATGCGGTGGGTCAGCGCTCCATCCCAATCAATCTGGTCAACCAGCGGCCACCAGAAAAACCCCAGCATGGGGATGCCCTCTTGGCGCAGCCGACGGCAGTCTTCGACGTTCTGATCGAACCATATCTCACGGTTAATGGGCTGCCCCTCGATGGATGTCTCCGTGAGCAGCAGCGGCAGGCCGTAGCGTTGGTAGTAGGCTTTGCCGATGCCATACAGCCCCGCCGGCGTATCCGAACGCCGCTGGCGCACAGAGCCCTGCTCCAGGTCCAACTGCCAGTCGCTGTGGCTGTAGTAGTCCAACCCCAGCACGTCTGGCAGTTGTGGGTTGGCCTGGAACCATTCCAGGTCCAGCTCGCTGAAGCCGTAATCGGTCAGCCACGGAAACAGCGGATGGCGGCGATCCACCTTGCCGGCCAACAGATCCAAAACCAGGAATCGCCGCAAATTCCGGCGGCGCACTTCCAGATTCAGCGCCGCTACGCGGGTCTTGTAGTTCTCGGCCGCGTCGCAAAGCACGACCACGGCGTCGGGCATTTCGCGCCGAATCGCGCCGATCGCGCGATTGACCGCCAGGACGATGCGGCTGAGCACGGGCATATAGCCGCGCCACTTGCGCGCATGCGGCGGCCAGAAGCCAAAGTCGCCACTGAACAGGGCCGCCACGAGGGGTTCGTTGAACGGACACCAGGTGCGAACCGACGATCGGTAGCGCTGCACCATCGCCACCGCCAGTCGCTCCAGGGCCTCGGGAAACAGCGGGTCCCCCACGGCCTGCCTGAGCCACAAGGGCGTGCCAAAGTGCATCACGTCCAGCACCGGCTCCAGGCCAAGATTCGCCATCTCCGCAATGCGCTCATCAGCCCAGCCGAAATCGAAGCAGCCCGGCCGGGGCTCCAGACGCTGCCAAGGGAGGCTATAGCGCAAATGGCTGATCCCCAGATCCTCGCTGGCCCGTCGCAGGTCATCTTTCCAGAAGCGATCGTGCTGGGTCCACTGATATTGGTCCACATTCAGGTGGGCCAAGGCCGATGACTCGACCCCCGCGCCCCAGACAAATCGCGTGAAAGGCAACGTCCGCCCATCGGCAACCTGAGCCGCGCCTGGGGTCGCCTGCAAAGCCGGGCTGTTCATGGTTGACTGATTCATGCGCGTACCATCTCCGCTTTGGTTATTAACTCGTTCTTTGGCCAGCGCCGGTGGGTCGGAATGCGCCGCTGCCCGCAGACCACCGGTCGGAGAATGCTTCGTGGGCGGCTGCTGTGTCTGTCAGCACGTGTTCAGCAAACGCTATGCCCTGCAGGCGAGCGGACCAGACCATAAGAGCCCCGAAAATGGCTCATTCCACGGCCAATCCGCGGAAATCTTTTTGAGACTGACGCGCAATTGGAACCCCCGGGCGCAACGGTAGCGGCCCGCCGCTCTGAGCAGGTAGACACCATGTCCCCCCACCGACAAGATGACACGGGAAATGTTGGCCTTCGCGGGTCCTTCAGCGGCTGGTCGGGCCCCAGCCTCCGCCCCATCCCCGGCCTCGGCCGGCGCCTCGCCCCTGTCCGTCAGGGCCTCGCCCCTGGCCATGCCGCCACGGGGGGCCGCCGCCCTCACGGATGTTTCGGGCGCACAAGGCGAACAATCGCCGCTGCTGGTCGGCACTGAGGTGATCGCGCACCGTCAGCAGATAACGCAGCACCCGCCTTTCCACCGCGGCAGTCGCGGAGATGACCGCCTCGACACGCTGCTCGATCACGGCGCTGCTGGACCGAGGGTCATCCAAGGCTGCAGCCAGCTCGCTGCGACGGCTGGCCAGCTCGCCGCGCAGCCGGCGCAGATCCGACCCCACAACGGGATCATGCTGCCGCAGCTCAGCGCGCTGTGTGGTGGGTACCGCCAACCACTCCATCAGCGCCTCCACCGCCGCACCATCGGCAGCAGTAGTGCTCCGTACGGCACGGGTCGCGGCGTACGCCCCCACGCCCACCCCCAGCGCCAACAGCGTCACGGCCATCATGCGGGTACGATTCATAGTGGCCTCGCTTCCTGGGTATCGTTGGAACCCTCCTCCAACAGTTCGCCGAAAAGCCCTTGTCCCTCGCCCAGGTCTTCCAGCGCCAGTTGATCAACCATCGCTGCGGTATCGGCCCCCGCGTTCTGGGCACCGGGCACCGCGATAGCCGCAGCCACGCCGGCGCCCGCGGCCAACAGCAGTATCGCCGCCACCCGCCACCACGTGCCGGAATGGCTGCGGGCTGCGGCCACGGCCGCCAAAACCCGGTGGCTCAAATCGTCCGTGGGGACCTGCACTTCCCAGGCGCCCAGCGCATTCCACACTTTTCGCAACTGGCGCTCCCTTACAACGCATTGCGGGCAAGCCAGCAGATGCCGGCTCATCTCCCGCGCAACATCGGCGGGCAACTCATTGGCGATCCAGCGGATCCAATGACTCTCATGCGGGCACATTGTTACTCCATATGGTTAAACGACATCGCGACCACGTTCCCTGTGCCACATCTACCGATACCACTGGGCCAGGCCCTGTCTCAAAGCCGCGTACGCACGGACCAGCAGGGATTCAACCGCTGATTCGCTCCAGCCGGTCGTCTGCGCGATTTGTGCATGGCTCATCCCTTCAAAGCGATGCAGCACCAGCACCGTGCGCTGGCGCGGAGGCAAGGCGTCGATCTGCTGCCGCAGGGCGGCCACTTTTTCCTGCTCGACCAGTTCGCTCTCGGCGCTGGGCGCCTCGGCCAGGGCGAGATTCTCCGGGACAAGGCTAACCGGCCGCCGACGCTTCGCCAGATCCAGGCACAGGTTGAGTACGATACGGTAAAGCCAGGTCGAAAACGCAGCGGCCGGCCGGTAGCTTGCGGCCGAGCGATAGACTCTCAGGAAGGTTTCCTGGGCAATGTCGTCGGCACAGTCCCAACGACCTGTCAGCCGGCAGGCCAGAGCCCGCACGGCTTGCTGGTGCCGCTGGACCAGGCTCGCCAAAGCGGCCATCTGACCATCGGCCAGCCGACGCATGAGTTCCGGGTCGTCGGCGACCTGTTCTGCCTTGGCGATGGGGATCGACGGCTCCATGGGTTGCCGACCTGCACGCTATCCTCTGGCCAATCCAGTTAATTATCCAACGACGCCGCAGGATACAACCTGCATACTCGTTTCATCTATACCCTGTGGACAATGTCGTCCGCGGTATACGAAAGGAGAGCGGCTATGAATTCGTGGCTGAAGTACGTGGTGCCGGGAATGATCCTGCTGGGTTTGGCCGATGCGGCTTCCGCGGCCGACCGGGTCCGCCGGCAGGATCGCAAGCGGGATGGCACCTGCCAGGTAGCACCGCGCGGCGGTGACCGGGTCCGCCAGCAGGACCGCAAGCGCGATGGAAGCTGCGTTGCTCCGCGTGGCGGCGTCCGCCAGCACGATCGCAAGCGCGACGGGAGCTGCCGCTAAGTCATCAGCGATAAAGCCACAACCGGCGCCGTAGTAGCGCCGGTTGTGGCTTTGGATCGCGCCTATGTTGTGGACTGGCCGCCCCGCTGCCGCGCCTAGTGCCTCAGACCGTTCTTAAGGCGCAGGCGGTTTTCCACCGCGGGGCGACCGATGGGGTAATACTGGAATCCAGTCTCACGCATCACGTCGCGATGCAGGCAGTTTCGGCCGTCAAAGATCAACGGCTGATTCATCGTCGCGGCAATCTTGCGGAACGGAAGCGTCGAATATTGCGGCCAATCGGTCAGCAACGCCACCGCGTCGGCTCCCGCCGCCGCCTGCACAGGGTCGGGCATCCATTCCACTTCATCCTTGAAGACCTGCTTCATGTTCTCCGCAGCCTTGTAATCGTGGGCTCGCACGTGGGCCCCGCGGTCCAGCAGGTAACGGATGACGTCCAAGGCGGCCGATTCGCGGATGTCGTCCGTGTCGGCCTTGAAGGCCAGGCCCCATACCGCGATGGTCGCCCCCTCGATGGGGCGGCCCAGCTTCTCGACCAGCTTATCGACGAAGCGCTTCTTCTGGTTCTTGTTGGTGGTCTGGATCGCGTGGACAAACAGGCTTTCGTGGCCGGCACTGCGCGAGATGTGCTCCAGGGCCGCCACATCCTTGGGGAAGCAGCTCCCGCCGTAGCCGCAACCGGCGCGCAGGAAGGCCGGGCCGATACGATAGTCGGTCCCGATGCCCTTGCGCAGATCTTCGATGTCGGCGCCGAAATGCTCGCACAGGATGGTCATCTCGTTCATAAACGAGATGCGTGCCGCCAGCATGGCATTGGCGGCATACTTGGTCAGTTCGGCCGACTCCCAGCCCATGGTCAGGAAGTTTTCCTCGCGCTTGATCACCGGGTCATAGAGCCGGCGCATGATGCGGAAGGCCTCGGGGCTTTCGCCGCCCACCACCACGCGATCAGGCTCCATGAAATCCTTCACGGCCGAACCTTCGCGCAGGAATTCAGGATTGGAGACCACCTGCACATAGGCGTTGCTCTGCTGACGGAAGTAGTTTTGCAGCCGACGGTTGGTCCCGGCCGGAACCGTGGATTTGACCACCACGGTCACCATGTATTCAGGGTTCAGGTCGGCCAGGGCGTCGCAGACTTCCTTGCCCGCCGCCTCCAGGAAGCTCATGTCCACCATGCCATCAGCCCGCGGGGGTGTACCCACCGCCAGGAAGATGACCTCGGCATCGCGCACGGCGCTACGCACGTTGTCGGTGAACTGAAGTTGTCCGGTGGTGTAATGTTCCTGCATCAGCTCGGCCAGGCCGGGCTCGAAGATCGGGCAGTGCCCATCTTGCAGGGTCTTGAGCTTCCGCGGGTCTTTTTCCACGCCGCGGACGGTATGACCGATGTTGGCCAGACAGGTCCCGGTCACCAGGCCCACATAGCCGCAGCCAATGACTGTGACGTCCATGTTGTTCCCTCAAGAAAACGACCGACCTGAGCCCGTATGGGTTACGCTGGCCGGCTAAAATTTGTTCGACGGAGCCTGCCCTACGGGGCTGCTCCTGACTACCTATCTAGGCATCGGACAAATTCCGGCCTGGCTTGTTTGGGTCGCAGGCAATTTTTCTGCATTTGCGGCCAACCTGTACCTGCGGCAGCCGGCCTGGCCACGGCGCAACGGGCCGCCATACGGCTGCAGGACGCATGAAAATCTCATGCCGCAATCGCAAAAGGGCGGATTTATCGGGCAGCCACGCTGATCAGGAAGGATTGTTCCATTCGGTGCTGGCGGCGGCTACCAGCGTCTGTCGCTCGGGCGGACGACGCACTTCCACGACGGTGCTGGGCTCGATCTGGCCCGTCATTTCGGCCTGATTGCCGCTGATGGGCTGGGGAGTTACCACGCGGGCTCGCTCGTGGACCATCCCCATTTTGTAGGCCGCCACGATGATCGAACCAAAGACCACCAGGTAAAGGGCGACGGCATAGCGGGTTCTGACAAAGACAATCGCCGTCCCCAGGAGGGCAAAACCGATAGCCAGCGCATAGCTGATCACGACCGTCTGCTTCACGGTAAAACCGCGCGCAACCAGTTGATGGTGCAGATGGTGACGGTCGGCGCTGAACAGGGGTCGGCGGTTCACAAAGCGGCGAACGAAGGCCAGGGTCGTGTCCAACACCGGCAAGGCGAAGATGATGATGGCCGCCAGGAACCACTTGGGATCGGCCTGGGCGAACAGGATCATCATCAGGGCGCAAACAAACCCCAGGAACATGCTGCCCGTGTCCCCCATGAAGATGGAGGCAGGATTGAAGTTATAGGGAATAAAGCCCAGGACCGCCCCCAGCAGCGCCAGTCCCAGCACCACACGCAGCCCGTCCTCGTTGGGGTTCATGGCCCCGCTGCGCATCGCCAGGTGAATCGCCAGCGCCAGAAAACCAAAGGTGATGACGGCGGTAACGCCGCTGCACAGCCCATCCAGGCCGTCCATCAGGTTCGTGGCATTACAGCAGGCCACCACTAGAAAAATGACAAATATCCAACTGGTGACCTGGACCAGCCCGTGGGTCGCGTCGATGGGGTCGATCCCCGGAAACACCACATGGGCCCGGCTAATGGCCGGCATGATAAAGACCGAGGCCGCCTGGGTTCCCACCCCCGACGCCAGCAGCGCCACGGCGGCGGCCGCCTGGCCAGCGATTTTTACCCCCGGCTTCAGGCCGACAAGGTCATCCAAAAGGCCTACCGCCACGATGATGCAGGCCCCCACCACGATACTGAAACTGACGACCAGGTGCCTGGGCAGATCAATCTCCAGTCGATGGACGCCGACGAACTGGGTAATGGCCAATCCCGCCAACCACCCCAGAAACACGGCCACCCCGCCTAGGTAGGCCACCGGCACCGTGTGTATCTTGCGCTTGTGGTCCGGCTGATCGATGATGCCGTAGTAGGTGGCGATGGATCGCATCACCGGCGTCAGCAGAAACGAAACGATGTAGGCAGCATAAAAGACGTAGACGTAGGGCGAGAGGACCTGGTTGATACTGTAGTAGCGCGCCCCAATCTTTGGCAGCGGCGGCTCAGCCAACAACAACATCGCGGTTTGCAACATCCGACACAGCCTTCCGTTACCACAGACAAATCGCGGTCAGGCGTCGTTCCGTGCCACAGAGCCGGACATGGCCGCCATCCATAGCTCATACGGCGGCGCCCGAGGCACGGTGCGAAGGGTCAGACCGCTGGGCGAAGCGCCGCGGCGGTCATTTCTACTGGCACCATACCCCGTTTTGGGCACCAATACCAGTAGCCCGGCTACTCAGCTATCGGCAAGAAAATAGTGAAGATCAAACGTCCATGCGGTCTGCGCCACCGGTCCGGCCGAACCGGCCTTATCGGACAGTCCTTCGGCCAAAAACGCCGTTGGACCTCGACAATATGCGAGGTATAGTCCGCGTACTACTCCATAGGATCGGAGGTGGGGGCTGCTTTGCGGCCGGGGTGGCTAAACTAAGGATGCATGATGCCCTTGCATTGGAATCTTGACCGTCTTGAAGATCGCCGTTTGCTGGCTTCCGAGCCGTGGGGCGCTTGGCCGCAGCTTATCGATCTGGATGTGGCTGCCACCGCTTTCCCGTCCATCACCGGCTCCGGCCAGACGATCGCCATCCTCGATACCGGCGCGCTATATAACCACCCTACCCTGGGCGGAGGTTATGGCTCGGGGTACAAGGTCATCGGCGGCTATGACTTTGTTGACAACGACAGCAACCCCCTCGACCAGGACGGCCACGGCAGCGCGGTCGCCTCCCTCGTGGCCGGTGATACCTACAGCTACGGCGGGGCCAGCTATCGCGGTGTGGCGCCCGATGCCAATCTCGTGATCCTTCGCATTGACGACGGCAGCGGGGACATTCCCGACAGCCGTTATGAAGCAGCCCTGCAATGGGTGATCGACTATGCCCAAACCTACAACATCGTTTCGGTGAACATCTCCGAAGGCGGCACCGAGAGCTTCTCGTACATCACGACCAACAATTCACCCTACGCTGATGAACTGGCCGCCCTTCAAGATATGAACGTGTTCATCGCCGTGGCGGCCGGCAACGATGGCGTGACCGACCCGCCCGGCATCGAATATCCGGCGGCGGATCCCAGCGTCTTCTCCGTGGGGTCCATCAATCTCAACGACGACGTGGCGGCCCACAGTAACCGCGCGGCCATCCTGGACATCCTGGCGCCCGGTCAGAACGTGCCGGCGCTGTACATGGATACCAACGGCGATCCCTTGTTCTACCCGGTCACCGGAACCAGCTTCGCCGCACCCTTCGTCGCGGGCATGGCGGCCCTTATCCGCCAGATCAGCCCGGATTTCACGCCCGACGATGTGATGGATATCCTCCGAACCAGTGGCCAGAGCGTCTACGACCCCCAGACGGGTTTGACCTTTAAGCGCATCGACGTGGATGGAGCCCTCGGCGAGGCCTACAGCCGCATCGCACCGCCCACGCCGACCCTGGGCGAAAACGGCACCGACAACGACCTGGTTTATTCAGCCTCGGGCACTCTCCATTTCGCTTACTATGACTCTGTCGAAGGCAATCTGAAATACGCCTGGCGACCCTCCGGCGGCCAGTGGACCGATGTGCAGATCATCGATGACAGTGCGGATGTCGGCCGCTATTGCTCGATCGCGGTGGATGCCTCGGGCAACCCTGGCATGGCCTACTACGACCAGACCCACCAAGACCTGAAGTACGCCAAGTGGGACGGCAGCCAGTGGACCATCCAGGTCGTGGACTCGACCGGCAAGACGGGCATCCGGCCTTCGCTGGCCTTCGATCCAAAGGGGCTGCCCGGCATCAGCTACCGCGACGGCACTAACCAAGATCTGAAGTTCGCCACCCTCAGCGGCGCCTATTGGAGCCGGCGGATCATCGACAGCAGCGGCGATGTCGGCCGCTATAGCAGCCTCGGATGGCGGCGCACCTCCGGGCGCTGGTCCGTGGCCTACGAGAGGCTCACCGCGGGCCTGTTCCGCTACGCCCAGCGCAACAGCAACGGAACCTGGAACATCACCACCGTGGACGACACGGCCGCGGGCGGCGGCTATGTGTCGCTGGCCTTTGACAAGTCGGGTCGCCCCGCCTTCAGCTATTACGATTCATACCAGCACGACCTGAAGTTCGCCCACCACAACGGATCCAAGTGGCAAATTTCGCGCGTGGCCTCCAGTGGGACCCAGGGCCTGTACAGCAACCTGGTCTTTGATTCCGACGGAGATGCCAACATTGTCTATGAGAATGCCACCGCCGGGGCCATCTATCTGGCTTGGGGCGACGTGGGGAAATGGACGTACTGGCGGATGATCAACGGGGCCGGCACCGCCATCACCGCGGTCCTCGGGCCGGCCGACCGGCTCACGCTGGTCTACCGCACCGCCAACTCCAACGCCCTGCACCTGATGGATTTTGACTGATCACGCCAGCGCCGGCAGCGGACCGGCCAGGGTGGCGTAGTCATCCAGCGGCGCCCGGTCGCCGCTGCACACCCGCTCGAGGTCGGCCCGAAGCTGCGGCATCCGCGTCTGGATGAACCGCCGTGCCACCGCCTTCTTGCGGTCGCTGCGCGTCGCCTGGCTCAGGAACAGGTGCCCCAACAGCACGGCAATGGCGCTGTCGACCAGCCGCCGGCCCATCAGGTCCATGTACTCGGCCCCTTTTTCCTTGACGAAGGCCACGCCCTTGAGAACCAGACCTCGACCCTCGACCAGTTGCTGTTTCAGCGCTGCCAGTTCCTCGTCGCCGTAGGTTGCTTGCTCCAGTTCATCGACGCGTTTCTCAAAAGCTCCCGAGCAGACGCCGCGCACGGCCGCCACCACCTGCAACTGGCTGGTGCCTTCGTAGATCGTGGTGATCCGGGCGTCGCGCAAATGCCGCTCGACCGGATAATCCTTCATGTACCCCGAGCCGCCCAGCACCTGGATGGCATCCGACGCCACCTTCACGCACATCTCACTGGCGTAGTACTTGCTCATGGGCGTCAGCATGCCATTGAGCCGCTTGAGCGTGCGCGACAAATCCTTGCGCCGCTTCAATTCGGCGGCGTCCTTGGGCGGGTTGGTCTCCAGCACCCGCAGATTGTTATTCTCCAGGTCGCAAACGCGGCTGGTCTCATAGGTCAACGTGCGGGCCGCCTCCACGTGCACGCGCATGTCCGCCACCAGTTCCGCCACCGCCGGCAGACGCTCGATGGATACGCCAAACTGCTTGCGGCTGTGCGCATAGCGGCGAGCCACGCGATAGGCGGCCTCCGCGATCCCCAGCGACTGCGCCGCGATGCCCACGCGCGCGCCGTTCATCAGGCTCATGACGTAGGGCACCAGTCCGCGCTGCCGCTCGCCAATGAGCTTGGCCGGGGCATCATCGAACACCAGCTCGCAGGTGGGCGAACCGTGAATGCCCAGTTTCTCCTCCAGGTGGCGCACACGAATGCGCGGCCCGCGCTCATTGAGAAACAGCGACAATCCGCGCCCATCCCTGCTGTCCGCCTCGGAGCGCGCCAGCGTCAGCAGGATCTCCCCGCAGCCGTTGGTGATGAAACGCTTCACGCCCGTCAACCGCCAGTTGCCGTCCTCGTCCTGCCAGGCCCGCAGCGCCACGGCCTGCAGGTCCGAACCCGCATCGGGCTCGGTCAGGACCATGGCCCCGGTCAACTCGCCGCTGGAAAAGCGCGGCAGATACTGGTCCTTGATGCCCTGGTCCGCAAAAGCATTGATGGTCTCGGCGATCCCCTGCAGGCCAAACAGGTTCATCAGCGACGCATCGGCGCGGCTGACCATCTCGTTGGCCATGGTGTAGATCAGGTTGGGGCAATTCAGCCCGCCATAGCGACGCGGCAGTGTGAAGCCCATCATGTCCGCCTGGGCCAGGCTGCGCAGATTGGCCGCCACCAGGGGATGCAGCGTCACCGTGCCGTCCTCGTTGAGCGTATTGCCTTCACGGTCAATCTGCTCGGCCCGCGGAGCCACGTGGTTGGCCGCGATGTCTCCCACGATCTGCAGAACGCGCCGGTAATTATCGACCGCGTCGGCCGCATCCGTGGGCGCATGGTCGCTGCCATCAGCCCCGACGAAGTTGTCCTCCTGGGCGGCGGCAATCTCGGCCACGTTCAGGTGGTTGAACAGGAACTGAATGTCGTCGTTGTCGGTGAAGAAGTTGCCCATGTGTTGGTCCGTAGTCCGTAGTCAGTAGTCAGTGGTCGGTCCTGTGGTCCGTTGGTCCATTGTCGTTGCCCCCACCGCCGCGGCGCGTGCCGATGGAGGCCAGGTACGCGTTAAGCATTGGGGCCAGGTCATCAAGCAGGGGCTTGACTTGCGCCACGCGCTCTTCATCAATGAGGTTACGGCGATAGGCCCGGCGGAGGAAGTGTTTCACCTCGTTCAGCGAGCCCCTCGCAATTCGAACATACCTGCGATTCTCCTTGTATGATCCACGCCCGGCGCCTTCGGCGATGTTCGCGCCGATACTGTCCGCCGCCCGTGTCAGTTGTTCGCCCAGCGTGTCCTTCGCGAAGGACTCCCACAGAGCAACCGCGTCCCAGATCTGGTCGGCCAGCTTCTCGGCCAGCCGGTAAACCCGAAGATCCTCAAACGCTGTCCTTGCCATGCAGAACCACCACTGACCACCGGACCCATGGACCCATCCACGGACCATGGACTACGGACCACGGACCTCTATGCCCTTTCCTTGATGGCCTTGACCATCATCGGGATCACCTTGTTCAGATCGCCGACGATGCCGTAATGAGCCACCGAGAAGATGGGGGCGTCCTTGTCCCAGTTGATGGCGATGATCTTGGCGCTTTCCTCCATGCCCGCGCGGTGCTGCACGGCGCCGCTGATCCCACAGGCGACATACAAAGCCGGCCGCACCGTCGTGCCCGTCTGGCCAACCTGATGATCCTTGCTGACAAAGCCGCTGTCCACGGCCGCGCGGCTGGCGCCCACCGCCGCGCCCAGGGCCCCGGCCAGGTCGTGAATCAGCTTAAAATTATCCTTCGAGCCCACCCCGCCGCCGCCGGCCACGATGATGCGGGCCGCCTTCAGGTTGACCTTGCGCGCCTCGCGGTGCCGCTCGATCAGCCGCACCGCCAGGTCAAAGTCATCCAGCGGCACCTTCTCCTCGATGATCTGTCCCGTGCGCCGCGGATCGCCATCGCCCAGACGCATCACGCCCTCGCGCACCGTGGCCATCTGCGGCCAGCGGTCGAAGTTGATGATGGTGGCAATGATGTTGCCCCCGAACGCCGGCCGCACCTGCAACAGCAGGTCCTTGTGTACATTTTTGGTGCGGGGATCCGTGTAGTCGCCGATGTCCAGATCGGTGCAATCGGCGGTCAGCCCGGCCTTCATATAGCTGGCCACGCGCGGCGCCAGGTCGCGCCCCAGAGGCGTAGCGCCATACAGCACAATCTGCGGCTTATGCTTCTCGATCAGCCGGCAGACGCTCTTGGCATAGGGCAAAGTGCGGTAATGCTCCAGGCGCGTGTCATGAACGTAGTAGACGTTGTCCACGCCGTGGGCAATCAGCCGGTAAGACAGCTCGCGCACATTCCAGCCGGCCAGGATCGCCCCCACCTTCACGCCCAGGCGGTCGGCCAGTTCACGGGCCTTGCCGCACAATTCCAGCGAGACATCCGAAAGATGCTCGTCTTCCTGCTCGGCATAAACCCACACGTCACCCTTGCGATTCACTTCAATCATTGGTTGTCCGTTGTCGTTTCTGTTCCGCCCCATCCATCAGTCACGCCGCTTGATCAACCCAAGGTCCGGTCCTCGATCAATTCATGGATCATCTTGCGTACGGCCGGCTCCGTGGCCTCCACGCGGGTAAAACCTTCCTTGGTCAGCACGATCGACTGCACGCGATGCACCTTCGTGGGCGAGCCGGCCATCCCGCACCACTGCAGGTCGGCCTTCAGGTCGTCCAGGTCCCACTGCTCGATCAGCAGACCTTTGATCCGCAGTTGCTCCAGCCTCTTGGCGTGTTCGGCCTCCTTCTGCTCGGCTGTGCCCTGGGGCATTTCCGCGGCCACCTGGGCGGCCACTTCGCCGCTGGACCGGCATCGCTTGGCCTTCATCACCCGTCGGGCCGCCGCCGGCCGCGGCTCGTTGCTGGTATCCAGCGCCGTCAGCAGGATGGGCAGCTTGGCTTCCAGCACTTCCCAGCCATTGCCCACGTTGCGACGTACCCGCACCACCGCCTTGGCGACGTCCACGAACTTTTCAAAGTAGGTGACCTGCGGCAGCGCCAGTTTTTCGGCCAATTGCGGCCCGACCTGGGCCGTGTCGCCGTCGATGGCCTGCCGCCCGCAGAACACCATGTCATAGCGTCCGATTTTCCGCACGGCGCAGGACAGGATGTAGCTGGTCGCCAGCGTGTCGCTGGCCGCCGCGCGACGGTCGTTGACCAGGATGGCCCGGTCCGCCCCTCGATACAGCGACTCGCGCAAAACCTCGCATGCGGCCAGCGGACCCATGGCGATCACCGTGACGGTGCCGCCAAAGCGGTCGCGCACCTCCAAGGCCGCTTCCAGGGCGTTGAGGTCTTCGGGATTGTAAATGGCCGGCAGGGCCGCGCGGTTCACCGTGCCGTCGGCCTTCATGGCTTCGCCGGTGACGTTGGCCGTATCCGGGACCTGTTTGACACAGACGATGCAGTCGTAGCCCAAGGGGTTTCTCCGGTTACACGTGTTTGCAGGTGGTCTAGCCGAAGGGCGGGAAACTATCGACCCAAGCTGGCCGAGTCAAGCGCCCAAGCCGGCATGTGAGGGTCCTCACAGCGCAGCGGCCCCTCCAGCCCCTCCCTCCAAGGGGCTCACTGCTTCAGGGCGTCCTGCTGCCTGTCCATGATCTGCCTGCAGCCGCGCTGGGCCAGGTCGAGCATCTGGTCCATCAATCGCCGGTCGAAGCCCTGCCCGTTTTCCGCGGCCGCCTGCACCTCAACCAGCTTGCCGCTGGCGGTACAGGCCACATTCATGTCCACGTTGGCGCGGCTGTCGTCCACATAATCCAGGTCCAGCAACACCTGGCCCTCCACCAGACCCACGCTGACGGCCGCTAATGGGTCCACCAGCGCCCCCCGCGGATCGTACTGCGCCGCATCATAGCGAGCGGTATGGGCCAACCCCGCCGGCGCCGCCGGCAGCGACGGCGGCAACGCCGCCACCGCGTCGCACAACGCCACATACGCGCCGCAGATGGCCGCGGTACGCGTGCCGCCATCCGCCTGCAAAACCTGGCAATCCAAGGCAATGGTGTGCGGGCCGATCTTCGACAAATCCACGATCGCCCGCACGGCCCGGCCGATGAGGCGCTGAATCTCCGTACCGCGCGAGTCGGTATGGCCGGTCTTGGGCCAAGCCTTGCGCCGGGGCGTGGAGGCCGGAAGCATCACATATTCAGCGGTAATCCACCCGCCCGGGCGATCGAGGGACATCCACGCCGGCAGCTCCGGCGTCACCGAAGCTGTGCACAGGACAATGGTCTTACCCTGCTCCCACAGGACCGAACCGGCCGGTGCCTGAGTAAAGCGGCGCGTGATCTTCACCGGTCTAAGCTGGTCATCCAAGCGTCCATCTTTGCGCATAGGCGAACTATACCGCCGATGGCAGCGCCCACACAGACCCCACCACGGCTGGAGCACAAACGCTTAATTCCTCATCGATGACAGAGGCGCCGGAACCCGCCCGCCCATGCCCACAAAAGCCGCCGATGCCCCGGCCGCCCGTACCGGCATAATCGGACTGGAGCCGAACAGCCCGCCCCAGTGGACCCATTCGCCCGGCTTTTTCCCCGGCACCGGAATGATCCGCGTGGCCACCGTCTTGTGGTTGATCACGCCGATGGCCATCTCGTCAGCCATCAATGCCGCAATGGTCGCCGCGTCGGTATCCCCCGGAATGCAGATCATGTCCAAACCCAGCGAACACACGGCCGTCATCGCTTCCAGCTTTTCCAGCGACAGCCAGCCTTCGGCCGCCGCGGTGGCCAGCGTGCTGTCCTCGGCCACCGGAATAAACGCCCCCGACAGCCCGCCCACGCTCGATGACGCAAACAAACCGCCCTTCTTCACCGCTTCGTTCAATAGCGCAATGGCCGCCGTGCTGCCCGGCGCCCCTACCTTCTGAATCCCCATCGCCTGAAGGATCTCGCCCACGGAGTCGCCCACCTTGGGCGTCGGGGCCAGCGACAGATCCACCACGCCAAACTCCGCCTCAATTTCCCTGGCCACCGCCTGGCCCACCAATTCGCCCACGCGCGTCACGCGAAACGCCGTCTGCTTAATCTCGCTGGCCAGCATCTGCAGGTCCAAGTCCGGGTGCAGTCGCCGCGCCCGCTCGATGGCCCGCTTGACCACGCCCGGACCCGAGACGCCGATGTTGATGACCGTTTCGCCTTCGCCCATGCCGTGGTAGGCCCCGGCCATGAAAGGATTGTCCTCGGGGATGTTGGCAAACACGCACAGCTTGGCGCAGGCAAAGCCGCCCTGGTCCGCGCTCAGGTCAGCGGCGCGCTTGATGACCTGTCCCAGCCCCACCACCGCGTCCATGTTGATGCCGCTGCGCGTCGAGGCCACGTTCACCGACGCGCACACGCGCCTGGTGCTCGCCAGCGCCTCCGGCAGGCTGTCGATGAGCTGCTGCTCCGTGCGCGTGGTCCCCTTGTGGACCAGGGCGCTGAAGCCGCCGATCAAATCCACACGCACCTCGGCCGCCGCCTCGTCCAGCGTCCGCGCCACCTGCAGCAGCCCCTGGCTGCCGATCCCCGCCGCGATGGACCCGATGGGAGACACCGCAATGCGCTTGTTGACGATGGGAATGCCATACCGGTCAGCGATATGCCCGCAGGCCGACACCAGCGAGCCGGCGTGGCGCACGATCTTTTGACGGATCTTGTCGCAGAACACCGTTACGTCGGCCGATACGCAACTGCTGAGATTGATTCCCAGCGTCACCGTGCGCACGTCCAGGTTTTCCTCCTGGAACATGCGCAGCGTCGCCAGGATTTCCTCGCTGCCGATCATCGTTATCCTCGCCTCACGGTCCGCCGCGGCATTTCAATGCGCGCGGTGGCCGCAAAAATATCCTCGTGCATGAGCGTGACCGTCGCCTCATTGCCGGCCAGCACCTCGTTCAAATCCAGCCGCGCCGCCCGCACATCGACCGACTCGGGGATGGTCAACCGCGCGGTGATCACACACCGTCCCTGCTCGCTTTCGCTGGTCAGGCCCTCGATGTTGATCCGGTGATCGGCCATGTATGCCGTGGCCTTCTTCAAAATAGCCGCGGCGTCCCGGCCGCCGATGGTCAGCACAAACACCGAGCCCACCGCCGCCGGTGGCACCGGCTGGTCGCTGCGCGGAAGCAAGCTGACCACGAAATCCCGGCCGTTGCCGGCCCCCTCGATGGCCCGCTCCACGTCCTTGGCCTGGGCGCCTTGGGGGAAACGCACCAGCATCATGAACACAAAGTAGCCCTGCAAAACCCCCTGGTGCAGAGCCTCGATCTCGCCCCCCAGGCCGCTGACCACATTGGTCAGGCGCGCCACCAGGCCGACCTTGTCCTCACACATCACCGATAGGGCATAGCGTGTTGACATCCATCTGCTCCCGGCGACCACGATAATGGGTGCGCTGCGCGGGGTCAAAACGTTCGCCGAAGCGCGCAGCCGTACCCTCACCCCGCGCCTCTCCCGGAAACCAGGCGAGCGAGCAAGGATACTGACTTTCTTGCTCCCCAGCCCCCTTCCCGCTTTGGAGGCGTCGACTATCTGGATATTTGGACCTTGATATCCGTAATCAGCCGGACTATCATAGAACCAGTGCCGTCCGGCAGCCGGCGGCCGATGGTCAAACCACCAACGACAGGAGAATCGCCATGCCAACGCTCGACGCCACCAGCACCGTGGGAGATTGGGTCAGCCAGCGGCCCCACCTGGCCGCTACCTTCGAATCCCTGGGCATTGACTACTGCTGCGGCGGCAAACAGTCGCTGGCCCAGGCCTGTGCTGCCAAGGGTCTGGACGCCCAGAGCATCGCCCGCGTGCTCGCCGCCACCACACCTGCTCCCGCCGCCGACCCACGCAACTGGGCCGACGCCCCCCTTCCCGACCTGATTGAGCACATCGTCCAGACCCACCACGCTTTCCTGCGCGAGCAATTGCCGCGCCTGACCCTGCTGGCCGAAAAGGTCGAGGCCGCCCACGGTCAGAACCATCGCGAGCTGAGCCAGGTCCGGCAAACCTACGCCGGCCTGCGCGCCGAGCTGGAGCAGCACATGATGAAGGAGGAACAGATTCTGTTCCCCATCGTCCGCGCCATGGCCACCAGTCGCGGGCCGGTGCAATCACACTGCGGCTCGGTCGCCAACCCCATCCGGCAGATGGAATACGAACACGACAGCGCCGGCAATGCCCTGGCCCAGCTCCGCCAGTTGACCTCGGATTACACCGTCCCGGCCGATGCCTGCCCCACCTATCGCGCCATGCTCCAGGGGCTGGCAGCCGTGGAAACCGACCTGCACCAGCACATTCACAAGGAAAACAACATCCTCTTCCCGCGCGCCATCCAACTGGAACAGGCCAAGGCGTAAACCGCCGGAGTCGTCACGGCAGCCCCAGCGCCTATGCCCGCAGTGGCAACCCGCTGACCGTGGAACCCGATTGTGCCTATGTCACAATCGCGCCGCCGCGTCACCCATCCCCGGCGGCCGCGGCTTGCGGCCCGGCTGGGTCGTAAAGCTCTGCAAATAGGCGATCCACATCATCGACAGCCCATAGCTGTACGCCCCCTGGATCACCACATCCAGGTAGTGCCGCGTGGGTGGGATGTCCAGCCGCTCGCTACTGGTGCCCTGGTAGGTGACAGCCATCAGCGGTTCGCCGCGCGCCAGCGGCGCCACTTTCACGTCAATGCGCCTGTAAATACCCACTTCGCGGCCGCCGGCGTCCAGCTTTCGCCCGACCTTGCGATCCAGCACGGCCAATTCTGCCTCCGCCAGGTCGAACAGCACACCGGCCACGTGCTTGCCCGGGTCATAAACAATGTCCGCGATACCCCCACCCCAGTAGTCGCTGTAGATCGAAAAACACAGCCGGTAGTTATCCAGCACCGCCGCCCGCCCTCCGCGCAGCGCCGGAGCGCGCAGGCCAAAATGACGGCACCACTCCGCCACGGCCCGCGCGTTGAGATTCGAGCCATATGCGAAATACCACATGCCAGGCCACTGCGCGGTGCGGGCATTGTGGCGAATTCAATCCAAAAGGCAAAACTCTCCTGCACCGCTCAGTTCACGCTGGCGTTGGCATACCCCATGGCCCCGCATCGCGCGGCCGGAGCCAGGGCCTCCAAAGCCCGCAGCAGCCCCGCCAAACGCGCGCGGGCGTCGGGCTCGGCCAGCAGCGACTGTTTCAAGGCGATGTCATCCAACAAGTTATAGGCAATCAGGTCCCCCACATCGACGGTGTTCATCGGGCCGGCCAGCATCTGGCGAACCTGCCCCGCTATCGGCAGCACACCCAGCCCACCCTGGGTAAACAGCTCTACCAGGCGCTGGCGATATTCGTAAACATCGATCTCCAGAAACGGCGGCCGGGGCAGCTCCTCCAGTTCCACCTGGCGATACGACCGGCCGCAATGTTCGCGAACAATGCGGGCCCGGACCTGGCCCTGGAGCAGGAAGTTGTATTTGCCGTCGCGCAGTTTCTCGTGGGTGAGGATGCGCCCCACGCAGACCACCGGGTGGACCGGCGCCCGGGCGTAATACTGCGTCTCCCAGCCGGGACGCAAGAGGGCCATGGCCACCAGCCTTGGGCCCGCCAGGGCATCGGCGGTCATATCCTTGTATCGCTCCTCGAAAATATGCAGCGGCAGCACCGCGCGTGGGAACAGCACCACGTTGGGTAGAGGAAACAAGGGGACACTGCTGAGAACTTCCATAGTTCCTGATGTGCTCATCCAATATCTTAGGCGGGCACAGCCCCCAAAAGCGACGAGGTACCGCCGCGCAATGGCCGACGCCCCACTCGCGGGCGAAGGGTCGCCCTGCTAGAATCGCGATCGTCGGGAGCATAGCTCAGCGGTTAGAGCAGGTGACTCATAATCACTCGGTCGCAGGTTCGATTCCTGCTGCTCCCAGTTCAACGGGTCTGTTGGGGGACGGCGGGACCCTTTGTCCGATAATATGGGCCCGCCGGACCGGCTTGCCTTCAGGTCCCCGCAGGCCTGATTTTCGTCGCCGGGCACTGGACAGGCCCACTCTTTTCGACTAGCATGCTCTTGGTTGGTTCGCGCACAAGAATCAGATTCGCGACAGCATTTGTTCTGCCTGCCCGTCTTGTTCTTCAATCGCCTCCCACCTTCCCGGGCCGGAATTTCGGCTCCTTTCTCAATGCGACCTGGAAAGTAAAAAGACGGGTCGGTTGCCCAAAGATCAAAGGAGATTTGGAATGGGCAAGAAGCTGTATGTCGGGAATCTGAGCTACAACGTGGATAGCTCTACACTCCAGCAGTTGTTTTCCGCGCACGGAACCGTGGAGAGCGCCGAAGTGATCGCTGATCGCGACACCGGTCGCTCGAAGGGTTTCGGATTTGTTGAGATGGCCAGCGAGGGCGAAGCCCAGGCGGCCATTGCGGCCCTGAACGGCCAGCAGCACGAAGGCCGGGCCCTGACGGTCAACGAAGCCAAGCCCAAGGAGAAGCGTCCGGGCGGTGGCGGTGGCCGTGGTGGCTACGGCGGCGGCGGCGGCGGTGGCCGCGGCGGCTACGGTGGCGGCGGCGGTGGCCGCGGCCGTTACTAAAGCTCACGGCGCCAGGAGAGCCGCGCCCCCGCGCGGCTCTCCTGGTTCTTTTTTTGTCCCGCCTGCGTGGGTGGACTTTGAGGCGGTCGCATGAAAACCAGCACCAGGAAGACCATGCCCAAAGCCCGCCGTCCTGAAAGCACCGAGCGCCTGCTGGCCCGCGTCGACGCCAAGACGCGTCAGATCTTTGACCGCCAGCACGAAGCCTGCCGCACCAAGCTGCCCCCCGAAATCTGCCAGCGATGGGACCGTCTGGCCCGTTTGATGGTCGGCTTGGCCAGCGCCCTGCCCAAGTCCAGCGGCTCCAACGCCATGCTCTTTTTCATCCCCGACGGGCCCTACCGCAAGCAGGTCTTTGCCCTGCATGCGCGCAAGGACGGGGCCTTGCTGGTCTACATGCCCGATATCCTCGACCAGGCCGTCAAGGCCGGTCTCTTGCAGCGCCCCGGCCGCACCAGCAGCGACAACATCTACCGCATCGGCGGCGGCGAATCGCTGCAGGTGGAAATCCTGGATGGCAAATCGCCCAACCAGGACACCTTCTACAAGGACATGACCGGCTGGAACCGCCGGGCCATGTGCATCACGCTGCCGGTTTCTGCCACCGCGCCCCAGCTCCAGGCCGTCGAAGGCCTGTGCACCCTGGCCGCCGCCGCCTGGCAGCCACCCGCGGAATGATATAGCCCAGCGGCCGGCCGGCAGTTACACTACTGCCGTGACATACCCCAAGGACCATCAGCGTGCCCTGATCGAACCGTTGGAGGCGCGCGCCCTGCTCTCGGCCGTGGCTCCCAACAACTATGAGCAGTACCTGGTGGAGCTGATCAACCGGGCCCGGGCCAATCCATCGGCCGAAGCCGCGCGCTTCGGTATCAGCCTCAACGAAGGCCTGGCCGCCGGCACCATTTCCAGCGCCGCCAAGCAGCCGCTGGCCATCAATCCCTATATCACCGACGCGGCCCGCGACCACAGCCAGTGGATGATCGATAACGACGTCTTCGGCCACAGCGGCGCCGGCGGCTCGGATCCCGGCGACCGCATGGCGGCAGCCGGCTACAACTTCACCGGCTCCTGGAGCTGGGGCGAGAATATCGCCTGGTCTGGCCAGAGCGGCAGCGCCCCCAACGTACTGACCACCACGCACCAGCTTCACCAGAACCTGTTTGTGGATGCCGGCATTGCCGGGCGCGGCCACCGGATCAACATGCTGGAAGCCTCGTTTCGCGAGGTGGGCGCCGGCGTGGTCGCCGGCAGTTTCCAGGGTTACAACGCCGTGATGGCCGCCGAGGATTTTGCCTATTCGGGTTCGGGCAATTTCCTGACCGGTGTGGCCTATCGCGATACGGTCACCATTGACGGCTTTTACACGCCCGGCGAGGGCATCGGCTCGGCGACCATCGTCGCCCGGCGCCTCAGCGACAATGCCACCTTCCAGACCACGACCTGGGCCTCGGGTGGATACAGCCTCAAGCTTAATCCCGGCACCTATCGCATCAGCGCCACCAGCAGCGCCTGGAGCGGGGCCATCGTCTACGACACGGTGGTGATCAGCAGCCAGAACATCAAGCGTGACTTCGTGGCCGGCCAGCCCTCCAGCGATGTCAGCCCGCCCTCGACCACGCTGTCGGCCGCTAAGCTCACCCGCGGCGGCATGACCAGCTACACCTTCTATGTCACCTATGCCGACGCCACGGCCGTGGACGTGTCGGACCTGGCCTCGTCGCATATCAACGTGCTGGGGCCCAATTCTTACAACAAGCTGGCCACCTTCGTGAAGGTGGACGTCAACACCGACGGCTCGCCGCGCAAGGCGACGTTCCGCATTCCCGCGCCCGGCGGCTACTGGAACAGCCCCGACAACGGCACCTACACCCTCAAGCTCCTGGGCGGGCAGATCTCCGACACCAAGGGCAACCTCGCTCCCGCCCGCACGTTGGGAACCTTTGTCGCGGCCGTTCCCAGTTCGCTGCCGACGGCCACGGCCACAGCGTCGCCGCTCAGCAGCGCCGGCGGAACCACCTACACCTTCACGGTGAAATATTCCGACAACACTGGCATCCGTGTCAGCGACATCAACAGCAACGACATCCTCATCAAAGGCCCGGGCGGCTTTTCCGCCACCGCCACGCTGCTGAGCGTCAGCAGCAGCACCAACGGCTCGCCGCGCACCGCCCGCTATCGCATCAACGCCCCCGGCGGGCTTTGGACGGCGGCCGACAATGGCAACTATGAAATCTGGGTCAAAGCCGGGGCCGTGCGCGATGTGGATGGCAATTACGTTCCGCCCAAACGCATCGGGGCGTTTACGGTGGGCATCGCTTAGGGCGTTCCGCCGGTCGTGGAGTGGCGCAATAGGCCCAGGGGCGTCCGTGCCATCGGCGTGCCTGTCCTTCGTTGGAACCGATGGTCCAAACGTTCATTGGCCCTCTGACCACGAAAACCGTTGCTGGCGCCCAATATGTAAAGATGGCTCCTGGCGAGACCGGTCTTTGTGACCATCGAAGTCCGCAGTGAAGGCCAGACTCCTTGCTCGATGGCTTGCTGCTCGTCCAGAGGGGGTAGTAGACTTCTCTTTCGGAGCTGCGCCCGCCGTGGGCCTGACGCTGAAAGTCCGTGAACCGTTACCCAAAGCAAACACCGTAAGGAGTCGCTGTGGACGCAACGAAGCAAAGAACCGAGCCGCAAACCGTCAGTCGCGGCAAAAGGGAAGTTGGCGGAAGTGCCCAACAGTTTGTCTTGGCCTGGTTGGACCAATGGCTTGGCGCCGCGGCGGCGGAGACCGACAGGCATTCGGCCGAGGTTCCCTTTAGTTTCACCTGCGGCAACCGGTCGAGCCGGGAGTGGGTGAACTCGGGCTCGGCCAGCCGTACGAGCGGCGAATGGGCCGGCAACCGGCGACTCCACCAACTGCGCTGGAGCGACCCGGTGACCGGCCTGGTGTGCACCATGGAGTTGACCGAGTTTGGCGACTTTCCGGCGCTGGAATGGGTAGTCCGACTGCGCCAGGACGGTCTGGTCGAGACGGAGCCGCTCGCCAACTTCAAAGCCCTCGACATCTTTTGGAAACGGGCGGCGCCGGCCGACATGCCGGAGTTGCGCCGCGCGTATGGCAGCGATGGCCGGCATGACGATTTCCAGTACGTCTGCGACGAACTCCGCCAGTCCATGTGGGATGCCGGGCGCACCATCCGGATGGACAGCGCCACGAACACCGCGTTCCGGACGGCGCGGAACGGTTCGCCGAAGTGGGCGATGAACGACGAACGCACCTCGGCCACCTGGCTGCCTTTCTTCAACCTGCGCACGGGGAGCGACGGCTTGGTCTGCGCCCTCGGCTGGAGCGGTCGGTGGTTTGCGGAGTTTGCCCACGACGGGTCCGGCAAGACGGCCATTTCAGCCGGCATGGAGCATTTGGAACTCAAACTTCGGCCCGGCGAGGAAATCCGGTCTCCGCGGATCGCGCTGTTGTACTGGCAGGGGACCGCGCTCGACGGACACAACGCGTGGCGGCAGTTCGTGCTCGAGCATTTCAGTCCGCGGATTAACGGCGCCGTCGCCGAGGTGCCGATCTGCAACGGTTCCTGGGGCGGTTCGCCGACGCCGGAGCACTTGGCCAGCATCAATGCGATCGCCCGTCAAGGCCTGGCCTATGACTATTACTGGATGGATGCCGGCTGGTACGGCACTTCCACCAAGCCCTGCCCGAGCGTGTTCGAGGGCGAATGGTCCGTCACGGGCGACTGGCGGGTCAATCGCCTCTATCACCCGGACGGGCTCAAGCCCGTCAGCCAGGCCGCGCACAAGGCCGGGATGAAGTTCCTGCTCTGGATCGAGCCCGAGCGTGCCATCTACGGCACGCCCGTGACACTGGAGCATCCGGACTGGTTCCTGGGCTACTCGCCCGCGACCAAGAAAGGCGACGGCCTGCTGCTCAACCTCGGCCATGCGGATGCGTGGCGCTGGGCGGTTGAGACCGTGTCCGCGCTGATCACCGAGAACGGTGTGGACTGTTACCGGGAAGATTTTAACATCGACCCGTCGGGGCACTGGGAGAAAGCGGACGAACCCGGCCGCAAGGGCTGGACGGAAATCCGGTTTGTCGAGGGGCTTTACAACTTCTGGGACGAGCTGCTGCGCCGGCATCCGGGGTTGCTCATCGACAACTGCGCCAGCGGCGGCCGGCGATTGGAGTTGGAGATGATGCGCCGCAGCGTGGCGCTCTGGCGGACCGACTATAACTGCTTTCCGCATACGAAAGCCGAGGCGTCCCAGGTACACACGGCCGGGCTGCAACTGTGGCTGCCACTGAACAGCACCAGCCCAGTGGCTCAGCCGGGCGACACCTACCAGGCTCGCTCGGCCTACTCCGCGGGCGTGATCTTGAGCGTGAAGGAGTTCGGCCTGCGCGGCATGGACACGCCGGATTTCCCGTGGGACTGGTTCCGGCAACGGCTCAACGAGGCCCGACGGCTGCGGCCGTATTTCTACGGTGACTACTACCCGCTCACGCCCATCGCCTTCGACTCCGACGGGTGGCTGGCATATCAACTGTTGCTGCCGGACACACAGGAAGGCGCGGTGCTCGCGTTCCGTCGCCCGCAAAGCCCGCAGGTCAGCGGCGCGTTCCAACTCCGCGGCCTGAACCGCGACGCGACCTACGAGATCGAGGATGCCGACAGCGGTCAACGACGAACCGTGACCGGCCTGGAATTGTCGGCCACAGGATTGGGGGTAATCACGGACGCCCCACGGACCAGCCGGTTGTTTTTCTACCGCCCCACCACCAGGCTCACGCAAGGGAAGGATTCACAACCATGAGAGCGAAACTGGAAAAACCACGACGTCCCGCAGGGCCTGATCGTATGCAGGCCGGCATCGTAGCCAGTGACCCGGAAGGTGTGAGCATCTGGCCGCTGTCGCACCGGCCATGGGATGCGACGGCCTCTCCCTGCCATCGCATTGTCGCTTCGATCAGATCCGTTCCCGACCTGCGGACGTTGCTCCCCGAAGCCCAGGGTATGCTCAACGCGGTTACAGTCATGGCCTCTCCGTCCGATGAATATTGAGGAATTCCGGCAAGCCGCCGGCAACGATTCAACGCGGAGGGGGTTGGACTACTATTTCTTAATTGAGATCGACTGGTCGGAAAGTGCAGGTGTACCGATGCTTGTCAGACCGATGCGGCCCTTAGGTGAATGGGGGCTGCCGTTGCCGGGGATGTTCCTGTGTGCCGGGCCGTGCAGCGCTGAATCACTCGAGCAACTGCGCAAGACAGCGGCGGCGATGGCCGGATGCACACTCAGCCTCTTCCGGGCCGGCATCTGGAAGCCGCGGACGCACCCGGGCACATTCGAGGGGGCCGGTGTTGCCGCCCTCGACTGGCTGGTGCGCATCCGCGAGGAATTCGGTTTCCCCATCGGCGCCGAGGTGGGGACCCCGCAACACGTAGAGGCCGCCATGGCCCATGGGCTTGACGTGGTGTGGATCGGCGCCCGCACGACGCCCGATGCATTCGCCGTGCAGGCCATCGCCGACGCGCTCAAGGGCTCGGATGTGCCGGTCATGGTCAAGAATCCCGTTAGTCAGGACCTGGAGGCGTGGCTCGGCGCCATCGAGCGCATTCAGAACGCGGGCATCACCCGCGTGGCGGCCGTCCACCGGGGCTTCGCCATCGCTCACGATACGCGCTACCGCAACCCGCCACTGTGGCGCATTCCCATCGAATTAAAGCGCCGCGTTCCTCAGTTGCCCCTCATCTGCGACCCCAGCCATATGTGCGGCCGGGCGGACCTGATTTTCCCGACTTCCCAGGAGGCCCTGGACCTGCTCTACGACGGTCTTATGGTCGAGGTGCATCACTGTCCCGCCGAGGCCTGGAGCGACGCCGCCCAGCAGATCACCCCGGAGCAGTTTCGGTCCATGCTGGGGCGCTTGGTGGTGCGTAAGGAGGCCGGCGCCGGGTCCGGCTACAAACTGAGCATGCGCAACCTCCGCCACGCCGTGGACGAGATCGACGCCGACATTGTCGAACTGCTTTCACGCCGCATGGAAGTGGTGCGGCAGATAGGCCAGATCAAGCGCGAAAACCAGATCTCCACGCTCCAGCCCAGCCGTTGGAACGAGGTGCTGGTCAGTCGCACCAACGCCGCCGGTAAGAAGGGGCTCAGCGCCGAGTTCATCTCGCAGGTGTACCAGATCATCCACGAGGAAGCCATCCGGCTCCAGGAAGAGCCGCTCTTCCGCGAGATGAACGGCGGCAGCAACGACCAACTCAAGCCTGACGGCTGCGACCCAGCCGCGGAGTCGCGCGATACGGGGCGTTGTTACACGCCGCCCGAGCAGAGTGATCGCTGCTGAGCGTCCACAACGATATTGCCCACCGCCCCAGACGTACCGCGCGGCCTGGGGCAACTTGGCCCATAAACGGACGGCGAATAGAGCGAAGCGGACCGACCCGCTGGCCCGCTTTGTGGTTTGTGGACATGGGCGCCCGCGACATCAGCCGCTGTCCCCGGCGCTGTTGGGCGCAGCGCAGACGGCGTTGGCCAAGGCATCGTCCCCGATCACTGCTCCAGCGGCACGGATGAGACAATCTTGGCGAGCAGTTCCTGCACGCACGCAGGGGCACCTACGGCATTTACAAGGGGTCGCTCAACCATGACCACCTGGCAACGTTCCAGTCTGGCGGCCTCCAGTTTGCTCGGGACGCCGCCGGCTTGGCCGCTGTCCTTGGTGACCAGGGTGCCGATCTGGAAGCAGCGAATGTGGGCTCGATTCCCCTCGACGGTAAATGGCCCCTTCTCGGCGATGATGTGGCCAGCGGGAATGCCGGCTTGACGGCATGCATCCAGCGATTCGCGGCGCGGGAGCACGCGAACGACAAGCGACAGGCCCGCACTGTGCGCCGCGCACACGTAGCACAGCAGGTTATTGGCGCCGGTGGTCAGCAGGATGGGCCGGCGGAAGGAGACGGCCTTGGCGGCGGCGTCTTCATGGTTCGCCACCATATGCACGTCCCGACCGGGCATGGGCGTTCGCGGCCGAACCAGCGTGAGGTAGGGAAGACGCAGCAAATCTCCCACCCGGCGGGCGGTGGCGCGAGCGGCGGCGGCATAGGGGTGCGTGACATCCACGATGGCGCGAATGCCCTGGGACCGGCACAGGTCGGCCATGCCCGCATCGTCCAGCCGGCCGCAGCGCCGGCGGATGTGCGGGTGATCCCCAATGGCCAGCGGCTCGTTCGTGGCCATGGACACCAGCACCTGGTAACCGCGCTGGGCCAGGTCTTGGGCCAGGGGGGCCGTTTCACTGGTGCCGCCCAGGAGCAGGATCATGGGCGGTAGCCTCGCGAAGTGACGAACCAACCGTTGACGACTTTCGAGGCGCTGTTGCCAATGAGCACGATGGTTCGCATGTCCACGGCCTGCTCCAGCAGATGCCCCAGGTCGCTGAGGACCAGTCGCTCCTGGTCCGTGCCCAGCTCCACGGCCAGGCCCACAGGCGTCTGCGCTGGGCGATGGCGGCGGAAGATCTCCACGGCCTCTTCCAGTTGCACGACACGTTTGCTGCTACGCGGGTTGTACAACGCTACGACCAAGTCGGCCGCCGCGACCGCTTCGAGGCGGCGGCGGATCATGTCCCAGGGAACCAGCAAGTCGCTGAGGCTGATGGCCGCGAAATCCAGCATCAGCGGCGCCCCCAGTCTCGCCCCGGCGGCGCTGGCGGCAGTGATACCGGGCACGATTTCGATGGCAACCTTCTGGCCCGATGCCTCGGCCAGTTCAATCGCCAGGCCAGCCATGCCGTAGATCCCCGCGTCGCCGGAGGAGATCAGCGCCACTGTCTTGCCGGCGGCGGCGAGGTCCAAGGCCAGGCGGCAGCGGTCCACCTCCTGGCGCATGCCGGAGGCAACCAGTTCCTTGCCGGCGGTCAGGTCCTGAACCAACTCCAGGTAGCGCTTGTAGCCGACGATGATCTGGCTCCGGCCGATGGCCAGCTCGGCCCGGCGGGTGCGGTCGAGTGCGCCGCCGGGGCCTATGCCGACCACATACAGCTTTCCTGTGCCACTGCCACCGTTACGCCGCTGAATGTCTGTTTGGGTACTAATAGTCGTGTCCTCCGGCCAGCAAGTAACGCCGCGGGCTCGGCCACGGCGGGTAGGTTTACCTTCTTTTGGACGAACGCAGACCGCGCAAAGTTGCGCGGACACTGCCGCAGTTCGTCCGCTGAGATCAGTCGCAAGGGGATTCCCAGTTGTCGTGAGGCTGCCAGCAGTCCCGGCTCATCGGCCTTGATGCTTGCCGAGGCGAGCAGCCGGACCCGGTCCGACGTAACGCTGGCCATGGCCAAGGTGCTGTACACGGCGGTGACGATCTGCTGGGCGGGAACACCCCGGCGGCAACCAATGCCGACGATCAGGGTCTTGAGGGCCTCGGTGGACGTGGAGATCACCGGCTCGGCCGCCAGGATGTTGGAGACGGTTATCGCCAGTTCGTTGGCTCCCCCTTCGTGGCCGCTCAGCAGGCTGATTGCCCATCGGCCGCCGACATCGACCGCGACAACGGCAGGATCGCTCGTCTTATGGGCCAGGCAGGGGGAGATCGCCCGAACCACCACGCCGGTGGGAGCGATGTAGATCAGCCCGCGATGGGTGCTGAACAGACGTTGCGTCAGTTCGCAGATTCGCTCAAAACGCGGCACGGCGGGCAACTCCGTGACCTGCGCATGAAGATGGATCTGACACGGCGGCAGTTGCGCTGCCAAGGCCGCGGCCAGACGGGCGCCTTCATTGCTCAAACTGATCACGGCAATGCTCACGGTTGGGCTCCCTGGCGATAGCCGTGGCTGAAGGCCTTATCGTACAGCTTGGAGGCGTGGGCCAAGGGGCGGGCCAGCGCATAGCCGACCAGCACGATGGCTGTACGTACGATACCCTTTGCCTTGGTGCGGGCAGCGATATCTGCGAGGGTGCCGCGAGCGATCTTCTGATCCGGCCAGGAAGCGTGATAGACAACGGCGGCCGGGCACTCGCTGCCATAGTGCGCCGCCAGTCCGGCGGCGATCTCGTCGATGCGGTCGCTGGACAGAAAGATGCACAGCGTCGCCCGCGCGGCCGCCAGACGGGATAGCTCCTCGGTGGGCGGCATGGGCGTGCGGCCGGCGGTGCGAGTAAGGATGATCGTCTGGGCAATCTGGGGCGCGGTCAACTCCGTGTGGATGGCGGCGGCGGCGGCCTGGAAAGAACTGATGCCGGGGACCATCTCATACTCGATGCCCAGGCGATCCAGGGCATCCATCTGCTCGCCGATGGCGCCATAGATGGAGGGCTCGCCGGTGTGCAGGCGCACCACGTCTATTCCTTGGAGGCGGGCCTGCTCGATGACCGCAATAATCTGCCGCAGGTCCATGGCGGCCGAGTCGTGACGCGCCGCCTGGCGAGGCAGCAGATCCAGCAGTTGGGGATTGACCAGCGAACCGGCATAAATGCAGCAGTGGGCGGACTGCAGCAGGCGGTGGGCCTTGACAGTCAGCAGTTCCGGATCGCCCGGCCCGGCACCAACGAAGTAGACCTTCACGACTGCTCCTTGCCCGCTTGGATGAGCATGATCGACAGATAGCCTCGCTTCTCTGGGGCACCGCGGAGCCGGCGGACGTCGGTTTGGACGAATTGGTCAGGCATGCCGACATGGGAGGCGAAGACAGCCTGCTCCAGCAGCCCTCGGCTCTCCAACTCATCCAGCACCTTCTCCAGCCGATCGCCCACCTTCATCAGCACGACCGTGCCGCCGCCGTCCAAGGCCCGAGCCAGAGCGCCCAGATCGTCCGCGGCGGGAACGATGGTGACGTTCTGCTTGCCATAGCCGACGGGGAAGTTCGTGAGCGCGGCGGTGGCGCTGAAGGCCGTAATGCCCGGCACCGTGACCACCTTCACCCCGGGGGCCATCGCCTTGAGTTCGCGCAGGAGGTAGATGTACGTCGAATACAGCAGGGCATCGCCCAGGGTCAGGAAACAGCAGTCTTCACCGCCGGAGAGGATCTGATGGACTTCCTGGGCCGCCTTCTGCCAGCTCTGGCGCAGCACCTGCTCATCGGAACTCATGGGAAAGAGGATCTCGTGGATGACGCTGTGGGGCTGGAGATAGGGGCGGGCGATTTCCAGTGCCCTGCTGTCGGCGGCGATGCGGGAGCGCGGCACGCAGACATGCCGGGTGGCCGAAAGCAGGCGGGCCGCTTTCACGCTCATCCATTCCGGGTCACCGGGGCCGACCCCGATGCCATACAACGTTCCGGCTGTCATTCGAGCAGTTCCTTTCGGGCCAAGACCACGATCGCCAGGGACGACGCGGTGCAGTTTTGAAGTTCATGGGACGTCATGGGGCGCACATTCTCATCCGGCATCGTTAAATTCTCGCAGAGAAAGACCCAGTGGGTCCCCTGCAACGCCGCCGCTACGGACGCCGCCCAGCGGATCGCATCGGGTGTGCCGGCCAGGATCGCAATTCGCTCCGCGCAGCGCAGTTCCTCGGCGCTGGCTGTTGGGACGCGCCCATGAGCGCTGAGAATGCGGGCATCGGCCCACTCCAGCCCCAGACGGGCGAAAGCCACCTGGACGGAGCTGACGGCCGGGATGATCCGGCAGTTGTCCCGCCCCAGGCATGCGACGACGTTGCGGGCCAGACTGTACAGGCCCGCATCGCCGCTGACCAGAACCACGACTTGCCGGCCCGCATGATGCAGGCAGGCCAGTTGATCCAGCAGCGGCGTGATGGGCCCCTCGGCGATGACACGCTCCTGGCCGCAGCCGGGGAACAGGTCCAGCAATCGCGGGAATCCGATCAGCACGTCCGCAGTTTGCGCAGCGCGAACGGCCGCGGGGGTGATGAAGTCCGGCGAGCCCGGGCCGCAACCGACGATGAGGATGGGTTTGGGCACTATCGCCACAGTGCAAGATCTCCTGCTGTACCCAGGCATTCGCCGGCCATGCTCACCAGCACAGCGGCCACCGGCATGGCCTGGTGGATCCGCTCAGCCACTGCCTCCCGGATGCTCTGGGCGAGCCTGTCAGCCAGTTGCGTCTTGCCAGGTTCAGTTAGCGCGGCGAAGAGCCCCTCGACGGTCGGCACCCATGGCGCCGGTTTTCGCAGCACGGCCTCATACAGGGCGCTCACCACTCCAACCGCGCTGTCTGAACGCGAGGAGTGGGTGTCCCACTGTCCGCCGGCCAGCTTGGCCAGTTTACCGGGATGGCCGAGCACCATCACGGCGGCAAAGGGACAGGAGCCCAGGCAGTCAGCCATGTAGCCCCATTCGTTGCCGACCTCGATCAACTGCTCATCTCGCAGGCGGAAATGGCGCCGGGCAGCCTTGGCCCCGATGTTGCCAGGCACGAGCACCGGGCTAGAAACGCCACAGGCCGCCGCCACGTCCAGAGAGCATTTCAGAGCGTTGCGCAGGGCCTTGATGCAGTAAGGGCGGACGATGCCCGTGGTGCCCAGGACCGACAGGCCGCCTTCGATTCCGAGGCGCGGGTTATAGGTCCTGGCGGCGACCCCCCGGCCGCCGGGAATGGCAACCTCTATGCAGACGGGCCGGGAGGTGATTTGGCGAACGGCGTCGTGAATCATCCGTCGCGGCACCGGGTTGATGGCCGGTTCGCCCGGGGGGACCTGGAGGCCGGGCTTGGTCACGATGCCCACGCCCTCACCGGCACGGAAGGTGACATCCCCATCGGCCGCAAGGCTGACACGGACGAGAATTTCCAGCCCGTGGGTCACATCGGGGTCGTCGCCGCCATCCTTGCGAACGGCCGCCACGGCCACGTCCGGATCGGTCGCGAGGTGTGCATACAGGATGGGGACCTGGATCTCCTGGCCCTGGGGAAGGACAAGCGGGAGGCTCTGGGGAGCCTGTTGGCCGCAGAGGACCATGGCGGCCGCCTTGGCGGCGGCGGCGGCGCAGGTACCGGTGGTGATGCCGGTGCGAAGGCTCATGGCGCGCCCCTTCCTGCCGCCGCACAGCCGGCACCGGCGGGCAGCCAGTCTAGAATGCGTTGGCGGGCTTCCTGAATCGTCATCGGCAACGGCTCAACGGACAGGCCTTCGCAGCACGCCAGATCCTGAAACAGTTGAGCAATGATGGGAAGTCGCAGGCCCGCCTGGACGATGGTCTGGTGGTGGGACAAGACCTGCTGCGCAGTGCCCTCGCGCAGGACGCGGCCGTGGCACAGCACATAGATGCGATGGGTTAGGATGGGTAGCAGGTCCACCGCGTGGGTGGAGAGGATGATCGTGATATCGTGCTGGCGATTGAGCCGCAGCAGCAGTTCGATCATGTGGGCCTCGCCGGCCGGGTCCAGTCCCGCGGTGGGTTCGTCGAGCACAAGTACGGATGGCTGCATGGCCAGCACGCCGGCCAAGCAGACGCGCTTTTGCTCGCCGAAGCTGAGGTGGTGAATGGGCCGGTCGCGCAGTGGCAAGACATCCACGGCCGCCAAGGCGTCGTTGACGCGCTGGGTGACCTGCGTTTCGGCCAACCCGAGATTCCGCGGGCCGAAAGCCACGTCCTGTTCCACCGTGGCCGCGAAGAGTTGGTCGGCGGGGTTCTGGAAGACCATGCCAACCCGGCGGTAGAGCTGCGCGGGCTTGAGTTGAAGGATGTCCTGGCCGTCGAGCAGCACCCGGCCGCGCTGCGGCCGTTGCAGGCCCAGCAGCAGCTTCATCAGCGTGGTCTTACCGGAACCGTTGGGGCCCACCAAGGCGAGAAACTCGCCCCTGGCAGCGCGGAAGGTAACATCGGTCAGCGCCTGGATGCCGCCCGGATAGGCGAAGCTCAGGGCGTCGGCGACGATCGCGTCCTTGCGCGATGCCTCAGTCACGGCAACCACCTTTCCGTCGCGGCCAAGGCGGCGGCGATGCCGATCAGCACTCCGCACAGGGCGGCGATCTGCCCGCGGCGCAGGGCCGGCAACGGCCCAACGGGCAGGACCCCTTGATAGCCGCGGGCGAGCATCGCCTCGTGGGTCTGCTGGGCCTGGTCGAGCGAGCGCAGGGTCACGATGCCGGCCAGGCACCCCATGGAGGAGAGCGATCGCCGCAGGCCATCGTAGCCCAGGCGCATCTTGTGGGCCGCCAGCACGTTGCCGGCCTGTTCGAAGAGCGAGAAGATGTGGCGGTACATCAGGATGGCGATAGAGGTCCAGGTGCGCGGTATCCCGGCCCAACGGAGGACGGCGAATATCCTGTGCACCGGCGTCAGGGCTCCCAGAAGAATTACGATGCCGGCCGCGGCAAGCACGCGCGATCCCAGTAGTGCCCCGCTGATGGTGCCGCTTCGGCTGGCCGAAAAGTGCCACGGGCCCAGGTGCAGCGACAACCATGGTTCCCCAGGTATCAGAAACGCCCGCAACAGGCAGATAACCACAGCAAACCCCAAGGGACCCAGGAGACGGCGGAGCATCAATCTCAGCGGCACCCGGGCGACGACCGCTACGGCCAGACACAGGGCAAAACCCGCCAGCGCCAACGTGAAGCGGGTGGAGAGCACGATAGCCAGGACCATCGCCAGCGCCGTCAGCGTCTTGAGGCGCGCATCCAAAGCGGCCAGTCGGCTGCGTCCGACCGGATGGCTGGGTGAGAAGATTTCCCGCAGATAGTGCATCAAGAACCCGAGCCGCTGCCCGCACCGCTGCCTGCAGCATCAGCAGCAGCCGCCGAGGGCGCTGCGGCCTTTCGCGGAGGAAACAGTGCACGGAAGTAGTAGCCCATCACGAACCCGCCGACGATGCCGGCCACCAGGAACACGAACAGCAAGAGGTCGCCCTGGTCGGTGTTGATATACGGGTCGCGCGCCGGCCGACCAGCCTTTTCGGCAAATTTCTGGACGACGGTCTGGTCAACCCCTGGCCAAGAGTCCGCCGCCGAGCCAGCGGCCGGAAAGATCGCCAGCAGCGCAGTAACCAGACCTGGGAACACGAGGAATTTGCGCTTCACAGTGTACCTCCGGTATTCGCGGCGGGATTAACACCCGCGCAACTCCCCGCGACCAGTTGTCGGTGCCCAAGGCCAAGCAGAAGCTCGGGCCGCCGGGCCATCACGAACCGGTACGCCAGGGCCGTCAAGATCCCTTCCAGGACACCCAAGGGAAGCTGCGTCGGCACGAAAGCGGCGACGATGACCAGGAACATCTGCCACATCGGTGAGGTACCGTGCAGGGCGCTGGCCAGTTCAAATGAGGTCGTGGCGTAGGTGGCCCAGTCGGAGATCAGCCCGGCCGCGAAGGTGGCCAGGAGCACCGGGGCGTTCAGCGACCGCAGGAAGCGGAAGCTGAAGGCACCACAGTAGGCCCCGACGATACCCATGGCCAGGATGTTGCCACCCAGCGTCGTCAACCCCCCGTGCGCCATGAACAAGGCCTGGAACAGCAGCGCGATGCTGCTGACGATGACCGTGGGGGCGGGGCCGATGAGCACCGCCGCCAGGCCGGTGCCACATGGATGCGAGCAGGTGCCAACCATGGGGACGGGAATCGGCATGCAAGAGATGACGAACACGGCCGCTCCGACCAGCGCCACCATCGCCAGGTAGCGCGGCTCGGCAGCGCTTCGCCGCTTGATCGTGTGCAGCCCCCAGAACACAAAGGGCGCTGCAACGACGAACCACAGCCCGGCCCATCCGGCGGGCAGAATGCCTTCGGTGATGTGCATCGCCTGGGCCGGAGCAGCCGACAACAGAACTGCCACGCAGGTCAGCAACACCACACTGCATAGTCGCTTAGACACAGGACACTTCCCTTTCCTTGGCCAGGGACGCCAATGCATTGATGGCCGCCGCCACGACGGGGCTGCCGCCGCGGGGGCCGGTATTGCTGATGTAGCACAGATCACTTTGGATCAAGGCGAGCTTGGCTTCGGCGGCGCCGACGAAGCCCACCGGAAGTCCCGCCACCAGCGCCGGGCGCGGTCCACCTCCGCGGGCAATCTCCATCAACTTCCACAAGGCCGTGGGGGCGTTGCCGATGGCCACGATCGCGCCCTCGAGGCTGTCGGCCAGTTTTTCCATGGCGGCGGCGGCGCGCGTACAGCCATGGATCTGGGCCAGGGTCCTCACATCCTCGTCGCCGATGGCGCACAGAACCGGGTTACGGACGGCGGTGATGCCCGCCTGCACCATTCTGACATCGCAGATGATGGGCTTCCCGGCCGCCAGTGCCTCCAGACCCCGCTGGATCGCTTGTGAATGGATGCGCATGGAGCGGCCGAAGGAAACATCCGCGGTGGCGTGGACCACCCTGCGGACGATCGCCAGGACCCGCTTGTCGGGGAAACGATCCTGAGGCAGGTGGCGGTCGATGATCTGGAAACTGCGCTGCGCGATCGCCTGGCCATTGGTGGGCAGGGGCTCGGCATCGGCGACGAAAGGCGCCAGCCGATCCACCACGATATCCTCCAGGCCCGGTTCGTTTTCCAGCGTGGGCAGAAACTCGATGGCGACCTGGGGATGGTTTCGCTTGCACTCCTCCAGCAGTGAAGGAATGTCCTTGAACACATGCTGGCCGCGATACAGGAAGTACGGCATGAGCACGATGCGGCGCACGCCCTGGCCCGCCAGCAGCGCCACCTGCTCCTGCAGGCTCGGCCTGGCAATGGAGAAGAACGTCGGCAAGATGGGGACCTGGCCGCCCAGCCGCGCCGCGATGCGCCCAACCAGGCCGATGAAGCCTTCGTTGGCCTGGGGACGCGGGCTGCCGTGCCCGACAATCAGGATTCCCAATGCGTTGTCCGCATCGCTCATGCTTGTGCCTCACACTGATGAAGGAAATGGTCGACAGCCTGCGGCCGTGAAGAAAAGTGCAGATGAACGTAGCTGGCCAGGATCCGGCCCTTCTGAAAACCCTCCAACGCGTCGCCCTCTCGCCGGCGGCGAATGCCGTAGGCTTTCTGCCAGCCCTGGGCGAGGGCGTCATCGGCAATGATCCTGGAGTAATGGAACTCATGCCCGCGAAGCACCTGGCCCGCGCCGCCCCACGGCGAATCGGCAGCCAGCGTCGCCTCGATGTACCCCAGCGAATGAAGGCTCTTGAGCATGGCCGTATCGACCGGCAGCACCCCGGCCAGCGCATGCCGCCGGCCGTCCAGCGTCTGCACCGAGCGTCCCAGATACATCAGGCCGCCGCACTCGGCGTAGACGGTCCTGCCCGATTCGGCAAAGCGGCGGATGGCCGCCAGCATCGAATGGTTAGCAGCCAATTCCGATGCATGCAGCTCGGGGTACCCGCCGCCGACGTACAGCCCGTCCAGGTCCGATGGCAACGCTGTATCGCGCAGGGGTGAAAACCAGACCAGGTCCGCCCCCTTGGCCTGCAGCATTTCCAGGTTGTCCGCGTAGTAGAAATGGAACGCCTCATCCCTGGCCACGCCCAAGCGGATCTTGTACCGCGGCAAGACCGCCGGCGTGGGGGCACTGGGCGCAGTGGCCGCGGCGCGAGGCAGGGCCAGAACGCTGGCTATGTCCAAGTGCTGTTCGCAGGCATCGGCCAGTTGGTCGAGCGTCCGGGGCGACAACCTCTGATGATCGGCCGTCACGAGGCCCAGATGGCGGCTTTGCAGCGGCGGCAGACTGTTGCGTGGCACAGCGCCGACCAAGGGCGGGAGCTTGGCGACCTGCAGCGACTCGATCAGCCCGGCCCTATGGCGCGCGCTGCCGGACTGGTTGGCGATCACACCGCCGATGCGGACGGTGGGCTCGAAATCGACGAATCCTTTGACGGTGGCCGCCAGGCTGCGCGCAGCGCCGTGGGCGTTGACCACCAGCAGGACCGTTGCCTCCAGCCAGGCGGCAATCTCGGCGGTACTGCCCTCCAGCGAAACGGACGAGGCTCCGTCGAACAGGCCCATCACCCCCTCCACCACCGCCACATCCGCCTGCGCTGTGGCCCGGGCAAAAAGCTGGCACACGTATTCCCGCCCGCACATCCATCCATCAAGGTTGTAGCATGGCCGGCCCGAGGCGAGCGTCAGATACGACGGATCCAGGAAGTCCGGCCCTACCTTGAACGTTTGCACGCGCAGCCCGCGGCGCGTCAACGCGGCAACCAGACCCAGCGACAGGGACGTCTTGCCCACGCCGCTGCCGGTCCCCGCGATCACGACTGTCGGACAAGGGCCACTCACAACTCCACCCCCTTCTGTGCCGTGTGGCCGCTTTGCAGCCCATGCTTGATGCAGCGCATCTCGCTGACCGTGTCGGCAATTGCGATCAGCCCGGGCGTCGCATCCCGGCCGGTCAGGACGATGCACGCCTCGGCCGGGGCCTGCCGGACCGCCGCGATGACCTGCTGGTCCTGCAGCAGCCCTTTGGCCACGGCGCCGCAGACTTCATCCAGGATCACCATGGCGTACTGGCCGCTGGCAATGATCTGGCTCGCCTGTCGCAAGCCCTCCATGGCCGCGGCTTGGTGCTTGGCGTAGGCCGGCGAACTGGCCGGCGGCACGAACCCAAGCCCCGTCTGGATGAGACGAACGCCCGAAAGGCCGGCCGCCGCCCGGACCTCCCCGACCGATACATCGTGCTTGATGAACTGGACGATGCATACCGGCATATCATGGCCCTTGGCGCGCAAGGCCATGCCCAGGGCCGCGGTGGTCTTGCCCTTGCCGTCGCCGGTGAAGATGAGAACCCGTGCCGACTTGCTCACGCGCTCACCCTCCATGTCTGCCACGCATGCAGCGTCAGGGCCCGAGCGGCCAGCCCCAGCATCAGGAACAGGCCGGTAGTGGCCAGCATCAAAGCGTTGGCCAAAGGAATATGCCGGGCGCCCAGTGGCACGCGGGCGTCGCCGATCGTCGGCTTCTCCAGCGGCTGGCCGTCGTAGTAGTTCAAACCGCCCAGTTGCACGCCCAGGGCTCCGGCCATGGACGCCTCGGCGAAGCCGGAGTTGGGGCTGGCATGCTGGCGGGCATCGCGCAGCATGATGCTCAACGCGCCCCACGGCCGCTGCCGCAGCAAGGCCGCTGCCACGCACATCAGCGGCGCCGTCAGCCGTGCCGGGATGAAGTTGGCCAGGTCATCGATCCGCGCCGACGCCCAGCCAAAATACAGATACTTCTCGTCCTTGTGGCCGAATATCGAGTCCAGCGTGTTAATCGCGCGGTACACCATGGCCCCCACCGGGCCGGCCACGATCGCGAAGAACAGCGGGGCCGTCACACCGTCCACCGTGCTCTCCGCCACGCTCTCCACGGTCGCCCGCGCCACCCCGACTTCGTCCAGATTGTGAGTATCGCGCCCCACGATCATGCTCACGCGCTGGCGGGCTTCGGCCAGATTCCCCGCCACCAGCGGTCGGAAGACCGCCATGCTGTGACGCGCCAGGTCTCGGGCGGCGATCGTCGTATAGATCACGATGATCGAGACGGCGTCCGCCGCCAGCGGAGACGCGAGCCCCGCCAGCCGGATCAGCCCCCAGGCCGCGGTGCCCGCCGCCGCGTACACCCCCACGGCCGTCACGATGCCTGCCACACGCGGCCGGCCAATCAGCCGGCGCGTCAGCGCTTCCAGCCGCAGCGCCAACCAGGCCATGCCGCGCACCGGATGCGGCAGCCAGCGCGAGTCGCCCAGCGCCAGATCCAGCACCACCGCACAGAGGATTTGCCAGTGCAACGCCATCACAATCGCATCAGCCGGTAGATATCGTCCATGTTCAGGCTCTGGCGGACCACCGCCGCCAGCCGGTCCAGCGCCGGTTCAATGTCATAGCGGCAGCACACCCTGCCCAGCGGCCGCAGCCCGCGACGCACGCGCAGGCGGTCGATGAACCAACGGCGGAATCCGTCCGCATCGAACACGCCGTGCAGATAGGTGCCCCAGACGCGATGATCGGGCCGCGCCACGCCCGCCACCTCGCCCTCGGCGCCGACGAGGATGACCTGCAAGTCACCCGCCGGCGTCTGGCCGTGGTGGATCTCGTATCCGAACACGTCCAGCCCCGAAGGCACATGGCGGGCGGATCGGCGCACTAGCGTCTTCTGTGCCTCCAGCACCGTGTCCACGCCCAGCAGTCCCAGGCCGTGGCCGTGGCCGTTGGAGGATTCGATCCCGTGTGGATCTCGGATCTGCCGCCCGAGCATCTGGAATCCGCCGCAGATACCGACAATCTCCGATCGGTCCTCGCCGGCCACCGCGGTAATGCTCTGCGCCAGGCCGCTGCTCTTCAGATAGGCCAGGTCCGCCAGGGTGTTCTTGCTGCCCGGCAGGATGACCGCATCGGGCGTCCCCAGTTCCCCCCCAGAGCGGACGATGCGCAGCCGCACATCCTCCTCCACGCGGAATGCATCCAGGTCGGTGAAATTGGAGATGTGCGGCAGATCGATCACCGCGATCTCCACCGCTCCGCTCACCGGCCGCGCATCATCCAGAACGCCGCTCTTGAACTCGACCGAGTCTTCCTGGGGGATGTCCAATCCCTTGAGATACGGCACGACGCCGAAGACCGGCCGGCCCGTGTGGTTCAGGGTGTAGTCCAGCGCCGGCCCCAGCAGGCTGACGTCGCCGCGGAAGCGGTTGACCACCCAGCCGGCCACCAAGGCCCGCTCCCACTCGGCCAGCACCTCCATGGTGCCGACAAACGAGGCGAACACGCCGCCCCGATCGATGTCCCCGACGATCAGGACGGGCGCCTGCGCGTACTCGGCCATGCGCATGTTGACAAGGTCGTGGCTCTTCAGATTGACCTCGCCCGGGCTGCCCGCGCCCTCCAGCACGATGGCATCGAATTCCGATGCCAGCGAGTCATAGCACTGCCTGGCGACGGCAAAGGCCTGCGGCTTGTACTTCACGTACTGCCCCACGCGCATGTTCCCCACCGGCCTGCCGCGGACGATGACTTGGCTGCCCGTATCGCTGTTGGGCTTCAGCAGAATGGGGTTCATCCGCACATCCGGCTCCAGCCGACACGCCTGCGCCTGCACGACCTGCGCCCGGCCCATCTCCCCGCCGTCGCGGGTGACGAACGAGTTGAGCGACATGTTCTGGCTTTTGAACGGCGCCACGCGGACCCCATCCTGAAGAAGGATGCGGCACAACGCCGCCGTCAGAACGCTCTTGCCGGCGTTGGAGCTGGTACCTTGGAACATGATCGCCGGCGTGCGCTGGGCAGCAGCGCGGGGTCGAGGCACCCCCAGGGCTGCGCCCAGTGCGTCGCAGAGCCTCTGGTTCTGGGCCTCGGTCCGCACTGCGACGCGGAAGAACCGGCCATCCAGGTGCTGCTCCTGCCCGAACGTGCGGATCGCGATGCCTTCGTGCAGCAGCCGCTGAGCGAGTGTCGGGGCATCCATGCCGGCGCGGTTCAGCCGTACCAGAAGAAAGTTGGCGACGCCGGGATACACGTACAAGCCCGGTAGTCGCTGCAACTCGCTTGCCAGTCGCCTTCGCTGCTCCGCAACAAAAGCCCGGGTGCTCGCCGCATATGCCTCATCGGCCAGCATCGCCGCCCCAACCACCTGCGCCAGGGTATTGACTGACCATGGGGGGACCTGCCCCTGAATCTGCTGCGCCACCGGGGCCGCAGACACGGCGAATCCCAGTCGCAGACCAGGCACGGCATAGAACTTCGTGAGCGAACAGAGCACAATGACGTTGCGTGCGATGGGCCGGGCCAACGTCTGGTAGCCTTCCACAAAATCAGCAAACGCTTCATCCACCACAAACGTGGACGTTGCATGATCCGCGACAAACCGGTGGAACTGCTCGCCATCCAGCAGCAGACCCGTGGGATTGTTCGGCTGGCCGAGGAACACCATCTCGCCCCCGCGCAACTGCCGGCCCAGCGCCTGCCAGTCGAGGGCAAACCCCTCGCTCTCCTGCAGGGGCATCGCCTCGACTTTCAGCCCGCCGCGCCGCGCGGCCGTGGCATAGTCGATGTAGGAGGGGACCGGAATGACCGCCCGTGATGGCCGCTGCGCCCGCGCCAGAGCAAAAAGGATTTCACTGGATCCGTTGCCGACCACGATCTGCTCTTCCGGCAGTCCGTAACGCGCGGCAATCGCCCGAACCAACTCCCGGGACTCAGGGTCGGGATAGTGAACCAGCAGCTCCACCACCCGGCTCACGATGGCGCGCAGCGACTCCGGCGGGCCCAGCGGGTTGATGCTGGCGCTGAAGTCCAGGATCTGACCCGCCGGCCGACCGGCCTGCTCTGCCAGTGCTCTGAGGTTGCCTCCATGTCCATGTTGCAAACGTCACCTCACCAGCAAGCCAACACCAGCGCCGGGACCAGTTCCACCAGTTCGCACGCCGCGCCGAACGTATCGCCCGTGGCCCCGCCGATCTTGCGCCAGCAGTAGCGGCAAAACAGCAGCGTGACCGCGACGCACGTAGCGGCCGCGATCAGTCCCTTGCCGCCCAAAGCCAGCCAGCCAGCCCCGGCCAGCACCGCCACCGCCCACGCCGCCGCCATTCGATGGGTGCTCCGGTAAAACACGGTCCCCAGCCCGCCGGGGCGGGCATAGGGCAATAACACCATCTGGAGCACCATCATGCACCGCCCGGCCAGGGGCATCAGCAGCACCACCCGCCACACCTTCGCTGGCGGCAGCGACGCCAGCGCCGCGAACTTCAGCAGCATGACACACACGACCGCGACCACGCCCATCGCCCCGACGTGGCTATCTTTCATGATCTCCAGGATCCGCTCCTTGGACCGAGAACTGAGGAAGCCGTCGGCCGTATCCGACAGCCCGTCCATGTGCAGCGCCCCGGAGATGCTCAGCAGGGCGACGATGATGACGGCACTGGCGATCAACGGCGGTACCGCCATCCGCGCCAGCCCCCATGCCAGCAGTGCCGCCAGCCCGCCCGCCACCAGCCCGACCAGCGGGAAAAACGGCACACTGCCGGCGAGTTCGGCCCCGCCGCTGCCCCAGGTGCCGGGGATCGGCAGGATCGTGAGAAATCGCAATGCGGCCACAAATCGCTTCATCTAGCGCGCCTCGGAGACCTGCGCCTCCTGGAACGTCGCCACTTCCGTCAGGATTCGCACCGCCGCCTCAACCAGGTTCATGGCCAGGGCCGCGCCGGTGCCTTCACCCAGGCGCATGCCCAGGTCCAGGAGCGGCTCCTTGCCCAGGTGCTTCTGCATGTACTTGTGCCCGTTCTCCACGCTGCGGTGTGCGGCGATGATGTAGTTGCCGCAGGTGGGGCACAGCGTATGGGCGATCAAGGCGCCGGCCGTGGAAATGAAACCATCCACCACCACCGGCTTACGCTTCGCCGCGGCGCCGAGCACGACACCGGCGATGCCGCCGATCTCGAAGCCCCCGACCTTGCTCAGTACATCCAGAGCGTCCTTGCCGTTGGGCTGGTTGAGTTTCAGCGACCGCTGGACCACCTCGATCTTGTGTACCAGTTGCTGGTCATCGATGCCCGTGCCCCGGCCAGTCAGCTCGCCCACCGAGCCGCCAGTGATCGCCGCGACGATGGCCGTGCTGGGCGTGGTATTGCCGATACCCATATCACCGGTGCCGAAGACGTCGACGCTGTCGGCCAGTTCATTGACCACCTCGATGCCGGCTTCAATTGAGCGGATGGCCTGCTGGCGGCTCATCGCCGGCCCCCTGGCCATGTTCTGTGTTCCCCTGGCGACCTTCTTGGAGATGATCTTGCCGCTCTTCGCCAGGCCGCTTAGATCACCGGCCACGCCCATGTCCACCGCCACCATCCGCACGCCATTGAGCCGGGCCAGGGCGTTGATCCCCGCCACTCCGACCACGAACCCATGCACCATTTGCAGCGTCACTTCGGAGGGGTACTTGCTCACGCCCTCAGCGCACACGCCGTGATCGCCAGCCATGGTCACTACGGTCTTTCGGGCCACCGGCGGAGTGGTCGAACCGGTCATACCCGCCAGATCCATCGCCAGGTCCATCAGCCGCCCCAGCGCCCAGTGGGGCATGATGAGTTGGTCCAGCCGCTCCTTGGCCTTTGCCCGCGCGGCCTGGTCCTGGGGGCGGACCTGTCCCATCGTCTCTTCCAACAAACTCATGTCATCCACCTTTCAGCGTCAGGGGAAGGCCGCAGGCCACCAGGGTGACCACATCGGCGCCGGCGGCAATCACCTGATTGCACCGCCCCGCCAGGTCCCGGTACCGCCGGGCCACGGCGTTGTCGGGCACAATGCCCATCCCCACTTCATTGGTGACAAGAATGATCGTTCCCCGATGCGCTCGGCAGGCCGTCAGTAACGCCTGACAACGATCGGTCATCTGCTCCTCGCTCACCTGCGCGCCCTGCTGCTCGGCCTCATACATCAGGTTGTTGACCCAGAGCGTCAGACAATCGACAAGGACGACATCAAAGCCGGCCGCCGCGGCTAGTGCCTTCGGCAAATCGACCGGCTCCTCGAAGGTCTGCCATTGCCGCGCCGACCGCGCCTGTTGGTGCCTGTCGATGCGCCGGCGCATCTCCGCATCAATCACCGGGCAGGTGGCGACATAGGCGCGCCGCCCCGGCAGTGACTCAGCCAGCATCTGCGCATGGGCGCTCTTGCCGCTGCGGCAACCGCCACTGATGAGAACCAGTCTGGCCATGTCACCACCCCTCCGCGACGGCCGTCTCGCTCAGCCCGCTCAAGACCCCTTTGCCATCAAAAAGGTCGATCGTCGTGCAGGTGGCACAGCGCACGTTGAACAGCACATATTGCCGAGGGGTCAGGCCCAGCAGATGGCAGATCATCGCGCGAATCACGCCGCCATGCGTGACCACCACTACGACCTGGGCCTGGTCGCCCACCAAGCGTTCAGCAGCCCGGCGCGTCCTGTCCAGAAAACCGGAAATGGATTCGCCCCCGGGGAAGGCAAAGTCACCAGAGAATTCCGCCCAACGGCTGACCTCCTGTGGCCACTGCCCCGCAATCTCCTCAAAGCGCTTGTTCTCCCAGTGTCCGAAATCCACCTCGCGAAGGTCAGCATCAGTCTGGATCGCGAGATTCAGGCTGGGGCAGAGGGCCCCAGCAGTCTGGCGGGCGCGCAGCAGCGGGCTGCAGAAGCACCGCTGCGGACACCTCGACCGCAACAGCGCGATGAGGCCCGCCAGCCGCTCCGGCGGCATGTCGGCCAGAGCCACATCGGTGCTGCCCAGATAGCGCCCGGCATAGGCGGGCGCGACGGGGCCGTGCCGGATTAACAGGAGCTGACGAGCCATGACCCGCGTCAATGAGAAAGCCCGTTCCCTTCGAAGGAAACGGGCTCCATGGGCACAAGGTCACCTTGGGCCTTCCCTCGAAGGTGCGCGATCGCTCGCGCCTCTTTAGGTATCCTGACTTCCGGATCACCCTACTTGCCGCAGCCTTCCCATCGCGACCTTCAGGTCTTAACAGTGGCCAGTCTTGCGGCGTTCGTTCCCGGTTACAGTGGCGGGGCCGTGCTGGAGTTACACCAGCTTCCCTTATTCAATTGTGGAGGGCAAGTTAGCTGCCGGGCTTCGCTGAGTCAAGCGCCCGCCGGGCAAAGGTTGAACAGGGTCAACCAGCGGCACGGCGGAACCCTGGCGGATGTGACCAGAGTCGGAGCCTGATGCACCGCGTGGGGCTCTTCGTTGTTGTGAGCGTAATAATAAAGCGACAGATGGTCGGGCCGATGGGCTGAGAGATAGGCGTCCAAGTTGGCTTCAGGCCGTGGGCCAGACAATAGGCGGTGATGATCATGTAACCTTCGGAGGCACCCAGGATCAGGCGGCAAATCGCCCCATTCACGCAACGCCGGCCCGGCTGGCGCGGTGCAGAATGTCCATGGCCTCCAGGGCGGCGTCGCCGCCGGCGGCGACCGTTGCGTCAATATCGGCGGGCGTATGGCTGGCCGTGAGGAACCAGACGTGCCCGGTCATAAAAAAGCCGCGTCGCTGCATGGCGGCGCACCACTCGGTGAGCACGTATTCGTGCCATGCCGGCGGCACCGGCCTCGCGTGGCCTGCGGGGGTGCGCAGCAGCATGGGCATGGTCGCGTCACCCACCAGCATGGCCGGATATCCTGTCTGCTCGAAGACTTTATCCAGACCCGCCATCAGGCGCTGGCCCATGCGACGAATGTGGCCGTAGCCGTCGCGCTGCTGCATGGCACGGCGGGTGGCACGGGCGGCGGCGATACCCAGCAGCTCGCCATGGAAGGTGGCGCCGATAAACACGTCGGCGGTTTTCTGCAGGATTTCGCGGCGGCCCAGCAGTGCGGAGATGGCAAAGCCATTGCCCATGGCCTTTCCGAACGTCGCCAGGTCCGGCTGATAGCCGTAAAGCGCCTGGGCGCCCCCCGGATGCACGCGGAAGCCCGTCTTGACCTCGTCCAGGATCAACACCGCGCCGCTGCGGTCGCAGACACGGCGCGTGGCGGCCACGAATTCGGGCGAGGGTGTCACCTCGTTCACACCTTCGAGGATCAGGACGGCGATCTTATCGCCCTGCCGTGCGAACACCTCTTCCAGCTTCTGCACGTCGTTGAAGGGTATCTCAAGGGTCAGATGCGCCTGCGAGGGCGGCGAACCGACATCGTTGGGCATGGCCCAGTCAAACCAGCCGTGGTAGCCACAGCGCACGACCAGTTCGCGGCGGGTATAGGCCCGCGCGCAGCGCACGGCGGCCAGCGTCGTGCTCGAGCCCCCCACCAGCAGCGTGCCCAATTGCGCGCACGGAATCTGCTGGCAGAGTTCCTCCACAAAAGACAGCACCTCCGGGTGCTCCAGGCTGAAGATGGTGCCGCGTGATAACTGCTCGATGACGGCGGCATTCACTTCCTCATCGGCGTGACCCAGAATGATGGGCCCATAACCGCACAGGTAGTCCAGGTAGCGCCGGCCGTCCACGTCCCAGAAATAGGCGCCTTTGCCGTGGGTGGCAAAAGCCGGGCAGTTGCGCGCCACATATTTGGCCGGGCGCCGGTGGGCCTGCCCGCCGCCGATGAGCACTTGGTGGGCGTGCTCCCATAGGCGACGGGTCTGCGGCAGGATGATGTCAGCGGTAGTGTGAACGGTCTGTGTGCTCATGGTGATCCTGGGTGCGGCTGAGATTCGGACACTGGTGCATATACCAGGCAGGATACCGATTGTTGAAACCAGGCGATAACCGATCGAGGCCGCCGGCAGATCGAGCGACATTGCGGCGTCAAAGGGGGACGATTAGCATTCCGCCCAACTGAAGGATACCCTCGTATGGTTGATCCGCACAAAGTCGTGACCCCAACAAGGGGGAAGATGCCGGAGCGCTGCGGCCAGCGTGCTTTCAATGGCGAACATGACCCCATCGGCGGGCATGAGCCGCGTGCTCTATCAAGCTTTCACTGAGCATACCCATGGAACCCATCACTCTCGGATTGATCGGCGCTGGCGCCATTGCTGGAGCGCACCTGCGCGCGGCCACACAGGTGCCGCACGCGGTGCGCGTGGCGGCCTTGGCCGAGCCTAATCCAGCCAACCTTCAGCGCCAGTCCGCACGCTTTGGCATCACGCGCACCTATGCCCAGGTGGATGAACTGCTGGCGGCGCCGGACATCGAGGGCGTGATCATCAGCACGCCCAACGACACCCATGCCAGCCTGGCGATTGCCGCGGCCAAGGCCGGCAAGCACGTTCTTGTCGAAAAGCCCATGGCCTGTTCGCTGGTGGAATGCCAGGCCATGATGGCCGCCGCCCGGCACGCGCGCGTGCAATTGATGGTGGCGCAGTGTCAGCGCTACGACGGGCATCATCGGGCCCTCAAGGGCCTGATTGATCGCGGCGAACTGGGGACCCTTCGCAGCGCCCGCATCGAGTCGATGCAGAACGCCGCGGCGGTCTTCGGGCCGGAGCATTGGCTTTACGACGGCCAGCGCGCTGGAGGCGGCATCGTTATCAGCGTTGCCATTCACAAGATCGATCTGCTGCGCTACCTGGTAGGCAACGTGGCCAGTGTGAGGGCCGAGTGTCGAACACATAATCCCTGGTTTCGCAACGGCGCCGAAGACCTGGCGCTGGCCACGCTGAAGCTGGCCAACGGCGCCATGGCGCAGATGTACGCCTCGTGGACCGTCCACCGGCTGCGCTACAGCGAGAACTTCATGCTCTTCGGGGATAGAGGCACCTCGCACAGCATCCCGCCCACCGAGGTGCAAATGGGCCCGCCCTGCGTCGCCTGCGCAGCCGAGGCGCCCGCCGCGCCCCCAGGCTGGGCCGGACAATTCGGCGGATTCCGGCAGGTCGAGCCCGAGCCCGGAATGTTGGCCGACTCGTTTGCCAACCAGTTGGCGCATTTCGCTGAGTGTTGTCGCAGCGGCCGCCAGTCCATCTCCAGCGCCCAGGACAACTACGACACCATGGCCACGGTCATAGCCATCTATCAGTCGGCGCGGACAGGCCAGGAGGTGCAGGTCCAGCAGTATGTCCAGTCGCCGGCGGGCCCCACTGGCAACTCTCCTGACGGCGCATAACATCGTAGTCCAGCTTGGCGCCGGCCGGGTGGCGCCTTCTGCAGCAGCGCATATGTCTGAGCAGATTACCATCGTAGGCGATGGCGCCATGGCCACCGTGTGCTCGATTCTCCTGAGCACCAACGGCCACAGCGTCACCCTTTGGGGAGCGCTGGAAGAAAACATCGAGCGACTGCTGCAGGACCGTGAGCAGCGGGCCCTGCTGCCGGGCGTGCGCGTGCCGCAGAGCGTGCGTTTAACGGCCAACGAAGCGGATTGTTTTGCCGGCGCCAACCTGGTCATCAGCGCCATTCCCACGCAGTATTTGCGCAGCTCGTGGCAGCGACTGGGAAAGTTTTTGCCCGCGGGCGTGCCCGTGGCGTCGGTGACCAAGGGGATCGAGAACGGCACGCTCCTGCGCCCCACGCAGGTGATTGCCGACGTGCTGGGTGCCTCGCGAACCAACCTGGCCGTGCTGTCCGGGCCGAATATCGCCGCTGAAATCGCCCGCTATCTGCCGGCCACGGCCGTGGTGGCGTCGGACGATGTGCAGCTCGCTCAGCGAATTCAGGCGGCCATCTCCACGCAGTGGTTCCGCGTCTATACCAACGAAGATCCCACCGGCGTGGAACTGGCCGGAGCCATGAAGAACGTGATCGCCCTGGCCGCCGGCATCATCGACGGGCTGGGCGCCGGCAGCAACGCCAAAGCCGCCCTGGTGACGCGCGGTCTGGTCGAGATCACGCGCCTGGGCGTGGCGATGGGCGCGCGTGAAACCACCTTTGGCGGGCTGGCGGGCCTGGGCGACCTGATCACCACCTGTATCAGCCCCGAAGGTCGCAATCGCCGCGTCGGCGAGCAGATCGGCAAAGGCCGCAAGATCGACCAGATCCTGGCCGATCTGCCCAGCGTGGCCGAGGGTGTGCCCACGACGCGCTCGGTGATGGCCTTGGCGCGGCGGCATGACGTGAGCATGCCCATTACCGAGGCGGTGTATGCGGTGCTGTTCGAAGGCAAGGACGCCATCGAGGCCCTGTCGGAGTTGATGAGCCGTCAGCCCCGCCCGGAGCACCGCTAGCCAGGAACCCCCCTACGCCGCCCGCCGCTGCAAATGCAGGATGACCACGTAAACGCCGAACGCCACGGCGATCATGGGCAGGTATTGCGGCCCATAGGCGCCAAACAGGCGCAGCACGGTCCACAAGTTCAACCCCGTGGCCAGGATGGTCATGGCCAGTGTCGCCAGCGTCAACCATTTCGGGCGGCGCATCAGCAGCAGCGCCCCGTCGGCCAGCACCGCCAGGGCAAAGACCACCAGGCCGATGTCGTGCCAGAAGAACACTGACTGGCTGTAGTCGATGGGTTGGCCGGCCTCATTGTTGAACACCCAGTCGAATTTCGTGCCCAGCCAGAGGTGGGTCAGGTAGCTCAGGAACCGATGCTGCAGCGCCAGCAGGATCAGCCCCACGGCCATGCCGAACCACGCCTCGGCCAGTGGCCGGGGCGCCGCGGGGGCAGATTCCACGGGAATAGGTGGCTGCTCTGGAGGATCCTGCGGGGTGTTGGCCAAACTCATAGGCGAAAGTTCCTTGACCGCTGCCGGCCGGCCATGAGAATAGCCGCCCGTCAGCGACAACGATAGCTTCGGCGACCAACCAAGGATCATACCGATGTCCGACGCCCTCCAGAAGATCGAACAACTGCGCCAGCAGGCGATGCAGGATCTGCCTGCCGCCACGGATGCCGCCGGACTCGAGCAGTTTCGTATCCGCTACCTGGGTAGCCACGGAGCGGTCAAGGACCTGATGGACCTGATCAAGCAGGCGCCGGCCGATCAGAAGAAGCAGGTCGGCCAGCGCGCCAACCAGGTCAAGCAGGAAGTGACCCAGGCCTTTGAGAGCCGCAAGGTCCAGTTGGCTCAGCAGCAGCAGACCGAGGCAATGGCCGTGGATGTGACCGAGCCGGGCCGCCGCCCGCAGATCGGCAACATTCACATCCTGACGAAGGTCATCGGCGAACTGACCGACCTGTTCGCCCGAATGGGCTTCGCCGTGGCCAGCGGGCCGGAGGTCGAGGACGAGTTCCACAATTTCGTGGCCCTGAACATCCCCGAGCATCATCCCGCGCGCGACCCTCTGGACAACTTTTACCTGGCGCCAGCGCCCGAGCCCGCCGGCCAGTCGCAGCAACTGCTGCTGCGCACGCAGACCAGCACGGTGCAAATTCGCGTGATGCAGTCGCAGCGCCCGCCGATTCGCGTGGTCATTCCCGGTCGGGTCTATCGCCCGGACACCGTGGACCAGACGCACCTCTTCCAGTTCCATCAGCTCGAAGCACTGGTGGTGGATCGTCATGTGACCCTGGTGGACCTTAAGAGCACCATCATGCAGTTTGTGCACGCCTATTTCGGGCCCCAGACGCAGGCCCGCTTCCGGCCGAGCTTTTTCCCCTTCACCGAGCCTTCGGGGGAGGTGGACGTCTATTTTGAAGATCGCCAGCGCTGGATCGAGCTGGGCGGCTGCGGCATGGTCCATCCCAATGTGCTCAAAGCCTGCAACATTGATCCCGAGGAGTACTCCGGCTGGGCCTTCGGCTTTGGCATCGAGCGCATCGCCATGCGACGCTATGGCATCGGTGACATTCGCTTATTCGTCGAAAACGACGTACGCTTCCTGCGGCAGTTCTAGGCTCGATATGCAGCTTCTGCTCACGCCTATCGGGTCGGCCGGCGACAACTATCCGCTGATCGCCCTGGGCATCGAACTTAAGCGGCGCGGACATCGCGTCCGCGTCCTGACCGGCCAGACTTTCAAACCCGTGGTCCTGGCGGCCGGGCTGGAATATCTCCAGACCAGTACGCATGAGGAGTACATCGCCGGCCTTCAGCATCCTGATCTGTGGCATCCGCTGCGCGGCTATGCCACGGTCATGGCCATGGTCAGCCAGCAGCTTCGCCGTGTCTTTGCCCTGCTGCGACAGATCGTGATCCCCGGCCAGACGCTGGTGATTGCGCCCACGCTGGACCTGGCATCACGCACCCTGCAGGAGAAGACCGGCCTGCCGGTGGTGACGGTTCATCTGCAGCCGATCGTGCTGCGCACCTGCTATACGGTGTCGACCGCACTGGGAGCTACCGATCTGTCCTTTTTGCCGCAATGGACCAAGCGCCTGCTTTGGCGCGCCGTGGACCGCTGGATGCTCGATCCACCGCTGGCCGGCGTACTCGATGAGATGCGGCGGGACGTGGGCCTGCCGCCAATCCGCCGCATCTTCGATGGCTGGATCCACTCGCCGCTGTTGACCCTCGGGCTGTTTCCCCCGTGGTTTGCTCCGCCGCAACCCGACTGGCCGCGCCAGTTGCGCCTCACGGGGTTCCCGCTATTTGATGGCACCTCGGATGAGCACCTGGCGCCGCCACTGGAGGCTTTCTTAGATGCCGGGGCCCCGCCGCTGGTGTTCACTTTCGGCTCGGCCATGGTGCATGGGCGCAAGCTCTTCGCCGCAGCGGCGGCGGCCGCCCGGTCGCTGGGGCGGCGGGCGCTGTTACTTACCGGCCACAGCGAGCAGATCCCGGATCCACTGCCCGCGGACATGATGCACTGGGACTATGTGCCACTGGGGCGTCTTCTGCCGCGTTGCGCAGCGCTAGTACACCATGGAGGCATCGGCACGGTGGCGGCGGGGCTGGCCGGTGGAGTGCCGCAGCTTGTCATGCCACTCAGTCATGATCAGCCGGACAATGCCGTGCGCGCATCGCGCCTGGGCGTGGCACGGATGCTTTCGCCGCGGCGTGCGAACGCTTCGGCTATGTCCCAAGCCGTCGGGGAATTGTTGAGCAGCCAGGCGGTCGCTTCCTCCTGCCATAAGGTTGCCCGGTTATGCCGCCAGACGGATGCGGTCGCGCAGAGTTGCGACCTGATCGAGGGGGCCATGGCCAAGGCATAAGGACCGCGCCCGCTGGATGCCGGCGCGATGACGGCGTTGTGCAGCGGCCGCTTCTTTTTGACACCCGCGCCCCGCCTTCCTACACTTTCGCCTTCTTTTTTGCTCCGTGGAGTAAAGGATGATGGATACCGCAATTAACAAGGCCTCGGCGCTGGTCGAAGCGCTGTCATACATCCAGCGTTTTCATGACAAGATCGTGGTGGTCAAGGTCGGCGGCTCCATCATGGACGACGAGGCCGCCCTTTCGACCATCCTGACCGACATCGTGTTCATGAACTACGTGGGCATGCAGCCCATCCTGGTCCACGGCGGCGGCAAGGCCATCAATCACGCCATGGAGACCGCGGGCCTCAAGCCCCAGTGGGTGCAGGGGCGCCGCTATACCGACGAGCGCACCCTGGCCATCGCCGAGCACGTGCTGTGCAACCAGATCAACCGCTTCATCGTCAGCTTCATTGAATCGCAAGGCTGCGAAGCCATGGGCCTGCACTCGCTGTCCAGCGTGGTGCTCTTTGCCGAGAAGACCTATCTGCAAGGCGAGGACGGCCGGCGCATCGACTTGGGTTACGTGGGCGACGTCAAAACCGTCAACGCCCGACTGCTGCAACTGCTGGTGCAGGCCGACTCGATCCCCTGCATTGCTTCCATCGCCCGCGATGGGGCCGGTGGCAAGCTCAACGTCAACGCCGACACTGCCGCCGGCGCCGTCGCCGCCGCCGTCAAGGCCGAAAAGCTGGTGATTGTTTCCGATACGCATGGCATTCGCAGCGACCCCAAGGATCCGAGCAGCCTCGTGCCCTCGCTGACCGTTAGCCAGATCCACGACATGGTCAAGAGTGGCGCCATCAGCAGCGGCATGCTGCCCAAGGTTGAAGCCTGCGTCGCGGCCCTCCAGGGTGGAGTCAACAAGACCCATATCGTCGACGGCCGCATCCCGCATTCGCTGCTGTTGGAAATATACACCGAAGCCGGAAGCGGAACGGAAATTAACCTTTAACGGGAGCAAGCTTCATGCAACCGCTTCGCTATGTCGTCCTGGGCGCGGGCGGCATCGCCAACCATCACGTGGAATCGCTCAAGCCGCTGCCGGCCGTGCAGCCGGTGGGGTTTCAGGACATTGTCGAGCCGACGCTGCAGAAATGGAAAGAACGCTTTGCGGATGCGGAGATAGACACCGACCCGGCCAGGCTCCTGGCCCGGACGCGACCCGACCTGGTCTGCGTATGCAGCTCCAACGTCGCTCACGAGGCGCTGGCGCGGGCCGCCTTCCAGGCCGGCTGCCACGTCATGTGTGAAAAGCCCATGGCCATGAACGTCGCCGAGGCGCTGGCCATGGACGAGCAGCGCTCCAAGGCCGGCAAGCTGGGTGCCATCAACTTCTCCTATCGCTGCGTGCCGGCGTTTCGCTTCGCCCGGGAGATGATCCGGGCCGGCGAACTGGGAACCCTGCAGCGGCTCAACGTCGTGTACCTTCAGAGCTTCCTGGGCGCCGAGGCCTCCCAGTTCTCGTGGCGTAACGACATCGCCATCGCCGGCTTTGGCGCCCTGGGCGACCTGGGTGTACACATGATCGACGGCGCGGGCTTCGTGTCCGGACTGGTGCCGCGTCGGGCGGTGGGCCTGGCCCAGACCATGGTGGCCCAGAAGAAGGACGCCCAGGGCAAGCCCCATCCGGTGACCACCGACACCAACGCCAGTTTCCTCATCGAATACGACAACGGCGCCATCGGCACCTTCGAGACCAGCCAAGTCGTCCCCGGCTATGGCAACCATTTTCGCATCGAAATATCCGGCGACCGGGGTATCCTGAGCATCTGTTCCGAGGACGGTGGGGCCATGACCCTCTACGCCGGCACCACCCTGAGCAAATACGGCACCTGGACGCCGCGCTCGCGCTTTCCGCAGGTCGCCGTTCCCAGCAGCTTCAATGAAAGCCAACCGAAGTCGAACCTGGAAAGCTTCGTCCGCGCCATCCGCGGCGAGGACATCGAGTATCCCAGCTTCGCCGATGGCCTCCGCGCCCAGAAGGTCTTGGGGGCCATTGTCGATTCCATGAAATCCAACGCCTGGGTGAAGACGTGAAGCACTTTATCACCATCGCCGAATGCTCGCTGGAGGAGCTGCGGCACGTGCTGGGCGTGGCCCGGCAGCTCAAGCAGGAACTGCTCGATACCGGCGCCAACCCCCGCCGCCTGGCCGGCAAGACGCTGGCCATGGTCTTCGAGAAGCCCAGCCTGCGAACGCGCGTCAGCTTTACCGTGGCCATGAACCACCTGGGCGGCCACGCCATGATGCTGCGCCAGGAGGAGGTGGGCCTGAACACCCGCGAGCCGGCCAAGGACATTGCGCGCGTGCTGGCGGGCATGTGCGATGGCATCATGGCCCGCACCTTCTCCCATGATTCAGTCGCGGAACTGGCCCGCTGGTCGGATGTGCCGGTCATCAACGGCCTGACCGACCTGGGGCACCCCTGCCAGGCGATGACCGACCTGATGACCATCGAGGAGCATTTCGGCAACCTCGCGGGGCGCACCCTGGCGTTCATCGGCGACGGCAACAACGTGGCCCGATCCCTGTGCGTGGCCTGCGGCAAGTTCGGGATGCGCTTTATCCTGGCCTCGCCGCCGGCCTATCGCATTCCCTCCGAGGATATCGACCGGCTGATGACCCAGGTGCCGGAACTGGACTTCATTACCATGGACGACCCGCGCCGGGCGGTCCACGAGAGCGACGTGATCTATACCGATACCTGGACCAGCATGGGCCAGGAGGCCCAGAAGGACCAGCGCCTCCGCGATTTTGCCGGCTACCAGGTCAACCAGGAACTGCTGGCCGCGGCCCCGCCCCAGGCGGTGGTTTTGCACTGTATGCCGGCCTATCGAGGCCTGGAAATCGCCGAAGAGGTGATCGAGGGCCCGCGCTCCCTGATCTTCACCCAGGCCGAAAACCGCCTGCATTTCCAGAAGGGCCTGCTGGCGGTGCTGATGGGCGGGGCATAAACCGCTGATGTGGCACCGGCCGATGGACGATACATCCGGCGGGTAATTTTCTATGGATGCCATCCTTGAACAGGTCCGATAAAGTTCCTGTGAGAAGGCGTCCATCGCCTCCTCGTGTTTCCTATGCGAATTCTGATTTCCGGCGCCGCTGGCTTTCTGGGCTCGCACCTGAGTGATCTGCTGCTGGGTCAAGGGCATCAGGTCATCGGTGTGGACAACTTCATCACCGGCAAGCAGGAAAACATCGCCCACCTGCGCGATCAGCCGCTCTACAGCTTCCTGCGTCAGGACGTCACCGAGCCCTTGAAGGTCGAGGGCCCGATCGACCGCATCTATCACATGGCCTCGCCCGCCTCGCCGGTGGGCTATCAGAAGCACCAGGTCGCTACCATGAAGGTCAACAGCCAGGGCACCTGGAACCTGCTGGAACTGGCGGTCCAGAAGAAAGCGCGCTTCCTGATGGCCAGTACTTCCGAAACCTACGGCGATCCCAACATTCATCCCCAACAGGAAGACTACTGGGGCAACGTCAATCCCATCGGCCTGCGCAGCATGTACGACGAGGCCAAGCGCTTCGCCGAAGCCTGCACCATGGCCTATCACCGCGAGAAGGGCGCCGACACGCGGCTGATTCGAATTTTCAATACGTACGGCCCGCGCATGGACCCCTACGACGGCCGCGTGGTCATTAACTTCATGCGACAGGCGCTCAATGACGAGCCTCTGACCGTCTACGGCGATGGCCAGCAGACCCGCAGCTTGTGCTATGTGTCGGACCTGGTGCGCGGCATCAACCTGACGATGGAGTGCGACTTCCACGAACCGATTAATCTGGGCAATCCCGAGGAAGTGACCGTGCTTCAGCTTGCCCGCGAGATTCGCGAGCTGGTTCCCGGCACACGCAGCCAGATCGTGCACCAGCCCACTTCGCCCGACGACCCCCGCGTGCGCTGCCCGGACATTACCCGCGCCCGCACCATCCTGGGATGGTCCCCGCGCGTCCCCCGCCAGCAGGGACTGGCGCAAATGCTGGACTTCTACCGCGAAACACTGCGCAAGAAGTGAGCGGCGCCGCACCCTCGCTGGCGCCAATTCCAAGCTATAATCCGCCCGATGGGTCCTGATCGTCCCCTTGGCCGCCGTCGTTTCTTCCGTCAGGCACTGGGCGAGTTGCTGCGCCCCCTGGCCGGCGCCATCGAGAACATCGAGCGCGTCACCGAGCCCCTGCGCCAGCTTGACCAGCGTCCGCCCGTGGACAGCGCTCCGGCCGCCCCGCCCATCGCGCCAACCGGTGGCCGCACCCTCATCCGCCCGCCCGGGGCCGCCGACGAAGAGCAGTTTCTGAAGCTCTGCACGCGCTGTGGGGATTGCCTGCCGGTCTGCCCCGTGCAGTGCATCAAGGTTGACGGCTCGGGACAGATCGCCGGCGGCGCGCCGTTTATCGACGTGGCCGACAACCCCTGCATCCTGTGCGCCGATCTGCCCTGCGCCCACGCCTGCCCGACTGGCGCCCTGGTGGCTGTGCCCGTGGAACAGGTGCGCATGGGTACGGCCCAGTGGATCGAGCAGACCTGCCATCGCACCAGCGGCATCGACTGCCGCGTCTGCCTTGACCGCTGCCCGCGCGGAACCGCCGCCATCGAACTGCTGGATGGCAAGATCCATGTTTGGATCGAGGGCTGCACCGGCTGTGGCGTTTGCCAGTTTGAATGCCCTACCAGCCCCAAGAGCATCGTGGTCCGCTCCTCCCTCCGTGCCGAAGGGCCGGCCGTGGAATGCCGATAATGTTCGGGCCTTAGCGTGAATCTGCCATGTGCGGCATCGTTGGCGTCCTTAAACTTCGCAACTCCAGCCGGTGGCAACTGCCGCCGGCCGTGACCGCGCGCATGGTGGACACCCTGCGCTATCGTGGGCCTGATGGCCAGGGGGATTGGTTCAGCCCCGATCAGCTTTGCTGGCTGGGCCATACGCGACTCGCGATCATTGACCGCGCCGGCGGCCACCAGCCCATGGGCAACGAGGACAACAGCGTCTTCGTCAGCTTCAATGGCGAGATCTACAACTACCTGGACCTGCATCGTCAGCTCGAAGCCCTGGGCCATCGCTTCAAAACGCGCTGCGACACCGAGGTGCTGGTCCACGGCTATGAACAATGGGGCGCCGACCTGCCGACGCATCTGCGGGGCATGTTCGCCTTTGCCGTCTATGACCTGCCGCGGCGGCGCTTGTTCATCGCCCGCGACCGCCTGGGCATTAAACCCTTCTACTGGTGGGCCGACGACCAAGTCTTTCTCTTCGCCAGCGAAATCAAGGCTCTGCTAGCCTACCCGGCCTTGGCCAACCGCCAGGTGGATCACAACGCCTTGGCGCAGTTCCTGACCTTCCGCTATGTGCCGGCGCCGCTGACCATGTTCCAAGGCATATGGAAGCTGCCGGCCGGGCATGTCCTGCAACTGGAAGTCGATAAGCCCCGCCCGCCGCAGCCCCAGCGCTATTGGGATGTGAGTTTTGGTCGTCACGATCCGCTGCCCACCTTCGATGAAGCTCTGGAAGAAACCGACCGCCGCCTGAAGGAATCGGTGCGCTTGCGCCTGATGTCCGAGGTGCCGCTGGGGGCCCAGCTTTCCGGCGGTGTGGATTCCAGCCTGATCGTCGCCCAGATGGAGAAGCTGCGCCAGGAGGCCGGTAATAAAGAGCGCGTCAAGACATTCTCCATCGGCTTCTCCGAGCCCGGCTTCAGTGAATTGCCTTACGCGGCCGCCGTCGCTCAGCGCTATAACACCGAGCATCACGAGATCATCGTGGGCTTTGACGACTTTGCCGATCAGTTTGCCCGGCTCTGCTGGATGTACGATGAACCGGTCAGTGAACCGCCGGCCATCCCCACCTATCTGTTATGCCGCTTTGCCAAGCAGCACGTGACGGTCATGCTCACCGGCGAAGGCGGCGACGAGCTGTTCGGCGGATACCCCAAGTGCGCGGCCGACCAGTGGTCCAAGTACCTGGACTGGATGCCCGCCGGCCTGCGTCGGCGGCTGCTGCGCAGCGCCGCCTGGCTGCTGCCGTTCCAGGGCCGCCGCCTGCGTATCGCGTTGGAAAATCTGTCGCTGGCCGACCCGGCGCAGCGCTATGTCTCGTGGTTCAGCGCCTTTGACAGTATCGGCCTGCCGCAGTTGCTCGATCCGCGCTTTGCCGGAGCCTTGAATGACGGCGATGCCGCCCAGCGCCTGCGCAGCGATTTGGCGCGCTGCGACAGCGATCAGCCGCTGGATCGCATGCTCTATTGCGACCTGCACACCTGGCTGGTGGACGATCTGCTGATCAAGGGCGACCGCATGAGCATGGGCAGCGGCGTCGAGGCCCGCGTGCCCTTCCTGGATCATCCGCTGGTGGAATATGCGGCCGGTTTGCCGCCGGAGTACAAAGCCAAGGGCGCGCGCACCAAGATACTGCTCAAGACGCTGGCCGAGCGCTACATCCCCCGCGAAGCCATCTATCGCCGCAAGGTCGGCTTCACCGTGCCGCTGGGCCCGTGGTTCCTTGGCCCTCTGCGCTCCTTTGTTCGACGAACGCTGCTGGATGAGCAGAGCCTGTCGCGCGGCTATTACCGGCCGGAGGTCTTGCGACGGGTGGTGGACGACCACCTCGAAGCCCGCGTCGATCGCGGCCGAAGCCTCTGGACGCTGCTGGCTATCGAAATCTGGCACCGGCTGTGCGTGGATGACGATGGCACCGAAGCCGCCGCTGACCGCCTGCGCCAGCAGATCGTGAGCAGTGTGCAACCTGTGGCGACGGCCTGCTGACGCCGAGCTTCAGCTTGGCTATCCGCCGCGCTTGTGCGCCCTGGGGATCTGTCACCCTGAACGAAGTGAAGGGTCTGCACGTGGCCGGGGCTTCAATGACCAGCGCCAGCGGTTGGGGCCCGACCGCATTCCTGAATCTCCTCCCCCGGTGTTCCGGGGGAGGCTGGGAGGGGGCAGAGCCAGACAAACTCTCGCAACAACGCCACGGCGCCACGAAAGATCGATCGTTGCGTCGTAGCGCTGTGGCGAGAGCTTCTTCCGCGGGAAATGCAAATCGGTACACAGGAGGTCGCGTCTTGGAAAGCGACACGCCGGCCGCTGACGGGAGTCTTTGATTTTCCCCAGCTGCTGCCGGCCACGCGGCCGCAGCGTCGATTCCAGGCCCAGGCGCCGAGCGGTGAGTAGTGGCCAGTTGGCGGGTTTTGCGGTAGAACCCCTGACCCGATGGAAGCCTCTTTACGGAACCGCCTGACTTACGGGCCGATGATGCTCGGCGGCCTGCTGGGCCTGCTTTGGCTGGACCATGCCATCGAGGGCTGGAGCGGCAAGTGGGCATGGCTGCCGGAGTTAACTAAAGGTGCCACGGGTCTGGGCGGGCTGGGTCTGCTGGTGCTGCTGCTGGCCATATTGCCCCTGGCGGTCCACGAGCTTTCGGAGCTTTTTGCGGCCGAGCAGGTCAAACCCTATCGACTGATCGCGGCGCTGGGCTCGGGGACGCTGGTGATTCATGCGTTTTTGACCCAATTCCGCGGCTTTCGCATCGTGGCCGCTTCGACCTTCGCTTTCGTGATCGTGGCAACCATGCTGCTGGCGGCGCTGCGCCGCGCCTGGGCCAAGCAGACACAGGAAGCCATTCATCATATGGCCGGAACGGTGCTGGCTACGCTGTATCTGGGCGGGCTGGCGTGGTTCCTGATGGCGCTGCGCGTCAAGCATTCGGACCATCCCGGAGGGTTTCATGGCTCCACGCTGAGCATCCTGATGATCCTCCTGTGCGTGAAGTTCACCGACATCGGCGCTTATTTCGGCGGGCGGGCCCTGGGCCGACACAAGCTGATTCCATGGCTCAGCCCCGGCAAGACCTGGGAGGGGCTGTTCTGTGGAGTTGCCTTGGCCGGCGCGGTCGGCGCTTTGTGCGCCAAATGGATTCTGGGGCTGACCTGGGAGCGGGCGTTTGCCTTCGGCGCTGTGCTGGGGCTGGTAGGCCAGTGGGGCGACCTGCTGGAAAGCCTGATGAAGCGCGATGCCCAGGTGAAAGACAGCGGCCGGCTGATCCCCGGCTTCGGGGGCATTCTGGATGTGATCGACAGCCCGCTATTGGCAGCCCCGTTTGCCTATCTGGCGTTCAGCTTGTTCTGAGGCGCTGCCAGGATTTGGCGGATCATCGTCTGCCGCGCGGTGGCGCGCTGGATGTAGCTGCCATACTCGGCGCGCTCACTGGCGTGCATATCCTGGCCGCCCTTGCCTCCGGCCGGAACGGGCTTGAGGATCTGGGCCACCACGGCCTGGTCCACCTCGGGATAGCGGCGCGGATCGAGCTTGTGAATGTTGGCCTTGGTATAGCGCTGCGTGACGCCGTTCTCGGTGTACTGGGGGTAAACAGCGCGAGCGATGTCGTCCTCGACGTAATACTTCAGCAGCATCAGGTACCAACCGTTGATGGCCCGCTGATAGACCTCGGTGGCTTGCTTCAGGAGCACTTGGCGCTCGGACGGTGAGGCGCGCAGGGCCTGGAGGTACAGGCCGTCGGCCTGGGCCAGCGGCTTGAGGGCCGCCAGAAGGTCGCGGTGGGCGTCGAACACATCGCCTGGGGCGACGCGCTGGTTCTCGTATTCGACCAACGCCTCGTCCACCAGCGCGGCCGAGCGCTGACAACGGAAGATCGCCTCCGGCAACAGCGCCGGCAGAGCCAGTTTATCGGCCCACAGGCTGGCGGCGGGCATTTCCATGACTTCGCGCGCGGCGTCGCCGTCCAGGGCGAAGGCTTCCAGCTCCAGGCGGCGGGCGGCGGTCAGTTCCTCTTCGGACCAGCGGCGCAGGGCAACGGCCGGGCGTGTTTCAATCACGCGGACGTCGAATTGCAGGTGCTTCTGGCCGGTGGTGCGCTGCAGGACCTGGGCACGCTTGTAATAGTTGTAGGCCAGCGGATAGGGCGAAAGCCCGTAGGGGAATCCGCCCCACGGCGGGGCGTCGAACTTCTTGAGATACTGAAGTTCGGAGCCGTCGTTCCAGAGTTCATCGGACGGCACATGGGCCGGGCGCGGGTGGCGGCCATCGGGGCGCACCAGCGAAGGCAGCAGATGCCCGTCACGATCAAGCATTTCCGGATGGTGGGTGGGACGCTGGCCGGTGTCGGCTACATCGGATTGGCCACGGCGCAAGCGCAGCTCGTAGCGCACATCCTGGCCGGCGAAAAACTGGCGAAGCTGATCGGCGACGATGGGCTTGAGGCTGGCGGTGAGCTGGCCGCCGGCAGAGTCGGTCAATAGGTCATCGGGGCGCAGGTCCAGCGCCAGTTTGGCGGCGGCCTGAAGGAATTCCTGCTGGCGCGACGCTGGAAAGCTGAGCTGGACCCAGGGTAGCGTCTCGGCGCTGATGCGCTCAGTGTAGTAGCGCTTCTCGGCGCTGTTGCCGAACTTGTCGCCGTAGAGGCTGGCGATAGCGGTGCTGATGTTGAGGTTGTCGGGGCGCTGGCGATCGACGCGATGGGCATAATCCAAGGCGTCGAGAACAGTGGCGTATTTGTTGGCCAGGCTGGCCATCTGCACCGAGAGGTTGTAGGCCTTGTTCCAGATCTGGAACAGGTGCACCGAGTCGAACTCCGGCTGGAGCAGGCGGATCATCTCGATCTTGGTATCGATGTCCTCCAGGTTCTTCTCGTTTTTCTGGTTCTCGCTGCTGGTCCAGAGGAACATGACCAGCGGCCCGCGCAATCCACCCAGCAGCAACGCCAAGGAAAAGCTGTTGAGGTTGGTCAGGCGCGAAGGCCCGGCGGCATGGGCTGGCAGGCCGGGGCGCTGGCCCAGCCGTTGTTGCTGAAACTGAGCCAGTTGGCGCATGGCGCCGGCCAGCAGCAGGGCCGCGACCAGAGCCAGCGGCAGCACCACGTTTCTCATGGCGCCACCTCCTTGTATTTCAGGAAGACGAAGCCCAGCACCAGCAGCGGCAGCCCAAAGCCCAACGTCACGCGCAGCGCCTGCCAGAGGTTGGCGGCCGGCACCACCGAGCCGCTTTCCAGGCGATCCACGGCGGAGTATTGGGTGATGTCGGGCAGCACCGAGGCCGTGAGCCGCAGGGCGTGGTTCAAGCCGCGCAGCGATTCGGTCAGTGCGTGCGCCTCGGCCGGACGAATCCGCTTGCCGAACAGGTCAGACACCACCGAGCGCGGCTCGCCCACCTCGCCGACCTGCTCCACCCCCCACCGCCCCATCAGGATAAAGGCGGTCAAGAGAACGGCGATGGGCCAGGAGACAAAAGTGCTGCAGAAGACCGATGCGCAGGCCACCAGGACCGACATCAGCCAGAGCACCGCCAAGCCCTTGAGCAGATTCCAGGCGAAACTGCCGGACCAGGCGATCAGGCGCAGCGAAGCATTGGGGCCACTGCGCAGGGAAAGCCAGTGACCGGCCGTGGGACAGGAAAGACTGACGGCAAAGCTGCCATCGCCCAGGGCCGATGCCGGCACACGCATGTACACCGGCCGGTTGCTCTCGGGCATGACCTGGGTCGTGTAGGGTTTGGCGCCGTTGGCGGGGATGAAAGTCAGGTGGACGACCGTTGGCTCCTCCTGGCGAAGGCTGCGGCCGCCCCCGGATCGCTCGATGGTGGCGCGCAATTCAAATTCCACCGAACCATCGGCGCTGGGCGTGAAACAGGCCTGTGCGTAACGGTACATGGCCACCGGAACCATCCCCGGCTGGCCGCCGCGAAGCTGTTGCGTGAGACTGCCGGTCCGGGAGCGATAGAGGGCCGGACCCAGCGGTTCCATGACCTGGCCGCTGCCGCGAACGCGGAGCTGCATGGATTTCAGCGAGTACTCAAAATCAGGGTCCTGCCCGACGACCCGGATGTAGATGTTCTGGCCGGCCTCGCGCAGCTTGGGCAGGACTTCGGCGCTGATGGCCACGCCCAGCTCTCCTGATTCGGTCAGGGAAAAACTTGAAGGCTTGGCGGGTCCGGTCTGGCCACCCAACCATCGCATGACCGGGTATCCGGCGACGTATTCCTGGCGGACGTCCAGGATTTCCAAGTTGACGCGACGCGGCGCGGCGGGCAAGGTGGTCGCTGCGGTTGCGGCCGGCGAACCGGGAATGGGGCGGCTGTCGATGGTGGCTTGCAGAACGAGGACCTCATCAGTCGGTGACGAGGATTCGGGAATCATCCCGGCGGGGTTGGTGAACGGCGCCAGGATGTCCAACTCCGGGCTGGCCCAGTCGACGCGGCCGCCGCTGTAGGTTTGCAGGCTATAGGGCTGGGGGATGCCGCTGCCTCCTGGGGACACATATTGCCGGGCATGCAGCAAACCGGCGTCGCGATAGCGCTCCAGCGTGCGGCGGGTTTGCGTGTCGAGGGTGACGGTACGGGAGAGGCGCTGGGTCACCTGGCGCTGCAGCCGTGCCTCGCGGACCATCAGGAAGCCCAGGCCCATGACCGCCATCACCAGCAGCAGCGCCGCGCTGATCTGGCTGAAGCCGACGATCTTGCCCAGGATGATCTCCAGGCGCGTGACCGGCTTGGTGGCCACGGTGTAGATCACGCGCGTCTCGACCTCTTTGGGCAGATTCGTGCAGGCCAGGATGATCGTCAGCAGCACCACCAGCATGCCCGTGGCAAACAGGTAGAACTTGGTGGCCTGCCGGATGTCGTCCTGCACATCCATGGGCCGGGCCAGGTGGGCGACCAGCACGACTCCCAGCATGACCACGGGGCTTAGCCACAGGATGCGACGGCGCATGGCTTGGCGGAAGACCACCGCGGCGATGGCCCCTATGCGCGTGGGACTTAGACGCAGCAAATCCTGCCAGCCCAGCGCCCCCAGGCCGAGCACCACAACCGCCAAGCCGATCAACCAGGCGTAAGGCGAGGATAGTGACTGGGCGGAAGGCATGGGATGGCCCAAAACCCCGGAGTTTCAATTCCCAATTCCGGCGCTGTCACCGCTTTTTTCCCTGACCACGCGCATGAACAGGTCCTCCAGTGTCGTGGTGGGATGGGTGATGGTGGCGCCGTCGACTCCCAGGGTTTGCAGAAACTGCCGTGTTTGCTCGATCTGGTCCGGGGTCAGGCCACGCGCCTGGATCTGCGTGACGTCCTGCACCTGGAGCAGTTGGCGCACCTCGCCCAGGGTCTGCATCTGCCCGCGGAACAGGATGGTGATGCGGTCGCACACATCCTGCACGTCGGCCAGCAGGTGGCTGCACAGCAGGACCGTCTTGCCCTGCTGCTTGAGCGAGAGGATCAGGTCCTTCATCTCGCGGGTGCCAATGGGGTCCAGGCCGGTGGTGGGTTCATCCAGCAGGATCAGGTCGGGGTTGTTAATGAGCGCCTGGGCCAGGCCGATGCGCCGGGCCATGCCCTTGGAGTACTCCCGCAGCTTGCGTTTGCGCGCCTTGGCATCGAGGCCGACAATGTCCAGCAGTTCGGGCACGCGGCGCTTCAGCTCGCGGCGGCCGATACGGAACAGCCGCCCGTAGAAATAGAGCGTTTCCTCGCCATTGAGGAAACGATAGAGATAGGACTCCTCGGGCAGGAATCCGACCCGCTCGTTGATGGCGGTGGCGCCGGCGGGCTGGCCCAGGACAAACGCGCGCCCGCGCGTGGGAAAGATCAGTCCCAACAGCAGCTTGATGGTGGTGCTCTTGCCCGAGCCGTTGGGCCCCAGCAGGCCGAAGACCTCGCCCCGGCCGATGCTCAGGCTCAGGTTGTCCAAGGCACGGACCTTGTCGCGGCCCCAGAAGTCCTTGTAGACCTTGGTCAGGTGTTCGGTGTGGATGGCATATGAGTCCAGGCTCATAGCAATGGTGGGCCCGAAGCGGCCGTCGGAGCGTAGCCCAGGGGGACTAAGATTCGCGGGGGCCGGCCATGAAGAAACCGCAAAGGCGCGGCTCAGCGCATGGGGCGGGGCTTGGAGCGGCTGCGGCGGCGCTTCTTCTCGCTGGGCTTCTCGTAATAAGCGACGCGCTTGATGTCCTTGGTGAGCCCCTCTTTCTCGCACATCTTCTTGAAGCGCCGCAACATCTGCTCGGCGGTCTCGTTGCCTCGGAGTTTGACTTTGATCATGTACCGCTTAACCTTTCGACTCGTCTGCGTGGCGAACAAAACGCCGGGCACACCCGTGCCCGACGAGCCGCCCAGTGTAGCGGCCGCAGGCCAATCTGCAAGCGATGATGCCCGAGCACCTGACGCGTTTTCGTGTGCGCTATCCCGAGGTGGACGCCCAGGGCTTTGTCCACCACAGCCGTTTCTTTCAATACTTTGAAATCGGCCGATGCGAGCTGCTGCGCAGCCTGGGCCACAGCTACGCGGACATGGAGCGCCAGGGCGTACTGTTCGTGGTCGTGCGGGCCGAGTGCCGTTATCGCTCACCGGCCCGCTATGACGAGGAACTGACCCTGCTGACGCGGGTGGCCCGCCAGACGGCGGTGCGCATCGACCATGCCTATGAACTGCGCCGCGACGGCACGCTCCTGGCCGAGGGTCTGACGACCATCGCCTGCGTGGACCGCGCCGGGGAACTGCAGCCGATTCCCGACTTCCTCAAGGGCCCGGAGAAGCGCAAGGGCTGATTCACTTCCGCGGGCTGTTGATCTCGATGAGGTTGCCATCCGGGTCACGCAAATGGGCCGTGCGGATGCGCCAGTTGGGCCGGTCGGTGGGTCCGGCGATGAAGCGCACGCCCTTGGCATGCAGAGCCTCGTAGGCCGCATCCACGTCGTCCACCTGCATGCACAGGACCACTTCGTCGGCGCCGGCCGCCGAGGCGGGCATGGGCGCTTCCAGGGCGTCGGCCATCAGCTCCCGCTGATAGAGGGCCAGGGTGATGCCGTCGAGCTTGAACTCGACATAGGGACCACGCTGGTCGCCGTAGCGCGGGGCAAAGCCCAGCACGTCACAGTAGAAGCGGAAGCAGGCGGCGAAATCCTGAACCAGCAGACGCGTGTGCGTGTAGCGAAATGTCATATGCCCAGACGATAGCCAGCGAGCGGGCTGGGCGTCAACTGGCGATGGGCCCGGCCTTGGCCCCTGGGCGGTCGGGCCATCACGCGGCACGCCGGAGAATCCTGCAACCTTTTTCCATTTGACCCGTCTTAAGGGGAATGTAGGATGTGCGCTTTGCACATTCGGGTTCTGTGGTTCCTTCAGGAGTTGGTTATGAGAAACAAGACGGTTCGAGCCGCGATGCTGTTGGTGGGTTTGCTGCTGGCGGCCTCGGTGGCGCCGGCACAGGTGCTTCAGCAGGTTCCCGGCGACGCCATGGTCGTCGTCAAGTTCCACGACCTGGCCGGGACCAGCGCCCGCATCGGGGCCTGGGCCAAGGGCATGGGCCTGGACATGCCGCCCTTCAACGACCTGCTGGGATTTGGCTTGATGCAGGCCCAGCTCGCCGGCGGCTTGAATCGCAATGGCGAGTTGGCGGTGGCGATGTTTGTCCCGGAAGAGGATGCCCCTCCCAGCCCGCTGATTCTGTTTCCCATCACCGACTACGCGGCCTTCGTTCAGAACTTCGGACAGACGGAGAAGGTGGATGGTTTTGACAGCGTGCAGTTCCGCATGGGCAAGGGCGCCACGCCCATGCTCATGGCCAAGTGGGGCGCCTATGCGGCCGCCAGTCCCAGCAAGAGCATCCTGAGCAAGAAGCCTGGCGGACTGCAGTTGGCCGGCCCCAGCGCGGCGCTGGTCCAGGGCAAGGGCGACGTGAGCATCTATGTCAGCGGCAGCGCGGTGCGCGCCAAGGCCCTGCCGATGTTCAAGGAGCAGCGCGGGCAGGTCGTCGAGATGGGCGTGGCCGCCTTCAAACAGGGCGGCGGACAGGACAAATACCTGCCAGTCATCCGAATACTGATGAACCAGGCGCTGAACCTCGTGCAGGACATGCTCGAAGGCGGCAACGCCGCCGTCGTGGCGATGAACATCAGCGACAAGGGTTTGAACACCACGGCAATGGCCGACTTTGCCCCCCAGAGCCGCATGGGCAAGCTCTTTGGCCAGATGAAGAACAGCGATGCGTCCATGACCAAGGGCATCCCCCAGGGTGATTACGTCATGTACGGCGGCTATGTGCAGAACGCGCAGGCGAGCGCCAAGTTCGTCGCAGACGTGATCGATCCGGCGGTCAAGGAACTGGCGGCCCTGGGCGCTGAGGGCCAGGCGATGGTGACCGCGATTGACGCCATCAAGGCGCAGTTGGCGGCCATGAATGGCGGAGCGTTCGGCGTGCTGGTCGACCCGGCAAGCAAGACCGGCTTGCTGAAGGCGGTGCAAGTGGTCGATGGCGACGCCGCGGCGATCATGGATAGCGCCGCGAAGATGCAGAAGGTCGCTGATCAGTTGACGGCGCTGATGCCGGGTCCGCGCACCCAGTTGGTTTATACCCCCAAGGCCAAGACTGTGGACGGCGTGAGTCTGGACAAGATGCAGGCCAAGCTGCAGGCCGACCCGCAGAAGCCCGAGGAGATGATGGCCGCCCAGATGATGGCGATGCTCTATGGGCCGGGTGGCTCAACCAATTTCATGGGCGCGGTCAATGCCACGCGCTATGTGCAGGTGATGGGCGACGACGAAGCATTGTTGGCCAAGGCGGTGGCTGCGGCCAAGGCCGGCCAAGATCCCTTCGCCCAAAACGCCGGGGCCAAGGCGGTGGCGGCGACGTTGCCGCAGAACCGCTGCGCGGTGGCTTTCATCGCCGTCGACAAGGCCATCAAGGCCGGCATCGCGGTGGCCAACCAGCAGATGGGCGGCAACCTCAACATGCAACTGCCCCCGAATCTGCCCCCGATCGGCATGAGCGTGGCGGCCGAGGGTTCGGCCATCCGCATGGACATGCATGTGCCCACGCAGTTGATCCAGGGCATTTATATGGCGATTTTGCAGATGCAGATGCGGCAGCCGGCCGGGGGCGACGGCAACCTGTAAGCAAGCAGAATCAGCTACATTCTGGCGGCGGCCGCGCGATGCGCGGCCGCCATTTTTTGTGGCCTGGCTCGACGCCATCTGTCTGCCGGCCAGGCGTCGACTGGCCTATCGGCTGCGGCAGCGCTGTGCGGGTGCCGCTCACAGCAACGACACCGGATCCACGTCGATGGCCACGCGGTCGCCCTCGGTAAAACCGCTGGAACCGCGCACCTCCGCCAGGACGCGCTGCAGCGCACCCCCGCTGGGCGAAAAGAGCACGATTTGCTGACGATGGTGGCCGGCGATGCGGCTGATGGCACAGGGCGCTGGCTCGCGCATGCGCACCAGTGCGCCCTGGGCCGCCACCGCGGGGGCCAGGGCCTGGGCAAGCTTGGCGGCGCGGTCGTGCAGCTTTTGAAGGTCCTGGTCGCGCATCACGATGCGCACCATGCGCGTGAAGGGTGGCAAACCCACCTGGCGTCGCTGGCTCAATTCCAGGCGCGCAAAGCCCGGATAGTCCTGCGTCAGGCCGGCGCGGATGGCCGGCGAGTCTGGTTGAAACGTCTGCACCACCACGCGCCCCGGCGCCTGACCGCGTCCGCAGCGCCCGGCCACCTGCGTGATAAGCTGGAAGGTGCGCTCCGCGGCACGAAAATCCGGCAAGGCCAGCGCCGTGTCGGCGCTGACCACCCCCACCAGAGTGACGTTGGGATAGTCCAGGCCCTTGGCGATGACCTGCGTGCCCAGCAGCACCTGGATCTGCCCGTCGGCAAAGCGGCCCAGCAGCTCTTCATAGTCCCGCGCATAGTGCATGCTGTCGCTGTCCATGCGGGCAAAGCGCACATCGGGGAACTTGCGGGCCAGTTCCTCCTCGACACGCTGCGTGCCCATGCCAAAGAGCGTCAGGCTCTTGCCGCACTGGGGACAGGCCGGCGACAGTGGAACGACGGCCAAACAGTAGTGGCAATGTAGCTGACCCGTATGCACGCCCTGGGCGATCCTGGCGCTGCCCACGCGGTGCTCGGCCAGGCGATGATACGTCAGCGTGGCATCGCAGAACTTGCACTGCATGACGTACTGGCACGAAGGGCAGTAGATGTAGTTGGCATAGCCGCGGCGGTTCAGCAGCAAAATGGCCTGCTGCTTTTGCTGGAGCGTAGTGCGCAGCAGACCCTCCAGCCGGCGCGACAGCAGATGCACACCGCGGCGGGCGCGGGCCTCAGCACGCATGTTGACCAGCTCGGCCACGGGCAGTTCCAGCCCGCGCACGCGCCGAGGCAACTGCAGCAGGTGATACGGTGAACTTGCCTGCGGCTGGCTCTGCGCTTCGGTCACGCGGCAGTAGGTTTCCAGCGAAGGAGTGGCCGACCCCAGGAGGATCGGCACGTTCTGGAGCTGCGCCCGCTTGATGGCCAGGTCGCGGCCGTGGTAGCGCGGCGCCGAGTCCTGCTTGTAGCTGGACTCGTGCTCTTCATCGACGACGATCACACCCAGGTCGGGCAGCGGAGCGAAAATGGCCGAGCGGGCCCCCACCACCACGTCGGCCTGGCCGGTGCGAATCTGCTGCCAGTAGCGATGGCGCTGGGTGGCGCCCAGGCCGCTGTGCAGGACCGCGACGCGGGCAAACCGGGCGGTAAAGCGGCGCACGGTCTGCGCCGTCAGGGCGATCTCGGGCACCAGCACGATAGCGCGGCGCCCGGACTGGATGACACGCTCGATGCAGCGCAGATAGACCTCGGTCTTGCCGCTGCCGGTCACGCCAAAGAGCAGGTTGACCGAGAACCCTGCGCCGGCCAGCCGCGGCGCCAGATCGTCAAAGGCCTTCTGCTGGTCTTCGTTGAGCTGGGGGATGATTTCTGGATGCACCACGGTATGGGCCCGTGGAGCGATGGACTGGTAATCCGGCTCGTGGCTCAGGGCCAAGAGCCCCATGCCGATGAGCTTGCGCACAGTGGCCGGCGTGGTGTGGCTTTCACCCGCCAGGCGCGGCAGCGCGATGGCGTGGCCGCTCTCAAGCTGGAGCATTTGCGCCAGCACGGCCCGTCGCTTGGGGGCGCGCATCTTTTCCAAGGCAGCCTGGGCTTGCTCGGCCGTGACGGCCAGGCGCACCATGGGCGTGTAGTCCAGTCCGATTCGCTTCTTCACGGCCGCGGGGATGACGCTCTCCAGGACGGTGCCCAGCGGACAGCAGTAATAGCGCGCCATCCAGCGCGCCAGTTCCATCAACACCGGCGTCACCAGGACGCGCTCGTCGTCGATGGCCGAAATGTTCTTGATGCCCTTATGCTGGCTGGTGGGAACAAGCCCCACGACGTAGCCGTAGGTCGGCCGATTCCCTCGGCCCAGCGGCACGCGCACGCGCTGGCCCACCTTCAGCACGTGGGCCAGGGCCCTGGGAATGGCGTAATCCAGCACACGATCCAAGTGCTGTTCGATGGCAACCTGGGCGAAGGGCCCCTGCCGGCCGGCTTCCGCAGGCGCCGCGGGCGCTGGCGGTTGCGGGCTGCCGAATAGATCGTGCTGATTCATGCTGTATCCGCGCCCGTTGGCGGGGCCGACCGTTTGTGCTATTGTCCGCCGCCAAGGCTTGCGGGACCATGACGGCAGTACCCCACCGCGATGCTACCGGTTGGGGCGCAGGCCCACAAGCTGGACCACAGGCGTTTTTGAACATGAGCCAGTCGCCGACCGAAACCGCCGCGCCACAAGCTTCGCCGCTGCTGACCCATCGTCAGCGATGGCGCATTTTGCTGGTGGGCGGGTCGGCGCTGTGCGTGGCGCTGGTGCTGTGGCTGGGGCGGTGGCTGGGCCTGCCGGTCCACGCCGATTATGAAGCCAGTCTGCTGCAGCAGCCGAATGTCGTGGCGGCCGTGCTTGTGGCGGGATTGGCGCTGCTGCTGAGCGTGGTGCTGGGCACACTGATCGCGGCTCCTATTCGCTTTGATGGCGGGCTGCTGATCGGCGTGGTGGGTCTGGCGGGCCTGTCGCTGCGCGGGGGCACCATGCGCGATGTCATCTTGTGGTCGGGCCGGCTGCCGGGGACCACGCCCTGCCCGCAGATCTTCGGGCTGCTGATGCTGGAGACGCTGCTACTGTTTGCACTGGTGGGCGGGGTGTGGTTGATCATCTGGCACTTGTACCAGCGCGGCCTGCTGCGGGGACGTGTGCAGCCCTATTCGGACCTGCCCAAGGTCAGCGCCGCGCGGACCGCGGCTGCGATCGGTCTTCAGACGGCCGTGGCGGCCGTGGTGACGCTGCTGGTGGGCCAGTCGGAGCAAAAGGCGCAGGCGATGGCGGCCGCCGGTATCGGCGCTTTCTTTGGCGCCGGGGCCGCTGAGTTTTACTTCCGCAATGCGCGCATCGCCCGGTGGTACTGGGTGGGACCCGCAGCCGTGGCGCTGCTGGGCTATGCATTGGCGTGGATCAACCCCGCCGGGCTGGCGACGGCCGATCTGCACGGCTGGACAGCCAGCCTGGCCAGACCCTTGCCGCTGGACTATGCCAGCATCGGCGCGGCCGGCGCGCTGCTGGGTCACTGGAGCGGCGCTCCGGTAGTCAAGGCGATTTCCGACTTGGTCAACGAGGGCCTGGCGATGATCACCGGCGGGCAGCGCCCGGGGGCGAAACGATAGCGCGCAGCACCCGTTGAAACGGAAGATGGGACAGGGCACCGAAGGCCGGATCGCCGGTTAACTTGGCGCTGCGGGTGGCCGGCGACGACAGGCCGCATAGAAAGCGCGCAAGCTGTCGCGGGTGGGCCAGGGCTGAGTGACTCTGCTGGGCGACGGACGCAATTAACACCATGTCATCGGGGTTCAGATCAAGGGCTGGCTGCCTTTGGCCGGCCGGAACATGCTCGCCCAGGCACCAGCCACAGTGGCCGCAGTCGGGTTGCTGCTGATCGAAATACCGCGCCAGATAGGCGGTCAGGCAGCCGTTGTGCCGGGTCAGCCCCACCACCTGGGCGACGCGCTGGATATCGTGCTGCTCGCGACGGGCAAAGCGCTGCGCCAAGGACTGGGCCAGTTGCACCAGGTCGACCACTCCGCGCTTGAGCCGATAGCCCTGTCGAGCGCCGCTGACTTCCAGGGCCAGATGGCCCTGTGATTCCAGGTGATTGAGCGCCGCCACGATGCGCGCCCGCGGCTCGCCGGTGGCTTCGATGACCTCGTCCAGCTTCAGCGTGTACCAGGTCCGCCCGCGCGAAGCGCAGCGAAAGATGCGCCTCAGGAAATCAGCCCGCAGCGGATCAAACTGCACCAGGATTTCCTGTGAACTGCGCTGGGGGGCAAAGCGATACTCGTTGAACAGGGGCCCGGTCGATTCCAGCACGCCCAGCAGTTCCAGATAGGTCAGCAGCGTCTGGATCACCAGCGGGCGGATGTCGAACCGCGCCGACAGCTCGTAGACCGACACATCGAAGACCGCGCCCTGCGAATACAGGTGATCAAGGATGGCGGTGATGGCCGGGGGCGCGGGCGTATCGCCATAGGCGAAATTTTCCAGGATCACCGCATCGGCCGGATCGGCCAGAATCTCACAGACGGCTTTCTGGCCGTCGCGGCCGGCCCGGCCGACTTCCTGGGCATAATTCTCCAGCGTCTTGGGCAGGTTGTAATGATAGATGTAGCGGATATTAGCCTTGTCGATGCCCATGCCAAAGGCGATGGTGGCGGCGACCACCGCGTCATCGGCGGCCATGAACCATTCCTGGATCTGGGTGCGCTGCTCGGGCTCCAGGCCGGCGTGATAGGCTCGGGCGGCGATGCCCTGGGCATTGAGCAGTTCGGCAACGCGCTGGGCGGTGCGCTGCAGCGTGACATAGATGATGGTGGGCCCGCGCGGCCGGCTGCCGAGTCGCGCCAGCAGCAGGGCATCGCGGTCGCCATTAACGGGCGTGCTGCGCAGCTCCAGGTTCGGCCGATAGGAGCCGGTATTGATGATCTGGGCGGAATCAATGCCAAAGGCGCGGGCAATGTCGGCCGCCACGGCGCCGGTGGCGGTGGCTGTCAGCGCCAGCACCCGCCCCACCTTCAGTTGGCGCGCCAGCGCTGCCAGGCGCAGATAGTCGGGGCGGAAATTGTGGCCCCATTCGCTGATGCAGTGGGCTTCATCGATAGCCAGCAGGCCAATGGGCACGCGGCGCAGCACCGCCAGCAGCCGCTCGTTGGTCAGCCGCTCGGGGGCCAGGTAAAGCAGCTTCGTCGCGCCGGCGCGGATGGCCAGGTGGGTCTTGCGCACCTCGTCCCAGCTCAGCGTGGAATCCAGTCGCGCCGCCGGGATGGACTTGCGGGCCAGAAAGTCGAGCTGATCCTTCATCAGTGCGATCAGCGGCGAGACGACGATGGTCAACCCCTCCAGCAGAAGCGCCGGCAGTTGATAGCACAGGCTCTTGCCGGCGCCGGTGGGAAACATGGCCAGCGCGGACCTGCCCTCCAGCAATGCGGCGATGACCGGCTCCTGGCCAGGCCGAAACTGCTCGAAGCCAAAGACTTCGCGAAGCGTTTGCGCGACTCGTTCGGTGGGCATGCAACAACCCCAGGGCGGATGTTACGTGACGGGCGCTCGCTCGCAAGGGCGCGGCGCGGGGCTGACGCGCATGTCGCCCGGCGCTGACGCGAGCTTAATAGATCGGCAACTGGGCCTGCACCAGAGAAGGCTGCTGGTCGCGATGCAGCAGCCGCGATTTATAGGTGGCGACTTTGACCAGCGGGGAGCCGGGCATCTGGCCGGTTTCCAGGTCGAAGGCCCAGTGATGCCACGGGCACACCCCGCAGCGGTTGCGCACGTAGCCGCCTGAGAGGCTGCCCCCCGCGTGTGGGCAGTAGTTGTCCATGACATAGGGCTGGCCTTCGTGCAGAAAGACCGCCAGTTGGAAGCCCCCGACTTCGACATACTTGGCCTGGCCTTCGGTCAGTTCATCAAGTTGGCACAGGGCAACCCAGCGCATGGCGTGGAGCACACTATGCGCCTGGGGAGGCAAATGCAACCGACGTTGCCGGAGGCAGGCGTATCGACTAAGGTTGAGGTGACCGGGGCGTAGCTCAGCTTGGCTAGAGCGTCGGTTTTGGGAGCCGAAGGTCGCTGGTTCAAATCCAGTCGCCCCGACTTGTGTTAAAGAGAAGCCCTTCGGCCAAGAGGTCGAAGGGCTTTCTCTTTGTAAGACAAAGACTTGCGTCGCTCAGGGTACGGTTCAAACTCAACGCGCTTAGGATCTGGCGTCGAGCGGGCCAGGTTGATCGCTGCCAAGTCGAGGCGGCCTCCTGCGAGAAATCAAAAAGCGACACCGCCAGGTCGTTGTCCCCGGGGCCATCCTGCGCGACCCTGTCGAGCGCCTCGTTGACCAGGGACAATTCGCGTTTGAGTTCCTGGGCCTGCTGGGTGCCGTGGCTGCCTGGGCTGACGGACAGATCGACGGCGTGGCGCTGCTGGCGGCGGTGTGGGCGGCCGCGCAGGCTTGCTTCATCCGCGCGGGCATCGCCAACGAAGTCGGCAAGCAGTAAGAACCAAGGATGGCCTGCCCCGCATTGGGGGCCGGCTTCCGTGACGCGGTAGGCGCAGCCTCCGCAAAGGACAGCACCATGAGTGTCAAACTCGGCCTCGACGCCAAACTGTATTATTGCGTCGCCGGCATCGGCGGCACGCCCACCTGGACGGAACTGACCAACGTCAAGAACGTCACGCTCTCGCTGACCAAGGGCGAGGCGGACGTGACCACCCGCGCCAACAACGGCTGGAAGGCCACGGCCGGCACGCTCAAGGAAGGCTCGATGGAGTTCGAGATGGTGTGGGACACGGCCGATGCCGGGTTCACCGCCATGCAAACCGCCTACTTCTCCAACACGCTGATCGGCCTTGCCGCGATGGACGGTGACATCGCCACGGCCGGCAGCCAGGGGCTGTGGGCGGACTGCATGATCACGGACTTTAGCCGCGAGGAGCCGCTGGAAGAAGCGCTCAGCGTGAAGGTGACGGCCAAGCCGACCTACTCGGCCAATGCGCCCATCTGGAAGACGGTCGGCCCGTGAGGGCGGTCGTGTGGTTCTGTGAGCCCCTGAACATTCTGCGAGGTACACCATGGTCCTGCAAGGCAGCGCTCTTCGTCGTCGGCCCTGGTTCTTGTCAGACCACCTGTGCGTCTGCGAGATCGGCGACTTCGTCATCCGCAATCTCTTCAACGACAGCGCCGTCAAGGTTGAGCTGGTCTCCGCTCCCGATTACATCATCGCCAAGCGCGGCGAGGGCGCAGACCCACAGAAGCTCATGAGCGCCGCGGCCTATCCCGACGGCTGGTGGTATCACACGCTGTGGGTGCATGACGGGCTGATCGACGGCGTGGCCCGCAACGACGGCAAGTCGCACACGGACTTTGTCTACATCAGCGGCTCCCTGCCGGGCAACCGCCAGGCCCGGGCCCTATTGCAGCGACTGACCTTCCGCAATGGCGACGGGTCGGCGATGGGGGTGCTGGTGCAGGCGGGCCGCTACAGCGAGTTTGAGCTGGACAGCGTGGTCATGGAGCCCACCGTGGCCCAGCGCGATGTGGTACTCAAGCCCGGGGTGCAAATCGACGTGCTGCGCCTGCGTAACTGCCAGGGCTTTGCCGTCACCCCGCGCGAGGGCGGCGTGAGCGTGGCCAAGGTGGAGTTGATCGACTCCGACGTGGCCGTGCGCGTGCCAGGGGCGCGGATTGTGAAGCTGGCGGCGGCGTCGGTGACGCCAGCTACGGCATCGACCACGGCACCGCCCGCCCAGACGCCCGGCGTTCCCGATCTGCTGGCCGTCGTCAACAACATCCGCGAGGGACTGGGCGCGCTGGCCCTGCGGGTGGGCAATCTGCCCGAGGACACCGTCAGCGCCTTGGCACGGAGGATCGCTGGATGAAAACCTTCACCGACAACGCCGGCCGCTCCTGGAGCATCACCATTAACGTCGATGCCATCCGCCGCACGCGCACGCTGGTGGGCGTGGACCTGATGGGCATCGTGGACGGCAAGCTGCTGGAGAAGCTGACCGCCGATCCGGTGCTGCTGTGTGACTGCGTTTATGAGCCAGAGCTATATCGCGGGGCTGTATCAGCTTACGGGCAAGGCCAACAGCGCCGCCTGGAGCATCAACGTTGATGGCGTCGTGATGAACTTCGCGGCCGGAGAGTGTTTGTTCCTGGGTGCCTCGGGCTCCAAGCGGGGAGCGGATGATTGGGAGATCAGCTTCCGGTTCGCCGCCAGCCCCAACGCAACCAACCTGACCGTCGGCGACATCCTCGGCATCAACAAGAAGGGCTGGGAGTACCTGTGGGTGCGCTACGCCGACAGCGAGG
>Ga0209450_10000020_pt1 | contig 132607 bp, 118 predicted proteins | sample FrelakmetLWP11LW_FD_187149 | JGI IMG/M metagenome (GOLD analysis project Ga0209450, IMG submission 187149) | Freshwater lake sediment microbial communities from the University of Notre Dame, USA, for methane emissions studies - LWP11 LW (SPAdes)... | ecosystem: Environmental > Aquatic >... | reverse complement strand
GGTAATCACAGAATGTTTGCTGATTCTCTTGGGGCTATGCGACTTGCTCTTAATACAGCAATTTTAAAATATAATTCTTATCGTCCTCACCACTCTCTTGGAGGTCTTACTCCTATGCAGTATACTAGCCAATATCTGATGAGTCGGCAGTCTCATATGTTATGAACCTATACAAAAGTACATCCGTACGTTGCAGAAAAAAGCAACTACGCTATAATCCGGTGGCATAATGTTGGTTATGCAACACAATTAAAGAGACAATTCATACACAGCGATGTCTATACTGTGTTTTTGAAAGTATGTTTCAATAAATAAAAGGAAGTTATATGACAGCTCCAAATCAAGCCATCATATTAAAACAGCTACATGGCGAATTATTCCCTACCATAAACTTTAACTTAAAATTAAACAATTGTTGAAAAACCATGGGGGTGTTTTACTATGCTAACCTTCCTAAAAAATAGCACGACTTATGTGCCACAATGCTTTTAAGGCTCTTTTAATATATTTTGCCGCTAGACTGGCCGCATTGATAATGATAATGTTTAGTTATCAATTAAACTTATTTCAAGGAAACTAATTATGAAAAAATTACGCTATCTTTTGTTTGCTTTTTTAGCTGGCATTACAATGCAAGGCAATGCTCAAGAAGCTGCCAAAACAAAAACTTTTGATCAAGATCAAACCAAACAAATCCAACAAATCGTGCATGATTATGTTGTAAACAATCCCAGCATTTTAGTAGAAGCAAGCCAAAAACTTCAAGAACAAGAAGCCGAAAAAGAGAAAGTCCAGATCGAACAAATAAAGGTCAATGCGGTAAAATATAAAAAAGAAATTTTTGATCTTAAAGCCGCCGGACGAATCATTACTGGCAATCCTAATGGTAAAACAATAATAGCCGAATTCACGCAATATCAGTGCCCTCATTGTAAAACTATTACACCTATCATTGATAAATTACTAAAAGACAATCCAGATACGCAACTAATTACTATTTATTGGCCATTTTTTGGTAATGATGCCACCTATGCATCCAAAACTGCCTTAGCCGCGCAAAAGCAAAATAAATTTAATGAATTAAACCAGGCAATGCTTGCCACTAGTGATTTTTTAACCAAAGATAAGATCGATAGTATTATCAAAGCGACCCCTGGTCTTGATGCTAAAAAATTACTTACGGATATAAATGCAAAAGACCTCGATACTGGTCTTAAAAATAATTTCGCGTTAGCAGGAAAGCTAGGACTTATCGGCACACCAACTTTTATTTTCACTAACAAGGAAATGACTAAATTTAGCTTAATCCCAGGACAAACGCCGAACATTGAAAACGATTTAAAGAAATCTTTGAATGAGGTAGCTAACTAGCTAACTAGATAACTAGATTTAAAATAAATATACCCGTCATTGCGAGCAATGACAAATTTAAAAAAACAAAATATATGCCCAAAGAACAGATCACATTTCAAGAACTGCTCTTCAAACTCCAGCAATACTGGGCAGAGCAGGGGTGCGTTATTTTGCAGCCTTTGGATATGGAAGTTGGCGCTGCTACTTTTCATCCCGCAACGTTTTTGCGTTCAATTGGGCCCGAGCCTTGGAACGCCGCTTATGTACAACCATGTCGCCGCCCAACTGATGGTCGTTATGGTGAAAACCCCAATCGTGGTCAACATTATTACCAATTTCAGGTAATGATGAAACCGTCACCCCTAAACATTCAAGATCTTTATCTCGATTCGCTGCGAACACTAGGTATCGATCCACTAATCGATGATATTCGTTTTGTCGAAGACAATTGGGAGGCACCGACTTTAGGAGCCTGGGGACTCGGTTGGGAAGTATGGCAAAACGGTATGGAAATCAGCCAATTTACTTATTTTCAGCAAGTTGGTGGATTGGAATGCGCGCCCGTACCTGGCGAAATCACTTATGGTTTAGAGCGCATAGCCATGTACTTGCAAGGAGCAGATAGCATGTATGATTTGGTGTGGACAGATAAACCAAGAAAAATTACTTACGGCGATGTGTTTTTACAAAATGAAGTGGAGATGTCTAATTATAATTTTAAACAGGCCAATGTTAATGAACTGGTTAACCGCTTTATGGCCTCTGAGCTCGAATGCCAACACCTGCTCGAGTTAACTTTACCGCTGCCGGCTTACGAGATGGTGTTAAAAGCATCCCATATTTTTAATTTGTTAGATGCGCGCGGTGCGATTTCTGTTTCTGAGCGTCAAAATTATATTTTGCGAATTCGAAAATTGGCGCGCGCGGTAGCAGAAAATTATTATAAAGCGCGAGAAAACATTGGATTTCCGATGTTAACAAATAAATTATGAACAAACATAAAGACTTTCTTTTTGAAATCGGCACCGAAGAATTGCCACCCGAGCGAATTGGCGAGTTAGTATCGTCTTTGGCTGCCAATTTAGAAAAAGGCCTACAAGAACAAGCGCTAACATATGAAGCAATCAAAACTTACTCTACGCCACGACGCATCGCTATTTTAGTTACTAATCTTATTACGCAACAACCAGATCAGCCCGTCGAATTTCGTGGACCATCGATAGAAATAGCCTTTGATAAAACCGGTCAACCAACCGCTGCTGCAGAAAAATTTGCAAAAACCTGTGGCGCAAACTTAAACCAACTAAGCCACGCTGAAGATAAAAAGGGGAAATTTTTATTTTACCGAGCCACAAAAATAGGAAAAACCACAGCCGAGCTTTTGCCAGAATTAGCAACAAACAGTACTAAAAAATTACCGATTCCGCGTCCCATGCACTGGGGCGATAGTAAAATATCTTTTATTCGACCAGTGCATTGGGTAGTAATGTTATTTGGCAATGAAACTATCCATACAGAAATTTTAGGAATAAAAACCTCAAACCAAACTTTTGGCCATCGCTTTCATCACCCCGAAGCAATAGTAATTCCTGAAGCCGCGCAATATGAAGAGCTGCTCGCAAGAATCGGGCATGTGATTGCAGATAGCTCCAAACGCCAACAAAAAATCTGTGAACAAATTGTAAGCAACGTAAAAACCGGCACGGCAATAATTAACGAAAATTTGCTACGTGAAGTTACAGATTTAGTTGAATGGCCAGTAGCTTTGATTGGTTCATTTGATCCACATTTTTTAGAAATGCCGCGAGAAGTTTTGATCACATTAATGGAAAAGCAACAGCGTTATTTTCCCATAATTGATACAACAAAAAAATTACTCCCACAATTTGCAATCATTAGTAACATCGAAAGCAAAGATCCACAGAGAGTGATCGCAGGGAATGAACGCGTAATTCGTGCACGCCTCACTGATGCTGAATATTTTTATCGCAACGATTCGAGCCTTGCTCTTATAAGCTATCGCGATCGCTTAAAATCAGTGATATTTCAAGCAAAACTAGGTAGTCTTTATGATAAAACCCTGCGTTTAAAGACTCTGGCTGGTTTCATCGCAGCAAAAATTAATGCCAATGTTGAATATACCGAGCGAGCTGCAGAACTCTCCAAATGTGATTTGATGACGACAATGGTTTGGGAATTCCCTGAACTACAAGGGGTGATGGGCGATTATTATGCACGTGGCTGTGAACAAAAAATAGTAGCAACAGCTATAAAAGAACAATATTTACCGCGATTTTCTCAAGATGAAATTCCAACTACCGATGTTGGCGCTGCTTTAGCCTTAGCTGATCGAATTGATACTTTAGTTGGGATGTTTGGCATTAATAAAATGCCAAGCGGGGAAAAAGATCCATTCGGCCTGCGTCGTGCCGCCACAGGAATTGTACGAATTATTTTAGAAAAAAAATTAACGCTGGATTTAAAAGAATTGCTCGAGCAAGCATGGCTAAATTATGTAGCGCTTCTTGAAAACAATGAAACAATCACCCAAATATTACATTTTATTTATGAGCGTTTACGTTATATGTATATAGAACATGGCAAAAATGCCAATGTGTTTCGCGCTGTTTTAGCACGCATGCCGACAGATTTATTAGATTTTGAAAAAAGATTCGAAGCCGTAACTGATTTTAATAAACTGGCAGAAGCCGGCGATTTAATCGAAATCTATAAGCGCGTCAAAAATATTTTAGACAAAGCAACTAAAGAACAAGATTTTGTTGCTGTTACGTTTAATAAAGACTTGGCAACTGAGCCCGCCGAGCTCGAATTAACACAAGTAATTGCAAAAGAATCACAGGCCATAAACGAATTGTATAAAAACAAAAAATACTTTGAAATCTTGACTACTCTGGTCAATATCAAACCAACACTCAGTAATTTTTTTGCTGAAGTTATGGTTATGGCCGAAGATAAAAAACTTCGTCTTAATCGCCTAGCTTTATTAAAAGATTTGCAAAAATTGTTTACGCTGGTAGCAGACTGGGGTTTTTAATGCTTTTGCTTCAAATCTTTCTTTTTCAGAAACTGGCTAACTACAATCACCCCACACATATTGCCAAAAATGTTCGCCATAGTTCTTAATCTATCGATGATTCTATCTAACGGTAACAAAATAGATATTGCATTCAATGGTACATTAACGATTTTAAATACTACAACCAAGCTAACCAAGCTGGTTTCTGGAATACCGCCTGCGGCCATACCCCCTAAAATACAAGCCAAAGCAACCAAAATTTGTTGCGATATAGACAAATCCACTCCTAACACTTGAGAAAAAAATAAAGCAGCCGCAACTTCATACATCATCATTCCGCCAACATTAATTGTAGCGCACACTGGCAACATAAATCTTGTTACCGTAGGGTCAGATTTTAAATTATCTGCTGCGTACATAGCAGTGGGTAAAGTAGCAACCGAGCTTGAAGTTGCAAATGCAGTAGAAAATACTGGCAGACTGTTCTTGAGTATTTTCCACGGACTTTGTTTGCTTGCGATAATAACAAAAACAAATTGCCATAAAGCATGAATTGTTAAACCTATAACCAGTATCGACACAAAAGCGATTAAAGCCGTAAAGCTGCTTCCTAAATGTCCGCCGGCGCCAGTTGCTGCTATGCCAGATCCGATTAAAACAAAAATTCCGATCGGAGAAAACAGCATCACACCACACAAACAAGAATTGGATACATCACGCACCGAAGCACATACCTTGATGATGGCTTGCGATTTTTCTCCAACAGCCGCGCAACCTATGCCAAACATGGTAGAAAAAATCACAACTGGTAATAATTCAAACTTAGCCAGCGAATCAAAAATATTTTGTGGAAATATGGCTAACAAAAAATTAGCTATGCTTAAACTTGGAGCATTGCTTACGGTATATGGACTCCCTTGTAAAATTAAATTCGGATCCACTCCTTTTCCAACCGCAAATATATTAAACAATGTCAAAGCGATTGCGACGGCAATAATTTCGCTAAGCAACATATAGCCAGTCACCCCACCTACCAAAGATTTTAAATTGTTCAAGCTTTTCTCCATACTTCCTAGAGTAACAATTAAAGTAGAAGAAATTAGCGGCAACGCGAACAATTTCAGCAAATTAATAAAAATATCGCCTAAAAATTTTACATTAGCAAATAAGTTGGGCGTATATATCCCCAATATAATTGATAAAACCACGCCAATTAAAATTAGCTGGGTATTGTGTTTTTTAAGTAATGCAATCATAAACAATTTCCTTTTTTATTGTTTGCCAAACATCTGCTGCAGTTAATTGTTCAAAATTAATCATATGAATTTGGTCTGCTCCAACCGTACCAGATAATTTTGGATTGGTCGGACCATACAATGAGATTGTTGGAACTCCCAAAGCGGCTGCAACGTGGCTCAACCCTGTATCAACTGCAATAGCCACTTTAGCGTTTAAAAGCAACGCCGCAATTGCTGATAAATTCAACCTGGGCAAAACTTTTGCGCGATTATTATTTTGCGCAATTCGTTTTGCACGCGCAAGCTCTGTGCTATTTCCCCATGGCAAATACACAATAAAACCATTGGTAGTTACAAATTGTACGAGTTCAATCCATTTTTGCTCGTGCCAACATTTTTCTTCGCGGCTTGTTCCGTGAAAAAATACCATATATTTTTCTTTAGCTGTTGCTAGCGGAAATATTTGTTTGTTAATGCCATAATCTGGAGCAGTGGTTGGTATTTCATATTTTAGTGCAGCGGCAAAAAGCTGCCGCGTGCGCGTAATTGCGTGTTGATCTTTGGTAATTGCAAATTTATTGGTGTAAAAAAATGCTGCTAGTTGTTCGCGCGCACTCTTGTTATCATAACCACAACACCTACCGCACGCGATTTTTGCGATAACAGCGCTTTTTATTAAACCCTGGGCATCAATAATCAAATCATATTTCTTTTGCCTTAGCGTTTTTAGGAATGTTGGTAATTCGCCCAAGCAAAATGCCTTGATAAGATTTTTGCGCCAGCGACGCCATGCAACTGGAAAAACATCTTTCACTGCTATGTGCCACTCTGGAATCTCAGCAAATGCTTCTTCTGCCACCCAATCAAAATTTATACCAGGAATGGCTTTTTTTGCATCAGATAAGGCTGGCAGTGTATGGATCACGTCGCCGAGCGAAGAAGTTTTTATAATTAATACATTCATTTGATATACCGTTTGCTAATTAGAAAGACTGTAACACTAATTCCGGCCGCAAATCATTCAAGCATTTCATGTGTTTTAATAGACATTCGCGCTTAAAACAGGGGCTACAGGGTAAATTTAACGAAACAATTTTTGCTTTGTATGTTAGCGGCGGAGTAAATTTTGGTGATGTGGATCCATAAATTGCAATCAGCTGACGATTGAGCGCTGCAGCAATATGCATTAAACCTGAATCGTTGGTTACTACTGTCGTTGCTAAAGACAAGAGATCTATAACTTCGCTCAAATTGATTTTACCAGCCAGATCAAGGCAACTATTGTCGCTTTGGGTTTGAATTTCCTGCGCAAAAGTTTCGTCTTTTGGGCCACCAAAAATCCAAACCTCCCACCCTTCGCTTTTTTTTATTTGCGCAATTTTGGCAAAATAAGCAGTGGGCCAACGTTTTGTTATACCATATTCTCCACCCGGACAAAGCGCCAAAATTGGTTTTTGCGATAAATTGATTTTTAGGCGGCCTAAAGTAGCATCTAATTGTTTTTTGGATACATATAATTGTGGCAGCTCGAGCGGCGTTGGTAACTGGCCATTTGTCTTAATTCCCAGTGCAACAAGACGCTCCACCATACGTCCGGTTTTTGCTATAGGCGGTTTTATATCATTTAATAAAACATATCGGTATTCACCGCGCCATCCAATCCTTTCTGGAATCTTTGCCCAAAATGGAATTAGCGCAGATTTGAATGAATTGGGTAAAACATATGCATGGGTATAGAAGTTTTCACGAAGTTTTTTCGCAAAGGCCAAGCGCGCAAACAACTTTAACTCGCCATGTTCAAACGGTAAGGTCAAATAATTATCAACTTCCGGCATATGGATCAAGACTTGATGCAATGCAAGGCTCGCCAAAACATCAATAGAGCAGCTTGGGGCTTGTTTTTTGAGCAACTTGAATAATGCTTGAGACATTACCAAATCGCCAATCCACGACGGCGCGATTATAAGGATTTTTTTTGGCATTATACTCCATAGCAAACAGGATTTCAGGGCAAAGTTACTAGTGGAACTATACTCTTCATAAAATGGATTTAGGCGTGGCGCCCTTGTTTTTTGCGACCAGAGTTTACTTTGTGCGTAAATGAGGATCGCAAAAAATAAGGGCAACACAAATTTGGCAGGACAGCCAAATTTCGCAACTGCCGAAGGCAGCCCGAAGGGTTCAGGTACAGGAAGTACCTGAATAAAGCATAAATACATTTTACGAGGAGTATATTTTAGATATTAATTTTATAGATCATACCTAAACTAAAAAAATCAATTGTTGGCAAATCGCCAATGGTCATGGTTTTAGTCCATCCAAGATCAAGAGCAATGTTTGGAGCAAACCAATAATTAACGCCTATAGCACCAACAGGCACAACTTTGCCATCCGCATCTTTTTCAGCAAAATGATTATTATTGTTGTGCAAAGCACTGCGATGTACCCAAGCTAAACCACCTTTGATATAAAAACCAAATCCATAATCAAGAGGCAAAGATGCTTTAGCAACTAAATCAAAACCTTGTTCGAGAATGTTTTGGGTGTTGCCGTCTGCAGCCTTAAAATTTGGATACCCGTAATAATCATAACCCAATTCAGTTGCTATAAACTGCGAAAATGCATAACCAAAAAAACCACGAGCAGCCAACTTACTATTATCTACGGTATTACCGGGAATCATATATTGAGAACCGTAATGCATATTGCTCATACCCAATTGGCCACCAAAATAAATTCCGGCATTGTGACTGTTGCTGGTGTCGGCGGTATATTCACTTCCACCAAGATCATCAGCAAATGAGATACCGTTTAGTCCAAAAGCCAAAACGCTTATACATAATATTTTTTTGTACATAATAAATACCCTCTAATATTTTAAATTCATAACCAACAGTTTAGGTGAATATGGTTCTCAAATCAAATATTTCAAATACAATAAAACTCTACCGACAAAATTTTGATACCAGGGTCGTTTTTGCCAATCCGCTAAAAAAATTTCTTTGGAATTTTGCAAATCGAGCAAAAACTGCTGCTCTAACAATTGTTTCGATTTGGGTAACCTAACATTAACATCAACCTCAAGATCATGGCGCAAACTTCGATGGTTGAGATTGCTCGAGCCAATTGTCATCCAATTATCAATGATCAAAGTTTTAGCATGTAGCATGCTTGGTTTATACTCAAAAATCCGCACTCCAGCCCTTAATAACCTGGCATAAAAAGCTTTGGATGCCCAAGGCATAAAAGCCACATCTGATTCTTGTGGCAATAAAATCCTAACATCAACTCCCAAACGCGCAGCTTCGTTTAAGCGGCGGAGTAAAAAATTATCTGGCACAAAATATGCATTGGTAATCCAGACTCGATTTTTACAATTTTTAATTCGGCGTAATAAATTTTTATACAAAATTCGGCGTCGATACCAAGTGTTATTCAACCGAATAATTGGGTTAGTGCGAATGTGCCGAAAAAAATGTCGCACCCGTTCTTGAATAGGCAAATGCGCCCAGGCAGCTTCAAATGCCAATAAAAGTTCCTTGAGTTCAACATGTTCTAACCGCACCCCCGTATCTCGCCAACCGCCTCCATTCTGATCTTTGCCTAAATGCTGTTGAGAAACATTAAAACTACCAATGTATGCAATTTTTTTATCAATAACACAAATTTTGCGATGATTTCGTGCATTTATTTTTAAAAACAAATAAATTAATTTGAGTAAAGAAGGAGCCCTTACATAGGATCTACTCCATTGCCACAAGCGCCATGGAAACGGATGAAACACTCGTGTTTCTGTTCCAGCTTGTTCTAATTTTCTAACGGCATAACCACTCCACTCTGGAGTACCTGCCCCATCAACCAATAACCGCACCATCGCTCCACGCTTAGCCGCTTTAGTTAAAGCTGTGATAACTCTTTCGCCTAATTGATCTAATTCAAAAATATAAGTTTCAAATTCAATCGATTTGCACGCCCGATCAATATCAAACAACAGCCGCGAAAAATAATCACTTCCAACAAAAAAGATTTGCTCTTCGTCAATATTTTGATTTTTACTCGTCATGTTCTTATCCGTTCAGCATAGTCTTAAGTAGCAAACAACGCTACTTAAAATTACGTTACCCAGGCCTACGCTTAGCAAACAACGTTCGGCTTGAGCTTGACTGGTGAAGCATTTGACCCTTCAGGCTGAATTTTTGTTCTAAAATTTTGTAAACGTTTTTTAACCTACCAGTTATGGCTGGAGAGTTACGGAAAAAAGATAGTAGTTGATTAAATTACAGATGATATAATACCAGACAAATTTAATATTCAGCATAATTTTGAGTGGCGTTGTTTGCTACTCAAAACCTGGTTTTTGCTATAGCTTAACAAAGGGGAAACATAACATGAACATCATACCCAGCGAATCACGATTACGCGGAATTTATTTACTGCCAAATTTATTTACTGTTGGCTCCTTTTTTGCTGGCTTCTATGCCATTTTTGCATCGTTCGCTGGCAACTACAATAACGCTGCCATTGCAATTTTTATTGCCATGATTATGGATAGCCTTGATGGCAGAGTAGCACGCTTGACCAACACCATGACCTCCTTCGGTGCCGAATTCGACAGCCTCGGTGATATGGTATCATTTGCTGTTGCCCCAGCTGTTTTAGCTTATACTTGGATCTTATCCACTCTGGGTAAATTTGGTTGGCTTGCCGCTTTTATTTATATGGTTGCAGTTGCTTTGCGCTTGGCGCGCTTCAATACGCAGCTTGGCAATATGGACAAAAGATATTTTCAGGGAATGCCTTGCCCAGCGGCAGCAGCTGTAGTTACCAGCCTCATTTGGATATGTTATGATTTCGAGATTGTCAATAAACTGTCAGCGATACTGTTAGCATTCATCATGATTACTATTGGCATTTTGATGGTTAGCAACATTCGTTTTCGCAGTTTCAAGGATGCTGAATTAAAACATCATGTACCTTTTGTAGTCTTTTTAATAGCAGTATTGGTTATTGTTTTAATTATCTTTGATCCATCAAAAGTTTTATTTGTTATTTTTGCTAGCTATGCTATTTCTGGGCCAGCAGCAACTATTTGGGGCCTGCGACAGAAAAGACGTCTGCGTAAGAATTTCTTAACCCTGCATAAAAAACATGAATAAAACAATTTCCACTAAATTAATAGATTCAGCATTGAAAGAAGATATAGATAGAGGCGATATTACGGCAAAGTTAATTTCTAAAACTGCCCAATCACACGCCCGTATCATCAGCCAACAAACAGCAATCATTTGTGGCATTGATTTTGTAACGGCGGTTTTTGCTAAAATCGATCCAAAAATAAAAATAACCTGGTTTATCAAAGATGGGATCCGAGTTTCTACAAATCAATGTTTGTGTAAGCTTGTCGGTCCAACAAGATCTTTATTGACTGGCGAACGCACTGCGCTGAATTTTTTACAAATACTATCGAGTACTGCAACCTTAACCCAACAATTCGCGAGCACAATTAAAGGAACCAAATCTATAATCTTAGACACCCGTAAAACCCTGCCGGGTTTACGTCTGGCACAAAAATATGCGGTAACTTGTGGAGGAGGGTACAATCACCGCCTTGGGCTTTACGATGCAATTTTAATAAAAGAAAATCATATCGCTGCTTGCGGTTCAATAACGAATGCAGTTAACAAAGCAAAAAAACTTTATCCAAAAAAAACCATAGAAGTTGAAGTGAGAAATTTGCAAGAATTGCACGAAGCCCTGGAGACCCACGCCAATATAATTATGCTTGATAATTTTACCCCCAAAGCGGTTCGTGACGCCGTACAGATCAATAAAGGTAGGGCAAAACTAGAAGTTTCTGGCGGGATAAACTTAAAAAATATTCGCGCATTTGCAAACACCGGGGTTGATTATATTTCTGTTGGCGCCCTCACCAAAACCGTTATACCGATTGAATTGTCGATGTTGATCGATTAAAAAATTAAACATGCCCTCAAAAATCGAGCAAAAACTTAAGCACTATACCGGCAAAGCAATTGCTGATTACAACATGATCCAAAAAGGCGATCGTGTTTTAGTTTGCCTATCCGGAGGCAAAGATTCTTTTACTATGCTCAAAATTTTGCGTCGCTTACAATTACGCACCAAAAATAAATTTATTTTACACATACTCACAATTGATAAGGGACTGCCAGGTTGGAACGAAGAAGCTATTCGTGGTTGGCTCACAGAAAACAAATTTGAATTTACTATATTAAAAACCAATATCTTCAACATCGTAAAAACAAAAGAACGACCCAAAGATTCATATTGCATCTTATGTTCGCGCCTGCGTCGAGGATATATTTACACTTTTGCTAAAAAACATGGCTATAACAAAATTGCTCTTGGTCATCACCGGGATGATTTGATTACCAGTTTGTTAATGTCAATTTTTTATAACGGCATTATTAGTTCAATGCCACCAAAACTAATAACTAACGATAAAAAATTAATAGTTATCCGGCCATTGGCTTATTGTCAGGAAACTGACATTGCCCAATACGCAAAAGAACAAAACTTTCCATTGACGGCCAAAGGAATCTGTGGCGTTAAAGAAAATCAAACACGTAAAAAAACCGAGCAGCTGATTGCAAATATTGCTAAAATCAATCCCAAAATCCCTGCCAATATGTTATATGCCTTAAACAATATCCGTCCAAGTCAGCTCATGGATCAAAAGCTATATGATTTCAAAAACCTAGAAAAGTTAATCGCACCAATCTAATATCCCAAAAACAAATCACAAAAAACAAATCAACAGCTCCGGAGGAGCTAAATGCTTCACCAGCCCAGCCTAAACCGATTGCTGTTTGCGAGGTGCAGGGTTGGGAAGCTCATGGATCAAAAGCTATATGACTTCAAAAATCTATAGAAGCTGTTGGAGTAATTGCATTTAAAAAATTTTCCCGTCATTGCTAGCAATGACGGGAAAAATTGTTATAACCTCTGGGCAAATGGAAACAAGCTGTTATAATCATTTTTATTTTTTCATTGCTGCAAATTGGAATGCGAAGGATATAATATATGGCTAATTTAATTACATTTATTCGTCTAGCAGCAGTATTTGTGATAGGAGCAATTGCTTTGTATGCTCCAGCGCCATGGCAACTTTTAAATGTACCACTAATAATCATCAATATTCTGCTTGATGGTTTGGACGGCGTAATTGCACGGGCGTACCACGAGACTTCAGTATTTGGAGCAGTCTTTGACATTGCCGCCGACCGAATAATTGAATCGGTCTTGTGGATGATTTTAGCTAGTCTCAACATGGTGTCGATCTGGGTGGCAATAATTCTTATATCTCGAGGCATCTTAATAGATAGTTTACGCAAACCTCATGCCCAGCTTGGTAGGTCACCATTTAGTATTATGAAAACTGCTTTTGGTAAATTTTTGGTTGCAAGTAGAACAATGCGGTTTACGGTCGGATTTTTTAAACTCATAACCTTTTCTTGGATCTTCTTTTTAGTTCCAGCACCCACCCTTTGGCCACAAATGATGATTGATCACCACGCTTTGTTTAATCTTATTAGTGATATATTGGTTTACACCACAATAATTATTTGCTTGGCTCGCGGCATTCCAGTAGTACTAGAAACGTTACTATGCAAAGATAACCCTTAAAAACAGTTTTGATACACAAACACAAAAGATTGGGGTTCTATGATGAATGTGGATGCACTCTGCCCCGCACGCACTTGCGTATTTCATAAACACCTACCCCTACCAGAAAAACAGTGCCTATCACTTCAAGTGTTTGAAACATCAACGTCCCCCAAGATTTTTTTTGTGGCTCTGGTGGCTGAACATTTGATGTGATATCAATGTTATCTGGTGGAATAATAAAATTATAAGCCTTCGTATCAGCGGTATTGCGTACTGGCGTGGTGGCATCACCACCACTTATTAGTTTAACTTCGTTTCGGTTCAATTCGATTATAGAATTTGGCATTGTCTATCTCCTTAAGTTTGGTTGTTGAAAATATTATCAACACATCTACATCAAAAAACGCGCACAACCACACACCACGACCTTCAATAGTCGCAAAAAACACCTTACCTTACTTAACTTATTGCAGGCTTTTCAATGTTTCCTTGGATGGCGACACTTCTTTAGTATCACACAAGTTGATGTAACCCCCACAACGCCGACAACAAGTGCCCCCAATACTGCCAAGGCCGCTTCACCTGCGTACCATAAATATTCACCAGAAGCATATGCCACTGCTAAAGCTTGTTCCGAATATGATTGTTGAGCAGAAGCATTATTACCAATATCTTTGACAGTACTATTGATAGTACTATTAACACCATCTGTAGTGAGATCATTCTCACCACCGCTTATTAGACTTAATTCCTTTTGATTTAATTCAATTATAGAATTTAACATTGTATATCTCCTTTAATTTAACTATTTGACTTCGCCCGGAGAATAAATCCTCGGACTCGCAACTACCAAAAGCAGGCCCAAATGGCGAGCAACAGGACGTTGCGACTAATCCACCGTAGCTTTGATTCCGTGACAAGCCACGGGGAATAAATTTTAAAAAACAGCCACCACTTCCAAAAAGTTACAACGTCCTATCCATGTTATCCGAAAGTGGTAACATTAACGTATTGATGACTATAGTGATTGTGGTGTTTCCACGACGGTCGTCGTCGTCGCCAACAGTGAGCCGTATCCACCTCCACCACCAAATGAATCATGACCGTCGTCGTCTCCATCCTTGCGTGTATCGTTCCCTAGAAACTTACCACTATAATCAAGCATACTAAAAACCTGCGTAGCCTTCTTCAACAACACACTACCCTTCCTTACAGCAGCAGGAGAAGGAGATGCAGAGGCAGAGGCCGCTGCAACTGAAGACTCTTGTTTAACTTTTGGCATTTCGTCGCGTACTAAAACAGCTGCTGCCTCCGAAGATACTGTACTTGCCCTTACCCTCTCTAGAACTGCAGCAAGTTCCCGTTCTATATGCTCCTGAGCTATAGAAGCTTCTTGCGCTATTTTTAACTTAGCTGCAGCAGCTTCGCGCTCTGCTTTCGCTACAGCGGCAGCACGAGCAATCTCGGCGTCCTCCACAACCTTTTTATTCCTAGCAAGAGCTTCTCTTATTTGCTTCAACTCAGCAGAAGCTACTATCGACACACGACATAGATTACGCATTTCAAGTACCTGCATTTTTTTTGCTCCCTCTAATTGCTCATAGGCTCTAAAAAACCCTTCCAAACAAGCCTTCATAGCTGGCTCCTGATCCTGCGCTGTAACTGCCTCTTGTTCATGTCTTCTAAGCTCCTCCTCTTGGGCAGCAGCCTCTCGCGCCCGTCGATCATATTCCTCTTGAGCCGCTTGCCTTGCTGCTTCCATAATTTCATCCAAATCACGTTTTGCTCGTTCACTTCTTCGAGTCTCTTCTGCAAGTCTTTCGGCATGTGCTGCCCGTACAGCCCTTTCTTTTTCTATTTGGATTTGTTTTAGTTGCGCTAACAGCCTCTCTTCTTCTGGCACAGCTCGTAATCCGCCCTCCTCTATTAGACTAGGATCTAACACTCTAGCCGGTGGTGGTCGCAGATCAAACTCTTGTCCATCTCCTGCAAAAAGATTTGCTATTGTGCGTGGTACTGGCAGCAGATTTACTAACCCTCTTGCAAGATTAAAATCAACGTCATCCCATAATGCAGCAACCTCATCACCCATAGCCTCCGCAACGATAATTTGTGCAGTGGCTCCCGGAGGAAGATCAAACGTATCACGAGGTTCTACTTGTAATTCCTCGGCTCTCCCATCGGCGTAAGTTATTATGACCCTAACTGGAGCTAGATGGTATGAATCTTCAGTAACAACTGCAGCCGGCTCTTCAGTAACAACGGAAGCTGGCTTTTCAGCAACAGCTTCAGTTGGAGCTTTAACAACTGGGGTTTCAACAGCAACCGTAACTATTGGTTCTGGAACTTGCATCGGTTCTGGAATTTGTATGCGTCTAATTATACGATTGCCTATGTTTTTAAAAACCCACCCAGGTTTATTCTCAAACCCTTTGAGGTTTACTTCCGGGCTGAATATTACAGCCGAAGCAACAGCGCTATACAAAAACACCAACGTTATTATTGAAATTGAGAAAATGGATAAAATTCGTCTTTTTATAAGTGTGAGCATGTGTATCCTCCTTAATTTTTGGTAGCCACAAGCTTTAGCTTGCGTTTCAACTCAGCAACCGCAGGCAAAGGCCTGCGCCTACCGACGTGCGAATCAACAGATAAATCACAAATAGTTTTATCGTTTATGCAATCGTTATAACTTAAGAATTCACCTTTCTCTGGACTACATTTTTAACAAAGACAGTAAAATACAATTAATAGTTTTTTTAGATTTTAGATTATGACGACACCTTAAGGTTTCCTTAAGGTTTGATATGATCGCAGATTTTTGGGGCGTTGTCCAGATAAATTAGCAAAAGGTGACTTGCATTTAAAAATCTTCCCTGTCATTGCGAGCATTGTGTGCGAAGAAATCCAGAAGGTCATAATTTAGAATTTTTGCATGGGTTACTTCGCAAAAAACGCTAGCAATGACGGCTCATTAGATAAATTATGCTTTTTTTACGCTCGTTTTTAGCCTAACTTTCCATGACATTGCTTGAATTTCTTGCCAGAACCACATGGACATAAATCGTTGCGTCCAACTTTCGGCATTTCTCGCACATAAGGTGCATTAGTTGCCGAAGCCTCTGGCGACCTGGCTTCTTTATCTTCATCTTCTGGTATGGCACTGGTAGAAGCATGAATAAAATGCATTTTGTTTTGCTCTTCCTCTACCGCGCGACGGCGCTCTTCTTCAATCGCCACTGCATCTTCTTCGTTTTTAATCTGAACTGCATGGAGCATCCGCACAACATCACGCTTCACATCTTCCAACATTTGTTTAAACATTAAAAACGATTCGCGCTTATATTCTTGCTTGGGGTTTTGCTGAGCATAGCCACGCAAATGAATGCCTTCGCGCAAATGATCCATCGCGGCCAAATGGTTTTTCCAGTGTGAATCTAAAACTTGTAACATGATAGAGCGCTCGATATGGCGCATTGTTCCTGCAGTTATTTGAGCTTCTTTTTGCTGATAAACTTTATTTAACTCATCAAGAATTTTATGCCGCAAAGTTTCTTCGTGTAAAGAACTGTCTTCTTCTAACCATCTCTTGATTGGTAAATGTATACCGAAATCCTGTTGTAATTGATGCTCCAAACCAATCACATTCCACTGTTCTTCCAAGCTTTGGGGTGGAATAAAAGTATCAATAATTGAATTAATGGCATCTTCCCGAACCAATTGAATTGTTTCAGCAATATCAGTAGCTTGCATTAAATCATCACGCTGTGCATAGACCACTTTACGCTGCTCATTGGCAACATCATCAAACTCTAGAAGATGTTTGCGAATATCAAAATTATGCCCCTCAACTTTACGTTGTGCTCCTTCAACTGCGCGCGTTATAAGATTATGCTCAATCACTTCGTCTTCTTTCATACCCAATTTTTTCATTATTGTCGACATACGATCAGAAGCAAAAATACGCATCAAACTATCTTCTAATGACAAATAAAACCTAGAAGATCCAGGATCACCTTGCCTACCAGACCGTCCGCGCAACTGATTGTCAATGCGCCGTGATTCATGGCGTTCAGAGCCAATAACATGTAGCCCCCCGGCCACCAAAACTTTATCATGGTGTATCTTCCACTCGGCCTTAATTTTATCTATTTCTGCTTCGGTTGGATTTTCTAAATCTGCCAACTGAACATCTAAACTACCACCAAGCACAATATCAGTACCACGACCGGCCATGTTGGTAGCAATCGTCACTGCTCCAGTACTACCAGCCTGAGCGATAATTTTTGCTTCACGCTCGTGTTGTTTGGCATTTAATACTTGATGCGGGATTTTTGCTTTATCAAGCAAGGCAGATAATTTTTCAGAAGTTTCGATTGAGGCAGTACCAACCAAAACTGGCTGGCCTTTTTGACTGCGTTCTTTTATATCTTGCAATACTGCATTGAATTTTTCTTTTACAGTTAAATAAATCTGATCGGGCAAATCTTTTCGAATCATTTGCATGTGAGTTGGAATTACTACAACTTCTAAGTTATAAATTTGTCGAAACTCATAGGCTTCAGTATCAGCTGTACCCGTCATACCTGAAATCTTGTCGTAAATACGAAAATAATTTTGAAAGGTTATTGATGCCAGAGTCTGATTTTCTTTACGGATTTGCACTTTTTCTTTGGCTTCAATTGCCTGATGCAAGCCATCTGACCAACGGCGCCCTTCCATGGTACGCCCAGTGTGTTCATCAACTATAACCACTTCACCATCTTTAACAATATACTCAACATCACGATGAAACAAGGTGTTGGCACGTAAAGCAGCATTTAAATAATGCATCAACTTGACATTTTTTGCATCGTATAAACTTTCGCCAACGCGAATTAGGCCAGCTTCAATAAACAATTGCTCAACATTTTGATATCCCGCTTCTGTAAGATGTGCCTGGCGAGTTTTTTCGTCTAAAGTATAATCACCAAGGTCTTCTGGCTTTTCTTGTTTTTTTAAGCTGGGGATCAATTTATTAATATTAATGTATAACTCAGCGCTATCTTCGGCCGGACCGGAAATAATCAGTGGGGTACGCGCTTCATCAATTAAAATTGAATCAACTTCATCAATAACTGCAAAATACAAACCGCGCTGCACTTTATCGGGAAGACTAAGCGCCATATTATCGCGCAAATAATCGAAGCCGAATTCATTATTGGTTCCATAAACAATATCTTTTGCATATGCGGTTTTTTTCTCTTCGTGGTCTTGCCCCGCTATAATCACGCCAACACTTAACCCCAAAAAATTATAGATCGCACCCATCCAAGCAGCGTCACGCGTAGCCAAATAATCATTTACCGTAATAACATGCACTGCTTTGCCAGTTAAAGCATTTAGGTAAACAGGCAAAGTTGCCACCAAAGTTTTGCCTTCTCCAGTACGCATTTCGGCAATTTTACCCTCATGCAAAACCATACCACCGATTAATTGTACATCAAAATGCCTCTGGCCTAAAGTTCGTACACTAGCCTCACGCACGGCAGCAAAAGCTTCTGGCAAAATCATACCGAGCGTAGCGCCATCTTGTAAGCGCTTACGCAATTTGCCAGTTATCGCTTTGAGCTCTTCATCGGTCAAAGCCTGCATTTGCGGTTCAAGTACATTAATTGCGGCAATATTCTTTGCCAACCCACGCAAAATGCGTTCATTGTGGGTACCAAATATTTTACGTAAAAGTTTTGTGATCATAATAGTCTTGTTAAAATATCAATTTTAAATGATTCCGCGATTAGCAATAAAAATTATTATGCCGTAAAATACAACAAATGAAAACTATTGGCGAAATTTTAGAAAAAAATAATTCTATATTTACAAAATTAATAAAGAAAACAAAAAACACTAAAGATTTAGCCGCCGTCTTTCAAAGTGTGCTTGATGCAAATCTCACAAAAAATTGTCAATTTGCAAAACTAGAAGATTCAGTAATTATGGTTGCGGTAAAAAATGCAGCTTGGGCTACAAGAATACGCTACGCCATCCCAGATATGCTAAAAAATCTGCGCACTCAGCCTGAATTCAAAAAGATTACTTCTATTCGTTACTTCGTTGGTCATCCCACAACCAGTGCAACAACGCCCAAGAAAAAAACAACAAAATTATCTAGTACTAACGAAGTCTTGTGGCAAGAAACTTTGGCCAAATTACAAAAAAAGGCGCGAGTTACTTCGAAGCCACCGCCGCCGCATGCTGCGGAATAAAACTAAATGGAACTTGTTCAGCCTCATTGAAAGTCACTATTTCCCACGCGTCTTTTGTGGCAAGCAGAGTTTTTAGTAATTTATTATTTAGAGCATGCCCAGATTTATAGGCGCTAAAAGCGCCAATAATATTGCACCCCAAAAGATACAAATCGCCAATTGCATCTAGCATTTTATGCTTTACAAATTCATCGCTATAACGTAGTCCATCCTCATTAATAACCCGATATTCATCTACCACAATAGCATTATCTAAATTGCTACCCAAGGCTAAATTATTAGCGCGCAAACGTTCATAATCAGATAACAAACCAAAAGTTCGTGCCCGACTCACTTCTTTTATAAATGAAGTATGAATAAAATCAACAGTTGCGGTCTGAGGTAAATCATGAAAAACGGGGTGATCAAAATCAATTGTAAAAGAAACTTTAAAACCATCGTAGGGACTAATACACGCCCACTTATCGCCATCTTTAACTTTAATCCTGCGTTTAATCTTTAAAAACCGTTTGGGTGCATTTTGTTCTTCTATACCTGCGGATTGAATCAAAAACACAAAGGGTCCAGCACTACCATCCATAATCGGAACCTCTGGTGCATTAACATCAACATAGACATTATCAATTCCGAGTCCTGCAAACGCTGACATTAAATGTTCAATCGTCGAAATACGAACCTTGCCCTTGGTTAAACAGGACGAAAGCGTTGTATCCCCTATGTTTTCTGTTAGGGCTGGGATCTCAACAGGTGAATCCAAATCAACTCTGCGAAAAATTATCCCGCTATTAGCAGGCGCTGGCCTTAAAGTTATGTATATCTTTTCGCCCGTGTGAACCCCAACACCTGTTGCACGAATCAAGTTTTTCAAAGTACGTTGTTTAACCATAGTGTTTTTTTACTCAAATAAAAGAGGGCGATTGTACCACAATATTATTTTTTATCATCTCTACGTAAAAAAGCAGGAATATCAAGATATTCCAAGTCTTTATCTGAGGACGTCGATAAACGATCAGCATCGTCTATAGTGACACTAGGAGGAGTACGTAACACAGCGGGTTTCTCAAATTTACGATAGTCAACAGAACCATCGGCTCTAATATTTTCGTTAGTATTGGCATTAAATTTTGGAACATTAAGTGCTACAGCATCACTACTCACCCTTGCTGCTGCACGACCCTTTCCACCCAAACCAGTTACAACAACTGTCACGCGTAATTCATCGGTCATCTCTGGATCAATAACTGTTCCAACAACCACCGTAGCGTTTTCAGACGTAAATGATTTAACAACATCGCCAACTTCTTCAAATTCACCAATTGACATACTTGGGCCAGCAGTAATATTGACGAGCACTCCACCAGCACCGCTAAAATCAACATCCTCCAAAAGAGGACTTGAAATTGCCGCCTCAGCAGCAATACGTGCACGATTTTCCCCACTGGCATTGGCTGTACCCATCATAGCCATACCCATCTCCGACATAACAGTGCGCACATCAGCAAAGTCGACATTGATCAAACCGGGCTTAGTGATTAATTCAGCAATCCCCTGTACTGCACCCAACAATACATCATTTGCGGCCTTAAAGGCACTCAACAAACTGATATTTTTTCCCAAAACAGGAAGCAGTTTATTGTTTGGAATGGTAATTAATGAGTCAACACTTGCAGTTAATCTTTTAATCCCTTCATCCGCAATCTGCATGCGTTTTCGCCCTTCAAAACCGAAGGGTTTAGTGACTACGGCAACAGTTAAAATACCAAGTTCTTTTGCTATTTCAGCAAAAATCGGAGCAGCCCCCGTACCAGTACCACCACCCATGCCTGCGGTGAGAAAGACCATATCGGTCCCTGTTAAAATATCCCGAATTATTTCGCGATTTTCTTCTGCAGCCTTGCGACCAATTTCAGGATCAGCACCAGCACCCAATCCTTTGGTCAATTCTTCACCTAACTGCATTAATTTTTGTGCTCGTGAATTTCGCAATGCCTGTAAATCAGTGTTGGCACAAACAAACTCCACCCCATCCACCTTTTCCGCAATCATGTGCTCAATCGCATTACCCCCACCACCGCCAACGCCAATTACTTTGATTACAGCGCTTGTGCCATTATTGTTATCTGATAGTTCAAACATATTCACCTCGTATTAAATCATTACAAAAAACAACATCTATTCGATTTTCAACATCTCCCAAAACAGCGCCTGTTCGATTCATAACATCTCCCCAGCCCTGCGCCCCGCAAAAAGCGCGAGGCTTAGGCTGGGCTAATGGAACCTATCTCCTTACAGAGCCGCTGTATGTTAAAAATTTCCTTTAAACCAACTTTTCATTTTCGCCCACAATTTTTTGTGCTCACCCAAGGTTATTGTTTCATTTTTTCCTTGTTGATAATGTTGATAACCAATTAATAACAAACCAACACTTGTAGCATAAATAGGATTATTAATAACCTCGACCATCCCACTAATATTTTGCGGCATACCCAAACGAATTGGAAGCTGAAACACTTGTTCCGCTAACTCAACCACACCACTCGTTTTAGAGGCGCCGCCAGTAAGAACAATCCCCGCAGAAATTAATTCACTAAAACCACTGCGCCGCAATTCGGCATGTACCAAAGTAAATAATTCTTCATAGCGCGCTGCAATTATATTCGTCAAAATTTTCTGCGAAATCTCGCGCGTTTGTCGTTGTACTACTCCTGAAATCTCAAGCATAGCTTCAGAGCCATCAGGCCGATCCCATGCACATGCATACTTCATTTTAATTTCTTCGGCATATTTGGTTGGGGTGCGTAGCGCTATTGCAATATCATTAGTGACCTGATCACCGGCAATTGGAATTACGGCAGAATGTTTAATCGCTCCATCAGTAAAAACTGCTACATCTGTAGTACCGCCGCCTATATCCACCAAACAAACCCCCAACTCTTTCTCATCATCGGTAAGAACGGCTGAGCTTGAGGCTAATGGTTGTAAAATAATATCGCTTACCTGTAAACCACAACGCTCAATACACTTCACTATATTTTGTGCTGCGCTTACTCCACCAGTAACAATATGTACTTTGGCCTCTAACCGAACTCCAGACATACCAACTGGTTCGCGGATACCCTCCTGGCCATCGATAATAAATTCTTGCGGTAAAATATGGAGAATTTTTTGATCAGCCGGAATTGCTACAGCTTTCGCTGCATCTATAACACGATCAATATCTATTTGTGTAACTTCGCGATCACGAATTGCTACGATTCCGTGTGAATTAAAACTGCGAATATGACTGCCAGCTATTCCCGTATAAACCGAATGAATTTCGCACCCGGCCATTAACTCAGCTTCTTTAATAGCATGTTCAATTGACTGTACCGTAGCGTCAATATTAATTACTATTCCACGCTTTAGTCCCCGAGATGGATGTGATCCAACACCTATTACATCAATGTGTCCACCTAAACCAACCCTACCAACCAAAGCAACAACTTTGGTTGTTCCAATATCTAATCCAACAAATAAATTACTCTCAGTTTTCTTAAGCATATTATTAACTCTCACACAAATCTCTAGCGATTCCTACCAGGTTATCACATAGACTGCCCGGAATAAATATTTTAAGTTAATTTTCGGGTTTATTGTTTGATTACCAAAAACTCGCTAGGCTGAGCCATAAAATCATTGTTTTATGACCAGCATAGTAGAGTTTATGCCCACTTTACAGCAAAGCCCCCGGTGTAGTAGCGCAGATCAATTGATTTTGGTTGGCCTTTATGATCGGCAGTAATTCTTCGGTAAAGATCAATTAAAAACTCCAGCTGCCCCAGCGGATCACTTTCTTTTAAATAAACCAATGTATTATTACTTAGTACTATTTCCCAATAATGTTGGGGGTTAAAAGACAACTGCTTAATGGTCAAACCCAATGGCTCAAAACATTTCTGCGCCTTTTGGCATAAAGTAAAAATCTCGAACTCTCGTTCTTGTGGCCCAAAAACCACCGGCAACTCCTTTGGAAAAGTAGAAGCTGGCGGAGTAAAAATCATACCCTTATGATTGATAAGCGCTTCCTCACCCCACTGTAAAACTGCTTGCTGCTCAATAATATTAATAATTATCGTATCGGGCCATTTCCGTTGCACAGAGACTGCGTACACCCAGGGCAACTTTAGTAACTGCCATTTCATCCCAAGCACATTCAAATAAAAAAAGCCATTCTTGGCATAAGATGCTACTAGATTTTGCAAAAACTCTTGATCAATATGTTCGTAAGCAGAAACAATTTTTACTTGTTTGATCGGAAAATTATTTGGCTTGGTGTAATTCCAACCGCGCCATAACAAAAACATCAATGTACCGATAACAATAATTTTAAATAACAACACCCACCTCTGGCCTGCGATTTCCGACGCTTCTGAGACTTCTGGTTGAGTTTTTATCTTTTTCCGATTTGTTGATTTTTTAAAAAACAAAATTATTTTTCTCCCAAAATATGAATTTCGGGAATCAGATCAATTTTATGTACCCGATTAACAGTAAGCATAATTTCCCGCATTAATGCCTCAACATCTGACGCCAAAGCTTTTCCACAATTAACAATAAAATTAGCGTGTTTTTCCGAAATTTTGGCACCACCAATTTGCCTACCTTTTAGTCCAACCACTTCAATTAATCTAGCTGCATAATCGCCAGGAGGATTACGAAACACTGAACCACAACTTGGTAAATCAAGCGGCTGCGAACTTTTGCGTTTCTGTAAATGCTCGCTTACCTGGCACTGCATTTCCTGTACATCCCCACGTACAAAAACTAATTGCGCACGAACAAACCATTCTTCTGCACCCAAGCCAATAACTTGACGATAATTGGCGATAAATTCTTCTGCTGGTCTCAATTTGATTTCACCAAAACGATTAATGGTTTCAACTGCAACAACGTGCTTCCAAATACAATCTCCATAAGCCCCAGCATTCATTGCTAATGCTCCACCAACCGTTCCTGGAATACCTGCCATAAAGGCTGCACCAGTCATACCCAAACTCATACACTTTTGTAACAAGCGAGCGAGTCCAACACCAGCTTCAGCGCGCAAAGTACTATTATCAAGCTCATTCGACTCATTAAGACAATTGCGCAAATAAATTACTAGTCCTTTGATGCCTTTGTCACGAATTAAAACATTGGTCGCCGCACCAAGAATTGTAATCGGCCCTTCATGCCAACTTTGCAGCAATAGCTTTAAATCTTCTAAATCTACTGGCTCGTAAAAATATTCCGCCGCACCGCCAATTTTCCAAAAAGTATATTCAGCCAACAAATGGTTTTGGTATAATTTGCCGCGTAATTTAGGGGAAATTTTTTTCATATCAATCCACAATACCCAACGTAACAAAGATTGGGTTTTTAACTATGGTTTGTACTCAAATTATAATAAATTCTACAAAAAAGCCAATTCTATTTTACCGAACAAGGCTGTTGCAATCCAAGCTGTTATTCCCCTGGCAAAAAGCACATGTTTATCATCGCGACGATATTGGGCTTTAAAACATATCAAGGAAATCTTAAGTGCTTAAAAAAATTCGCCTGTCTTTCGTGGTGGGCAAAATTTTTTTAACTGGCTTGATTTCAAAGGATAATTAGTTCAATACATTTGTTTAAATCCGTGACTTTTTATTGCGATTGTCTCTACTATTTGCTTATTAATGCGTTAAATGTATGCTTAGAATCCAAGATCGATAATTGAAAAAAGATTTTGCAAGGAGTTTGTATGCGACGCTTTGGTTTTTGGATTTTACCAATCACAATTTTATTGGCGCTTATTTTTTATACTTATTTTAAAATCAATCAGTTTGTGCCTGACCAAAACATTTTAGGATTGCTGCTCACCGCATTGCTTTTTATCATCATGATCGGCTGGGAGTTTATTTATCGTTATGATGTTTCTTTAGCTAATAAATTTTGGTTTCGTGCGCTTGCATGGACTGGTTCTACACTACTTGGAATTTGGGTAACATTTATTTTATTTTCTCTTCTAGTTGACCTTGGTCGTTTGGCTTTTTTCGTAACCACAACACTAAACAATAGTGCACCATTAAAACAAATATACAGCGCGGTTCTGTTTCAACAAATCAGCATTATCATATTTATAAGCTCATTGCTGATCGCTGGACTTGGCTTAAAAACTGCGTTATCTGGCCCAAAAATCATCGAGGTTTTTATTCCGACTAAAAACAAACCGACTGCACTACAAACATTAAAAATTGTCCAAATTAGCGATTTACACATCGGAGCCATGATTCGTCGCGATTATGTAGAAAAAGTAGTACAACAAGTTAACGAACTAAAACCGGATTTGATTGCATTGACTGGCGATGTTGCAGATGGGACACCTGCCGGTCTTATAGATCAATTACAGCCACTAGAAAAACTACAGGCGCCATTGGGTAAATTTTACGTTACCGGGAATCACGAATATTATTGGGGGGCAGAACGGTGGATTAAGAACATGAGTGAACTAGGATTTATACCGCTTCTCAATGAAAATCGAATAGTGCCTTTTAGCGATATAAAAATTTTGATTGCTGGAGTAACAGATGTATCAGCAGATCAATTTTTATTTGATCATAAATCCAACACACAACAAGCGGTGCTTTCTAAGGAACAAACTGATTTTAAAATCATTCTTTCTCATAGTCCTCGCACTCTAAACGATGCTGAACAAGCAGGATTTGATCTGCAACTATCCGGTCACACCCACGCCGGCCAATTTTTTCCATTCAGTTTACTCGTTCCCTTAGCACACAAGAATCATGCCGGTCTGAGTCAACAAAATAAAACTTGGCTTTATGTCAACTCTGGAACAGGTTCTTGGGGACCGATCAATCGCTTTGGCGTTCATTCTGAGATTACGGTTATTAGATTTAGGGATTTTGATTCTTACAAAAATCTTCAAGGTAGTGAATATTAACGCCGCCTTGTAAAAACTTTTTATCCTCTAAAAGACGTTGGTGGAGTGGAACGTTTGTTTTGATCCCCTCAATCACAATTTCTTTTAATGCGTTTCTCATCTTGTTTATAGCAATTTCGCGCGTATCACCATAGCTGATAATCTTGCCAATCAAAGAATCATAAAATGGGGGGACAACATAACTTTGATAAATATGCGAATCAACTCTAACCCCAGGACCACCCGGCGCATGAAAAACATTAATTTTTCCGGGAGAAGGCATAAAACTATCGGGATCTTCTGCATTAATTCGACACTCAATTGCATGTCCACGAATTTGAATTTCCTTGCCTTTTATATTTAATTTTTCACCTGCCGCAATTAAAATTTGCCACTTAACAATATCAATTCCTGTTGTTGCTTCGGTAATCGTATGCTCAACTTGGATTCGCGTATTCATTTCAATAAAATAAAACTTGTCATCCTCATACAAAAACTCAAAGGTTCCGGCACCACGATATTTTAACCTACAACAAGCAGCAACACATAAGTTGCCAATTGCTTCTCGTTGTTTTGGCGTAACCCCAATTGCTGGTGCTTCTTCTAAAATTTTTTGATGCCGCCGTTGCACTGAGCAATCACGTTCACCCAAATAAATTGCATATCCTTTGCCATCACCCAAAATTTGAATCTCAATGTGACGCGGATTTTGTAAAAACTTTTCCATATAAATAGTTGGATCACCGAATGCAGAATTTGCTTCGGCACGTGTCATAGAAATTGAATTTAACAATTCGGTTTCGTCATTCACTACTCGCATACCACGCCCACCGCCACCAGCTGCAGCCTTTATGATTATTGGATAACCAATTTTTTTTGCAACCAAAATATTTTCGTGATCATTTTTGCTCAAGGGGCCATCAGAGCCTGGTATACAAGGGATACCTGCTTCTTTCATTGCGCGTATTGCAGATATTTTATCCCCCATAGTACGAATGGTTTCATGATTTGGACCAACAAAAGTAAACCCGCTTTTTTCAACTTGTTCGACAAAATTGGCATTTTCAGCAAGAAAACCATATCCCGGATGAATAGCATCGGCACCTGTAATTTCCGCAGCACTAATTACAGCTGGAATATTAAGGTAGCTATCTACAGATGGGGGAGGACCAATACAAACGGCTTCGTCTGCGAGCTGTACATGTATCAATTCTCGATCAGCACTTGAGTAAACTGCAACAGTTTTAATTCCGAGCTCATAACAAGCTCGTTGTATTCTTAGTGCGATTTCACCACGATTTGCTATTAAAACTTTTTTCACGATTCACCAATTGTTTTATAAAGTTAGCCTACCAAACAATTTTACTCTATTATAAATAATGCCTGTCCATACTCCACTGGTTGGGCATTTTCAATTAACCGCGCAGTTATGGTTCCTGATTTATCTGCTTCTATTCTATTGAACATTTTCATGGCTTCAATCAAACAAAGAGTATCACCAACTTTAACTTGTTGTCCGATATCAACAAAATGTTTGGATCCTGGAGTAGATGAAAGATAAACCGAACCGACCATTGGAGAATTTACCGTATGTTTTGCGATAATAGCTTCGGCTTTATTTGCTTCTGGAAGAGATTTTTGCTCAGATGACTGCATTATCGGCGTAGATACCTGCATATTAGGCACGAAGTTTGCTAAAGGTTTACTTAGACTTATACGGATCGATTCTTTTTCTTCGTGAATTTCAAGCTCAGAAATATTGTTTTCTTTCACCAAATCAATAATTTTTTTGATTTTTCTTATATCCATGGAAATTCTCATCGATAACTAAAAATTGGATCGACACTCTAACAAAAAATTACTAGTTTGTCTACAATCGCTGCTAGTTCGCCGGAGATAGATGCATTTTCATGGGGTCAAAAATTTGTCCTCTTGAAACATTGACATCAACCCATATTTATATATCATTAGCACTCTTTTTATCAGAGTGCTAATGGGGCATCGTAAAAACATAGAAATATGCTACGCGAGCCTATTAAATCCCAATGAACTAAAAATCAGGAGAAGAATTACATGTCAAAAATTTTTCCTTTATATGACCGAGTGGTCATAAAACGTATGGAAGAAGAACGTACCTCTGCTGGAGGTATTGTTATTCCAGACACAGCCACTAATGAAAAGCCAACCCGCGGCGAAGTTTTTGCTGTTGGTAAGGGTTCCATATCAAAAGATGGCCAGATTCGTCCTTTGGAAGTTAAGGCAGGTGACAAAGTGTTATTCGGTAAATATACAGGCACTGAAGTCAAAATCGATGGTAAAGAATATGTCATCATGCGTGAAGAAGACATTTTAGCAATTGTTCAATAAGCGGAGGAATAAAATATGTCAGCTAAAGAATTAAAATTTGGTGGCGATGCACGCCACCTAATGTTACAAGGCGTCAACCTATTAACAGACGCAGTTGCAGTAACTCTTGGTCCTAAAGGACGTAATGTCGTGATAGAAAAATCTTTTGGCGCACCAACAATTACCAAAGACGGTGTATCGGTTGCAAAAGAGATTGAACTCAAAGACAAGTACATGAACATGGGCGCACAAATGGTTAAAGAAGTTGCGTCCAAAACTTCTGATATTGCTGGTGACGGCACCACAACCGCAACGGTATTAGCAAGAAGCATGTTAACAGAAGGCATAAAAGCAGTAGCAGCCGGAATGAACCCGATGGATCTCAAGCGTGGAATGGACATCGCAGTTAAAGCTATAGTTGAACAATTGGTTAAGCTTTCAAAACCATGTGCCGATGACAAAGCAATTGCCCAAGTTGGTACTATTTCTGCTAATGCAGATGAATCAATTGGTAATATTATTGCTGAAGCCATGGGAAAAGTTGGTAAAGAAGGCGTAATCACAGTTGAAGATGGATCTGGCCTAGAAAATGAACTAGAAATTGTAGAAGGAATGCAATTTGATCGCGGCTATTTATCACCATATTTTATCAACAATCAGCAGAACATGAGTTCTGAATTACAAACACCCTACATTTTAATCGTTGATAAAAAAATCTCTAATGTTCGCGAAATGTTGCCACTACTAGAAGGCGTTGCTAAATCGGGAAAACCATTATTTATTATTGCTGAAGATGTCGAAGGAGAAGCTTTGGCAACTTTAGTAGTTAACAATATTCGAGGTATAGTTAAGGTTGCTGCGGTTAAAGCCCCTGGTTTTGGTGATCGTCGTAAAGCAATGTTACAAGACATTGCGATATTAACCGGAGCAAAAGTTATTGCGGAAGAAGTTGGTTTAACTCTTGAAGGCGCCACCCTAAACGACCTTGGTCATGCAAAAAGAATTGTTATTACCAAGGACAACTCAACGATTATTGATGGTGCTGGTGCACAAAAAGATATCAAAGCACGAATTGAACAAATTCGTCGCGAAATCGAAAACACCACTTCCGATTATGATCGCGAAAAATTGCAAGAAAGATTGGCCAAACTTGCTGGCGGTGTTGCCGTAATAAAAGTTGGTGCCGCAACTGAAATTGAAATGAAGGAGAAAAAAGCCCGGGTTGAAGATGCTCTGCATGCAACTCGCGCCGCAGTTGAAGAAGGCGTTGTTCCTGGTGGTGGGGTTGCTTTGATTCGTGCTTTGCAAGCGATAAAGGCTGTTGTTAAAGGCGCTAATCACGATCAAGAAGCTGGCATTGGTATTATTCGACGCGCACTTGAAATGCCATTACGCCATATTGTAAGTAATAGCGGTGATGAACCATCAGTAGTGCTTAACAAAGTTGCGGAAGGCAAGGGCAATTTTGGTTATAACGCCGCAACCGGTGAATTTGGCGATATGATACAAATGGGTATTCTTGATCCAACCAAAGTTACACGTACCGCATTACAAAATGCTACATCTATTGCCAGTCTGATGATTACCACTGAATGCATGATTGTCGATCTTCCAAAGAAAGAAGAAACTTGCAGTCATGGTGGTGGTATGGGCGGCGGTATGGGAGGTATGGGAGGTATGGGCGGCATGGGCGATATGATGTAAAAACATTTCATCCTTTTTTAGTTTTAGTTTTGACAAAACCCCCACCGTATTGTGGGGGTTTTTTATGACTTTTATTTGTGTTCATGTTAGCATGTGTAGTATGTGTATTGGAACAAACAGAAGGTTATAACCCATGAAAACCACATCACCATACGCCTTATTTTGCAGATTTTTTTTCACATTATTGTTTTGTTGTTTTGCAACCGTAGCCTTTGCGCAAAAAACAAACAACGAATCAAAACAAACAAAGGCTCCAACCATACAACAAAGCATTGACGATCTAAAAGCCTTTGTAAATAGTGGCTTAAAATATATTAAGGACAATGGCGAAACCAAAGCTTATGAGGAGTTCAATAAACCAAATGGTAAATTCAGACAAAACAACCTCTATCTATTTGTATTTGGTTTTAATGGCAAAGCGCTGGCACATGGTGGCGATCCAAAATATTTTGTTGGAAAAAACATGTTCAATGCTAAGGACAAATTTGGCACGCCTTATTTCCAATTGTTTGTTGAAGCAGCAAATAGAGGCGGTGGCGTTGTAAGTTATTATTGGCCACGACCAGATACTGGAGTGCTACAATACAAAACCAGTTACATCGCTCCGATTAACAATGGATCTTTTATTGGGGCTGGTGTTTTTAGATCTCTCGAAATACAAAAATCACAAGAAGCAAAAATAAATGAATTAAAGAGCTTTGTTGATTCTGGAGTTGACTATGTCAAAAAAAATGGGGCTAAAGAAGCCTATAAAGAGTTTAGTAACCAACATGGCCAATTTACCAAAAAAGATTGGTATATATTTGTAGTTGATTATAACGGAACAATACTGGCTCATGGTGGAGATCCTAAAAAAATGATAGGCACAAGCATCGCCGATCTCAAAGACATATTTGATACTCCACTGCTAATGATGTTTACTGAAGCGGCTAAAAGTGGTGGTGGCGTTGTTAGCTACTATTGGCCCCATTACACAGAAAAAAGTGCAGTTCGATTCAAAACCTCCTATATTGAACCGTTGAATGACCAAACTTTTATTGGTGCGGGATACTATGAAGATTAATTGTCAAATTATAAATTATTGATGAAACATACCAAGACAATCTTACTATTCACTGGAGTGGTGTTTTTGGTGGGATGTGCCCATTTCCAACCGCAGCCAACTTTTAAATATATCCCATGGCAAGAACGTAAAACAAAATTACAACAAAACAAAAGCTGGATTATCAGTGGCTCACTGAGCATTACTCATAATAAAAAAAGAGATATCGCCAACTTTGAATGGCAGCAAAACCAAAATAATTATGCAATAAGTCTTTCAGGACCAATGAATTTACGCAGAGTAACCATTGTTGGCACTGCAAATCAAGTTGAACTTTGTCAATCAAACAACAAATGTACCAAAGCAAAATCGGGAGAACAATTGTTTTTTAATCAGTTCGGCTGGCAACTACCAATTTCTAATCTAAGCTATTGGGTTTTGGCATTGCCGGCGCCAACTAAAATCGAAGCAACACGCTTCGATCAATATGGGCACTTAGTTGCACTCAAACAACAAGGTTGGAAAATTTATTATTCTGAATTTCATCAGGTAAATAATGTAGATTTACCTGATACGATTGAACTACAAAATAAAAAGTTTTTTATTAAAATAAAAATAAAAACCCGTTCTTAATAAATAACATCGGTGCGCCACTCAATTTCACATTATAACTGTAGAGGCCCAGCTCCATGCTCCATTTTAGGAATTTCATGTCTTACATCAACCTTTTGCGCTGCCGTAGGCGTAAAAATATCATCTAACACCTTTCTATATGAATTACCTTCTGGCACCTTCTCCCGCAAATTATTTCGTAATTCTTCTAAATTGTAGTAAGGTTGCCCCGCACGCGCAGATCCTCTGCCACCAAGCGGTGTAATAGCCCAATAAATTTGTCTTTTTATATCTTTTTTGGTGTCATCATCTGGCTCTAAAAACAATCCATCTATTTTTAGCAGCGCAGAAACTACCCTTGCTTTTTCTTTGGCAGCAGCGGGGGTTTCATTGAGAGAGAAACTGTGTTTTAACAACTTTTCTCGATGTTCTGGATCTAAATCACGTAGCCATTTGCCACAACTCGACGACAAAGTAACCTCTGCCCACACCTGCGAATAATTGTTATCTTTAAAGTCTTGTTCCGTTATAAGTTTTAAAGCTCCTAATTTGCCTATCTCTTCAAGGGCCTCTTCACATCTATCAGCTGGAATTAAAGAGTAGTTTTCTATAAAACTTTTTAGATCAGATTTTTCTAAAGCCTCTATTAGCAAATTACGATGACAAACAAACTCAACCGCTGCTTTTGCATCAAGATTTGCCCTTGCTCCAACAAACTCAAAAGATTGCAAGTCATGATTTGATTTCAATTCTTGCTTCAATTTTTCTATATTTTGGGTATCTACCGCAAGATTCGCATTTGCTTGTGACAAACACGAATACCTCGTCTTTAAATCCTCTTCAAAATCTTCCTTCAACATTTTATCCAACTTTTCAGCATCTTCAGTCTTTCCAGCTTGCTTTAATCTTGCGCTCTGTTTTTTAAATTCACTTCTTAACTCTTCATAGGTACCTTTATAATCATATTCAAGATCACCAAAAGTGCCTGTAACCATAGAAACAAGGGCAGCTTTTCTAAGATTTTCTTTAAATGCTTTAAATTCTAGCGAAGCACTTGTACTTGTATATGATAGTTTACAAAGTTCTCGCACTCTCTTCGCTACACCTTCTTTAGGGCTTTTTCCTTCTGTAGGATTTAAACTCTCTAAAGCTTCGGCAAAAGAAGTAATTTTTTCATAAGTATTTTTGTCCTTTATTTTTATTATAACAGCATTCTTAAAAACTTGGGCATTACCAAACAGCTCTGCAATCCGTGGATCATTATCAGAAACCGCGCCTTGTAAATAACCATTTATTAATAACTGCGCTGCAATACCATCTTTGGTTTCTTGCTCTACTTGTTTGCTATAACTTAACTGTGCTTTCGTTAATTCTGTTACAGTAAAATTTTCTGATAAAGCTTCAAGGACGCTCTTTGCACCTTCACTATCAATAAGCGTGCCTGTGAGATCGATTTTCTGATAGCGCGGAATTCCATTACTCTGTAAATGATCACACAAAACTTGCAATCCCGCAGGACCAATGTCTCGCAACTTTAAAACACCTGGTTTTTTTTGTATGTTAGGGTCAATAACTTTGAGTACTTCTTCTACCCCTTCTTTTCCCATTTTTTTATGGACTCCTTCGCGAAGAATTTTTTCAACCTCTTCGGTTTCTTTTAGCTCTTTTTCAACTTCTTCTAATCCTTTTTTTATCTCTGCTTTCTCATTATACCCACGAAGATAGCGCCAAAGCTTCCTTCCAAAACCCAAAGCGGAAGTAATTGTACCCGCAAGTACTACTGCTTCTGGTAGTCTACCTGCCGCTATTGCTGCTGCTGGATCAATAAGCGCACTAACGACCCCACCAACCTTAAGAATAATAGGTATGGCTGCGGGGATTGCGGCAACGATCGGAGGAAAAAAAACAGCTGCTGTAACCAACCCAGCAACCACAAGAACCGCGGATATTGCTGAGATTGTGGCAATGGTCCAGCGTTTTATTACCTTAGCTCTAATACCACCCTGAGCCTCTTCAAGCTTTTTCTTTTTTTCCAATAACTCTAGATGTTTTTTTTCAGCATTAAACAGACCATTTCTGTTTCCTTGCTCCAACGCTTCGAAATAACCGTTTAAAAAACTAGGATCCCTTTTTTTTGCTTTCTCTACAGCTGCTCTCAATAAAGCTCTATTAAATTCTTTATTGTGTTCAAGAAATTGAGGATCTTTTCCGTTATCAAAAGCAATTGTTCCACCATCAGCTTCAACTGTGCTAATTAATGGATCCTGGGTTATTTCTTTTGATGGACTTGTGCTTGGAAGAAGGGTTTTTAATGATGCTACAACTTTATTATATTCGTCACTAGATAGTCGTACGGCTTTCCCTTCGCTAGTAGTGATAGTAACTTCAAAAGTTTCTTCCCAATTAGATAAATAGATTTCTGCTAAAGTAATATCTTCTGCTTTTTTTTTGGTATTAATCTTAATATTGTAGAGTTGCGCCTTTGGTTGTATTGCGGCTTCTTCAGCCTGTTGTTTCTCTGCTTTTTTTTCTGCTGGCTTTTCCGAAGTTGCTTCTGCTATCTGCTGTTCTGCCTCTGCCAGCTGCTCTGGCGTCACAAGATCAACTATCGGTATTCCCGTAAACTCAAGAATAACGCCATTATCTCTGTCCTTTTTTATTTTTATCTCTGCAGGATTAACAACTTCTTGTCCACTTGCAGCTGGTCTAAAAAGGTCAAAAAATTTTTTGTAATTTATATTACTCCACGCCAGATAATTACCAGCAGCTATAGCTCCAAATGTAGCTAATATTGCGAAATCCATAAATGAGCCTCCTTAGTTACTTTATCCACAGTTTAACGAAAAAACGAATATTTTTCATCTTTTAAATACCCGTCTGGATAAATGATCCTAAAAACCGCAATTAATATGATATTCACTTACAAATTCAAAAAAGCCAAACAATTCAACTTCGAAATGTATTGCATAATATTTATTGGTTTATATTTTATTTCGCTCTATCGAGCTTAGATCGTTTTATGCCCATGCTCCCCCACAGCCACGCTGTCTGAATTTTTATTTAAAATTATATATGTTTACCATTATCTCTATCTCTTTGGTAACCGTAGGTTTTATCCTACGTTTTTGGATTGGAAGAATCGACAAGATGGTCTCAGCCATTAGATTGCGCAGGATGAAACCTGCTGCTATCGCATAAATTTCATTATAATCAAAGGGTTATCCGACAACAGACCCTTGTTCCACATGAAACATTTTCATATTCTGGGAAATAAAACTTTTTTCTAAACTTTCGCGTGTAAGTCCAGTTACAAAAATTTGCGACTGTAAATTTAATAAAATTTCTGCGATAACAGCGCTTTTTTGGGAATCTAATTCTGCCAATAAATCATCGACCAAATAAATGCAGTTTTTACCAGTTAATTTATTGAGCAATATTCCCTGAGAAATTTGCAAACCGTAAAGCAATAATTTTTGCTGTCCGCGCGATAACGCATCTTTTGCCGGAACTTTATCAATTGTTATTTGCAAATTCGCGCGTTGTGGCCCAACTACGGTATATCCAAAATGTAAATCATTTTTTAAATTATCAGCTAAAACTGCAATCAAATCTCGTTCGTTATCCCAACCAGAGAAATAAGATATATCGATTGAAAAATTACATAATAATTTTTGTAAAATGGTTCGTGCAATAGGAACAAAACCTTCCATGTATCTTTTTCGGCGCTCATGCAGTTCAAAACCAAATTGAGACAATTCTTTGTCCCATGTTTTTATATAATCAGCTCTGGAGTTTGTACGAATGGCAGCATTGCGTTGCTCTATTATACGACCTACCTTGCGCCACAGAGTCAAAAAATTTTGTTCCACATGAAACAACCCCCAGTCTATAAATTGACGTCTTATTTTTGGCCCATCATCAAGCAAGCGATAGCTATCTTGGTTTAAAAGCTGCAGCGGTAATAATTTGGTTATTTCTATATTTGAAAAAACATCTTCGCCTGCAATTTTAATCCGTTTTCCACTAGCAATCGAACGATCAATACCTACAGAAATCGAATTATTTTCTTGTTGAATTTTCCCAAACAGAGAAAAACCATCTGTGCCATATTTTGCTATTCTTCGCAACAAATGGCTACGAAAAGAACGTCCAAGAGCCAAGTAATAAATTGTTTCTAAAATACTTGTTTTACCAGAACCATTTTTACCATAAAAAATATTACAATGTGGACTAAAATCAAAATGAATGTTTTCAATATTACGAAAATTGGTGATGTTAAAAAAAGACAATGACATAATTATGTTAAAAAACCATTTGAATTCAACAGGATCATTGCCTGATGGGCATTAAAACATACAAGCAATTTGCGCCGCCGCCAACTTCTTCAATTAGAACCCCCTTTTCGCTATCCTTGAAAGAAATACTAATTTTTTCGGATCCAACCGCATTCAATATATCAACAAAATATCCAATATTAAAAATGGCATTTAAATCGTCTCCCTGGTAATCAACAGCTAATTCTTCGGCAGCCTCTTCATGATCTGGGTTATTAGTTGTTAATATTAATGTGTTAGAACGCAGTTGAAAGCTGGCGCTACGAAATAATTCATTTGATAAAATACCTACTCGCGTCAAAGCTTGTTTTAGTGCATCACAATTTATTTCAACCCGTTTGTCCCCTCTTTTTGGAATTATTTTATTATAATTTGGGAACTTACCACTAATTAACTTAGAAGTTAAAACAAAATCATTTCCTTTAACCCGAACAAAATTATTGTTAAAACTTACAATAACCTCTTCATCAGAGATTTCAAGCAAACGCAGCAATTCAAGAATCCCTTTGCGTGGAATTATTACTTGTGCAAAAGAATTATCAATAACTGACGACGTAATGCTGCTCATTGCCAAACGATGACCATCGGTTGCTAAGGTTTGAATTAAACCATCCTTTACTTCAATCAACAATCCATTCAAATATTGACGCACATCCTGCTGTGGAATTGCAAACGAGGTCTTTTCGATTAGTTTTTTCAGCGCACTTTGTGTTATACCAAATTCCAGCACTTTTTCTTGCACAGGAGAGCGCGGAAAATCTTTTGCTGGTAGAGATGTAAAAACAAATCGACTTCTACCAGAAGAAACGGTTATACGACCCTTATCTTCGACCAACTCAAGCAAACTATTTTCCGGAAGGGTTCGACAAATATCTAAAAATTTTTTACCCGGCAAAGTAATTTCTACGGGCTTTTCTATTGCCTGTTCCATACAAGCCAAACCACAGAGCTCAACCTCAAGATCCGTACCTATAAAAGTTAAATTTTTATCTTGTATAAGCAACAAAATATGCGCCAAAATCGGCATGGTTTGCCGTCGTTCAACTACGCCGGCCACTAATTGCATGGGTTTAAGCAAGGACTCACGTTTAATTATAAGTTTCATCATATCTAAATTCCTTCATATGTTCACTATTACGTCGACAAAATCCGCATTAAATTACGATAATCTTCTGCTAAATTTGTATCACTGATAAGTAATGATTTAACCGTACGACAAGCATGCATCACTGTCGTATGATCTCTCCCACCAAAAGCATCGGCAATTTCAGGCAAACTATGATTGGTTAGTTCTTTCGCCAAAGTCATCGCAATTTGCCGCGGCCGCGCCAATGAACGGTTACGCCGCTTCGATAATAAATCGGAAACTTTTATTTTAAAATATTCAGCAACCATTTTTTGAATATTATTAATCGTAACTAATTTTGCTTGAAGAGCCAATAAATCTTTTAGCGCATCACGTGCAAAATCTAAAGTAATTGGCTGTCCAGTAAAATGTGAATTAGCAATAACTCTTTTTAATGCTCCCTCTAATTCTCGCACATTGGATTGAATATGCTTGGCAATAAAAAAAGCAACTTCATTGGACAAATCTATTTGTGAAAGCTCAGCTTTGCTTTTTAAAATAGCAACACGCATTTCAAGCTCTGGAGGCTCAATGGCAATAGTTAATCCCCAGCCAAAACGTGATTTCAAGCGCTCTTCTAGTCCAGAAATTTCTTTTGGATAGCGATCACAAGTCAAAATAACTTGTTGATCAGCCTCTAGTAGCGCATTAAACGTATGAAAAAATTCCTCTTGGGAGCGTTCTTTGCCGGCAAAAAACTGAATATCATCTATTAATAACGCATCGAGTGAACGATAAAATTTCTTGAACTCATCAATTGAATTACGCTGCAAGGCTTTTACCATATCGGCAACAAAACGTTCAGAGTGCAAATACAATACGTTGGCCCTAGGATTTTGCTGCAAGATCTTATTGCCGATTGCATGCATTAAATGTGTCTTACCAAGGCCTACGCCACCATAAATAAACAATGGGTTATATGCTTTACCGCTATTGCTTGCAACTTGTAATGCTGCTGCCCGCGCCAATTGATTCGCTTTACCTTCAACAAAATTTTCAAAAGTAAATGTTTTATTTAGATAACTTATAATTTTAGTTGGCCTGACAAGCTTTTCTTCTTGTTTATCAAGGGTTTTAATCTTTTCCGGTGTACGCCTGAGACTGCCAACAGCAAGACGTACTTTGGGATCTCTACAACCAATATCCTGTAAAATAGTGGTTATTTTTGCAAGAAAATTTTCCTGAATATAATCAAGGACAAAATTATTTGGCGCAAGCAAAAGCAACTCGTCTTCTTTGATCTCGCTTTGTAGTGGTCTAATCCAAGTATTGAATTGTTTTGTTGAAAGTTCGTCTTGTAGCTGTTCAAGACATTGTTGCCAAAATGTTAATTCCACACACCCTCTGTTAACACGGTAAATTGTTGTCCCATTCTAGCCTGATATCTCAAAGTTATCCACAGGGTTAACCTAATTAATCTGTAACAAACGAATCCACCGCCTCAGCAAGATCGGCACAAACTGGAACATCTATATTTTCTGCCTGTTTTAAGGTATCCATTCCTTTTCCGGTTTTGACCAATATTGCCGCCGCGCTACACGCCTTGGCTGCAACAATATCCCGCATTGAATCGCCGATAATTAACATTTCTGTGGTGTCGACATTAAATTTCCGCGCAGCCTGCAGTAGCAATCCGGGTTTTGGCTTTCTACATTCGCAATTATCTTCTGGTTTATGGGGACAGATAAAAATATCATCAACACTAAAACGCCCACCTGCCGCTTCGATTTCGGCGATCATTTTTTTATGGATTAAAGCCAAGGTATCCACAGTAAAATAATGCCGTGCTATTCCAGATTGATTGGTTGCAATTGCAACCTTGTAACCATAACGCTGCAATTTAACAATCGCCCCAATACTCCCGGCAATCGCATACCATTCATACGGAGATTTTATATACAATGGTGAGTCTTCATTAATCACACCATCGCGATCAAGAACGATGAGTTTAAACACATGTTTTTGAGTTTTTGGTAGACTCATATAACTCCAATGGTAATTTGTCAGGATCATAAAAAAATGCGAAGCGACAGCCTGTGATCTCATCTATTCGTATATCCTCTACAACAACTTTTTTTTCGCGCAAATAAGCTACATAAGCATCCAAATTTTCTACAGTAAAAGCCAAATGTCTTAGCCCTCTTGCTTCTGGATATGCTAGCCTCTCAGGCGAATGAGGAAAAGAAAATAATTCAATCTGGCTTTCTTCGTTTATCGCCAAATCCAATTTGTATGAGTTTCTATCAGCACGAAAAGTTTCTCTTATCGGCACGAGATTCAGTATGTCGCAATAAAATTTTTTACTAATATCGTAGTTACTGACAATTATAGCAACGTGGTTTATTTTACTTATCTTAAACACATAATCTCTTTTGCTTGTGAAACAATAGCAAGATGCTACTCAACTTAAGCGTAACAAAGACCGTCCAACTTATGTATTTTTTTTAAGATGTTACCGATTAAAGAACGTCTTTTTTCTAAATCATAGTCAGTTTGCAAACCCAACCAAAACCCTTCAGATGTCCCAAGAGCACGCGAAAAACGCAGATCGGTATCAGCAGTAACAGAACGCTTATTCTGAATTATCTCATTAATACGCCGTGGCGATACACATATATCTCTAGCCAGCTTGTTTTGGCTTATTTTCAACGGCTTCAAAAATTCCTCCAACAAAATTTCACCAGGATGTATATTTGCTAATTTTTTCATAATAACTCCGCTATCGCTAATAATAGTCTTCTATTTTAACGTCACAAACATGGCCATTTCCCCACATAAAATAAATGCGCCATTGTCTATTAATTCTTATGCTATATTCACCTTTTCGTTGTCCTTTTAGTGCTTCAAAACGGTTACTTGGTGGGATCATTAAATCGTTTACTTTCTTTGCATTATTCAACATACGTAGCTTTCGCCGAGCAACATGTTGAATGTCTCCAGGAAGCTTTAACGAAACGGTACCTTCCCATATTTTTTCCGTCTCTTTGCAATTAAAATTTATAACCGCACTTCATTATAACGCATAACGTTATATATGTAACTTCATTATGGCATCCGTTCGGTAACATTTTAATTTGAGCCAACGCGATGGTGCGCAAACTACTCGGCCTTTGTTACCAATGCCACCAGATCAACACTCTTAACCAAACGATTAAACCGCATAAAAAGTATTACTCCAGCAATAAAAAGACCAATTATAAGCCCCCACCACATTCCTACGCCACCAAATTTAAATCTGAAGGCTAACAAATAAGCACACGGAAACGCAATACACCAAAAACCAAAGAGGCTAATAAGTACCGGAATCTTAGTATCTTTAAGTCCTCTCAAGGCACCCAGACTAATCAAGCGAAAACAATCTACTAGAATTAAAATTCCAGCCATTGCTAAAAATGTTGATGCTTCTTTTACCAATTCTTGTAGATGAGGTGCATGTATATTAATATCTAAGCTAATCACCAAACGAGGAAAGAAAATATAAATAATGCTAAATAACAGCATAAATCCAAACCCCATCCCCATATTAACCATGGTCGTTAACTTTAAGGCGCTACGATTATTTCTACCAACTTCATTGCCAACTCTTACCGTTGCATTTTGCGTCAAAGCAAAAATAATAACTATTACAACCATCATATATTGGTAAGAAATTTGGTACGCCGCCAAAACAGTCGTACCCAAAAGACCCATCATAATGGCAACTGCAGCAAACAAAGCGACTTCGGTACAAACCATAAAACCTAGCGGCAAACCAACATGAAGAAGCTCGACCAAAATTTTTCGATTGATCGACCACCACTTATGAAATAAACGATAGATTTTTAAATGGCTAGAAAAATATAAGTAACACAATAAACATATGGCGCCTAAAACATAAGATGCTGCAAGACCATACCCAACTCCAGCAAGTCCCACTTTTGGGAAACCAAATTTACCAAATAAAAAAACATAATAAAAGAAAATTTCTGTTGGCACTGCTAAAATACTGGACAGCATCACTATTCGTGTTTTGTTAATACCGATCAAAAACTGGTGTACTACAACTATAATATTCAACGGCAACATCGACCAAATTAATGCTTGAAAAAAAGGTTTTGCTGCATTAATAACGCCTAGATCTTGGCCGGTCCAAACTAAAACGACAGGGGCAAGCCACATGACTAACATCATAAAAGGCGCAAATATAAACGCCATAATTAACCCTTGTTTAAAGCATATGCTAATACTATGATTATCTTTTGCGCCAAAACTTTGAGCAACCATTATGCTTACAGAAAAAAGAATACCGATGAAAAACACGATGACTGTAATATAAATATTCCATACCAACGCATTGGCAGCCAATTGCTCTTTTCCCAAGTGCGCAACCATAACCGTTGCAATAAAAGTATTTAATGCATAGATCACTTCAGACGCAATTAGCGGCAAAGCTAATTTGATTGAGTACTTAAGTTCGGAAAGGATGTTTGATAAAGAGAAAATGGAATTCACGCTACACCTCAAAAAACAAGAATATAAAAAAAATCAAGGCCTGAAAGCTTTGGGCAACTAAAGGTGAACTATAGCGATTTTCATAGGGTGGAATATACCATAAAAAAATTTTCTTGCAAGAGGTATGTGAGGCGCATGCGAAATAAAGCTTTATTTAAAGTCTTATTATCAAATATTCCATGGATTAATCAATTCCAAACCAGCAATCCCTATAAAGTCCTTTGTATTACGGGTTACGAGTTTGTGATTGTGTATTATAGCAGAAGCTGCAATAAGCGCGTCGATTACTGGCATGGCTTTAGCAGACAAAATACAGCCCCACTTGTCTACAACCGCCGCATCGATATCAATAATTCGTCCCTCAAAATATTCAATTAGATCTGTTTCAATCCACTGAATAATTTTTTGTTTTTTTGATTGATCTGATAATTTTTCTATGCCTTTCCTTATTTCTCCCAAAGTTAATACACTAAGCGAAAAATTTTGAGCATCTATTGCTGCCAACCAGCTCAACACATTTTCATTCGGAGCTTTTTTAATCGTTTCGGAAATAATATTTGTATCCAATAAATACATCACAAATCTGCCTCCCTTGCTGGAGACTGATCTCGCGTAAATTCTATTTCAATGCCATTTAGTGGTGTATTTTTAAAAAATGAAACGATATTTTCTTTTTTTCCGCACATTTTTTTATATTTCTTAATGCTCATAACAACCATTTCTGAAACGCCATGTCGAGAAATAATTTGTGGTTCGAGTTTAGCGTCATTCATTAATTGCGTTAATTTTGCTTTTGCTTCTTGTAATTGCCATACGTGCATAACAGCCTCCAAAAACTAGTCATACTAGTCATTATGCGTTATTTGATACAAAAAGCAAGGTGCTTTGTATAAAATCTCAATAGCATGGCATTAATGTAATTTAATTAAATAATCCAGCATCGTGACCGCAACTGCCATCATGCTACCTGTTATGCAGCTAAGCTTAATAAGCAAATATTTTCTAACCAGATCTATTTTTAGTTCTAACTCTCTTATGTCTTGCTTGGTTGCAAGACTGTTGTCGATGAATGCGCAAATACCATCGGTTTGTTTTTTCATGCTTTTTTGTAATCTGAAATACCGTGTTTTTTAACATAGTTTTTTACATGGTAAATTTCACATTTCTTTCAAATCTGTTATTCTTGCGTGGGGTTGGTTAGACAATCGCTTGATTACCTTGGTAGTCAGGAGGAAAGTCCGGGCTCCACAGGGCAAAGAGCCAGATAACGTCTGGGAGGTGCAAACCTACGGAAAGTGCCACAGAAAATACACCGCCTATCCACCAAACGGTGGGCAGGTAAGGGTGAAAAGGTGCGGTAAGAGCGCACCGCATTGTTGGTAACAACAATGGCACGGTAAACCCCTCTTGGAGCAAGACCAAATAAGAATCAGCTTTTACCGGTGTGGCTCACACCAAGATTCGGGTAGGTCGCTTGAGGTGTGTGGTGACACACATCCTAGAGAAATGGTTGTCCACGACAGAACCCGGCTTATTACCAATCCCATATGGGGTCAGATCTTGAATTATGAATTTTTATATAAAAATTCATAATTCAAGATCTGACCCCGCCTTTTTGTTTGAACTGAGCCATTGATATTTGTCTCCTTTGGAGCTGCTGAATGAACTTTACTAAAAAACATTATTGGATTTTTATCGCTATTTTAATATTCGCCCTAGACCGTATTACCAAAATGCTAGTGCTGCAATATCTACCTTTTAGGCTACCGGTCGATGTTTTTCCAGGATTTAATTTGTTTTTTACTTTAAATACCGGCTCTGCATTTGGTTTCTTAAACACTGCCGGCGGTTGGCAAGGATGGTTGTTTAGCGGCATCGCAATTGCAGTCAGCATTTTTCTAATAATTTGGCAATTTAAAGTAGACACGAGGCACGTTTGGCTAAAAATCGCATTGGCTTTAATTTTGGGCGGAACCTTGGGCAATTTATACGACAGAATATTCTATCAGCATGTAATAGATTTTCTTGATTTTTACTTTGGAGAATGGCATTACGCCACTTTCAACCTGGCTGATTCTGCAATATGTGTTGGGGCTGGCATGTTAATAATCAATACTTTTCATAAAGATCGAGCCTAATTAATCAACCAACTATATCTAACTCCAAGACCTGCTTTCAATTCATTGGTTTTGCTGTCGGGTTCTAAAGAACCATTAATAGGTTGGGGAGCGGATCTTCCATATTTAAACTGCGTATAACTTACAAAACCATTTAAGAAAAACTCATCAAATATCTTGTAGTTTAATTCTAAACCACCGGTATAAACCGGTTTGTTTCCCAATTTAAATTTTAATCCATGCATTGATGGACGAACTGGATCATTCCCACAAAACTTCATCTGCGCATTAAATATTTGACCACCTTCGACATACGGAGACAAAATAAAATCTTCATTCAATAACCAATTAAACTTTATACCGACAACAGCTTTATAATGTTGGTATTTTTCTTGTATCCAAAGATTGTTGTGCATCCTATACCAATATCGATATCCCACCCCAACATAAGGGATTGCTTGAAAAGAATGATTTTCCGTAAATGTAAAAATATAACCTGTTTTAAAATCTGCGTTAACAAATTTGTGCCAAAAATTATCGACAATCGGCTTGTGATAACCCAGCGGCTTTGCTGGATCTTGCCCAGTTCCATCATATTTTAATTTTCCATTGTAATAATCTAAATAAAGATCGGTATAGATTTTTTCATTAAAAGACATTCTTGGGTTAAAATAAAAACCGATAATAGTACCCGCTTCTGTACTCTTGGGCGGCACCCCATTTTTGGATGTGTCATCCGATGGCAGAAAAGTTTCCCAATATTTTAGATTCAATCCAGTTACACCAAAAGCAGCGCTGTTATTTATTTGCTCAAGCGCGCCATTATCCAACCTTCCCGCAAATGCGTGGCTGAACATTAAACAAGTTATAAGAATCGCAATACCTTTTAGTTTTTTCATCTGCATTTAAAATCACTCTCTAATTAATCTATTGGTTTTTACTTCACGTATTTCGGTTGGTTTTTTTAAATTACCAACGCGACCAGAAACTATGAAATCAACCACCGAAGCAAATTGTTCAAACACTTGCTTTGAATTTTTTGCCGGATTCTTACCAACCAAATTAGCACTAGTTGAAACTATTGGCCCACCAAATTTTTGACAAAGTTTTTTGGCGATTGGGTGCAATGTAACACGAATTGCGACGGAGTTAAACTTGCCTGAAATCCAAGGTGGTACTTTTTTGGTAGCCGGAAAAACCCAGGTAATTGGTTTTTTGCTATTTGGTTTGATTGTACAACTTTTGAACAAACCTGTTTTTACCAAATTTTTTACTTGATCCCAACTTGAGGCAATTAAAACTAAGCCCTTTTCTACTTTACGTCGCTTCATTTTCAATAAACGCAGCACCGCCGTTTCGTTAAATGGATCACAACCCAAGCCAAAAACCCCCTCGGTTGGATAAGCGATTATTCCGCCCTCTCGAAGAACCTTAGCTGCATGATTAATTTCATTCTGCATAAATTTTATTTTCTGTTGATTTTTTGCCTTACACTGAAAATTAGGCTAATTTTCAGTGTAAGGCAAAATATTTCGGATATCCTCCAATTGCCCTAACAGGATCATTAACCTGAGTTTTTTATTTCGCTCCTCGAGCTTTAATCGTTCTACACCAATCTCCCCCAGCCCTGCGACCCTACATGGATGTATTCACGGCGTCCCTAAAACAACATCGGCGAGCGATGCACCAGATGCGCGGCTTTTATAATCACAGCTCTTTTTATATTTACCACTTCTACTTACCAAGACAAAACTCCGAAAAAATCTTTTTTAATAAATCATCCGCAGCAAACTCTCCAGTAATTTCTCCCAATGAATGTTGCGCCTGCACCAGATCTTCCGCAACCAACTCAAGCGTCCCAGTTAATAAAATCTGCTGTGCGTTATATAAATGTTTTTCGGCTCTGTCTAATGCATCCAAGTGCCGTCTTCGTGCACTAAAACCATTTTCTATCGCATGAAAACCAGCGCTATTTTTAAGATGTTGTTTTAATAAATCTAAGCCTTTTTGGGTTTTTACTGATAAATAAATATATTCTACATCATTTATTTTAATAATTTTTGCTTCTTCATTAAGCAAATCAATTTTATTGTACAGCACCGTAAAATGAGCATGTTTTGGCATCACCCCAAAAAAATCAGACCATAGCTTATCTGGATCACGATCTTTACTCGCAAAAGCATCAACTACTAATAAAACATGATCAGCTTTCTTGATTTCTTCCCAAGCACGACGAATTCCCTCGCCTTCAATTATATCTGGTTGATCATGCAACCCAGCAGTATCTAACAAATTAATTGGGAGGCCATCAATTTGTATCCGCGTATGTAACACATCGCGCGTTGTTCCGGGAATGTCGGTAACAATCGCAGCTTCTTGACCACTCAAACAATTAAACAAACTAGATTTGCCCGCATTAGGTTTTCCGGCAATAACGACGCTAATACCATCACGCAAAATCGCCCCTTGTTTCGCGGTATCTTTAAGCTGTTTAAGTTGGCATAAAATATCATTTATGTTGTTGCCAAAGTTAGCGCTTGATAATTTTTCGGTTTCTTCATCCTCAGGAAAATCTATAGTCGCCTCAAGATGGGTTCGCAATTTAATTAGCATGGTTAATAATTTATTAACTTGCTTAGAAAACTCTCCCTGCAGGGATCGTACAGCATTTTGTGCAGCCTGCGAACTTGCAGCATCAATTAAATCTGCAACTGCCTCTGCTTGAATTAAATCAATTTTATGATTTAAAAAGGCTCTTGCCATAAACTCACCGGGTCTGGCCATGCGCGCTCCCAACTCCAACACACGCTGTAACAAAAGATCCATTATTACTACCCCACCGTGGCAATGAAGCTCTAAAACATCTTCCCCAGTAAATGAATGTGGCGCGCAAAAATAAAGCGCTAACCCTTGATCAATAATTTTTCCGTTAACAGAAAAAAAATTACAAAAATTGGCCCAGCGTGCTTTGAGATTTTTTTTTAGAATTGTTTGGGCAATAGATGGTACCAAAGAGCCAGAGATACGAATCATACCAACACCACCACGACCTGGTGGAGTTGCTGGTGCAGCTATAGTGTCAGAAGTTACCATTTAATAAGTAGATTCAGCTGGAAATAGAAGATCTAAGGTACCAAAACGATTTCTTTAAGGCAATTATTTGTGCTTTGACACTACTTTTGTTTCCAACGAGTTTTACAATATAGTTTTATTAAAGGTAAATTAATTTTTGCTCTTAATTTTTCTGATCCCTGTTTGGCAGCAAAATATTCCAACTGTTTTTTTCTTATTGCTAATATTTTGGCCAATTCTTCTTTGGGCATTTTATTTTCAATTAGCAATCGCCGAATCATTCCTTGGATCGTGCTTCTGCTCATTAAAAAACACTTTTCCCTTTTTACACAAATTTCACCTGTTTGTGCTTTCTTTCCACATTGAAGAGATTTACCAATAGGACAAGCTTTCGGTAGGGTTTCTGTAACGGGTAATTTTTCAACACTGATTCCTTCAACGACAATACCTTTTTGTTCTTGAGTAAATAATGCTGTGGACAAAATCATAAATCCTCCCGCATATTCATTTCAATATGGTTTTAATCACACCAAAAAGAACAAAATAAAAACCATAAAGTCGAGTAACTTCTTCTGATCTAACGTATACCACAATATTTTTTTATTGTCATCCGTATATCCTTTTTTAATACAATGCCATAATAAAAACAAACCACGAAACAAAAACTTATAACATTATGATATAAAACAACATTCGCCACCTTCTACAAAAACCACCTCAATTAACGGTAGATATTTTTTTGGGTTTTTATGCTGATCGGTCTATTATCAAAAATCTTATAATGAATCCTTTTCGCCAAAACATTTTGGATATGAAAGCGAGGATAATCTCATCTGCAAACTGATTAATCCGCACCGCTCCCTCGGGAACCCGTAAACTATTTCCTTGCTAACCGCTGAACTCTCCATATATACTCTTGATATTGATTTAACAGGATATTCGTACGATTACAGATTATGAAAGAAGAAAAAGAAATAAATCTTGTAAATCTAGTAAAAAACCAGCGCGCAACTATTCTGGCAATTACCGCAGGAGCTAAAACAGCAAAAAGATTGGCTGACTTGGGGGTAATACCTAATACTCAAATAAAAATTCTGCGCAAAGCTGCGCCTCAAGGACCAATTGAAATCGAAATAAGAGGATCAAGTTTAGTTTTAGGAAAAGGCATAGTTTCCAAAATTTTAGTAAAACAAACATGAGCAAGCAAAAACTAACTATTGCTCTAGCCGGTCATGCTAATGTCGGAAAATCCGTCATCTTTAATCATTTGACCGGATTACATCAACACATCGGTAATTGGCCCGGAAAAACCATAGAAAAAGCCGAAGGGACTTTATACTATAACGGCCATACCATCGATGTTTTGGATTTGCCAGGGATTTATTCATTATCAACTTACTCCATAGAAGAGCTAATCTCCCGAGAATATATTGCGTCGCAACAACCGGATTTTATAATAAACGTAATCGACGCGACCAATCTAGAAAGAAATCTAATTTTTACTTTACAACTTTTAGAACTAGAGAAACCTGTGGTTTTGGCCTTAAACATGGCCAACCTGCTTAAAGAAAAAGGTATCTCAATTGATTTTAAAAAACTTGAAGAAATTTTAGGAATTCCAGTAGTACCTGTAGCTGCCATTTATGGCAAAGGACTAACAGAAATTTTAGACCAGGGAATCGCACTAATCAACAAAAAATCGCTGCCGAAAATACAGAAATATGGAAAAGAAGTTGAAGAAAAAATCGAAAAATTATCCCAAGCACTAACGGGTAACGAGCCACCATATTCGCGAAGATTTTTAGCAATAAAACTACTAGAAAAAGATACCGAAATTGAAGGATTCATCAAAGAAAAAAAACCAGAACTATTAACCCAAGCAAATAGACTAGGCCTAGAACTAGAAAAAATTCATGGCCACGAATCCTCTCTTGTAATCGCTGACGAAAGATGCCACCTGGTTTCGCATTTGGTAAAACAGATAATGAAAGTCACGCCGCGCCAAAAGATTGGCCCAAATGAGTTGCTAGATAAAATAACTGGCCACAGAGTTTGGGGTTATCCGATAATGTTTATTATTTTGGGATTGTTTTTCTTTACTGTTTTTCAAACCGGCAGCGCTCTTTCGGCAATATTCGACAAATTATTCTCGGGCTGGCAAGCGGGTTTCCAAAATACGTTTGGCACTTCACTTTTGTCTGCCTTAGCTTGGAGCGGCATAACAAGCATTTTTGCTTTGATCGAACTTGCAATACCACTTATTTTACCGTTTTATTTTATTTTATTTCTTTTAGAGGGGTGGGGTTATTTAGCTAGAGTTGCCTATTTAACAGATAATTTGATGCATAAATTGGGCATCCACGGTAAGGCTTGCATTCCAATGCTACTTGGTTTTGGCTGTAATGTTACCGCCTGTCTTTCTTGTCGCATCATGGAAACCCAAAGAGAAAGATTTATCACCGGATTTCTTGCAACATTTATTCCCTGCGGCGCCGTTTCTATAATTGTTTTTGGTTTGGTTGGAAAATTTTTAGGAATCGGGTGGGCCTTGGGATTATATCTTTTTATTTTTTTAATAATTTTAGTATTAGGAAAAATAGCAGCAATAATACTACCGGGAGAACCGACTGAACTCATCATGGTAATGCCTAATTACAGGCGTCCCGACCTTAAAACCATATTTTTACAAACTTGGTTTAAGTTAAAAGAGTTCATCTATATTGCCGGTCCTATAGTTATAATTTCAGGAATAATTATTGAGGGGCTGAATATATTACATTGGTTGCCCCATATCAGTAACTTCCTGAAGCCAATCACTGTAACATGGCTGGGTTTGCCGATAGCCACTGGAATTTTGCTTGTTTTTGGTATTTTAAGAAAAGAATTAATTTTGGTAATGCTGGCTTCTCTTTTGGGTACGACAAATTTTGCTAGCATTTTAACCCCGACTCAAATGCTTGTTTTAGCCTTAGTGAGCATGCTTTATATTCCGTGCATTGCTACCATTGCCGCTTTGAAAAAAGAATTTGGCTGGAAAAAGGCACTAGGAACAGCTGTATTTAAAATAGCATTTGCTATAGTTATTAGCGGGTTAGTATTGAGGTTGTTAAATTTTATTAATTTCAATATACCGTTCGTGCCTGCACTGCAGTAATCGCAATAGTAAAAACAATATCGTTTACCGTGCAACCGCGCGAAAGATCGTTTACTGGTTTATACAATCCTTGTAACACCGGCCCAATACAAACTATGCCAGTACTGCGTTGTACTGTTTTATAAGAAATATTACCCACATCAAGATTGGGGAAAACAAACACTGTTGCTCTGCCGGCAACACTGCTATTTGGTGCTTTTAACTTCGCCACTTCTAGGTTAATTGCAGCATCATATTGCAGCGGCCCATCAACTTCTAAATCGGGACGCAATTGTTTGACAATTTCAGTTGCTACCTTAACTTTATTAACATCTGGTCCAAAACCTGAATCACCGGTGCTGTAACTTAGCATGGCAACTCGTGGCGTTATTCCAAAACTAACTGCGGAATCGGCGCTTTGGATTGCAATGTCAGCTAGTTCTTCTGCATTTGGATTTGGATTTATAGCGCAATCACCATAAACCAAAACCTGATCCGGCAAACACATAAAAAATACAGATGACACCAACTTTACCGCTGGTGCAGTTTTAATGATTTGCAAAGCGGGACGAATAGTATTAGCTGTCGTATGAACTGCGCCAGAAACCAAACCATCAGCCTCTCCTGCACGCAGCATCATAGTACCCAACACAACATTATCTTCGAGTTGCCTCCTGGCTGCATCTGGAGTTAAATTTTTTCCACGTCGTGCCTCACAAAGCAACCCAACATATTTCTCTATAACAGCTTGCGGCTCAATAATTTCAATTTGCTCGTTTAGTTTTAGGTTGATTTTGGCGCAGGCGGCATAAATTGCCGATTTTTTACCAAGCAAAACGCAAGCCGCGATTCCGCGAGCGACACAAATGTTTGCGGCTTGCAATGTGCGCGGCTCATCACCTTCTGGCAAAACAATTTTCTTGTTAGCTTGCCTGGCAGAAGAAATCAGATTATGACGAAACATTGTTGGAGTAAAAGCATGTGCAACCATGGTATTTAAAAAAGGCCACAACCAATCAAGTCCAATGTATTTATTAAGTGTTATGCCAATATGAAAATCGCCAATCTTTTCTGCCAAATCATTCCTATATGGAATTGCTCCAAGCAAAGGAATATTTAAAGCAAACAAATCCTTATGCATCTTGATTTTTTGGGTTTCTTGTAAATCAACTTTATTAACAATAAAACCCAAGATCTGGCGCTTGTAACGATGCTGGTATGGATTGGCAATAATTTTTAATTGTCCCATAGCATCTTGTAAACTCTGTCCTCCTACAATAACAAAAATTACTGCCGCATCTAAAGCAGTAGCAATTGCAAAATTCAATTCTGTAGCATAGGGCTTGGAAAGTGAAAGGCCATTTACAATCACAACATCTTTGTTGCTTCCAGCAACTTCACATTGTTCAAAAACATTCTCCAAAAAATCATCAGTACGGTTTGCCACAAGTAATTGTTCTATTATTTCGGCATCAAATTCAGGCAAAACCGCAGCGCGTACACTTTTGTTCGTTAGCGCATCAAGTAATCCAAAAGAAATTGTTGTTGTCCCCGCGCTTGCTGTTGCAGGAACCAACATGATTATGTGTCTCATACGTTATTTTTGTGTCAATGCCGCAGTATCTTCTGCAATCAACCACTCTTCATTGGTCGGAACCACTATTGCAACAGGACTTTCTTCCGTGGTGATGATGCCATTACTCTTTTTGCCATGAATCTCGTTACGATCAACATCAAGCTTAAAATTAAAAACTTTTAACCAGGCTAAAGTTTTAGCACGTACCATTTGCGAGTTTTCACCAATACCTCCGGTAAAAACCAAAGCATCGATTCTTCTCAAAGGTACCGCCAATGCAGCAATATATTTTGCTAAACGATAACAAAAAATTTCAAAGGCTAACATAGCCCCCGGGTTTCCAGCCATCACTTGTTTTTCTATCTCGCGCATATCAGAAGCAATTCCTGAAACACCAAGCAGCCCGCTTTTTTTATTCAACACATCGTTTATTTTATGAATATCGTACCCTAAATTGTCAGCCAAATAAGCATGTAGTCCTGGATCAACATCACCAGAACGCGTACCCATCATCAGACCCTCAAGCGGGGTTAGCCCCATTGAGGTATCGATGCTTTTACCATTTAGAACAGCAGTCGCACTACAACCATTGCCCAAATGTGCTGTGATAAAGGCAGATTGGTTAAGTGGTTTTCCTAAAAGCTTGGCCGCTTGATTACATACAAATCGGTGACTAGTCCCATGAAAACCATAACGCCGCACGCGATGTTCTGTATAAAACTCATAAGGAATAGGATAAATATAGGCATGATCCGGCATTGTTTGGTGAAATGCCGTATCAAAAACCGCCACTTGTGGCAAATCAGGAAAGGCTTTGATTGCTTCTTCAATTCCAGTAATATTCGCCGGATTATGTAATGGCGCCAAATAGCTGTTTTCGCTAATCGCACGCAAAATTTCTTCGGTAATTATCGCAGACTCTGTAAACTTTTCACCACCATGTACAACTCTGTGACCAACGGCAAAAACATCGTTCGCTATATCACCAGAAGCATTAATTATATCAACAATAACCTGAAGCGCCGCATGATAACTGATATCTGGTAAGGCACGAGTTTCGGCTTCTTTGCTGCCACCGCTTTTATATTTAATATTGGCTTCGGGTGCGCCAATATTTTGCACCAAACCGGAAATAAAATTAGTTCCCGTTTGCGGTTCAATAACCGCAAATTTAATTGATGAACTGCCACAATTTAATACTAAAACCAGAGACTTACTCATTTGTAATGACTCCAAAAAACTCAAAAGTTTAAAACTGATTCTGAAAACAACAACGAGCCTTCCTAATAAACCATAACTCATTAACAGCAACTTATTATTTTGTAACTTACAAATTATGAGCTACCTAGAGTACATATTGTTTATGCTCCCCGTCAATTTTTTCTTGCTTCCCAGCCCTACACCTCGCAAAAAGCGCTCGGTTTAGGCTGGGCTATCAGAATTTGGCCCTTCGGGATGAATTTTTTATTTAAAATTCAGAGTATTTACAGTGCGAGCACTGAATAGTTACCTTGCTCCTTTATACTAAAACTGCGGCCTTGCCATTTCGCGCAGGCTCTTCAGCCACGATTTCAGGGTTAAATATGGATATTTCCTTAATAATGAAGCACGCATATAACAGGTGATTTTACAGTTTTGACAAAAAGCGAATCGGCCCGCGTTTTTTTCAATTTCTTTAACTGTGAGCGAAGAGTGTAATTCCAAAAGATTGTTTTCGATTTTTATTTTTTTAGAACAATGGTGATAACATGGCAACATTAAATAATTATCTGGAGAAATTACCACAGTAGAATTAACTGCTTTACATATCGGAGCGATTACTTGATTGCCGCCACCTTGAATGAGTTTTAGTAAAGCAAGGTTCATAACTACATATGGGTGGCTTTTATATTTGAGCAACTCTGAGACAGAATCTTGTGAAATTTGCTGCCTATCAAAATAAGCAAAACAGGGGTTTAATCGCAACACACATTTGTTTTGTTGCGCGAACTTCACCATAACAAAAAGTTTTTTTACATTTGCATCAGTTACCGTATGAAGCAGCGATATTTTTTGTTTGATTTGTTTGGCAATTGCAATGCTAATGACAACTTTTTGATGGGATTTTATACCAACAATCTGGTTGTGCTCTTCTTCATCTACAGCTTGTAAAGAGAAAAACAACATGTCAACCAACCCCTTTAATTGCCGAGCATGTTGTGAATATAAAGAACAGTTGGTTGTAACTGTTGTATAAAAGCTATGCTCCTTTGCCAATTGCAATGCAGAAACCAAATTGGGATAAAGCAAAGGTTCGCCGCCAGTAAAATCTATTATTTTAACCCCCAGTTTCTTCAAGGCTCGGAGGTTGCTTTCGACTTCATTTAAACTTTGTTCGCGCAGATTGAAATTACTTTCGTTGCGCCATATATCACAAAATCCACAACGTGAATTACAGCGCAACGTTACATAATAATTGCAGAACAGTTTCATGTTTTTAGAGTCTAAACCCTTGTCGGTAGGATTGTAAATATCAAAAAGTTTGCTTCAAACCACTAAAAGTATTACTCTAGAAGGCCTGGAGACACTGTTATGATTATGAAAATACGAAGCTTTGTTGTTATAGCTTCACTTGTTGGAAGCTTAATTACCCCCAATGCTTTGGCGGTAAATTTACTCGACGTCTATAAACAAGCTCTCTCGAGCGACCCAACATTTAAGGCTGCCCGCGCACAATGGCTTACTGATAGAGAAAATTTGGCTATCAAGCGCGCCGCTCTTTTCCCGCAGTTAGGCGCAAGTAGTGGTATTTCTAGAAATTATACTAACACAGATTCAATGTACTCTGTCAATAATACCTCCTACATAAACCAATCCAATTACTCGCTCCAATTAACTCAGTCGCTGTTTGACTTTGGCAAGTGGGCAAATGTTTGGCAAGCACAGGCGACGGCAAAAAGGGCAGAGGTGACTTTTCTGGCTGCCGCAGAAGATTTGCTTTTACGCGCCGCTAAAGCATACTTTGAAGTACTACGAGCTAAAGACATGCTCTCTTATGCCAGGGCAAATAAAGAATATCTGGGACGCACACTTAACCAAACCAAACACAAATATGATGTTGGCTTGATTGCTATTGTTGACCTCGAAAATGATCGCGCTTCGTATGATGATGCTGTAGCTAAAGAAATTGCTGCTGATAACGACCTTTCTGTGAGCTTAGAAAAATTAAGCGAGATAACTGGAATTAGATATCTTTCTCTTGATCCGGTTAAAGAAAACTTTCCGCTGCTTTCACCACAACCAGTGGATATTGAAAAGTGGGCAAAGGCGGCGGAACAACAAAACTTTGATCTTGCGGCTGCGCGCTATGCAACAATTGAAGCCCGAGAAAATGTAAAAATTCTAAACGCTGGACATCTACCAACACTGGATGCTACAGGTAGTTATTCTTATAATTACTACAGTAACCCCCAACAAAACAGTGGTACTGAACGCCAGAAAAGCGCGACAGCGGGATTGTCATTGAACTTGCCATTATTTAAAGGCGGCCAAGTTCTTGCCCAAGTAAAACAAGCAAATTATCAATATCAAAAAGCCACTTCAGATCAGGAAACAAAACACCGCTCAACCGTTAGCTCAACTCGCCAAGCCTATCTAACTGTGCTTTCTAGCATTAGTCAGATAAAAGCTAATAAACAAGCAATTAAGTCAGCCGAAAGCTCTTTGCGCGCCACTAAAGCGGGATACGAAGCAGGCACTCAGACAATGGTAGACGTATTACAGGTACAAGCAAATCTTTACAATAAACAAAAAGATTTCGCCACCAGTGAATATCTTTACTTAACCCAGCTTTTAACCTTAAAACAATTAGCAGGAATTTTAGATGTAACCGACTTAGCACAAATCAATACCTGGCTTGAAAAACAAAAACCAGAAAAGTCCCAAACAACAAATAATAGCGCTGCCAGTAAAAAGAAAGATAAACAAATTAAAAAGCAAGCTCCTATTACTGCGAAAAAACAAGCAGCCAAACCAAAAACTACTGCCACGCCAAGCAAAAAATCACAACCAGTTGCTACTAATAATGCTGCTAAACCAACAACACCGGCAGCTAGCGCTAACAATACCAATAAACAACACATAAAAATAACGCCGCCGAACGCAGCAAATACAGCAGTACCGACACCTGTTGTTAACACTAGCTTCACCAACAAACAACCAGAGATAACAATACTACCGAACGTAACAACGAATACAACAGGAATAACAAGCGTAACAATAAATACAACGTCAACAAGTAATGCGGCTAACACAACCCGGTTAAAATAATTTTTACAACATTAGGGATAAAAACACACAACCATGTCTTTCACAGATATATTTATTCGTCGTCCGGTATTTGCAACTGTATTAAGCCTAATCATCTTGCTCTTAGGCTTGCGCTCTTATTTCACTTTACCGGTTCGCTTATATCCCAAAATCGACGCTTCAGTTATCAGCATTAATACTCATTATGCTGGAGCCGATGCCGCTCTCATGGAGGGTTTTGTTACCACTCCAATCGAAAATGCTCTTGGTGGTATCGATGGTATTGATTATATAACATCCAGCAGCACCATCAGCCAAAGCACTATCACAGTTTATTTTCAATTAGGTTATGACATCAATGCCGCTGCTTCTGATGTCAATGCCAAAGTAAGCTCAGTACGTTATTTATTACCTTCAGATATTAATGATCCGGTAGTTTCTAAAAACGACCCTAATGCTGAACCAAGCATGTATCTTTCCTTCTGTAGCGATGAGATGTCGACCGAAAAAATTACTGACTATCTTAACCGCTCCGTTCAACCACAACTTCAAACTATGTCAGGAGTGGGTACAGCAGCCGTTTGGGGAATGCAATATGCCATGCGGCTTTGGTTAGATCCACAGCAAATGGCTGCACACAACATTACTCTCACTGACATTCAAAACGTCATCACAAAACAAAGCTTGCAGGCACCCGGCGGACAATTAAAAACTAACTTTCAAGAATTCGCGGTAAAAACCTTTAGCGAAGCTTCGACCGCCGATCAATTTAACAATTTGGTTCTGCGCCAAAGCAATGGTCAACTTACCAAAATCAGGGATATTGGGAAGGCGGAGCTTGGTTCTGAAACCGCCGATATTTCGGTTTGGGTTAATGGCAAACCCGGAGATGTAATAGCTATAACGCCATCATCAATCGCAAATCCAATGGATATCTCTGCCGAAATCAAAAAATCTTTTTCCAGTTTAACTTCATCTTTACCTAAGGTTATTAAATCAAAAATACTGTGGGACAGCTCTACCTTTATCGCTGAGTCAATTAAAGAAGTTAAAAAAACCATTCTGGAATCTACTCTCTGTGTGATTTTAGTGGTTTTTTTGTTTTTGGGATCGTGGCGCACATTAATAATTCCAGCTGTAACTATTCCTCTGTCTCTGGTTGGTGTGTGCACCATAATGTTTATTCTGGGATACTCGCTCAACACCATTACCTTTCTTTCAATGGTGCTTGCAATTGGAATGGTCGTCGATGATGCCATCGTAATTACTGAAAATATTCATCGGCATATTGCCGAAGGAAAAACTCCGCTTGAGGCTTCTTTGCTCGGCGCCAGAGAAATTCAGTTTGCGATTATTGCCATGACTTTTACCTTAGCTGCCGTATATGCCCCAATTGGGTTTTTAACCGGTTTAATTGGCGCTTTATTCAGAGAATTTGCTTTTACCCTTGCTGGAGCTGTAGTTATTTCTGGTTTTATTGCCTTAACTTTATCGCCAATGATGTGTTCTAAAATGTTGTTGCCTCACAACACCACCGAAAGTTTGTTTACAAAAAAGGCGAACGCCATTTTTGATCGAGTTATGCAACATTATGAAAACTGGTTGCATAAAGCTCTTGCGAATCGCAAGAAAATTTTGGCCATAATCCCGATTGTGCTTCTAGCAACTGGGGTGCTTTATTATTTTATTCCAAGCGAGCTTGCCCCTTTAGAAGATGGCGGATATATATATGCACCGATAATGGCTCCCACATCGGCCAACATTGAATATACAGAAAAGTATGCAAAAATAGTTGAGTCGTTTTTCGCCAAAGTTCCGGAAGCCGATAATTTTTTGATTGTTAATGGCCAGGGATCTACGGGCGCGGCTCCCAATTTCGGAATTGGAATTCTAATATTAAAGCCCTGGTCTGAACGCAAGCGTTCGGTTGATGAAATAATCACTGATTTATTTCCAAAGCTTTGGACTATTCCCGGCGTTATTGCCTTTCCAATGAATCCATCAAATTTACCGGGAGCAGGAAGCGGCTCTCCTATTCAAATTGAACTACAAACCCTTGGGGATTACACCAAATTAAACGAGGTTGCACAAAAAGTTATGGTTGAGGCGCAAAAAAATCCGCGGCTTTATAATATTCGCGTTGAACCAAAGCTTGATCAACCACAACTAAATATTATGGTTAATCGCGACAAAGTCGGCGCCCTTGGTATTTCCATGTATGATATTGGTTATGCGATTAATCTTAGCTTGGGTCAACCGGCAAACACTCACTTTAGCATAGAGGGCCGTAGTTACGATGTTATCCCGCAGCTCTACCCTGAGTTCAGCAATAACCCAAATACGCTGAATTATTTATATTTAAACACTGTAAGCGGTGCCTTGGTTCCACTGGGTAATGTAGTTTCCATCGAAGAGGCAGTAACTCCACAAAGCTATAATCACTTTCAACAAATGCGCTCTTTAGAAATCACCGCATCTATGGTTCCCGGATATACATTAAACCAAGCCTTGGTTTATTTCAAAAACACCATCCAAAACATTGCTAGCGACACCGTACAAATCGATTACGCTGGGCAATCACGCTTGTTTTTTCAAACGGGCAATCAAATGACTGTAACTTTCTTTTTTGCGATAATTTTTATTTTCTTAGTTCTTGCTGCACAATTCGAAAGCTTCCGCGATCCCTTTATTGTACTTTTTACTATTCCGCTTTCGATTTTCGGCGCGCTGCTTGCTATGCTACTTACTGGCTGCACTATGAATATTTATTCAGAAATTGGTTTGGTAACTTTGATTGGGCTAATTAGTAAACACGGGATCTTGATGGTGGAGTTTGCAAATCAGCTGCAAGAGTCGGGGAAGAGCGTTGAAGAAGCAATTATTGCCTCAGCAACAATCAGATTGCGACCAATTTTGATGACTACTGCGGCTATGGTTTTGGGTACGGTACCTCTTGCTCTTGCGCTCGGCGCTGGCGCAGTCAGCCGACAACAAATTGGCTGGGTAATTATTGGTGGTATGTCAGTCGGGACAATATTTACTCTATTTGTTGTGCCAACAATGTATACTTATCTTGCCACAAAGAAGGAAAAGATCCCCACCTAATCAACCGTTTTTTATCCTTACTGCAAGCACATCACACTTAGCGCCGTGCAAAACTGTGTTTGCCGTAGAACCCAAAAGCACCTGAAGGCCATGTCTACCGTGACTACCAACAACAATTAAATCAATTTTGTTTTTTTCTGCTTCTTCTAAAATAACAAATTTGGCTGAACCCGCCTTTACGAACTGTCTTTCTTCCGGTATGCCAATGTGCTTACCAAGTTTTCTCATTTCTGCAGCTGCATTATCAATCAAAACTTTTTCTATCTCAAATCCCTCTCCTATACCACCTATACCATAGGTGCTATATCCACCAATATATTCTACCGCATGCACTAAAAACACACTGGCTTTAAATTCTTTCGCCATAACCTCTGCGCGTTTAATCAGCTCAACGTCGTTATTTGCTATTAACTCAACTGCAACTAAAACATGTTTATAGTTTTTCATACCAATTCCTTTTTTTGTTAATCTTACGAAAATTATAACACAACGTTTTATTATTAAAATGCAAATTTGTAACTTAAGGTTTTATATATTAATTTAGCAACAAGAAAATCAGGGGCTTTATTGATTGATATAGGCGCAAGCTCCACAACATCCATACCAACAAGCTCTTTCGTTTTGCAAACGGCTTTGATTAACGAAATCACCTGATACCAATTTAATCCTCCAGGCTCTGGCGTCCCTGTAGAGGGCATGATCCCAGAATCAAACACATCAACATCAAACGATAAGTAAACCTTTTTGCTTAGTTTTTTTACGACCTGAGAAATAAGTTTATTACCAGCACAATAAATATCATTGGCCAAAAATAAATTGCCGCGCTTAAAAGAATTTTTTTCGGAGATATCCATACTTCTTATTCCAATCGAAACAATGTTATCAACCTTCTCCTTTACTCGCGCCATTACGGCGGCGTGGCTAAATTTGTTATTTTCATAACTATTTCGCATATCAGCATGGGCATCAAAATGTAAAACAGAAATATTTTTATAAAAATCTTGGTGGGCAATTATCGGGCCAATTGCCACGGAATGATCTCCCCCTAAAGTTACCACAAATTTTTTATCTTTGAGGAAGGTTGAGGTCTTTTCGTAAGCTTGAGAAATCATTTTTTGGGATGTTTTCTCTTTAATTGGTTGACTAGTAAAGATACCCTGTTTATAAACCTCGGTATCTGTTTCAATATCATAAAGCTCAACCTGCCCAGAAGCCTCGATAATAGCATTGGGTCCCTTTTTTGCTCCTTTTATCCAAGAAACACTTTTATCAAAAGGTATTGGTAATACCACAATTTTTGAGGTTTTATAACTAGAAAACTCTTTGGTTAATTCGCTAAAATTTTTCATATTTTTCACATAACAAATACCGCAGAAGAAATTACCGTAGTCCATAAGCCATTTTTATCGCCCTCTGCCGATTGACAAATATTACGACTGATGAATTTGTGCTCACTTGCTTTATAGTGTTTCTTTCTTTCGTTCCACGCCAATTCAGGATCAAAAGATATGCCAAGGGTTGTGGCTAACATGGTGGCCGCCAGATCTTCAGCATATTTTCCGGAAACACGTGCGGTTTCTCCAAAAGTATGGTGTTCAGAAAGATAACCGTAGCGTAAGCTATTATTGGAAACGGCAAGACCAATAGCAGCTGAAGTTAGTCGATTAGGTTCGTTGGTTTCATTTCTTGCCATTACACAAAATACTATCTGTCCAGGTTTTAACAACGCCAATCCTTCTTTAGAAGAAATGATTTTGCATTTGGGAGGAAAAATACTAGAAACATACACCAAGTTACATTTTTCTATTCCGGCAGCCCGTAAAGCCGCTTCGAAAGATGCTAATTTATCTTTATGTACCCCGGACCCCTTTACAAAAAACATTTGTTTAGGAACAAAATTTTTCATTGGATCTCCAAATTATTTATTTAAAAAAACGTTATAGTTTTTTGGTTTTCTCTTTTTCCACGCCCGTTGATGATAGGCATAACTGGCTACTAGAGGTAGCGCGATAGTGGCCTCAGCAAAAACCATTTGCTCAAACTTTTCATTTACCTTGCCCCATGAATGAGCTTCTCTAAGAGTAGAACCAGATAACGCTCCGTCTCGTTCATCAGCAACAGTAATTTGTATGGCATATTTATGCATATCAACCTCTGCACCAATTATTTCAGCGGCGACAGTGGTATCTTGAGCGAAATTTTTCGGCACACCACCACCAATCATTAATAAGCCGGTGGTTTTAGCCTTAACTTTTATTTTAGTCAGTTCTAAAAAATCTTTAACAGAATCTATTGTTACTCGAAGATCATTTTTTCGCTGCCATTGATGATGAACTAATCCAAAACCAGCGCTACAGTCTGAAAACGCTGGAACAAAAATAGGAACACTTTTTAGAGCGGCTTGTTTTACTATAGAATCATGGCCAAGATGGTGTTTTAATAAGTATTCGCCCATAGCTACAATAAATTCCCTTGAAGAATATGGACGCGCTGGCAGTGCATTAGCAATTTTAGCTATGGTCATATCGCATTTGCGTAAATCATCCTCATCAATATAAGTGTCATAAATTCTATCGATATGGCAACCCAACAAAACATCATCATCAGCAAAGCAAGAACCCTTATAATGTTTAAATCCCAAACCTTCAAAAAAATCTTGATCAACAATAATTGCTCCCGTCGAAACAATAGCGTCAACCATGTTATTAGCTATTAAATCAAATACAACTTTTTTCAATCCCGCACTAAATAATGAGCCTGCTAAGCACAGAATAATGGAACAATCCTTGTCTTTGATCATGGTATTATAAATCTCCGCTGCTCGCGCCAAGTTTCTGGCTTGAAACGCCATGTGTTTATATTGTTCAATTAATGGAATAGCATTAAATTTTTTGATATCTAAGTGCTGAATTGTTGAATTTAGAAAAGATTTCTTGTTCTTATTCATCAGAATCCTCCAAGATTATTATGTTTTATGTTTCGGCTGACTTTTACACAAAATTTATATAGATACGCCAAACGCTAGGAAAAAGACGTTAGGATATGGAAAGAGCGCCGTTATAACCGTATAATTAAAATTCTTTTATTGACCAAAATAAGTAGCGGTTACAAAGTACGCCATTCATGATGTACATCATGGTGGAGTTATCAAGAAAACAATAGCAGCAAAGGTAAGCTTTTTTTTCATATTAATCCGTGTATACAGCACCTTGATAATACTAAATAAAAATTCAAACACTTTTGCCAGTGATAAATGATACCACAAAACAAAAATGAATATAAAATGAATATAAAGACAAAGTCAAGATATTATATGACAATTACTTCGTAATTACATGTTTTTTATCCATAGGTGTGGATAAGCTATGGATTATTTTTTACTAATATATTAGTTAACAGCGTTTATATAAGAAACTAACAACCTATACACAATGTAAGTCTTTGAAAAAAATAGTATATTGGCACTTATCCACAGAAAAACTGCTGTGTAATAATAACAATAAATAAATATATAATATAATATTATTATCTTAAATCATTATTCTGCTTTGACAAAGCCATCCAGAATCAATACCATTACCAACCTTAATTTAAGAGATAAATTGTTTTGGATTAAAATCCTATGAAAAGAACTTTCCAACCAAGTAAAATAAAACGCAAACATAAACATGGTTTTCGTGCTCGCATGGCAACTAAAGATGGTCAACAGGTAATTAAACGCCGTCGCGCAAAAGGTAGAAAAAAACTTAGCGCTTAGCCTAAAGGATTTATGCGCGGGTTAATTTGTTATGAAATATAAGTTTTCGTATAAACTTCGCTTGACTGCTGATGCTCAATTTAAACAGGTGTTTCGTAAAGCACGGAAAACATCTACTGATTTGTATGCGGTTTTTTGCTGCCAAAATAACCTTGGGTATCCAAGATTAGGAGTAATTGCTCCTAAAAAAAGCATTAGAAAAGCAAACGAAAGAAACTCTTTTAAACGTGCGGTTCGTGAAAGTTTTCGTTTAAGACAGCACGAACTAGGTGCAATTGATGTTGTATTTCTTGCATATAAAAATGCTGAAAGTTCGTCGAAAGAAAATTTATGGCAACATTTAGAAAGGCAATGGGAAGCGTTAATTTTGCGGCAAAAAAAGTTATAATTATATTAATAAAAATATACCGCAATTTAATTAGTCCATTTTTAGGGGATCACTGTCGTTTTTATCCAAGCTGCTCTTTGTATGCGCAAATTGCAATTGAGCGCTATGGTATATGTTACGGTTTGTGGCTATCTTTTAAACGCATATTAAAATGTCACCCTTGGCACCAAGATGGATATGATCCAGTGCCAGAGATATCAAGAAAACAACTAATAGTAAGAGAATCTTATGATCGATAGAAAAATGATTTTATATGTTTTAATAGGAGTGCTTGCTTTTTCTTTATGGAATGCTTGGCAAAAAGATTATGGTCAAGTTGAGCAACAAAATACTGTTGCGACTACTACTTCTATCAATCCAGCGGTTGCTCCCGAGGCTAACGCTACTGTTGCAACAACACCAACCGCACAGGCGACCCAGGCTCCAGAAGCTCGCTTGATTAAAGTGCATACTGATGTTTTGGATGTTGCTATTGACACTTTTGGTGGCGATATTATCCATGCAAACTTATTAAAATACCCGGAGATTATTTATAAAGAACATGCAACTAAACTTTTAACTGATGACAGTGCCCGCTATTACACAGCGCAAAGTGGTTTAATTAGTAATATCGGTCCAGATTTTGTCGACAGGCAAGGACAGTATACTTCTACTAGCAAAGAATATACTTTGTCGCCCGGAAAAAATAATTTAGAAGTTAAATTATTATGGACTAATCCAAGCGGCCTAGTGGTTACTAAAACCTTTGTTTTTACCAAAGAAAAGTATGATTTTGCTGTCAACTATGAAATTGATAATAGATCAAAGCAACCATGGACTGGCCAATTTTATGCCCAGATCAAAAGAAAGAACTTTGATTCTAAAGGCGGAATGTTTTCGTTTAATACATATACTGGAGCAGCAATTTCCAGTGCAGAAACTCCATATGAAAAAATAACATTTTCTGAGATGGAGGACATAGCAAAAGAAAAACAAGGATTTATTCGTAACAGTCAGGGTGGATGGGCAGCAATGCAACAGCGCTATTTTTTAAGCGTTTGGATCCCGCAGCAAAATAAAACTTATCGCTATTTTAGTAATGTTAACAACGGTCTTTATACTATTGGTTTGAGTGATGATGTAGTAAACGTGCCCGCCGGACAAAAGGCTACAATTGCAACTACTCTATATACCGGGCCCGGAGTTACTGAGAATCTTGCCCCGCTAGCTATTGGCTTAGATCATACAGTAGATTATGGTTGGTTGTGGTTAATTGCCAGTGCGTTCTTTTGGATTTTGAAAAAGATTTATTTGGTGGTTGGAAATTGGGGTTGGGCAATTATTTTAATGACTCTTTTGATAAAACTGGCGTTTTATAAGCTTTCAGAAAGCAGCTGTCGTTCTATGGCGCGAATGCGCGATTTAATGCCAAAGATGCAGGCGCTCAAGGAACGCTACGCTGATGATAAACAAAAGCTACAGCAAGCCACTATGGATTTATACAAACAAGAAAAAATCAATCCTTTGAATTTGGGCGGCTGTTTGCCGATGTTAATTCAAATTCCATTTTTTATCGCACTCTATTACGTTTTAATGGGCGCAGTAGAATTAAGGCACGCTCCATTTATATTTTGGATTCATGATCTTTCTGCGCAGGATCCATACTATGTTTTGCCAATATTAATGGGGTTGAGCATGGTGTTACAGCAACGGCTAAGTCCAACATCGGCAGATCCGATGCAAGCAAAAATGATGATGCTTATGCCAGTAATTTTTACAGCATTTTTCCTTACGTTCCCGTCGGGGTTGGTGCTATATTGGTTACTGAGTAATATTCTTTCGATTTTGCAGCAGTGGTATATTAATAAAAAACTAGCCAAGCCAAAGCATAGTAAAAATATAATTTATGAAAGCTCACATAAAAAATAATATTCACTGGGTTGGAAAAATTGATTGGGAATTGCGTAAATTTCATGGTAACGAGTACTCAACCCATAGAGGCTCCAGCTACAATTCATATTTGATCCAGGAAGAAAAAACTGCATTAATTGATACGGTTTGGGCGCCGTTTGCAAAAGAATTTATCGCCAATCTTAAAAGCGAAATTGATCTAAACAAAATAGATTTTATAATTGCTAATCATGGAGAGATCGATCATAGCGGTGCCCTGCCTGAATTAATTCGCCACATACCAAACATCCCAATCTACTGTACTGCCAATGGCATAAAATCGCTAAAAGGCCACTATCACCAAGATTGGAATTTCCATCCGGTAAAAACTGGAGAAAAACTTAAAGTAGGAAATGGAAAAGAATTGGTTTTTATTGAAGCGCCAATGTTGCATTGGCCAGACACCATGTTTTGCTATTTAACTGGAGACAATGTTTTGTTTAGTAATGATGCTTTTGGTCAGCATTATGCGTCAGAATATTTATTTAATGACCTGGTTGATCAAAGCGAATTATTTTATGAGGGTATTAAATACTATGCAAATATCCTCGCGCCATTTAGTCCAATGGTTACTAAAAAAATAAAAGAATTTATTTCTCTAAATTTACCTCTAGATATTATTTGCACTAGTCATGGTATGATTTGGCGTAATAAGCCCGCACAAATTGTCGATAAATATCTGGAGTGGGCTAACAACTACCAAGAAAACCAAATCACTATAGTCTACGATACCATGTGGAATGGTACTAGAATCATGGCTGAAAATATTGCTAAAGGAATTTGCCGCACAGACAAAAAAGTAAATGTAAAACTTATTAACGCTGCGAGTTCTGATAAAAACGATACAATAACCGAAATATTTAAATCAAAAGCCGTTCTAGTAGGCTCGCCCACAATTAATAATGGAATAGCAACTTCTATTGCTGCGTTACTGGAAGAGGTTAAGGGTCTAAAGCTTAAAAACAAAAAAGCCGCCGCTTTTGGTTGTTATGGTTGGAGCGGCGAAGCTAACAAAATTATTTCCGAACAATTAAAATTATCTGGATTTGATGTAATTGATGATGGGATTAAAGCCCTGTGGAATCCTGATCAGGAAGCCATTAAAAAATGTTGGGATTATGGAGCTATGCTAGCAGCTGCGTATGCACACAATAAACAATAATTTATTAATTATGGAACTTGGTTGCGCAATAAAGCTTGATTAAAGGCAAATTAATTTTGAAGGCTAGGATTAATGGAGAGTTCTCAGAATGGGGAATGATATGTCTTGATTCTGGTTCTACGGTTTGCCAAACATCTCCCAAAATAAGTCCGTTCGACTTCCATCATCTCCCTCTGCCCTGCTGCGCCTTACAAACAACGTAAGGTTTGGGCTAATGGTATTTATCTTCTTCTGGCTGCGGTATGTTACAAAGATTTATTTTGTTACCTATTCGCACAAACTCATTTACGGACAACTGTTCTGGTCGAGACATGGGGTCAATGCCAATCTCTTTTAGCTGAGAAGCGGTAATATGTTTTTTTAATCCATTACTAATTATTTTGCGACGCTGACAAAAGGCGGCGCGTACAACTTCACGGAACAATTCTTCGTCTTCTGCAACAACTGAAAAACATTTGCGTGGAATTAACCGTATAAACGCCGAGTTAACTTTTGGTGGTGGAGAAAAGGCGCCAGGACCAACATGCAACAGCAATTCTACTTCACAATAATATTGCAGCATTATACTCAGGCGGCCATAAGTTTTTGATCCTGGTGACGCAACAATTCTTTCTGCGACCTCTTTTTGTAACATAAAATGCATGTCTTTTATTAGGGCAATGTTTTCTACAGCCTTAAATAATAATGGCGTAGAAATATTGTAAGGTAGGTTACCAACTAAACGCAGCGGTGGTGAAAATTGCGTAAAATCAACCCGTAAAACATCTCCTATATGAATGCGTAAATTTTCTGAGTTGTTGCAATTGTTTTTGAGCTTAGGTATTACGTCACGATCAAGTTCGACTACATCCATAGAATGTACTAGCAGCAACAATCTGGAAGTTAATGCTCCCTCCCCCGGCCCGATTTCAACGAGATGATCGGAAGATTGCGGCGCGATGAAGCCAACAATTCGTTCAAGAATTCTTGGATCATGCAAAAAATGTTGTCCGAGAAATTTTTTATACATCATTAATTAATAATTTTTACATATGCCGCGTCGCGCAATTCTTTGAGCCATGGCTTGAGTTTCTTTTCAAGTTTTTGTTGAAATAAAAATTCTTGGGCACGCTCTTTAGTGAATTTCAAATTTTGTGGTGGCGCTCCTTGAGCCTCTAATAATTTAAGCAAGTGTAAGCCATTTGGCGCTTTTATTGGAGCAGTAATTTGTCCAACTTGCATTTTTGCAACCTCTTGGGCAAACAGGGGCGGAAATTCATCAATTTTGCGCACGCCTAAATCAGTGTTCTGTACTTGTTGTTTTGGAGTATCAAATTCTTTTATGGCTTTTTCAATATCAGCCTCTTGTTTCAATTTAGTAGACACCTTGTCTGCTATTGCGGTCGCGGCTTTAATTTGCTCAGGAGAAGCGTCGTCTGGTAGTGCAATCAAGATATCGGCTACATGATATTGTGCGGGAGCATTATTGTTTATCTTGGGTGGGTTGCGCAAAACTTTTTGAATCTCTTGCTCACTAACAGCAATATCCCTTCCTAGGGCTTGTTGTTGTACCCGCCCAATTAATATCTGATCGCGAAGTTGTTCGCGATATTCCTTAAAGCTCAAGCCATCATGTTCCTGCAGTGTTTGTTTGAGTTGTTCTAAAGTTAAATGATTGTTTTTAGCAATATTAGAAATAATATTATCAATTTCGGTACTGCTAATTTGCATACCACCACGCTCTGCAAGTTGTACCTGTAACAAAGTATCAATTAAGCCATCTAAAGCCTGCTTACGTAATGCAGAAGGGTTGAGTGTGTTTGAGTTAACTCTAGTTAGTTGGTGACTAAGCAAGGTTATTCTTTTGTTTAATTCGCTTTGCGTAATCACATCGCCATTCACAATTGCAATGATTTTATCCAAATGCGTCGCCGCCCTGGCATAGCTTGGAAAAGAGAAAACGCAAAAAAGGAACGCGTTGAAAAAATATTTTTTTATCATAACTAAAGTCCTATAAAACGTTTGTCATTATAACCACCAATACTAGCAGGCAAAGTACTGCCTGTACCAATAAAATTAAAACCAGTAGGTTCCCCGAGGCCTTTAAGGAAAAGCTGCAAAAAAGTCTTCGTTTCGTATTTAATGTTAGTTCCAACAAAAGTTTTGCTTTGTACCAAGCGCAAGGCCCAGCAACAGCTATCATATTCCAGTCCATAGATACCGGTTTGTGCGCGGTTATAGCTGGTATTATAATCTAAACCACCCAAGATGTTCCAGTGTTGCCAAAGTCTCCAACCCACTGAACAACTAATTCGACTTAGATCGGCGGTTGGTTTTAGAGTAGAAGGGTCGCCCCGCAAACCATAAGTATAGCCGAAATTTATAACTTTCTCTGCATTATCATTATACTGTAAATTTATACTAGAAGTCTTAAAGCGTTGGTTGCTAGGATCCCAAGCAGTACCAGCTTTAGCATTTACCTTCGGCGTTATAAAATATTCCAGCTGTCCCACCAAAGGAGAGAGGGTTTCATGTGCCAAGGGATCTGGAGTGGTAGATATATCTTCTGGTATAAACACCTGATGTTTATGAATACTAATAATTTGTCCAAGACCAGCATTTAATTTTTCCTGTCCAGAATCATCAAGAAAACGGGTTGTGATTGCAGCAGTAATTTGATTGGCATCACCAATGCGATCAAAGCCACCAAAACGGTTGGTGCGAAATAACTGGCTAAAATCAAGGGCCGGAAAAACAGTATCAAAAATAGGAATATTGTCTTGATTTTTGGTTGGAACGAACAAATAAAATAGTCTGGGCTCCAAGGTTTGGATATAGGCATGTTGAAAAAAATTAATATCCCGACTAAATATCATTCCGCTATCAACGGAAACAATCGGTAAAACTCTGGCAATGTTATTTGGGTCGGTAGTTTTTTTCTGATCATGAAGCGTATAACCAGTCGCTTGCAGTTGAATTTTTGGAGTAATGTAAGCGCCGAGCCAATTAAGCGGTAAGCTTGCGCCAGCGCCTAAATTGAAGCGTCCGCCAGCAACTTTGGGTTTGAAATCATCAAAATTATCGCGATGCACAAAGTTTACCGCCCCGCTATCGAATTGATAATTCAAGCCGCCAAAGCTATCAGGAAAATCTCCCGCCAAATCTAATTGCGGTAATTTTTTATATTGATCTTGTGCAAGACTCTTACCACCGTTTTGATTCATTCTATGTAGGGTTTGAAATCCCTGAACCCGACTCGCAAAGCGCCACTGATGATTGTTGTAATTGTTATAATTGTTGTAATTAATCTCTGCTTGATTAAATAGCTGATCATCGTTAATTGTGGTGGTAGTAGAACCAAAATCTTGTAAGAAATAATCGTCGGTTACATAGTTGCCAGTTAACGATCCCTTCCAATGGTCGTTAAAGGAAGCGTTATTTTGAAGGCGCAATAAACCGCGGTTGGCGGAACTATTTTGTAGCGCTGAGCGCGCATGAGTGTCTTCATAAGATGAAAAACCATCACGAAATTTGGCAAAGATCCGGTCGTGAGGGATAAAGTTGACACCAAGGGTTCCATTATTCGCTGGGGTTAAATAACGGAACAAACCATCTAAAAAAATGCCGCGTTTAGTAAAAAGCGTTGGTGTAAGAGTGGCATCATAGTTGGGAGCCAAATTAAAGTAATAAGGCAAAGTTAAGCCTAGACCTGAATCTTTAGAGGTAGACATGCTTGGGAATAAAAACCCACTTTTGCGCCGCTTATCAATCGGAAAATTAAAGTAGGGAGTATAAAAAACAGGAACTTTTTGAAAGAAAAAGAGAGCGTTAAATGCTTCGCCACGACCAGTGTTGCGATCGAGGATTAATTTATTGCTCCAAATGTGCCAGCTGGCGGCATCGGGTGGACAGGAGCTATAAGTTGCGCGACGCATTTTCAAAACTCCCATCGCATCGCGCAGCGTGTGTTTGGCTCGTCCCCAAATGTTAGTTATGCCCGATGGTGTGCTAGACAACATACGATAAAAGCCATTGTCCAAAGTATGCGCTTCACTAACAAAATTCAAATTAGCCTGCTCTGCTACCAGCAATTTACCAGGTTCGTGAAAATTAACATGACCAATTAAAACACTGTCGTTGATTTTGCCAGTTTTATTGTCGCGAAAAAAAGTAGCGCAATCGGCAGAAATTTCGCGACCAGGTTGGATCAAAGTAACGTTCCCTTTAACTACTGATATGCCGCTTTGGACAAGAAGAGCATGTTCGGTAGATGTAATGTTCATGGGAGTTTCTTTCATCCCACGGGGATTTGGTGTGTTTGTAATGTTCGTGGGATCAACATACCTTCCACCGCAAAGTGTACAGCTCTTGGGATCTCGAATCCAACCCAAAAACTTAGCAATATCAGCTGCAGGTAATTGTTCAAACGGAGTATAAGGAACATTGCTTCTGTTCGCGGCAGGACAGGATGCTTCAGTAATTTGTGGCGGGCTTTCGTAAGCAACACAAATGTTTGTTGTGATTATAGAGATAATTATTATGCAATGTTTTAGCATGCTTAATTTTTACCAAATCAAGATAATAATTCACGCAGCCAAACCCCAATCGCCGTTATTTCTTCCGGACAAACTGTATGTTGCATTGGGTAGGAAAATAACGTGGCGTGATAGCCGATTTCTTTAAGATAATCACATCCTTCCATAGCCCAGTCCGGGGGTATTAAAGGGTCATTTGTGCCATGCAGCATTAAAATTGGCGTTTGTTGATTAGCAATGTTTCTTTCTGTGATAACGGTGTGTGGTAATGGTAGCCAAGCTGATAACACCAAAATGCCGGCTAATTTTTTTGGGAAACGCAATCCACATTGTAGTGCCATTGCCCCGCCTTGTGAAAAACCGGCTAACACAATTTTTTCGCTGGGAATATTTTGCGCTAATTCTTGAGAAATTAACTCTGCAATCGTTCTTTCAGATTTTTTTATTCCAGCCTCATCTTCTTTGGCATGATACTCGATATTAGCAAAATTAAACCAGGCGCGCAGTTTTGCATTATTGGCATATTGTACTGGCCGGACAGGTGCGTGTGGAAAAACAAACCGCACTCCCAATTCTTTGGGTAAGCTCAACTGTGTTGCAATATCAACAAGGTCATGACCACTGGCTCCCAGGCCATGCAACCATATTACACTCGCACGGGGAGATATTTCAGGATTAACTTCTAAAGTTCGTAACATTTTTGCATAATCTCGTATCTATATCATCATGATTTTGAGTTTGAAACGCAGGCTAAAGCCTGCGGCTACCAAATCATGATGAATAATCAATAAGTTTAGCTATATTTATAACAAATTATCTATAAAATGTATATCATCTACTGAACTAAAACAAACCGAATGTTTTTTTGTTAAAAAAAAGTTGCCTAATTTTATTCACGAAGATAGCGGTTAAATTTATAGGTTGATAACACTAGTAACTAGTTTTAATATTATACATGCATTTGAGTAGCGTTGTTTGCTACTCAAATGCATGTATAAATAGACATAAATATACGAGCTAAACATGTTAAATAGAGTATTAATGCTTTTAATTTGTTGTATGTTGTTAGGTGTCGGTGGGTGTGGCCAAGTTGGGCCATTATATTTGCCAACACAAAAACACACTGCGGGATAAATTATGTCAGTTCTTTCAGCAACAATATTATTAATTTTAATCATGAATCCGCTGGGGAATTTGCCGTTTTTTATAGCAACCCTCAAATCGGTAGATAAGAAACGACACACCTGGATCATTATTCGCGAAACTTTTTTTGCTTATTTGGTGCTAATTGTTTTTATGCTTTTTGGTCGGATTTTTTTGCAAAGCGTTCAAATCACCGAACAGGCGTTAGGAATCTCTGGCGGCATAATTTTGTTTTTAATTGCCATTCGTATGATTTTTCCTGAAAGAAAAGATGGTGACGAAAAACGGTTGGAGGGCGAACCGGTTTTTGTTCCACTAGCAATTCCCATGACAGCAGGACCGGGTGCTTTAACTACGGTGATGTTGTTTTCCACTACGCAGCCGGATAAAAAACTCGTATGGATCGTTGCCATTACTGTTGCTGCGATTGTAGTTGGAGTTGTGCTTATCGGTGGGCGTTATTTGAGCAAATACCTTGGGGAACGAGGTTTGATCGCGCTTGAAAGATTGTCGGGAATGATGCTTACCGCTATGGCTGTACAAATGTTTTTGTCGGGGATTAATGCTTATTTTAGGCTGTATTAATGATTAGAAAACCATCCATCAGTGTCGTTATAATGACAAAAAATGAAGCAGAGGATATTCCCGCTTGCATTGACTCTGCTTTGTGGGCTAACGAAGTTATTATCCTCGATTGCGGTAGTGCTGACAATACCTTGGATATTTGTAAAAAATATGCAGTAACAATTGTTAATACAGATTGGCCAGGTTTCGGTGAGCAAAGTAATCGCGCCTTGAATATTATTAGTTCAGATTGGTGTTTCCTGGTCGACGCTGATGAACGCATTCCTGAAAAGTTAAAACAAGAAATACTTTACACTATAAATAGCAACCCGGTACACGCTGCTTATAGGCTTCCACGCCTTAACTTTTTTATGGGAAAAGCAATGTGGCATAGCTTAAGTCCCAAAGGGGACCTGCCGGTCAAACTGCTACGCAAAGGGTTGGCACGGTTTCAATATGAAGTACATCCAGAACCCATTGTTAATGGTTCAATCGGAAAACTAACAAATTATTTATTACACTATCCATTCAAAAATCTTGCCGAACTATTAGACAAGGCTAACTATTATTCTTCTCTGTGTGTAGCAAAATTAGAATCAAAAAACGCTACTCCAGGAATAACAAAAACATTGTTCCATGCCAGTTGGGCCTTTATCAGAATCTATTTTTTAAGACTCGGGTTCCTTGATGGTTGGCCAGGATTTATCATTGCCTTTAGTAATTTCGAAGGGGTTTTCTATAAATATGCAAAACTACTTGAGAAAACCCGCGCGAAAAACAGAGGCTAGAGTTATCGAGGAGTTTATGGGCGGAAAACAGAAATCATTTTTTCGGTTATCTGTTCGCCTTCTTTTTTTTGGGGCAGAGTTTTTTCTTCTCTTAGACCAACAAAATACTTAGATGCTCCAAAGGTAATTATAGCCAAGAGTATTTTTCTTTTGGAATAACGACCTTCTTCAACCTGGTCAAATTCTTTTATGTTGTTAACGGCTTCAACAGCCTCGTTTAGTTTTTGTATAGCGCCCTTTATTTTTTTTTGACTTTCTTCACTTTCATCCCCACATCTGGGTACGGCTTTAAATAATTCTTCGGCTGCATTAGCTAAAGCTTTTAAAGCGAGTTGTTTATGTGGTTCTGTTTGTTTTTTGGCATCATATCTGGTTTCAGCAAGCCATTGTTGCAAAAGGTTTTCTTGTTCAAATGTCTTGGCGACGGTTGCTTCTTGCGATAGTGATCCTACGGCATATCCTCGTAGCGCTGTTTGTATCGCTCTATCGGTAGTTGAGTCTAGTTTTGTGACACCACCGCCGATGGCATATCTGTTTCCTTTTATTGTATTTTGATTTTGCCATCCAAGCACCAAACCGCCATTTTTAATAAATTCATCTATGTATCTAAAGTCGTCAACTAGTCGTTGGTGTTGTTCAGCAGCAATGTCATGAGTGCTGCCTTTATAAGAACCATAATGCGTCGTAGTAATCGGCAAAATACGGAATTTTTTCTTTAGATCAGAGTAAAGAGGCGTTGCTAATAGTTTCTCTACCTCTGCCATAACCATTGCTTGGTTAGAACCACCAATCCCGGAGATGCCAGTACCTTCTGATGTATATGCTTTGCGAATGGGTGTAATTTGTTTGTCATTGGCTGAATAAGTGATGCCAACCATAGGTCTGTTGTTAGGCGGCTCAGTTTGTTTGCGTACTTCATCTAATATTTTTTTTGCTTGTACCGTTGCTTCATTCTCTGTTCCCGGGGCTCTTGCTTTTGTGTTGTAGAAAAGAAAAAACGGTATAAAACCGGGTTTTGGTGGTACCGACATAATATCTCCTTGTATTAGTTAAACAAACTCATGCCTTGCTCAAACAAGCGGAACAGAAGTCGATTGGCATATTCCTGTCTAGAAAGTATACTTGCAAGTTCGTATAAAAGATATTTTTTTAGAAACCATTAATCAACAACCGGTACAATTGATTTTTATTGGCGCCGGTTATTTGTGCGGCTAATGTCGCGGCTTGTTTAGAAGGAAGATCTTTTTCTAGTAGTTTTAAAATCCGTAAAATTTCGGGATTAATTGTTATAGCTTTTTCTGCGCCCTTTACTAAAACCACAAACTCACCCCTTTGGCGCTGCGGGTCGGTCAGCAGCCAGTTTTGTACTTCAGACAAAGTATTGCCATAAATTGTTTCAAATATTTTTGTTAATTCTTTTGCGATAACCGCATAACGGTTCGGACCAAAAACTGCTAGCATATTATTTATTGTTTGCAACAAGCGATGTGGTGATTCATAGAAAATCAAAGTGCGGGTTTCGGTAATTAATTCACTTAAGTGTTGCAGTTGTTGATTTGGTTTTGCTGGTAAAAACCCTTCAAATACAAACTTATCCGTTGGTAAACCTGCCGCGCTTAACGCAGCAATTGCGGCACAGGCTCCTGGAATAGGAACAACTTGAAAATTATTTTCGCGAACGGTTTTAACTAGGTGATAGCCGGGATCGCTTATTAAAGGAGTGCCGGCGTCTGAGATTAATGCTATATTTTTTCCTTGTTGCAATTGGTTACAAATAAATTGGCTGCTTTTAATTTCATTGTAGTCGTGTAAAGAAGTCAGTGGAGTTTTAATACAAAAGTGTTGTAATAATCTACTGCTGTGGCGGGTGTCTTCTGCTGCGATCAAATCAACTTGTTTCAATGTTTCTAGCGCGCGCAAAGTAATGTCGCTTAAGTTACCGATTGGTGTAGCAACAAGAAATAAAGTTCCGGAGTTTAATTTTTGCATAGGTAGTCGTAGGCTTTAGTTAGCGTAAGTTTTTTCATGAAAGAATATAGTTGCTTGTCCCCATTCCATTGGATAAAATTGGCGCTTGATAATTTTAAATTGTTGCGATGGCAGAGGTCTTGCGAAAGTAATAACCCTCGTACCTGTTGCCAATTGTTTTTCAAGATGTAGTGTTAAGTTGAGCATAAACTCATCCTCGAAGCAAGTTGATGCTATATAAACAACATTCGCATCTTTAAGATCAGCCTTGGTGAAATCAGCTCGGATAAAGTCAATCTTGCCTAATTTATTTGGATCAAAGTTGGGCAAATCAAATAATCTTTTTTTGCCAAGGGCTAGTTTTGTTTGTGCTACATTTACTAAGCCATCGAGCAGCTCTATGCCGATAGATCTGGCAAAAGGGAAGCTTAGCGCAGCATATAAAACTAAGCGACCGCTACCAGAGCCCAAATCATAGAATATTTCGCCGGGACGAGGTTTTGTTTCATTAAGAATTTCATAAAGCGAAGGCAAGTGGCTTTCCCCATAAACCAAAGATCGATCCTCGTAGATACCAAGTTTTTTGCGACAACTGATGGAAATAGACACAGGAGAAACATCGTCATAAAGTACGTACAAAAAATGAGTAATATCTTTTTGGTTCATGGTGGTGGGTGATTGTGTGATTAAAACCCTTTAAATTGTAGTGAAATCGAGGTATTTTAGCATACTAATGAACAAAACCAATTCTCATTTTAAAATTGTAGTCGGCTTGGGTAAGACGGGGTTGTCGTGTGTGCGTTATTTGGTGCAGCAAGGCTTTAAAGTCGCAGCAGTTGATAGTCGTGTGTCGCCTCCTGGTTTAGAAGAATTGCGCCAAAATTTTCCAGAAGTTCAAGCCCACTTGGGCAGCTTTGATGCGAAAATTTTAGCACAAGCAGACGAATTAATTTTAAGTCCGGGAGTGTCGAAGCGCGAGCCTGCGATTGCGGAGTGTTTAGAGCGTGGAATTAAAGCAATTGGTGATATCGAATTATTTGCGTGCGTGGCAAAGGCTCCGATTGTTGCTATAACTGGTTCAAATGGCAAAAGTACAGTTACTAGTTTGGTTGGTTTGATGGCGGAAGCAGCTACTTTAGGTAAAAAAGTAAAAGTTGGTGGAAATTTAGGTGTGCCGGCGCTTGACCTGTTGGATCCCAAAGCTGAACTCTATGTTTTAGAGCTTTCCAGTTTTCAGCTTGAAACTACGTTTTCGTTAAAGCCAGCCGCTTCTGTAGTTTTAAATATTTCAGCAGACCACATGGATCGTTACCGCGATTTGAATGAATACAAACTTACGAAGCAGCGTATTTATTTGGGTAGTGGGGTTGCAGTAATTAATCGTGATGAGCCTTCTAGTTATTCTAATGTTTTATTGCCACAAAAAATTATTAAATTTGGTGTTGGCGCGCCAGACAAAAACGATTTTGGCGTTGTTGACGGCTATTTGGTTTGTGGAAATAAAAAATTATTATCAACAGATGAATTAAAAATAAAAGGTTTGCACAACGCCGCAAATGCTTTGGCCGCATTAGCGATGGGCGCCGCAATCAATTTGCCTTTAGCGATAATGTTACAGGCGCTTCGGGATTTTCCAGGACTAGCGCATCGTTGCCAGTGGGTGGCAAATATTAATAATGTTGATTGGTATAATGATTCCAAGGGTACCAACGTTGGCGCAACCAAATCAGCGATTGAAGGTTTGGGAGCAGATAATCGCGGCAAAATTGTGCTTATTCTTGGCGGCATAGGGAAAGACGCAGATTTTACAGAGTTACGTGATATTGTGGCAAAGTATGTACGCGCTGTAATTTTGATTGGCAAAGATGCTAAGTTGATTGCGCAGTCTTTGAGCAAAGAGAGTAAAGTTTTATTTGCTGCATCAATGTCAGAAGCTGTTACTCTTTGTGCGCGCGTAGCCAAGCCCCGCGATGCGGTTTTGCTTTCGCCGGCATGTGCCAGCTTTGATATGTTTAATGATTTCGAGCATCGGGGTGAAATCTTTATGCAGGAAGTGAGAAAGATTAAGATATGAATATTTTTTCAAAAATGAAGCCCACAATTTTTTATTATGACTATTGGCTAATGTTGGTTACATGCGCATTGCTTGCGATTGGGTTTTTATTGTTAGCATCGGCTTCAATGGGGATTTCTGATAAATTTTATCATGGGCCTTTTCATTTTTTGTCTCACCAATCTATTTATCTTTTGCTTGGAATAGCAGTTGCAGCTTTTGTGTTGCAAATTCCTTTGAGTTTTTGGGAAAGATTTGGCGGCTATTTATTGCTCGCCAGTATTTTTTTGTTGATGTTGGTTTTGGTTCCGGGGGTTGGACGGCAAGTTAATGGCAGTATTCGTTGGCTGGGTTTTGGTCCAATCTCATTACAGGTTTCTGAGTTTGCAAAGTTTGCCGTAATAATTTATAGCGCTGGTTATTTGTTGCGGCGCCAAGACGAAGTGCGTGCTGGGGTCAAAGGTTTTTTGAAACCGTTAATTTTGTTGGGCATAATATCGGGATTGTTGTTGCTCGAGCCTGATTTTGGTGCGATTGTTGTTATGGTTTTAACTTTATTGGGTATGATGTATTTGGCTGGTGCACGTCTGTGGCAATTTATTATTTTATTATTATTTGTTGGGGCGGCATTAGGAACGTTGGCAGTTATTTCGCCCTACCGCTTGATGCGGTTAACTTCTTTTTTAAATCCATGGGCGAAACCCTTTGATAGCGGTTATCAATTAGTGCAGTCTCTCATTGCTTTTGGACGTGGAGGGATTTTTGGCGTAGGTTTGGGTAATAGCATTCAAAAATTGTTTTATTTGCCGGAGGCGCACACTGATTTTTTATTTGCTGTTCTAGCCGAAGAGCTTGGAATTATTGGACAAGTGGTGGTGCTTGGTTTGTTTTCATTTTTAGTTGCGCGCGCTCTTTATCTGGGACAGATGGCCGCGCGGGCTAAAAATTGGTTTGCAAGTTATTTGGCCTATGGTTTGGGATTGTTGCTTGGTTTGCAAGTGTTGATTAATGTTGGGGTTAATATTGGATTATTGCCAACCAAGGGGCTAACCTTGCCTTTTATGAGCTATGGAGGCAGCAGTTTGTTGTTTAATTGTGCAATCATAGCCATTTTGCTCAGGGCTTATCATGAAGTTAAAAGAGATGAGATGTTTACCCCGAGGGCGTATTTTTTAGAAACTAGAGTAAGGAAAACAGAGACTATATGACAAACTTTTCTCCAATGCGGCAAATTAAAAAAATTCATTTTGTTGGTATCGGTGGATCCGGAATGAGTGGGATAGCTGAGGTGCTTTTGACCCAAGGGTATGTTGTTACTGGTTCAGATCAAAACTCTAATGTTTCAACTAAGCGCTTAGCTTCATTAGGAGCAATAATATTTCAGGGGCATAACGCCGCAAATATTTGTGATGCGGATGCGGTTGTGGTTTCAAGTGCTATTACCGCTACTAATCCTGAGGTTCAAGCGGCTCATGCGGCCAGGTTGCCAATTTTACCGCGTGCGCAAATGCTTGCTGAGTTAATGCGTTTTAATTATGGGATCGCTATCGCAGGAACGCATGGCAAAACCACAACCACAAGCTTGGTTGCGAGCATTCTAGCTGAAGCTAAACTTGATCCAACTTTTGTAATTGGTGGAATATTAAACAGTGCAAGCGTCAGCGCACGCTTAGGGACTGGAAAATATTTTGTTGTGGAAGCAGACGAAAGCGATGCTTCGTTTTTGCATTTTAATCCGATGATTAGTGTTGTTACAAACATTGATGCTGATCATATGCAAACTTATGACAACGATTTCAATAAGCTTAAACAAGCTTTTTTAGATTTTTTACACCGCTTACCTTTTTATGGATTAGCTATAGTTTGTATAGACAATCCTGTGATTCGAGAGATTTTGCCACAAATTTCTCGACCGGTAATTACTTATGGTTTCAGTGAAGACGCTGATGTGTGCGCATATGATTTCAAACAACAAGGATTTGGTTGTGATTTCAAAGTTCGTTGGGCGCAGAAAGATTCTGGGCTAGATATACATTTAAATCTACCAGGCAAACATAATGTTCTAAATGCGCTTGCTGCAATCGTTGTAGCAGCCAATTGTGATGTTGATGATAGCGCTATAACTACTGCATTAGAACAATTTACCGGGGTTGGACGGCGCATGCAGCGTTATGGCGAAATATCTATGCCGCAAGGAGAAGTCCTTTTGATTGACGATTATGGTCATCATCCGCATGAAATATGCGTAACTTTACAGGCATTACGTGCGGCATGGCCCGAGCGTCGTTTGGTGCTTGCTTTTCAACCACATCGCTATACGCGTACGCAGGCTTTGTTTGAAGATTTTACTTCAGTATTGTCAGAGGTTGATGTGTTGTTGTTAATGGAAGTTTATGCTGCGAGCGAGACTCCGATTGTCGGTGTTGATGGCCGTATTTTAGCGCGAAATATTAGACAGCGTGGCAAGGTTGAACCAATTTTTGTAGTTGATAATGATGAATTATGTGCTGTGTTGCCAACGATTCTAAAACAAGACGATGTTTTGTTAATCCAAGGCGCGGGAAGTATTGGTGCGGTGGCACCGCGGTTACAGCAAGAGTTTGGGAAATAACAGGTGTTTAAGTAACAAACCATGGAATAATATTTCCAAACACACCAGCAAAACTTTGAGGAGGAATTTCTGCTGCAGTTATAGCGTTAGTGTTTATCACCTGCACCTGCGCAGGCTCTGGATTCAAAGTCTCATCTAGTAGTTGTTGCAAAGAGCTAATCGCATAGTAAATCTTATTTCAGTGTTTTGTATTTTAAGTTGGAGAATTTTTTGGATGATGATTAATCGAACTGATCCCAATGCCCCGCCAAAATTAGCGCTTACTGAAACTGAAATTGAATTATTAGAGCATCTTAAAAAATAAAAGCCGTTGCAAAGAAAAAAAGCTATCCGATTGTTTGATTAAGCTTGGTGGTTATCTTGGCAGAGCTTTAGATCCGCCACCTGGTAATGTTGTTATATGGCGAGGTTTTACACGACTAATTGATATTGAACTGGGGTTTAATATGGCAATGCAAATTGTGGGTAATTGAAAGGATAGTCGTATGTTTAGGAGCTACAAATTTTTTAAAGCATTTAAGATTTCCTTAATAAATGCCATATAAAATAGTTTATGAGACAAGAAATTCCGTTGTAGATGCTTTTTACGCCGGCGTTCAAATCTCTTAATAATAATTCTTAATAAACTTAAAAAAATTTAAAAATTGGAGAAGAATATGAAAACTTTATTACAAAACGAAATGAGTCAAGTTAGTGGTGGTGATGGTTTGTCTATTAGCGGTTGCTATAAGTATGCCGTCTGTTCTTATATAAAAGGAACAAAAGACGTAACTGATGCTTCAACGGGTGTAGTGACCAAAGTCCCTACCGTTACTCTTGCTTCTGGAGCTTCTAGTCTTTGCCCAAAAGATCCAACAAGCCTAGGTACCAAGTTCACACAGCTCGACACTGCTAATGATCGTATGATACAAGAATATACTTTTTTAGTAGATGTCTGTGTTTAAACGAGTCAGTTAAATGAGTAAGTAAGATTACTGCGATGTGGTTGATGAGGCCACATCGCAAAATCTTAAACCGGCATATAATAGTTTTTATTATACATGGACAAAATATATGAAAGCACATTCTAAACAGCTCAAAATGAATACCAGAAGAATTTTTCTAACTTTATTGTTTTGTTTGGTTGCTTCGGCTCAAGCTGCAACAGGAGATTGTTGTGTAGAATCCACTAAACAGGTATTAAATTCAAAGGAATCAAAAGATAAAGCCATAGATTTAGAAAGCGACTTATCAAACAAATCTTTACCGAAGATTTATCCTTATGTTAATGCAAAGATGTTGCAAGATTTTGATGCTCATAGCAAAACAGGTGTGGGACTCGATGTTTTTATTCCAATTTTCACAGCTAACACAGGATTATATTTTTCGAACTTGAAATTAAATAATTATTCAAATAAAACTTTTGATGGTGGTATATACTTCGGTTATCGTCATTTACTACTAGAAGATCAGGGGTTGTTTGGAATTTATACGTCTTTTGATTTTAATAAAACAGAGAGAAATGAATATCTCAAACAAGTTACTTTGGGTACGGAATACTGGATTCATCAATGGTTTTTCGGTAGTAAAATATTTGGCTCAATAGGAGGTAGTGAAAACTCCTATGAACAGGTAGTGCCAGGAATAGGAGCAGAAATAGGCTATGAGTTTTCTAAAAAGTCCACTGTTTATTTTGAAGGATATTACCTCAACACATCCAGTATGGGTAAGGTGCCAGGAGCAAGGGTTAAGTTAAAACAAAATTTATTTAGCAAAGCAACAAACTCAGGAATGTTGGATAAAGTAGATTTGGAAGTTGGAGTACAAAAAGATAAATTAACAGGGAACCGTGTATTTGCAGAATTAATCTTTAGAATGGGCGCTTCTTCCAATGTTTCTACCCCAGATGGTGTTGCTGCTCACATGAGTGACACAATTTCTAAAAGTAGGATTTTTATAGAAAGGACACCACAAACAGATGGGGTGTTTACAGATGGGGTATTTAAAGGGAAAAAAACCATGGAGGTAGAGTGTTTTTATTTCAAGAGTACTAAGGCGCTTGCAAAGGGATCTTCCAGTCTTTGTCCGGTTACTTATGAGGACGCTACTTCTGGGAAGTATGACATAACAGAAACAAGTGAGGATAGGGTGTTTTTGGGGATGCACATTATGGCGCCCAGAAAAAAATAAAAGATGATCGTAAGCATGTCTGTCATTGTTGGTTCTGCTAGAGATTGGTTTTTTTACAAATAGCGTAGTAGTTGCAGGGATGTGCTACTGCGACCCAAAAGTAGCGAGACACGGCTGTTTGAATAGTAATTTTAGTGGCGTGTTAATGGTAATAAATATGAGTTTACATGATATGTATGAATTATCAGAGAATGAAATTAGTAAAGTTGTTGGTGGGCAACCCGATCACGAGAGTAGTATGGTTTTTTCTATTAGCTCATGTTTCATGTATATTGATTGTTCTTATGCAGCAGGCATGCTTGTTAGTGGCTCCCCTAGTCTTTGTCCAACAAATGGAAAAAGCCCAGGTGTAGAGTATGTACAGCTTGATGTTGTTTGTTATTATGAAATGGGCGAAATAGATAGCATTGCTTTTCTAGTAAATGTTTGTACTGACGTTGCTAAATAAAGGAAATTAATAGCCTATAAATAGCAACCAAAACATACGAACTAGCCTTTTCTTTTAGCCGCCTATAACCTTCAAATCGAGCTTAATTTTTCCTTAAAATATTGGCTCAGCAGTAAAAATAAGTTTAATATACCTAAGCTAAATCTCGTCAGAGGTTGGCTTCATTTATAGAAGAGATCAGGCGATAACTACAAAATTTTTCATAAATAGTAAAGTCTGTCTCTTCGCAAATTTTTAAACAATAATTTTGATAGGAGAAAATATGTATAAACTATTGGATAGCGAGATTAATCAAGTTAGTGGCTGTTGTTGTAATTGTGATTGTGGAGAAGGACAAGAGAGAGTCAGGGCATTAATGATATCATGCTACTACTGGAAGAAAGATAAATCTTTGGTAATAGATGGATCTTCCACTCTTTGTCCTTTGTCTTATGGCGATGCTACTTCAAAGACGAACCCTGACATACAAATAATTGAAGAAACTTATGACCGGATGTTTTATGGGGTGACTCTTGATGTGCGTATTAAGAAATAAACGAACATCAAAGAAACAAAAAATCATAAGCAGAGCCACTGTTGGTGGTTCTGCTTGAGGTAAAAGAGCACCGCAGCTCTGCAATTTAAAAAGCTAGAGTATTGTTGTTTAGATTTCAGAGTAATGTTTTAACTAAGCATCTTTTTTATTTATTTTTAAGTCACGTTTTAATAGTTCACTCAAAAAGCCTTCTAAAATGCCAAATTTGCTTTGTTTCTTAGGAGTCTCTTTATTACCCAATCAAAGCAAATAAGTTGTTGTGCAACTCTTTTCTCTGCGGTTAGCTTTTTCGGTACCATAACTTTGCGATAGTTAGAGATGCTATCGTAAATTAAAAATGGTACAACCCCGTGAAAATCCCGGTGGTGAGTTATAACGACAAAGAATTGGATTTGTAAATTTTAGCTTCTCGTGGTATCGAACCACTGACCTGTCCTAGAACAGCACGCTGATTTTTAAGCCTGCTTCTATGGTATTGTTTTTGGGTTCGATACACCCTCGGGTAAGTGTCCAACCAGGTACGTACCAAGTACTATAAACGTTATCTGAAACATTTATATGCCAATAATTTATATATGGACCCACCGACCAGTTATCCATTTGATACATGGTGCTAAATCTAGCTCCATAACCAGATTTTTGTGTGTTTGTAACATCTTTGCCCAAGACAATATAATTGATATTATCAGTGGTTTTGAAATTAAAATAGCCGTCAGAGAAACAAGAAGTTTGTTTACCTCTAAGAAAATAATCAAACTCAATGTTAGTGACTAATTTGGATTGACTTGTTAAGTCAAATTTATGCGTAATGCCAATTGGTAGATAGTAATAATTGCTTGCTCTACGATAACCCCAGTGGCCGGTACTAGTTGTCCCTCGCCCGTCATGGTATAGATAACGATAACCAAAACCAACATAAGGAGTTAATGCATAGTTTTCAAATGCAAGATTTTTTCCAACCAGAGCTCGAATATCGGTATACCAATTTTTTCCGCCATCCATACTTCCAGTGCCATTGCTGCTATAATGCAAACCACCGCTTACAGTCGCTGCCAGATCAGCACGTATAAACCAATCGTTTTGGAACATTAATGTGCCGATATAATTTGCGCCTATGTTTATAGCTCTGAGACTCATAAGGTTGGGTTCCTGGTATCGATAATATGAAGTTGCCAAGCCAAGTTCAGATTCTATTTTTGTGCCAGAAAAAGCTTGAGGAGCTAACATGGTTGTTAATGCAATAAAGATTATAGTTTTTGATTTAAAGTTCACTTTTTTGTTTTCTCGTATTAAAGATTGATGTTCGAATTAACAGCTCATGTAAAAGATTATATCTTTTTTTACAAAATAACATTAAGGAAATATTAAGCGATATTTATTGTAATCTGTTTTTTGTTTCTTCGTCTTCAATCGTTTCGGATGACAAACAGCAAAAATTGGATAATAATTGCGCATCAACTTTTTAAGTATGGAACTACAATGCCAATCAGTAACAATCCAATTGCCAATGCTATTCGTTTTTTGAGTGTCGATGCGATACAAAAAGCCAATTCTGGCCACCCGGGCATGCCGCTTGGAATGGCAGATATTGCGACAGTGCTTTGGCGCGAATTTTTGCGTCACAACCCTAACAATCCCAAATGGCTAAATCGCGATCGTTTTGTTATATCCAATGGCCACGGTTCGATGTTGCTCTATTCACTATTACATTTGACCGGCTATGCTTTAACTATTGATGACATCAAAAACTTTCGGCAGCTACATTCAAAAACCCCGGGGCATCCTGAGATTGATTTTACACCTGGGGTTGAAACTACAACTGGCCCTCTTGGTCAGGGCTTGGCTAATGCGGTTGGCATGGCGCTGGCTGAAAAAAATCTGGCTGCGCAATTTAATCGTCCAGAATTTAATCTTATAGATCATTATACCTATGTTTTCGTGGGAGATGGCTGCTTAATGGAAGGAATTTCGCATGAAGTTTCTTCGCTCGCTGGGACTTTGGGTCTTGGAAAATTAATTGTATTTTGGGATAACAACGGTATTTCGATTGATGGCCATACCGACGGTTGGTTCACAGAAAATGTGGTAAAACGTTTTCAAGCTTATAATTGGCACGTAGTTGCTGATGTTAATGGTCACAATCCTGAAGCAATCCGTCAGGCAACCAAAAAAGCGCGTGCTGCTCAAGATCGTCCCAGCATAATTTGTTGTAAAACTACGATTGGTTTTGGTGCGCCGACTGTTTGCGGTACTCACAACTGCCACGGTTCACCGCTTGGAGACAAAGAAATTGCGGCCATGCGTGAAAAATTAGATTGGCAACATGCCCCTTTTGTAATTCCCGAAGAAATTTATTCTGCTTGGAATGCTAAGGTTCAAGGGCAAAAAAATGAAAGCTCCTGGCAAGCATTATTTGATTCATATCAAAAACAATATCCGGATCAAGCAGCTGAACTATTGCGCCGCATCAATCGCGAGCTTCCAAAAAATTGGGCGACTGTAGCAGAAAACTATATTGAACAAACAGCCGCAAAAGCGGAAACCCTTGCAACGCGACAAGCGTCACAAAAAGCTTTAAATGCCTACGGTTCCACTTTGCCCGAATTACTCGGAGGATCGGCAGATTTAACTTCTTCTAATTTAACTGATTGGAGCGGATCAAAAGATATAACAAAAAATAATTTTGGTGGAAATTATATGCGTTATGGTGTCCGTGAATTTGGTATGTTTGCCATCATGAATGGGATCGCTTTGCATGGTGGCTTTATTCCATATGGCGGAACATTTTTAGTGTTTTTAAGTTATGGCCAAAACGCAATCCGTATGGCTGCTATGATGAAACAACGAGTGATTTATGTTTTAACTCATGACTCAATTGGTTTGGGTGAAGATGGACCAACGCATCAACCAGTTGAGCAACTGGCAATTTTACGGGCAACTCCGAATGTATCAGTGTGGCGTCCCTGTGATTCGATTGAGACAGCAGTAGCATGGCAATATGCAATTGCGCGCCAAGATGGTCCAACTGCACTCGCACTCTCGCGGCAGAAACTCGGACCACAATTACGTGATGCAAAAACATTAGCCAATATCAAACGCGGGGGTTATATTTTGGTTGATGCTGATAGCGGCGAGCCAGAGTATATTTTGATTGCTACTGGTTCAGAAGTTGCTTTAGCAGTAAATGTTGCTGCTAAATTGAAGACAGAGGGGAAAAAAATTCGTGTCGTTTCAATGCCATCACAAGATGTTTTTGATAAGCAGGACGGCTCCTATAAAGATGCAGTTTTACCGCCAAACATTACCAAACGAATTGCAATTGAAGCCGCTGCTTCACAATCTTGGTATAAATATGTTGGAGGCGCAGGTAAAATTATAGGATTAGATCGGTATGGAGAATCAGCTCCAGATAAAATACTGTTTGAGTTTTTTGGGTTTTCAGAGCAAAATGTCGTGGAATTAATTTTAAATTACTAGGTTTATTACTTGTTTATAACTAAATAACTACATTTTTAACAAAGGAGTAAGTTTATGACTATAAAAATAGCAATCAATGGCTACGGCAGAATTGGCCGTAATGTTCTACGCGCGATTTATGAAGAAGGCTATCGCAAAGACATGGAAGTTGTCGCGGTTAATGACTTGGGTGATGCAAAAACAAATGCTCACTTAACTATTTACGACACAGTTCATGGTAAATTTGCTGGTGAGGTCAAAGTTGATAAAGATTGTATGGTTGTCAATGGCGATCGAATCAAAGTGTTGGCTGAAAAAGATCCAAACAAAATGCCGTGGAAAGATCTGGGCGTAGATATTGTTTTTGAGTGTACAGGCAAATTTACTGCCAAAGAAAAAGCAATGGCACATATTAATGCTGGTGCAAAAAAAGTAATGATTTCCTCGCCTGGTGAAAATGTTGATGCAACCGTGGTTTATGGTGTTAATCACACCATTCTTAATGCAGGACACCAGATTATTTCTAATGCTTCCTGTACAACCAACTGTTTGGCGCCAATGGTTAAAATATTGCATTCCAAGATTGGGATCGTTAGTGGTCTTATGACAACGATACATTCTTATACCAATGACCAGGTTTTGACCGATGTTTATCACAAAGATCTGTGTCGCGCTCGTTCTGCTACGCAATCAATGATTCCTACTAAAACTGGCGCAGCAGCTGCAGTTGGTTTAGTATTACCAGAATTAGCCGGTAAGTTAGATGGTTTTGCGATGCGGGTACCAACAATCAATGTTTCGATAGTTGACTTAGTATTCGAATCAGCGCGACCAACTACCAAAGAAGAAGTTAATTCTTTGATGAAAGCTGCATCTGAAGGTGAACTCAAAGATGTTCTTGGCTATAACGATTTGCCATTAGTATCGCATGATTTCAATCACAACCCGCTTTCTTCAATTTTTGAATCAAGTCAAACTAAAGTTATTGGTAAGACAGTAAAAGCTCTTGCTTGGTACGACAATGAGTGGGGTTTTTCAACTAGAATGTTGGATGTGACTAAGTTCTGGATGGGTATTAAATAAATATATTTTGGTAACCGCGGGCTTTAGCCTGCGATTCAAGGAACGCAGGCTAAAGCCCGCGGTTACCTTGGATATACCGGAATAATTGCGGAGGAAGGAATTATGACAATTTTAAAAATGGTGGATTTGGATTTAAAAAACAAGCGCGTTTTGATTCGCGTAGATTTTAATGTGCCCATAAAAAATGGTGTGATCACTAGTGACAAGCGCCTCCAAGCATCAGCGCCAACAATCAAATTGGCAGCGGATGCTGGAGCGAAAGTTATTGTTTTGTCACATTTGGGTCAACCAGAAGAAGGCGCGTTTAGCGAAGAGTTTTCTCTCAAACCAGTAGCCGATTGGTTAAGCAAATTTTTTGGCAAGCCAATTCGTTTGGAGCGTAGTTGGATCGATGGAATAAATGTTGAGCCGGGTGAGATAGTGCTTTGCGAAAATGTGCGCTTCAATAAGGGCGAGAAAAAAGATAGCGAAGAACTTGCTAAAAAAATGGCGGCGCTTTGCGATATTTTTGTTATGGACGCGTTTGCTACCTCACACCGTGCCCAAGCTTCAACTCACGGCGTTGGTAAATTTGCTCCAGTTGCCTGTGCTGGACCGCTTTTAATGGCAGAACTCGATGCCTTAGGTAAAGCCTTAGAAAAGCCTGAGCATCCTATGGTTGCAATTGTTGGCGGATCTAAAGTTTCGACTAAACTGCAGCTCTTAGAAAATTTATTGGGAAAAGTTGATCAACTATTAGTTGGCGGTGGTATTGCCAATACTTTTATGGCTGCCAGCGGTTTACCTATTGGTAAATCATTATATGAGCAAGATTTTGTCGCAAAGGCAAAAGAGCTTTTGGCATTGGCCAAGAGTAAAAACTCTGAAATTCCAATTCCAACTGATGTTGTAGTTGCTAAAGAAATGTCAGAAACGGCAGAGGCAAAGGTCAAGTTAGCCACTGAAGTTGCAGCTGATGATATGATTTTAGATATTGGTCCAGAAACTCGCAAACGTTTGGCTGCTATAATTGTTAATGCTAAAACCATCGTTTGGAATGGTCCTGTCGGTGTGTTTGAGATGGATCAATTTGGTGAAGGAACAAAAGCGTTGGCGCTGGCTGTTGCTGCAAGTCCTGCATTTAGCATCGCAGGTGGTGGCGATACAGTAGCGGCTATTGAAAAATATGGGGTAGAGAAAAAGCTGTCTTATATTTCTACTGCTGGCGGAGCTTTCTTGGAATATTTACAGGGGGATAAACTTCCTGCAGTGAAAATGCTTGAAGAGCGCGGTAAATAAAAAAATGTGGGGTCAGGTCTTGAATTATGAGTTTTTATGCAAAAATTCATAATTCAAGATCTGACCCCGTTTTATTATAAACGTTAAAAGGTCAAAAAATGAGAAGAACAAAAATTGTTTCTACCCTTGGTCCAGCATCAAGTAGTTTGGAAGTTTTACGCAAGATGATTGCCGCTGGTGTGGATATCGTACGCTTAAATTTTTCTCATGGTACGCCAGACGAAAAGAAAAACTTGGTTACAATTGTGCGTCAGGCAGCTAAAGCAGAGGGCAAAATAGTCGGTATTTTAGCTGATTTACAGGGACCAAAAATTCGTGTTGCCAAATTTAAAAATGGCAAGATAGTTTTGAAAGAGGGTGCCAAATTTGTTTTGGATGCCGCATTGGCCAAAGATGATGGCGATGAAAATGCTGTTGGTATTGATTATAAAGAATTGCCTCAGGATGTTAAGCCTGAAGATATATTGTTACTTGATGATGGTCGTTTGGTGTTAATCGTTGAAAAAATCGACGAAACTCGCATTATTTGCCATGTCCAGGCGGGTGGGGAATTATCAAATAATAAAGGCATTAACCGTATGGGTGGCGGTCTTTCTGCTGGAGCGCTTACTGATAAAGATCGCGAAGATTTAAAAACAGCAGTATTACTTGGCGCGGATTATGTTGCAATTTCTTTTGTACGTTCCAAAGCGGATGTCGAAGAAACCAAAGCGTTAATTGCTAAAGAGGGTGGCAATGCTGGCATAATCGCTAAAATTGAGCGCATTGAAGCAATGGTTCCGGATGTTTTAAAAGAAATAATTAAATCTTCTGATGGCATTATGGTGGCGCGTGGTGATTTGGGTGTAGAAATTGGCGATGCAGAAGTGCCCGCAGCACAAAAATTTATGATTGATTGTGCAGCAGCATTGAATAAGCCGGTAATTACTGCAACGCAGATGATGGAAACAATGATTCATAACGTTACTCCAACCCGAGCGGAAGTTTCTGATGTAGCAAATGCAGTGTTGGATGGAACTGATGCAGTAATGTTATCGGCAGAGACAGCAACGGGTGACCATCCCGTCTTAGTTATTCAAACTATGGATCGTGTTTGTTTGGCTGCTGAAAAACACCCAGCAACTTTAGCTGCAAATTATCGTTTTGATTTGAATTTTGAACGAACTGATGAAGCAATAGCAATGTCAGCAATGTACACTGCAAATCATTTGCGTATCAAAGCAATAATTTCTCTTACCGAAACTGGGAAGACAACACTATGGGCGTCGCGAGTTCGTTCTGGTATTCCTATTTATGGTTTGAGTCGAAATAGCAATGGGTTGGGCAGAATGGCGCTATATAGAGATGTTTACCCTATAGATTTTGACGTTACTAAATTTAAAAGTAATATCGAACTCAAAGCTGCGGCTCTTGATGTATTAAAAAAAGCAGGCTGTATCAAAAAAGATGATCTTGTGGTTGTAACTTGTGGCGATCATATTGGGGTAGCTGGCGGAACAAATTCATTAACGATATTGCAGGTTGTTTGATGTTTTACAAACTATTGCTAATAATTATATCTATATTTTTTATTTGGCAATTGTTTGTTTATTTTCGCGCACATCCGGAGGCTTTTTCTAAAGCCAATTTAAATGCAAGTGTTTTTACTTTGGGTATTTTAGCACTGCTACTGATTGGCTTTGTTGCCCTTTTGGTTTTTATAGTCAAACAACAATAAAATGGGCGATACTGGAATCGAACCAGTGACCCCTGCCATGTGAAGGCAGTGCTCTACCACCTGAGCTAATCGCCCACAACCAATTAAAGACATGATCGGTAGCCGCAGGCTTTAGCCTGCGTTTGTTGGGTAAATCGCAAGCTAAAGCTTGCGGCTATCGCCCGCGCCTACCAATTTCTCGATAATAGTTTATAATCCGCCTTCTTGTCTAGAATTATAAGGTGTTTAAAGGTATTTATATGATTATTCGTACACGTTTTGCACCAAGTCCAACTGGTAATTTACATTTGGGAAGTATTCGTACCGCTCTTTATTGCTGGCTTTATGCTCGGAATCGTGGCGGTGAATTTATCTTGCGTATTGAAGATACTGATCAGGAGCGATCAACCCAGGAAGCTACGCAATTAATTTTGGATAGCATGAGTTGGCTAGGATTAGACTACGATGCTGGTCCATTTTATCAAGCGAAGCGCTTGGATCATTATCGCAAGGTAGCAGAACGTTTGATTGAAGACGGTTTGGCTTACCGTTGTTATTGTTCAAAAGAAAAGTTGACTGAATTACGCGAAAGACAATTTGCCAATAAAGAAAAGCCACGTTATGACGGTTGCTGTCGTGACAAGAACTTACCAGAAGACAAAGAGCAGCCATTTGTTATACGCTTTAAAAATCCACAAGAAGGCTCAGTTGAATTCGAAGACCAGATTCTAGGACATTTAAGTTTTCAAAATAGCGAACTGGATGATTTGATAATTATTCGCACCGATGGTTTTCCAACTTACAACTTTTGTGTGGTTGTTGATGATTTAGACATGAAAATAACTCATGTTATTCGCGGCTCTGATCACATAAATAACACACCACGACAAATTAATATTTTTCGAGCTTTTGATGCTACGCCACCAACATATACTCATGTTCCAATGATTCTAGGTAGTGATGGAACCAAACTATCAAAGCGTCATGGAGCAGCAAGTGTGCTCGAGTATCGTGATAATGGTTTTTTACCTGAAACGATATTAAATTATCTAGTGCGTCTTGGTTGGTCATACGGCGATCAGGAAATTTTTTCCCGCGACGAAATGATTAAACTATTTGATGTTAAAGATATCAACAAAGCTGCAGCGGCCTTCAATCCAGAAAAATTGCTTTGGCTTAATCGCCACTATATTAAAACGTTAGACCCGCAAATAATAGTGCCACATCTGGCTTTACAAATGCAAAAATTGAGAATCGATTATAGTGACGGGCCGGCATTAAATGAAATCATTATTGCCTTAAGAGAGCGCGCAGAAACCTTACAAGAGATGGCGGTAAAGAGTCGTTGTTTTTATGAAGACTTTATAGATTACCAAGAAGATGCAAAAAAACATTTGAACTCAGAAGTGGCTGTATTTTTACAAGCTGCGCGACATCGCCTTGATATTTTACCCTCTTGGACCGATGAAAGTTTGCATCAGGTAATTGAAGACATTGCCAAGCAATTTGAACTAAAGCTTGGTAAGGTTGCTCAGCCTATTCGGGTTGCAGTTACTGGAACCACTGTATCTCCGCCGCTTAATATAACGCTTAAGCTACTAGGAAAGTGCCGCTGCTTAGAAAGAATTGATAGGGCTTTGCTGCATATAAATGCTGGATAACGCCCACAGCCATGCAATTCGCAAATATCATGGCGCGCGACGCACCAGATGCGCGGCTTGTATAATCGCAAGCATGGATTTCTAGATTGTGCAGAAAGGTGGACATTTACGCCGCGCATGTTTTAGTGCTAGACTTATCGTGTAAACTCAATGATTATTAAAAATAAAACTTAAAAAAATCTATGACTACTAATAAAGACAAAAAAATGGTTTGTTCATTTTGTGGTAAACACCAAAATGAAGTGCAGAAGATAATTAGCAGTTCGTCCAGCTTGTTTGGCTCGCCTGTTCGTATATGTGATGAATGTATTGGTATGTGCAAAGAATTGTTGGAGAGCGATAAAAAAAGCCAAGAAATTGTTAACAGCGAAGTTAAATTACCAACCCCAGAAGAAATTAATAAATTTTTGAACGACTATGTAATTGGCCAAGATTATGCAAAAAAAACCTTAAGCGTCGCTGTTTATAACCATTACAAACGCTTATCTAATAAAAATATCAAAGATGATGGTGTTGAATTAAGCAAAAGCAATATTCTACTTATCGGTCCAACCGGATGTGGTAAAACACTGCTTGCAGAATCTCTTGCTCGGATGCTCAATGTCCCTTTTGCGATTGCAGATGCTACGACACTTACTGAGGCGGGTTATGTCGGCGACGATATCGAAACTATTATTCAAAAATTATTACAAAAGTGTGATTACGATGTCAAAAAAGCGGGAACAGGTATAATTTATATTGATGAAATAGATAAAATTTCTCGCAAAAGCGATAGCGCCTCAATTACTCGCGATGTTTCTGGAGAAGGAGTGCAACAAGGATTATTAAAACTAATCGAAGGAACAGTCGCAAGCGTTCCTCCGCATGGTGGACGCAAACATCCGCAGCAAGAATATTTGCAGGTTGATACTAAAAATATTCTTTTTATTTGTGGTGGGGCTTTTGCGGAGCTGGATAAAGTTATAAGAGCGCGGACGGAAAAATCAGGCATTGGATTTGGTGCAGAAGTTTATGGTAAAGAAAACAAAAAAGCTGTGGGCGAGCTATTACGTCAAGTTGAACCAGAAGATTTAATAAAATTTGGTTTAATTCCTGAATTTATCGGTCGCCTGCCAGTAATTGCAGTATTAGATGAGCTTGAAGATGCTGAATTAGTGCGTATTTTAAAAGAGCCAAAAAATGCGCTAACCAAGCAATACCATAAATTATTTCTTATGGAGAATGTGGAAGTTGAATTTCAGGATGAGGCTTTGAAGGCCATAGCCAAAAAAGCTTTGACGAAAAAAACTGGCGCTCGTGGTTTGAGGTCAATTTTGGAGGGTTTGTTGCTAGAAACCATGTATTACTTGCCATCACAAAAAGGTTTGAGCAAAGTTATAATTGATGCTGGGGTTGTAAATGGCGATAACGCCCCCATCTTAGTGTACGAGAACGAAAATAAAAAACAGAGTTAAGAATAACATGCACAAACTTCAAGAAAAACAGGGACCAATTCCTATATTGCCGCTGCGCGATTTGGTTATTTATCCTTTTATGGTTATACCATTGTTTATTAATCGTACAAAATCAATTCAGGCATTAGAAACAAGCGTTACTGCTGGCAAACAAATATTTTTTGTAGCCCAAAAAGATATAAAAAACGAAGATCCGAAATTTGATGATATTTATCATGTTGGTACTATGGCCAATATTTTACAAGTACTAAAATTGCCTGATGGTACCATCAAAGTTTTGGCAGAAGGCGTTAGTCGAGGCAAAATTAAAAGTTTAGTAGAAAATGATAATTTGTTGCTTGGCGAAATAGAAAACCAAGAAGATATTGTATTCAAAGACAATGAAAGTGAAGCGTTAATTCGTTCACTTCTGGATCGGTTTGAAAATTATGTTAAGTTGAGTCCAAAAATTCCTCCGGAAATTGTAGCTGCATTATCCAATATTGCCGAGCCAGGACGTTTAGCTGATGCTGTTGCCGCTCATTTGCCGTTGGTTAAGCTGGTAGATAAGCAAAAAATTTTAGAAATCCAAAATACCAAACAACGTCTGCAATTTGTTATTGATTTGTTAGTGCACGAGCTTGAAGTCCTCCAAGTTGAAGAAAAACTAAAACATCGTGTTAAAACTCAGTTGGATAAAACACAGCGAGAGTTTTATTTGAATGAAAAACTCAAAGCAGTGCAAAAAGAGATAGATGAGGTCAGCGAAGGTCGGCAATCATTATCTGACGCGGAAAAATTAAAGAAACGAATCGAAAATGCTGGATTGAGCAAAGAAGCAAAAGAAAAGGCTTTGGCAGAGTTCAACAAATTAAAATTAATGCCAGCGATGTCGGCAGAAGCAACTGTTTCGCGTAATTATCTGGATTGGCTTTTAGATTTGCCGTGGAAGAAGATGACTTCGGTTAATAAAAGTTTAGTCAAGGCTGAAGAAATTCTTGAGGCTGGTCACTATGGTTTGGAAAAAGTTAAAGAACGTATTATAGAATATTTAGCTGTACAAAATCGGGTGCAGAAGATTAAGGGGCCGATTTTATGTTTGGTTGGACCCCCAGGAGTTGGTAAAACTTCATTGGGACAATCAATTGCTCATGCCACGGGGCGTGAATTTATTCGCGTTTCTCTCGGTGGTGTTCGTGATGAAGCAGAAATCCGCGGACATCGCCGCACTTATATTGGCGCGCTTCCAGGGAAAATTTTACAAAAAATGGCTAAAGTTAAAGTGCGCAACCCGCTTTTTATGCTGGATGAAGTCGATAAAATGGCGATGGATTTTCGTGGTGATCCAGCTTCGGCTTTACTCGAAGTATTGGATCCAGAACAAAACCATGCCTTCAGCGATCATTATCTTGAAGTTGATTATGATCTTTCGCATGTTATGTTTATTGCCACCGCAAATTCATTAGATATTCCACCTGCTTTACTCGATCGTATGGAAGTATTGCGTTTGGCTGGTTATACCGAAGAAGAAAAACTACATATTGCTATGCAGTTTTTAATTCCAAAACAAATCAAGGAGAGTGGTCTTAAAGCTGAAGAGATCGACATTGCTGAAGGTGCAGTTACAGAGATTATTCGCTATTACACCCGTGAAGCTGGAGTGCGTAATTTAGAACGTGAAATTGCCAAGATTTGTCGTAAGGTTGTAAAAGAGATTTTGATTAATCCCAAGAGTAAAAAAGTAGAGATTACTCGAGATAATGTCGAAAAATATTTAGGTGTAAAAGTTCACCATTTTGGTTTAGCAGAAAATAAAGATCAAATTGGTCAGGTGACCGGTTTGGCATGGACTGAAGCTGGTGGAGATTTAATGACGATTGAAGTAGCAGTTGTTCCAGGAAAAGGTAAGGCAATTTATACTGGGCGTTTAGGCGAAGTCATGCAAGAGTCGATTCATGCAGCCTTAACAGTGGTGCGTAGTCGCAGCAAAATTTTAGGCATTGAAAAAGATTTTTATGAAAAATGCGATTTGCATGTTCATGTACCTGAAGGTGCCACTCCCAAAGATGGACCAAGCGCTGGGATTAGCATGTGTGTGGCTTTGGTTTCAGCATTAACTCATATCCCAGTACGTGCTGATGTTGCAATGACTGGTGAAATAACTTTGCGTGGTGAAGTATTAGAAATTGGTGGATTAAAAGAGAAGTTGTTGGCAGCTCTGCGCGGTGGTGTCAAAACTGTTATTATCCCCGAGGAAAACGTTAAAGATTTAAAAGAATTGCCTAAAAACATTACGCAACAATTAACCATAAAAGCGGTAAAATGGATTGATCAGGTTTTAGAAATTGCGTTAAGACATAAGCCCAAAGTTCTAAAGGTTAAAAGTGCCTGCAAAAAAACAAAAAAAAGCCGCAAAAAGTAGCTTCGATTTGGCTGAAGTAAAATTCGACGGTTTAGCAGGCGATATTATTAGCCAAGCAAAAAAAATGGGTGCAACCGCGGTTGAGGTTGATGCTGGTGTTAGTTCTGGTTTTTCAGTCAATGTTCGTAAAAATAAAGTTGAAACTATTGAGCATAGCAATGGGAAAACTTTAGGCGTAACTGTATATTTTGGTTGTTGTACTGGATCAGCTACTACCTCTGATTTAAAACCTCAAGCAATTCAGGCGATGCTTGAAAAAGCTTGTCACATTGCTCGCTTTACGAGTGTTGATCCTTTTGTTGGTTTAGCTGATCCAGAATTGATGGCCTATGGTTATCAAGATTTAGATTTGGATCTATATCATCCCTGGCAGATTAAAGTTGAAGAAGCAATTGATTTGGCAAAAAATGCTGAAGCCAAAGGCTTTTCCTATGACAAACGACTCGTCAATTCTGAGGGCGCTTCGTTAGATACCTTTAAGAGTTTTAATCTTTACGCCAATAGTCACGGTTTTTGTGGAACCACAGATACAACTAGGCACAGTTTTGCTTGTGCTTTTATAGCCGAAGAAAAAGATGAGATGCAGCGTGATTATTATTATACTGTGGCACGCGATGCTTGCGATCTGGAAAACGCTGATCAAGTTGCGATGCAGGCGGCCAAACGCACGATTAATCGGCTCAATGCGCAAAGAATTACTACGCGTGAGTGTCCCATAGTTTTTAGCGCAGAAATTGCCAGTGGTTTTATCGGTAATTTCATCCGCGCAATTGCAGGTGGTAATATTTATCGCAAGGCCTCGTTTCTTCTCGGATCTTTACAAAAGCCGGTGTTTGCCAAACATATTAATATTGAAGAAAATCCCCTGCTGCCAAAGGCGTTGGGCAGCGCGGCTTTTGATGGTGAAGGGGTAAAATTATTTCGTAACAACATTGTGGTTGATGGTATTTTGCAACGTTATGTACTCGATAGCTATTCGGCGCGTAAATTAAAAATGAAGACTACGGGCAATGCTAGTGGAGTACATAACTTAATTATTAAAACCAACGAGCTTGATTTAAACGGATTGCTCTGTAAGATGGGAACCGGACTGTTGGTAACTGAGTTGATGGGCGATGGGGTAAATATTGTTACAGGTGATTATTCGCGCGGGATTTTTGGTTATTGGGTAGAAAATGGCACGATCCAGTACCCAGTGACCGGAGTGACAATTGCTGGCAACTTAAAGGATATGTTGTTGAATATAGTGGCTGTTGGTAATGATATTGATTACCGCAGCAATATATTGACTGGCTCTATTTTACTTGACAAAATGACCGTCGCTGGTAGTTAATTTGGCATTTGTTAGCTTGTTTTCTATTGCAAACTAATAACACCAAGGTATCATTGCATGTTCTAGTTTTTGGTTTGGTTACGCTGAAGAGAAGTTTTTTATGGGCCGTTAGCTCAGTTGGTAGAGCAGCGGACTTTTAATCCGTTGGTCCCGCGTTCAAGTCGCGGACGGCCCACCAACTTTATTTAAGTGTTAATTATGCTAAAGTTAATTCCGATTTTTCTTTTGGTAGTTCATAATTTTATTTTTTCAACTGCAATAGCCGCAAATTCAACAAAAAATTCCAAAGATGGAGCAAAAAAATTTCCTATCGCTTTAACTTGTGTTAGCGACCCAAAATTACAACAAGCCAGATCGCTTGAATTGCAACAACTTCATGCGGCTGATCAAGCTTTACGAGTAAACAAGAATGGAGAGCCAATCGATTTTGATAAAATAGATCGGAATAAAATGAAGAAACAAGATCTGGCGCATCGCAAACGTGTTGGAGAAATATTTGGCGAGGGTTGTTTGAAATCAGCAGCTGATTATCTAGCTGCTGCATTGATTTATCAACATGGCGATGTTCCTGACCATTATTATCAAACGTATATTTGGACAACACGAGCCATAAAATTAGGGATCAATGAGGTTGAAGTTAAATCAGCCAAATCAATGGCAGCGCTAGCAATTGATCGTTATCTGGTTAGTCTCGGCAATAAGCAGCTTTTCGGCAGCCAATTTTATATGGCACAACTTAAAGATCAGTGTTGGTGCATAGAACAAGTTGAGCCAAGTTTCCCCGATGCTTTGCGCAAAGAATATTTAGGTCAATCATTACTTGAGCGAAGCCGTGATAGTTTTGCAATGTTTAACAAAGGAAAAAATTGTCCTAATGTAGAATGTTCTAAAAATTTAAAACCAACTCCTAAAGGAACAATCCTTGGGTTATGGTAGCAACGTACCAAATCATCAACGATAGCTGGGTTGTGAAACATCTAAGGTGCATTTGCATATTTATACGATCATGTCGCAGTAGGAGAACACAAGCTGCAAAAGTATGGAACTAAAGGTAGTTGCGTTAGCGCAGGTGTGTGGAAACCAGCCCCTCTTGTGGATGCAAAACGGGTCGATGAATTCAGAAAAGATATGGGGTTAGAACCGATGTCTGAATATAAAAAGCGCTTCAAAAATACTTGTTTACAGAATGGTGGAAGCAGTACGGTATCAATTTGGGCGGAGGATTAAAGAATAAATAACGCGATTTATGCGTTGTATCAGAGTGTAAGTTTATGTAGCTTGTGCGTTATACCAGAATGATCCTAGAGTTTGGAGATAGTGATGCAAAAAAAATTAGCAATTTATTCGGTTTTTCTGTCAGCTTTCTTAAGTACAATTTCAGCTGTTGCAGTTGAAGTGCCAATTGTTCAATTTTCTTTGGATAAATATAATCAAAACATTGGAGATTGGTTTGATCCAAAAGATTCGGATTATGACAAACTATTGATGAGTGCTTCTGATCAAAAAAACCGATTGCAAGAATATTATAATCACTGCTATGCCACGGATGACAAAGCCGAATCTCCTTGGAGTAAAAAATATGTTGAAAAAAATTTACACGTTGAACTCTCCAGACAAGAATTAATTAAAAAGTATGGTAACTCCGCTAAAAAGGATCGGGAAAAAATTGGCTATGGTGAAAATTTTCATCCATATTCTGATCAATGGATAGAAAATATTATTACCAATATGAATATATCTCAGTTCAAATCGCAAGAATATAATCCTAACAACCGAGGTATAGCGACAAAAAATTTACATGCTCGCGATATTCCGACAATTGATCCGTATTTCTATGATTTTTCACAAGCTGGAGAAGGTTATCCTTTTGATAATATCCAGCAATCCGCAGTATGGGTTGGAACCCCTGTATATATTGTTGGTCAGACGCTTGATCAACAGTGGTATTTGGTTTTAACCCCGCACCTTATGTTTTGGGTGCAAAGCGAAGGGGTAGCAAGAACCAGTGAAGAATTTATTGAAGAATGGCAAAAAAATGTTGCTAAAAAAATGGTTGCCATTACACGTACTAATACCAGTGTAAATGATATTAGCGGACAATATCAATTTAATGCTTATATTGGAGCAGTATTTCCAGGAGTAGAAGATGTTGATGATACAACAATGATCGAAGTTTTAATTCCTGTAGCTGATATCCAACATAATGCTCAAATAATTCACGCAAAATTGAGTAACGAAGACGCTGTAGTTATGCCTTTTGAAGTCACTAAACATAATTTCGCAACTGTTATATCAGCTATGTTAGGTAGGCCTTATGGTTGGGGTGGTATGTATTTTTACAATGATTGTTCTGCAGAGCTGCAAAACCTTTACGTTCCATTCGGTGTTTGGTTACCACGGAATTCTGGTTCTCAAGAATATGCTGGGAAGACCATTGTTGATAAAACATCAGCGCACGTACAAGAACGTATAAATTATCTTATGGAGCAAGGAGAAAAACTTACTACTATAGTTTCTATTGGTGGACATGTAATGTTGTATATAGGAAGTTATCCTAATCCAAATTCTGGCACTCATGAGCCAATAGCAATGACTTATCAAAACATTTGGGGGTTGAGACCAGCAAATAACAGCTATCGTGCGGTGATTGGCCAATCGGTTTTATTTCCAGTGTTGTCTACTTATCCTGAAGATCCTAACTTGGCCTCTTTAGCCGATAAAAAATATTTTAAATTGATCTATTTAGCGGACGAGCCAAAAGGCGACGACCAACCGCGCGTTGAACTTTAGTGTAATTTATCAAACGGAAGTATCAGATTACTGCAACGTTGTGCGGAACCGTTTAAAGCTAATATAAACAAACCCCGTCGCCATCAAAACCAAAACTCCAGCATGGAAGGCAATAAAATGACTTTCACCGCCTTTTAACATGATGTTTCTAAGTAGTGCCAAAAAATGCGAAAGCGGATCTAAATAAGATAACCATTTCATGACCAGCGGCATATTTTCAAGGGGAAACATTAATCCTGAAAACATAATTGCTGGAAAAATAAATAAAATTCCTGCCAACATAGATTGCTGTTGATTTTTTGTAAAAGTTGAAATCAAAGTTCCAATTGCTACAGTTGAACAAACAAAGGCAAATGATGCTAAAATTAAAACCAATAGCGAACCACGCATCGGAGTACCAAATAAAAAAATAGCTGCTCCCAAAATAAAAGGTAGATTGCTCATAGCTATAATCACATAGGGTATGGTTTTCCCCAGGATTATTTCGGTAGATGAGATTGGAGCAGATATTAACATTTCAAAAGTGCCCTCTTCCTTTTCGCGCGTAATTGACATGTTAGTTAATATTACGGAGACAATGCACATCAACAGACACATCACTCCCGGAACCATAAAATAAGAAGTTTGTAACGTGGGGTTGAATAGCACGCGAACAGCGAAGCCTATTGGTGGATCTTGGGGTTGTAACTTTAAATCTTGAGCAATTACGCTAGTTGTAATGTTTTTTATATATAACTCTACTGATTGTGCTTGAATAACATTGGTTGCATCAATTAATAATTGTAAATTGGCTGTTCCTCGTCCTATTGCCCGAGTGAGACCTCCTGGCGGTGGTATCAAGGCAGCATCAATTTTTCCGCCACGTAAAAGCTCGAAAGGTTCTATGTTGTTATGATTGGTGGCTGGTAAAAACCACTGACTCGCGATGCTGTGTTCGTAAATATGCTGCAAAATATAGTCTTTTGAACTAGGCTGTGACAACAAACGAATATTTTTTACATCAGTAGATATTGCTATGCCAAATAAAATGAGTTGAATTACTGGTGCTATAAATAAAATAAATTTCATGCGCGGATCTCGCAATGCTTGTTTCAATTCTTTGTGAAGAAAGCCGCGTAAAAGTTGTATTGATATCATAGCTCAAGATCCTTTTTGAATTTCTTCGTAGCAAGAAAAATCATGAACCAACATGAAATTCCAAGAGCCAAAAATGGGATGATCAAATCAAAAAATGTCGATCCTTTGAGATAGGATTCCCTTGAAATAACCATAAACCAGCGCGCCGGTAAAATCATAGTAAAATATTGAAAAAATTTTGGCATACTTTCAATAGGAAAAATAAAACCAGAAAGTAATTGTACCGGTAGTAACCCAGTCATCATTGAGAATTGCACTGCAATATGTTGCGATCGAGTTAAAATGGAAATTAAGAGTCCTTGGGCCAAATAAGTAACTAAAAATAAAATACATCCAAGACCGAAGACAAAAAGATTTCCGCGAAATGGGATACCAAAAACTGTTCGCGAAATAATATAAACAAAAACGGCTGCTCCCAAACAAAGAATCGCATAAGGCACAAGTTTACCTACGATAATTTCAAGTGGTTCTGCTGGAGTCGAAAGCAACAATTCCATCGAACCGTTTTCCCATTCTTGAGCCACCGTGAGCGCTGTTAGTAGCGCCGAGAGAAGCGCCATAATAACCGCGATTAGTCCTGGAATCACAAACCAACGACTATTAAGCTCTGAATTAAAAAGAAAGCGCGTTCTTATATCTATATTTTTTGGTGGAACAAAATCAGTGAGTCGTTGGATTGCCATTTTTTGGATTGTTGCAAGATAACTCAAAATTGGCGCTACCGTTGAATTATCAGATCCATCCAACAACAACTGTACTTGAGGGGCTCTTCCCGCAAACAGATTCTTTTCAAAACCTCCTGGGATAATGAGAGCTGCTCGATCACGATTACTCATTATAGCAAGTTGCGCTTTTTCAGGAGATGCTACTTTATCAATAATAAAATATTCAGATGTGCCGAAAGTCTCAATTAACCTTCGAGAAGTTTGGGTTTGATCTGCGTCATGTACCGCAAGCGGAATGTTTTTTACATTAAATTCAATAGCGAACCCAAAAACAATAATCAAAAAAATTGGCATGCCAAGCGAAAGCGCCAAAGCAAAAGGATCGCGGATAACATGGTAAATTTCTTTTTGGGCAATTGCCCCTGCTCTATTCCAAATAAAACTCATGCTGCCTTCCCTTCAGTTATTTTGATAAAAACATCTTCCAAAGTGGGTATAATTTCTTTGGTGTTAAAAGCAATGCTCAATTCTTGTTTAAGTTTTTCTGCGGCGGCGGATTGTTTGAAAGCCGCATGAAATCGTAAACCAAAAGGCTCAAAATATTCAAACTCCGAACGATTTTTTAGTTCTTGTATATACGAATAATTAGTTTCTTTCTGAGATTCAAATTCGTAAAGATTGTTCGGAAAGGCTGTTTTTTTCAGATTAGTTGGAGTATCGATAGCAATAATTTTCCCCGTTCGCATCAAAACTATTTTTCCACATTGTTCAGCTTCATCCATATAGTGAGTTGTAACAAAAATAGTTTTTCCTAGTTTAGTTAAATCATTTATGAGGGCCCAAAAGCGAGCACGCATCGCGGGTGTTACTCCGGCGGTTGGTTCGTCTAAAAAAATAATTTCTGGATCATGTAATATCGCTGCTGCTAGGGAAATTTGTTGTTTTATGCCGCCAGGAAGACTTTTGATAAATGAATTTAATGGACGGGTAAATGAAATAAAGTTTAAAAGATAATCGCGTCGCTTTAAATATGTTGCAGTGTTGAGATTACGTAGGCTTGCAATAAATGCCAAATTTTCCTCAACTGTTAAGTCGTTATACAAAGTAAATTTTTGCGACATGTAACCGACTTTCTTTTTAATTGCCATTTCAGCTTCTTCGCTATCAAATTTTATTCCTCCTACGGTTACTGATCCTTTGCTCGGATGAATCAGCCCGCATAAAACGCGAATAGTTGTGGTTTTTCCAGCGCCATTGGCACCCAGGAAACCAAAAATCTCGCCACGCTTCACCGAAAACGAAACAGCATCAACTGCGCAGAAACCATCAAACATAACAGATAGGTTTTCTGCTGCTACTACAGTATTGTTATTCGTCACGAGCAGTCCCTTTTCGTTTGCTAAAAAGCTCATCAAAATTATTAGCATGCTGCTTATGCAAAAGTTCGCGTGGTTCCCCTTCAGCAATTACTTTTCCAGCTTCTAGAAGATGAACAACGCTGCAGCGTTCTGCTTCATCCATATAAGCTGTGGTCACAATAATTAAGATTTTTTTCTCAAGTAACCGATAGAGTAGATCCCAAAATTCTCGTCGACTGATAGGATCAACGCCGTTAGTTGGTTCGTCTAGTAATATTATTTCAGGCGCTCTTAACAGAGCACACATTAATCCTAGTTTTTTATACATTCCTCCTGAAAGTTGTTCTGCTGGGCGATCAACAAATGGTTCTAATTGCGTAATGTCTAACAATTCTTTTCTACGTTTTTTGTATTCAGCCGTATCGATTTGGTAAAGCTTACCAAAAAAATCAAGATGCTCATCAATTGACAATTCTGGATAAAGACTTTGTTGTTGCGGCATGTAAGCGATGTTGTCACGAATGTTTTTAAAAGGAAGAGCTTCGCCATCTTTCAAAAACTCAACCGTACCTTCATTTGGAGTAAATAGTCTTAAAATTATTCGCATCAGTGTAGTTTTGCCCGCACCTTCTGGCCCAATTACGCCATGCATTTTTCCTCCAGCAAAATACAAAGAAACGCCATCCAATGCCTGGTTAATCCCCAGTTTCTTTTTTATGTTGTTAACTCTTATGGAAATAACCTCGGGCATAGATTTTATTTTGGCAAAGCGATCTCAATTGTCATTCCGGGTTTTAATATTTCATCGGCATTCGACTCGAGAAAACTAACTTTGACTCCATAAATTAGGCGCTCTCTTTCTTTTTGGGTTTGAACGTTTTTTGGCGTAAATTCAGCCTCATCGTTGATTTTTATAATTCTACCATCAAATTCTTTCATTTTTAGCTCAGGAAGATATCCCTTGAGTTTTGTACCAGGAGAAAGCTTGGCAACGAGTGGTTGGGGAACATAAATATATGCCCAAATATCATGGATATTACCCAGCGTGAGTACCGTTGTTCCCGGATTCATCCACTCTCCCGGTTCATGATTACGACTCAAAACCGTACCGTTAAGCGGTGAGGTAAGGGTACACCAATTAACTTTGGTGTTCGCATCATCCAACCAAGTTTGGTATTGGTCAAAGGCGTTTGGTGATATAAACTTATCCTTTAAAAGTTTTTTGTTACGAGCATATTCTGCTTGAGCAAGTTTAGCGTCAATTTTAAAATTCTCACAAGCGAATATAATGAGAACCTGTTCTTTTGTCACTCGATCGCCTTCATGAACCATAACTTCATTGATGGCAGCCGGTAGACGGGCGGCAAGATCAACTTTGGTAACTTCCAAAGTACCGGCATAATAAAAATGGTTACTAAAAAATAAGAAATTTATAGCAAAAGCAGCACCAACTAAAACCACCGCTAGCAGGCCAAACAATAATTTTTTTTTATTTTTATCTGTTACAATCATCGCGTTTTTTGTCAATAATAATTTGTAATCCTTTGTTATATAAATCTAACGCTCCACGCAAATCATTTTGGGTTTCCATAATTTGTCCCAGCTCTGAATAAACAGCCGGAGTTGCACCCAGGCGCAAGCTTTTTTCTAAGTACTGTCGTGCTTTACCCCAAAGTTTTTGCTGTTTACAAATGCGTCCAAGACAGAGTAGTAAAGCAGCATTTTCTGGATTTTCTTTCAGCCATTTTTCTGCACGTGCTATTTTTTTGATTGGATTGTTGCTTAGCAATACCGCATATAACTCAAGCAATTGCTCATCTAAATTTTTGTGTAAAGCCATTTTAAGAACATCTTCAGCTTCCTCATTTTTATTGTTAGCTAATAAATAGTCTGCATAAATCGCTACCAATGCAGGCTTCTTTTGTAGATAACGGGGTAATTCATTCCACTTAATTTCAACGGTATCGTTGGTTTTGCTCAATAAAAGTAATTCGCTGTAAACCCTAAGTTCAAGCTGATTTATTTCTTCAATACTAAATGCACGACGTTTGTGTAAAACTGGCAACAAAGTTTTAAGACCAGTCCAGTCTTTTAATTCTAAATGCGCTTGTTCTAGCAATTGCAAGATAAAAGCATTTTTTGGTCGCAACTGATGCAAACGTTGTAGCGTCGCGAGAGCTTCCTCCCATTGCCGATTAAAAATTTGTAGTTGTGCTTGGGTTAAGCCTACGACTATAGGGTGCTCGGTGTCAGTTTTTTGTGCTAGCAGCAAATAATTATCTCGTCGTGTTAACGCGCATTGTCGTTGTGCCATAAATGCAGCAGCTAGATAATTGATTAATGGCATATCGCTATGTTTTGCAGCATGTACCAATTTCTTTTCGGCAAGTTTCCAATTACCTTCAACAAAATCATATAGTCCTAAGGTGGTTTGGGTACGAGCTTTGCGTTTGCGTCGATTGCTAATCCATTGCTTAATTCGGATGGCTGCGGAGCCAATCCCACTACTGAAACGCAACAACATATAAAACAACAAAAACAATACTGCTAAAGCGGCTACAGCAAACCACAAAGATGTTTCTACGCTCCAGTTTTGGTAGGAAACTAAAACATATCCGGGATTGCGATACATAATAATCCCAAGCCATACAGAAAATAATAAAGCAAAAAAATAAATTATAATTCGTTTCATAATAATTTAGCTCTTTACGGTTGTAGCTGTAAGCGATTCTGTTAGTGTTGGTAAATCTGGTTGTAAATTAGTTTGCTGTAATTCTTGAAGTATATGTAAAACATTAGCTGTAGCAGTATTATTGCTGACGAAATGTTTGGTGATTAAATCTATGGCTTGGGTCAAACATGCTTGATATAGTTTGTTTTGCCGTTGCATAACAGCCAATTCCGCTTGCAATAGTTTAGCTTGAATATTAAAACGCAAAATCGTTAACTGTTCTGGAGGGAATATAGGCTCAGTCGTTTGATGACGAATAATAACGACATCCTTTAAGGCCTTTACTACACTCGCAAACACACGATTCAATAATTGTATTGGTTGTGATTCTGTAAGCTGTGGTGCGGTTGGTGCAATAGCAGCTTGTGATGGGGTCATCGACAAAGTATCGATTTGTTGGCTAATCATGTCGATGGTGAGAACCAACTTTTCGGAGTCAACAATTGGTACAGCTTGCAAACTGGCAATATCTTTGTTTAAAGCACGATTAATTTCTGATTCTTCAACATCACCTGTATATTTTTTTGCGGCCACTAAAAATGCTAAGGCGGTTTTAACATCCTCCTTGGTATTTAAAGTTAGGTCTGCCATTCTGACAAGATATTCAACAGCAATTGGTTTCCAACTTGTGGTTTTAGCATAATCTTGTTTTTGCGCTTCATTTTGATTTTGTAAGTTTTGAATGATAATTTGTTGTTGAGAAAGGTTGTTTTGGAGCTTGGTAATTGCAGCAAAGTGGTTACTCAATGCTTCTTTACCAAAGCGTAGCCAAAAATATCTTCCTAGCGCTGTAGCAATTATGAGTATTATTAATATTACAATCAGCACCAAAGTTTTTTTGTGCTGATTGTGATTTGTATTTTGTTCAGTCATATTCTTCCTTATTTTTTACAACCCATCGGCTGCTTTAGGATTATATACAATGTCTTTATAAATATTACTGTCATCTCGCTGGGGGTTAGGAAAAAACGAACAATCTGCAACACTAGTTGATTTACAAAATCTATGATTTTTCGTTAAAGCGCTCCAACCACTCCCGCCAGGTTCAAGTATTGGTTGGCTACTTACCTGTTCTACTGCTAAGGGGAAGGTTACGGCTTCATTAGTTTGATATAAACAAATTACTTTGCCAATTTTTATACCTGCCCACTGAGCCCCAAGAAAACCTTGAACTTTCGAAGCGGTTGATGGCGTATAACTTTTCCACCTGTTTCTTTGGTCTTTTGTAGTCCAGAAAGTTTCTTGTTTAATTAAATCTTCGGTTTGAGGACAGAACTGTTTAATAAGAGGGCCTTGTGCCATATCACTGGGTTCTGTTACGTTATCAACAATTTTTGGTGCTGCTGAGTGGGTAAAATCTTTTTCAGATTGTTTACAACCAGAAATCATGAAAAAAATCATAATAATACCAAAAAAAGAATATTTATATATAACATTGAGCATATTGCCTCCTTGATGTATTGCATACTATAGTACTAAAGACAAATTTATGCTACTTTTGAACCTATTTCCAACTACTTTGTGAGGAGAAAGCCTTGGCTAAACTACATTTTTATTATTCAGCGATGAATGCTGGCAAGAGTACGACGCTATTGCAATCCAGTTATAATTATAACGAACGTGGCATGGATACTTTGATTTTAATCCCCGCACTTGTTGGCGCTAATAAAGTTGCTTCACGCATCGGATTACATGCAGAGGCAATGCCTATTAACAAAGATGAAAATATTTACCAGCTTATCAAACAAGTTTTAAATAAAAATAACAATATTAAGTGCGTGTTAATTGATGAAGCCCAGTTTCTTACGAAAAAACATGTGCAAGATCTTGCTCAAGTAACCAATGATTTTAATGTTCCAGTTCTCGCATATGGATTGCGCACTGATTTTATGGGAGAACCATTTGAGGGAAGTAAATATCTTTTGGCTTTAGCCGATCAATTAATTGAACTTAAAACTATTTGTCATTGTAGTCGTAAAGCAACCATGAATTTGCGCGTAGACGATAAAGGGCGCGTTTTGCGTGAAGGTGAGCAAGTTGAAATTGGTGGCAATGAACGTTATGTAGCAGTGTGTCGCCGCCATTTCCACGAAGGGGTGGTTGCGTAATTCTTGCGGGTTAAAAATCCCCCCATTTTGCTTGCAGTACGCTAATTGCGGCTAAAGCGGCGGTTTCGGTGCGTAAAATTCGCGGACCAAGCTTGACGGGTAAGAAATTGTTTTGCTCGGCAAAAATAATTTCTTTATCACTTAAGCCCCCCTCCGGGCCAACCAAAATAGTTATGGAACTTGAATGTTCTTTTATATCGTTGAGGTTGTTAGTGGCGCGAGGATCAAGAATCAAGCATAAACCAGTTGTTGTGGCAAACCACTTTTCTAAAAATTGTGCTGATAAAATCTTTGGGACATAACAACGCCCTGACTGCTCAGCCGCGCTAATTGCTATTCCCTGCCAGTGACGCATGCGATTTTCCAAACGCTCATTTTTTAATTTAACATTGCAATATTCAGTAAATAATGGGGTGATTGTATTTACACCTAATTCAATCGCTTTTTGTATGGTGAAATCCATTTTTTCTCCACGAGAAATTCCCTGACCAAGATGAATTTGTAGCGGTGATTCGCGATTACACTGAACAAATTCTTTAACAAGAACAGTTGCGCGATGCTTATTAATAGCTGTAATAATAGCGCTAAATTCTCCACCGTTGTCATTAAAAATTTTTAAAGGATTATTGATTTTTAATCTGAGAACTTGCAGCAGGTGATTAGATACACTGGTATCCAATATAATTTCTTGTTTGGATGCTAATTTAGCGGCAACAAATATGCGGGGTAAAATCATGGTTAAAAAAGAGGCACGAAATCGTGCCTCTTTGGTAAACTAAATATTAAACTATTTTTTCATTTGTTTGATTACGTCATCGGTAATTTCAAGTTCAGGCTTATTGAAAGCTGTACCTGCTTTGGCTAGAATTAAATCAAATTTCTTATCAGCCGCAATACCATTTACAATCCCTTCAATCTTTTTCACAATATCCTTCATGGCAGCGCCTTGAGCAGCATTTAGGTCGTTTTGAAACTTAGATTGTTTTTCTTGTAAATCTTTCTGCTGCTTAACGATGTCCTGTTGAGCATTCTTTTGAGCATCAGCTTTCATAGTAGGGCCGTTTTTATTGAAATCTTCAACGGCTTTTTGAAAGATTTGTTGTGCACTCAATATATCTTTTTCACGTTTATCAAAATCACTCTTCAATTTAACTTTCGCAGCAGCTAATTGTGGTGAGTCCATCATGATCTTATTCAAATCAAGTACACCAATTTTAAGATCAGCAAAGGCTGTGGATCCAAAAACAAACAAAACTACTGTTGACATAGCGATCAAAAACTTCTTCATTGTATTTTCTCCTAAAATTCTTAATGAAAGTATCTACTTTATACCACACTATTGTTGCTTTTGCTATTTACTTTTGCAATTAATTGTTTCATATTTTCCAATTCTTTTAAGATTTGTTCTATGAAAAACGCAAATGAATATTCCGTAATTGTCTTATAAACTTTGTAATTTTTCGGTGATTTTTCAATAATTTGCGAGATTTTATCGATTGCGTCATTCAAATTAACCATGATTTGTGGCTGTGTTACCTGTTCAAAACAATCAGCTAAATGATCCAAACTATCCTCAATTACCTTGTGTAAATCTTCGATTGCTGCCAAATGTTCTTTAATGGCTGTTACTGACTCAACTTGACTTAAACTAAGGTAAATTAGATTGATTAAGCGATTTAATTGGTGTTCGCTGTGAATGATTTCGGTGAAAAATATTTTATTGGCAGAAAAAATTAGGCTTCCCGCAACTGCTTCGCTGATTAGACGCGGTTGCTCAAAAGAAATATCAGCTGCCACAATATCTGCCAATTCAGCATCAACCACTTTTTGCTTAGGCTGCGTATTTATTTGTATTGTTTCGCGATAAAGCCTTTGTAAGTTACGCAAAGTGGTTGCAACATGATAACGAAAACGATCGCGTGCATGAATTGGGAAGATGAATCTTGAAATTAACAATGCAATAATGATACCAACAATAATATAAAGTCCACGTTGCATTGCAACCCCTATGCTGACTTGTTGCCCGGTCAGGGTAAGCAACATTGTAACTCCACCAAGAGTACCAGCGTAGCTAATGTCCCCATGGCTGCTTGCAGCGTAAGTAAAAATCATGCATACGACAAATATCGTACCCAAAATCACTGCTATGTTATTACCAAAAAGAAATAACACCATAATTGTTACGATAATGCCGCTGACCGTTCCTAAGAACCGCATGTAGGCTTTGCGCAAGGCACCACCAAAATGAGTTTGCGCGCTCATTACTACCATAACTGTAATTGGAATCCATTGGCCTGATGGTAGGTCGTAATATTTTTCAATAGCCACGCCCATTAAACAACCAATTGCAGTTTTAATACTATGAATAATGCGATAGTAATGAAGATTCCAATAATGCTTCGCTCTAAAATATTCCTTGATTTTCATAATTGCTTCGTTACAGTGGCTGATCCTTTAATACATGTTAATAAAAAAAATGATCGTTAGCTATTGTTTTCTTTAAGTTATTATTAGTAGTGCCATCGAGGTGGAAGGTGATAAAAAAAAACAGTTTACTTTTTGTAACTATGCTTTTCAGCATGATTTTCGCTGAAACAGTCTTTGCTTGGACCTATGATGTTTCCTTGGGATATGGACGATCTAAAGAGACAAATTGTAATTATTATCAACAAGGGGGTATGCTAGATTTTCAAGCCTTCCCTTTTACAAAATTAGATAAGACGTTAGTTTTTGGGCTTGGTGCATCATTGGCGGATTGGCGTGCTGCTACTAGTGAAAATAAAAACATGATGACTGCTGCTGTGTCAGCAGTATTGCGAGCTTATTTTGCTCCACCAGAAGCTTCTAAGTTTAGACCCTATCTCTCCGCTTCTTTCGGTCCTGCGTATTTATCTAGTAGAAAATTAGGCGAAAGAGAGCAAGGAAGTAATTTTACTTTTCAAACGACTATGGGAATCGGTAGTGAAGTGAAGTTTGGACAAAAAGAATTAAGTTTTAATTTAAAGTTTGTCCATTATTGCAACGGCGGTATTTTTACGCCAAATCAAGGGATTGATATTTGGTATATCTTTTCAATTGGCTATTTATTTTAAAGTGAGAATATGATGAAAAAAATAGTTGTTATTTTGGCATTGCTATTTTCCTTGAGTTTTTTTCAAGTTGCATTGGCACGGAGCGGTATTTATATCGTATCTGAAAGTGGTTGGGCCACGCAAAGCAAGATGCCAACCGCTAATGACATTCAAGCGAATCGTGTTGAGCAGAACCACGCTCCAATATTGCGTCTTGGTCTTGGTTATTTACATGATTTTAATGATACATTTGGTCTGGGGTTTGAAGCGGCAGGAGGATGGTATCGTGGTTCAACTTATTATTTGCGTTCCGATAAGAAAGTTAACACGTATTCAACAACTTCAGAGTTTATGGCGGTATTCGTATTGCATCAAGAAGCCCTGGATTACTTTGTGAAAGTTGGGGGTATTCGCCATACGCTGACTAATTTTTCTGTTATGGTTAATAATCCTGATACCAGTGAAACCAAAATTCAGCCGGAAGCTACAGTTGGAATCAATTATAACTTCAATGAACATTTCGCACTAACAACTGAGTATTTGCATAGTTTTGGTAGCAACACTAAAAGTTTTGTCGATAATGCACTGCAATGTCCCAGTATCAATGCGGTTTTAGCGGGAATCAGAATTGCTTTTTGGTGATTTAGATTTTGTATGGTTCGCATTAGAACGGCATGTCCTAAATTTTTTTGCAAGGAATTTTAGTGAGGGGTAAGAGTGGTTTTTAAAAACTTCCCGGTATAAGAATTTTTCTTTTTGACTACTTGTTCTGGCGTGCCAGCTACTAATACTTGTCCACCGCGAGCGCCGCCCTCTGGTCCAAGATCAATAATCCAATCTGCGGTTTTAATCACATCTAAATTATGTTCAATCACAACAATCGTATTGCCGCGGTCGCGTAGTTTATATAAAACACTGAGGAGTTGTTTTACATCATGCAAATGCAAACCAGTTGTTGGTTCATCCAAAATATATAAAGTATTGCCTGTATCGCGGCGTGATAGTTCACGCGCAAGTTTTATGCGTTGCGCTTCGCCCCCCGATAATGTAGTTGCGCTTTGTCCCAAATGAATATAAGACAAGCCAACCTCAATTAAAGTCTGTAATTTATGCATAATCGTCGGAATCGCAGCAAAAAAAACGCTAGCTGTTTCGACTGTCATTTCTAAAACTTGAGCAATATTTTTACCCTTATATTCTACTTCTAATGTTTCGCGATTATATCTTTTGCCATTACAAGCATCGCAGGTTACATATATGTCTGGCAAAAAATGCATGGCAACTTTAATCAAGCCATCGCCCTGACAAGCTTCACATCTGCCGCCAGAAACATTAAAACTAAATCTGCCAAGTTTATAACCGCGCATACGTGCTTCTTGAGTTTGCGCAAACAAATCACGAATATCGGTAAATAAACCAGTATAGGTTGCGGGATTAGATCTGGGAGTGCGTCCAATTGGGTTTTGATCAATCGCAACAATTTTGTCTAAGTTTTCGAGCCCTAAAATTTGGCTGTAAGTTGTGGGGTTAGGAATGGTGGCTTTGTTGAGCTGTTTGGCCGCAACTGGATATAAAATATCGTTAATCAAACTTGATTTTCCAGAACCAGAAACTCCAGTAATACAAGTTAATAAACCCAGAGGAATATTTACATCGATATTTTTCAGATTATTTTGTGTGGCACCACAAATCTGCAAAATCCGTTTGGGATTATAAGGTATCCGTTTTTTCGGGACATCGATTTTTAAAATCCCCGCCAAATATTTTCCTGTAAGAGAATTTTTATCTTGTAAAAGTTTGGCGGGAGTTCCTTGAAAAACAACTTCTCCCCCATGAATACCCGCACCCGGCCCAATATCAACCACATAGTCTGCAGTTGAAATTGTTTCGATATCATGCTCAACAGCGATTACTGTGTTGCCTAAATCACGTAAATTAGTAAGAGTTTTTAGTAAGCGCTGGTTATCTCGCTGGTGTAATCCGATGGTTGGTTCGTCTAAAATATACATTACACCAACTAATCCCGAACCCAATTGACTAGCTAACCTAATTCTTTGCGCTTCGCCCCCTGACAAAGTTTCAGCGCTACGATTTAAGCTCAAATATTCAAGCCCGACATTTAATAAAAATCGCAGACGATCTTGTACTTCCTTCAAAATTTTTACTGCAATTTTTCCTTTTACTCCCGGCAATTTTAAGTTGGCAAAAAATTCTAGCGCCTGATCAATTGGCAAAGCAGTAACTGTGGGGAGGTTTTTATCGGTAATAAATACATGTCGTGCCGCTTTTATTAGGCGAGTTCCATCACACTCGGCGCATTTAGTTAGAGTTAAATATTTCGCCAAGTCTTCGCGTACCGCCACAGATTCAGTATCGCGATAACGACGCTCCATATTAGGGATTATACCTTCAAAAGCGTGCTCTTTACGTGTGCGGCGAAAATTTCCAAGAACATAATTAAAAACAATTTCATCATCGCCGCTGCCATAAAGAATTATGTTTTGAGTTTTTTTCGGCAAAGAGTTAAACGGCGTTTCAATATCAAAATGATAATGGCGAGCGAGTGAGGTTAGCATCGAAAAATAATAAGGAGTGCGATTATCCCAACCACGAATAGCGCCCTGAGCCAAACTTAAATTAGGGTCAATGATGATTTTTTCTGGATCAAAAGATTGCTTGGTTCCAAGGCCATCACAACTGGGACAGGCACCCATCGGATTGTTAAATGAAAACATTCGTGGTTCAAGTTCAGTTAAACTATAGTTGCAAATCGGACAAGCAAATTTTGCAGAAAAAACTTTTTCTTCGTGTGCTTTTTCATTATTGATCACAATCCGAGCCAGACCATTAGTTAAGCGTAGAGCCATTTCAAAAGATTCAGCCAACCGCTCTCGCATTTCTGGTTTTACCTTAATCCGATCAACTACGACCTCGATTGTGTGTGCTTTGTGCAAGCCTAATGTTGGGGGTTGATCAAGTTCGATAATTTCTCCGTCAACCCGAGCGCGGATAAAACCTTGGGCCTGCAAATCTTCAAATAACTTTGCATATTCTCCCTTGCGCGCTGTAACAACTGGTGCAAGTAGCATAACCTTAGTATCTTCTGGTAAGGCTAAAACACTATCTACCATTTGACTGACAGTTTGTGCTTCTAAAACTGTATTATGCTCGGGGCAATGTGGCTGTCCCGCACGCGCATAAAGCAAGCGCAAATAATCATAAATTTCCGTAACCGTGCCAACAGTTGAACGTGGATTATGTGAAGTTGATTTTTGTTCGATTGAAATTGCTGGCGACAAACCTTCGATTAAATCAACATCAGGTTTTTCCATGATGCTCAGAAATTGTCGCGCATAGGTAGATAAAGATTCAACATAACGCCGCTGTCCTTCTGCATACAAAGTATCAAATGCGAGGGAGGATTTTCCAGAACCAGAAAGACCAGTAATTACAATAAATTTATCGCGCGGCAGATCAAGATCGATGTTTTTCAAGTTGTGCGTGCGTGCGCCGCGAATGTGGATATTAGACATTTGTATTCATAAGTTAAGGCTAAGCGGTATCTCGCTATTTTCAAGGTCGCAGTAGCACATCCCAGCAGCTACTGCGACCCTAAGAGTAGCGAGACACCGCCGCAAAAGCGGCTCGTTCTCGACGGCTACAGACGCTTCTTTGCTCTCTGGTCAGAATCTTCCAGGCTCGCAACGGTTGTTGTTAATTCTTCTGGAACCATAGGTTCCCCGTGAACTTCCTGTTGTTTATGTTGTAAGCTTTCTCCAGTAATTTGTGCAGCAGTAGGACTGTGGAGCTCGTCATCTTTTAGCGCTATTAATGTTCTGCTTGCTGACGACAAATCAGATTGGGTCTTAGCTGTTTTTTTGGGTAACAAAGATGGCGATGCAAGAGCTTGTGCCTGCTGTGAAGATTGTTGTTCGAGCCGTGTTTTAAGATCCTTTCGGGCAGCCACTTTGTCCTTATGCTTATATTCTTGTATTTTCGCCTCATTAAAGATTTCCGCGACTTTTGGAGCATTTTTTTTGTTAAAAGTAATAGTGAACGCTCCTATTGATTTCCCGATAGTGTATGTAAATAATTCTTTACACTCTGGATGTTCTTCAATGTAGGCAAGCAAGCTTTTTTTAATTTTTTCAGAATCTTTTTTATCACCTAAAGTTAAAGTACAATTATTGCCAGAAACCACCATCTCGCATTTTATGCGTTTTGTAACTCGCATGTGATTTAACAAAACGTTACCATTTGGAGAAGTTAAAGAGGTTTCGGATACTAATTTTTCAAAAGCGTCAAGTATGTCCAATTGTGTTGGGGTTAATGACGAGCGTTGTTCAAATTTGTCAAGTATTTTCATGTTTGTACTAATAGCATTTGCTTTACAATGTTCCACTTCTTCTAGTAAAGCATTGTATTCTGCGGCTAACGATTTCTGGCCTTCCCTTACTGCTTTTGCAGATAATTCTTTAAGTTTGTCTATATAACGATCGAATATCTCAATATCCCCCCCTCCTTTTATCCCGGTTATTTTTTTTGTAAACTCTTCACCATATTCATCCAATATTTCCTGCGAAGGATTCTCTCCAGTTAGCAATTTTTTAATATAGTGAATACCCTTCATTTTTTCTCTAAGCGAAGTGTCTTCAAAAATGGAAAAATTTTCAAATATGCGCCCAGATTGTTTGAAAGAAAAGTCATCATCCAAGGTGTCGAGGATAGGATTTTTGTTTCTATAAACCTGACCAAAATCTAATCCAAAAAGCTTGCCATTTTTTTTGAATTTATTTTGTGCCATACCCCCTACAGCATCCAAATCGCCTTGGGTTAGCATAAGCGCAAAATATTCTCCTAAATCTTTTACTGAATCGTCTGAAAGGTAGGGCTTTGTTTTGCCGATTCCTGTAGATAAATAATTACCGGAACTTACGGTGCCTCCATGTACTGTTCCTAACGGTTTTATACCAAAATCCCATGTGCCCCGAGTTAAGATTTTTAATTTACCACCAGGGTAGGTTCCAAAAACAACCGATTGTTCTTGGCATTGCATGCCATGAGCTTTGCTAGCTATATCGGTTCCAATACATTCAAGCAAAGCATTTCTATTTTCTTCAGAAGTTGGACGTTTTCTAAAATAAGAATATATTTTTGCACCAAGTCTTCTGACAAAACCACTTAAAATTCCTGGAGTTAGTTTTATTAAGGCGGTGGAATTCATCCCTCGCCGAACTGGGATTGTAACTCTGCCTTTTGAGTCTGGATCGGCGTAATCTTGCTTAATAAGATATCTTTTAATAGTTTTGTCTTCTTTACATAACTTCGCTAGCTGCGCAGCCTCAGTAGGATTTTTTATCAACCATGTTTTTAGTTTTTCCGTTTTTTCCTGGATTGTAGCTTCAGTACCAAGTAAATCTCTTAGTGGTTTGTACAAATTGGGTTCTGGTTGTTTTGACAATAGTTCAGCTAATTTCTCACAAAAATCACTATCAATTAACGTGGCTAACAAACCCGGTTCAACCCCGCTTTCTTTATTTGCAAGGTAAAAATAATTACCTAATATTGTACCCGGTGCATATGCTTCCTGTGTATGAGAAGTTTCTCCAGCAGGAAGAGTAACTCGGTTTTGTTCGTTTAGAGCATCTATCCCTAAAGGTATCATATAATTCCTCCTAAATTTTATTCAAACGTTATCTTAGTGTTGTTTTGGTAAGTGCCTCATAGCAAGTTTAGAGCTGATTGCGCTTAACAAAATCCCTGTTAAAATCAATGCTATGCTGCAGCTTCCCCCCAGACTTTGAAAAACAAAACCAAAGTTATGTAGTCGCATTAAAATAAAATTAATTAACGCTATTGCCAACAAGCCACCAAGCAAACTGTGCCAAAAACATTGATATTGTAATATGCGCTTGGTTGTGTCAGTTTTATTTGTGATAATTTGTGGTGTAATATAAGCAATGCCACAAATCACTATTAATGCGCCAACACCTAATAACCAAGCTAAAAGCAATGATAAACATTTCCCAAATTTTAGTAAATGATAACTTTGCGCAATCCAATCCATATTTATTTTTGTGGCTTCGACTTCAGGAAGAGCTTTTAAGGCAACAATTAATGCGTCAATTTGATCTTGTGTTAATTCATTTAATTTTGGATAAATACTAATCACATAAGGTAATGGGTTTTCTTTAAACCCTGCTAAAATTTCACCAAAACCAACGCGGTTGGAAAAATTTTTCATGCCTTCATCTGGTGAAATTAATTTAAGTTCCATAATTGCCATGTTTAGCTTTAGTTGTTCTGCGAGGTTCGTTGCTATTTTTTGATCCACATCCTTTTTAAGATATAGAGAAATTTCGGCGCTTTGATTCAAGTCATTATTCAATGCTTTTACATTTTTCCAGCCAACATAAAAACCTGTCGGCAAAAATAAAGCAAAAGTAATGACAGAAATAATAAGCAAGTTTGTAAATGGTTGTAGCCAAAGTTGGTTAAAGCCTGAGATCATAGCAGGTATGAGGTGTAGTTTTGTTTTAGTTTTTTTAGAAGCATGAATATAATATGGCATATGCTTTGTATCTACTCAACGCATAATTTTGAGTGGTAAACAACACTATTCAAAATCATGCTAAATATTAAATTTGTTATGTTTTCTCCAGTCTTCCGTAAAACGCTCAGTGTGACAAGTATAACCTTAAGTAGCGCTGTTTGCTACTTTAAGGTTATACTTGTTAAAGGTTATGCTGAGTAGGTTCAAATAAAGCTTCGACAAAATCTTTTGCGTCAAAGGGTTTTAAATCATCAATGTTTTCACCCAGACCAATAAAACGAATTGGTATTTGCGTGTTTTGTGCAATAGCAAAAATTATCCCACCTTTAGCAGTGCCATCAAGTTTGGTAAGACAAATGCCTGTTACCCCAATTGCTTCTTGAAATTGCTTGGCTTGATTTAAAGCATTTTGTCCAACAGTTGCATCCAAAACTAAAAGTATTTCGTGTGGTGCTTGGGGGTCAATTTTTTGCAAAGTCCGTTTGATTTTTTTTAGTTCCTCCATAAGATTACTTTGTGTATGCAATCTTCCTGCGGTATCTGCGATTAAAACGTCAACGCTGCGATTTTTGGCAGCCTGAAAAGCATCGTATAACACAGCAGCACTATCGGAGCCTTGTTGTTGCGCAATAACTGCTACATCGTTACGTTCTCCCCAAATTTTTAATTGTTCGATTGCGGCGGCGCGATAAGTATCGCCGGCAGCAAGCATGGTTTTATAGCCAATCTGTTGCAAATTTTTGGCTAATTTGCCAACTGTTGTGGTTTTTCCTGAACCATTGACGCCAACAAATAGAATCACAAAAGGTCTCACATTTTCTGGGATTACTAATGATTTGCTACAAGGAGTTAAAATATTTACCAGTTGATTTTTTAGGGTTTGCAAAACAACTTCTGTCTCAACATTTTTCTCTAACACCATCTCGCGTTTTAATTGTTCAATGATTTGTTGCGCAACTTCAACTCCAACATCAGCTAGCAATAATTTTTCTTCAAGTTCTTCTAGCATCGCGCGATCAATGGTTTTTTTACCAGAAAATATTCCTGCTATTCCTTCGACAAAAACATTGCGTGTGCGTTTTAGGCCATGAACTAATTTAGAAACAATTGTAGATGGTTTGTTTTTTTCCGAAAGTACTTTATTTTTTTTGAAAAAGTTGAACATATCATCTATAAGATTGGCTAAAGTAATTGTAGCAGATTATAACAAAAAACCAGGGCTGTCTCATTAAAATTAAGCGATAAGATTATTAAAAGCAATTTATCACGCCCTGAAGGGGCGTGATAATTTTTAATGAGACAGCCCTGAACAAAATACAAGTTATCTGACTAAACATAAGAATGTATGTTTAGTCGGTAATGTAAATAAATAACATTTATCGGCTATCTATAAAAGAGACCAGGTCTTGATTAAATAAATCTGTTATTATTCTGCTATGCAACAACACACTTCAACTCTTCGCATTATTGGCGGCAAATGGCGCAGCCGCAGAATCAGTTTTGTGTCAGTAAAAGGGTTGCGACCAACTACGGATGCTACGCGGGAAACCGTCTTTAATTGGCTTGCCCCGGCTATCAATGACGCTAATTGTCTTGATTTATTTGCTGGTAGTGGCGCTCTTGGTTTTGAAGCTTTATCTCGTGGCGCCAAACACGTGGTGATGGTTGATGCTTCAACCCAAGTCATTGCTACACTTAAGAAAACCGCGCAATTATTAAACACCACAGATGCAGATTTTTATTGTGCAAAAATCCCACAAAATCTTAGCAAAATCCCTGTGCAATCGTTCGATATTGTGTTTTTAGATCCCCCTTTTCATTTTGATTTGATCAAACCAACATGCGAAAGATTAATAAATTCTGAATATCTCGCCAAAAACGCCATAATTTATATCGAAGTTGAGAGAGAGTTAGATATAAAGAGTGTCATTCCAGAATCATGGCAGATTTTACGCCAAAAAAGCATGGGACAGGTTGGAAGTTATTTGTTGAGCCAATCCGTTATGTAGAATTATTCAGAAGTTATGGTAGAATGGGTTCATGGATTGCTGGTGCTAATTATGGATATGCGCTTACTTCAATGGCTAATAACGACCAAATAAATTTCGATAAGATTTTAAAAATAACGCATGAGCTTTTGCAGATTCAAGATCTGGATATGCTGCTTGAGCATATGTTAACTGAAGTAAGAAGTGTTGTAGGCGCTGATGCTGGTTCTATTTATCTAGTTGAAGGATCGGCTTTAAAATTTAGCTACACGCAGAATAATACGCTACAAAAAAAACTGCCTTTTGGTAAAAAATTAATTTATTCAACTTTTAGTATTAAAATAAACAATCAATCAGTGGCTGGCTATGTAGCTAATACTGGCATGATAGTTAACATTCCAGATGCTTATCATATTGACAGCTTCCAACCCTATTCATTTGACAAGCATTTCGATGAAACTACCGGCTATCGCACTCAGTCTATGCTGGCAGTCCCAATAAAAAATTCTTTGGGAAAAGTAACTGGGGTAATCCAATTAATTAATTCTCTTGGTCTCAACCAATTAATTAGGGCCTTTACCGTCATAGAAGAGTCAATAGTACAGCTTTTTGCCGATAGTGCAGCTATTGCTATCGAACACGCACAAATGGTTCGTTCAATGATTGTGCGCACGAATAAAATGGTCGAGTTGCATGACCCTACTGAAACAGCTGAGCACAACAATCGTATCGCTGCTTATTCGGTAGAGATTTACGAGGCATGGGCTCGTAAAAAAGGGGTTCCGGAAAGAGAGATTCAACATAATCGCGATATTTTGAGAATGACAGCAATGCTTCATGATATTGGCAAGATAGCTATACCCTCTGCAATTTTAAAGAAACCGCGTGCTGAGTTAACTCCAGAAGAAATGAAAATATTTCGTCAACATGTTCTTTATGCAGCTCATCTTTTCCCTAATGTTTTTTCTGGTTTTGAAGAAATGGCGCAGGCTATTGCTCTTAATCATCACGAAAGATGGGATGGTTCTGGTTATTTAGGCCACATCAACATTGAAGATGGTTTGCCGCTGCCAGGCTATGAAAAAGCTGACACTTTAGCTTTTGGTAAAAGTGGCAATGAAATACCTATATATGCTCGCATAGTTGCAGTAGCTGATGCTTATGATGATTTAGTTCGTGAATCTGCTACAAAAGAAAAAGCTGTAGATACAATTCTTGCAGGTTCAGGAAAACAGTTCGATCCTGATGTGGTCGCGGCTTTTGTTGGTTGTTTAGAAGTTATAAACTCAATTAGCGCACGTTATCCTGACTAGACATCCAAGTTTATAACTTCCAATGCTCGTTGTTCGATAAACTCGCGGCGTGGTTCTACTTGATCACCCATAAGAGTTGTAAAAATCTGATCAGCAGCAACAGCATCCTCAATAGCAACTTTAAGCATACGTCTAGTGTTTGGATCCATAGTTGTATCCCAAAGTTGTTCCGGGTTCATTTCACCAAGACCTTTATAGCGTTGAATGTTTAATCCTTTTTTTGCTTCGCTCATCAACCAGTCAAAAACCGCGGCAAAATTTGTAATGTTCTCTTTATGGTCATCCCTAGCAATATATGCGCCGGGCTCAATTAATCCAGAAATTTTCTCAGCTAAATTTGCCAAGTGTCGATACTCTCCAGAAATAAATAAACTCGCGGGCAAGAGACAATCGGTTGTAACACCATGAGAAACGATAGAAACTACTGGCGCAAAAATATTTTTATCTGCTAATTCTTTTGTTTTAACTTGATACTGCGGCGCCTCTTTATTCGGGTTCCAAGATAATTTTTGTTCTAACAGTTGAGCCCACTTAGTGACTGTACTTTGATCTTGTAATTGTTCGACCTGTAAGCGGGGTATTTCTAAAAATGTTTGTAAAACTGCCAGCGGATATTTTCGTACTAAACGCTCTATGATTTGCAAGGCGGTACCATAATCTTGAATTAAAGCCTCAAGTGTTGTGCCGCTAATTGGTGGTGCAGCACTATTGACGTGTAAATGCGCACCATCCAATGCTAATTGTACTAAATAATTATTGAGAGCTGGATCGTCTTTTACGTATTGCTCGTTGTTGCCTTTTTTAACCTTATACAAAGGTGGTTGTGCAATATAAACATAGCCCCGTGAAATTAATTCTGGCATTTGGCGATAAAAAAAAGTTAAAAGCAGAGTGCGGATGTGTGAACCATCAATATCCGCGTCGGTCATAATCACAATGCGATGATAACGAGTTTTTGCTGGATCATATTCTTCACGTCCAATGCCACAACCTAAAGCCGTAATTAATGTGCCTATTTCTTCTGAAGCAATCATTCTATCAAAACGTGCTTTTTCGACATTCAGAATTTTTCCGCGCAGGGGCAAAATTGCTTGATATTTACGATCGCGTGCTTGTTTGGCTGAACCACCTGCTGAATCGCCTTCAACAATAAAAATTTCACAAAGCGCTGGATCTTTTTCTTGGCAATCGGCTAGTTTTCCAGGTAGGCCTGCAATATCAAGCGCTGATTTGCGCCGCGTCATTTCTCTGGCTTTACGTGCTGCTTCACGCGCCCTGGCTGCATCAATCATTTTAGAAACAATCGCACGCGCCTGTTGCGGATGTTCGAGTAAATATTCTTGCAATTTTCCTGCAACTAAAGATTCAACCACTCCTTTTACTTCAGATGAAACTAATTTGTCTTTGGTCTGTGATGAAAATTTTGGATCGGGCAACTTCACCGAAAGAATTGCGGTTAAGCCTTCACGCGAATCATCACCGGTAGTAACGATTTTATCTTTTTTGGTTAACCCCTCGGCTTCAATATAATTATTCAATGTTCGGGTTAGAGCAGAACGAAATCCAATTAAATGCGTACCGCCATCGCGTTGTGGAATATTGTTGGTATAACAAAAAATCGTTTCCTGAAAACCATCGTTCCACTGTAAAGCCAATTCAACTGTCATATTATTGTCGGCTGCAATAAAATGAAATAGCGGTACATTAATGACATTTTTGTTTTTGTTCAAAAGATCAACAAATCCGCTAATTCCGCCGGCGTATTGAAAAGTTTCTTCTTTGCCCGTATTCTCATCTAACAGGTGAATTCGAATTCCAGAATTTAAAAATGCCAGTTCGCGAAGACGCTTGGCCAAAATCTCATAATGAAATTCTATGTGTGAAAAAGTTTCTTTGCTTGGTTTGAAACTAATTTCTGTTCCAGTTGTATTTGCAACACCTATAACTTTTAATGCTGCGATAGGATCGCCATGACGATAGGTTTGTTCATATAATTTGCCGCTTTGACGAATTAATAAATGCAATTCTTCGGATAAAGCATTCACTACAGATACACCAACGCCGTGTAATCCGCCAGAAACTTTGTAGGCGTCATTATCAAATTTGCCACCGGCATGTAGCACTGTCATTATAACCTCAGCGGCTGAGCGTCCTTCCTCTTGGTGAAAATCTGCCGGAATACCGCGACCATTATCTGTAACTGTAACAAATCCGTTGGTATGAATAATTACTTCAATTGCATTACAGTGGCCGGCAAGCGCTTCATCGATTGAATTATCGACAACTTCAAAAACCATTTGGTGTAAACCAGAGCCGTCGTCAGTGTCTCCAATGTACATTCCTGGACGCTTTCTAACCGCATCCAGCCCTTTTAAAACTTTGATATTAGATGAATCGTATGTGCTTTCTGTTTTTGTCATTTCGTATTATATATTCTGTTTTAGAATCAATTGGTTAAACCTAACTTAAGAATTGCGATATTGTAACAGATTAGACGGAAAAACCATAGAGCTTATCGCTAAAAAATTAATAATCATGCTGCTTCATGTGATCGGCTACCAAGTTGAGCTTTTACTTTATTATTTTAGCGGGATAGTTGGTTTTTGCACCGACGGACTAGTGTTACGTAGATCAGATTTCTACCGATTGGAACTTATGAGCTTTTTAGTGCACCGTTTTAAAAATTCTGTTACTAGTTCCAGCATACAAATAATTACTAATTGAACGTAAAGCTAGCCGTTTTTGTCTGTTGACTCGCTGTTAACTATGTTAACTGCTGTCCAGCTTGTTCTGTCATCTCTAATCTTAAAAACCCCACCATCAAGAGTCCCAGCATATAAATACCTGCCCACTGAATGTAAGGCTTGAACATATTTATTTTTTAGCCCATTGTTAACAGCTGTCCAGGTTATTCCACCATCTACAGTTCTAAAAATTCGGTTACCAAAAGTTCCAGCATACAAATAATCACCCATTGAATATAGAACCCACACGTCTGTATCTTCTAGCCCGCTATTAATTGCTATCCAGATTGTTTCGCCATCTTCAAGCTTAAAAAGCCCGCCATTCTCAGTCCCGGCGTATAAGCAACTGCCCATTGAATGTAAAGTCTGTACGTTTTTATTTGTTAACCCATTATTAATTGCTACCCATGTTGCTCCACTATCTTCAAGCTTAAAAGCCCCACCATCAAAAGTCCCAGCATATAAACAATTACCTATTGAATGTAAGGTCTGTATGCTCTTATCTGTTAATCCATTGTTAATCGCTTTCCATGTTGTTCTATCATCCTCAAGCTTAAAAATCCCGCTATCCCTAGTTCCAGCGTATAAATAGTTACCCATTGAATGTAAAGTCCGTATGTTTTTATCCGCTAATCCATTGTTAATTGCTGTCCATTCTGCTCCACCATCTTCAGTCTTAAAAACTCCACTTTTCTCAGTTCCGGCATATAGATAATTGTCCATTGAATGTAAAGTTTGTACGTTTTTATCCACTAATCCATTATTAATTGCTATCCATGTTGTCCCACCATCTCTAGTTTTAAAAACCCCATCACCCAAAGTTGCAGCATATAAAAAATTAACACCATTTTTGTTGACTGTTGCAAAACTGGATACTTTCTTGACTAAACATTTTTCAGGTAATGAATTGTGATTGGAAGAACTTAAGATAACCGGTTTTGCTAGTTGTAAGTTATCGCTATCCGCTTTGGATTGTTGCGTAAAAATTAGTATTGGTAATAATGTTATGGCCATAAGACGTAGCTCTCTTTTCATTTTAACAATCCTCTCTATTATTTGGTCTATTTCAGCAATTTTATAGTGTGATGCGCGAATCACGCATATCTCTACCAGCAACATATAATACATTTAGCTCATTAACCATTCGTGTGGTTGTAAACTTTTTAGCAAACTCAATGTTGCTTGCCATGTTTTTTATAATCTCTTCTTTAGAAAATTGCGCAAAACAATCAATAAGTTTTTCTAACTCCACGTAAAAATTGTCCCTTGTTGCGTTTTCATTAACATATTCAAATTCACTATCTTTGTCTACAATATTATCTTTAGTAGCAATTTTAAATTGATGAAAAGTTTCCGGGTTGGATAAACTCATGGGGCCTGGTAGTGAAGAAGTAAGAACTGTTTGTCCCATAGTTTGTCCTTCAAGGAGTACTAGGCCAGCTGTTTCTTGGTTTGAAGTTAACAAACATATGTCGGCGCCACCCCTTAAAAAATTGCCAATAATTTTTTGATCTTGCGGAGTGTTTAAAAAAATAACTTCCGGATAGTCTTTTTGTATTTTTGCTTCGAATACAGGGTCGCCAAATCCCATAATAGCAAGAAGAGCTCCTTTCTGTTTTGCAACCTTAGCGGCTATTTCTAGGCGTTCATGTGCCTTTTCTTTACAGAAACGTCCTACAAATAACATAATGGTTTTATTGGGATCGAAATATTTACACCAAGAAGATGATCGCAGTGTGTCTTTTACCGAACCTGAAAGAATTTTAGATAGTGTTTGTTTAAAGAGTTGTTTTTGCTCATACAAACTTAAATGTCCAATGTTATCAGGAAAAGATTTTAATTCTTCAGGAAATTTTTCTTTGACCGCTTTCCAATTGCTAGCAAGTGAAAGTTTTTCGTGATCAATTCCATTGGTTGCTACAAATACCTTGTTTAGATCAATAGCCTTGCTTTCAGGATAAAAATAATGGCCCGACTCAATATCCTCTGTTAGTTCTTTTAAGGAGCCTGGACTAACAACGTGTATGACATCAGCAGCTTTAATACCTTCACAAATTGGATTGTTGTTGCTAGGGTAATGAGTTACCTTTGTGTTAAGGCCATGTAAAGTTTTTATCATGGTTGGGGAATAACCACCATAATTGTCGTTAAGGCTGTGTAGAGATACTATCATAGTTGGTTGCTGTGAATAATTGTAATGATCTAGCGCTTGTCTAATTAGTTTTAACTCGTTACCAAAGTGGTGTACATGGATAAAATCCGCGCCCTCTTCTAATACAATATTAGTGCAGACAACAGCAGCTAAATGCGACAAGTAATAAGCTTTTTCATTGCTTATTTTAAACAAAACACTTTCAAATGATAAACCTGTTGTTTTTGTTACCACGGTAAGAAGCAGTCTTTTTTTGGATAGACCCAAGCGTTCTATTGTCAATGTATCAGAAGCCTTTTTAATTTGTTCTTCAATGTTACGCAATTCATTGAGTTTTTTCTCTAGGTCTTTCCGCGCTTCTTTAATTTCCTCATCGTTTTTTTGCCACAAATCTAATGCTACTCGAATAGCATCATCACTTAAAATATAAGGATTAGAAGGGTTTCGTATTTTTGTAAGGTATGCAAATTCCCCAAAAGGCTTAATTGCTTTTAACTTAATTTGTTGGCCTGCCATAAAAATATTATAGTCATATACAAGGGCATGAATAACTGAAGATCCAACTGTTGCCTGAATTTCTTTAGGCTGTCCAATACTTGTGCTTGTATCTAAAAATTTATACGCCGGTGTTTCATCATCATTTTGAAACATCGGAAGAATAACTGTAATATCATGTCCTTGAGCTTTTTGTAAAGTTACTATTTCATTAACAACCGCTCCTAAACCTCCAGCTTTAGCATCTGAAAATTCAGTAACAATATGTACAATCTTCGATTTTTCTAAAGCGGCAGCAAAAGCAAACAGAGGAAAAAATAGCCAAGTAATAACAAATACTGGAATAAATAAATGCTTTATTCCATTGTCTAGTAGTTTTTTAAAAACGAACATTTTATGCCTTTGTTTTATCTGGTTTTTATTTTTCATAAGTTTCCTTAATGCTTGGTTAAGTTGATAGATTTTTTTATAAAAACATATCTATGGCTCAGTATAGAGGGGAATTGTTAACAAATGCTTAAGGCCAGTGGATTTATATTTCTAAGCGATTTGCAGTAAAAACAAAGCATTAATAATTATAAAGTAAATTGTATTGTTGTTGCTGCTTAAATTATATTGGATCGCCAAATATGGAAGTAGTGCTATAAGAGAACTAAGAGACTTATTCTACAATAATTTTATTGGTTCATAGATTATGGATGGAGTTGTATCGTTATCCACGCGCGCATGCTGGCGGCAAAATGGTCTTAAATGTTTTGGGGAAGATCAGAGCTGGCTTAGAATCTTTAATAATCGCGACGTTTAATGTGGTCGGCTAGTGCTTGCAAAACATGAGTGTTTGCTTTTAATTTTTGCAAAGCACTTTCAGCTTTTTGCCATAATTGTTTTACTTTTGCTTTAGCAGTAGGAATGCCAACTAATGCTGGATAAGTGACTTTATTGAATTTTTTATCGGTACCAACGTTTTTACCAAGTTTTGCGGCATCACTTTCAATATTGAAAATGTCATCTTGAATTTGAAATGCCAAACCAATGTTTTTTGCAAACTGGTCTAAAATTTTAAGTTCTTTGGGGTCGCTAACATTTGCTGTCAAGGCGCCAAGTCTTGCTGCAGCACAAAGCAGTGATCCGGTTTTTAATAAATACATTTGCTCTAATTTGTTTATGCTGAGTTTTTTGGTAGTAGATTGAATATCTATATCTTGGCCGCCAGCCATGCCGCTTACACCAGAGGCTCGGCTCAAAACTTTGCTCATGACAACAGCTTGTGTTGGTGTTAAAAAAATAGATTCATTTATGATTTGAAAAGCAAAAATGGCCAAAGCATCACCAGCCAAAATTGCCGTAGCTTCATCAAAGGCTTTGTGACATGTTAATTTGCCGCGCCGCAAATCATCATTATCCATCGCTGGCAAATCATCGTGTACTAAGGAAAAGGAATGGATCGTTTCAATGGCACAAGCAGGAATATCTAAAGCCTTGAGTTCGGCTCCATACATTTCACCAACAGCATAAACTAAAAGTGGTCGCAGGCGTTTGCCGCCATTCAAAACCGCATAGCGCATTGCAGCGCATAAGTTTTTTGGCGAACGCACCGCTAAATATTTATTTAAATGTTTATTTACGCGTTTGTAACGATTGCGTAAGAATGTTTCAAAAAGCTGCGTGCTTTTTTTATTCTTCTTCATCATCATCGTTGTCTTTAAAATCAGCCAAATCTTTTCCAGTTAAGATTTTTACTTTTTGCTCAGCTGCTTTTAATGTTTGTTGGCATTCTTTTGTTAAAGCTACTCCTTTGGCAAAAAGCCCCAATGATTCTTCAAGGTTAAGCCCCCCCAGCTCAATCGTATTAACAATTGATTCTAATTCTTTGAGGGTAGCTTCAAAATCAAATTTAGTGGTTTTTTTGGCAGACATGGGTTCCTCCTGACAATAATTGATTATACCCGATTAATTCTTTTTCTGTCCGTTGCCTTTAGAATTTTTTTACGCAGGCGCATTTGAGTCGGAGTAATTTCTACCAGCTCATCATCTTCTATAAACTCTAAGGCTCTTTCCAAACTCATGCGCACTGGAGGAGTTAAAATAACATTTTCATCGCTTCCAGCAGCACGCATATTAGTTAGCTGTTTTGGTTTAGTTGGATTTACCACCAAATCTTCATCGCGTGAGTTAATACCAACAATCATTCCCTCGTATACTTCGGTTTGCGGACCAATTAGCATTTGACTGCGTGCCTGCAAATTAAATAAAGCAAATCCTGTCGATTTGCCGGGGATGTTGGCAACCAATACTCCGCGCCCACGCTTTGCTAAAGTGCCGGGTTTAACTGGGCCATAATGATCAAAAACATGATTCAAAACGCCACCGCCAGAAGTCAAAATCATAAATTCAGTTTGAAATCCCATCAATCCACGGGTGGGAATCATATATTCCAAGCGTACACGTCCTGAATTGTCTGGCTGCATATTAGTTAAGTCAGCTTTTCTTGTTCCCAAAGCTTCCATAATCGCGCCCTGATGCTTTTCTTCAACATCAGCAATTAAAAATTCATATGGTTCACACTGCTTGCCATCAATAGTTTTTATAATTACTTGTGGTTGCGCAACAGCTAATTCATATCCTTCGCGCCGCATAGTTTCGATTAATATTCCAAGATGTAATTCGCCTCTTCCAGAAACTTTAAATCTTTCCGCAGTTTCAGTATCTTCAACTCGCAATGCTACATTATGTAAAAGTTCACGATAAAGACGCTCACGCAATTGGCGGCTAGTTAAAAATTTTCCTTCGCGTCCTGCAAATGGAGAAGTATTAACCTCAAAAGTCATGCTGATTGTTGGTTCGTCAATCGCAAGTGGCGGTAAAGCGTTTACCGCGCTAGGATCACATAAAGTATCGGAAATTTTTAAATCTCCTGCTCCAGTAATCGCAACGATATCGCCAGCACCGGCTTCTTCAATTTCATAACGATTGAGGCCTAAAAATCCTAAAATTTGTAAGATGCGACTAGAGCGCGTTTTGCCTTCTCTATCTATAACTGTAACCGGCATGTTTCTCTTCATTCTGCCATGTTTAATTCTACCAATTCCAATAGTTCCAACATAACTTGAGTAATCTAAAGAACTAATTTGCATTTGCAGGGGAGCGTCCGGATCGACTTGTGGTGGTGGAACGCGATCAACAATTAGTTGAAACAATACCGACATATCAGAAGCGGGATGTTCTAAATCAAGCGTAGCAAAGCCTTTAGTCGCTGAAGTATAAATAATCGGGAAATCTAGCTGTTTGTCTGTTGCTCCCAACTTATCAAATAAATCAAATACGCGATCAACTACCCAGTGTGGGCGTGCATTGGGACGGTCAACTTTGTTTACTACTAAGATTGGGTTTAATCCTTGTGCAAAAGCTTTTTGGGTAACGAAGCGTGTTTGTGGCATTGGACCATCAACAGCATCAACCAATAACAATACTGAATCTACCATCGATAGCACTCGCTCAACTTCGCCACCGAAATCCGCATGTCCAGGAGTATCTACAATATTAATTTTGTATCCATGCCATTCAATTGAAGTGTTTTTTGCCAAAATAGTAATTCCGCGCTCGCGTTCAAGCTCATTGGAATCCATTATCAGGTTTTCTGTGTTAATAGAGGAACCAAGCTTCTGTTTTAATGTGCCAGATTGGCGGAGTAATTGATCAACCAAAGTAGTTTTACCGTGGTCGACGTGTGCGATAATTGCAATGTTTCGTATGTTAGATGTCATAGTTTTTCAATATATTAATATATGCCACGTAAAAATTTGTTCAACAGTTAAACACAAAGACGGAGATATGTCACTAAAACGTAAGTGATGCCAGATTTTTTCTTTAGCTTTTTATAGCAAAGACAATTTATTAGACTATAGCAGACTAATGTTAAGAAAACATTAAGAGGTTGTTTTCGATGTGGTAGATTGTGCATATTTTGATTGCCTTTAAAAAATCCTCATCATGTGAAATAACAATTATAGCGCCGGGATATTCTTGAAGCACTTGGATTATATGTTCGCGTGTTTCTAAGTCTAAATTATTTGTGATTTCGTCTAGGATTAAAAGACGTGGTGTTTTTGCAGCAATTTGAGCCAAGCTGAGTCTTGCTTTTTCTCCACCAGACAGAGTTGAACCCAGTGCATTAACCTCTTCATTTTTGCGAAAGAGAAAATCATTGAGGTGTCGACGAATTTCTGCGTGGTTCCAAGTTGGAACGATCTCTTGGATGTTTTCTAAAACAGATTTGTTGGGCGCAATGGTGCTATAGTGTTGATCTAGATAGCCTATATATTGCGGCTCAGGGATATGCCAAGAACCAGATTTTGTGATGGCGGAATCGCTCAGGATAGCTTTTATGAGAGTTGATTTGCCGCTGCCGTTATCTCCCGTAATTGCTATACGCTCGTTTGTAGTAATTGATAAATTGATATCACGAAGAATAGCTTCATTTCCATAACTAACACAACCTTCGCTGATTGAGACCAAAGTACGGATACCAACTTTTGTAGCGCTTAAATAAAATTTGGGTTTGATGATTTCGGGAAGACGCAATTCAGATAATTTTTCGTTCAATTCTTGTTTTTTGCAGTCTAAATTTGCTTTTTTGTGACCAGAAGTTTCTTCAGCCCGGCGTGCTTTGGCATCGCTTACAATTGTTGGCCATTTATGCTTATCTATGTTTTTCTCGCCTTTGGTGCGACTGCTGGCGGCTCTCATTTGCTCTTTCATTAATGCTTGGTGCATTTCTTTTTTTTGGCGACCAAGTTGGGTAAGTTCTTTTTCGATGGAAGAGCGCTTGATATGGATTTCGCGTATGTAGTCATCGTAACTACCTGAGAAAATGTGAATGCGACCGTTATCGATATGCCAAATAATATCGACGCAGTTTCGAAGTAATTCCACGTCATGGGAAACAACAATCAATGTTCCAGAATACGAACATAACATTCGCATGAGTGATTTGCGGTTGCTCAAATCGAGATGATTGGTGGGTTCATCCAGCAGCAAAACATTTGGATCGAGGCTAAGTGCATGGGTCAGTGCTTTGTTAAAGCGTTGGCCTCCACTCATAGAAGTAAAGTCTTCAACTATTTGTGGGACATAGCCTATTCGCGCATCGTCCGGGATTCTTATTTCACCACTTGTTGTTTCGAAAGTTCCCCGTAAGATTTTAAGCAAGCTTGATTTCCCACTACCATTGCGGCCAATAATGGCAATGCGATCGCCACCCCTTATCTGGGTGTTAAAGTCCTCAAAACAAGTTTTGTGAGAAAACGAAAGGCTGGTGTTTTTGAATTGGATTGGTTTATGTGTCATATCAATCTCTCAAGTAATGTAAAAGTTATTTATCAACCGAAATAAAAGCTGTTTCAGTTGTTTTAAAAGAACCGCTTAAGAGAAAAGTTTCATGATACGATAAACCTCCTTAGGTTGTGGAAATATGTTTAAAACTCTGCAAATTGTATTTGTTACAACTTTGTTTGTCAAAGTTAAGTTTACATTTGTATAGGTTCATAACATATGAGACTGCCGACTCATCAGATATTGGCTAGTATACTGCATAGGAGTAAGACCTCCAAGAGAGTGGTGAGGACGATAAGAATTATATTTTAAAATTGCTGTATTAAGAGCAAGTCGCATAGCCCCAAGAGAATCAGCAAACATTCTGTGATTACC